>Ga0180217_1000044_pt1 | contig 266120 bp, 247 predicted proteins | sample eDN3rd37CBELigOP_FD_128521 | JGI IMG/M metagenome (GOLD analysis project Ga0180217, IMG submission 128521) | Enriched Organic Plus compost microbial communities from Emeryville, California, USA - eDNA 3rd pass 37_C BE-Lig OP (version 2) (version 2) ... | reverse complement strand
CGGCGAGGACCGACAGCACCAGCCGGGTCTTCTCCTCCGGCGGCAACGCACTCGGACGGGGCATCAAGAACCTCCAGGGTCAGATCAAGCTACGACCTGAGCCGGATTTCCTGAAGCGGGACAACACGATCAGATCGTGTCGCCCATCTCCAGGAACGACACGTTCGAGAAGCCCGCCTTCTCGACCACCTCGCGGACGGGGTCAGTGCAGAAGACCCAGGCCGGGAGCTCGTGGACGCGGAAGATGTGAGCACCGGCCAGGTCAGACTCCCGGACGAACACCCCCGCGTTGGGGAGCCGCTCGGTCTTCGTGCGCACGAGCTGCTTCAGCTCTTGGTCGAAGTGGCTGTCCCAATGCTCGACGCCGTAGAGCTCCCAGAACTCAGTGCCGCATGTTCCGCACCGACGTTGCAGATCCGCGCTCGACCGCTCAGGATCGATGTGGACCCACGTCGTGACCCACAGCTCGCGAAGCGGCGGACCGTCGTACGGCAACCAGACCCGCGACTTCGCTCGATTCGTGCGCTTCAGGTTCGGGTCCTGCACCATCTCCACCGGGCCTGCCTCAAAGCCCGAGAAGCGATCCACGAGGAAGTCCAGAACCTCCTCGGTCGTGACGACCTCTTCGCCGTAGCCCACCCAGGTGAAGTCTCCGACGACATCAGATCCTGAGCGCCACTCGATCACCAGCGGCTTCGCCCGTCGTTGCCGCGAGGCTGTGCACTCCGGGCAAACCCCTTCACCCGAGGCCGGGGTCCAGCTACCTCGCCGGCCGGCCTCGGCGAACCCGTGATCGGAGGGATTCGCGAATCTCCAGATCCTCATCGGTACGGCCTGTAGACATCGATCCCGAACTGCTTGGTGATCTGATCCCGCAGCCGCAACACGTCATCCACCGTAGAGTGCCGAGAGCCTGCCATCGATGACTGCGCCCCTCAACTCATCTCTGCCTCGGCGCTGAAACCGGACGATTGGGACAGCAGCTCGCAATGATCAGCGACAACCTTTCCACGAGCGCTCGCACGGCGACGGACCGCAGTGTGCTGCTTGGTGCCGCACGCCTGCGCCAGCGGATGTAACGGGTTCTGCAACAGGACGCGCCCGCAACCACCGGGACTGGGTGGACTCGATGAGATCGCCGTCCTTGTCGCGCCGAAGGTTGGGCGGACGGGATGAGCCCATTGGGACGCAGTGGGACGCAGGCTTCGTCCTACGGATCAGAAGGTTGGGGGTTCGAGTCCCTCCGAGCGCGCTGACATCCCCACCCGCTGACCAGGGCAGTCGCCCTCGGTGAGCGGGTGGTCGTCGTTCCGGGGCCGTCCACCGCCCGCCGCGCGCAGGTGCTGGGGCTGCCGTGGCCCTCCGAGCGCGCCGTCTGCGGTTAGCCCGCGGTTAGCGAGGGGTCCGTATGGTGCCCCGAACGCCTGGCGGGCGGCCCGCTGGCGTCAAAGGGGGGAACGATGCGACGGACGATCTCGGCCGGTCTGGTCGGCGCGGGCGCGGTGCTCATCGGCGTGGGGGCGCTGCCGGCGGCGGCCGACGAGGCCAGCTGGTCCGTCACCGCCAGCCCCGCCTCGGCCGCGGTGGGTGAGACGGTCACGATCGCCGGCACCCTCGAGTGCCCGGGGATGAGCGAAGACGGCCGAGTCCTCGTCCGCATGCTCACCGACGACGCCACCCGCACCGCCAACCTCGGGGCGGCCGAGCTCGGTCCGGACGACACCTTCAGCCTCACGGCGACGGTCCCGGCGGAGATGGCGGACCTGCTGGAGATGGGTCCGGTGGCCACCGAGCCCGGGGCCTACCTCCTGGACGCGTGGTGCTCCGAGGCACCGGGGGACCCGAACAGCGTCGATGGGACCTTCACCGTCATCGCCGGCAGCGGCCCGACCACCGAGGCGCCGCCGGTCACCGCGGCGCCGCCCCCCACGCCCCCGAGCGGGCCGTCGGTGCCGCCGGCCCCGCCGGAGGCGACGTCGTTCACGCCGCCCGCCCAGCCGCCGGCCGACGCCGTCCCGTTCACGGGCGCAGCACCGGGACCGCTCGCACCGGGCGCCACGCTGCGCATCGCCGAGGGCGGCTTCGAGCCCGGTGAGCCGGTGCACGTCGTGCTCCACAGCACGCCCACCGTGCTGGCGACGCTCACCGCTGACGCCGGCGGGACGGTGCGGGGCGCGGTCCGGATCCCGGCCGGCACCTCGGCGGGGCCGCACACGCTCGTCCTCTACGGCGCCAGCACCGTGAAGGCCCTCGCCATCCAGGTGGCCGCCCCGGCGCAGACGCTGCCCCGCACCGGGTCCGAGGTGCCGTGGCTCAGTGCGCTCGGCGTCGCGCTCGTGACGAGCGGCCTCGTCCTCACCCGGCGGTCCCGAGCGGGGCTGCGCGCCGCTCGCTGACCCGTCTCGCCGAACCTCCCGGGCGGCGGGTGCCGGCGGCGGTCGCCCCGCACCCCGGGCCGGCCGGGTCGAGGGGCTAGGCGGCCAGGACCGGGTGCCGGGCCGTCCACCGGTGGGCCTCCTCGAGGGTGCGGGCCACCTGGAGGAGGAGGTCCTCGCGCCACGGGGCGGCGGCCAGCTGCACGCCGACGGGCAGGCCGGTGGCGTCGTCGTGGTGGACCGGGACCGAGATGGCCGGCTGCCCGGTGGCGTTGAAGAGCGCGGTGAACACGGCCATCGGGTAGCTGTTCACGAGCGGCATCATCGGGTCGGCGTCTTCGCCGGTCCGCAGCGTGCCGATGGGCGGCGGGAAGCAGGCCATCGTGGGCGTCAGCAGCAGGTCGCACCCGGTGACGAAGGCCTCCACGATCGGGCGCGTCATCACCTGCGCCTGGTGGACGCGCTCGGCGTAGGTCCACGAGTCCGTGGCCCGCGCCGCCGCCCGCAGGGCCTGGTTGATCGGCTCGAGGCGCGCCCCGTCGACGATCGGCGCGCCCGCGCCCGCGATGTTCCACACGGCGGTGATCGCGCCCACGAGCTCGTCGGCCGAGGGGAGCGGGAGCTGCGCCTCGGTCACGTGGTGGCCCGCCGCCTCGAGCGTGGCGACGGCGACGTCCACCGCGGCGCGGCAGGCCGGGTCGACGGGGAGGCCCTCGATCGGGGAGTCGACCATGACCCCGATGCGCAGCCCGCGGGGCGCGGCCTCGGCGAGGGCCGCGGCGTACGAGCGCGCCGGGGTGGGCGGGGACCACCACGCGGCAGGGTCGTGCTGCGCGAGGACGTCGAGCACCGCGGCCGCGTCGACGACGTCGCGGGTGACGACGCCGGCGGTGGCGAAGCCCTCGGCCTCGACGGTCACGTTGGTGATCCGACCCCGAGTGGGCTTCAGCCCCACGAGGCCGGTGCAGGCCGCCGGGACGCGGATCGATCCGCCCCCGTCCTCGGCGTGCGCGACCGGCGCCATCCCGGCGGCCACGGCCACCCCGGCCCCGCTCGACGAGCCGCCGGGGGAGCGGTCCGGGTCCCACGGGTTGCGGGTGATCCCCATGACCTCGCTCTCGGTGAAGGGCACGGCGCCGAGCTCGGAGGTGGTCGTCTTGCCGAGGAGCACGAACCCCGCGTCGACGAAGCGCTGCACCACGGGATCGTGGGCGGCCACCGGCTCGCGGCTGGTGGCGGCCGAGCCGAGCGTGGTGGGCCAGCCGGCCACGTTGGCCAGGTCCTTGATCGGGATCGGCACCCCGAGGAACGGCGGGAGCCGATCGTCCGCGTCGGCGCGGTCGACGACCTCGTCGGCGGCCGCGGCGGCGGCCCGCACCTCGTCGTCGGCGCGGTGGCAGAAGGCGTTCAGCTGCGGGTCGAGGCGGTCGATGCGGGCGAGGTAGGCGTCGGCCACCTCGATCGCCCGCAGGTCCCGGCGCCGGATGGCGGCGGCCAGGTCGACGGCGGTGGTGAACGGGTCGAACAGGTCAGCGGGCACGGCGTCTCCTCCTGGGTCGTGCGTCGGCCGCAGCATCCGGCGCCCGCCCCGGGGAGGTCTTGGAGGAATGTCGCGCGCCCGGTTCGGGGCGCTCGCCCGTAACGTGGCCCCGTGCGCTCGGGGGGGCTTATCACGGGCACGACGCCGCTGTGGGACGTCGCGCGCCCGCGCCGCTCACCGCTCGCCGGCGTCACCATGGCCGGCTTCCGGGACCGCACCGACGGACCCATCGACCTGCAGGTGGTGCCGCACCCGGCGGTGACCGTCGTCGTCGACGTGGGCCGCGGCGACGCGCTCTACGCCGTCGACGAGCTCCACGGCGGCCAGGAGCGCGGTGCGATCGTGGCCGGGCTCGGGCGGCACGGCGTGCGCGGCGGCGGCCGGGACATCGAGTGCCTCCAGATCCGCCTCTCGCCGCTCGTCGCCCACACGGTGCTCGGCGCGACCGCCGCGCTCGACGGCGCGCTCGTCACGCTCGAGGACCTCTGGGGGCGCGACGCCGTGCGCACCCAGGAGCGGCTCGTCGACGCCGCCACGTGGGAGGAGCGGTTCGCCATCGCCACCGAGGCGCTCGCCCGGCGCATCGTCGAGGGCCGCCACGTCGACGCCGAGGTCGGGCGGGCGTGGCAGGCCATCACCGAGCAGCGGGGGCAGGTGCGCGTCGACGACCTGGCGGCCGAGGTGGGCTGGAGCCGCAAGCGCCTCTGGTCCCGCTTCCGGGCCCAGATCGGCCTGACCCCCAAGCGCGCCGCGCAGCTCGTGCGCTTCGACCACGCCGCGCACCTGCTCGCCGCGGGGGACCGGGCCGCGTGGGCGGCGGCCGAGGCCGGCTACAGCGACCAGTCGCACCTCCACCGCGAGGCGGTCGCCCTCGCCGGGATGACGCCGACCGCGCTGGCCGCGGCGCCCTGGCTGTCGGTCGACGAGCTCGCCTGGACCGAGTCGCCGGGCTGACATTCGTCCAAGACCGGGGGCGGACCGCAGCGCGACGGTGGACGCCGGATGCACAACGAATCCGGCCGACGTCCTGACGCCGACCGACGAATCGTGCGGACCCTGTCACAGATCGGCAGGGGGGATCGTCTTGTCTGAGCGATGAGAAACCCGCTGCGCCCTCGTCGGAGGGCGGTGAGAGGCTCGCCGGGCTCCGATTCGAGGAGGTAGGCCCGTGTTCGCACGACTAGGAGGGTGGTGCCACGACCGGCGCAAGCTGGTCCTCGCCCTGTGGATCGCGGCGCTCGTCGTCGCCAACGGCATCGCCGGCACCATGGGCGAGGCGTACCGGCAGGACTTCACTCTGGACGGCTTCGAGTCCACGGAGGGCTCCGAGCTGCTGGAGGCGGCCTTCGACGAGGGTCCGCCATCGATGAGCTCGGGCACGGTGGTGTTCGAGGCGCCGGCCGGCATCACCGACCCGGCGGTGCGCGAGCAGATCGAGGGCCTGCTGGCCGAGGTCGCCGCCATCGAGCCGGTGATCGGGGTCGAGAGCCCGTTCGATCCGGGCGGTGAGCGGCTCATCTCGACGCAGGGCGAGGCGCCCGGGACGATCGCCGTGGCCACCGTGTACGTCCCGGAGGACGCGGACTTCGCGGCGGTCGCCGACGTCGGCGAGCGGATCCGCGAGCTCGGGGCGGACCTGGAGGGCGTGCGCGCCGTGGCCGGCGGCTACCTGTTCGCCGAGTTCGAGCAGCCGAGCTCCGAGCTGTTCGGCCTGGCCTTCGCCATCGTCATCCTCATCGCCGCCTTCGGCTCCGTGCTCGCCATGGGGCTGCCCGTGGGTGTGGCGCTGTTCGGCATCGGTCTCGGCTCGGCGCTCATCGTGCTGGCCAGCCACCTCATGGAGGTGCCGGACTTCGCCCCGTTCATGGGGATCATGATCGGCCTCGGCGTGGGCATCGACTACGCGCTCCTGATCGTCACCCGGTACCGCGAGCAGCTGCACGCCGGTCACGGGGTGCGGGAGTCGATCTCGGTCGCCATCGACACGGCCGGCCGGTCCGTGGTGTTCGCCGGAGCGACCGTCGTGATCTCGCTGCTCGGGATGCTGCTCATGGGCATGGGCTTCATCAGCGGGCTCGGCATCACCGCGGCGGCCACGGTGGCCATCACGGTCATCGCCTCGGTGACGCTGCTGCCGGCGCTGCTCGCCTTCGCCGGACCCGAGCGCATCGAGCGCACCCGGTGGCGCGGCCTGGTGGCGGCGGGGTTCGCCGCCGTCGCGCTGGTCGGCGCGGGCCTGGAGATCGCGCCGCTGATCGGCGTGGGCGTGGTGCTGGCCGTGGTCACGCTGGGGCTGGGCTTCGTGGTCCCCGCCCTCAAGGCGGAGGTGCGGCACCGTCCGCCGAAGCCGCGGCGGGAGACGGCGGCGTACCGGTGGAGCCGGGTCATCCAGCGCCGGCCGTGGCCGTTCGCCATCGGCGCCTCGGTGCTGCTGCTCGTGCTGTCCGCGCCGGTCCTCAGCATGCGCCTCGGCTGGGCCGACGAGAGCAACTTCGCCGACGACACCGACACCAAGCAGGCCTACGACCTGCAGGTCGAGGGCTTCGGCAAGGGCTTCAACGGCCAGATCTACCTGGTCAGCGAGGTGCCCTCGGGGGCGGACCTCACGGCGCTCGCCGCGGTCACCGACGCGGTGGCCGCCGACCCCGGCGTCGCCTCCGCCGTCGGTCCCATCCCCAACGACCCGAGCCAGCCGACGGCGGCGATGTGGATCGCCGTGCCCGTAGACGGCCCGCAGGACGAGGGCACCACGCAGCTCGTCCACCGGCTGCGCGACGACGTGCTGCCCCCGGTCGAGGCGGAGCTCGGCACCGAGGTGCTGGCCACCGGCATCGTGGCCGCCAACGTCGATGCGGCGCAGCTGATGGGCCAGCGGCTCCCCTGGTTCTTCGTGGCCGTGCTCAGCCTGTCGTTCCTGCTGCTGATGGTCGTCTTCCGGTCGGTCCTCGTGCCGCTGAAGGCCGTCATCATGAACCTGCTGTCCATCGGCGCCGCCTACGGCGTGATGGTCGCCCTGTTCCAGTGGGCGTGGCTGAGCGACCTGACCGGCCTGCAGCCGGGGCCCATCGAGATGTGGGCGCCGATGATGCTGTTCGCCGTCGTCTTCGGCCTGTCGATGGACTACGAGGTGTTCCTCCTGTCCCGCGTGCGGGAGGAGTGGCACCGCACCGGCGACAGCCGCACCTCGGTGGCCGACGGCCTGGCCGCCACGGCCAAGGTCATCACGGCGGCGGCGGCGATCATGGTGGTCGTCTTCGGGAGCTTCATGCTCGAGCCGGACCGGGTCATGAAGATGATGGGCACCGGCCTGGCCGTGGCGATCCTCTTCGACGCCACGATCGTCCGCATGGTCCTCGTCCCCTCGACGATGGAGCTGCTCGGCGACCGGAACTGGTGGCTGCCCCGCTGGCTCGACCGGCTGCTGCCGAACATCGACGTCGAGGGCCGCACCGACGACCTCGTCGAGGACGCCGAGGAGACCCTCGGCCTGGTCGTCGACGCCGGCACCCCGGGCTCCGGCCCCGAGGAGCGCACCCCCGAGCCCGTCTGAGGCTCGGTCCGAACACGAGGTCTGTGTGCGTTCTCGAGCCCGTAGGGCTCGAGAACGCACACAGACCTCGTCCTAGATCCGGAGGGGATCGTGATGGAGCAGGCAGAGATCGACGCTGAGCTGGACGTGCCGGGGGCGCGGGCGCTCCTCGAGGGCACCTCCTCGGCCCACCTGTCCTACGTCGGCACCGACGGGACGCCGCGGTGCGTCCCCGTCGGCGTCTTCTGGACGGGCACCGAGCTCGTCATCTCGACGGCGGTGACGGCACCGAAGGTGCGGGCGCTCACCGCCCGGCCCGACGTGGCGCTCTCCATCGACCGGGGCGACACCCCCGGCGGCGCGCAGGCGCTGTCGATCCGGGGACGGGCCGACATCACCATCGTCGACGGCGTCGTCCCCGAGTACCTCGCCGCCGCCCGCACGAGCATGGGCGACGAGGCGGCGGCCGCCTTCGAGGAGAACGTGCGGCGCATGTACGACCAGATGGCTCGCATCGCCGTCCGGCCGACGTGGCTGCGGTTCTACGACTACGGGTCCGGCCGCATGCCGCGGTTCCTCCAGGAGCTCGCCGCGAAGCAGCAGCTGTCGGCCGACGACTGGGCCGACTGACGGCGCGCACGAGGCCGGGGGCGGTCACCGCGCAGGAGCGGGCGGGACCGCACCCCGGCCTCGCGGGCTGGGGGAGGATCAGGTCAGAACGGGGTGGGCACGCCGTCCATGTTCGAGTTGGGGCGAGCCTGCTCGAGGAGGGCCTTCACGGTCGGGCCCAGCACCGACGGGTCGTCGATCGGGTCGACCGACGGGCCCCGCACCCAGCCCTCGGCCACGGCGAGGAACTCGCCCGAGGCCTCGAAGACGCGGCCGGTGACGCCGGCGCTCTCCTCCGAGGCCAGCCACGTGGCGATGGGGGCGATCCAGCGGGGGGAGCGGCGCTCCTTGTCCTCCTCGGACTCGAACTCCCACCCGAGGTCCTCGGTCATGCGGGTGAGCGCGACGGGGGCGACCGCGTTGACGGTCACGTTGTACCGGGCGGCCTCCTGGGCGGCGATGATCGTGAACGACGCGATGCCGGCCTTGGCGGCGCCGTAGTTGCCCTGGCCCACGTTGCCGTAGATGCCCGACACCGAGGTGGTGTTGATGATCCGGCCGCTGACCGGCTCGCCCTTCTTGAACTGGGTGCGCCAGTAGTCGAGGGCCCAGCGGGTGGGGGCGAAGGTGCCCTTCAGGTGGACCCGGATGACCGCGTCCCACTCCTCCTCGGTCATGTTGACGATCATCCGGTCCCGGAGGATGCCGGCGTTGTTCACGACGCCGTGGAGGTCGCCGAAGGTCGACACGGCGAGCTCGATCATCTCGCGGGCCTGCTCGAAGTCGGCCACGTCGTGGCCCGACACGATGGCCCGGCCGCCCATGGCCTCGATCTCGTCCACCACCTGGCTGGCGGGGGTGGCCTCGCCGCCGTTGCCGTGGACGTCGGCGCCGAGGTCGTTCACGACGACGTTGGCGCCCTGGCGGGCCAGGCTCAGCGCGTGCTCGCGGCCGATGCCGCGGCCCGCGCCGGTGACGATGACGGTGCGGCCTTCGCAGATGCCGGTCATTGGTTGCAGCTCTCCTATCGGTTGATGCGGTGCTCAGCCCTTGGGCAGGCCGAGGCCCTGCTCCGCGATGACGTTCTTCAGGATCTCGGTGGTGCCGCCCTCGATCGACGAGGCCTGGGCCCGCAGGAAGCTCGACGTCTCGTCGGGCTCCCAGCCCGGGCCGCCGACCTCGTAGCCGGCCAGCTGGCCGGCCGGGCCGAGCGCCTCGACGGCGCTGTTCGCGATGGCCTTGAACAGCTGGGACTGCGCCACCTTGAGCAGCGGGCCGTAGTGGCTCTCCCCGAGGAGGCCGGTCTCGACGAGCCGGCGCTCGAGCAGCGTGTTGGCCAGGTGGGACGTGACGAGGCGGCGCCAGGCGTCGGCCTTGAGGCGGTCGTCGGGCCGGGCGGCGACGAGCAGGTCGACCGCGCTGAGCACGTCCTCGATCAGGCCCTGGTGGACGGATCGGCGCTCCCGGTTGAGCACCTCCATCGCGATGTACCAACCTCGGGCGATGTCCCCCAGCAACGCACCCTCCTCCAGCACCACGTCGTCGAGGAACACCTCGTAGAACCGGGATTCCCCGTTCATCTGGCGGAGGGGCCGCAGGGTCAGCCCGGCGGCGTCCATCGGGACGATGAACATGCTGAGGCCGCGGTGGCGCTCGGACACCTCGCCCGTGCGGGCGAGGAGGAGCCCGTGGGTCGCCCGGCTGGCGTTCGACGTCCAGACCTTCTGCCCGTTCACGACCCAACCCCGCTCCGTGCGCTCGGCCCGGGTGGTGAGGCTGGCCAGGTCTGAGCCGGCGTTCGGCTCGCTGAAGAGCTGGCACCAGCGGATCTCCCCGCTGAACGAGCCCTCCAGGAGCTGGGCCTGCGCCTCCGACCCGAACAGGCCCAGCGCGGGGCCGACCATCGTGGCCCCGACCGTGGCGTCCGCCGGCGGCCGGGGCACACCCAGCTCCTCGGCGGCCCGCTCGGCGGCGACCTGGTAGTCCGGGTCGATGCCGAGACCGCCCCGGCCCTCCGGGAGGTCGATCCAGGCCAGTCCGGCCCGGAGCCGGGCGACCAGGGGATCGACCCCCTGGGCCATCAGCTCCTCCAGGTGTCCCCGGGCCTTCGTGATCTCCGGCGGCTCCTCGAGGACCGGGCCTGCGCCCGATCCTCGCAGTGTGGCCGAAGTCTCAATCAATGCTTGCGCGGCGGGGAATGCCATGGTACGAACCATAACCTGACATCAGATCACGGGCAACGGGCCTCTGCACCGTCGCTCACATCACCCAGAAATCTCAACCCACACAGGGGGATCGCCGTGAGGCAATCGATCGTCACCAAGGGGGCTGCGGCTCTCCTGAGCCTCTCCGTCCTCGCCGCCTGCAGCAGCAGCGACGACGACAAGGAGGCAACCGGCAGCACCGGTGAGGCGCCGGCCGAGGGCGCGGGCTGCGACAGCTCCGATCCCGTCAAGGTCGGCGGCATCTTCAACCTCTCGGGTGAGACGGCGGACTCCGGCCAGTTCGGCCTCGCCGGTCTCGAGCTCGCGGCGGACGCGCTGAACGAGGACAGCGGCATCCTGGGCCGCTGCGTCGAGCTCATCATCAAGGACGACGGCAACGACCCGACCAAGGGTGCGCAGGCCGGCTCCGAGCTCGTCGAGAAGGAGGAGGTCGACCTCATCGTCGGCCCGATCGTGAGCCCCTCGACCGGCCCGGTCCTCGAGATCGCCACCGAGGCCAAGATCCCGGTCGCCTTCAACTCGCTGTCGCCGGTCGACTACGAGAAGTTCCCCTACGCCTTCCGCAACGTGCTCACCACCGAGCAGATCGCGGAGAGCTTCGCCGTCTACGCCTCCGGCGCCGGCATGGAGCGACTCGCCGTCCTCGCCGTGAACAACGTGTTCGGCACCACCCAGGTGGACGGCCTGAACGCCGTCGCCGCGGAGAACGGCGTGGAGATCGTCGCCACCGAGTTCTTCAACGGCGGTGACGCCGACCTCACCCCGGCCATGCGCAAGCTCGCCAACGCCAGCCCCGACGCCGTCGTGGTCGTGGCCTTCGGCGGCGACGCCGTGGCGGCCCTGAAGGCCCGTCAGACCGTCGGCCTGGCCGACGTCCCGGTTCTCGGCTTCTCGGCCATCTCCCTGCCGTTCATCACCGAGTCGGTCGGCGAGGCGGGCATGGAGGGCGTCTACGTCACCATGCAGTTCCGCAAGATGATGCGCGAGCCCGGTGCGGACGACATCACGGACGAGACCGCCATCGAGTTCCGTGACCGCTTCGCGGCCTCCCGCAACGAGACCGAGCTCACCGCCAGCCCCACCCAGACCTCGTCGGCCTACGACGCCATGATGCTGCTGGCGGCCGCCGCCAACGGCGCCGGCTCGCTCGACGGCGACGACATCCGTGAGTGGCTGTACGAGAACGGCTACACGGGCGTCCAGGGCACCTACTCCTTCGAGCCCGGCGACCACGACGGCGTGAACCTCGCCGACAACGTCCTGGTGCTCGCCAACTCCCTGCGCAACGGCTCGATGGAGATCGCGCCGGGCCAGTAGCCCCCAGGGCCGGCTCGCCCTCCCTCCCGGGCGAGCCGGCCCTCCCCCCCCGCTCACCTCTCAAGGACCCAGGACACCCATGAGCTTGTGGCCCGCTGTCATGTCCGGCCTCGCCGTCGGGGCGGTCTACGCCCTGATCGCGCTCGGCTACAACGTCGTGTTCAGCGCAACCGGCATCCTGAACTTCGCCCACGGCGAGTTCTTCATGGTCGGCACGATGATCGGTGCGTACCTCTTCGTCGACGTCGGCCTGAACCCCATCCTCGCCGTCATCCTCGTCGCCCTCCTCGCCGGCCTGCTCGGCGTGGTGGAGGAACGGGTGGCCGTCCGCCCCGCCATGGGTGACGGACGGGGAGCGAAGTCCCTCGGCTGGGTCCTGCCCACCCTGGGCGCCTCGATCCTCATCCGGTCGGTGATCGCGCTCATCTTCGGCCCCGAGCTGAAGCGCTTCCCCCCGATCCTCCCGGACAAGGTCTGGAAGATCGGGGAGGCCTACCTGACGAGCACGCAGCTCAGCCTGATCGTGCTGGCCGTCGCCGCCGGGTTCGGGCTCCACCTCCTCTACGACAAGACCGACCTCGGCCGGGCCCTGTCCGCGGTCTCCCAGGACGCCGACGCCGCCCGCCTCCGGGGCCTCCCGATCGCCGCCCTCACCGCGATCGCCTTCGCCCTCGGCTCCGGCCTCGCCGCCGTCGCCGGCTTCTTCGCCGCCCCCTTCGTGACGGCCAGCCCCTTCACCGGCCTCGTGTTCGGCCTGAAGGGCTTCGTGGCCGCCGCCATCGGCGGCATCCCGGACCTGCGGGGCGCCCTGCTCGGCGGCCTCGCCCTGGGCGTCGTCGAGTCCGTCGGCGCCGACATCTTCGGCGGCGGCTACCGCGACAGCGTCGTCTTCGCCGCCCTCATCGTCGTCCTGCTGGTCAAGCCGAACGGCCTCCTCGGCCGTGGAGAGGTGCGTGCCGTATGACCGATCGCTACTCCGCGGTCAAGCTCCGCAAGGGAGCCATCGGCGGCATCGTCGTCCTCGCCCTGCTCGTGGCCAGCGGCCCGGAGCGCTTCGCGCAGGTCGTCGGCTTCATCAGCTCGCTCATCACCTGGCCGTTCACCCGGGAGCTCATCACCGAGGCGAACCGCTACGAGATCCGCAACGCGGAGATCCTCTTCGTCTACATCGTCGCCGTCCTCGGCCTGAACCTCTTCTTCCAGGTCGGGTACAAGTCGATCGGCCAGAGCGCCCCGATGCTCGTCGGCGCCTACACCTTCGGCATCGCGACGACGACCCACGAGCTGCCGTTCCTGGCCGGCCTCCTCCTCGCCGTGGTGGGCGCCGGCCTGCTGAGCCTCCTGCTCGGGCTCCCGGCGCTGCGCCTCGGGGTGTTCACCTTGGCGATGGTGACGATCGGGTACTCCTTCGTCGCCGAGGACCTCGTGTTCGAGTGGCGGGGGATCACCGGCGGCGGCAACGGCCTCTCGGGCATCAGCCGCCCGTCGACCTTCGACACCGTCGAGGACTACTACTGGGTCCTCGCCATCGCCGCCGTCCTCGCCCTGGTGTTCACCCGGAACTGGCTGCGCAGCGAGCTCGGCCGGGCGGGCAAGGCGGTGGCCGACAACCAGGTCGCCGCACGATCCCTCGGCGTGAACCTCCAGTCGGTCAAGCTCCGGGCCTTCGCCGTGGCCGGCGCGATGGGCGGCCTCGCCGGTGCGCTCTACGCCCCCCTCTACGGCTTCATCGCCCCCGAGGGCTTCACCGTCGACCTGTCGATCCTGTTCGTCCTCATGGTCCTCCTCGGCGGCTCCGGCACCGTCTGGGGCCCGCTGCTCGGCGCCGTGGTCCTCTTCCGCATCCCGCTGGCGGTCGAGGAGATCACCGACCAGCCCGGTGAGTGGAGCCTCGCCGTCTACGGCCTCGTCCTCGTCCTGTCGGTCAGCCTCCTCCCGAACGGCCTCATGTCGTTCATCCGCGGGCTCCGCCGCGGCGGGGAGAGCCAGTCCGCCGGCATGGGCGACGCCTCCGTGGCCGGGCTCATCGACGGGGCCGACGCCTCCGTCGGCCTCAAGGTGGAGGGCTGCAGCTTCGGGATCGGCGGCCTGCAGATCCTGAAGGGCGTCGACCTGGATGCCGCCCCCGGCAAGGTCACCGCCATCATCGGCCCCAACGGCTCCGGCAAGACCACCCTCCTCAACGTGTCCTCCGGCTTCCTCAGCCAGGACGACGGGGTGCTCTCCCTGGGCGGCGCCGACATCTCGCGGGCGAGCGCCGAGGGCCGAGCCCGCTCCGGCCTCGCTCGCACCTTCCAGACGCCGCTCCTGTTCGAGCAGATGACCTGCCTCGACAACGTCCTCGTCGGCCTCGACCAGGCCGACCGGCGCCTCCCCTTCGGCGCCATCTTCCGGACGCCGGGCTGGCGCCGGCGGGAGCGGGCCAAGATCGAGCGGGCCACGGCGATCCTCGTCGCCCTCGGCCTCGGCCCCCGCCTCGACACCGCCGCCGGATCCCTCACCCCGGGGGAGCGCCGCCTCCTCGAGATCGGCCGGGTCGTCGCCATGGAGCCGTCGCTCATCCTCATGGACGAGCCGGCGGCCGGCCTGACCGACGGCGAGATCTCCGTGCTGGAGAACCTCATCGAGGAGCTCCGCGCCCACGGCGTCGGCGTGATCCTCGTCGAGCACCACGTCGACATGGTCATGCGCCTCGCCGACCATGTGATCGCCCTCGACTTCGGCGAGGTCATCGCCTCGGGCGACGCCGAGTCCGTGCGCAACCACCCGGACGTGGTCCGGGCGTACTTCGGGGACGACCCCGAGGGCGAGCTCGCCACACCCGTCGAGCCGAGCACCGTCGGAGGCACCGAGGATGTCTGAGATCAAGCTGGCCGTCCGCGACGTCCGGGCCGGCTACGGCGGCGCCGACGTGCTCCACGGCGTCTCCCTCGAGGTCCGGGCCGGGACCATCCACACGCTGATCGGTCTCAACGGCGCGGGCAAGACCACCCTCCTGCGCTGCATCTCGGGCGTCGAGAAGCTGCGGGCCGGCTCGGTCGAGCTCGACGGGCGGGACGTCACCTCCGCCAGCCCCTCGGCCCGGGTCCGGGCAGGTCTCGGTCACGTGCCCGAGAACCGCCGGGTCTTCCCGAAGTCCACGGTCACCGAGAACATCCGCCTCGGCGCGGTGGGCAGCCGGGTCGACCGCAAGGACTACGGCCCCCGGTACGACGAGATCATCAGCCACTTCCCGGTGCTCTACGAGCGCCGCAACCAGCTGGCCGGCAGCCTCTCCGGCGGCGAGCAGCAGATGCTCGCCATCGCGATGGCGATGATCACCGACCCCGCCGTCCTCATGCTCGACGAGCCGTCCCTCGGCCTCGCCCCGATCATCGTGGACCGGGTCTTCGCCGAGATCGAGCGCCTCCGCGAGGCGGGCACGACGATCCTCCTCGTCGAGCAGTTCGCCCGCCGGGCCCTGTCGATCGCCGACGACGCCACCGTCCTCCAGCTCGGCCACGTGGTCGCCTCCGGCCCGGCCGCCGAGATCTCCTCCTCCGGCGCGCTCGACGCCGCCTACCTGGGCGGCTGACGGTGGCCGCCTCGCTGCCGGAGCGCATCCTCGTCGCTGGCCGCGAGGAGCGCCTCGCCTTCGTCGCCGCCGACGGGACGGCGCACACCTTCGGCCAGCTGGCCGAGCTCGTCGCGGCCCGGGCGGCGACGCTGCGGGCCCTCGGCGTCGGCCCGGGGGTGCCCGTGGCGCTCTTCGCCGACGACGGCCTCCAGCTGCCCGCCAGCTACCTCGCGGTCATCGAGGCCGGCGGCGTCGTGGTCCCGGTCAACAACCGCTTCGGGCCCGGCGACGTCGCCGGCGTGGCCGCCGTCCTCGGCGCCTCGATCTGGCTGACCGACCCGCACCGCAGCGACCTCCTCGCCGACGCGCTGTCCGGCTCGACCGGTCATGAGGTGCGCGACATCACCACCCTCGAGCGCCTCGGCCCCAGCGCGGGCACCGGGCCGCGGCGGGCGCTGCCCGTGCCCGTGGACGAGACCGACCCCCTGGACGTGCTCGCCTTCACGAGCGGCACGACCGGCACCCCGAAGGGGGCCTGCCTGCGTCGCAGCGCCCTCGACGTGGCCCTTCGGAGCTCGGCCCGGAGCTATCGCCTCGGCGAGGAGCCCGTCCTCCTCTACTCGGCCGCCATGGCCTTCGTGCCGACGGTCATCACCCAGATCCTGGGCACGCTCGCCCTGGGCGGCCAGGTCCACGTCCTGCAGTCCCGCGACCCCGACGCCTGGATCGACCAGGTCGAGCGGGTGCAGGCCACCTTCACCTACGTCCCCACGCCGGAGCTGGCCGGGTTCAGCGAGGCGGCCAGCCGCCACGACGGGCTCGGCTCCATCCGGGGCCTCATGCACGCCGGCAGCATCGCCCTCCCCGAGGTGCTCGCCCGCGCCGCGGCCGTGCTCGGCGACCGCCTCCTCGAGGCGTGGGGGATGACCGAGACCTGCGGTGCACCGATCACGGTCACCGTCCCCGGCGATCTGGAGCAGCTGGGCCTCGAGGCCTTCGCTCGGACCGCCGGTCGTCCTGTCCCCGAGGCGACCGTGCAGCTCGACGTCGCCGAGGGGGAGGGGGAGCTCCTCGTCGGCGCCGGCTTCGTGTGCCACGGGTACCTCCAGGAGGAGGGGTTCGTGCCGGTCGATCGCACGGCCTTCCCGACCGGTGACCTCGGCGTCATCGACGGGCAGGGCTACGTGTCGATCACCGGGCGTCGCAAGGAGCTCATCATCACCGGGGGCATCAACGTGGCCCCCGTCGAGGTCGAGCAGTGCATCGCCGCCCTGGACGGGGTCAGCGAGGTCGCCGTCTTCGGCGTCGCGGACGCGCGGTGGGGCGAGGCGGTCAACGCCGCGATCGTCCCCGCCCCGGGGCGGGAGGTCGACCCGCAGGTCGTCATCGCCCACGTCCGCGAGCGCCTCGCGCCGTTCAAGGCGCCGAAGCAGGTGCACCTCGTGTCCGAGCTGCCGCGCAACGCCAGCCAGAAGGTCATGCGCCACGTGCTGAGCGAGCGCTTCACCAACGATCACCAACCACAAGGAGCAGACGATGCGTGAGTACGGAGCCGTCGACGCATGGATCAACCCGAACCTGGGTGAGGACCTCGCCGAGGATCGCGACGTCGACTACCTCTTCCCCCACCTGCGGGAGCTGAAGCGGCGCGGCACGACCCTCGAGCAGCTCATCGACGAGATGGACGAGGCCGGCGTCGAGCGCGGCGTCCTCTGCGCCGGCTACGGCGACGTCGACGACGTCCCGTGGGTCAACGAGGCCCTCGACAAGCACCCGGAGCGGTTCGCCGGCTCGATCGTCATCCACCCGAGCACGGGCATGGACGGCGTCCGCCGCCTCGAGTCGCTGGTCAAGAACCACAACTACCGGATGGTGCGGTTCCTCGCCTTCGACACGCAGCTGCCCTACGACAGCTACCAGTACTTCCCCTTCTACGCGAAGGCCATCGAGCTCGACATCCTCGTCGGCGTCAACGTGGGCATCCCGGGCCCGAAGGTGCCGGGCAAGCACCAGCACCCGCTCGCCCTCGACGAGATCTGCTACTACCTGCCCGAGCTCAAGGTCGTCATGAGCCACGGCGGCGACCCGTGGGCGGCGCTCTGCGTCAAGCTCATGCTCAAGTGGGAGAACCTCTACTACATGTCCTCGGCCTGGGCGCCGCGGCACATCCCGAAGGAGATCATCCACTACCTGAACACCCGCGGCACCAACAAGGTCATGTGGGCGAGCGACTACCCGCTCCTCACCCTCGACCGGTGCACCGCGGAGTTCGACAAGGTCGACTTCCGCTCGGACGCCCACCGCAAGGCCTTCGTGCGCGACAACGCCCTGCGCCTGTTCTTCCCGGAGGCCGCCGCCAAGGAGGCCGCTGAGGCCGACGCGGCCGCCAGCTAGGCGACGACCACTCGTGACCAGCCCCGCCGACCTCGGTGCCGTCGAGCGGACCCTCGCGGAGGGCCCGCTCGGCCGGCGGCTGGGCGTGAAGGCCACGATCGACCCCGACGCCGCCTGCGTCCGGCTCCTCACCGAGCGGGGCTGGGTCGCCACCCACCACCTCGTCTGCGACCAGCACGGGTGGGGCGTCACCGGCACGAGCAGCGGGTCCACCACCCCGGTGAACCCGCGGGACCCGCAGGCCGTGCCCGGCGGCTCGAGCTCCGGGTGCGCGGTCGCCGTCGCCGCGTCGATCGTCGACGCCGCCGTCGGCACCGACACCGGCGGCTCGATCCGCATCCCCGCCACCTGGTGCGGGGTCGTCGGCTTCCGGCCGACGACCGGCCGCGTCCCCACCGACGGGGTCGAGCCGCTCGCCCCCAGCTTCGACGTGCCGGGCCTCATCACCCGGGACGTCGCGACGATGACCGAGGCCCTCGCCGCGTGGGGCATCGAGCCGGAGCGCCCGGCCGGCACCGTTCGCATCGGCGTCGCGCATCCCTCCGTGCCGATGAGCGCCGCCGCCCGCGCCGCGCACGACGGGGTCGCCGCGCGGCTGCGCGACGCCGGCCGGGTCGACGCCGAGGTCGAGCTCGACACCCGGGCGCTGCGCCGCACCTTCAGCGCCATCCAGATGGCGGAGTCGGTCCGCTCGCTGGCCGACGTCGACCCGGCCACCCTCGTCCCCGTGGTGCGCGAGCAGCTGGCCGCCGCCCGCGCCGTCGACGCCGAGGACGAGACCGCTGCCCGCCGCCGACGGGCCGAGCTGCAGATGCCGGCCGACGTCGACGTGCTCGTCCTCCCCGCCGTCGCCGCCGGCCCGCCCCCGACGAGCGCCCCCGACACCGTCCACACCGACGCCGGACCCATCCCCACCGCCCGCGCCGTCGTGGAGCCCAACGTCCTGGCCCCGCTGCTCGGGGCCCCCGCCGTCTCGATCCCCCTCGACCCGGCGCGCGGGACGGGCGTCCAGCTCGTCGCCCCGCCCGGGGCCGACGGTCTCCTCCTCGGCCTCCTCCCGGACCTCCTCCCCCTCCTCACGGAGCCCGCCACACCATGAGCCGCACCGACGCCACCGCCATCGCCGAGCAGGTCCACGCCGGCGACGACCCCCTCGCCCCGGCCCGGGCCGCCCTCGCCCGCATCGCCGACGACGGCGGGCCCGCCGTCCTCGCCACCGTCGACGAGGGCGACCTCCGCTGCGAGGCGCCCGACGGGCCGCTGGCCGGCGTGCCGGTCCTCCTCAAGGAGCTCGGCACCCACGCCGCGGGCCTCCCGAACCGGGAGGGGCTCCGCTACCCGGAGGGCAAGCCCGGCCCGGCCGGCATGGACGCCGCGCTCGTCCGCCGCCTGCGCACCGCCGGCGCGGTCGTCGTGGGCACCACGGCCACGACCGAGCTCGGGCTCACCGCCCGCCTCGACGGCCCGGCGGGCGCGGTGCCGGTCCACCCGCACCACCCGGACCGCACCCCCGGCGGGTCGAGCACGGGCTCCGCCGTCGCCGTCGCCTCGGGCCTCGTGCCGCTCGCCCACGGCACCGACGGTGGCGGCTCGATCCGCCTCCCCGCCGCGTTCTGCGGCCTCGTGGGCCTCAAGCCCTCCCGCGGCCGGGTCTCGTTCGGGCCGATCATCGGCGACACCCTCGGCTCGCTGGCCGTGAACTTCGGGCTCGTCCGCACGGTGCGCGACGCCGCCCGCCTGCTCGACGTGCTCGCCGGTCCCGAGCCGGGCGACCCCTACGGGGGGCCGCCGCTCCTCTCGACCGGGTTCACCGCCGCGGTGGCCACGGGTCCGGAGCGCCTCCGCATCGCGGTGTGCCTCGACGTGCCGGACGGCGCGACCGCCCCCGACCCCGAGGTCGCCGCGGGCGTCCGCGCCGTGGCCGAGCAGCTGGCGTCGCTCGGCCACCACGTCGAGGAGCGCAGCGGCTGGCTCTACGGGGACCGGCGCACCCGCGACGCGATGGCGGACGTCTGGGTGGGCATGGCCGCAGAGGGCGTGCGGCGGGCCATCGCCGCCGGCGCCGGGTTCGGTCCCGCCGCGGCCGCGCTCGCGGAGGCCGGTGAGCAGCGCTCCGCCGGGGCGCTGGCCGAGGCCCTCGCGATGCTGTCCGCCGTGGCCCGCCGCATGGAGCGCAAGGCCCTGCGCGACGCCGACCTGGTCCTCACCCCCACCTGCCCCACCCCGCCGCTCGTCGTGCGCGAGCGGGGCCCCGAGACGGCGGAGGAGGTGCTGCGCGAGACGCTCGACGAGCTGCTCGTCTTCACCTACGGCGCCAACGCCACCGGTCAGCCGGCGCTCGCCCTCCCCACCGGTCCGCTGCCGTCCGGGCTCCCCGGCTCCGTGCAGCTCGTCGGCCGCTGGGGCGACGACCTCCTGCTCCTGCAGGTCGCCGCCCAGCTCGAGCGGGCCGGCGTGCTGGTGGCCGCCTAGGCCGCGGGCAGGTCGCCTCGCACCATCACCTCGACGGTGCGGGCGAGGTCCCGGTCGTCACACCCCTCGTACCAGCCATGGAGGACGTGCACGTACATCGGTTGCTGAACCAGCGCGGAGAACGTCTCCGCACCCATCGCCGGGTCGAGGTCGGGGTCCACGATGCCCTGGTCGATGCCCCGGTGGAAGATGGTCTGGAGCTGGTCGAGGAACCGCCCGAACATCTTGCGCCATGCACGGGATTGGGAGTCATCCCCGGCCATCGACTCACGCCAAGCCCGGTACACCCCAGCGTTCTTCCGATAGGCGCCGAGCGACTGCTCATATGTCGCTGCGACGTCGAGTCGACCCGCGGAATCAGCCGGGTACAGCGACGTCTCATAGAGCTCATCTTCGACGGCCGCTTGCAGGCTTCGGAAGAGGTCCTCTTTGTCGGTGAAGTACTGGTAGGCCGTCCCGGCGCGCACGTTCGTGTGGCCGGCGATGTCCTCCATCGTCACCTGGGCCATGCCCGACGCGGCGAACACCTCGTTGGCCGCCTGCTGGATGCGGCGCACCGTCGCGCGCCCGCGGGCCGAGGCCGGCCGCACGCGGCCCGGCGCCGGCTCCCAGGTGAGCACGCGGCGGGACGAGCGGCGCACCTTGCCCGGCCGCGTCCCCTCGGGGAGCGGTGCCGCGTCGCCGGGCACGAACATGCCGTGCCGCAGCACGACGCTCAGCGTGCGAGGGCCCTCGGCGCCCTTCAGCGAGATCCAGCCGCACCGCTCGGCCAGCGACAGGTACGCCACCGCGTCCGTGGCCAGCTGGGCCCAGACCGGCGGATCCATGGGCTTCGCGGGGGCGTCGAAGGCGCGGAGCCGCGCCTCGGGCACCCAGCCCTGGTCGAGGGTGAGGGTGGTCAGCAGGGCGGCGCAGCGGCGGCGGGCCACGCGCATCGACTCCTCGACCTCGGCGTCGGCGTTGAGCATCTCCTCGCCGGCGCGCATCGTCCCCCCGAAGCGGCGGTTGACGTCGAACCAGCGGGCGAAGAGGTCCTCGAGGTCGGTGGCCTCCGCGAGCGCCTCCTGGACCACGTCGGCGTAGTCCGCCAAGAGGCCGCGGAGCAGGTCGATCTTCCCGGAGAAGTGCTGGTAGATGGCCCCGGTCGTGTAGCCGACGTCCTGGGCGATGCTCGCCAGCGACGTCCCTTCGTAGCCGCCCTCCTGGAAGCGGCTCTCGGCGGCCTCGAGCAGCCGCCGCTGCGTGGTGAAGCCACGCGCAGACGCGGCTGCAAGGCGCCTATCGACAGAACTCATCAACCCTCAATACCAGCAGGGGATATCACGTGAACAATCAGTCCTTGTTGCTCGGAGAGTGTGCTCCCCTGGGCCCCGCAGTCGCGCCGACAATCACTTCGTCCGCCCGACTCGTAATACCATACTGGCCGTCGGACCCGATGCTCGGCTCCGTGCGGTGGCCGGCGGAGGTCGAGCTGCTCATGCCGGGCCGGTGGGCGCCGCCGGTGGGCGAGGGCGTGCGCTACGCCGGGCAGACCTACCTGGAGCAGGCGCGCGCCGTGCCGGGCACCGTCGATGCGCTCGCCGTCGCCGCGGTGCGCACGCCCGAGGGTTGGCGGCTCCCGCGGACCTACGGCACCACCGGCGCGGTCGGCGCGCACGGGGTGGACCACCTCCTCGTCGTCGAGGCCGATGACGAGGTGGTCCTCCCCGGTGCGCCGCTTCTCGTGGCCGACCGGGTGACCGTGCTCGGCCCGGCCCCAGCGCGGGTCGAGGGTCCGGGCGCGCCCGCCCGGATCGACGACAGCGTGGACCGGGTCGGCGCGCGGGTCGCCGCCCTCGTCCCGGCGGGCTCGTGGGTGGAGCTCGGCATCGGCGTGCTGCCCAGCGCGGTGCTGCGGCACCTGCAGCCCGGCGCCGTCGAGGGCTTCCTGTGCGGGATGGTCGGTGACGAGGTCCTCGAGCTGGCGGACAGCTGGTGGGAGGCCGGGCACCACCGGCCCGTGCACGCGGCGATGGTCGACGCGTCGCCCGCGCGCATCACCCGGGCCGCCGGGCGCGGGCAGCTCCGCCTGCTGCCGCCGGAGGAGTCGCACGGGCCGCGGGCCGAGCCGCCGCTCGTGGCGGTCAACGCGGCGCTGTCGGTCGACCTGACCGGCGCCGTCAACACCGAGCGGGTGGGTGGCCGGCGCGTGTCAGGGCGGGGCGGGCACCCGGACTTCACCCGGCGCGCCCATCTGAGCCCGGGCGGCGTCAGCGTCGTGGTCCTGCGGGCCCGGGCCCGGGACGGGCAGCCGTGCGTCGTCCCGACCCTCGGCCCCGACGAGCGGTCGACGGCCGCGGCGGACGTCGACGTGATCGTCACCGAGCACGGGATCGCCGACCTGCGGGGGCTCGACCCGGCCGAGCGGGCGGCCGCCATCGTGGAGGTCGCCCACCCCGACGACCGGGCTGCCCTCCGATCCGCCGCGGCCGCCGCCCTCGCCGCTCACCCGGCCCCCTCCGGCTGAGCGTCCGGATCCATCAACGTCTGTGCGCGATCTTGAGCCGCTGCGGCTCGAGATCGCGCACAGACGTCGTGTCGGGGCGCCAGGCGATGCGGATGGGGCCTCGCCACGGGGTGGTGGGGTCGATGGCCCGCCACCGTCGCCCGTCCACCACGATCCACCGCTCGTCATCGGTCTGCGTCACCCCGCACGCGTTCCCGCCGCGGCGCTCCTCCAACCGGTCCGGGTCACGCCGCGGCGCGCGCCGCCGACCTCGGCCTGACACGCCGTGAGGGCGCGTACGCCCCCACCCGCGTCCGCCCCGGTGCAGGCGCGCCCGCCGCCGGGGGCTGGAGTCGCACGCCGGCGTGGCGGGGGACTACACCCGGGCCGTGCGCGCGGCGGTGGACAGCGTCCAGGAGATGGTGCCGGCGCTGCTGTTCCTCTGCGCGGGGGTGCCGCTGGCCGCCCTGCTCGACCGGCTCGGGTTCTTCGACGCGCTGGCCAGCCGCATCGAGGCCCGCTTCGCCGAGCTCCCGGTGGCCGTCCTCTGGTGGCTGGCCGCGGCCACGACCGCCGTGCTGAACCTCGACACGACGATCGTCCTGCTGACCCCGCTCTACGTGCGCCTGGCCCGTCGGGCCGGGGTGGACCCACTCCGCCTCGCCCTCGTCCCGCTGCTGCTCGCCGCGTTCGCGTCGTCGGTGCTGCCGGTGTCGAACCTCACGACGCTCATCGCCGCCGAGCGCTTCGACCTCGCCACCGGCGACGTCCTCGCCCGCCTCGGGCCGGTCAGCCTCGTCGCCTGCGTCGTCGGCTGGATCGCCTACCGGCGCCGCCACCCCGCGACGATCGCCGGCGGCGTCCCGGCGCAGGTGGACCGGCGGGCGCTCACCGTCGGCGGGCTCGTCGTCGTCGGGCTGCTCGCCGGCTTCGTGGTCGGTCCCGCGCGGGGCGTCGAGGCGTGGGCGGTCGTGCTCGCCGCGGACCTCGTCCTCGTCGTGGTGACCCGGCACGTGCCCTGGCGCGAGGTGCCCGTGGCGACCGCCCTCGGCGTGGCGGCTGTCGGCGGGCTCGTCGGGCTGGTGGTCCCCGCCGACGCGCTCCGGTCGGTGCTCGACGCCGACCAGCCGCTGGCCGTCGGCGGGCTCGTCCTCGCCGGTGCCGGCGCCGCCAACGCCCTCAACAACCTGCCCGCGCTCCTCGCGGCGACGGCCAGCGCGACGGACATGACCCCCGGGATGTGGGCGTGGCTGGCCGGGACCAACACCGGCTCGGTCCTGCTGCCGCTCGGCGCGCTGGCCAACATCCTCTGGTGGCGCATCATCCGCGACGAGGGCCTGGCGCTCGACCTCCGCGGCTACGTCCGCGCCGTCGCTCCGGTGGCCGCCCCGGCGCTGCTGGCCGCCGCGCTCACCCTCGCCGTGCTCGGCTGACTGCTCGGCCCCGGCGCTGCTGGCCGCCGCGCTCACCCTCGCCGTGCTCGGCTGACCGCTCGGCCCCGACGCCGCCTCCGCCCGCTCCTCGGCGCGGCGGCCGCCCGGGACCCTGCGCGGCGGGCCTGCGGTACGGTCCGCAGCATGCGGAGCCATGCAGCCTCTGGGAGCCCGTTCGAGGCGCGGATCGGCTTCTCGCGGGCCGTCCGGTCGGGCGAGGTCGTCGCCGTCAGCGGGACCGCCCCGATCGGAGATGACGGGACGACGGTCGGGGTGGGCGACGTGGGGGCGCAGACGCGCCGCTGCGTCGAGATCGCGCTCGCCGCCCTCGCGGACGTGGGCGCCCGGCCGGCCGACGTGGTCCGGACCCGGATCATGCTCACCGACGTCACCCGCTGGGAGGAGGCCGCGGCGGTGCACGGCGAGCTGTTCGCCGACGTCCGTCCCGCCTGCACGTTCGTCGAGGTGTCTCGCTTCATCGACCCCGACTGGCTCGTGGAGATCGAGGTCGACGCCGTCGTCTCGCAGGACGGCTGACCCGCTGGTCTAGGCCCGGTCGCCGTCCGTGCGCGCCCGCCACTGGGCGGTGACGTCGCGCACGACGGCAGCGATGCCGACCGGGGCCGTCAGCCCCGGCTGGTGCAGCAGGGTCACCGTGAAGGCGATGGAGATGCGGTGGCCGTCCCGGTGCAGGGCCGGCACCTCGAGCAGCTGGTCGCCGTAGCGGGTCTGGCCGGTGGCCATCGTGCGCCGGTAGCCCTCCCAGTGCCGCGCCCGGAAGCGCTCGGGGATGATCAGGTCGAGGGTCTGGCCGACGGCCTCGTCGTGCGACCAGCCGAAGACCCGGGTGGCGGCGTCGTTCCAGAAGGTGATCGTCCCGTCCGAGGAGGCGATGACGACGGCGTCGGCCAGCGACTCGACGAGCCGGGCGAGGGCGTGGTCGTCGACGGTCTCCGGCTCCAGCCGGGGCAGGGCGCAGGCCCCCTCGCCGCCCTCGTCGACGGTCACGCCCGCAGGCTAGGGGTTGCGGACGAGCTCCAGCCGGCGGCGACCCCGGAACTGGTACGAGTCGATGAGCTCGTCGGCGTGGGCCCCGGCGAGGTCCTGCTCGGCCTCGAGCCACGGCAGGAGCCCCTGGAGCGCGCTCGTCGCCTCGTGGCGGGCCAGCGAGGCGCCGAGGCAGAAGTGCACGCCGAAGCCGAAGCCGACGTGGCCGGTGACCTCCCGGTCCGGGTTGAACTCGTGGGCGTCGTCCCCCCAGTGGCGGGGGTCCCGGTTGGCGGCGCCGAGCACGAGGGTGATCCACGAGTTCGCCGGCACCTCGACCCCGTGGCGCTCGAAGGGACGGGTGCTGCGCCGGAACACCTACTGCACCGGCGACTCCCAGCGCAGCGCCTCCTCGAGGACCGCCGGGAGGCGGGACGGGTCCTTCACGAGGGCTCGGCGCTCGTCGGGGTGGCCGAGCAGCGCCTAGCAGGTGTTGGTGATGAGGTTGGTGGTCGTCTCGGTGCCGGCGAAGAGGAGCAGGGCGGCGAAGCCGATCGCCTCCTCGCGGGTGAGGACGTCGTCGCCGTGGGCCCGGACGAGCGTGGTCAGCAGGTCGTCCTGCGGGTTGGCCTGGCGATCCTGGATGAGCGCGCCGATGTGCTCGGCCATCGACATCACGGCCAGCACGGACTCCTCGTCGAGCCCACCGCGCGCCGAGCCGCTCGTGGCCCGGGTGGAGGCGTCGGCCCAGCGGCGGAAGTCCTCCCACCGGTCGGCGCCGGCGCCCAGGAGCTCGGCGATCATGCGGACGGGCAGCGGGGTGGCCACGGTGGAGACCACGTCGAGGCGGTCCCCGGGGGCGTCGGCCAGCAGCTCGGCCACCAGCTCGTCGATGCGAGGCCGCCAGCCGTTGATCGTGCGGGGGGTGAAGCCGCGGTTCACGATGCGCCGCAGCTCGGTGTGGCCCGGCGGGTCGATCGACACGAGGTTGCCGCTGGCCGCCTCCCGGGGCAGGCGCTCCTCGCCGTCCCCGGTGGACTGGCCGAGCAGGACCCCCCGCATGGCGTCCGAGCTGAACAGACCGGTGTCGTTCAGCGCCCACGAGACGTCCTCGTAGCGGGACATCACGAAGGTGTTCGTGACGGGGGAGTGGTGGAGGGGTGCCTCCTCGCGGAGCCACTCGTACACGGGGTACGGGTTCTCCGCCACGGACGGATCGAACGGGTCGTACCCGGGTGTCGACATGGACGGCGTCCCCCTGCTGGCCCTAAATGAGTGTCCCTTTATTTATCATCCCGGTCAGATCGGCATCAACGGCGCGGAACGCCTGGCGCCATGCGGTGGCGACCGGTCCGAGCGAGCGTCAGGCGAACAGGCAGGTGGCCCGCAGCTCGATGCTCGTCCGCGGCGGCTGGCCGAGCGGCACGTCCGGGTCCCGGTAGGCGGAGTGGGGCGTGAAGAACGTCGCCCCGGCCTCGGCCCGCGCGGTGTCGTACGTGCGGAAGGCCACGGTCTCGTGGTCGCCCATGCCCGGGAACGCGTACCAGTGGTGCTGGTCCGGGTCGTCGGGCGCGAGGACGGCGAGGGCCTCGAAGTCGATGCCGGTGCCGGCGTAGTCGCTGACCGGGATGGGGTGAGCGTCGGCCCGGGTGACGGTGCGGGCATCGCACCAGGCGAGGGGGAGGTCGGGGCGGCGGGGCCCCACGTTGCGCCAGAACTGGAGGATGACCACCCGCGAGGCCGCCCGCACGTCTGCGGCCGTGAGCCCGTTGCGGTCGAGGGCGGCCTGGGCGCCGGCGTGGGCCTGGTCGTAGGACCGCCGGACGAGGTCGAGGTAGCTCTCCGCGAAGTCCGAGTGCACGAAGGTGATCGGGCTGAGGTCCGAGTGGCGGCGGGCGTCGGCGGGGCTGCGGGTGATGTGGCTCGGCACGAGCACGTGGTCCGCCCCGGTCATGGCCTTGGCCAGCGCCTCGATCTCGGGGTGGTGCACGGCCGCCACGGCGTCGCCGTCGAGCCAGTCGGTGACGGCCGAGCGGTGCTCGACGAGCTCGAAGCCGCAGTCCTCCCACCCCGGCAGCGCGGCCTCCCGCCCGTCGCGGATGGCGACCTCCACGGGCACCGGCTCCGGCACAGGGCCGGCCCGGAGGTAGTTCAGCTCGGCCTTGCAGAGCGCAGCCATGTCTCGACCCCCCGATCGCTCTCGTCCTCGTGACCCTAGGCCCCCGCCGGGGGACCGGGCGATCGGCTCAGGTGAGCGCGAGCTCTGCCCAGGCGCGGGCGGACTCGACGTCGGTGCCGTCCGTCTCCAGCCGGGCCAGCACCGCCGCCGTCCGCTCGGGCCGGGCGTTCACCAGTGCGACGTCCCCGCGAGCGAGGGCGTCGGCCAGGAAGGCGGCGGCACCGGCGACGAGCGCGTCGTCGTCCTCGTGGTGCAGGTGCACGAGGTGGTCGTGCACGGCAACTCGGGTCGCTCCCGCCGCCACCATCTCGGACTTCCTCGCTCTCGACGCTCGTTCCGCCCGGAGATCGTCCTTGTGCCCGCCCCGGCGGCGTCCTAGACACCGAGGACCCGACAGCCGGAGGCTGCCCCAGGATTCCCCTCGCTGACCTGTCGATCCTGCCGCATCCGCTCGTCGTAGCGGTGGAACCCGACCCTCCCACGCAAGGAGCCCTGCCATGCGCACCCTCATCTGCACTGCGTTCACCTCCATCGACGGCGTCGTCGAGGCCCCGGGCGGCGAGCCCGGCTACCGCAACAGCGGCTGGACCTACGAGGGCATCGACTTCGTCCCCGACGCCTACGAGATCAAGGGCCGGGAGCAGGACGAGGCCACGGCGCTGCTGCTCGGGCGCGTCAGCTACGAGGCCTTCAGCCCGATCTGGCCGACGATGACCGACGAGTTCCCCGGCTACAACGCGATGCCGAAGTACGTCGTGTCCACCACCCTCCAGGAGGAGGACCTCGTGAAGGACTGGGGGGAGACGACGATCCTGCGGTCGCTGGACGACGTGGCGGCCCTGAAGGAGACCGAGGGCGGCCCGATCTCCATGCACGGCTCGGCCACCCTCGCGCGCGGTCTCGCCGACGCCGGCCTCATCGACCGCTACCACCTGCTCGTCTTCCCCGTCGTGCTCGGCGCGGGCAAGCGGCTGTGGAGCGACACGGACAAGGACAAGCAGCCGCTGCGGCTCCTCGAGAGCGAGGCCTACGCCAACGGCATCCAGAAGCTCGTCTACGAGGTCGTCCGCTGATCGCACCCGGCTGACGGGCCGGCCCGCGGGCGGCCGCCGGACTCAGTCCACCCGCAGCGGGGTGTGGGCGGGATCGACCCGCTCCGCCGGGGCCGGCGGGGGCGGCGGCGTCCCGTCCCCGAAGGGCCGGCCGCCGAGCGCCTCCCGCCCGTGGGGGGTCAGCCACCCGGACAGGTCGGGCCCGACGGGCACGATGCCCGTCGGGTTCACGTCCCGGTGGACCTCGTAGTAGTGGCGCTTGATGTGGTCGAAGTCGATCGTGTCGCCGAAGCCCGGGGTCTGGAACAGGTCCCGGGCGTAGGCCCACAGCACCGGCATCTCCGTGAGCTTCGACCGGTTGCACTTGAAGTGACCGTGGTACACGGCATCGAAGCGGACGAGCGTCGTGAAGAGGCGCACGTCGGCCTCGGTGATCGTGTCGCCCACGAGGTAGCGCTGCCCCTCGAGACGCTCGCTCAGCCGATCCAGGGCGGCGAAGAGGCGCGCGTAGGCCTTCTCGTAGGCGGTCTGCGTGCCGGCGAACCCGCACCGGTACACGCCGTTGTTGACGTCCTGGTAGATCCACTCCATGACCTCGTCGATCTCGTCCCGGTGCTGCGCCGGGTAGAGGTCGGGGGCCCCGGGGCGGTGGTGGTCGACCCACTCGAGGGAGAGGTCCAGGGTCATCTGCGCGAACGCGTTCGTGACCACCTTGACGGTCTCGACCTCGACGATGGCGGGGACCGTGATCCCCTTGGGGTAGTCGGGGAACCGGTTGAGGTACGCCTCCTGGAGGCGCTCGATCCCGAGGACGGGGTCGCGCCCGCCCGGGTCGAGGTCGAAGGTCCAGGACCGCTCGTCGTGGGTGGGACCGCAGACGGCCATCGGGAGCGCCTCCTCCAGACCGAGCAGGCGGCGCACGATGATCGCCCGGTTCGCCCAGGGGCAGGCCCGGCTCACGACGAGGCGGTAGCGGCCGGGCTCGACGGGCCAGCCGTCTCGCCCGTCCCGGGTGATCCGGTCCTCGATGTAGTCGGTGTCTCGGTTGAACTCGTCGGCCTCGACGTAGGGCATGGCGACATGCCTACCCGGTCGCGCCGGCCTCCGTCCGCAGGGAGAGCCCGAGCTCGTCGCTGCGCAGGCAGCGGTCGGACCGGGTGGGGGAGTGCACGGTCAGCACCTCAGCGGCGCCCGGGACGTCGCAGCGCCCGGCCACGGCGTGGGTGCAGCGGGGGTGGAACCGGCAGCCCTCCGGCAGCGCGTCGAAGGCGGGCACGGCACCGGGCACGGCGGTGGGACGACGCGACGGATCGGCTCGGCGAGCACGAGGGCTGAGCCCGGGCCCCGGCCGCTGGTCCCGGTGCGCGGAGGCAATCGGCGCGCGCCGGGACCAGCGCGGGCGATCCCTAGGTGGTCGGCGCCGCGGTCAGCGACCCGAGCACGTGCTGGATGATCTCCGGGTCCGTGAACATCACGTAGCCGGGGGCCAGGTCCTTGGCGTAGCGCTCGAAGTACACGAGCTGCTTCGACACGAGGACGAGCTCCTTGGGCATCCGGATGTGGTGCCGGCGGGCGATCGTCACGGTCTGGTCCAGCAGCTCGCCGTAGCTCAGCTCGCCCAGCGGCCGGTCCATCATCGGGCCCGTCGCCGCGGCCAGGTCCGCGGCGGCGGCGTCGACGTCGATCGGGCCGGTGACCGCGCCGAGGGCGACGAGGCCCTCGACCATCGCCCGGTGGTCCTGCGCCACCGCGGCGGGGAGGAGGCTGCGCAGCAGCCCGCGGAGCCGCTCGTCGAAGCGCCCCATGATCCCGAAGTCCAGGAACGCCACCTGCCCGGTGGGGGTGACGAAGAGGTTCCCGGCGTGGATGTCGCCGTGGAACAGCCCGTGGACGAGCGCGCTCTCGAACCAGGCCCGAGCCCCGCGCCGCACGAGGTCCTCGAGGTCGAACCCAGCGGCCCGGAGCGCGTCGCCGTCGTCCACGCTCACGCCCTCGACGAAGGTCATCGTGAGCACCCGCTCGGACACGAGGCCGTCGATCGGGTCGGGCACGACGATGGCGTCGGGCCCCTCCCGGTCGCCGAGGTTGCGGGCGAACTCCGCCATGTCCCGGGCCTCGCGGCGCAGGTCGAGCTCGGCTCGGGTGGTCTCCCGCAGGTCGTCGACCACGGCGACGAGGTTCATCGCGTCGCCCGCCGGGCTCACCCGGGTGATCGCCGCGGCGACCACGCGCAGGAGACGGAGGTCCCGCTCGATGCGGCGACGCAGGCCCGGGCGACGGACCTTCACGGCGACGAGCGTCCCGTCCCGCAGCCGGGCCCGGTGGACCTGGGCGATCGACGCGGCGGCGATGGGCTCGTCGTCGAACTCGGGGAACAGCACGTCGACCGGCTCGCCGAACGAGCGCTCGATGACCATGCGGATCCGCGCCGTCGGCTCGGGCGGCACGTCGTCGAGCAGGCTGCGCATCTCGTCGGACAGCACGGGCGGGAATAGCCCAGGGCTCGACGCGATCAGCTGGCCCAGCTTCACGAAGGTGGGCCCGAGGTCGACGAAGCTGCGGCGCAGCGCGACCGCCACGGCCTTCGGCGGCTGCTGGCGGGGCGAGACGACGAAGCGCCCGCCCGTGCGCACGACGGTGAGCAGCCCGTGGCGGGCGAACGTGCTCAGGATCTCCGAGAGGCGGGCGGCGTCGGCGGGCCGGAGCCTCGCCAGCGCCCGGACGTCGTCGAGGAGCGTGAGCGGTCCCCGGCGCTCCTCGTGGGCCTGCGGGTGCAGCACTGCGGTCATCGGTCCCCCCCCTGCGTGCGCCGCGTCGCTGCGAAACCTTCCCACAGCGGGCGCCGTCCAGCCCGGCTCCTCCGCTGCGGCCGCAGTCCGCGGCGGAGGAGCGGTCAGGTGCCGTGGGCCGCGGCGGCTGCGGTCGCCCGCTCGGCGGAGAGGAAGCGGCGCTCGGCGGGGTTCGTCGTCAGCTCGAGGGCGCGGTCGAAGGCGGTGACGGCCTCGGCGGCCCGGCCGGCCCGCAGCAGCAGGCCGGCTCGGCTGGCGTGGAAGGGGGCGTACCGGTCGAGGGCGGCCGCGTCGAGCTCGTCGAGGGCGACCAGCCCGGCGTCGGGCCCGTCCCGCTCGGCCAGCGCGACGGCGCGGTTGAGCGCGACGACCGGGCTGGGCTGGAGGCGGAGCAGGTGGTCGTAGAGCGCCACGACCTGGCCCCAGTCGGTGTCCGCCGCCGTGGGGGCGTCGGCGTGGACGGCCGCGATGGCCGCTTGGAGCTGGTAGGGGCCGGGCCGGCCGCGGCGCAGGCAGGCCCGCACGAGCGCGTGGCCCTCCGCCACCTTGGCCCGGTCCCAGCGGCTCCGGTCCTGATCGCTGAGGCGCACCAGCGCGCCGTCGGCGTCGAACCGGGCGGGTCGGCGGGCGTCGGTGAGGAGGAGCAGGGCGAGGAGGCCGATCGCCTCCGGCTCGTCGGGCATGAGCTCGACGAGCACCCGGGCGAGGCGGATCGCCTCCTCCGAGAGGTCGGTGCGCACCGCCTCGTCCCCGGAGGTGGCCCGGTGGCCCTCGGTGAAGATGAGGGCGATGGCGGCGAGCACGGCCCGCAGCCGCTCGGGCAGCTCGCCGGCGGAGGGGATGCGGTAGGGCGCGTGGTTGTCCCGGAGCTTGCGCTTGGCCCGCACGATGCGCTGCGCCATGGTCGCCTCCGGCACGAGGAAGGCCCGGGCGATCTCGGGCGTCTCGAGGCCCCCGAGCAGCCGGAGCGTGAGCGCCACCTGGGCCTCGGGGGCGAGGGCCGGGTGGCAGCACAGGAACATGAGCCGCAGCTGGTCGTCGGGGACCACCTCGACCAGCGCGTCGAGCTCCCGGCCGGTGGGGTCGTCGCTCGGCATGTCACCCTCCTCGAGGCGGTGCGCGGCCAGGTACCGGTCGGTGCGGGTGGACTCCCGGCGCAGGCGGTCGATGGCCCGGTTGCGCGCCGTCGTCGTGATCCACGCGCCCGGGTTGGGCGGCACCCCGGTCTCCGGCCAGCGGGCCGCCGCGATGGCGAAGGCCTCGGCCACCGCCTCCTCGGCGAGGTCCACGTCCCCGAGGACGCGGATCAGGGTGGCGGTGCAGCGGCCCGCCTCGCGGCGGAAGACGTCGGCGAGCTCGTCAGACAACCTGCATCGGGCGCAGCTCGACCGGCTGCTCGCAGGCCCGGGCGGCCTTGCGGGCCCACTCGAGCGCGGCGTCGAGGTCGGGCGCGTCGATGACCCAGAAGCCGCCCATCTGCTCCTTCGCCTCGGCGTAGGGGCCGTCGACGACGACGAGGCCGTCGCCCTGGGGCTTCACCACGGTGGCCGACGACGCCGGCATCAGCCCGTCGGCGAACACCCACGCCCCGGCGGCCTGGAGCTCCTCGTTGAACGCGCCGACCTGCGGGCCGATGCGCTGCGCCTCCGGGGTCGTGAAGTCGACCTCGTACTCGTCGTCGTGCCAGACCGAGAGCAGGTAGTGCGCCATGTCGTGTCCTCCGAGTCGTCAGGGTTCCGCGGCTGGCGGGTGCCGCCACCTCCTCCACGATCGAGTCGGGCCGGATCGACAACCCCCGCCGAGATTCTCGCCCACGCGTGCCGAGCCGGGCGCGGCGCCCCGCGCGTCGCGCACGGGCCGGGGGCTCGAGGGGTGGGGGTTCGGGCCCCGGGGTAGGGGGAGAGGTGGGCGGTCGGCGGGCGTCGGACAAGGAGGACGACATGGCCGAGCACGCGAACGGCACGGGACGGGGGCGGCGGATCGCCGTCACCGGGGCCACGGGCAACGTCGGCACGGCCCTGCTGCGGCGCCTCGTGGCCGACGACCGCGTCGAGCGGATCGTCGGGATCGCGAAGCGCCGGCCCGACCTCGACCTGCCGCGGGTGGACTGGGCGACGGCCGACGTCGGACGCGACGACCTCACGACCGCCCTGGCCGGCTGCGACTCCGTCGTCCACCTGGCGTGGCAGTTCCAGCCCACCCGGGACCCGGCTGAGACGTGGCAGGCCAACGCCGTGGGCAGCCGTCGGGTGTTCGATGCTGCGGCGGCCGCCGGTGCGGAGGTGCTGATCCACGCCTCGTCGGTCGGTACGTACTCGGCGGCGCCGGGGCGGACGGTGACCGAGGCGTGGCCGACGGACGCCTTCCCGGGAGCCTGCTACAGCCGGGAGAAGGGCTACGTCGAACGGGTGCTCGACACCGTGGAGCTCGCCCACCCCGAGCTGCGGGTCGTGCGGATGCGCCCGGCGTTCATCTTCCAGCGGTCGGCGTCGACCGCGCAGCGTCGCATCTTCCTCGGTCCGCTCCTCCCCCGGGGCCTGCTCGAGCCAGGGCGCCTCCCCCTGCTGCCGCTGCCCGCCGGCCTCGCCTTCCAGGCGCTCCACGCCGACGACGCGGCCCTCGGCTACCACCGCGCCCTCTTCCGCGACGTGCGGGGCGCGTTCAACCTCGCCGCCGAGGGCGTCGTCGACGCCGAGGCCCTGGGCGAGCGGCTCGGGACCCGCACGGTGGCGGTGCCCCGCCTCGTCGTCCGGTCCGCCATGGCGCTCGCCTGGCGGGCCCGCGCCATCCCGGCCGAGCCCGCGCTCTTCGACCTCGTCTCGCGCCTGCCGCTCCTCGACACCTCTCGGGCTCGGACCGAGCTGGGCTGGGCGCCGCGGCTCACCGCCGTCGATGCCGTCGAGGAGGTCCTCGACGGCATCCGTCGGGGCGCCGGCGGGGCGACCCCGCCGCTCGCGCCGGACTCGGCCGCGGGCCGCGCCGCCGAGGTGGCGACGGGGGTGGGCGCGGCGTACTGACCCGGAGCTCGCGGCGGGAATACTTGTTGTCGCAAGTTGTTGTGGAGGACATGGAAGCGCCCACCACGGACCCCCGGCCCCTCGAGCTCGGGCTCGACACCTTCGGCGACGTCACCGTCGACCTCGACGGCCGGCGGGTGCCGCAGGACCAGGTCATCCGCGACGTCGTGGAGGAGGCTGTGCTCGCCGACGAGCTCGGTGTCGACTTCATCGGCGTCGGCGAGCACCACCGCGACGACTTCGCGGTGACCGCCCCCGAGGTCGTCCTGGCCGCCATCGCCGCCCGGACCGAGCGCATCCGCCTCGGCTCCGCCGTCACCGTCCTCAGCTCCGACGACCCGGTCCGGGTCTACGAGCGCTTCGCCACCGTCGACGCCATCTCGAGCGGGCGGGCCGAGGTCATCCTCGGCCGGGGCTCGTTCACCGAGTCCTTCCCCCTCTTCGGCTACCTCCTCGAGGACTACGAGCAGCTCTTCGAGGAGAAGCTCGACCTCTTCGCACTGCTGCGCCGGGAGGAGCCGGTCACCTGGTCGGGGGAGACGCGGGCGCCGCTGACGAACCAGCTCGTGTACCCCCGCACCGCGTCCGGGTCCATCCGCACCTGGGTCGGCGTCGGGGGCAGCCCCCAGTCCGTCGTCCGGGCGGCCCGTTACGAGCTCCCGCTCATGCTGGCCATCATCGGCGGCGACCCGATGCGCTTCGCCCCGCTCGTGGACCTCTACCACCGGGCCACCGACGAGCTCGGCGCGGCCCGCAACCTCGTCGGCGTGCACAGCCCCGGCTACGTCGCCGACACCGACGAGCAGGCCCTCGAGGAGTACTTCCCCCACTACAAGGCGATGCACGACCGCATCGGCGCCGAGCGGGGCTGGCCGCCGCTGACCCGCAACCAGCTGCTCCTCGGCGCCGGGCCCGACGGGGCGCTGTTCGTCGGCTCGCCGGACACGGTGGCCGAGAAGATCGCCCGGGTGGCCGGTGGGCTCGGGCTCGACCGCTTCGACCTCAAGTACTCGGCGGGCACGCTCCCGCACCCGCAGATGATGCGGACCATCGAGCTGTACGCCACGAAGGTCGCCCCCCAGGTGCGGGAGCGGCTCGCCGACCGGGCCGTCACCGGCTGACGTCGCACGGGTCGCGCCGGGTATGGGGCGGCTCCGTGCGGGGCAGCCCCTCCCCATGACCCAGGCCGACCACCACCGCCCCGCCCCCGACCCGGAGGACCGCGACGTGCCCGCGGCCGCGGAGGACGCGGCCGAGGCGACCGATCAGGGCGACGACGCGGCCGACGACCACGCCGGCGCCACCCGCGAGGGCGAGAGCCCGGCCGACCTGCGCTCGGACCCGGAGACCGGCAGCACGGCCCCCGACCCGGCCAGCGAGGGCTCCGGCCTCCCGCCCGCCGGCGACGACCCCATGTCCGGCCCCGCCCCCAGCGGCTGACCCCCCGAGGTCCCGCCCCGTTGACGCGAACTCGTCGACGAAAAGCAGCAGAACTGCCGCGGTTCATCGACGAGTTCGACGGGGGACGGTCTCCGCCGGGCGCGCGGCCGCCGCCTCACGCGAACCGGTCGACGAAAAGCAGCAGAAGTGCTGCTTTTCGTCGACGAGTTCGAGGTGGGCGAGCTCGAGACGGGGGGCGGGCGGTGGGGGTAGAACGGAGGGGATGAGCGGCCCGGTGACCGAGGACGACGCCCCGCCCGACCCCGAGGTGGGGTCGCCCGAGCCGCCGGGTGTGGAGATCACGGCCGGCCGGGAGGCGATGGTCGGCGACATGCCGGTGCGGCGCGTCCTGCCCCGGCGGGCCCGTCGCACGGTGGGGGCGTGGTGCTTCGTGGACCACATGGGCCCGGCCGCCGTCACCGAGACGCACGGCATCGACGTCGGCCCCCACCCCCACATCGGGCTGCAGACCGTCACCTGGCTCCTCGCCGGAGAGGTGCTCCACCGCGACAGCCTCGGCTCGGAGCAGGTCATCCGGCCGGGCCAGCTCAACCTCATGACGGCAGGCCGCGGCGTCTCCCACTCCGAGGAGGCCACCGGCAGCTACGCCGGCCCGCTCCACGGCGTGCAGCTGTGGGTGGCCCAGCCGGAGGCGACCCGCCACGGTGACCCCGCCTTCGAGCACCACGCCGAGCTCCCGCAGGTCGAGCTCGCCGCGGGCACGGCGACGGTGCTGGTGGGTGCGCTCGGCGGCACCGCCTCGCCGGCGCGGCGCGACACCGACCACCTCGGCGTGGACCTCGACCTGCGGTCGGGCGTCCACGAGCTCCCCGTCGAGCCGGGCCACGAGCACGCCCTCGTCGTCACGACCGGTGCCCTGCAGATCGACGGCCAGGTGCTCGAGCCGGGTCACCTCGCCCACCTCGCGCCGGGGCGGGACACGCTCGTCCTCGAGGTCCGCGAGCCCACCCGCGCGCTCCTGCTCGGGGGCACCCCGTTCCCCGAGGCGATCCTCATGTGGTGGAACTACGTCGCCCGCACCCGGGACGAGATCAGCGCCGCCCACGCCGAGTGGACCGACCGCTCGCCCCGCTTCGGGACGGTCGCCTCGCCCCTCGACCGCATCGACGTCGGCCCGCCGCCCTGGACGCCGGGCCGCTGAGGGCCGCGGTCGAGCGGCGGGTGCTCAGCGCTCCGGCGCCGACCGCCGGCTGAGCGCCCGCAGCACCACGGCCAGGCCGAGCGCCACCGCGCCCAGCGGGAGGGCCGTCGTCCCGCCGGTGGCGGGCAGCGCCCCGGCCCCGTCGCCGCCGCGCGCCGTCGCGGCGCCGGCCACCTCGACGCCGCCCCCGGCTGCGACACGCGGCGTCGCGCGCTCGACGCCGCCCGCGAGCACCTCCGTCACGGCGTCAGGGCCGAGCTCCGCGTGCGCGCCCGCGTCGGCGTCGGTCGGCTCGCCGGTCGTGGCGCCGAGCGCGGCGGGCAGGTCGCTGCCCGGCAGCACCGGCACCCGCAGGACCGAGCCGCGCTCACCCCCGAGGTGCACGAGGTTCACGCCGGGCGTGGTCGGCACCGAGAAGAGGCTGGCCCCGACCACGTGGAGCCGCAGGCGGTGCCCGGCCTGGAAGCGGTTGCCGATCGGCCACAGCTCGACGAAGTACCGGTGCTCGGTGCCCGGGGCGACGAGCCGCTTGTGCGACAGGACGTTGTAGGGCTGCACGACCGCGCCGGTCTCGTCGCGCCGCGAGCGCTCCGGGTCGATGTCCGGGTAGGTCGTCCGCAGCCGCCCGGTGGCCACCGGGTGCGCGCTGCCGTCGGGCCACACGTCCGAGAGCACCACCCACAGGTCGCTCTCCGGCACCACCTGCGTGAGCGCGAGCTCGAGGCTGGCGGGCCCGGCCATCACCACATCCGTGGCGAAGGGCTCGGTCGTGTAGGCGAGCCCGAGCGACTGGGGCAGGTCCATGCGCAGGAGGGGGTCTGCCTGGTTGAAGACCCCGAGGAGCGCGATGGTGGGCGTGTCGGTGGCGGTGGGCAGCGACGGCACGGCCACGTAGGGGTCGACCGAGCGCCCCGCGTCGGGCTCCAGCGCCAGCGACCCGTCGTTCAGGGTGCCCGGCGCCGATCCGCTCGTGCGGCTGCTCAGGTGCAGCGGCACCCACGTGGTGCCCGGCACCGGCCAGTCGTCGGCGGCGAGGGTCGTGACGTCACCCTCGAGGTGGCGGATGCGGTCGCCGTTCGACAGCCAGAGCTGCACCCGCGGGTCGGCGTCGATGCCGTTGTCGGCGCCGAGCAGGTGGTGCTCGTACCAGCGGCGGGTGACCTCGGCCGCGCCGCCCGATCCGGCGGGGACGCCGTCGTGCGCGCCCACGACGTAGAGGTGCGCCTCGGTCCCGCTGTCGCGAAGCGCCTGGAAGCCCTCGAACGCGCCGCGGGACTCGACGTCGTAGAAGCCGTTGACGACGAGGACGGGCGCGTCGTTGACGTTGCCCTGCCAGCCGCGGGCGCGCCACCAGCCGTCGAGGCTGCTGTGGCGGAGGTAGCGCACGACGGTCTCGCCGAGGCCGCCGACGACGTCGAGGGTGGAGAGCGGGTCGGTGGCGAGCCGCTCGCCGAGCTGGGCCAGCGCAGAGCCGCCGATGAGCGCGAGCACCCCGAGGGCGGGGATCCCGTTCGGCACGCCGCCGGGGTACATGAGGTCCCGGTAGAGCTCGTGGGTGCCGGCGCCGAGCACGGCGGCCTCGAGGCAGGGCAGCTCGAGGTGGAGGCTGTTGTAGACGACGATCGCGCTGGCCGAGAACCCGTACAGGCCGAGGCGACCCGCGCTCCAGGGCTGCTCGCAGGCCCACGCCATGACCTCGGCCAGGTCCTGCTGGGTGCGGGGCCCGAGGGCGTCGAAGCGGCCGGTGCTGTCCCCGGTGCCGCGGATCTGCACGAACAGGTGGTTGAGGGCGTCGCCGCCCTGGTCGGCGCAGCAGCCGTCGCCGTAGGGGCTGAGCTCGATGACGGTGGGGCGGGGCGGCAGCGTCCCGTCGGGCCCGGCCCGTCCGCCCAGGCGGGCCTGGAGCTCCGCGCCGTCGGACATGCGGATGCGCAGGTCCTCCGCCACGAGCGGCGGAGGCGTCACCTCGTCGTCCTCGGCGGCCGCCGCGCTCGGCGCCGTCACCGCCACCGCCGCCGTCATGACGAGCGCCCCCAGCGCACGCCCCAGCCTCCGAACCGTCCCCCTCGAGCTCCGCATGCGCCCAACGATAGACACCGTTGTTCATGGATCGCTAGCGTGGGCGACATGGCCCTTCGCTCGACCCCCTCCCTCCGCGGCCGCCGCGTGCTCATCACGGGCGCCGCGCGCGGCATCGGCGCCGCTCTCGCCCAACGCCTCCACGACCGCGGCGCCCGGGTCGCCGTGGCCGGGCTCGAGGACGAGCTCCTCGCGGAGGTCGCCGGCTCGGTGGACGGCCCGTGGTGGCACTGCGACGTCACGAAGCGCGCCGACGTGGAGGCCGCCGTCGACGGGGCGGTGGCCGAGCTGGGCGGGCTCGACGTCGTCGTCGCCAACGCCGGGGTGGCCGCCCAGCTGCCGATCGTCGGCGGCGACCCCACCATCTTCGAGCGGACGATGGCCGTCAACGTGCTCGGCGCCTACTACACGCTGCGGGCGGCCGGGCCGCACCTCAGCCACCCGCACGGCTACGCCCTCGCCATCGCCTCGCTCGGCGCCGCCGTGCACGTGCCGCTCATGGGCGCCTACAGCGCGTCGAAGGCTGCGGTGGAGGCCCTCGGCAACTCCATGCGCGTCGAGATGCGACCCACCGGGGGCCGGGTCGGCGTCGCCTACTTCGCCGAGCTCGACACCGACATGACCACCCGCGGCTTCGGCACGGAGGCGGCCAAGCGGTTCCTCGGCGGCGGCGGCAAGGCCATCACCGGGGTCACGCCGCTGTCGGTCGGCATCGACGCCCTGGAGCGCGGCATCGCCCGCCGGTCCCGCCGCATCGTCGCCCCCGCCTGGGTGGCCCCCGTGCTGCCGATCCGCATGGTCGCCCAGCGGGTCGTGGAGGTGGCCGTCCGCCGGCGGGTCGCCCCCGCCCTCGCCATCGCCCGCGAGGAGCAGGTGGAGCTGACCACCCCGCAGCCCGAGGACGCCTCGTGACCGCCGACGCCCCGCGGGTGGCCCCGGGCACCCGGCGCGACGTCGGGCTCGTGAACTGGGGCATCGCCGCCGCGCTCGGTCGGGCCGCGGGTACCTCGCCGCCCAACGTGTTCCTCACGCTCGGCCGCCATCGCGGCCTCTTCCGAGGCTGGCTCCACTTCGCGGGCCGGCTCATGCCCTTCGGTCGGCTCAGTCGCCGCGAGACCGAGCTCGTGATCCTGCGCGTCGCCTACCTCGCCGGCTGCACCTACGAGCAGTCGCACCACCGGCCCCTCGCCATCAAGGCCGGCGTGTCGCCCGCCGAGGTCGACCGCGTCCTCACGCCCGCGGGGGACGGCGGCTGGTCCCCCCGGGAGCGTGTCATCCTGACCACCGTGGACCTCCTCCACGAGCACCGGGACCTGACCGACGAGCAGTGGGCGACGCTGCGCCAGCACCTGAGCGAGGGCGAGGCCATCGAGCTGCTCCTGCTCGCCGGCCACTACGAGATGCTCGCCACCACGATCAACACGCTGCGCATCCCGCTCGACGAGCCCCGTGGCTGACGCGGCGTCGCTCGCGCCGCTGCCGCGCGGGCGGCACTCGCTGACCCGCGAGGAGGTCGCCACCGCGCAGAAGCTGCGCCTCGCCGTGGCGACGGCCGAGGCGATGGCGGAGAAGGGCTACGTCGGCACCCCGGTGGCCGACATCCTGCGCCGGGCCGGCGTGTCCCGGCAGAGCTTCTACGAGCACTACCGGGACAAGCACGAGTGCTTCCTCGACGCCCTGGACCTCGCCGGCAGCGTGCTCGCCACCGAGCTCGTCGAGGAGATCGCCGGGCCGGGCGAGCCGCTCGCGCGGGCCCAGCGGGCCCTCGACCGGTACCTGCGCACGATCGCCGCCGAGCCGGCGTTCGCCCGCCTGTACCTCGTGGAGGTCCACGCCGCGGGGGAGGAGGCGATGCGCCGCCGGGCCGATCTCCAGGCGGCGCTGGCCGACGGCCTGGCCGACCTCCTCGGGCTGCGCCGAGCCAAGGGCCGCTTCGCCTGCCAGGCCTTCGTCGCCGCCGTCGCCGGGCTCGTCTCGGTCCCGCTCGTGGCCGGCGACACCGACGCGGTGCTCGCGCTGCGCCGCCCCATCCGCCAGCTCCTCGCCGACCTCGTCGCCGGCCCCCTCGCGCCGTCCCGCTGAGGGGCGCCTCGGCCAGGGCCGTAGTGTGGGCCCTGCAGCACGAACGGGGGGAGACCGGTCGCTGCCGTGGCCGCGGCGTCCCCCGACGACCGACGGAGCACAGATGACCCACGACCTCCTCATCACCGGCGGGACCGTCGTCGACGGCACGGGCGCCCCGCCCCGCACCGCGGACGTCGCGATCACCGACGGCGTGATCACCGCGGTGGGGAAGGTGGACGGCGCAGCGGCGCGCACCATCGACGCCGACGGCGCCCTCGTCACCCCCGGCTTCGTGGACATCCACGCCCACTACGACGGCCAGGCCACGTGGGCCGAGCGGATGATCCCCTCCTCCTGGCACGGGGTGACGACCGTGGTGTCCGGCAACTGCGGGGTCGGCTTCGCCCCGGTCCGCCCCAGCGACCACGACCGGCTCATCGAGCTCATGGAGGGCGTGGAGGACATCCCCGGCGTGGTCCTCACCGAGGGCCTGCCCTGGACCTGGCAGAGCTTCCCCGAGTTCCTGGACACCCTCGACGGGCGCGCCTACGACGTGGACGTCGCCGTCCACGTGCCCCACGGCGCCCTGCGCCTGCACGTGATGGGGGAGCGGGCGTCGGCCCACGAGCCCGCCACCGCCGAGGACATCGAGACGATGGCCCGCCTCGCCGCCGAGGCCGTCCGCGCCGGCGCCATCGGGTTCTCCACCTCTCGCACCCTGAACCACCGCACGAGCACCGGCGAGCACACGCCCACCCTCACCGCCGGTGCCGACGAGCTCATCGCCATCGCGGAGGCCATCGGCGAGACGGGCCAGGGCGTCCTGCAGGTGGTGTCCGACTTCGCCGACGCCGACGCCGAGTTCGACCTCTTCGCCGCGATGGTGCAGCGCTCGGGGCGACCGCTCTCGTTCTCCATGGTCCAGCTGCCCGGGCGCACGCAGCGCCTGCTCGAGCGCCTCGTGGAGGCCAACGCGGCCGGCATCCCGATGCGGGCGCAGGTGGCGCCTCGCCCCGTCGGTCTGCTGCTCGCCCTCGACGGCACCGTCCACCCCTTCCGGGGCAACGCCGCCTACGAGGCCCTGGCCGACCTGCCCCGCGCGGAGCGGGTGGCCCGCCTGCGCCGGCCCGAGGTGCGAGCCGAGATCCTGGCCGCGGCGAGCACGGCGCGGCCGCTCGACCTCAGCACCGTCTTCGAGCTCGGCACGCCACCGCAGTACGAGCCGCACCCCTCCCAGAGCATCGCCGCCCGGGCCGCCGCGCAGGGCGTCGATCCGCTCGGCCTCGCCTACGACCTGCTCGTCGGCGAGGACGGCCAGGGCATCCTCTACCTTCCCCTCCTCAACTGGACCGACGGCAACCTCGACGAGGTCCGCCAGATGCTCGCCCACCCGCACACGGTGGTGGGCCTGGCCGACGGCGGCGCCCACGTCGCCACGATCTGCGACGCGAGCTTCCCGACGACCCTCCTCACGCACTGGGGCCGCGACCGCGACCGGGACCGCCTCGACCTCGCGCACCTCGTCCACCGCCAGACCCAGGCCACCGCGCAGACCGTCGGCCTCCTCGACCGCGGCGTGCTGGCCCCGGGCTACCGGGCCGACGTGAACGTCATCGACTTCGACGGCCTGGCCAACCGCTCGCCCCGGATGGCCTACGACCTGCCCGCCGGCGGGCGTCGCCTCCTCCAGGAGGCCGACGGCTACCTGGCCACGCTCGTCGCCGGGACCGTGACCTACGAGCGGGGCGAGGCCACCGGCCCGCTGCCCGGCCGCCTCCTGCGGGGTCCCCGCCCCGCGCCGGCCGCGGCCTGAGCCGCCCCCGCCGGCCCCATCCGAGCCCGGACGCGCCAGGGGCCCGGCACCTGCCCGCAGGCAGGGCGCCGGGCCCCTCGTCGCGACTGCGGCTCGCTACTTGAGCAGCGGGTCCCGGGGCAGGCCGAGGATCCGCTCGCCGATCTGGTTGCGCTTGATCTCGCTCGTGCCGCCGGCGATCGACATGCCGCGGTGCATGAGCACGAGCTGGTTGCTCATCAGCCCGGCGCCGTCCATGAACGCCGCATCGGGGCCGGCCAGCTCGGTCAGGATCGCGGCGGCGTCGTGGCCGACCTCGGAGATGATCAGCTTGGTCATCGCACCCTCGGGGCCGGGACCGCCGCCCTGCACGGCGCGGTTGGCGCTGCGCAGGTTCAGGAGGCCCATGGCCTGGTGGTCGGCGATGTACCGGCCGATGCGGGCGGCGCCGCCGTTCAGCCGCTCGGGGTGCTCGTCGAAGATCGGGACGAGGGCCGAGCCGGGCATGGCCATGCCGCCCGTGCCGCCGCCGATGCTCACGCTCTCGTTGCCGAGGGTGGCGCGGGCGACGGTCCAGCCGCCGTCCACCGGGCCGACGACGTCGTCGTCGGGCACGAAGACGTCGTTGAAGAAGACCTCGTTGAACTCGGCGCCGCCGTTGGTCATCTTCAGCGGCCGGACCTCCACGCCCTTGGCGTGCATGTCGATGGCCATCATCGTGATGCCCTCGTGCTTCGGCACGTCGGGGTTGGTGCGCACGGTGGCGAAGCCCATGCCGGCGTAGTGGGCGCCGGAGGTCCAGACCTTCTGGCCGTTGACGAGCCAGCCGCCGTCGACGCGCGTGGCCTTCGTCTTCACGCCAGCGGCGTCCGAACCGGCGTCGGGCTCCGAGAACAGCTGGCACCACACGACCTCCTGGCGGAGGGCGGGGAGGACCCAGCGGTCGAGCTGGTCCTGGTTGCCGTGCTGGATGATCGTGAGGATGTTCCAGGCGGTGATGCCGTAGGCGGGGCGCTTGATCCCGGCCCGGGCGAACTCCTCCTCGATGACGAGCTGCTCGATGGCGCCGGCGTCGCGCCCGTAGGGCTTGGGCCAGTGCGGCATCACGTAGCCGGTCTCGATGAGCTTGTCGCGCTGCTCCTCGGCCGAGAGGTCCTTGATGGACTCGGCGAAGGTCCGCACCTCCTCGCGGATCGGCTCGGCCTCCGGCGGCAGCTCGACGGCCTTGGCCCGGACGACGCCCTTGCGGGTGAGGTCCACGAGGTCCTCGGCGGCCTCGTCCGAGGACAGGAGCGCCTTGAGGACCGTGGCCCGGCGCATGAAGAGGTGGGCGTCGTGCTCCCAGGTGATGGCGATGCCGCCGTGCACCTGCGTGTTGAGGTTGGCGCACAGGTCCGCAGCCGGCGCGGCGAGGGTGGCGGCGACGGAGGCGGCGTAGGCGAGCTGCTCGCCGCCGCTGGCCGCGGCGCGGGCGGCGTCCCACACGGCGCTGGTCAGCATCTCCGTGGCCACGGCCATGTTGGCGCAGTGGTGCTTCACGCCCTGGAACATGGCGATCGGGCGCCCGAACTGGTGGCGCTCCTTCGCGTACTCGGCGGCCATCTCGGTGGCCTCGCGGCAGAGGCCGGCGGCCTCGGCCGAGAGGATGACCCGGGCGAGGTCCACGAGGGTGCGCTTGGCGCCGGGGATGACGGTGGCCGGCGCCCCGTCGAGGGTGACGCGGGCGGTGCGGCGGGTCGGGTCCATGTTCGGCGGGACCTCGACGGTCACGCCCTCGCCGACCTCCACGACGGCGACGTCGTCGCCGGCGGGCACGAGGATCACCTTGGCGAGGCCACCACCGAGGACGTTGCCGGCCGGGCCGGAGGCCGTGCCCCCGGACACCGTCACCGACCCGCCGAGGGCGGCGGCGCCGGTGGTGCTGCCGTCGGCCAGGCCGGGCAGGTAGCGCTTCTTCAGCTCGTCGTCGCCCGCGGCGGCGATGACGGCGGAGGCGATGGCCGTGGGCACGAACGGCCCGGGCGCGACCGCCCGGCCGAGGGCCTCGACGACCACGGCGAGCTCCTCGAGCGAGTAGCCCGAGCCGCCGTGCTCCTCCGGGATGTGGAGGCCGAGCCACCCCAGGTTGACCAGCTCGCCCCACAGCTCGGGCATCGGCTCCTCCGGAGCCTCGAGCAGGGCACGGGCCGCCCCCCTGGCGTCGCGCTTGGCCAAGAGGTCCCGGGCCGTCTCGGCCAGGGCCTTGTGGTCTTCGGTGATGGCGATCGACATGGGTGCGCAGCGTACTTGACCAGCCGGTCAAGTCCAGTCCGACGACGGTCTCCGGGCGCGCCGATCCGCCCCGCCGGCCGGGCCGACGGGGCGACGGGCCGACGGGTCAGCGGTCCTCGCGCTCGTAGGCGTTGCCGAGGGCGGCCGGTGCACCGACCCGCTTGCTCGCCCAGCCCATGGACACCGCCGCGAGGACGAGGATCGTCATGAGGTAGGGGAGCGAGTCGAGGAGCTGGACCGGGATGTCCACCCCCCGGGTCTGGAGGATCGGGGCCAGGCTCGTCAGCGCGCCGAAGAGGTAGGCGCCGACGAGGGTCAGCCCGGGTCGCCAGAACCCGAAGATCACGAGCGCGAGGGCGATCCAGCCCCGGCCCGAGGTCATGCCGTCCGTCCAGGTCGGGACGATGGCGAGCGAGAAGAAGGCGCCCCCGATGCCGGCCAGCGAGCCGCCCACCACGGTGTGCCCGTAGCGGATGGCGGTCACGTCGAGGCCCATCGCGTCCGCGGTGGCCGGGTCCTCGCCGACCGAGCGCAGCTCCAGGCCCCGCCGGGTGTGGAACAGGTACCAGCTGGCGAGGCCGAGCCCCACCCACGACAGGTAGGTGAGCGCGTTGTGGTCGAACAGGAGCGGTCCGACGACCGGGGCGTCGCCGAGGCCGAAGAGGTCCAGCGAGCCCAGCTTGTGGGGGACCGGGCCGGTGCCGACCTCCCAGGTGCTGGCCAGGTAGGACGACAGGCCGGTGGCGCCGGCCAGGATCGTGATGGCGAGCCCGGAGACCACCTGGTTCACCCGCAGCGTGATGACGAGCACCGCGTGGAGGAGCGCGAGGACGGCGGCGGCGCCCGCCGAGGCCAGGATGGCGAGGGCGAGGACGACGGGGGCCGGGCCGGGCGCGTGGATGCTCGTCCACGCGGCGGCGACCGCGCCGACGAGCATCATCCCCTCGACACCGAGGTTGAGGACGCCGGAGCGCTCGGTCAGGACCTCGCCGAGGGCGGCGAAGAACAGGGGGGTGCCGTAGAAGATCGCCGAGGCGGCGATCACGAGCACGAGGTTGCTGTTCACGCGGCGCCCTCCGCGGCGGGGATGCGGCGGGCCCGCCGGACCCGGTAGCGGGCGAACACCTCGCCACCCAGGGTGCACACGAGCAGGAGCCCCTGGAGCGTGCCGACGAGCCCGACCGGGAAGCTCGGGCCCTGGAGGGCCCGCCCGGCGTTGGCCAGGCCGCCCATCACGATCGAGGTGAGGATCACCGCGAGGGGGTTCAGTCGGGCGAGGGCGGCGACGACGATGCCGGTGTACCCGTACCCGGCCTGGCCGAGGCCCCGGGGGTCGAGGACGTGGCGGGTGTCGCCGACGTCGCTGGCGCCGCCGATGCCGGCCGCGGCGCCGGCGATGGCCATGAGGACGAGCACCGTGCGCTTCGTGCGCACGCCCGCTGCCTCGGCCGCGGCGGGAGCGTCGGCGGTCAGCTGCATGTCGAGGCCGAGGCGCGTGCGGCGCAGCAGCACCACGAAGCCCACCGCCAGGACGGCGCCCGCGATCATCCCGAACGGGATCGTGACCGCGCCGAGGTCCAGCTCGGGCCAGTGGGTGCCGGACCCGAGGCGCTTGCCCTGGGGGAACATCGCCCCGGTGCCCGTCAGCTCCCGCCAGTACGAGCTCGACCCGAAGATCAGGTACGTGGCGAAGTTGGCCGCCACGTAGTTGAGCATCAGCGACGTGATGATCTCGTTGGTGTTGCAGTAGGCGCGCAGGGCGCCGGGGATGGCCCCCCAGAGGGCGCCGGCCGCCGCGCCGGCGGCGATCATCGCGGCGACCACGACGGGTCCCGGCGTGCCGTCGAGCGCCAGCCCGACGCCCGAGGCGGCGACCGCTCCCATCACGAGCTGTCCCTCGACGCCCACGTTGAACACGTTCATCCGGAAGGCGAGGGCGGCGGCCAGGCCGGTGAACAGGAGGGGGCTCGCGGCGGTCAGCGTGGCGCTGAGGGCGCCGTCGGAGAGGAGCGAGCGGTCGAGGATGCGGTCGTAGGTCTCGACCGGGTCGTGCCCGGTGATGAGCAGGAACACCGCGCCGATCAGCAGCGCGGCGGCCAGCGAGGCGAAGGGGACGACGACGCCGAGCCAGCGGGGCGTCTCGACCCGGCGCTCGAGGCGGATCACGACGCCACCTCCGTGGTGCGGCTGCCGCCCATCAGGAGGCCGAGCTCGGTGACGTCGGCATCGGCCCGGTCCACGACGGCGGTGATGTGGCCCTCGTACATGACGGCGATGCGGTCGGAGAGGTCGAGCACCTCGTCGAGGTCCTCGCTGATGAGCAGCACCCCGACGCCGTCGGCCGCCGCCTTCAGCACGGCCTCGCGCACGAACTCGATGGCCCCGACGTCGAGGCCGCGGGTGGGGGACGCCGCGACGAGGAGCGTGGGGTCGGAGGACAGCTCGCGGGCGAGGAGCACCTTCTGCACGTTGCCACCGGAGAGGAGGCGCACGGGCGTGGTGGGCGCCGGGGTGCGGACGGCGAACCGCTCGATCAGCTCCTCGGCCCGCTGGCGGATGCGGCTCCGGCGCAGGAAGGGCCCGGTCGCGAAGGGGGCGCGGCGGTGGGCGCCGAGCACGAGGTTCTCCTCGACGCTGCGGGACGGGGACACGCCGGTGTGGAGGCGGTCCTCGGGGACGTGAGCGACACCGGCGGCCCGGGCGGCGCGGGGGTCGCTCCTGCGCAGCACCCGGCCGCCGACGGCGACGGTGCCCGCGCTCGGGCGGCGGAGCCCGGCGACGACCTCGGCCAGCTCGCGCTGGCCGTTCCCGGCCACGCCGCACACGCCGACGACCTCGCCGGCGGCCACCGCGAGCGTGACGTCCTGCAGGGCGGCGCCGCCGCGGTGGTCGTCCGCGGACACGCCCGTCAGCTCGAGGGCGGGGGGCCGGTCGTCCAGCGCGCGGTGGCGGGGGGCGCGGGGGGTGCCGAGGACGACCTCGCGCCCCACCATGAGCCGGGCCAGGCCGCGGCTGTCGGTGTCGGCGGTGTCGACGGTCCCCGCGTTGCGCCCGTCGCGCAGCACCGTGACCCGGTCGGACACGGCCAGCACCTCGTCGAGCTTGTGGGAGATGAACAGGACCGACCGCCCCTCGGCGGCCATCGCCCGCAGCACCTGGAAGAGGCCCTCGGCCTCCTGCGGGGTGAGCACGGCGGTGGGCTCGTCGAGGATCAGGACCCGCGCCTCGCGGTCGAGGGCCTTCAGGATCTCGACCCGCTGCTGCTCGCCGACCGACAGCTGCCACACCTTCGCGGCGGGGTCGACGGGGAGCCCGTAGCGCTCGCCGAGCTCGCGCACCCGCTGCTCCGCCTCGCGCCGGCGGAAGGGGCGACGCTCGCCGAGCACGAGGTTCTCCGCCACGGTGAACGACGGCACGAGGCGGAAGTGCTGGTGGACCATGCCGATGCCGGCCTCGATGGCCTCCCGAGGGGAGGCCAGCTCCACGAGCTCGCCGAAGAGCCGCAGCTCCCCGGCGTCGGGCCGGTACAGCCCGGTGAGGACGTTCGAGAGGGTGGACTTGCCGGCCCCGTTCTCGCCCAGGAGGGCGTGGACCTCGCCGGCGCGGATCTCGAGGTGGACGTCCTCGTTGGCGACGACCCCACCGGGGAAGCGCTTCGTGATGCCGGACGCGGCGACCGCCGGGGCCAGCGCCCCGGCGGTCTTCGCGTCGTTCGTCTGGTCGGTCACCAGGAGTCGGACACGGACGGGCTCGTCACCCGTTCGCGCTGCCGATCACGCCCTCGACGAACCAGTCCATGGCGAGGATGTCCTCGAGGGTGAGGCGCTCGCCCTCCGGCACGCGGAGCTCGCCGTCCTGGTCGAGGAGCGGGCCCTCGAACTCGTAGTACTCGCCGTCGATCAGCTCCTGCTGGCGCTGCTCGATGAGCGCGATGGTCTCCTCGGACACGCGGTCGCCGAAGGGGGCGAGGCTCACGAAGCCGTCGGCGATGTTGCCGTAGTAGTCACCGGTCTCCCAGGTGCCGTCGATCACGGCCTGGATGCGCTCGGTGTAGTAGGGGCCCCAGTTGTAGAGCGACGCCGTCAGCCAGATGTCGGCGAAGTTCTCGCTCTGGTCCGAGTCGTAGCCCACGAAGGGAAGGCCGGCGGCCTGGGCGGCCTCACCGGTGGCCGGGCTGTCCTGGCCGGAGGCGATGACGTCCACGCCGGCCTGGACCAGGCTCTCCGCGGCCTGGCGCTCGACGGTCGGGTCGAACCAGGTGTTCGTCCACACGACCTGCACCGTGGCCTCCGGGTTCACCTCGCGGGCGCCGATGAGGAACGCGTTGATGTGCCGGATCACCTCGGGGATCGGGAACGGGGCGACGAAGCCGATCTTGCCGCTCTCGGAGGCGGCGCCGGCGGCGATGCCGGTCAGGTAGATCGTGTCCTCGGAGGCGCCGAAGTAGGTGGCGAGGTTCTCGCTCGAGGCGAGGCCCGTGGCGTGCTCGAAGTACACGTTCGGGTACTCCTCGGCCAGCTCCATCAGCGTGTCGCCGTACCCGAAGGAGGTGGCGAAGATGATCTCGTTGCCGTCCTTGATGAGGTCCTCGATGACCTGACGGGCCTCGGGGCCCTCCGGGACGCTCTCCTTGTAGGTGGTCTCGACGGCGTCGCCGAGCTGCTCCTCGACGTAGAGGCGGCCCTCGTTGTGGGCCTGGGTCCAACCGCCGTCGTTGATCGGGCCGACGAAGATGAACGCGGCCTTCAGGGGGCCGGAGTCCCCGGAGCCGCTGTCGCCGCCGCTGCCGGCGTCGTCATCGTCGCCACCGCACGCGGCGGCGAAGACGGCCAGGACGGCCAACAGGGCGAGCAGCAGGCGGGACCTGCGAGCGAACGGTCGACGCACGATGGGATTCCTTCCTCCGGGGCTGGTCAGGCGCGGGCGTCGGGAAGACCTCCTCGCGCCCGCTGCGCCCGGCAAGGTAGCGGTCACCGTCGCGGCGCCGCCAAGGCCCGGGGCCCGCGTAACGAACTGTTCACAGAGCGGGGCTGGGTGCGCTCGGTCGGGCGCCTCCTATCCTCGCCGGGATGGAGCAGCAGACCGACGTGCGCCGCGAGGTGCTGACCTACGAGCGGTTCGGGGAGGCGGTGCGCGAGCTGACCACCCAGATCGTCGACAGCGGCTGGCAGCCGGACTGGATCCTCTGCATCGCCCGCGGCGGCCTGCTGCTCGGCGGGGCCATCGGCTACGCCCTGCCGCTGAAGAACATCGCCACGATGAACGTCGAGTTCTACACGGACGTGGACGAGCGCCGGGACGCCCCCGTGGTCCTGCCGCCGGTCCTCGACCTGGTGGACCTGGCCAACACGAACGTGCTCGTGGTCGACGACGTCGCCGACACCGGCGAGACCCTGAAGCTCGTGGTCGACATGCTGTCCCCCTCGTGCAACGAGGTCCGCTCGGCCGTCCTCTACGAGAAGTCCCGGTCGGTGGTGCGGCCGGACTACGTGTGGCGGGCCACCGACGACTGGATCAACTTCCCGTGGTCCACGCTCCCGCCGATCGGGCGGCCTGACGTCGAGCCCAGCTGAGCGTCCCCCGGCCGGGCTCAGGTCGGGATCGGGTTGGTGAGCGGGCGGCCCGCGAGGCCGGCGAGCACCTCGTTCACGACCATGTCGGCCATCGTCGTGCGGGTCGCCACCGTCGCGGAGCCGAGGTGGGGGAGGACGAGGCAGCGGGGGTGCTGCACGAGGCGGTCGTCGGTCGGCACCGGCTCCTCGTCGAACACGTCCAGGCCGGCGGCGAAGATCGTCCCGGCGTCGAGGGCGTCGGCCAGCGCGGCCTGGTCGACCACCGGGCCGCGGGCGGTGTTCACGAGGACGGCGGTGGGCTTCATGCGGGCCAGCTGGTCGGCGCCGATCAGGCCCCGCGTCTCGGCGGTCAGCGCGCAGTGGAGCGAGACGACGTCCGAGCGCTCGAGCAGCTCGTCGAGCTCGACGAACGTGACGCCCTCGACGTCCTTGCGGGTCCGGCTCCAGGCGAGGACCTCCATGTCGAAGCCGCGGGCCCGGCGGGCCACGGCGGCGCCGATGCGGCCGAAGCCGACGATGCCGAGGGTCGCGCCGGCGACCCCGTGGCCGAGCAGCCAGTCCGGCTCCCACGTGAGCCACCCGCCGTCGCGCACGGCGTCGAGGCCCTCTCGCACCCGGCGCATCGCCCCGAGCAGGAGCGCCCACGCCAGGTCGGCGGTGGCGTCGGTGAGCACCCCCGGGGTGTTGGCGGCCGGGATGCCCCGGCGGGCCAGCTCAGCCACGTCGAGGTTGTCGTAGCCCACCGCGAGGTTGGCCACCACCCGCAGCTCCGGGGCCGCGTCGAGGACGGTGGCGTCGATGCGGTCGGTGAGCATCGTGATGAGCCCCTGGGTACCCCGCACCAGCTCGACGAGCTCATCCCCCTGGGGCGGGCGCCGCTCCGGCCACACGACGACCTCGGCGACCTCGCGGAGCCGGTCGAGGGCGGTCCCGGGGAGCTGGCGGGTGACGGCGACGCGGGGGCGGGGTTCGGTGCTCACGAGGGTCCGATCGTAGGGGCGGCCTGCCCGGACGCCCGTCGCCCGGCCGAGCGCGGCGCGGCCCACCACTAGGTTCCGTCGCCGTGACCGAGGGGGCGATGGAGGACGGGGCCGGCGCGCGGCCCGAGGTGGGGGCGTGGCGCTCGTTCGTCGACGCGCTGCGCGACGCCGGCGAGCAGGTGGCCGCGGACACGGCAGCGCTGGACCCGATGGAGCAGGCCGACGCCTACCGCTCGCTGCTCCGGGCCCTGCACAACCAGCTCGGGCGCTTCGAGGTCGACCGGCCCCGGCCCGAGCTCGTCCCGTTCAACGAGTGGCGGCAGCGCTTCTTCATGGACAACCCGGACTTCAAGTACTGGGTGGCCGACATCGCCGACGACCGGGCCTACCGGCTCACGGGCCGCCGTGGGGACGCCGCCTACCTGTCGATCACCGTGTACGCCGGGCGGGGCACCACCGCCGCCGAGGCCACGAGCCGCATCGACAGCGACGGGCTGACCTTCGACGCGGACGGCGGCTACACGCTCGTCCTGGCCCCCGAGGACCCCGGCACCGGCGAGCCGTGGCTGCCCCTGCCGGCCGGTGCGTCGACCCTGTGGGTGCGGCACTTCCACGACGACGTCGCCCGCGACGAGATCGGGTGGTGCCGCATCGAGCCCCTCGAGCCCCCGCCGACCCCCGCGCCCATCGACGTCGACCGGTTCCCCCGCCAGCTGGCGCGCCTCGGCGGCGCCATGGCCGTCGTGCCCGCCGCGTGGCGCGCCGCCCTGGCCGCCGAGGCCGACCGCTGGAACGAGGTCCGCCACTGGGCCGAGATGACCGGCGGCGCCGTCTACACCGAGCCGGGCATCCACTACCTGCGCGGCGCCTGGTCGCTCGGACCGGGCGAGGCGCTGGTCCTCGAGGGTGACGTCGCGCCCTGCCGGTACTGGAACGTCCTGCTCTACAGCCGCTTCCTCGGCTCGCTCGACTTCCGGCACCGCCCCGTCTCCTACACGGGCGCCACGGCCTCGGTCGCCGACGGCCGGTACCGCTTCGTGGTGTCGGCCGAGCCACCCCCCGCCGGGGCCGGGGACTGGCTCGACACCGAGGGGCGCCCGCAGGGCCTCGTCGTCCTCCGCTGGCTCCAGCCCGAGGCCGAGCCGGCCCTCCCGACCGTGACCCGCTGCCGGGTGGCGGACCTGTGAGCACCGGCGGCGCCGGCTGGCAGGCCCCGCCCCGCACGGAGGAGGCCGCGGCGATCCACGCCGCGGCGGAGGCCGACCGGCGGGCCCGCCCCGAGCGCTACCGGCTCGACCCCGAGGAGGTGGCGGCCGCGGCGGCCGGCGACGAGGGCACGGCCGACTTCGCCCCGGGCTGGGAGACGGGGCTCGCGGCCTACCTCGGCTCGGCCGAGGAGGACGGTCGGCTCAGCGCGCTCGGCCGACGCATGGTGCGCGCCGCCGCCACCGCCCGCCTCCGGGCCGGCGCCGCGCTGGCCCGCCACCTCCGCGCCCACCCGGAGGTCCTCGACCGGCCCCTCCTCCCGCCCATCGTGATCGTGGGCGGCTGGCGCACCGGCACCACGTTCCTGTTCCGCCTGCTCGCCACCGACCCCCGCCTGCGAGCCCCGCTGCCGCTCGAGCTCAGCGCACCCCTCAAGGTGGCCGGTCGCACGCCCGCCGAGCGCGACGCCATCGTCGACGCCGCCGCCGGCACCCACGAGCTGCTGCACACCCTGAACCCGGCGCTGCGGGCCATCCACGACTCGGGGGCGCGCCTCCCCGAGGAGTGCGTGCTCGCCCTCGGCACGGACCTGCGCAGCTGGGGCTTCCCCTCCACCACGCGCCTCGACGGCTACGCCGCCTGGCTGGCCGGGGAGGACCTCGGCCCGGGCTACGAGCGGTACCGCCACCAGCTCCAGCTGCTCGACGACCAGGACGGCCGCCGCTGGGTCCTGAAGGCGCCGGCGCACACGGCCGAGCTCGACCGGCTCGTCGCCGCCTTCCCCGGGGCGATCGTCGTGCACCTGCACCGGGACATCGTCGAGACGGTGGCCAGCGGGGCCAGCCTGTTCGCCACCTTCCGGTCGACCTACAGCGATGAGGTGGACGGTGCCGACGTCGGCCGCTTCCAGGCCGACACCACCGAGCTGTGGCTGCGCCGGGCGGTGACCTTCCGCGAGGCGCCCGCCGCGGCCGCCGCCACGTGGGTCGACGTGGCCTACCCGGACCTCGTGGCTGCGCCGACCGCCGTGCTGGACCGCATCTGGGCCGCCGCGGACCTGGATCCCGTGGCCGACCCGGTGGCCTTCGTCGAGGCCCACCACGCCGCGCAGCCCCGCCACGCCCACGGCGCCCACCGCTACTCGGCCGCCGACTTCGGTCTCGACGCGCAGGACCTGCGAGACCGGTTCGCCTTCTACGAGGCCTTCGCCGCCGAGCGCACCGCCCGCTGAGCTCGGCGCGAGACTGCGCCCATGGCAGGACTCCGGGGGGCCGAGCCCTACGAGCGGATCCGGGTGGCGCGCGACCCGGGCCAGGACGGGCTGGTCACGATCGCGCTCGACCGCCCCGACAAGCTGAACGCCCTCGACGTGCAGCTGCACGACGAGCTCCAGGCCGTGCTGACCGCGCTCGAGACCGACGCCCGCACCCGGGTCGTGATCCTCACCGGGTCCGGGCGGGCGTTCTCCGCCGGCGCCGAGCTCGGATCCGCCCGCGACGCGCCGCCGATCAACGACATCGACCGCGTCGAGCGCGTCCACCTCGGCGGCCGGACCTGCGAGCTCCTCGACCGGTTGCCCCAGGTGCTCATCGGCGCCGTGAACGGGCTCGCCGTCGGCGGTGGGGTCGTCCTCCTCTCGTGCTGCGACCTGCGGGTGGCGGCCGAGTCGGCCTGGTTCTCGATCCCCGAGGTGAAGCTGGAGATGCCGCTCTCCTGGCAGGCCCTGCCCCGGCTCATGCGCGAGCTCGGCCCGGCCCGCACGAAGGAGCTGGCCATGGCCTGCGAGCGCTTCACCGCGCAGCAGGCCCTCGACTGGGGCTTCCTCAACCACGTCGTCCCCGACGACCAGGTCATGGACGAGGCGCGGCGCCTGGCCGATCGCCTGCTCTCGATGGACCCGCTCACCCTGGCCATGACCAAGAAGGCGTGCGCCGCCCTCGAGGAGCTCATGGTCCCCAAGCAGGTCACCTGGAGCGACGGCGAGCTCATGCTGCTCGCCCACCGCCAGCGGGCCCTGCGCCAGCGCCGGGGCTGACCCCCGGTCTGGAGGGGACCGCGGGTCGGGCGTCAGACTGCCGGACGTGCCCCCCGAGCCTCCCGCCGCCGATCCCGCCGCGCTCGTGGCCCGGGACCGGGCCGTCGTCTGGCACCCGTACGCGCCGGTGCCGATCGGGCTCGACCCGGTCCCGGTCGTCGGCGCCGAGGGCGTGCACCTGCACCTGGCCGACGGGCGCCGCGCCGTCGACGGCATGTCGTCGTGGTGGGCGGCCATCCACGGCTACCGCCACCCGGTCCTCGACGCGGCGGTGCGGGACCAGCTCGACCGCATGAGCCACGTGATGTTCGGCGGGCTCACCCACGAGCCCGCGGTCGCGCTGTGCGAGCTCCTCGTGGAGATCGCCCCCGAGGGGCTGGCCCACGTCTTCCTCGCCGACTCCGGGTCCGTGGCCGTCGAGGTGGCCATCAAGATGGCGATCCAGCACTGGCACGGCCAGGGCCGGCCCGAGCGCCAGCGCCTCCTCACCGTCCGCGGCGGCTACCACGGCGACACGCTCGGCGCGATGTCCGTGTGCGACCCGGTCGGCGGCATGCACGGCCTCTTCTCGGGGGTGCTGCCCCAGCAGCTCTTCGCCCCCGTCCCGACCCCGGCCTACGGCGAGCCCTTCGCGGACGAGCACGTGGCCGAGCTGCGCCGCCTGGCCCGCACCCACGCCGACGAGGTGGCGGCGATCATCCTCGAGCCGGTCGTCCAGGGCGCGGGCGGCATGCGCTTCTACGCCCCGGAGTACCTCGCCGCGGTCCGGGAGGTGTGCGACGAGACGGGCGCCCTGCTCGTCGTCGACGAGATCGCCACCGGCTTCGGGCGCAGCGGGCGCCTCTGGGGCGTGGACCACGCCGGCGTGCGCCCCGACATCATGTGCGTCGGCAAGGCGCTGACCGGCGGCTACCTGACGATGGCCGCCACCCTCTGCACCGCCGAGGTCGCCGCCTCCGTCAGCGCGGCCGAGTCCGGCGCCCTCATGCACGGGCCCACCTTCATGGCGAACCCGCTCGCCGCGTCCGTCGCCCTGGCCAGCACCCGCCTGCTCCTCGACCAGCCGTGGGCCGACGAGGTCGCGCGGATCGAGGCCGGGCTTCGCGCCGGGCTGGCCCCCGCCCGCGGGCTGCCGGGCGTGGCCGACGTGCGCGTGCTCGGCGCCATCGGGGTGATCGAGACCGAGGAGGCGCTGCCCATGGGCGCCCTCCAGCAGGTCCTCCTCGACCGCGGCGTCTGGCTGCGCCCCTTCGGCCGCCTCCTCTACACGATGCCGCCGTACGTCGCGACGGACGCCGACGTGGCCCGCATCACCGAGGCGATGGTCGCCGCCGTGACCGAGGTCCGCCCGGGCTGAGCGGCCCCGAGCGGATCAGAGGGAGACGACGGTCTCGCTGGCGGTGACGGGCCGCTCGTCGAGGCGGACGTCGAGCCGCTCGAGCAGGTCGCTGTCGTGGTCGTCGCCGGGGTTCGGGGTGGTGAGCAGCTTGTCGCCGAGGAAGATGCTGCTCGCCCCGGCGTGGAGGCAGAGGGCCTGGAGCTCGTCGCTCATCTCGTTCCGGCCCGCCGAGAGGCGCACCACCGAGGCCGGCATCATGATCCGGGCCGCGGCAATCGTGCGCACCAGCTCGAGCGGGTCGAGCTCCTCGGTGCCGTAGAGCGGGGTGCCGGGCACCTGCACGAGCAGGTTGATCGGCACGCTCTCCGGGTGCGGGTCGAGCTGCGCCAGCTGCGCGAGCAGCCCGGCCCGGTCCCGTCGGCTCTCGCCCATGCCGACGATGCCGCCGCAGCACAGCTTCACCCCGGCCGAGCGCACGTTGGCCAGCGTCTCGAGCCGGTCGTCGTAGGTGCGGGTGGTGATGATCTCGCCGTAGAACTCGGGCGACGTGTCGAGGTTGTGGTTGTAGAAGTCGAGGCCGGCCTCGGCGAGGCGCTTCGACTGCTCCGGGGTGAGCATCCCGAGGGTCACGCAGGTCTCCATGCCGAGGGCGGCGACGGCCTCGACGGCCTCGGCCACCTGCTCGACCTGGCGGTCGTTGGGCGCCCGCCACGCGGCACCCATGCAGAAGCGGGTGGCGCCGCTGGCCTGCGCGTTGCGGGCCGCGGCGACGATCTCCTCGGTCGGCATGAGCCGCTCGGGCTGGAGACCCGTGTCGTACTTGGCGGACTGCGGGCAGTAGGCGCAGTCCTCCGGGCAGGCGCCCGTCTTCATCGACAGGAGGATGGCCGCCTCGACCACCTGCGGGTCGAAGCGCTGCCGGTGGACCGAGTGCGCCTCGAAGAGCAGGTCGTGGAACGGGCGGGCGAGGAGCGCCTCCGCCTCCTCCACCGTCCAGTCGTGTCGGATCTCCATGGGCGACAGGCTGCACGCCCGCACCCCTCCGGTGCCAGACGGCCGCCCCCGACCCGCGAGGGCCGCGGTCGCGCGAGCCGAGGGCGGCCCGTCACGGCGCCGCCAGGGAGTGGCGGCACCCCGGGAGCGGCTGCCAGGGTGACCGGCGTGCCCGTCCCCCCGGCCTCCTCCGAGCCCCCCGAGCGCGCGCCGGTCGCGCCGTGGGCCGCCTGGGTGGACGGCGAGCTGGACGGCCTCCGCGCCGCCGGGCGCTGGCGGGTCCACCGCGAGCTCGACGCCCGCGGGCCCACCGGGACCCTCGACGGGCGGCCGGTCGTCACGTTCGCGTCGAACGACTACCTCGGCCTCTCCGCCCACCCCGCCGTGGCCACCGCGGCGGCGGAGGCGGCGGCGCGGTGGGGGGCCGGTGCGACGGCGTCGCGCCTCGTCGTCGGCCATCGACCCGTCCACGCGGCCCTCGAGGTCGAGCTCGCGGCGTGGAAGGGGACGGAGCGGGCCATCGTGATGCCCACCGGCTACCAGGCCAACGTGGGCCTCCTCAGCACGCTGGCCACCCGGGACGTGACCGTCCTCTCCGACGAGCTGAACCACGCCTCGATCATCGACGGGCTCCGCCTGGGCCGGGCCGAGGTGCGGGTCTACCGCCACGGCGACCTCGACCACCTCGACGCGCTGCTCGCCGAGGCGTCGGGTCGCCGGACGATGGTGGTCACCGACAGCGTCTTCTCGATGGACGGCGACGTCGCCCCGCTCGACGCCCTGGTGGACCGCTGTGCTCGCACGGGGGCGCTGCTCGTGCTCGACGAGGCGCACGCCGTCCTCGGCCCGGAGCTCGGCCCGACCGACGACGTGGAGGTGCTGCGGGTCGGGACCCTGTCGAAGGCGCTCGGCGCCCTCGGCGGGTTCGTGGCCGGACCGGCCCGCTACGTCGAGCTGCTCCGCAACCGGGCCCGGTCGCACATCTTCTCGACCGGGCTCAGCCCGACCGATGCCGCGGCCGCGCTCGCGGCGCTCGGCGTCCTGCGCTCGCCCGAGGGCGACGCGCTCGTCGCCCGCCTCCGCATGCTCGTCGACCGGGTCCGCCCCGGCCACCCGTCGCCGATCCTGCCGGTGGTCATCGGGGAGGAGGAGGCGACGATGAAGGCCGCCGCAGCCCTGCTCGAGCGCGGCCTCCTCGTGCCGGGCATCCGCCCGCCGACGGTCCCGCCCGGCACCTCCCGCCTCCGGGTCACGCTGTCGGCCGCCCACACCGACGCGCAGGTCGAGGCCCTCCTCGCCGCCCTGACCGACCTCGGGGTGGCGTGGTGAGCGCGCGACCGGACCGTCTCCTCGTCGTGCTGGGCACGGCCACCGAGGTCGGCAAGACCTGGGTGGGCTGCCGGCTCCTCGAGGCCCGGCGCGCGGCCGGGGACCGCGTCGCCGCACGCAAGCCAGCCCAGTCCTGGGACCCCGCCGAGCGGGCCGCGGGGGCGCGGACCGATGCCGAGCTGCTCGCGGCGGCGACCGGAGAGGACCCGAGCGCGGTGTGCCCGGCCCACCGGGACCACGGCGTCGCGCTCGCGCCTCCGATGGCCGCCGCCCGGCTCGGCCTCCCGCCGATCCACCTGCGCGACCTCGTGGCCGAGCTCACCTGGCCGGCGGGCGTGGACCTCGGGCTCGTCGAGGCGGCGGGCGGGGTGCGCTCGCCGCTGGCCGAGGACGGCGACGGCCGAGACCTCGTCCGCGCGCTCGCTCCCGACGTCGTGGTCCTCGTGGCCGACGCCGGGCTCGGCACCATCCACGCCGTCCGCTCGTCGCTGGAGGGGCTCGGCGCCCCGCGGGTGATCGTCCACCTCAACCGCTATGCCGCGGCCGACCCGCTCCACCGGGAGAACGCGGCCTGGCTGGCCGAGCGGGACGGACAGGTGGTCACGACGACGATCGGCGGGCTCGCCGCCGCCGTCGCTGGCGGGACCTGACCCGGGAGATCAGCGCCAGGACCTCAGCCTCGAGCTCCTCGAGCTCGTCGATGTCCTCGAGGTCGTCGAGGGTCTCGTCCTCCTCGAACGCGTCGATCACCCGCGGGTCGATGTAGGAGGACCGGGCCACCGCGGGCGTGTTGCCGAGGTGTCGGGCCACCTGCTTCGCCACCCCGTTCACGGCGCGACGGCGGGCGGTGTCCGAGGTGACCTCGTCCTCCTCCACGTCGGCCAGGCCCACCGCGGCGAGCACCGTCGCGGCCCAGGTGCGGAAGTCCTTGGCGCTGAACCCGTCGCCCAGGTGCTCCTGGAGGTACTCGTTGATGTCCGAGGACTTCACGTCCCGCCACCGGCCCCCCTCGTCCTTGTAGGCGAGGAGCTCGGTCTCGGCGCTCGTCCGGCGCCGGCGCAGCGCCGTGAGCACCGCGAGCACGTCAGGGTCGGCGGTCTGGCAGCGGCGGTGCTGGCCGCTCTTCGCGTCGTAGTCGAAGTGCACGGCGTCGCCCCGGATGCGCACGTGGCGCTTCTGGAGCGTGGCCAGCCCGTAGGACCCGTTGGTCTCGGCGTAGGCCTCACCGCCGGTGCGGAAGAACCCCATCTCGAGGAGGCGCACGGCGCAGGCCAGCACCCGCTCCCGGGGCATGCCCTCCTGGCGGAGGTCCGCCTCGACCTGCTCCCGCAGCGCCGGGAGCCGGCGGGCGAAGCGCAGCACGCGCTCGTGCTTCTCCTCGGCCCGCTGCTCGGTCCACTCCGAGTGGTAGCGGTACTGGCGCCGGCCCTTGGCGTCGACGCCGGTGGCCTGGATGTGCCCGGTCGGATCGGAGCAGATCCACACGTCGGTCCACGCCGGCGGGATGGCCAGGGCCCGGATCCGCGCCAGCGTGTCCTCGTCGTCCACGCGCGCACCGTCGGCGTCCTCGTACCGGAAGCCGCGGCCCACCTTCCGGCGGGCGATGCCCGGCCCGTTGCAGTCCACCTCGCGCAGCGCCATCGGCGCCGTCCCTACCCCTGCCGTCCCGGCCTGAGCCGTCCCGCGGCCCGTCCCGTCAGGCATGACCCGGCGCCGCGGCGGGTAGGTGCGCCCCCACGAGCGGCTGGCGCACGGAGATGCGGCCGCCACGATGCATGGAGGACCTGACGGTGACCGATCCGAGCTTCACCCCCGAGGCCGAGCGAGAGCTCCTGGCGGTGTTCCCCGACGAGGAGCACGCCTACGACGCCCGCGCCGCGCTGCTCACGGCCGGCGTGGACGCGTCAGCCATCCGTATCGACGAGTCCATGGACGCGGTCACCTCGCTGCGGACCGAGATGCACGACGAGCTCACCCGGGCCTGGGCCATGCCGCCGGCCGGCGGTCCCTACCCGGGCACCTCGGCCCGGTCGATGCTGACCTACGGGGCGATCCTCGGCGGGATCGCGATCCCGCTGGCCCTGCTCGTCGCCCTGATCGACTTCGGCGCCACCTACCCGGTCCGGGCGATCATCGCCGTCCCGGTCTTCCTCGCCGGCGCGTTCGCCATCTCAGCGGTGCTCGGCCCCTCGTCAGCCGCCCCCCGCCCGGCGGAGTCGCCCGCGGTCGCCGGCGGCTCGGTCCTGCGGGTGCGAGGCGACAGCGGCACGCTGCGACAGGTGCTGGCCCAGCACGAGGCGCTCCGCATCGACGAGATCACCCACGACGGCCGGCCGATCGGCACCGTCGCCGTGGACCGGCCGGACACCGAGGCCGAGACCCTGAAGGACGTGGCCGCCAACGCCGGCGGCGACGACTACCACCCGCAGCGCTGACCTCGGGCGGTCCCGGGGGCGAGCGCCCCGGCGTCCGCCCTGGTCAGGGAACGGAGGAACCATGCCCGGATCGAAGCACGGACCGTCCGTCAAGGACCCGACGCAGTACGAGGCCCTGCGCGACGAGGGGATGAGCAAGGAGAAGGCCGCGCGCATCTCCAACCAGTCCGCCCAGGAGGGCCGGTCCTCGGTCGGCCGCCGAGGCGGCCGATCCGAGGACTACGAGGACCGTACGAAGGACGAGCTGCTCGAGCGGGCCCGCGAGATCGGGATCGAGGGCCGTTCGAAGATGAACAAGCGGGAGCTGATCAGCGCCCTGCGAAGCCACTGAGCGCGGCGAGCGCCTCCCGGTCGGGCGTGAACGGCGCCCCCGGGGTGAGCGCCTGCACGCACACGTGGTCCGCGCCGGCGTCCAGGTGCTCCTGGAGCCGGGCCTCGATCGTCGCGGCGTCGCCCCAGACCACGACGGCGTCCAGGAACTCCTGGTCGTGTCCGTCGATCTGCTCGTCGGTGAAGCCGAGGCGCAGCCAGCTGTTCCGGTAGTTCGGCAGCGAGATGTAGGTGCTGAGCGCGCCGATGGCGGTCTCGCGCGCCAGATCGGCGTCGTCGGTGAGGATCACCTTCTGCTCCGGGCACAGCAGCTTGTCCGGGCCGAGGATCTCGCGGGCCTGCGCCGTGTGGACCGGGGTGGTCCAGTACGGGTGGGCGCCGTCGGCGTGGCTGGCCGCCAGCTCGAGCATCTTCGGGCCGAGCGCGGCGAGCAGGCGGGGCACCGGGTTCTTCGCGCCGCGGGCCATGTACGGCGAGGCGTCCATGCCCTCGAGGTAGGCGCGCATCGTGGCCAGCGGCTTGCTGTAGCTGACCTTGCGGAGGCCTTCCACGAGCGGCGCGTGGCTGACGCCCATGGCGAGGAGGAAGCGGTCGTCCGACAGCTCGGCCAGGGCGTTCGCGGCCTGCAGCATCGGGCCGGGCAGACGGTGGTGGATGTTCGCGATGCCGGTGGCGAGCTGGAGGGTCTCGGTGTGGTTCGCCAGGTGGGCGATGTGGACGAACGGGTCGCGGCCCATCGTCTCGGGGAGCCAGAGCGTGGTGTAGCCCTGCGCCTCGATGAAGCGGGCGAGGTCCACGGCCTCGTCGAGGGCCAGCCCGTCCGTGGGGGCCCAGACGCCGACCTTGCCGAGCCGCTCGCGCCAGTCCGTCATGGTGTGGTTCTCCTGTGTGGTGGTGGGGTGGGGGGAGTGAGCAATCGTGTCAGGCCGCGGGCGCGGGGCGCGTCCCCCGCAGCAGCCCGCCGGGACGCTCGCCCGTCGGCTCACCGTCGACGAAGGTCGGCACGCCGGACTTGATGGTCCAGCGGTAGCCCGTGGCGTCCTGCACGAGGCGCCGGCCGCCGGCCGGGAGGTCGTGGACGATCCGGGGCGGCGGGCAGCCGAGGGCGTCGAGGTCGATCACGTTCACGTCGGCGACGTGCCCCGGCGCGAGGAGCCCGCGGTCGAGCCAGCCGACGTGGGCGGCGGTGCGCCGGGTGAGGTGGTGGACGACCGCCTCGAGGGGGAGGCGCTGCTCGTCGTGGCGGTCCCGGGCCCAGACGGTGAGGAACGAGGTGGTGGTGCTGGCGTCGCAGATCGCGCCGCAGTGGGCGCCGGCGTCCGACAGCCCGAAGAGCGCGACCTCGCTCGTGATCATCTCGTGGATGTCGTCGAACGTCCCGTGGGCGAAGTTGAACAGCGGCAGGTAGAGCAGCTGGCGGCCGTCGCGCTGGAGCAGCGTGTCGTAGACGAGCTCGGCCGGCTCCACGCCGCGGCGGCGGGCTTCGGCCCCGAGGCTCTTCGAGGCCTCCAGGGCGTAGTCCACCGGGTCGGCCATCTCGAAGGAGATGTCGAAGCCGCCGGCGATCTGGCGGAGGATCCCGTCGGGGAGCTGCGGCAGGAGGGCGGCGTGCTCCTCGAGGATCCGGCGCTTGCGCTCGGGGTCCCGCAGGGCGACGACGCGCTCGTCGATCGGCAGCGCGGCCACCTCCTGGTAGCCGGCGCACAGCAGGAACGGGTTGGCCGTGGCCTCGTAGCCGAGGAGCACGCCGATGGGGCGGGGCGCCACCTGGCCCCGCACGTCCAGGCCGTCGGCCCGCCACTTCTCGACGGCGCCGAACAGGTCCCGCCACCGCTCCGGGGCGTGGTACGCCTGCTGCACCGTGAAGCTGAGGGGGCGGCCCGAGGTGCGGGCCACGGCCTCGATGAGGTCGAGCTCGGCCCGGGCGAAGTCGTCGTCGGTGGTCTGGTAGGCGTCCGAGATCAGCTGGACGACGCCCTGGTTGCGCCGACCGAGGACCTCGGCGATCGCCAGGAGCTCGGCCTCGCCGGCCCGCAGCGTGCCGATCAGGTCGCCGCCGCTCGTGCGGTGGACCTCGGTGCGGGAGGTGGCGAAGCCGATGGCGCCGGCGGCGAGGGCCTCGTCGACGAGGCGGGCCATCGTGGCGATCTCGTCGGCGTCGGGGTGGGACTCGGGGTCGGCGCCCCGCTCGCCCATCACGTAGGTGCGCAGCGCGGCGTGCGGCACGTGGGCGCCGAGGTCCACCGTGCGGCGCATCTGCTCGAGCACGTCGAGGTACTCCGGGAAGGACTCCCAGCCCCAGGTGAGCCCCTCGGCCAGCGCCGTGCCCGGGATGTCCTCGACCCCCTCGAGCAGGCTGATCAGCCAGTCGTGGCGGTCCGGGCGGGCGGGCGCGAAGCCGACGCCGCAGTTGCCCACGGCCACGGTGGTGACGCCGTGCTGGGACGAGGGGCGCAGCTCGGCGTCCCAGGTGGCCTGCCCGTCGAAGTGGGTGTGGATGTCGACGAACCCCGGCGTGACGATCAGGCCGTCGGCGTCGATCTCCTGGGCGCCCCGCTCCTCGACGCGGCCGACCTCGACGATGACGCCGTCACGGACGGCGACGTCCGCGGTGCGGGGCGGGGCCCCGCTGCCGTCGACCACCGTGCCGCCTCGCAGGACCAGATCCATCGTGCTCCCCCATCTCTCCGTCGCGGGCGGGCGCTGCCGCCCGGCCCGCCGTGCTCGGGGGCCAGTCTGCCGTCCCGACGGCGGTGCTGCGACCTGGGTGGGGGAGGGGCGGGTCCGCGCGGTCAGTCGTGGATGTGCTGCGCGAGGTAGTTCGCCTCGCCGACCTGCTCGACGAGCGTGAGCTGCGCCTCGAGCCAGTCTGCGTGCTCCTCCTCGCCCACGAGGATGCGCTCGAGCAGCTCCCGGGAGCCGTTGTCGCCGAGCTCGACGCACTTCGCGATGCCGGCGTTCAGCCGGGTGATCGCCTCCTTCTCGAGCTCGAGGCCGAGGTGGAGCTTCTCGACCCCGGTCTCGCCCACCCGCACGGTGTTGAGGCGCTGCAGGTTCGGGACCCCGTCGAGGTACAGGATCCGCTCGATTAGGGCGTCCGCGTCCTTCATCTCGTCGATGGACTCGTCGCGGAACTTGTCCGCCAGGACCTTGTAGCCCCAGTTCTCGAACATCTTGGCGTCGACGAAGTACTGGTTGATGGCCGTGAGCTCGGCCGTCAGCACGTCGTTGAGCAGCTCGATGATGTCCTCGTGACCCTGCATGGCGCCGACCCTACGGCACCTGCCGCCCTCCCGTCACCGGAGGGCGCCTGCATCTTCCCTGGTCAGGCCACCGATCGGATGCCGACGGGCTGCCCTGACTCGTGGGCGGCCAGCATGCGCTCCAGCTCCGGCCAGCAGCCGCCGCAGCGGGACCCGGCCCGGCAGCGCTCGGCGATCTCCCGCGGGGTCCGGGCGCCGGCCGCGATCGCTGCGTCGATGGTGCGATCGGTGACGGCCTTGCAGCTGCAGACGTACACGCCGAGGTCCTCCCTGGAGCGGCGACTCACGCCACTGTAAGCACACCTAACACCGTGCGCAAGGGGTGCGTCAGAGATCGTGGGGAGGATCCCGCAGTCCGGACGAAGCGGACGAGCCCTGCCACACTGGGCGAGATGCGCCGCCGCACGCCGCAGGTCCTCCTGCTGGTCGCCGCGCTGCTGCTGATGGTCGTCGGGGCGGCGCTGGTCCTCAGCCGCGGCGAGGACGACACCACGCTCGCCACCTCCGCGCCGACCCTGTCGACCCGAGCCGGCGACGACGCCGGCAGCACGACGACCACGGCGCCGACGACCACGGCCCCGCCGCCCGTGGAGACGCCCGCGACGGAGCCGCCGCCCGCCGCCGAGCCGCCGTCGACGACCGCCGCGCCACCTCCGGCCCCGCCCACGACCCCGCCACCACCGCCGACCACCGCGCCCCCGCCCCCGCCCCCGGCCGTCACCCGCGACGGCGCGGCCGAGGCCGCCTACCTCGAGCGGCTCAACGCCCGGCGGGCGAGCGTCGGCAAGCCCCCGCTGGCCCGGTCAGGGTGCGCGGACGGGGTGGCCGCTGGCTGGGCCGAGCACCTCGCCCGGACGGGCGTCCTCGCCCACAACCCGGGCTTCGCCGACCAGCTCGAGCGCTGCGGCCACTGGCGGTCGGTGGGCGAGAACGTCGGCTTCGGCGGCTCGGTCGAGCAGCTCGACCGCTCGTTCTGGGCGTCGTCGACGCACCAGGCGAACATCGTGGGGGACTACACCCACGTGGGGGTGGCCGCCTACCGGGCCGACGGCCGGCTCTGGATCGCCGTCGACTTCCTCGCCCTCTGACCGCGCCGCCGCGCCGTCAGTCCTGGTGGGGGACGACCACCGCGGTGCCCGGCGCGTGCAGGACGACCTGGTGGCTCACCGAGCCGAGGAGCCAGCGGGTGAAGCCGGTGAGGCCCCGCGAGCCCACGACGACGAGCGAGGCGTCCGAGGCGTGGTCGAGGACCACGCCGGCGCCGCTGCCCTGGGTGACGCGGATCTCGAGGGGCACGCCGCTCGTGTCGACGTCCGCGACGACCTCCTCGACCATGGCCCGAGCGCCCTCCTCGACCAGGCGGTGGTCGAAGCTGACCGCGGCGAAGGCGTACCCGCCGACGAACGGCGCGGTCCACCCGTGCACGACGAGGAGGCCGACCCCGCGGGCGCGGGCCTCGGCGACCGCCCACTCGAGGGCGCGGCGGGCGTTCTGCGAGCCGTCCACGCCGACGACGACCGGGCCCTGGGGCTGACCGCCATCGCGGACCACCACGACCGGGCAGGGCGACTCGGCCACGATGCGCTGGCTGACCGACCCGAGGAGCAGGCCCTTGAAGCCGCCGAGGCCGCGGGCGCCGACGACGATCAGGTCGTCCGGCCCGGCCAGACCGAGCAGCGCGTTCGGGGCGAGGTCGTTGACCACGCGCTCCTCGACCACGCCGGTGAGGTCGGCGGCGGCCACGAAGGCGGCGAGCGCGCTGCGCGCCGTCTCCTCTGAGTAGGCCGGGTCGAACCCCTGGTCCGACACCGCGTGGCGCTGGTCGAGGTAGCCCCACGCCATCACGGCGACGACCGGGAGGCCGCGCGCGCGGCCCTCCTCGCCGGCCCACCGCAGGGCGAGCGCAGCGCAGTCCGAGCCATCGACGCCGACGTAGATCGTTGCCATGGCCCCATCCTTCCCGACTTCGGCGGATCATGTGCACGGGCCGACGTCCCTCGGCGCCGGGACGTTGGTCCCGGCCCGCCCGGAGGCGCCGCGCCTGGTCGATCGGTGGGGGTAGGTTGCGGCCCAGTCGACACGAGGGGGAGCGATGGAGCGGTTCGAGGGCCGGTTGGCCGTGGTGACGGGAGGCGGCAGCGGGATCGGGCGGGAGCTCGTGCGCCAGCTGGCCCAGGCCGGAGCGCACGTGGCGACGTGCGACATCGACCTCGAGCGGGCCCGCGAGACCGTGGCGCTGGCCGAGAAGGAGGCCCCGGGGGTGCGCCTCACCGCCCACGCCTGCGACGTCTCGGTCGAGGACGACGTCCTGCGCTTCCGCAACGAGGTCCTGGCCCAGCACGAGACGGACCACGTCCACCTGCTCTTCAACAACGCCGGCGTGGGCGGCGGCGGCAGCTTCATCAACGACGACCGGGCCACGTGGGAGCGGACCTTCGGCATCTGCTGGGGCGGCGTCTACCTGGGCTGCCGGGCCTTCCTGCCCCACCTCATCGCGGCCGACGAGGCCGTGGTGATCAACACGAGCAGCGTCAACGGGTTCTGGGCCTCGCTCGGCCCGGGCATCCCGCACACCGCCTACTCCACCGCGAAGTTCGCTGTGAAGGGGTTCACCGAGGCCCTCATGGAGGACCTCCGCGTGAACGCCCCGCACGTGCGGGCCGCCGTCGTCATGCCGGGCCACATCGGCACGGACATCGTGAACAACAGCCGCAAGGTCCACGCCGGGTCGGCCACCGTCGACGCCGACACCATCGCGGCGGCGCGCGAGGAGATGGCGAAGCAGGGCCTCCCCGTCGACTCGATGGACGACGCCGCCGTCGCCTCGATGATCGAGGGGATGGGCGACATGTTCCGCGACACCGCCCCCACCTCGGCGGCCGAGGCGGCCGCGATCATCCTCGACGGCGTGCGGGCCGGTCGGTGGCGGATCCTCGTGGGGGAGGACGCGATCGCGCTCGACGAGCGGGTGCGGGCCGATCCCGAGCGGGCCTACGAGCCCGACTCGGACGGCCTCAGCACGATCAGCCTCCCGCGCGCCTGAGCGCGCCGCGCGCTAGCGGTTGGCGCCGCCGTCGACGGCGATGCGCTGGCCCGTGACGTAGCCGGCCGCGTCCGAGCAGAGGAAGGCCACCACGCGCCCGATGTCCTCGGGCTGGCAGACGCGCCCGAACGGCATGACGGCGTTGAGCGTCGAGATGTCCTCGACGCCGCCGGCCCGCACGAGGCGTCGGCCCATCTCGGTCTCGACGAGGCCGGGGGCGACGATGTTCACGTGGATGCCGTTGCGCAGCTCCTCCTTGGCGAGGGTCAGCGCCAGGGCCTCCATGGCCGCCTTGCCCATGTTGTAGGGCGCACCCTTCGCCGCGAGGTGCTCCGCTGCCACGGAGGAGATGAACACGATGTCGCCGCGCGGACGCTCCCGCATCGAGGGCAGCACGAGGCGGCACAGGTGGTGCGGCCCGATGGCGTGCGACTGCAGGAGGCGCAGCGGCTCGTCCGGGTCGGTGTCCGCCACCGCCTTGCCCCGGCTGGCGATCCCGGCGTTGTTCACGAGGATGTCGATCCCGCCGAAGTCGGCGGTCACCGACCCGACCATCCGCTCGAGGTCCTCGAGCAGCGAGACGTCGGCCTGGTACGCCTTCGCCCGCCGCCCCAGGGCCTCGATCTCCGCCACCGTCTCCTGCGCGGACGCCTCGTCGCGGTGGTAGTTCACCGCCACGTCCGCACCCAGCTCGGCGAGCGCCAGGCTGATCCCCTTGCCGATCCCGCGGCCGCCGCCGGTGACCAGCGCGACCCGTCCCCCGTGTTCCTGTGCCATGCCACGGGTGTAGCAGCCGGGGCGGCACCCGGCGGACGCGAGCGGCGCGCCTCGGCGCCCGACCCGCTCGCCGGTGCGGGCGACGGCCGACCGGGCCGGCGTCCGCCGCTACGGTCGGCCCGTGGCCACCAGCGAGCAGACCACCGATCCCGGCGCCTGCACGGAACCCGAGATCACGGACCCCGTCGCCCTCTGCCGCCCGAACGGGCGGCTCGCGCCGGAGGCCGTGGGCTGGGCTCGGCGCCCGCTCATCGACTGCGCGCTCCCGGGCTCGTGGGGGCGGCGCAAGCGGTGGGACTTCTGGGCCGTCACCGGTCCCGGGTTCGCGATGAACATCACCTACGCCAACGTCGACGTGGGCGGCCTCGTGAGCGTCTGGTTCCGGGACCTCGCGGCCGGTGAGGAGACCAGCTTCGACCGGGTGATCCCGCTGGCCCGCGGCATGCACATGGAGCCCAGGGCCGGGCAGGGCGAGGTGGGCTGGGCGTCGAGCGCCGCCCGCCTGCGCATCCGGGACCACGAGGAGGGGACCACGCTCGAGCTCGGGTTCCCGACCGCCAACGGGCACTTCAGCGCCGAGGTGCTCGCGCAGCGGCCGGAGGGCCACGAGTCGCTCACCGTCGTGATCCCGTGGTCGGAGACGCGCTTCCAGTGCACCACGAAGGACGTGGCCCGCCCGGCCAGCGGCTGGATCAGCTGGGGCACGCGCGCCTGGGACCTCACCGCCGACGGCGAGCACTGGGCCTGCCTCGACTTCGGCCGGGGCAAGTGGCCCTACCGCACGACCTGGAACTGGGGGGCCGCCGCGGGGACCGTCGACGGCCGCCGCATCGGCCTCCAGCTCGGCGGCAAGTGGACCGACGGCACGGGCATGACCGAGAACGCGCTGTTCGTGGACGGCCGCCTGTCGAAGATCTCCGAGGAGCTCGTGTGGGAGTACGACACCTCGGACTGGCTGGCGCCGTGGCGGATCCGCACGCCGCGCTCGGATCGGGTCGACGTCACCCTCACCCCGGTGCACGACAAGGTCACGCGCATCCAGGCCGGGATCGTCGAGAGCCGGGTCGACCAGTGCTTCGGCACCTTCGCGGGGCGCATCGTCCCCGACGACGGGGCCGCCATCGAGGTCGCCGACCTCTTCGGCTGGGCCGAGGAGGCGCACTGGCGCTGGTGAGGTCGCCCGGCGTCGATTGACCCGCGGGTCAAGCGCCCGGGTAGCGTCCCGGCGCATGGGGATCGACCAGGGGGAGTGGGCCCGGCTGGGCGCGGACGACCGCGCGCACTTCGGTCTCGAGACAACAGGGGACGGCACCGCCGCCTTCACGCTCCGGCCGGAGCTGACGCGCCTCGACGGGCGCATGTACGGCGGCACGGCGATGGCCGTCGCCATCGCCGTGGCCGAGCAGGTCACGGACCGCCCCGCGCTGTGGTGCACCGTCCAGTTCGTGTCGCCCGAGTCGTCCGCCGGGGACCGGATCGACCTCGAGGTCGACGTGCGGGCCCACGGGCGGCGGGCGTCGCAGTTCCGCGTCAGCGGCCGGCGCGGCGACGACCTCCTGTTCGAGGCCGTCGGCGCGTGCGCGCTCCCGAAGGAGGGCGCACCCGAGGGCGCGTTCCCGACGATGCCCGCGGTCCTCCCGCCCGAGGAGTGCCCGGGGGCCGACTTCCCGGTCTCGAGCCCGGACGGCCCGCCGGGCTTCGTCCGCCAGCTCGAGATCCGTCGGACGCTCGAGGCCGCGGGCCGCCCCGGGCCCCACCGCATGTGGGTCCGCCTGCCGGGCCGGGCCGCCACCGCCACGGTCCTCGGGTTCGTGTCCGACTGGGTCCCCTCCGCGGTCGTCCAGGCGCTCGGCGGCCGCGGCGGCGGCACGAGCCTCGACAACACGCTGCGCCTCGCGTTCCCGACGGACGAGGAGTGGGTGCTGATCGACTTCGACCCCCACGCCGCCCGCGGCGGGTACGGCCACGGCGCCGCACACCTCTGGTCCCGCTCCGGCACCTACCTCGGCACCGCCAGCCAGACCTCCACGCTCATCATCCTCGGCTGAGGGGCGGCCGGTCGGCGCCGCACGTCTGCCGCGGTCGAGCCCGTGGAACACTTCCCTCCGTGGGGTCACCGCTCTCCTCGCTCCCGCGCCGTCAGCGGCGTGCGCTCGCCGGCCTGACCGCGACGCTCGTGCTCGCCCTCGTCGCGTTCGCGGCCGTCGCCCTGACCCGCGATCGCGACGAGACCGCGCTGGCCACCGACGGCGACGCCGCCACCACGACCTCGGTCGAGGTCGCCACCACCACGACCGCCGCAGCGGGGGAGCGCCCCCGGGCGAGCACCACCAGCGCGCCTCCGGCACCGCCGGGACCGGCGGCGGCACCCACCCAGCCGGCGCCGCCCACTTCCGCCGCCGGTCGGCCGCTGGCCGCCGGCCAGCCGGCGCCCACCGATCCGCCGACGACCACGACCACCGCGCCCCCGGCTCCGCCCTTCGAGGGGTCCGTCCACCCGGTGACGGCCGAGGAGCTCGGCGCCTCCTGGACGCCCGGGCTCGGCTGCACCCCGCCGGAGCAGCTGCGCCGCATCCACGTCTTTCACTGGGGCTACGACGGCCAGGTCCACCAGGGCGATCTCATCGTGCACGCCGACTGGGCCGACCGCCTGGTCGGCGTCTTCGCCGAGATCTACGCCGCCCGCTTCCCGATCCAGCAGATGCGCCCCGTCAGCCACTACGGCGGTGACGACGGCGCCTCGATGCGGGCCAACAACACGAGCGCCTACAACTGCCGGACCGTGGCCGGCACGTCCACCCTCTCCCAGCACGCGCTCGGCCTCGCCGTCGACGTCAACCCGCTCGTGAACCCGTGGGTGTCGGGGGGCTCGGTGGACCCGCCAGAGGGCGCGCGCTACGCCTGGGAGCGCACCGGCGCCCCCGGCATCATCACGGCGGGCGACCCGGTGGTGCGGGCGTTCGGCGCCATCGGCTGGGGTTGGGGTGGCAGCTGGCAGAGCTCGAAGGACTACCAGCACTTCTCCGCCAGCGGCCGCTGACCGCCGCGGGCTAGGAGGCGGCGAGGGGGGCGGGGCGCAGCGGGGTGACGAGGCCCTCGGGGACGGCGCGGAAGCGCTCGGCCAGCTCGGCCAGGAAGGGCGCGGCCGGGTTCGACCGGCGCCAGAACATCGCGATCTCCCGGCGGGGCACCGGCGGCCGGAAGCGCCGCAGCGCGACGTCGGGCGACTCCGGCACCGGCGGGCGCACGGCCAGCTCGGGCAGCAGCGTGATCCCCACGCCGGCCGCCACCATCTGCCGCAGCGTCTCGAGGCTCGTGGCCCGGAAGCCGCTGCGCTCGCGGGCGCCGACGAGGGAGCACACCGACAGGGCCTGGTCCCGCAGGCAGTGGCCCTCGTCGAGCAGCAGGACGGTCTCGTCGGCGAGGGCCTCCGTCGACACCGGCTCGATCGACTCGCTCAGGCGGTGCCCGGCGGGCACGGCGAGGAGGAAGTCCTCGGCGAAGAGCGGCTCCTCGTGCAGCTGCTCGTCGGGCACGGGGAGGGCGAGGATGCCGGCGTCGAGCGTGCCCTCCCGCAGGCGTCGCAGCACCTCCTCGGTCTTCTCCTCGACGAGGAGGAGCTCGAGCTGCGGGTACTGGGCCCGGATGCCGGGCACGACGTGGGGGAGCAGGTACGGGCCGAGCGTGGGGAAGATCCCGAGGCGGACCGAGCCGGCGGCGGGGTCGACGGCGCGCCGGGCGATCTCGCGGATGCCGTCGGCCTCGCGGAGGACGTCGCGGGCGCGGGCCACCACCTGCTCGCCCACCGCGGTGAGCATGATCCGGCGGGGGTGGCGCTCGATGAGCTCGACGCCGAGCTCCTCCTCCAGCTTCTTGATCTGGGTGGAGAGGGTCGGCTGGCTCACGAAGCAGGACTCGGCGGCGCGGCCGAAGTGCCGGTGGTCGGCCACCGCAACGAGGTAGCGGAGCTCGCGCAGGTTCATCGTCGTCCTCCGCAGGGAGCGTAGGGGGAGAGCGGGCGGCGGGTCGGGCCCTGGGGAGGCCCGACCCGCCGGTCGGAGTCAGCCGACGAGCTCGGCCTCCGGGGCCGCTGCGCCCTCGGCGGGGGCGGAGGTGCGGATCAGGTGGTCGAAGGCGCTGAGCGCCGCCGTGGCGCCGGCGCCCATGGCGATCACGATCTGCTTGTAGGGGACCGTGGTGGCGTCGCCGGCGGCGAACACCCCGGGGATGCTGGTCTGGCCGCGATCGTCGATGACGATCTCGCCCCGGTCGGACAGCTCCACGGTGCCCTTCAGCCACTCCGTGTTCGGCAGCAGGCCGATCTGCACGAAGATGCCCTCGAGCTGGATCTCGTGGCTCTCGTCGGTGTTGCGGTCCGTGTAGCGGAGCCCGCCCACCTGGCCGTCCTTGTCCAGCACCTCGGTGGTGAGGGCGCTCGTGATGATGTCGACGTTCGGCAGGCTGCGGAGCTTGCGCTGCAGCACCTCGTCGGCCCGGAGCTTCGAGTCGAACTCGAGCAGGGTGACGTGGCCGACGATGCCGGCGAGGTCGATGGCGGCCTCGACGCCCGAGTTGCCGCCGCCGATGACGGCGACGCGCTTGCCCTTGAAGAGGGGGCCGTCGCAGTGGGGGCAGAAGGTCACGCCCTTGTTGCGGTGCTCCTCCTCGCCCGGCACGCCCATGGTCCGCCAGCGGGCGCCGGTGGAGAGCACGACGGTCTTGGCCCGCAGCGAGGCGCCGCTCTCGAGCTCGACCGTGTGGAGACCGCCCTCGGTCTCGGCGGGGACGAGCTTCACGGCCCGCTGCAGGTTCATCACGTCGACGTCGTAGTCCTTGACGTGCTGCTCCAGCGCGCTGGCCAGCCTCGGGCCCTCGGTGTGGGGGACGGAGATGAAGTTCTCGATGGCCATCGTGTCGAGCACCTGGCCGCCGAAGCGCTCGGCGGCGACGCCGGTGCGGATGCCCTTGCGGGCCGCGTAGATGGCGGCGGCGGCGCCGGCGGGGCCACCGCCGACCACGAGGACGTCGAAGGCGTCCTTCTCGGCGATCTTCCTCGCCGCCCGCTCGGCCGCGCCGGTGTCGATCTTGGCCAGGATCTGCTCGACGGTCATGCGGCCCTGGTCAAAGGGCTCACCGTTCAGGTACACGGTGGGCACGGCCATGACCTTGCGCTCGTCGACCTCGTCCTGGAAGAGGGCGCCGTCGATGGCGACGTGGTTCACGTTCGGGTTGAGGACGCTCATGAGGTTGAGCGCCTGGACCACGTCCGGGCAGTTCTGGCACGAGAGCGACATGTACGTCTCGAACTGGTACTCGCCCTCGAGGCCCTGGATCTGCTCGATGACCTCCTCGTCCAGCTTCGGCGGGTGCCCGCCCACCCACAGGAGGGTGAGGACGAGCGAGGTGAACTCGTGGCCGAGGGGGATGCCGGCGAAGGTGGCGTCCACCGTCGTGCCGGTGCGGACGATGCGGAAGGAGGGGCGCCGCTCGTCGGTGCCGTCCTCCCGGTAGGAGATCTTGGGGGACATCTCCGCGATCTCGGTGAGGAGGTCGCGGAGCTCAGCCGACTTGGGGCTGTCGTCGAGGGAGGCGACGAGCTCGATCGGCTCGCGCACCTTCTCCAGGTGGGTCTTCAGCTGGCTGGCGAGGTTCTGGTCGAGCATCGGGACACTCCGGGGTGCGAAGGGGGGCGGGCGGCGGGGGTGGAGGTAGACCACGGGCCGGGGGGTGTTGGGTTCCCCCCGGCCCGTGGGTCAGACCGTCGTGGTCAGATCTGCGGGGGGATCAGATCTTGCCGACGAGGTCCAGGGACGGGGCGAGGGTCTCGTCGCCCTCCTCCCACTTGGCCGGGCAGACCTCGCCCGGGTGCTCGCGCACGTACTGGGCGGCCTTCACCTTGCGGAGGAGCTCGGCGGCGTTGCGGCCGATGCCCTCAGCGGTGACCTCCATGAACTGGATGACGCCGTCGGGGTCGATGAGGAACGTGCCCCGGTCGGCCAGGCCCTGGCCCTCGCGCATCACACCGAAGTTGTTGGTGATGACGCCGTTGGGGTCGCCGATCATCGTGTACTGGATCTTGCCGATCGTCTCGGAGGCGTCGTGCCACGCCTTGTGGACGAAGTGGGTGTCGGTCGAGACCGAGAAGATCTCGACGCCGAGCTTCTGGAACTCGTCGTAGTTGTCCGCGAGGTCACCGAGCTCGGTGGGGCACACGAAGGTGAAGTCGGCCGGGTAGAAGAACACGACGGACCACTTGCCGAGCAGGTCCTGCTCCGACACGTCGACGAACTCGCCCTGGCGGAACGCGGTGGCCTGGAACGGAAGGATCTTGGTGTTGATGAGCGACATCTGGATCAGTGCACCTCTCGATGAAGGGGGCTTCGGGACGACCATCAACCTAGCCGGTTCCACGGCAGATTGATAGTCAACGTCGATCGAATGTTCATATTCTAACGATAGAGACTATGAATCGCTCGGCCGGTCCCCGCGGCGGGCGACCGTCGCGGCACGCTCGGATCCGGCCATCGGTGCGCGTTCCGGGCTCCGCGGTGCCAGGCTGGAGGCACCATCCGCGGTCCGAGGAGCCTCCCATGAGCCAGACCACCTCCGCCGTCGACGCGGCCACCGTCCAGAAGGACCTGCGCCGCACCTTCGAGACAGGCCGCACCCGGCCCGTCGAGTGGCGCAAGGCGCAGCTGACCGGCCTGCTCCGCCTGCTCGACGAGCACGACGCCGAGCTCACCGAGGCGCTCCAGGCCGACCTCGGCCGGCCGAGCATGGAGGCCTACGCAGCGGACCTCGGCCACGCGAAGGGCGAGATCCGCCACCTGCGGGCGAACGTGGCGCGCTGGGCCCGCCCCCGGCGGGTGAAGGTGCCGCCGACGGTGGCGCCGGCCCGGGGCTGGATCCAGCCCGAGCCCCTCGGCGTCACGCTCGTGATCGCCCCGTGGAACTACCCGATCCAGCTCCTGCTCGAGCCGCTCGCCGCCGCCCTGGCCGCCGGAAACTGCGTGCTCGCGAAGCCGTCGGAGCTGGCCCCGGCCTGCTCGGCGGTCATGGCCCGCCTGCTGCCGCAGTACGTCGACCCGGAGGCGGTGATCGTCGTCGAGGGCGGCGTGCCCGAGACCACCGCGCTGCTCGAGCAGCGCTGGGACCTGATCTTCTTCACCGGCTCGACCAACGTGGGCCGCGTGGTGGCCGAGGCCGCCGCGCCCCACCTCACGCCGACCGTCCTCGAGCTCGGGGGCAAGTCACCCACCTACGTGCACCGCAGTGCCAACCTCGACGTCGCCGCCCGTCGCATCGCCTGGGGCAAGTTCCTGAACGCCGGGCAGACCTGCATCGCCCCGGACTACGTCCTCGCCGACCGGGCCATCCGCGACGAGCTCGTCGACCGTCTCGCCGCCCAGATCGAGCGCTTCTACGGCAGCGACCCGCAGCGCAGCGACAGCTTCGGGCGCATCGTCAACGCCCGGCACCTCGAGCGGCTGAAGGGCCTGCTGTCCGCGGGGGCCGGCACCGTCGTCACCGGCGGCACCTTCGACGACGCCGACCGCTACCTCGCCCCGACGATCACCGTGGACCCGTCCCCCGAGGCGCCGGTCATGCAGGAGGAGATCTTCGGTCCGATCCTCCCGGTCCTCGCCGTCGACGGCCCCGAGCAGGCCCGGGACTTCGTCCTCGCCCGTCCCAAGCCCCTCGCCCTCTACGCGTTCGGCGAGGACGAGGCGGCGATCGACGTCGTCGTGGACGGCACCTCCTCCGGTGGCGTCTGCATCAACCAGACGCTCATGCACCTCCTGCCGCCGGACCTGCCCTTCGGCGGCGTCGGCGACAGCGGCATGGGCGCCTACCACGGCAAGGCCGGCTTCGACGTCTTCAGCCACCAGAAGAGCGTGCTGCGGAAGTCGACGCGCCTCGACCTCCCGCTCCTCTACCCGCCCTACAAGCCGCTCGTCGAGAAGCTGGTCCGCAAGGTGGTGCGCTGACGCCGGTCGTCCGCTGAGCCCGCCGGCGACCCGGTCAGCGGGCGGGCCGGCAGGGCTGCCCGCGAAGCGACGGGCACGGCGGCGCCGGCGGCAGGTCGGGTCCGAGGTCGATCTCGAGCGCCGGCAGGGTGATCCGCGAGGGGGTGGCGCCGCCGCGGCCGACGCGGTTGCGGGTGCCGGGGTCGGCCTCGAGGGCGTCGAAGCGCCACTCGGGCCGGGTGCCGCCGGGGCCCTCGATCGAGATCCGCAGCTGCGATCCGGGGCGGAACAGGTGGGCGACGGGGAACAGCTCGACGCTCAGCTCGGTGAGCTCGCCCTCGGGCAGCGGCTCGGCGTCGGCCGCGGTGTGGGTGTGGTACGGGAGCAGGGGCGTGCTCCGGTCCTCGTCGAGGCGTCGGTGGCTGGCCCGGAGCCAGCCGTTCTGCACGTAGACCTCCGTGCCGTCCGGGCGCACCTCGCTGAGGGTCACCTGCACGTCGACATCGGGCGCGTCAGAGCCGAACCAGAGGTCCACGCGCCCCGAGCCGGCGATCAGCAGCGGCGCCTCGAGGGGCGCGGTCGTGTACGCGAGCGCGGTCCCCTCCGGCGGCGCCTCCCACCGCCACGCGGGCAGCGCCGTCCACGGGTTGCCGTCGCTGATCGTGTTCACCTGGCTGCGGGAGGTGTCGTAGGCGTACTCGTCCACGCCCTCCTCGCCGGGCTCGTCGACCAGCGCACCGTCGGCGCCGAGGTGCCAGGACCGGGCCTCGGCGTCGGGGATCGGCCAGGCGGGGAACGTGAGCCGGAAGGCCGGGTAGGGCGCGCCCGGCGGGTGATCGGCGGCCGCGCCCTGCTCGACGAGCACGTGCACGGGGTCGGCCGCCTCGAAGGCCTCGCGGGCCTCCTCGAGCGACGTGTAGCCCATGTAGGCCGGCTCGGTGAGCGTGACCTCGCTCCCGAAGATCTGGCTGCCGATCAGGCCGACCGCGTCGCCGAGCGACTCGGGGATCTCGGGCAGCCGCTCGGCCACGTAGAGCTCGAGGAGCTCGATCATCTCCATGAGCACGTGGGGGGCCAGGGCCTCGGTGTGCCCGCCGTTGGTCAGCACGAAGCGGGTCACCGGCGCTCCGGTGAAGCGGTCGAGCATCGTGGGGAAGTGCCCGCCGGTCTGCTCGTCCTGCCAGGCGCCCGCGAGGAAGACGGGGACCTCGATGCGGTCCACCCACTCGCTCGGAGCGAGCCGACCCATGTACCCCGTGCGGTCCTCGGGGACGAACGCGGCGTCCTCGATGAACTCGAACAGGTCCGGGTTCTGCGTGCGCAGCGCCTGGTTCGCCTCGCACACCTCGTCGCCCGCCTCGACCCGCTCCCGCGCCCAGTCCTGGCCGAGCGGCTCGGCGTCGCGCTGGCGCCCCTCGGCCCACGTCGTGGCGAACCCGTCGTTCAGGATGCCGCCGGGGTAGAGCGTCGACCGGTACGTGTCGTCGATGACCGACAGCGGGGTGATGGCGGCGAGGCTCGGCGGCTGCGTCTGCGCGACGAAGAGCTGGCTGATCCCCGGGTAGGAGATGCCCACCATCCCCACCCGCCCGGTCGACCAGGGCTGGGCGGCGACGGTCTCGATGACGTCGTAGCCGTCGGTCCACTGCGCGGGCTCGAAGAAGAGGAACGACCCGGCGGAGCAGCCGGTGCCCCGCATGTTCACGCCCACCGACGCGTAGCCGAGCAGGTTGGCCAGCGCCTGGAGCGGCTGGAGCGTGTCGGGGGCGGCCGGGTCGTAGCCGCTGTACTCGACCACCGTGGGATACGGGCCGTCCTCGGGCGGTCCGGGGAGGGTGACGTTGATCGCGAGCAGCGTGCCGTCGCGGGTCTCCACGTACTGGTAGCCCTCGGTCAGCTCCTGGCCCTCGTAGAAGGCGGCGTCGGGGACGTCGTCGACCGCCCACACCTCGGTGGGGTCGCTGGCCAGGCCCTCGTCGTCCGCGGCGGCGACCCGATAGCCGTCGCCGGGCGGGAGGTCCCGCACGATCGCGCTGCCGCGCTCGTCCGCGGTGGCCTTCGCGACGACCGCGCCTCCCGCGTCGAGCACCGCGAGCTCCCGGCCCGGGTCGGCCCCCGTGACGAGCAGCTGCTCGACGCTCGGCTGCACCGCCCACGGCGCGACCTCCCGAGGTCCGGGCGGCGGGCTCGTGTCGCCGTCGTCGTCGGAGCAGCCGGTCGCCAGGACGGCTGCTGCGAGCAGGCAGGTGGTGAGTCGGCGCAGGCGCACGGCCCCTCCCTCGGTCCTCCGCCGGCCCCCCGCCGGCTGGCGCCGCACCGTAGCGGCCCCGAGCGAGGTGCGTTCAGAGCGCCTCGAGGAGCATGGCGGCGCCGAGCCCGACGGCGAGCGTGAGGCCGGTGCTGCGGGTGCGCCAGGCCACGGCGGCGGCGACGACGCCGGCGACGAAGCGGGGATGGGTGAGGTCCAGCTCCCCCTCGGGGCGCAGGAGGGCTGGCGCGACGAGCGCGGCGAGCGCCGCCGGCGGGATCTGGCGCAGGACGCGCTGCACCGGGGGCGGCACGTCGGCGAGGCGGTCGGCGAAGGCGAGGAACGCGGCCCGCATGGCGAAGGTGCCGATCCCCGCGAGGAGGATCGCCGCCCACACGCGGCTCACGGGGCCGGCCCCGGGTCCGGGGGCAGCGGCGTGTCGTCGCGCGGCGTGCGGGCCCGCTCGAGGAGGGCCTCGGTGACGGTGCCGGCGGCGATCCCGACGAGGGCGCCGACGAGGACGGCCAGGTGCCCGGCGCCCGCCTCCGCGGCGAGCACGGCGCCCCCACCGCCCACGATGGCGGCGACGGCGCCCGGCCGGCTCGTGATGGCCGGCACGAGCAGGACGAGGAACACGAGGGGCACCGCGAAGTCGAGCGGCAGGGAGTCGGGGAGCACGGTGCCGAGCGCGATGCCGGTCACCGTCGCCACCTGCCAGACGGCCCACAGGAGCGCGGCGGCACCCAGGTAGTAGGGCAGTCGGGCGGACCGGTCGACGGGCTGCCCGGTCACCGCGCCGGCCGCGTCCTCCTCGGCGTAGCGGGCCACGGACACGGCGTAGGCCTGGTCGGTGAGGAGGTAGGCGACCAGCATCCGCCGCCGCAGCGGCAGGTGCGACAGGTACGGCGAGATCGACGCCGAGTAGAGGAGCATCCGCAGGTTGATCGTGCAGGCGGCCACCACGGCGACGAGGGCGGCGCCGCCCTCCGCCAGCACGTCGGCGGCGGCCAGCTGCGAGGCGCCGGCGAACACGAGGGTCGACAGCCCGATGGCCGCGTCGCCGCCGAGGCCGGTGGTCGCCGGCGTGGCGCCCGCCACCAGCCCGAAGGGGATGACCCCCACGAGCATCGGCGCCACCGCCGCCGCCCCGGCGCGCAGCTCGCGGCGGACGTCGGCGGAGGGCATGCGCCCATCATGGCGTCAGGCCCGGCCGGCGCCCCTGGTGGGTTCGGCCCGGGAGCGGACGATCCCAGCCGCGCGCTGCGGTGCTCGACGGTTCGGACGCGCTCAGGTGGGCGTACGCTTGCGGTGATGCCCATGTCCGGCCCGGCCGCCGAGGCCGCCACCGCGGACCTGCCCGCGCCGATCGCGGCGGTCGCCAAGCCCCTCCTCCGGGGCTGGCTGCACCTCGTCTGCTTCTTCCTCGCCATCCCCGCCGCGGCGATCGTGGTCGCGCTGGCGGAGACGCCCCGCGGCCGGATCGCCGCCGCCGTCTACGCCGTCGGCCTGGTCGCGCTGTTCGGGGTGAGCGGCACCTACCACCGGGGCCGGTGGACCGAGGCTCGCCGTCGCCTGATGCAGCGCCTCGACCACGGGACGATCTTCGTGATGATCGCGGGCAGCTACACGCCGCTGTGCCTGCTCGCTCTCCGCGGCTGGGTGGCCTGGGCGCTGCTCGTCACCGCCTGGGTCGGGGCCGCGGCCGGGTTCCTGCTCGCCCTCGTCCCCACGCCGCGCACCCGCGCTGCGCGCGGTGCGCTCTACATCGTCCTCGGCTGGGCGTCCGTGCTCGCGATGCCGCAGATGCTCGATCGGCTCTCCCCGCTCCAGCTGACGCTCATCGCCGTCGGCGGCGTGCTCTTCACGGTCGGGGCGATCTTCCTGGCCACCCGCTGGCCGGACCCGTTCCCGCGGGTGTTCGGCTACCACGAGGTCTGGCACGTGCTCGTCGTGGCCGCCGTCATCTGCCACTTCGTGGCCATCGCCTCGGTGATCGCCGGCCCGCCAGCCGCCTGACGTCCGCCCTCGGGGGTCCACGTCTGGTCTCGATCCGGTCCGGGCAGGCGGGGGCGTACCGGAGAGCGAAGAAGAAGAGGCTCACTGGGAAGTGCGGGCGCCGGCGGATCCGTCCGGTCGTCCGCGATGCTGCCGCGGCCATCCCCCCTCGCGGGTTTGTCAGTCTGGGGAGGGCACGGCGGGCGAGCGAGCGATCACACCTGACCGGAGCACAGATGGCGTCGAAGAAGCAGCGGAGCGCGAAGCAGCGGGCACGCAAGCACCACGCCCGCGCGGCGCGCGACCGGGCGGACGCCACCGCGGCCGACGGCGACGCCGAGGACGAGCGCGTCGAGGGATCGCACACGGCTGACGCCGCCGCGCCGGCGCCCGCCGCCCCGTCGGTCGAGGTGAGGGCGCCGCAGCCGCCGGAGGGGGACGACGAGGTCGCGCCGGTCGCTGCCGCGACGGCGGCCGCGACCGCCGACGGGCTCGCCGAGCCGCCATCGACCGTCGAGCCGCCGGACGACCCAGACGACGACCGCGTCGAGGAGCCGACGTCTCCCCGGCCTGCCGCGGCGGAGAGGGCCGACGCCGCCCCCGCCGCGCCGCCGGCGACCGAGACGAGCGGTGCCGACGCCCTCGAGGAGGCGGACGGGACCTCGAGCACGGTGTCCGAGCGGGCCACCGAGGAGCCGCTGGTCAGCGGGGCGCCGCCCACCCGGGCCGAGGCGGACGACGCCGGCGCACCGACGCTCGGCCCTCGAGACGCCGCCGACGAGGTGCGGCGCTTCGCCCTCGACCTGCCGTCGGCGGAGGTGGTCGCGCCCGCCGAGGCGATCCCCGCGCCCCGGACACCGGTGGCCGACGCCGTCGACGAGGACGAGGTGGCCCGGCTCCGGGCCGAGGTGGCGCGCGCCCTCGGCGCGCTGACCCCCGACCCGGCGGGCGAGGACCCCGCGCCTCAGGAGGCCGATCCGCACGTCGAACCGATCGAGGCGGTCGCCCCACCCGCGGCCGCGGCCCCGGCACCGGCTCGGGCGCCGGCGGGTCCCGGTGAGGACACCCCCCTGGAGGTCCTCGAGGCCGACCTCGCCGACCTCGAGGAGGAGCTCGACCACGTCGCGGACGTCTCCGACCTGGACGCGGACCCCGACTGGGTCGATGCGGTCGCCCCCCGGGAGAGCCCGGCCGCGGTGGCGGTGAAGTCCCTCGCCCTCATCGCGCTCGCCATCGTGCTGATCGTCGGGATCTCGCTCGGCGCCGTGCTCTGGCTCCAGGACGCGACCGCCGTCCGCGCCCCCTGAGTCGGGTTGCCGGGGCCCCGACGGGGTAGCCGCACCGACATGAGCGATCCCGACCTCGACGCGATGCAGGAGCGAGTCGACGAGCTCGCCGCCGAGATCGATGCCGCCCGCCGGCAGGCGCAAGAGCACGGCACGATCCCGGACCCCGACCCCGCACCCACCTTCACGCACCCCAACCCCGACGCCCCGGACGGCGGCGACGAGGGGTCGAGCGCCATCACCGGCTGACCGCCCGCCGGTGGCCCAGGTCGCCCGCCCGCCGCGGATCGGCGGCGCGGGGCAGGATGGCGCCGTGCTGCTGGCCGACGTCGTCGCCACCTCGAGCGCCGTCGGCGCCACCCGCGCCCGGAGCGAGAAGGTGGCCGCCCTCGCCGAGCTCCTGCGGGCCCTCGCCCCCGACGAGGTCGTCCCCGTGGTGGGGTTCCTGACCGGCGTGCCGCACCAGGGGCGCATCGGCGTGGGGTGGCGCACGGCCTTCGGCGTGGACGTGGCCCCGGCCGCGGCGCCGTCGCTCACCGTGCTCGAGGTCGACGCCGCGCTGACCGCGCTCGCCGGCACCACCGGGCCGGGCTCCGTCGGCGCCCGCCAGGACCTGCTCGCCGACCTCTTCGGGCGCGCCACCGCCGCCGAGACGGACTTCGTGCGTCGCCTGCTGACCGGGGAGCTCCGCCAGGGCGCGCTGGCCGGGCTCATGACCGACGCCGTGGCCAAGGCCAGCGGGCGCCCGGTGGCCGAGGTGCGCCGCGCCGCGATGCTCTCCGGCGACCTCGGCCGCACCGCCCGCCTCGCGCTCCACGACCCGGCGGCGCTCGCCGCGGTCGGGCTCACCGTGCGCAACCCGGTGCTCCCGATGCTCGCCGCCAGCGCGACCGACGTCGCCGACGCGGTCGCCCGGACGGGGGAGGCGTCCGTGGAGTGGAAGCTGGACGGCGCCCGGGTGCAGGTCCACCGGCAGGGGGACGAGGTCGGGATCTGGACCCGGAACCTGAACGACGTGACCGACCGGCTGCCCGGGGTCGTGGCCCTCGCCCGCAGCCTCCCGGCCGACACCTTCGTGCTGGACGGCGAGGTGCTCGGCGTGGCCGAGGACGCCCGCCCGCAGGCCTTCCAGGACACGATGAGCGCCCTCGGACGCGACGCCACCACCGGAGCCGGCGCCCGGCTCCTCGTGCGCTTCTTCGACGTGCTGCACCGCGACGGGGTGGACCTCATCGACGAGCCGCTGCTCGCCCGCCAGGACCACCTCGACGCGCTCGTCGGGGACCTCGCCGTCCCCCGGGTCCGCACCGCCGACCCGGAGGTGGCCCAGGCGATGCTCGACGACGCGCTGGCCCACGGGCACGAGGGCGTCGTCGTGAAGGCGCTCGCCTCGACCTACGACGCCGGCCGGCGGGGCGGGGCCTGGCGCAAGGTGAAGCCGGTCCACACCCTCGACCTCGTCGTCCTCGCCGCCGAGTGGGGGCACGGCCGCCGCCAGGGCTGGCTGTCGAACCTGTGGCTCGGCGCCCGGGACCCCGAGGGCGGCTTCGTCATGGTCGGGAAGACGTTCAAGGGGATGACCGACGAGCTGCTGGCCTGGCAGACCGAGCAGCTCCTCGCCCGGGAGACCGGGCGCGACGGCATCGTCGTGCACGTCCGGCCCGAGCTCGTCGTGGAGGTCGCGCTCGACGGGGTCCAGACGAGCACCCGCTACCCCGGCGGGGTGGCGCTGCGGTTCGCCCGCGTGCGGGGCTACCGGCCCGACAAGGACCCGGACGACGCCGATCTCATCGGCACCGTCCAGGCCATGCGGGTCTGATCCAGGAGTCCCAGAGCCCGGTCGCGCTCGCGCGCGCCGGCCCGGGGACGCCGTGGATCGTGGGGCTCAGCGGCGGCGTCCGTTGCCGCCGGCGGGGCGGCCCTTGCGGGCGGCTCCTGCACCGGCGGGTCGTCGGCCGGGCTTGGCCCCGGGACGGCCCGAGCGGGCCTGGGCGGCGCCGCGACCAGCGGTCGCGCCGCGGCCGGAGGCCGGCTTCGGGCGGGGGGTCCAGTCCTCGGGAGCCACGTCGCGCGGGCTCGTGCCCTTGCGGTGGCCGGTGGCGCTGCCCTTGCGGGGGCTCCGACCGTTGGCCGAGGCGCGGCGCTCGGCGGCCGTGCGCTCGGGGCGCTCGCCCGGGCTCCAGCGGTCCTCGCGCTCCGGGCGGCCGCTCCGGCGGTCGTCGCGCTCGGCGCGCGGGCCGCGGCGGTCATCGCGCTCGGCGCGGGCCGGGCGAGCAGGCCGGTCGTCGCGGCTCCGCTCGCCCTGGCGGGCGGGGCGGGGGCCGCGACCCGGCCGGTCGGCCCGGGGGCGGTCGCGGCGGGGCACGCCGTCGAGCCCGTCGCCGCGGTCGACCGGCTTCGGGGCCTCGATGCCGAGGAGGTCGCCGGCGGTGGCGGTGGTGGCCACCTCGATCGGCTCGCGGCGGCGCAGCTCGCGCTGGAGGCGGCGCACGTCCTTTTCCTTCTCCGGCACGAGCAGCGTGAGGGCGAGGCCGGCGGCCCCGGCCCGTCCGGTGCGACCGGCGCGGTGGACGTAGTCCTTGTCGGTGGCCGGCGGGTCGTACTGGAGCACGCAGGCCACGCCGTCGACGTGGATGCCGCGGGCGGCGACGTCGGTGGCGACGAGCGCCTGGACCTGACCCCGGCCGAAGGCGTTGAGGGCTCGCTCGCGCTGGGCCTGGCTGCGGTCGCCGTGGATGGCCTCGGCGGTGACGCCCCGCGACCGGAGCTGCTTGGCGAGGCGCTCGGCGCCGTGGCGGGTGCGGGTGAACACGACGGCGGGCCAGAGGCGGCCGACGACCTCGGCGGCGACGTCCTGGCGCTCGCCGTGGCTCACCTTCCAGAAGCGGTGGGTGACCTCGCCGCGCTCCTCGAGGGACTCGGCCTCGTGGTGCGCGGGGTCGCGCTGGTAGTGCTTCACGAGCACGTCGACGTCACCGTCGAGCGTGGCGGAGAAGAGGAGGGTCTGGCGGTCGGGGCGCACCTGGTCGAGCAGGCGGCGCACCTGGGGGAGGAAGCCCATGTCGGCCATGCGGTCCGCCTCGTCGACGACGACGATGTCCACCTCGTCGAGCTTCAGCGACCCGCGGTCGATCAGGTCCTTGAGCCGGCCGGGGGTGGCGACGACGACCTCGGCGCCGCTGCGCAGCACCTCCATCTGGCGCTGCATGCCGGCTCCGCCGTAGACGGCGAGGACGGTGGTGCCGGTCCCGGCGCAGAGCGCCCGGAGCTGCTCCTGCACCTGGCTGGCCAGCTCGCGGGTCGGCACGAGAACGAGGGCGCGGGGGCGGCGGGCGCGGGCCCGGCCCACGCGGGCCAGCACGGGCAGGCCGAAGGCGATCGTCTTGCCGGAGCCGGTGGGGGCCTTGCCGCACACGTCGCGACCGGCGAGGGCGTCCGGCAGCGTGGCGGCCTGGACGGGGAAGGGGCTGGAGATGCCGAGCTCGTCGAGGCGCGCGCACAGGGGGGCAGGCACGCCGAGGTCGGCGAAGGAGGGGGTGTTCATGAGTGCTCTCTCGTTCGTCCCGCGCTCGTGGCGGGCGGGCAGCCTCGTGGGCTGCGCCGTGGAGGTGGCAGTCTCGAGCCAGCTCGACACGGCCCGCCGGAGGCTCCGGCGCAGAGGGCAGGCTACCGGAGACCCGGCCGGAACCCACCATCGGCGCGCGGGCGCGGCCACCCGGCCGGCCGGGAGACAGCCGGATCACACGGGTGTAGTTTCGGGCCGTGGCCGTGCTGCGCTTCTCGTTCGGGACGATGGGGTCGGGCAAGAGCACCCTGGCGCTCCAGATCCACCACAACCTCTCGAGCCGCGGCCTGCGGGGCCTCCTGTGCACCCAGCTGGACCGCGACGGGGCCCGGGTGTCGTCCCGCCTCGGCGTGTCCGCCGCCGCCGTCGACGTGGGCCCCAAGCTCGACCTCTTCGCGCTGGCCGAGCAGTACCGGGACCAGCACGGCGGCCTCGAGTACCTCGTGTGCGACGAGGCGCAGTTCTACACGCCCGAGCAGGTCGAGCAGCTGGCCCGCGTGGTCGACGACCTCGGCGCCGACGTGCACGCCCTCGGCCTCCTCACGGACTTCCGGGGCCGCCTCTTCGCCGGCTCGGCCCGCTTCCTGGAGCTGGCCGACGAGCGCCAGGAGCTCCAGGTCGAGGCCCGCTGCTGGTGCGGCGCCCGGGCCACCCAGAACGCGCGGCTCGTCAACGGTCGCCAGGTCTTCGACGGCGAGGTGGTGCTCGTGGGCGACACCGGCGGGGACGCCGAGATCGTCTACGAGCTGCTCTGCCGGCGCCACTGGCTGCGGGGCGAGACCGGCCGCGTCGACGACGAGGCCGTGGCGGCGCTCACCACCGACTGAGATCCCCCGGCCTCGCCGGTCGGACCCGCCGGGGAGAGAGCGGTCGGGAGGGGATCCAGCGCGCGGCCCGTCGCGATGCGCCATGATGTCGGCGCTGCGTGACCGACGTCACAGCGGCGCCACAGGCGGCGACAGCAGATTGGGGGATCGCGCTGACCACGCTCGCGGACATCCGCACCGACACCGCACTCTCGGTGGCCAACCTGGAGGTCGTCTACAACGACGTCGTCCTGGTGCTCCGAGGGGTGACCATCGAGGTCCCGACCGGACAGATCGTCACCCTGCTCGGAGCGAACGGCGCCGGGAAGACGACGCTCCTGCGGGCCATCACCGGGCTCCTCGACCTGCACCGGGGGAAGATCACCAAGGGCAGCGTCACCATCGACGGCAGGGAGACGACCCGGGCCGCCGCCCCGTCGATCGTCCGCGCCGGGGTCGCCCAGGTCATGGAGGGCCGCCGGATCTTCCCGGAGCTCTCCGTGGACGAGAACCTCCGGACCGGCGCCTACACCCGACGGGACAAGGCCGGCATCCAGGAGTCCTACGACCGGGTGATGGAGCTGTTCCCGGCGCTCCAGAGCCGTCGCAAGGACACCGCCGGGTACCTCTCCGGCGGCGAGCAGCAGATGGTGGCCATCGGCCGGGCGCTCATGGCCGAGCCGAAGATCCTGCTGCTCGACGAGCCCTCGCTCGGCCTCGCGCCGCTCATCGTCGAGCAGATCCGGGACATCATCCAGCAGGTCAACGGGCAGGGCACGAGCGTCCTGCTCGTCGAGCAGAACGCCACGATGGCGCTCTCGATCGCCGACTACGGGTACGTCCTCGAGCACGGCCGCATCGTGAAGGACGGGCCCGGCCAGGCCCTCCTCCAGGACAAGGACATCCGGGAGTTCTACCTGGGCATGGGCGAGGCCGGCCGCCGCTCGTTCCGCGACGTCAAGACCTACCGCCGCAAGAAGTCGTGGGGGACCTGATGGCCGGCACCGGCACAACGAACCTCCTCGAGGTCCGCGACATCACGCTGCGCTTCGGTGGCGTCACCGCCCTGAAGGACGTCAGCTTCGACGTCCGGCACGACGAGCTGTTCGCCGTCATCGGGCCGAACGGCGCCGGCAAGACCTCGATCTTCAACTGCCTCTCCGGCGTGTACCGCCCCGTCTCGGGCTCGATCCACCTCGACGGCGAACCGCTCATCGGCAAGCGCCCCGCGGCCATCGCCGCGCTCGGGATGGGCCGGACCTTCCAGAACCTGGGGCTCTTCGCCCACCTCGACCTGATCGACAACCTGCTCCTCGGCCGCCACCACCTGATGCGCACCGGGTTCCTCACCGGGGCGCTCTGGATCGGTCGGGCCCGCCGCGAGGAGCGGGCGCACCGCGACGCCGTCGAGCGGGTCGTCGACCTGCTCGAGCTGTCGGCCTACCGCCACAGCCCGGTGGGGATGCTCCCCTACGGCATCCAGAAGCGCATCGAGCTGGGGCGGGCGCTCTGCATGGAGCCCCGCGTCCTGCTGCTCGACGAGCCGGTCGCCGGCATGAACCTCGAGGAGACCGAGGACATGGCCCGGTTCATCATCGAGATCCGCGAGCAGCTGCACATCTCGATGATCCTCGTCGAGCACGACATGCACATGGTGATGGACCTGGCCGACCGGGTCATGGCCCTCGACTTCGGCGTGCCCATCGCCACGGGCACCCCCGCCGAGGTCCAGGCCGACCCGCGGGTCATCGAGGCCTACCTGGGAGGTGCGGCATGACCGCGGTCCTCGACACCGCGCCCCCTGCCGTCCCGGGCGGCAGCGGGTTCGAGACGCTCCCGGCCATCGTGCTGCGCCGGGCGGCGGAGACCCCGACGGTCACCGCCCTGCGCACCAAGGAGCTGGGACGGTGGCGGCCCATCACGTGGGCCGACTACGGCGACCAGGTCCGCGCGATCGCCGCGGGACTCCACGCCCTCGGCGTCGAGCGGGGCGACCGCGTCGCCGTCCACGCCGAGAACCGGCCCGAGTGGCTCTACGCCGACATGGCCACCCAGGCCCTCGGGGCCATCTGCGTGGGCATCTACCCGACGAGCCCGGCCGCCGAGGTCGAGTACCTCCTCTCGCACTCCGAGTCGAAGGTGCTCGTCGCCGAGGACGAGGAGCAGGTCGACAAGGTCCTCGCCGTGCGGTCCTCGCTGCCGAGCCTCCGCAAGGTGGTGGTGGTCGACACCCGCGGCGTCGACATGGCCGACGACCTGCTCATGAGCCTCGACGAGCTCGAGGCCCTCGGCCGCGACCGGGCCGGCGAGCTCGACCTCGAGGCCGAGATCCGGGCCACGGACCCGAACGACGCCGCGATCATCGTCTACACCTCGGGCACGACCGGCCCGCCCAAGGGCGCGATGCTGAGCCACGCCAACCTCCAGGCGGCGGCCGCCGCGGCCGGTCACGTCTTCGAGGTGGACGAGCGGGCCGAGGTGCTCTCCTACCTGCCGCTCTGCCACATCGCCGAGCGGCTCATCTCGGCCATCAACGCCGTGGCCACCGGCTACGTCGTCAACTTCGGCGAGGGCGCCGACACCTTCACCCAGGACCTGCGCGAGGTGCAGCCCACCTTCTTCCTCGGGGTCCCCCGGGTGTGGGAGAAGATGATGGCCAGCATCACGATCCGCATGCAGGACGCCGGGTGGCTGAAGCGGGCCAACTACCAGCTCTGGATGCGGGTGGGCGGCCGGATCGCCCGCCGCCGGTGGCGCACCGGCCGGCTCCGCGGCCTCGACGCCCTCCTCTACGGCCTCGGCTGGCTGCTCCTCTACCGGCCCCTCCGCGAGAAGCTCGGCATGAGCCGCATCAAGGGCGTGCTCTCCGGCGCGGCGCCGATCGCGCCGCAGGTCCTCGAGTTCTTCTGGACGATCGGCGTGCCGGTTCGCGAGGGCTACGGGCAGACGGAGAACACGGCGCAGGCCACGGTCACGCCGTCCGACGACGTGCGCCTCGGCAAGGTCGGCAAGCCCCTCCCCGGGGTGGAGGTCCGCATCGCCGAGGACGGGGAGATCCTCACCCGCGGCGCCGGCACCTTCCTCGGCTACTTCAAGAACCCCGAGGCCACCGCGGAGACGATCGACGCCGACGGGTGGCTCCACACCGGCGACGTCGGCGAGATCGACGAGGACGGGTTCCTCAAGATCACCGACCGCAAGAAGGACATCATCATCACCGCCGGCGGCAAGAACATCAGCCCCTCGGAGATCGAGAACATGCTGAAGGTCTCGCCGTACGTGAAGGAGGCGATGGTCGTCGGCGACGGCCGCAAGCACCTCACGGCGCTGATCGGCATCGAGCTCGACACGGTCGGCAACTGGGCGCTCCAGCAGCGCATCGGGTTCACGACCTACGCCGACCTCGCCTCGAAGCCCCAGGTCGTCGAGCTCGTGCAGGGCGTCGTCGACGAGGTCAACACGCAGCTGGCGCAGGTCGAGACGATCAAGCAGTTCCGCCTGCTCCCGAAGGAGCTGGACCAGGAGGACGGCGAGGTGACCGCCACGCAGAAGGTGAAGCGCCGAGCGGTCGAGCGGGAGTTCGCCGACCTGATCGAGGAGATGTACCGGTGACCCCCGTGCTGGCGGCGATCAGCAGCGACGCCTGGATCGAGACGATCTTCTCGGGCCTCGCGGTCGGGTCCAAGTACGCGCTGGTCGCCCTGGGGTTCGTGATCGTCTTCAAGGCCACCGGCGTCATCAACTTCGCCCAGGGCAGCTTCGTGCTGCTCGGCGGCTACTTCTGCTGGAACCTCACCGTGACGTGGGGGTGGCCCTGGTACGTGTCGATCCTCGGCTCGATGGTCGGCGCCGCGCTCGTGGCGCTCGCCCTCGAGCTGCTGCTCCTGCGGCGCATGATGGGCGAGCAGCCCTTCACGGTGATCATGGTGACGATCGGCGTCCTGTTCGTGATCGACAACGTGGTCACGGCCGTCTGGGGCGCCGAGGGACGGGACCTGCCCGACCCCTGGGCCCTCAGCACGTGGCGCTTCGGGAAGGTGGACATCCTGAAGGCCGACGTCTGGACGATCATCCTCTCGGGGGCCGTCCTGATCGCCTTCTTCCTCTTCTTCAAGCTGTCCTCGCTGGGCCTGGCCATGCGGGCCAGCGCCCTCGACCAGGAGGCGGCGATCGCACAGGGCATCGACCCCCGCCGCGTGTACCAGGTGTCCTGGGCCACCGCCGGGGCCGTGGGCGCCCTCGCCGGGATCATGCTGGCCTCGGGCACCGGCTCGCTCAGCCCCACGCTCGGCCTCACCGCCCTCGTCGCCTTCCCGGCGATGATCCTCGGCGGCCTCGAGTCCCCGGGCGGGGCGGTCGTCGGCGGGATCATCATCGGCCTCGTCCAGCAGCTCACGGCGCTCCTCGCCCCGGAGTACCTGAAGTGGATCGGCGGCGGCTTCGAGAACGTCACCCCGTACCTGGTGATGATCCTCATCCTCCTGGTGCGACCGACCGGCCTCTTCGGCCAGAAGGAGGTGCGCCGGGTCTGATGGCGACGATCACCACCGTCCTCACCCGTCGGGCCTCCGGCGGGCGCCCGCACCACAAGCTCGACCTCGACGGCACCCGTGACCTGCGGATCCTGAAGGGGCCGTGGGCGAAGGGCTTCGCCGTCTTCCTCGCCGTGCTCTACGTGGCGATGCCCGGGCAGGTCAGCGACCACACGCTGCGCACCCTCTGCTACTGCGGCATCTACGCCATCGGTGCCATCGGCCTGAACCTGCTCACCGGCTTCACGGGGCAGGTGTCCCTCGGCCACGCCGCCTTCATGGGCGCCGGTGCCTACTGCACGAGCTGGTTCGGCGCGAATCAAGGGTGGCCGTTCCTGGCCTACGTGCTCGCGGCGATCGTCGCCGGGCTCGTCATCGGCGGAGCCATCGGCCCGTTCGCCGCCCGCCTCCGCGGCAACTACCTCGCCGTCGTCACGATCGGGCTCCTCTTCGTCGCCCACCACCTGTTCAACAACTGGAAGTCCGTGACCGGCGGCGGCAACGGCGTGACCCTCGGCGACGCCGAGATCGCCATCGGGCCGCTCGACTTCCGGTCCCTCGAGGTGAACGGGCTCGAGTACACGTTCCCGCAGTCGATGTTCTGGCTGATCTGGGCCTTCGTGGCGCTCACCGCGCTCGTGGCGAAGAACATCGTCCGCAGCCGTCCGGGGCGGGCCCTCCAGGCCATCCGGGACCGGGACCTGTCGGCCGAGATCATCGGCGTGCACCCCACCCGGTACAAGGTGGCGGCCTTCGCCATCGCCGGCGCCTGCGCGTCGCTGGCCGGCGTCTTCTACTCCCTCATGCAGAACTACGTGAACCCGAACGAGTTCACGGGCCGGACCGGGCTGTTCCTGTCCATCACGTTCGTCGCCATGATCATCATGGGCGGCGTCGGCACCATCTACGGGTCCGTGCTCGGTGCGCTGCTCGTCGAGTACGGGCGCCGCTTCATCGCCGACAACGGGGCCGACGCCCCGATCCTCGGGTGGCCCGTCGAGCAGGGCTGGCTGAGCACCGGCGAGCTGAACGGGGTGCTCTTCGGCGGCCTCATCGTCTTCTTCCTGCTCGTGGAGCCGCGCGGCCTGGCCGCGCTCTGGATGCGCATCCGCATCTGGTTCCAGAGCTGGCCGTTCTCGTACTGAGCGGCCCCACGACCTCTAGCGACACAACCACACAAGGGGGAACCACCACGTGAAGAAGCAACCTTGGCTTCGACTCCTGGCCCTGCTGGCCGCCCTCGGGCTGCTGGTCGCGGCCTGCGGGGGTCGCAGCAGCGACGATGACGACGACGCCGGCAGCGGCGGCGGGTCGGAGACCACCGAGGAGGGGGGCGGCGACGACGAGCCCGCGGGCGATCCCGAGCCCGTCCCCGGCTTCGACGGCGAGACGATCAAGCTCGGCGTCCTCACCCCGACGAGCGGCACGGTGTCGATCATCGGCAACCCGCTCACCAAGGGCAACGAGGTCTACTTCGAGGCCCTGAACGCCCAGGGCGGCGTGGCCGGCAAGTACAAGGTCGAGCTCGACATCCGCGACACCGCGTACACCGAGTCCACGGCCATCCAGGAGTACAACGCGGGCAAGGACGGGGTGGTCATGTACACCCAGATCCTCGGCACCGCGATCATCAAGGCCGTCCTCTCGCAGATGGAGCAGGACGGCATCGCCGGCGCGCCGGCCACCCTCGACGCCGACTGGGTCCACGAGCCGAACCTCGTGCCCGTGGGCGCGCCGTACCAGATCCAAGCCATCAACGGCCTCGACTGGTACGTGACCGAGGGCGGCGGTGAGGGCAAGAAGGTGTGCACCCTCGCCCAGGACGACCCGTACGGCGACGCCGGCCAGGAGGGCGTGGACCACGCCGCCGAGGAGCTCGGCCTCGACCTCGGGCCCCGCGTCGACTTCGCGGTCGGCACCCAGGACTTCACGACGCAGATCAACCAGCTCGAGAGCCAGAGCTGCGAGGCCGTCGTGCTGGTGGCCACGCCGGCCGACGCCGCCGGGGCGCTCGGGAAGGCCGCCTCGGTGGGCTACGCCCCGAAGTGGCTGATGATCTCGCCCGGGTACCTGAAGCTCCTGTTCGTCGGCGGCCAGCTCGAGAGCTACGCCGTCGAGAACGTGCTCGTCCTCTCCGAGGGCGTGAACTGGGGTGACACCTCGGTGCCCGGCATGGCCCAGATGGTCGAGGACCTGGAGACCTACGGCGACGGCCAGGAGCCCGACCCGTACTTCGCCTTCGGGTACAACCAGGCCCGCGCCGTCCACCAGGTCCTGGAGAAGGCGGTCGAGCTCGGCGACCTGTCCCACGAGGGCATCCTCCGGGCCATCGAGGAGGTCGGCACGCTGACCTTCGACGGCCTGCTCAGCGACTACGACTACGGCGACAGCCCCGCCGACCGGAACCCGGGTCGCGAGAGCACGATCTTCAAGGTCGACCCGGCCTCGCCGACCGGCCTCACCGCGCTCGGTGGGCCCGGCTACAGCTCCGACGCGGCGAAGTCCTTCGAGTTCGCGTCGAAGTGAGCCGCGGACCCGTCTGATCGGCGGGCCGTGAGCTCGTGAGGCGCGGAGCCGGGCCCTCGGGCCCGGCTCCCGCCGCGTCCGGCCCCATCCGTCCCCGCCCGCGCCCCCGTGTGGGCCGTGCCCCCACCCTGACCCGAGGCAATAGCGCTCACCCGGGTGACCTCGAGGCGATGGCGCTCACATGCGGTCGTCATCGCCTCGAGCGCGGGGTGGTGAGCGCCATTGCCTCGAGACGGGTTGGGGTCAGCGGGTGTGGCGGGGGGTGGCGGCGGGGCGGCCGAGGGCCTCGGCCACCGAGGCGTTCACGACCTCGCCGGCCTCGACGTTCAGGCCGTGGGCCAGCGCCGGGTCCCGGCGGCAGGCCTCGTCGACGCCCCGCACCGCCACCTCCGCGAGGTAGGGGAGCGTGGCGTTCGTCAGCGCCAGCGTCGAGGTGTGGGGCACCGCCCCCGGCATGTTGCCGACGCAGTAGTGCAGCACCCCGTGGAGCTCGAACACCGGCTCCTGGTGGGTCGTCTCGCGCGAGGTGGCCACGCAGCCGCCCTGGTCGATGGCGACGTCCACGATCACGCTGCCGGGCCGCATGCCCACCACCATCGCCTCCGTGACGACGGTGGGCGCGCGCCCGCCCGGCACGAGCACGGCGCCGATCACGAGGTCGGCCTCGGCGACGCAGCGCTCGACCGTCCCCCGGTTGGACGCCAGGGTGGTGATCCCGCCCTGGTGCACCCGGTCCACGGCGCGCAGACGATCGAGGTCGAGGTCGAGCAGGTCCACCTCGGCGCCCATGCCCGCGGCGACCCGGGCCGCCGTCCAGCCCACGCTCCCGGCGCCGATCACGACCACCCGGGCCGGGCGCACCCCGGGTGCGCCGCCGAGCAGCACCCCGCGTCCGCCCTGCGGGGCCTCCAGGTGGTGGGCCCCGGCCTGCACGGCGAGGCGGCCGGCGATCTCGCTCATCGGGGCGAGCAGCGGCAGCGACCCATCGGGCCGCATCACCGTCTCGTAGGCGAGCGCGGTCGTGCCGGCCGACAGCAGGGCGTCGGCCACCGCCGGGTACGCGGCGAGGTGGAGGTAGGTGACGAGCACGAGGTCCTCGCGCAGCAGCGCCAGCTCCGGCCCCTGCGGCTCCTTCACCTTGCAGACCAGCCCGGCCCGGGCCCACACCTCCTCGGCCGATCCCACGATCTCGGCGCCGGCCGCGGCGTAGGCCTCGTCCGGGATCGCCGCCCCCGCCCCGGCGCCCGCCTGGACCAGCACCTCCACGCCGCGCGCCTCCATCTCCCGCACCCCATCCGGGGTCAGCGCGACGCGGCGCTCGTCAGGCTTCGTCTCGGTGGGGATGCCGACGGTCAGGGGAGGCTGCATCCCCTCGTTGGTAGTCCGCCTGCGGAGCCGGTGCGACTCGCCCTGTCCCCGGGGCCGGTTGGCGCCGCTCCCCGCCGAGCGACGACCATCGACCTGTGGACTTCGTCACCATGATGGCGCTCGAACCGCACGGCACCGACGTGTTCGTCGGCGCCGGCCCCCAGTACCCGTGGGGCGGGCTGTACGGCGGGCAGATCGTCGCCCAGGCCCTCCGCGCGGCTGCGAACACCGTCGAGCCGGAGTTCCGGGTGCACTCGCTGCACGCCTACTTCATCCGCCGGGGCGACCACGAGCAGCCGATCCGCTTCGAGGTCGACCGGCTCCGCAACGGCCGCTCCTTCGTGACCCGCAGCGTCGTCGCCCGGCAGCACGTGGGTGCGATCCTCGAGATGTCCGTGTCCTTCCAGCGCGACGAGCCGGGCCACGACGTGCAGACGGCCGAGCTGCCCGCCGACCTGCCCGGTCCCGACGGGTCCGGTGAGCCCGACGCGTGGAGCCCGATGTTCGAGCGGCGGTACGCCATCCCCCGCGTGACCGCCGAGGGCCGAGCGGCGGCGTGGCTGCGCATGACCCAGCCGGTCGGCGACGACGACGTCCTCCAGGCCTGCGCGCTCGCCTACCTCTCCGACGACCTGCCCACCGACGCGGTGATGGCGCTGCACCCGGAGCGCTCCCGCATCGAGCCGGACGACCAGGTGGACGAGTGGCCGTTCATGAGCGCCAGCCTCGACCACGCCATCTGGTTCCACCGGCCCCTGCGCTCCGAGGACTGGCACCTCCACACCTTCACCAGCCACGGGTACCTGTCGAGCCGGGGCCTGAGCGTCGGCCACGTCCTCACCGAGGACGGCGTGCACGTGGCGACGATCGCGCAGGAGGTCCTCCTGCGCCCGGCCAAGGGTCGCTGACCGGGCCACGCCCCTTCGGCGGCGAGGCCCGCCGGCCCCGCCGCCGCGCCGGGTCAGCTCGTGGCAGCGTGCAGCGCGTTCGCGAGCTCGACGAGCTCGGCCCGCTCGGCGTCCTCGAGCACGGCGAGGGCCCGCGCCATGGACACGTCGGTCTGCGCCTCGGCGGCGTCCCAGCGCTCCTGCAGACCGTCGGTGGGCACCCCCTCCGCCCAGCCGAACAGCTGGAGCATGTGCGGGGACCGCAGCGACATCGCCTCGAGGACGCTCAGCCCGGAGGTGAGCACCGCGGCGGCGTGGTAGGCGAAGCGCAGCTCGCGCAGGGCGTTGAGGTGGTGGACGGCGGCCGCCTTGGGGTCCTCGGGGACCGGGAGGGTGCGCCACCCGGCGAAGATCGGCGCGATCGCCTCGGGCGTCCGCTCGACGACCGCGCCGGCCAGCGCCGCGAGGCGGGCGGCGTCGAGGTCGTCGGGCACGTGCTCGGCCGCCCAGGTGGCGGCGCAGGCGGCGAAGAGCTGGGCGGCGTCGCCGGCCGGCATCACGCCCCGGCCGGCCTCCCACTGGGTGCGCACGTGGGTCGGCTCGAAGAAGGCGAGGGTGGCCGCCACGACCCCGGCGTCGACCTCGCCGAGCACCCCGGCCCGACCCCGGAAGTAGAAGTCGAGCCCGGAGAACCCGGCCTCGGCGCCGCGCGCGTACGTCGGTCCGGCGAGCATGAAGTGGCTGCCGATCGTGCTGATGGCGCTCGCGCTGTCGGTGGCGGCCTGGAGCGGATCCATGCGGTGTCGTTCCCCCTGCGTCGGTGCGCCTCCGGTGGGCGCTCGGGCTCTGTCTACCTCCCGTCCGCCGGGCGGAGCGATCCCAGCCCGAGTTGAGCACCGCGCCGTGGGCGGTCATGCTCGGCGGGCCCCTGGCGGTACCGGACCAACCCGCCTGACCAAAACCGGAGGAACCGTGGACGACGTCTCGCCGCGCGCTGCGCCGCCCTCGCCGGTGCTCAGCCCGGCCACCCGGCTCGCCGTGATCGTGGTGGGCGCCTACGTCGGCGCCCAGGTGATCGCCGACGTGACGAGCCTGAAGCTCGGCACGGTGGCCGGCCGGGCGGTCGACATGGGCACGTTCGTGTACCCGATCACCTTCACGCTGCGCGACGTGGCCCACAAGGTGCTCGGCCGGCGGGCGGCCCGGACCCTCGTGCTCACCGCCGCCGCCGTGAACGTGGTGATGGCCCTCTACCTGCAGTGGGCGGCGGCGGCCCCGAGCGACGCCAGCTACGCCCTCGGCGAGGAGTTCTCCGCCGTGCTGGCCCCCCTGTGGCGCATCACGCTCGCCTCGATCGCGGCCGAGGTCGTCAGCGGCCTCGTGGACACGGAGGTGTACCACTGGTTCGTGAGCCGGGTGACCACCCGGCACCAGTGGGCCCGCGTCGCGGTGAGCAACGCCGTCAGCGTCCCGATCGACAACGTGATCTTCGCCGTCGGCGCCTTCGGCGCCCTGCCCGGTCTCACCGACCACGCGCTCACGCTCCCGTGGGACGCGGTGTGGGACGTGTTCCTCGTGAACCTGACGGTGAAGGCGGCGGTCAGCGCCTGCAGCCTCCCGCTCATCTACCTGTCGAGGGACCCGGACTGGGAGGACCCGGCCCGGGCCGACTGAGCGAGCCGCGTCAGGTGCAGGCCTGGAAGGCGCCGAGCATCTCGTCCTGCAGCGCCTCGCCGGTGAACCCCTCCGGGTCCTGCAGGTCCTCGAGGGTGACGACGGCGACCACGCGGTCGGCGTAGCAGCGGGCGGCGTCCTCGTCGACGACGCTCACGGCGTCGGCGGCCAGGTAGGCCCGGAGGCTGGGGAGCAGCAGCGCGTCGATGGCGCGATCGGTGACCGGGACCTCGACCTCCGGCCCGGGGTCGCAGGCCTCGAAGCCCGGCCGGCCGTCGAGCTCCATCACCTCGACCGCGGCGCCCCCGGGGGTGGCCGCCCACGCCTCGAGCGCGGCCTGCATCTGCACCTCGTCGGCGCGCTCGTCGCCGGCGAACGCGGCGCGGATGCACGCCGTGCCGTCGCGGTCGAACGTGGCGTAGCGGTCCCCCGCCCAGCCGAGCGCGGCCTCGAGGGCCTGGTGCAGGTCCAGGTGCTCGGCCAGGACGAGGTACCAGGAGGGCGCGCCGAACGGGCCCTCGTCGCGGATCTCGAGGTCGTCGTCGAGCTCGAGATCCACCTCCACCTGGTCGTCGTCGGCCAGGAACGACAGCGGGTCGAACAGGTGCTCCTCGGTGGTGGGCGGCTGCTGCAGGGCGTCGTCCATCGCCGCGTTCCCGCCCTCGTTGACGATGGCGATCACCAGCGGGTGGCCGAGGTAGTAGGGGGCGGCGAAGCCGGCGGACACGAACGCGGGGACGCCCGCGGTCGCCGCCTCGCTCGTCTCCACCGCCTCGGCGTACTGCTCGTCGTACGCCGCTCGCTCGTCGTCGGTGAGCTCCTCGTCGACGTAGGCCTGCTCGATGCGCATGGCGTCGCCCTCGACGACGCCCCGGAACGCCGCCGACGCGCTGCTGTCGAGGTCCGGGTCGAACACCCGGGTCATGTCGAAGTGCTGGTCCTGCAGGGCGTGGGTGAGCTCGTGCACGAGGGTCACCTCGACCCCGACGGTGACCTCGGTGCCCCGGACCCGGATGCGCTTGTCGGCGGTGCTGTAGAAGGCGAGGGTGCCGCCGTCGCTGACCTGGTTGTAGGCGGCGAACAGGTCGAGCTCGCCGGAGGCCACCCCGAGGGCCCGCAGCACCCCGGCGTGGTGCCCGAGCGCGTCGCGCTCCTCATCGGTCAGGTCGCCCTCGCTGGAGGTCGCCTCGCTCGAGTACTCCTCCGGGCTGAGGAAGTCCACGTGCACCGGGTGCTCCCAGTCGAGGCCCCGAGCGTCCGCGACCCACTCGGCCAGCTCGACGACGCGGGGGTCCCACTCGTCGGGGTGCGGCACCCCGGGCTCGCCGCGGCGGACCGCGACGGCGACGGCGCCGACGAGGAACACCACCGCGGTGAGGAGGCCGAGGGCGACGAGGACCGGCGAGGGCCGCGCCGCGGCTGGCGGCGGCGGAGGCGGTCCGGGCCACGACGCCACCCCGGGCGGCGGGGGAGGGGGCGGCGGCGGGGGCGGCGGGAAGGTCGACATGGCTCCTCAGGTGAGCGGGGACACGCCGATGATGTCGTCCGCGTCGAGGGGCTCGGGCGGGAGGGTCTCGTCCGGCGCGTCGAGGTGGCCGGCGGCCAGGGCGTCGGGGGACGCCTTGCGGGCCACCAGGTGGCACCCGAAGGCGACCACCGCGGCCGCCGCGTTCCCCCCGAAGAAGGCCCAGGCCGCGCCGTCGAGCCCGTGCTCGGGGACGAGGACGAGGGCCGGGCCGAGGATGGCCACGGTGAGCGTGACGGTGATGGCGATCGTGGCGCCGGAGCGGTGCCAGACGCGCGCCTCGGAGAGGTACACCGAGGACACGGCCCAGGGGATCGACGCCGCCACCAGGGGCGGGAGGACGGCGGCGGCCTGGTCGTACTCTGCGCCGTAGAGGGACACGATGATGTCCCGGCCCAGGGTGGCCCCGACCGTCGCCACGACCATGAGGCCGCCGGCGATGACGAGGGCGAGCCGGACCTGGCTGCGCACGTGGGCGCCGTCGCGGCCGCCCTCGGCGAGGAGGGCCTGGCTGATGGCGGTGGGGATGTAGCAGGCGAGGGCCACGATCCCCCACGCCACGTAGAAGCTGGCGTTCACGCTGGCCGGCACGTTCACGAGCACGATGACCGGCATGGCGAAGGTCGGCGCCTGGTAGGCGAGCGTGGAGAGCCAGTTGACGGCCGAGTAGCGGACCATCTTCCGGGTGGTCGGCGGGAGGGGCGAGAAGCGGTGCCGGTCCCCGGTGACGAGGGGGAGGAGCCCCGTCCCGATCACGCCGATGACGGCGTTGGGCAGCGAGACGGCCACGAAGAGCCACAGCGACCGGTGGGTCTCGATCGGGACGAGCAGGAGGGGGAAGCGGGCGATCGCTGCGATGCCGCTGCGCCAGATGACGAGCCCCCACCGGCGCTGCGTCATGAGGCGCACGTCGAGCAGGAGCGTGAGCCCCGTGCCGACGACGAGGAACACGAACAGCGCCGGGCCCAGTGCGTGGTCCCAGTCCTGCAGCTCCTCCACGGCGCCCGGCGAGACGATCAGCATGTAGCCGAGCGCCACGAGCGCGCCCACCACTGACGTGGCGACCACCGCCCACCCGTAGAGGACGTGGTCGTCGCGGGTGCGGCCCGGGGCGTAGCGGGCGACGGCCACGGGCAGGCCGAGCCCCGCGAGGAAGGCGACGAACTGGATCGACGTGAACAGCGCGGTGGCGTGGCCGACGTCGTCCTGGACGTCGCCGCGCGCCGCGAACAGCCAGAAGAGGGCGCCCGACGCGGCCTGCAGCCCGGCCGTGATCACCAGCGCGGCGGAGCCCGCGAGGAGGTGTCGGTGCCCCGAGGCCCGCGCGCGCATCGACCGCAGCATCGGCGGAAGGCTACTGGTGGTCACGGTGCCGTCAGCCATCGGCAGCCCGGGCCCGGTGGCGGCCTTGCCCGTGCCTTGACCCGCGGGTCAAGGTTGGGCCGTGGTGGACGTGACCGACCCGGCCGAGACCCGGACCTACCCGGGCGCTCGTCGCCCCGACCGGCAGTGGCGGGTGGACGCGAACGGCATCTCGATCGCCGTCCACGAGTGGGGGAGGGAGACCGACCCGCCGATCCTCTTCGCCCACGGCGGCTTCGACTTCGCCCGCACCCTCGACGTGTTCGCCCCGCTGCTCGCCGACGCCGGCCTCCGCGTCGTGGCGTGGGACCAGCGGGGACACGGGGACTCGGCCCACGCCGCGCTCTACAGCTGGGACGCCGACCTGCGCGACGCGGTGGCCGTGCTCGACGCCGTCTCGCGCGACCCGCTCCCGATCATCGGCCACTCGAAGGGCGGCAACCTCGTGCTGCAGCTGGGCTGCGCCCTGCCGCACCGCATCAGCCACCTCGTGAACCTCGACGGGCTGCCGTCGCGCCGCAGCATGCCGGACCTGCCCGACCACCAGCGCACGAAGCTGATGGCCGAGGAGATCGACGCCTGGCTGGCCCACCGGCGGCGGGCCGCCCGGGGGCAGCGCAAGCCCGGCACGATCGAGGAGCTGGCGGCTCGCCGGGCCACGATGAACCCTCGGCTCGAGCGGGCGTGGCTCGAGTACCTCGTGACCGTGGGCGGGCGTCGAGACCCCGACGGCTGGCGCTGGAAGATCGATCCGGCGCTGCGCATGGGCGGGTTCGGGCCGTGGCGGCCCGACTGGTCGATCACCCGCCTGCCCGAGCTCGGCATGCCGGTGCTCGCCGTTCTGGGCATGGAGCTCGAGACGATGGGCTGGGGCACCCGCCCCGAGGACGTCGAGCCGCAGCTGCCGCCGCGGGGCCGCCTCGTCCCGATGGACGGCGTCGGGCACTTCGTCCACATCGAGCAGCCGCGGGCCGTCGCGGACATGGTGCTGGAGCTGCTGTCGTGACCAACCCCGTCGTCCACCTCACCCACGCCCGCATCCGCCTCGCGCTCCACGAGCTGCGGGGCGGGGAGGGTCGCCCCCTCCTCCTGCTCCACGGCCTCGGGGAGCGCTCGCCCGAGCGGGTGCCCGACGAGCTGGCGGGCTGGCCGGGGCCGGTCCACGCCCTCGACCTGTCGGGGCACGGCGCCTCCGACGTCGCCGTCGGCGGCGGCTACTACTGCGAGGCGCTCATGGCCGACGCCGACGCCGCGCTGGGCCACCTGGGCGAGGCCACCGTCCACGGCCGGGGCCTCGGGGCCTACATCGCGCTGCTCCTGGCCGGGGCGCAGCCCGACCGGGTGCGCGGCGCCATCCTCGCCGACGGGCCGGGCATGGGCGGCGCCGGGCCGATGCCGTCGTCGCCGCTCATCGTCACGACCGTCGACCCGCCGCCGCCCGGCGGGACGCCCGACCCGTGGGCGCTCTACGAGCTCAGCCGGGACCCGCGGCCACCGGACTACGCGAGCACCTTCGCCCGCCAGGCGTCGGTCCGGTCGGGGCTCGACGTCGCGGTCGCCGTCGTCGGCGTCAACCGCCCGCCGTGGCTCGAGGCCGTGCTGGCCGAGCCCGGCGTCATCGAGTGCGGCCTGGTCGAGGCCCTGGAGCGCTTCGCCGCCGTCTGAGCCGGCCGCTCAGGCCGTGCGCCAGGCCACGAAGTGGGCCAGCTCCACGAGGGCGGCGCGCGCCTCGTCCTCGATCGGCGCCTGCTCGATGGCGGCGAGCGCCTCGTTGGTGAGGTCGTCGATGGAGCGCTCGACGACGCGCACGGCGCCGGTGTCCGTGAGCACCTGCTGGATGCGGGCCACCTCGTCGTCGTCCAGGTCGGGCTGGCCGACGGTGGCGAGCACGTGGGCCTGTGACTCGTCGGCCCGGGCCGCCGCGGACGCGAGGAGGGGCGTGGGCTTGCCCTCCCGCAGGTCGTCCCCGACCGGCTTGCCGGTGAGGCTGGAGTCCCCGAAGGCCCCGAGGATGTCGTCGCGCAGCTGGAAGGCCTCGCCCAGCGGGTCGCCGAACGCCGACAGGGGGCCCTGCAGGTCGCCCAGGCGCCCGGCCAGGGCGGCCCCGATGTGGAGCGGACGCTCGATCGTGTACTTGCCGGACTTGTAGCGGGCCACGCGGCGGGCCGCCTCGGGGTCGACGTCGGCCCGGGCCGTCCCGAGGAGGTCGAGGTACTGGCCGACGTTCAGCTCGATGCGCAGCTCGTCCCACACCGAGAGCACGTCCGGGCTGCGGCGGGGGAGGAGCAGGTCGGCGTACACGTGGGCGAGGTCGCCGATGAGGATGGCGACGCCCTCGCCGAAGCGGCGGGACTCACCGCGCCAGCCCACCGTCTCGTGCCGGTCCTCGTACGCGAGGTGCGCCGTGCGGGCGCCCCGGCGCATCGAGGAGCCGTCCATGATGTCGTCGTGCACCAGGGCGAAGGCCTGGAGCATCTCGAACGCGGCGCCGGCGTCGATCACGTCCTCGCTGTCCGCGGCGCCGCCCGCCCCCCGGAAGGCCCAGTAGCAGAAGGCCGGCCGCAGCCGCTTGCCGCCGCTCATGACGAGCGAGCGCAGCGACTCGAGCGGCGGGACGAGGTCGGCGCTGAGCGCGGACCAGCGCTCGAGCTCGCGCTCGAAGAGGGCCTCGAGGCGCGCTTCCACGCGCGCGCCGACGGCGCGCAGCGAGGCGGGGACCGGGGGCTGCTCCACGGCGACGACCTGCCGCTACTCGCCGGTCTCGTCGTCCGCGCCGTCGCTCGCCGTCTCGAGCGCCGACGGGTCGAGGTCCGCCACGATCTGGGTGACCTCCATGCGCGCCGCGGTGATCCGGTCCCGGCAGATGCGGAGGAGCTCCGCCGCTCGCTGGACGCGCGCGCCGAGGACGTCGACGTCCACAGCGTCGTCCTCGATCTCGTCGAGGATGCGCTCGAGCTCGGCCAGCGCCTCGCCGTAGCCGATCGGCTCGCGCTCGTCGGTCTGGTCACCCATCGGGGTCCACCGTAGACCGGAGGTCACCCCCGGCCAGACGGGTCACGAGACGCGTGCCGGGCGTCACGTCCGCGGGGTCCCGCACGAGGCGACCGTCCTCGGTCGTCGTGATCGACCAGCCGCGGGCGAGCGCCCGGGCCGGGTCGAGGGAGCGGACTCGGGACTCGAGCGTGGCGAGCGCCCGCTCGGCGTCGGACAGGGCGCGAGGGGCGCGGGCGACGAGGCGGCGCTGCGCCGCGGCGACCGTGGCCTCGGCGTCGCGCACCTGGAGGCGGCCGGCGCCGGTCAGGCGGCCGAGGTCCCGGCCCAGGCGCTGCTCGGCGCTGGCGGTGGCGCCCAGGGCGCCGCGTCGGAGCTGGACCAGGTGGCGCTGGAGGGTCTGCTCGGCCGTGGCCAGGCAGGCTCGGGTGCTCCGCTCGGCCCGGGCCGCGTGGTGGCGCAGCGCCGTCTCGTGCGTCGCCAGGTCACGCTGGGCGAGGCGGGCGATGACGGACCACGCCTCCTCCACCCGGTTCAGGTGGTCGGCGACGAGGCCCACGAGCAGCTGGGCGCAGGCGGTGGGCGTCTTCGCGCTCTGGTGGGCGACCTCGTCGGCCACCGATCGGTCGATCTCGTGGCCGACGCCGGTCAGCACCGGGGTGGGGCAGGCGGCGATGGTCCGGGCCACGACCTCCTGGTCGAAGGCGGCGAGGTCCGTGCGGGCGCCGCCGCCCCGGACGACGGCGAGGACGTCGCACGCTCGGGCCGCGGCGCTGGCGATGCCCCGGGCGATGGCCCGCGGGGCGCCGGTGCCCTGGACCCGGACGTCGACGGCGATCACGTGGAAGGCGAACCCGCTGCGGGCGAGCTCGTCGAGGAAGTCCGCCTCCGCCGCGCTGCCGCGGCTCGTCACCAGCCCGACCCGGAGGGGCACGGGCGGCAGCGCGAGGGCGGCCTGGCGGTCGAGCAGCCCCTCGGCCCGGAGACGGGCGAGGAGCTCGGCCCGGGCCACCTCCAGCTGGCCGAGCGTGTACGCCGGGTCGATCGCCGTCATGCGCAGCTGCAGCTGCCCCCGGGGCCCGTACCAGTCGAGCCGACCCCGGATCCGCACCTCGGTGCCGTCGACGATGCGCACGGCGCCCCCGGCCCGGGTGAGGGCCCGGTTCACGGCCACCTTGTTGGAGGCGGACAGCATGACCGGCAGCGACGCGCGGGAGCCGTCCTCCCGCTCCTCCACGAGGGTGAGGTACACGTGCCCCGACGGCGGGCGGGACAGGTCGTGGATCTCGCCCCGCACCCACACCTCGTCGCGGAACGCCACCCGGACGGCCCGACCGATGGCGTCGCTCAGCTCGCCGACCGTGTAGGTCGGGTCGGGGCCGGCGCCCACCTCCGCGTCGTCGAACAGGGACATCGCACGCAGGCTACGCAGTCCGGGTGACGCCCGGCCTGTGCGCCGGGGTCGGGTGAGGCGGCAGACTGAGCCGCACCCCGCCAAGCCCTCAGGGAGAGACCCCATGCCCGAAGCCGTCATCGTCGCCACCGCCCGGACCCCGATCGGTCGGGCCAACAAGGGCAGCCTCGTCGACTGCCGTCCCGACGACCTCTCGGCCCTCGTCGTGAAGGCCGCGCTCGAGAAGCTCCCGCAGCTCGACCCGCAGACCGTCGAGGACGTGATCTGGGGCTGCGGCCAGCCCGCTGGTGAGTCCGGCCACAACCTCGCCCGCGTCGTGGCCCTCCTCGCCGGGCTCGCCGAGGTGCCGGGCGTGACCGTCAACCGCTACTGCTCCTCGTCGCTGCAGACCATCCGCATGGCCGCTCACGCCATCAAGGCCGGCGAGGGCGACGTCTTCGTGGCCGGTGGCGTCGAGACCGTCAGCCGCTTCCTGCACGGCGCGTCGGACGTCGGCCCCCACAACCCGGCCTTCGCGGCCGCCGAGGCCCGCACCGCGCAGCTCGCCCAGGGCGCCGACAGCTGGGAGCCCTTCGACGGCGGCCTGCCGGACATCTACATCGCCATGGGCCAGACGGCCGAGAACGTGGCGCTGGCCGAGAACGTCTCCCGCGAGGAGATGGACGAGTGGGGCGCCCTCTCGCAGCAGCGGGCCGTCGCCGCCCAGGAGCGCGGGTTCTTCGAGCGGGAGATCGTGCCCGTCACCCTGCCCGACGGCACCGTGGTGTCGAAGGACGACGGCCCCCGCCCCGGCACCACCGTCGAGGCCCTCTCGCAGCTGAAGCCCGTGTTCCGGCCCAACGGTCGGGTCACGGCCGGCAACGCCTGCCCGCTGAACGACGGCGCTGCCGCCGTGGTCGTGATGAGCGACACCAAGGCCGAGCAGCTCGGCATCGAGCCCCTCGCCCGCATCGTCAGCTCGGGCGTCACCGGCCTCGACCCGGAGATCATGGGCCTCGGCCCGATCGAGGCCTGCCGCATGGCGCTGTCCCGGGCCGGCCTGACCATCGAGGACATCGACATCGTCGAGATCAACGAGGCCTTCGCCGCCCAGGTGATCCCCTCGATGAAGCACCTCGGCATCACCAAGGAGCAGCTCAACCCGAACGGCGGCGCCATCGCCCTCGGCCACCCGTTCGGCATGACCGGCGCCCGCATCATGACCACGCTGCTGAACGGCCTCGAGGACTCCGGGGGCCGCTACGGCCTCGAGTCGATGTGCGTCGGCGGCGGCCAGGGCATGGCCATGGTCGTCGAGCGCCTCTGATCCGACCGCTCAGCTGACCGACGACGTGGCGCCGCCGGCTCCGGCCGGCGGCGCACACGCGTCACAGGTCCCCGTGAGGGGGAAGTGCGTGAGGTCGAGCGTGACGCCGGTGCGCTCGGCCACGCGGCGGGCGAACGCCGCGGTGTCCGCCCGGTCGAGGGCGAACGTCGCGCCGCAGGCGTTGCAGACCACCGGCACCGCCGGGTCGCCGGTCGCCCGGTAGACGGCCTGGCCGTGCCCGAGGTGGAGGTGCTCGGCGATCCCGAGCTCCTCGAACTGCGCGAGGTTCCGGTACACGGCGGAGCGGTCCTGGTCGGCCAGGCGCTCGACGATCGCCTCCGCGGTGAGGGGCGCCTCGGCCGCGTACAGGAGCTCGGCCAGCGCCCGCTTGCCCGCGGTGACGCGGCCGCCGTGCTCGCGGATGCGGGCGAGCGCGCCGGCGACGTCGGCCGGCGGAGGCGGGGCGTGGGTGGCGGGCCTGGTCATCGCTGGCTGTCAGGCTAGGTCCCGTCGGGCGCCCGTCGCTGTTGCGACTCCGTTGCAACAAGCGCCGCGAGGTGCCTACGGTGCGGCGAGGCGCGCCACCGGGGGGCGCCATCCGATCCGGAGACGTCGATGCTGGCGATGCACGCGCCTGATGGGTTCCTGGAGCCGGGCGTCGCGGCTGTGACCGCGCTCGCCTCGCTCGCCGTCATGGCGCTGGCCCTGCGCGCCGCTGGCCGCGACCTCGACGACCGCCAGGTCCCCCTCGCGGGGGTGGCCGCGGCGTTCATCTTCGCCGCCCAGATGCTCAACTTCCCGGTCGCCTCCGGGACCACGGGGCACCTCCTCGGCGGCGCCCTGGCCGCGATCCTCCTCGGGCCCTGGGTCGGGAGCCTCGTGGTGGGGGTCGTCGTCCTCGTCCAGGCCCTGGTGTTCGCCGACGGGGGGATCACCGCCCTCGGCTGCAACGTGCTCAACATGGCCGTCGTCCCCGCCTTCGGCGGGTGGGCGGTCTTCCAGCTGGCCCGCCGCCTCCTGCCCCGGAGCGCCGGCGGGGTGGTGGGCGCCACGGCCGTCGCCGCGGGCGCCAGCGTGGTGCTGTCGGCCGCCGCCTTCTCCCTGGAGTGGCTCTTCGGCGCGTCGGCCCCCGTCCCGTTCGACACCGTCTTCGGGGCCATGGTGGGGGTCCACGCGCTCATCGGCATCGGTGAGGGGGTGCTGTCGGCCATGGTCGTCTCCGCCGTGCTCGCGGCCCGGCCGGACCTGGTGGCCGGCGCCCGGGACCTCGCGCCCGCCCAGCTGGTCGACCGCCCCCGGGTGAGCGCCCGGGCGTTCGCCCTCGGCGGGATCGTGGCCGCCGCGGCCACCGCCGCGGCCGTGAGCCAGCTGGCCGCCGACGACCCTGACGGGCTCGAGCGGGTCGCCATCGAGCAGGGCTTCGCCGACCAGGCCGAGGCGCACCGCCTCGCCGGCAGCCCCTTCGCCGAGTACGCCACGCGGGGCATCGACGACGAGACCCTCAGCCTCGCCGTGGCCGGGCTGGCCGGGGTGGCGCTCACGCTCGCCGTGGGCGGCGGCCTCGTCGTCGCGATCCGGTCCCGGCCCCGAGCGGTGGTCTGATGGGCGGCGGGCTCCGTCACCGCGGCGCCCTCCACCTGCTCGTCGAGCGCGACAGCCCGGTGCACCGCGCCCGACCCGAGGCGAAGGTCGTGGCGCTCGTCCTCTTCGCGGTCGCGCTGGCCGCCACACCGGAGCGGGCCCTGGCGGCCTTCGCGCTGCACGGGGCCGTCCTGGCCCTCGTCGCCGGCGCCGCCCGGCTCCCGGCGGGGACGGTGCGGCGCCGGGCCCTCGTCGCGCTGCCGTTCCTCGGGGTCGCTGCACTCCTGCCGTTCGCGGCCGACGGGCCCCGGGTGGCCCTCGGTCCGCTCGCCGTGTCCGAGGACGGGCTGTGGGCGGGCGGGGCCCTCGCCGCGCGGGCCGTGCTCGGCGCGACCGCCGCCGTCGTCCTCACCGCGACCACCTCGGTGGCGGACCTGCTGGCCGGGCTCGCCCACCTGCGGCTGCCCCGGGTCGTCGTCGGGATCGTGGCATCGATGCTCCGCTACCTCGACCTCGTGGCCGACCAGCTCCACCGCACCCGCCTCGCCATGGCGGCCCGGGGCCACGACCCCCGCTGGCTCTGGCAGGCCCGACCCCTCGCCGCGGGCGCCGGCACGCTCTTCGTGCGCACCTACGAGCGGGGCGAGCGGGTCCACCAGGCGATGCTCGCCCGCGGCTTCACCCGCCGCCTGCCCGACCTCAGGCCACCCCCGGCCGGGGCACCGGCGATCGGGTGGGCGGCGGCGCTCGCGCCCGCGCTCGTCTCCCTCCTCGTGGCGGTCGGAGCGATCCTGCGGTGAGCGCGTCCCTCCGCGTCCGCGGGCTCACCCACCGGTACCCCACGAGCTCGGGCAACGTGCTCGACGGCCTCGACCTCGACGTGGCCGCCGGCGAGCGCGTCGCGCTCCTCGGCCCGAACGGGTCCGGCAAGACCACCCTCGCCCTCCACCTCAACGGCCTGATCCCCGCGCAGTCGGGCACGGTCGAGGTGGGCGGTCGGCCCGTCGCCGGCGAGCACCTGCCGGAGGTGCGGCGCCGGGTCGGCCTCGTCTTCCAGGACCCCGACGACCAGCTCTTCATGCCACGGGTCCGCGAGGACGTCGCCTTCGGTCCGGCCAACCTCGGCGTGCCGGCGAAGGAGCGGCCCGCGGTCGTCGACCGGGCCCTCGCCGCCGTCGACGCCGCCCACCTCGCCGAGCGCCACCCCCATCACCTCTCGGGCGGCGAGAAGCGCCGGGTCGCCCTCGCCACCGTCCTCGCCATGGAGCCGGACGTCCTCGTCCTCGACGAGCCCACCTCCGGGCTCGACCCGGTGGGGCGGCGGGAGCTGGCCGAGCTCCTGGTTGCGCTCGACACCACCCTGCTCGTCGTCACCCACGACCTGCCCTTCGCGCTCCAGACCTGCCCGCGCTCGGTGGTGATCGACGGCGGGCGGGTCGTCATCGACGCCCCCACGGCCGAGCTCCTGGCCGATCCGGACCGCCTGGCCCGCCACCGCCTCGAGCTGCCCTTCGGCTTCGTCCTCGGCCCGGGGTAGCGCCGCCGGGCGATGGGAATGCACGGGGGGTGGCGCGCCACCCCCGCACCGCCCCGGACGGACCCGGGGACCAGGACATCGACGACGAGTTCCGCAGCCTCCTCGAGGGCCTCCGCACGACCCTCCCCGGAGTGCAGATCATCACGGGCTTCCTGCTCACCCTGCCGCTCCAGCCCCGCTTCGACCGCCTGTCCCTGGCGGAGCAGGTCGCCTTCCACGTCGCCTTCGTGACGGCGCTGACCGGCTCGCTGCTGCTCATGGCCCCGAGCGTCCACCAGCGCCTCCGGGCGCGGGGCGGCACGCTGGCCCGCCGCACGCCGCAGCACGTCGTCGTGGCCACGAACCTCAGCTCGGTGGGCTCGGTCCTCTTCGTGGTGGCCCTCGTGTCGGTGGCCTACCTCGTCGCGTCGGTCGTCCTCGGCACGATCGTCGCGGTCGCGGTGACGGCGGTGATCGCCGTCATCGGCGCCTGGAGCTGGTTCTACCTGCCGCTGGTCACGTTCGAGCGCACGGCGCCGGGGGCCGCCGGAGGTCCGCCGCCGGGCCGCTAGGGGACGAGGACGACCTTGCCGGCGACGCGGCGCTCCTGGAGGTCCGTGAGCGCCTGCACCACGTCGTCGAGGGGGTACGCGGTCGGCTCGACGGGGTGGACGGCGCCGGCCTCGACGAGGCCGACCAGCTCGCGGAGGAGCTCGGCGTTGGCGGCGCCGTCGCGGATCGTCCACGCGCCCCAGTCGACGCCGACCACCGTGCGGTTGTTCAGCAGGACCTGGTTGGCGGGCAGGCGGGGGATGTCGCCGGTGGCGAAGCCGATGACGAGGTAGCGGCCCATCCAGCCGAGGGCCCGCAGCGCGTCCTCGGCGAAGCGCCCGCCGACGGGGTCCACCACGAGGTCGACGCCGCCACCGGAGATCTCCCGGGCCCGCGCCTTCAGGTCCTCGGACTCGTAGGCGATGGTCGCCTCGGCCCCGGCGGCCTCGGCGGCGGCGAGCTTCTCGGGCGTCGACGCCGCGGCGATGACCCGCGCCCCGAGGTGGCGAGCCACGTCGATCGCGGCGAGGCCGATGCCGCCGCCCGCGCCGAGCACGAGCACCCACTCGCCCGGGCGCACCTGGGTCCGCCGGGTCAGCGAGAACAGCATCGTGGCGTAGCTCTGCACGAGGGCGGCCGCCTGGCCGTAGGTGAGGTCCCCAGGGATCGGGACCACGCCCGCGGCCGACACGGCGACGTGGCTGGCGAAGCCGCCGAGCCACGAGGAGGCCAGGACCCGGTCGCCCACGGCCACGCCCTCCACGCCGGCGCCGACGGCGACCACGTCGCCCGCCACCTCGCCGCCGGGCGTGAAGGGCAGCGGCGGCTTGATCTGGTACTTGCCCTGCACGAAGAGGCCGTCCACGAAGTTCACGCCGGCCGCCCGGACCGCCACGACGACCTGGCCCTCGCCGGGCTCGGGGTCGGGGCGCTCCTCGATGGTGAGGCGGTCGATGGGGGCGAACTCGGAGCAGACGACGGCGCGCATGGCGCGGAGCATGGCACGCGGCGCGCCGTGCCAGGCTCGATGGCGATGCCCATCGTCCCGATCGACGACCTCGACGACCCCCGCCTCGCGGACTACCACCACCTCCGCGCGCCGTCGCGACGGATGGCGGTGGAGCGGGAGCGGGGGATCTTCACCGTCGAGGGGCGCCTCTCCATCGAGGCGCTGCTGGCCTCGCGCTTCACCGTGCGCTCGATCTTCGTGGCCGAGGAGCACGTCCAGCGGGTGGCGTCGATGCTCGACACGGACATCCCGATCTTCACGATGCCGGCCCGGGCCATGGAGCAGGTCAGCGGGGTCCACTTCCACCGCGGCGTGCTCGCCGTGGCGGAGCGGCCGGAGCTCCCGCCCGTCGACGAGCTCGTGCGGGGCGCCCGGCGACTCCTCGTCCTCGAGACCGTCAACGACCACGAGAACATCGGCGCGCTGTTCCGCAACGCGGCGGCGTTCGGGGTGGACGGCGTGGTGCTCGACCCGACGACCACCGACCCCCTCTACCGGCGCTCCACCCGCGTCTCGCTCGGGCACGTGCTGCGGGTCCCCTTCGCCCGGGTCCCCGACGGCGGCTGGCCGGACGCCCTCCACGAGCTGCGCGACGACGGGGTCCTCGTCGCCGCGCTCACGCCGGCCGCCGACGCGGTCCCGCTGCGCGAGCTCGTCGCCGCGGCCCCCGAGCGGGTCGCCCTCCTCGTCGGCGCCGAGGGCCCCGGTCTCTCCGGCGCGGCGATGGCGGCCAGCGACCTGCGGGTCCGCATCCCGATGGAGCCCGGCGTCGACTCGGTCAACGTGGCCACCGCCGCCGCCATCGCCCTCTCCGCCCTCTACGGCCACTGACGCCACGCCCCCACCCCGCGAACTCGTCGACGAACGGCGGCGTTCCTGCTGCTTTTCGTCGACGAGTTGGGGTGGGGGTCAGCGGAAGCGGAAGAGGCGGAGGCTGTTCGTGACGACGAAGACGGACGAGGCGGCCATCGCGGCGCCGGCGATCAGCGGGTTGAGGAGGCCGAAGGCGGCGAGGGGCAGCGCAGCCACGTTGTAGGCGAAGGCCCAGAACAGGTTGCCCTTGATCGTGCCGAGGGTCCGCCGGGACAGGCGGATGGCGTCGGCCGCCGTGCGCAGGTCGCCCCGCACGAGCGTCAGGTCGCTGGCCTCGATGGCCGCGTCGGTGCCGGTGCCCATGGCGAGGCCGAGGTCGGCCTGGGCGAGGGCGGCGGCGTCGTTCACGCCGTCGCCGACCATGGCGACGACCCGACCCTCGTCCTGCAGGCCCCGCACCACGGCGACCTTGTCCTCCGGGAGGACCTCGGCGATCACGTCGCCGCCGTCGATGCCGACCTCGGCGGCGACGGTGCGGGCCGTGGCCTCGTTGTCGCCGGTCAGCAGCACCGGTCGCAGCCCGAGCTCGCGCAGCGACGCGATGGCCTCGGCGCTCGTGGGCTTCACGGCGTCGGCCACGACGAGGGCCGCTCGGGCCCGCCCGTCCCAGCCGGCGACGATCGCCGTGTGGCCGGCGGCCTCGGCCTCCCGGCGGGCGGCGTCGAGGCGGTCGGGCAGCGCCACGCCCCGGTCGGCCAGGAGCGCCGGACGACCGGCCACCGCGGCGCGGCCCTCGACCACGCCCTCCACCCCGAGCCCGGGTCGGTTCCGGAACGACTCGACGGCCGGCAGGGCCCCGACCCGCTCCCCGGCGCCCCGGGCGATGGCCTGGGCGATGGGGTGCTCGCTGGCCGCCTCCAGCCCGCCGACGATGCGCAGCACCTCGTCCTCGGACTCGCCGTCGGCCGGCACCACCCGCACGAGGGTCATCTCGCCGGTGGTCACCGTGCCGGTCTTGTCGAGCACCACGGTGTCGACCTGGCGGGTGGACTCGAGCACCTCCGGCCCCTTGATGAGGATGCCGAGCTGGGCGCCCCGGCCCGTGCCCACCAGCAGCGCCGTGGGCGTGGCGAGGCCGAGGGCGCAGGGGCAGGCGATGATGAGCACGGCGACGGCGGCCGTGAAGGCCTCGTCCCCGGCGTACCCGAGGGCCAGCCACACGCCGAGCGTGGCGAGGGCGAGCACGATCACGACGGGCACGAACACCGCCGAGATGCGATCGGCCAGGCGCTGGGCGGCGGCCTTGCCGGACTGGGCCTCCTCGACGAGGCGGGCGATGCGGGCGAGGACCGTGTCCTCCCCGACCCGGGTGGCTCGCACGACGAGGCGACCGCTCGTGTTCACCGTGGCCCCGGCCACGGTGTCGCCGGGGCCGACCTCGACGGGCACGGGCTCGCCGGTCAGCATCGACGCGTCGATGGCGGAGGTGCCGGACTCGACCTCGCCGTCGGTGGCGATCTGCTCGGCGGGGCGGACGACGAAGCGGTCGCCGACGGCCAGCTGGTCGGCCGGGATGCGGTGCTCGGTGCCGTCGTCGTCGAGGCGCGTGGCCTCCTTGGCGCCGAGGGACAGCAGCGCCTCGAGGGCGGCCCCGGAGCGGCGCTTGGCCCGGGCCTCCAGGTACCGCCCGATGAGCAGGAACAGGGTCACCCCGGCCGCGACCTCGAGGTAGATCTCGTCCCGACCGCCGCCGGTGAGCGAGAACGTCATCGTCATCCCGGGCATGCCGGCCTCGCCCCAGAAGAGGCGGTGCACGGACCAGCCGAAGGCGGCGAGGACGCCCATCGAGATGAGCGTGTCCATCGTGGTGGCGCCGTGGCGCAGGTTGGCCCACGTGGCGCGGTGGAACGGCCACGCGCCCCACACCACGACGGGGGCGGTGAGCGTGAGCGCCAGCCACTGCCAGCTGTCGAACTGCAGGGGCCGGATCATGGACATGGCGACGACGGGGATCGTCAGCGCCGCGGTGACGAGCATCCGGTGGCGGGCCTGCTCGAGGGGCTCGGTGTGGTCGTGGTCGTGCCCACCGCCGTGCCCACCGCCCTCGTGGCGGTCGTGGCCTTCGTGGCCGTGGTGGGTGCGGGCCGGCGCGGGCGGCGGGGGGAGGGTGGCCCCGTAGCCGAGGCCGGTGACGACCTCGACGAGCTGCTCCGGCGCCACCTTGCCGGGGTCGTAGCGGACGCGGGCCTTGTCGGTGGCGTAGTTGACCGTGGCCTCCACGCCGTCGAGGCGGTTCAGCTTCTTCTCGATCCGGGCGGCGCACGAGGCGCAGGTCATGCCCTCGACCTCGAGGTCGACGGCGACCGGCTCGGCGGGGGCGCCGTGGTCGTGGTGGGTGGCGGTCACGACTTCACCAGCCGGGCGATGGCCCGGCTCGCCTCGTCGATCTTCTCGGTGGCGTCGTGCCCGGCGGCGACCGCCTCGTGCACGCAGTGGTGGAGGTGGTCGTCGAGCAGGGCGAGGGCGACGCCCTGGAGGGCGCTGGTCGCGGCGGAGACCTGGGTGAGGACGTCGATGCAGTACGTGTCCTCCTCCACCATGCGGTGGATCCCGCGCACCTGGCCCTCGATGCGGCGCAGCCGCTTGAGCAGGGCGTCCTTCGACTCGACGTAACCGGTCATGCCCATACCCTATAGGGGTATGGGGTAGATGCAACCTCGGCTCAGCCGAGCCGGGCCGCCTGGGCCGCCTCGGTGCGGACGAGCGTGCGGTAGAGGTCGGCGTAGAGGCCGCCCTCGGCGAGCAGCGCCTCGTGGGTGCCGTGCTGCACGAGCCGGCCGCGCTCGAGCACGAGGATCAGGTCGGCTGCCGTGATCGTCGAGAGCCGGTGGGCGATGACGAGGCTGGTGCGCCCGGCGAGCGCGGTGGCCAGCGCGTCCTGCACGAGGCGCTCGTTCTCGGCGTCGAGGTGGCTCGTGGCCTCGTCGAGCACGACGATCGCCGGGTCCTTCAGGAGCATCCGGGCGATGGCGAGGCGCTGCTTCTCGCCGCCGGAGAGCCGGTAGCCACGCTCGCCCACGACGGTGTCGAGGCCGTCGGGCATCTCGCGGACGAGCTCCTCGATCTGGGCCGCCCGCAGTGCTGCCCACAGCTCGTCGCTCGTGGCGTCCGGTCGGGCGTAGCGCAGGTTGCTGCGGATCGAGTCGTGGAACAGGTGCGGGTCCTGGGTGACGACGCCGATGGCCGCCCGCAGCGACTCCTGGATGAGGTCGCGCACGTCGTGCCCGTCGATGCGCACCGCCCCGCCGTCGACGTCCCACAGGCGGGGGATGAGCTGCGAGAGCGTCGTCTTGCCGGCCCCGGACGGCCCGACGAGGGCGACGAGCTGCCCCGGCTCGATGGTGGCGGTGATCCCGTCGAGGACTGGGCCGCGGACCTCGTCGTCCTCGGGCACCGTGCCGTCGCCCTCGGGCCGCTGGGGCTGCGCGGCCTCGAGGGACGGGATGAGCCCTCGGTCCGGGTAGGCGAAGCGCACGTCGACGAGCTCGATCCGCCCCTCGGGGTCGACGAGGTCGACGGCGCCCGGCCGGTCCTGGATCGGGCTCGGGGTGTCGAGGACCTCGAAGACCCGCTCGAAGGAGACGAGCGCCGTGAGCACCTCCACCCGGGCGTTCGTGAGGGAGGTGAGCGGCCCGTAGATCCGGCTCACGAAGGCCGAGAGGGCGACGAGGGTGCCGATGGACATCGAGTCCGAGATCACGAGCTGGCCGCCGATCCAGTAGACGGCGGCCGTCGCCAGGGCCCCGACCAGGCCGAGGGCGACGAACAGGGAGCGCCCGTAGACGGCGGACCGCACGCCGAGCCCGCGGACGGCGTCGGCCTGGCCGGCGAACCCGGCCCGCTCGTCGTCGTGGCGGCCGAAGAGCTTCACGAGCAGGGCGCCGGAGACGTTGAGCCGCTCGTTGAGCGTGTTGCTCATGTCGGCGTTGCGCTCCATCTGCTCCCGGGTGATGGCCTGGAGGCGCCGGCCCACCCGCTTGGCCGGGACGATGAAGAGCGGCAGCAGCACGAGGGCGATGAGCGCGAAGCGCCAGTCGAGGACGACGATCGCCGCCCCCGTCGCCGTGAGGGTGACGACGTTCGACACGACCGAGCCGAGCGTGCCGGTCAGCGCTCGCTGGGCCCCGAGCACGTCGTTGTTCATCCGGCTGTGCAGCGCCCCGGTCTGGGCCCGGGTGAAGAACCCCATCGGCAGCCGCTGGACGTGGTCGAAGAGCGCGACCCGCAGGTCGAAGATGAGGCCCTCGCCGATCTTCGCCGACAGCCACCGCTCGGCCAGGGCCAGCCCGGCGTCGGCGATCGCCGTCAGCACGACGAGCAGGGCGAGGGCGTTCAGGAGGCCCCGGTCGCCGTCGGGGACGGCGTGGTCGAGGATCTCCCGGAACAGCAGCGGCGGCACGAGCCCGAGCAGCGCAGCGGCCACGATGACGGCGACGAACAGCGCCACCGAGCGCCGGTAGGGCCGGGCGAAGCGCCAGACCCGGCGCAGCACGGAGCGGTCCACGGACGCGCCGGCCACCGCCGTCGGGTCGGGGCCGATCAGGCCGCGGGGTCCTCCGCGTCGCATGCCGGGGAGCGTACGGGCGGCGCGGCGGAACCGGGCTCGGGCGTGCGGCGCGCCGGTCTCAGCCCGGGCGCGCAGACGGCGCAGGAGCCTCGTCCTGCGCCGCCTCGGTGGCGGAGAGCGTGGGATTCGAACCCACGGTGGCCCGCAAGGACCACAACGGTTTTCGAGACCGTCCCATTCGTCCGCTCTGGCAGCTCTCCGCCGGCAACGCTACCCGGTGCCGCCGCGGGGCGGCCAAGGCTCAGGCCCGGCGGGCGCGGAAGAAGTCGTCGAGGAGCGCCGCCGCCGCCGGCGCCTCGACGCCGTGCAGCACCTCGACCTCGTGGTTGAGGCGCGGGTCGGCGCAGAGGTTGTAGAGGGTCCCGCAGGCGCCGTTGTCCGTGTTGGCCGCGCCGTAGACGAGGCGGCGGACGCGAGCGCCCAGGAGCGCGCCGGCGCACATCGGGCAGGGCTCCAGGGTGACGACGAGCGTGGCCTCGGGCAGGCGCCACGAGCCCAGGGCCTCGGCGGCGGCGCGGAGGGCGAGGACCTCGGCGTGGGCCGTGGGGTCCCGGCGCGCCTCCCGCTCGTTGCCGGCGTGCGCGACCACCCGGTCACCGACGACCACGGCGGCGCCGACGGGGACGTCGCCGCGCTGGCCCGCCGCGGCGGCGTCGGCGAGGGCGAGGTGCATCGCCTCGAGCTCGATCGGGGACGCGGGGGAGACGGAGACCACGGCCGGCACGCTACCGGGGCAGGACGTGGTGCCCGGACGTCGAACGGGTGGGCAGATGGACCTCCGGCGCTCCCTCGCCGCGGCCGCCGCCGCGATCGTCGCTGCCGCGGTCCCGGGGGCGATCAGGCTGCTGCCGGCGCAGCGCGCGATGGACCGGGTGACCGCGACGGTCGTCCCCGCGGCCTACGTCCCGCCGGCGTCCGGGGCGACCCCGGTGGCGCCGCCTCCGCCGGAGCTGGTGGGCGCCCCGGCGCCGGCCGCCCCGCCGCCCGCCGGCTTCGCGGCCGACCGCGGCGAGGGCCAGGTGTTCGCGCTCGTCGTCGGGATCGACGACTACCCCGGCACGAGCGCGGACCTCGACTGGGCGACCGCGGACGCCGCGGCCGTGGACGCCGCCCTGGACGGCTTCGGCGTCCCCCCGGAGCACCGGATGGTCCTCCGCGACGGCCAGGCCCGCCGGGCCGTCCTCGAGGACGCCATCCGCGCCCTCGCCGCCCAGGGCGGCCCGGACTCGACCCTCGTGTTCGCCTTCGCCGGCCACGTGCGCAAGCTCGGGCCGGACCGCGAGGCGATGGTGACGGCCGAGGGGGACCTGCTGACCGACCTCGACCTCGCGGCGCTCCTGGCCGACGCCCGGGGCGACGTCTGGCTGCTCATGGCCTCCTGCTACGGGGCCGGGTTCACCGAGGCCCTCGCCCCGGGCCGGGTCCTCACGGCTGCGGCGGGAGCGGACGACCTCGCCTGGGAGAGCCCCGCCGTCTCCGGCTCCTACCTGGTCCACCACCTGGTGCGGGAGGGCTGGCTCGAGGGGCGGGCCGGCCCCACGGTCCAGGAGGCCTTCGCCTGGGCCGACGCCCGGCTGCGCGACCACCCCGAGCTGCGGCCGGTGCAGGTCGACATGTCCACCGAGCCGATCCGCCTCGGTGCGCCCTTCGCCGCGCCGCCCGCCGACCCGCCGCCTCCGGTGGTGGGCCTGCCGGGCCCCGGCGGTCCGCCCGCCCCGCCGCCCGACCCCGCGCCCGAGCCCGCGACGGCCGCGAGCGTCCCCGGTCGTCCGCCGGTCGAGGACGAGCGGCGGTGCACGCTGATCGTCCTCTGCGGGTGACCGCGGACCCGAGCCCGGACGCGGCTCCGGGCGGTCACCGCTGGTGACCGCCCGGACCGTCCGGCGGAGGGAGTGGGATTTGAACCCACGGTGGGTTGCCCCACACACGATTTCCAATCGTGCCGATTCGGCCGCTCTCGCACCCCTCCTCGGCGCCACCCCGCGGGGTGGCTCTCGGGAGCGTTCAGGCTATCGTGTCGGTCGGCCCGCTCTCACATGTGGCGGTCGGGTCCTGTGCAACTGCAGCCCGTGAACCGAGTCAGGGCCGGGAGGCAGCAGCTCTCAGCGGAGCCTGCGGTGTGCCGCAGATCGCCTGACCGTCACATGGGGGAGCGGGCCGCGTCGCGCCCGAGCCCGGGCCCTCGTCCCGCCGGTAGGGTCGGGGACCGTGGCTGATCCGTACCAGGCGCTCTACCGCCGCTACCGCTCGAAGCGCTTCAGCGAGCAGCGTGGCCAGGACGACGTCATGCGCGCGCTGCGCACGGCCGTCGTGGAGGACCGCGTCGGCCACGCCTACCTCTTCAGCGGCCCCCGCGGCACCGGCAAGACCTCCACGGCCCGCATCCTCGCCAAGGCCCTGAACTGCGAGGCGCTGGAGGACGGCGAGCCCTGCGGTCGCTGCCCGAACTGCGTGGCTGTCGACGAGGGGCGCATCGTCGACTGGCTCCTCGAGCTCGACGCCGCGTCGAACAACGGCGTGGCCCAGATGCGCGAGCTCATCGACCGCCTGCCCCTCGGCACCTCCGGGCGGCGCAAGGTCGTGATCCTCGACGAGGTCCACATGCTGAGCGCCGGCGCCTCGAACGCGCTCCTCAAGTCCCTCGAGGAGCCGCCGGCCCACGTGGTGTTCATCCTCGCCACCACGGACCCGCAGAAGGTGCTGCCCACCATCCGGAGCCGCACCCAGCACTTCGAGTTCCACCTGCTGCCCGCCGACGAGCTGGCCGAGCACGTCCGTCACGTCATCGCCGACGCCGGGCTCGACCTCGGTGAGGACGCCGTCCAGTGGGTGATCCGCCAGGGCGGCGGCTCCGCCCGCGACACCCTCTCCGCGCTCGACCAGGTCGCGGCCATGGGCCGGGTGCCCGGCGAGGGCCAGCCCGTGGACGCGCTGCTCGACGCCCTCGTCGCCCGTGACGCCGGCGCCGCCCTCGTGGCCGTGGCCGAGGCCGCGTCGTCGGGTCGCGACCCGCGGACGCTCGGGGAGACGCTCATCGCCCGCCTGCGGGACGCCTTCCTGGCCCTGATGGACGCCCCGGACCGGCACCTCCCCGAAGCCGACCGGGCTCGGGCCACCGAGCTCGGCCAGACCCTCGGCGCCGCCCGGCTGACCCGCGCGCTCGAGGTGCTCGGGGAGTCGCTCGTCGAGCTGGCCCGCAAGCCCGACCCCCGGATCGTGCTCGAGGTGGCCCTCGTCCGCCTGTGCCGCCCGGAGGCCGACACCAGCCCCGAGGCCATCCTCGACCGCCTCGAGCGCCTGGAGCGCACCGTGGCGAGCGGGGTGCCCGCCGCGTCTCCGGGCGCCGCGCCCGCCGGGGGCGTCGTCCCGCCTGGCGCGGGACCCGCCCCGGCGCCCGCTCCGGCCAACGAGCCCACGTCGGCCGCGCCGCCGGTCGCCGGAGGTCCCGCGGCGGCGGCTCGGGCCGAGCTGGCCCGCATCCGCGGCGCCGCGGCCGCCCCCGGCGGCGGCAAGCCCCGCCAGCCGGTCAAGAAGGCCACCGCGCCCGCTGCGCCCGCGCCGCCGAGGCCCGCGGCCGAGGCCCCGGCGGCCCCCGCCGCGCCGGCGCCGGCCCCGGTCACGGCCACCGCCGGCGGTGCCGGGCTGCCCTCGCTCGAGGAGCTCACCGCGGCCTGGCCCCAGATCCTGGCCGGCTTCAAGCCCAGCCTGCGAGCGGCCTACGAGGAGGGGCGCTTCACCGAGGTCTCCGCCACCCACGCCCACCTGATGCTCTCGGCCGGGCACGTCCGGGCCGGGGAGCCCCGCCGGGCCGAGGTGGAGGCCGCGCTGGCCCGCCACTTCGGCCGGCCCGTCCCGCTGAAGCTCGTCGCCGGCGGCCCCACCGCCGACCCGGACGAGGGGCCCCGGGGCGGCGCCGCGGCCGCCCCCGTCGACGACGACCACGACGAGGACATCGGCGATCTGAGCGAGCTGGAGGACGCGCCCGACGCCGCCACCGGCCTGGCCCGGGTGGTCGAGGCCTTCCCCGGCGCGGAGCTGCTCGAGGAGCCGTAGCAGCGGGCGGGACGCGGCCTACGCTGCGAGGCGTGACCGACGCCGACGACACCCCTGTGGAGCCCGTGGAGCACCTGAGCGGCGGGCTGCCCGACCTCGCCCAGCTCGGCGACGCCCTGGGCGGCGCCGGCGGCTTCGGGGCCCTCCTCGAGCAGGCCCAGCAGGCCATGGCCGCGCAGGCCGAGGTGGCCGCCCGCGAGGTCGAGGGCGTGGCCGGCGGCGGCGTCGTGCGCATCCGCGCCACGGGCACCGGGCAGGTGCTCGACGTGAAGATCGCCCCCGAGGCCGTCGACCCCGATGACGTGGCGATGCTCGAGGACCTGGTCCTCGCTGCGCTGCACGACGTCACGAACCGCCTCGGGGAGCTCCAGCGGGAGGCGATGGGCCCGCTCGGCGACCTCCTCGGCGGGGGCTGAGGTGGCGGTCTACGCCCCACCGGTCCAGGACCTGATCGACGAGCTCGGCCGCCTGCCGGGCATCGGCCCGAAGTCCGCGCAGCGGATCGCGTTCCACCTCCTGAAGGCGGAGCGGGTCGACGCCCTGCGCCTCGCGGACGCCATCACCCGGGCCAAGGACCGGGTGACCTTCTGCCAGACCTGCTTCAACATCGCTGAGGGCGAGGCCTGCGAGATCTGCTCGGACGAGCGGCGCGATGCGAGCCTGCTCTGCGTCGTCGAGGAGCCCCGGGACATCGTCGCCGTGGAGAAGACCCAGGAGTTCCACGGCCGGTACCACGTCCTCCAGGGTGCGATCAGCCCGATCGACGGCGTCACCCCCGACCAGCTGCGCATCCGCGAGCTGTGCGCGCGCATCGTGGGGGAGGGGATCAGCGAGGTCATCCTCTGCACGAACCCGAACCTCGAGGGCGAGGCCACGGCGATGTACCTGAGCCGGCTCCTGAAGGACCTCGACGTGAAGGTCACCCGCATCGCCAGCGGTCTGCCGGTGGGCGGCGACCTCGAGTACGCCGACGAGCTGACCCTCGGCCGAGCCCTCGAGGGCCGCCGAGAGGTCAGCTGACCCCAGCGCGGGCCGCCGGACGGCGGCGCGTCCGAGCGCGCCTGCCCGGAGAATGACTGAGGCACCGGGACTTCGTCGGGGCGGGCGGACAGACCGACGAAGCACTCCGGTGCCTCAGAGCTTGTCGTCATCTCGTGGATGACGTTGCGATCACGTTACAACCTTTGCGATTGCGTTGCAAGGGGTTGTTCGAGACCACGTGGTGGGCGTGGGGCTCGGCCCTCATGTACCCACGACGCGACGGTCCAAACCTCGCGATCTCGAGATCGCTCGGCGCCGTCAGTCGACGGGCGCGGGTCGGGGGGCCAGGTCCCCGTCGAGCGCCGGCCCGGGCGCCGGCGCCGCCGCCTCCCGGGGCAGGAGGCGCGCGGCCAGCGCGGCCGTGACGCCCACGGTGGCCGCGGCCACGATCGCGGCCAGGCCCAGGCCGTCGACGAAGGCCTCCCGGGCGGCCTCGGCCAGCGCGCCGCCGGCCCGGCCGCCCAGGCCCGCCGCCACCTCGAGGGCCCCGGAGAGGCCGCTGCGGGCCAGCGCGGCGGACGGCTCGGGGAGCCCGTCCAGCGCGGGGGCGACCTCGGTGGCGAAGCGGGTGGTGAGCAGGGAGCCGAGCACGGCCACCCCGAGCGCGCCGCCGAGCTCGCGGGTGGTGTCGTTCATGGCCGACCCGATCCCGGCCCGGGCCGGCGGCACCGCCGACATGATGAGCGTCGTCAGCGGGGTCATGGAGATCGACATCCCGACCATCATCGGGAGGTAGGCGGCGTAGACCGCCGCCACGGGGCTGCCCTGGCCGAGCGACGAGAAGGACAGCAGGCCGCCGGCCACGAGGCCGAGGCCCACCCCGGCCACCCGGGACACGCCGAAGCGGGCCACCAGCCGGGGGGCCTGCGGGGACAGCAGCATCATCGTCAGGGAGATCGGCAGCATCGTCAGCCCCGCCACGAGCGGCCGGTACCCGAGGACGAGCTGCAGGTACTGGGTGACGAGGAAGAAGGCGCCGAACATGGCGAAGAAGGCCACGGCGATCCCGGCCGACGCCACGCTGAACCGGCGGTCCCGGAAGAGGCTGAGCTCGAGCATCGGGTGGGCGGCGCGCCGCTCCCGGAGGGCGAAGGCGAGGAGGAGCAGCGCGGCGGCGCCGAAGGTCCGCAGGGTCGCGGCAGAGCCCCAGCCGTGGTGCGGGGCCTCGATGATGGCGTAGACGAGCGCGCCGACCCCGAGGATCGACAGCACCGCGCCCGGCAGGTCGAGGGGCTCCCGGCCCCGCACGGTCTGGACGGGCACGAGGCGGATGCCGGCGACGAGGGCGACCCCCACGAGCGGGATGTTCACGAGGAACACCGACCCCCACCAGAAGCGCTCGAGCAGGAAGCCGGTGGTGACCGGTCCGAGGGCGGCGGCGCCGGCGGCGATCCCGGCCCACATGGAGATGGCCCGACCCCGCTCCTCGGGCGGGAACACGCTGGTCAGGATCGACAGCGTCGAGGGCATCACGAGCGCGGCGGCCACGCCCATCACCGCGCGGCAGGCGACGATCTGCCCGGCCGTGTCCGCCATCGACGCGGCGATGGCGGCGACGAGGAAGAGGACGAGGCCGGCCTGGAGGGCCCCCTTGCGGCCGAAGCGGTCGCCGAGGGTCCCGGCCGTGAACAGCAGCCCGGCGAACACGAGGGCGTAGCCGTCGACCATCCACTGCAGCTCGCTCTGCGAGGCCCCGAGGTTGCGGGCCAGCTGCGGCAGCGCCACGTTCAGGCTGCCGTTCGCGATCATCACGATGGCGAGGCTGAGGCACAGCACGAGGAGCGTCCGCCAGCGCCTGGCGTGGACGGCGGGATCCTCGTGCAGCGCCGGGAGCTCGGCGCTGAGGGGCTCTGCGGTGGGCATGTCGGGCACCCTAAGACCTCAAGCGTGCTTGAGGTCAAGGGCCGCTTCGGGGACGGCGACGGCGGCTCAGCGGTTCACGACGAGCGAGAGCGCGGTCCCCTCCGGGGTGGGCTCGAAGCGCACCTCGTCGACGAGCGATCGCATGATGGGGATGCCGAGGCCCCGCTCGTGGCGCAGGCGGTGGGGGTCGGAGGGGGCCGGTGCCGCCGGCGCGGCCCCGGGGTCGAAGCCGCCGGCCCGGTCGATCACCACGACGGTGACCGCCTCCGGGCTGACGTGGACCTCGACGCGCACCGGTCCGGGGGCGCCGGCCTCGACGTGCGCGTCGATGGCGTTCGTGCAGCCCTCGGAGACCGCGAGGCGCAGGTCGTCCACCCGCACGGGGGGCAGGTCGGCGAGGTGGGCCGCCGTCTCGACCAAAAGCCGGACCAGGGCCAGGTGGTCCCGCTGGGCTGGGATCTCGAGCACGACGGGCGCGGTCACGCCGCCCCCGCTCCGGCCGGTCCGGGCGCGGTGCTCGGCGCCGCCACCGCGGCGTCCACGTCGGCGTGCAGCGGCACCGCCCCGTCGAGGCCCACGAGGGCGAACGTCCGCTGCAGGTGGGGGCGGGTCGACACGAGTCGGGCGTCGCCGCCCTGGGCGCGAGCGCGACGCACGATGCCGATCAGGACCCCGAGCCCGAGCGAGTCCACGAAGTCTACCGCGGTGAGGTCGAGCACGAGGTGGTGGCGGCCCTCAGCCACGAGCCCGACCGCCGTCGTGCGGAGCTGCGGGGCGGTGGCGAGGTCGAGGTCCCCGCTCACGCGCAGCACCGTCCACTCGCCGAGGTCCTCGTGGCGCACGGTCAGCTGCACGCCGCCGAGCCTACGAGAACGGCCCCCGGCGGCCCGGAAGTGACACGCGTGAAATCACAGCCCTGTCATCCTGTCGGTCGCCACCCGTACCATCGGGGTGCCCATGGCGCTCCACTCCGCCCACCCCGAGGTCGCCGAGCCCCTCGTCGCCGAGCTCCTCGTGGAGCTCGCCGCGGCGCGCGACGCGGCGATGGTGGCCGAGGACGGGGTCGCGCCCCCTCCCGGGCCCGGTCGGCTCGTGCACCTGCACCAGCTCCCGCCCCGCCCGGCCCGCACCCGCCCGCTCGCCCGCCCCCTCCCGCCGGCGGTGGCCGAGCGGGTCCCCGCGGCGCTGTGGGCCCACCAGGCCGAGGCCATCGACCACGCCCGGGCCGGGCGCTCGGTCGTGGTCGCCACGGGCACGGCCTCGGGGAAGTCGCTCTGCTACCAGGTGCCGATCGGGGAGGCCGCGTGCGCCCCGGTGCGCCCGGGCACCGCGCTCGTGCTGTTCCCCACGAAGGCCCTCGCCCACGACCAGCTGCGGGCGCTCACGGCCCTCGAGCTGCCCGGCGTGGTGGCGGGCGCCTACGACGGCGACGCGGGCCCGGAGGAGCGCACCTGGATCCGCAAGAGCGCCTCCGTGGTCCTCACGAACCCGGAGATGCTCCACGCCGGGATCCTGCCCCACCACGAGCGCTGGTCCACCTTCCTCGGGCGGCTGCGCTACGTCGTCGTCGACGAGCTCCACGCCTTCCGCGGCGTGTTCGGCTCCCACGTGGCCCAGGTCCTGCGCCGCCTCCGCCGCCTGGCCGCCCACCACGGCGCCCAGCCCACGTTCATCTTCTGCTCGGCCACGATCGGCGAGCCCGCCCGCCTGGCGGAGGCCCTCTGCGGCGCGCCGGTCGTGCCCGTCACCGACGACGGCTCCCCCCGGGGCCCCCGCACCGTCGCCCTGTGGCAGCCCCCGGTGCTCGACGTCGTCACGGGGGCCCGGGCCTCGTCGCGGCGGGAGGCGGCCGCGGTGAGCGCCGGGCTCATCGACGCCGGCCGGACCACCCTCACCTTCACCCGCTCGCGGCGGGGGGCCGAGCTCGTCGCCGCCGACGTGCGCCGCCGCCTGCCCCGCCACCTGGCCCGTCGGGTGCGCTCGTACCGGGGCGGCTACCTGCCCGAGGAGCGGCGGGAGATCGAGGACCAGCTCTTCGGCGGGCACCTCTCGGGGATCGTGGCCACGTCGGCCCTCGAGCTCGGCATCGACGTGGGCCAGCTCGACGCCGTCGTGCTCGACGGGTTCCCGGGCACCATCGCCTCGTTCTGGCAGCAGGCCGGCCGGGCCGGGCGGGCGAGGCAGCCGTCCGCCGCGGTGCTCGTGGCCGGTGAGGACCAGCTCGACCAGTGGCTCGTCCGCCACCCCGAGGAGCTGCTGGCCCGCCCGCCCGAGCCCGCCGTCGTGAACCCGGCCAACCCGTACGTGCTCGACCCGCACCTGCGTTGCGCCGCCCACGAGCTGCCCCTCACCCACGCCGACGAGCGGTGGTGGCCCGGCACCCTCGACGACGGCATCCGCCGCCTCGTGCAGGCCGACGAGCTCGTCGTGCGCCGCCGGGGGCGCCGCCAGGAGCCGATGGCCGTGTGGGACGGCGTCGGCTGGCCGTCCCACCACGTCGGGCTCCGCAACGCCGGCGGCCCCCCCGTGCAGATCCGCACCGTCGGCGACGAGCGGCGCATCGGCGACGTCGACCGGGCCCGCGCTCCCGAGCAGCTCCACACCGGGGCCTCGTACCTGCACCAGGGCGAGCACTGGCGGGTCACCGAGCTCGACCTCGAGCAGGGCGTGGCCTGGGTGGAACCGGACGACGGGCTCACCTACACCGTCGCCCGGCGCACCACGGACATCCGCCTCCTCGAGGAGGACGCCCGCGCGGCGGTCGGGCGGGCCACCGCCGTGCTCGGCACCGTCGAGGTGGAGGATCGCGTCGTCGGCTACCAGCGCAAGGAGACGGGCACCGCGAGGATCGTCGCGTCGGAGCCGCTCGACCTGCCGCCCTCGCTGCTCGTCACCCGGGCCGTCTGGTACCTGATCGACGAGGCCACCGTGGAGGCCTCGGGGATCGACCGCACGCTCCTGCCCTCCGCGCTCCACGCGGCCGAGCACGCCGCCATCGGCATGCTCCCGCTGTTCGCGATCTGCGATCGCTGGGACGTCGGCGGCGTGTCGATCGCCCGCCACCCCGACACGGGGCTGCCCACGATCGTCATCTACGACGCGGTGCCCGGCGGCGCCGGCCTGGCCGAGCTGGGCTTCGCCGCCGCCGACCGGCACCTCGCCGCCACGCTGGAGGCCGTGGACGCCTGCCCGTGCGCGGACGGCTGCCCGTCGTGCGTGCAGTCCCCGAAGTGCGGCAACGCCAACGACTTCCTGGACAAGGCCGCCGCGGTCGCGCTGCTCCGCACCGTGCTCGACGGCTGACGGCGGTCGCCGGCGGCCCGCGCCGGCGGTGACCAGGTGGACCCGGTCAGTAGGGCGACGAGGCCCGGGCGAGGGCCCGGAGGTGGACCGCCCACATGACGAGCACGAGCCCGATGGCGATCGGGACGAGCAGGCCGCGCGACCCCTCCTCGTCGGCCAGCGACGTGGCGGCGAGCTCCTCCTCGTCCTCGAGCTGCTCGACCGGGTCGTAGGGGAGCTCCTCGTCGTAGCCGGTGTCGGCCGTGGTGGACGTGGTGCTCTGCGGCGACTCGGCGATGTTGGGCTGCAGAAGGGGCGGCAGGAAGGAGCCGCCGCGGCCCGTGCGGGGCGGGGTCACCCGCACCGAGGGGCCGTTGCTGGTCCGGGTGGGTCGGGTGGGCAGGTCGACACCGGGGTCGCCCGCGCCGCCGTCCCCACCGTCACCGCCGTCGCCCGGGTCACCGGGGTCGCCGGGGTCACCCGGGTTCCCGGGATCGCCGGGGCCACCGCCGCCGGGCGGGCCGCTCGGATCGCCCGGGGTGCCGGGGTCGGAGGAGACCCGCACGGTGACCGAGGTGGCCTCGCCGGCCCGGGAGTCGTCGGTGCCGTAGCGGATGGCCAGCACCCGGTAGGTGACCGTGCCGGCGTTCGTCGGGAGGGAGCGGTCGACCAGCTCGGTGACGCTCGCGTCGAGGACCTTGACCTCGGTGAAGGCCCCGTCGTCGACCTTGCGCTCCACCCGGTAGCCCCGCAGGTCGGGGTTGCCGCCGCGCATGTCGGCCCAGGTGACCCGGGCGCCGGCGGCGGTGCGGACGGCCTTGACGCCCGTGACGACCGGGGCCGGCCGAGCGATCGTGACCGAGCGGACCAGCTGGGCGGACCCGCCGCTGGCGGGCTTGGCGGTGGCGCGCACCGTCACGGTGTAGGTGCCGTTGCACGGCGCGGCGACGTCGAAGGCGAAGTCCACCTGCGTCGTGGCCTCCATGGGCCCGAAGGAGGGGACCGTGCAGCCCGCGGGGAGGTCGCCGGGCGCGGCCACCGACGGGTTGACGACGACGCCGTACGGCTTCCGCTGGATCAGGTTGACCTGGTAGGTGCCGGTGCGGCGGATGGTGCCGGCCACCGTGGTGCCGCTCACGCCCGCCTGGCCCTCCCATCCCCCGGGCAGGGTGTCCTGGGAGACGGCTGCGGGGGCCGCACCGACGAGGAGGAGGGCGCCGGCGAACCCGGCGGCGAGGGCGCGGCGGATCACGAGGACACCTCGCTGCGGATGAGCCTGGCCTTCACGATGAGTCGCTCCCGGGCGCTGTTCTTGGGATGGCAGGTCGTGAGGGTGAGGGTCGCTTCGTTGGGGGTGTTGGCCACCACGCTCACGTCGTTCGGCTTCACCACGAAGGGTTCCTGCGAGATCTCATAGGTGCAGCTGCCGATCGGGGTCTCGAGGGTGATCTCGTCCCCCACCTCGAGCAGGTCGAGGTTGTGGAACGGACGCCCGTAGGTGGTGCGGTGGCCGGCGATCCCGACGTTGCCGATCTCGCAGGGGAGGGGGGTGTTCGGGTAGTGCCCGGCCCCGGCCCGCAGGGCGCTCGCGGTGGTGCCCTCGACGACGACGACGCTCACGTCGATGTCCGGGATGATGATCCGGGTGAGGCTGTCCCCGACGCCGACGTTGCGGTCCAGGTAGGCCTGGCGGATCTCCGGGCTGGCCAGCTGCCGGTCCAGGCGGGACTGGATCCGGTCCTGCAGCAGGTTCGTGTAGAAGGGGTAGCCCACCGTGCCCACGGCACCCACGAGCAGGCCCAGCGAGGCCGTGGTCACGAGCATCCGGGCCCACGGCCGGGTCCGCATCGCGAGGACGAGCCGGGTGAGCGGGTCGCGGCCGCTGGCCGTGATCGGCGTCGGGGGCCGCTTCGCCACGTGGGCCGGCTTCCGCGGGCGCGCGTCGGGGCCGTACACCGACAGCGCGGCGATCATCAGCACGATGCAGGCGGTGGCGGCGAGCTGGGGCATGGGCGGGAAGGCTGGAGAACCAGACGGGGCCGGCGGGTGACCCGCCGGCCCCAATGATGTCTGATGTCGGCGCTAGATCCTCAGCGGGTCAGGCTGGCCCGGCGGACCGCGGCGACGCCGAGGCCGGCAGCCAGGAACAGGCCGAAGGCGATCGGCAGGCCGGTGCTGCCACCGGTGCGGGGCAGCGTGGGCGGCTGCTCGGGGGTCTCGGTGGTGGGCGGCACCTGGGCCGGGACGGCGTTGGCGGCGGCCACGGACTCGGACAGGGCCAGGGCGAGGAGCGGGTCGCCGAGGAGGCCGAGCACCTCGATGCGGGCCGGGGCCACGGCGACGCCGAGGGTGCCCTCGCCGAAGTTGAGGCCGTACGCCTCGAGCTCGGCCTCGTCGAGCACGTCGGGGTTGCCGCCGAGCTCGACGCAGAGGATGTCGGCGAGGACGCCGCTGTCGCAGTTCAGGAGCCCGTCGAGGTTGTCGAGCAGGGAGTCGACCAGACCCGGGACGAGGTCGGTGAGCAGCTCGTGGAGGATGCCGAGCGACTCGGGCACGTCGACGCTGAGCAGCGCCGCCCGGGAGCCCTCGAAGGAGGTCTCGCCGGTGGTGCGGTCGGCCGTCACGGTGGCCGCCGTGGGGGCGATGCTCACGCTGAGGATGCCCTCGCCGCCGGCGAAGTCGCCGCCGAGCAGGGCGTCGAGGGTGTCGCCGAGGCCGGGGAGGACCTCGACGGTCACGAGCCCGCCGGCCGCGGCCGCCGTCACCTGGTCCGCCGTGGCGGCGACCTCGCTGACGGTCGGCGCCACCCGGACCCGGGCGATGGTCAGGTCGGGGTTCGTGATGTCGAGGAGCCGGCCGACGAGCTCGTCCACGAGGGCGTCGAGGTCGATGATCCCGCCGGGGCCGCAGAGCCCGATCTGGCCGAGGAGGACGTCGCAGAGCTGGTCCACGAGCCCCGAGGTGGTCTCGAGGAGCGGGGTGAGCAGACCCTCGAGCACCGGGCCGAGCACGCCGACGAGGCCGGCGGTCAGGCCGTTCAGCTCGATGACGACCTCGCCCGAGGACGAGGAGGCGCTCGGGTTGCCGCCGTCGACCGCCGCAGCCGTCCGGACGCAGGCGATGTCGATGGTCAGGCCCGACCCGGCGAGCAGGTCGGTCACCGGGGTGAGGTCGAGGGGGCAGACCTCGTTGGTGTCGCTCTGGCCGCTGGTGGCCGTCACCGGGGCGTCACCCGGCACGGGGCTGCCCACGAGGAGCGCCGCCGCACCGTTCGCGGCCGCGGTGGGCTCTGGCGTGGAGGCCACGCCGGCCTGGGTGAACGAGAGGGCCAGCTCCTGGCCCAGGATCTCGAGGGTCAGCGCGGAGGCCTGCGCCCCGCCTGCGTAGTCCCCACCGGAGCTGCTGCTGTCCTGTGCCGTCACCCCTGGCGCTGCGGCCACGAGCAGGATCCCGGCTGCCGCCAGAGTGGCGATCGTCCGCCTCAACATGTGTTCCTCCCTTGGCCCGCCCCAACGCGGACCGATGATGCGATGTCGAGCCGGATCGACCCAGGGCCGACCGGTCGTCTGCGCAGTTCGCCGTGTAACCGGCGAATCCTGTCACAAGGTACGCCGCGATGTTCAACCGAATCGGGATGAAGGGGACGAGCTGGTCGGTCAGCGCTCGACCCGCATCGTGGCGCTCGCGTCGAGCACCCGGTCGGCCACCAGCGCGCCCGCGAGCGGGACATCGGTCGGCGACCGGTAGCGCACCGTCACGGTGACCGTGGTGCCGGGCTCACCGCGGGCCGAGACGGTGACCTCGAGGCGGTCGGCGGGCAGGCCGCTCCCCTCGACGGCGGCGGCGCGGATCCGGCTCACGTCTCCGTCGACGGCGGCGGCGCGCGCCGCCTCCCGGGCCGCGTGCTGGACGAGGACGACGTCGCGGGCGACCAGCCCCACCTGCAGCGCGGCGAGCACCAGGAGGAGCACGACCGGCAGGACGAGGGCCAGCTCGACGGCGGCCTGCCCGCGGTCGGACCGGGAGGCGGCGCGGCCTCGCATCAGGACACGCGCCCGATGACCTGGTCGAGCACGGTGTTGAGCAGCGACGAGATGCGGTCGGAGCGGGTCGCCCAGGCGATGAGGAGCGCGGCGACGCCGGCCGCGCCGAGCAGCACGAGGGCGTACTCAGCGGTGGACTGGCCGTCGTCGCGCTGCAGGCGGGCGCGGGCGCGCTCGACGCCGGCGAGCGCCGCGACCTGGAGGGTGATGAGCAGTCGGAGCACGGTGGGACCTCCGTGGTGGGTGGGGTGCAGGGCCTCAGCGGGCCGAGGGCACGGCGGCGGGCCGGCTAGCGGGGGAGGCCCTCGAGGCCGACGGCCAGGAGCGGCACGACGGTCAGGAGGGCGAAGGCGGGGAGGGTGCAGGTGACGAGGGGGCCGAGCAGGCGGACCGGCACCCGCCGAGCCGCCTCCTCGGCTCGGCGCTGACGGTCGAGGCGGAGCTCGAGGGCGAGGCGGTCGAGGGAGGGGCCGAGCGGGGCCCCGTAGCGGAGGTGGTCGGCGAGGAGGTGGGCGAGGGCGCGGGCCCGCTCGCCGCAGGGCGTCAGGGCGGCGACGAGCGCCTCCGCCCTCGGCACGCCGGCGCCCGCCCGCGCCGCGGCCGACCGGAGGGCCGCGCCCAGGGGGCCCTCGACGTGCGGCGCCACCGCGTCGTGGGCCAGGCCGAGGCCCATCCCGCTGCTCGTGCAGAGGAGCAGGAGGTCGACCACGTCCGGCAGCAGCGCGTCCACCTGCGCCTGCGCCCGTGCGCGCGCTCGGCTCTGGCGGTGCCGGACGGCCACCCACGCGCCGCCGACGGCCGCCGGCCCGAGGGGCGGTCCGACGAGGGCGAGGGGGAGCGCCAGCGCGGCGGCCCACCCGAGCGCCCGGGCCGCCATCGGATCGGGATCCAGGCCGGTGCGCCGGGCGAGGGCGCCGCCGAGGCGGGCGACGGCCGAGCAGCGCGACCGCGGGGCGGGTCCGGGCGAGGCGGGCCGTCGGGGGCGCGCCCCGACCGGTGCGAGCACGGCCAGCACCGCCACGGCGGCGAGGATCCCTCCGGCGGCGGCCCTCATGCGGCACCGGCTGTGATCCGGCGCATCCACAGCGCACCGAGGACCTGCAGCGCCACGCCCGCGGTGAGGCAGCCGAAGCCGAGCGGGGTGCGCAGCAGGAAGGGGAGGAGGCGCGGCTCCACCGAGGCGAGGAGCGCGGTGAACCCGGCGGGTGCGAGCGCGAGGAGCGCGGCGGAGGTGCGGGCCTGGGTGGCCAGGGCGCGGACCTCAGCGCGCGCGGCCGCCCGCTCGCGGAGGCTGGCGGCCACCCGGTCGACGGCCCGCGCCAGCTCGCCGCCCCCGGCCAGCCCGAGCTCGAGGGCGGTGGCCGTCAGCACCACGGCCGGCGTGGCGTCCGGTGCGGTGCGCCAGCGCCGCAGCGCGCCGGCCAGCCCCGCGCCGCGGGACACCGCTCGGGCGAGGGCGCCCACATCCCGCGACAGCGGCCAGGGCGTGCCCGGGCCGACGGCCTGGACGGCGCCGCTCGGGGAGCTGCCGGCCCGCAGGGCGCTGGCCAGGCGCTCGAGCCAGGCCACGAGCTGCTCATCCCGTCGGCGTCGGGCCCGCTGCTCCAGCACCCGGGGGAGCAGCCGGAGGCCGACGATCCCGCCTGCGGTCAGCGCGGCGACCGGCACCGGCCCGACGGTCACGACCCCCAGCCCGGCCCCGGCGAGGAGGAGGGGGACGGCGCGCCGCCACACGACCCCGGGGTCCACGGGCGCGCCTGCCGCCCGGAGGGCGGCGACCACCGCGGCGGGGGCCTCCCGCGGCGCCACCCCGCCGGCGCGCAGCGGACGGGCCACCGGCCGGCTGCCCACCGCGGCGGCCACGGCGAGCACCGCACCAGCGGCCAGCCCGAGGGCGCCGAGCGCGATCACGCGAGCCACCCCGGGCTCGGCGGGGGCGCGTGGGGCGCCCGCGGCGGACGGGTGGGCAGCGCGCGCAGGCCGTCGGGACCGGCCAGCTCGGCGAGCCGGGACGCCGCCTGGGGCGGGCCCACCTCCCCGACCGCGACGATGCGGCGCCCGCCCCCGGGCGTGCGACCGACCTGCACGACGAGGTCGACGGCGGCGGCGATCTGCTCGCGGGCGGCGGCCAGCGGCAGGTCGAGGCCGGCGGAGAGGGCCATCACCTCGAGGCGGCGGAGGGCGTCGGCGGGGGAGTTGGCGTGGCAGGTGGACAGCGAGCCCTCGTGGCCCGTGTTCATCGCCCACAGCATGTCGACGACCTCCGGGCCCCGGACCTCGCCGACGACGATGCGGTCGGGGCGCATCCGCAGCGCGTTCCGCACGAGGTCGCGCAGCGGCACCGCGCCGAGCCCGTCCGCCGACGCCGGGCGGGCCTCGAGGCGGACCACGTGCGGCAGGGGCAGGCGGAGCTCGGCCGTGTCCTCGACGGTCACGATGCGCTCCCCGGCCGGGAGCTCGGCGGCGAGGGCGTTTAGGAGGGTGGTCTTGCCGGCGCCGGTGCCGCCGCTGACGAGGATGTTCGCCCGCGCCGCGACGGCCCACCGCAGGAGCGGCCCCACCCCCGGCGGGGCCACCTCGTCGAGGTCCACGGTGCGGACGCCGAAGCGGCGGACCGTGATGCAGGGGCCGTCGACGGCGAGGGGCGGGACGACGACGTTGACCCGGGAGCCGTCCGGCAGGCGGGCGTCGGCGATCGGGCTGCTGCGGTCCGCCCGCAGGCCGAGGGGCCCGACGATCCGCTCGACGAGGAGCTCGACCTCCTCGGCGGCCAGCACCACGCGGGTGCGCTCGACGCGCCCGGCCCGTTCCACCCAGACCGGCCCCGGCCCGTTCACCATGACCTCGGTGATGCCCGGCTCCGTGAGCAGCGCGTCGAGCGGGCCCAGCCCGTGGAGCCGGGCCCGGACGGCCTCGACGACGAGCGTGACCTCCTCGTCCCCGAGCAGCGGCGCCTCGGCCCGCACCGCCGCGGCGACGGCGGGCGCGTCGGTGCGGCGGGCGGGGTCCGCGGCGAGCGCGGCGTGCACGGTGCGGGCCAGCGCCGCGAGGCGGTCAGGCAGCACGACCGAGCTCGCGGGCGAGGCGGCGGGGGAGGCGCAGGGCGAGGACCCCGGCGTCGACCGCGCGCGCCACCGCCGGGTCCACCGCCACCTCGGCGGTGACGGGCACCCCGAGGCACTGCTCGACGTCGGTCCGGCCGAGAGCCCGGCCCGGCTCGCTGAGGAGCACGACCTCCGACGGGCGGATCGGGGCGGCGAGGGCCCGGCGCAGCGCGAGGTAGCAGGGGCGGGTGACGAGCAGGGAGCGGGTGGCGGCGGCGGCGACCGTGACGGCCACCTCCTCCCGGAGCGCGCCGCAGTCGACGACGACGGGCCGGTCGTCGGCCGCCAGCAGCGCGGCCAGCGCATCGGCCCGGGCGGGCTCGAGGGGTTCGCCACCCCGGGGCAGGAGGGCGAGGTGCTCGCCGCCGGGGACCTCGAGGCGGTGGAGCGCATCGGGCGGGACGGTGGGCCCGGCGGCCAGCCAGGCGGCCACCCCGTCGCTCGGCTCGTCGGGCAGGCCGAGCGCGGCCGGCACGTCCCCGGCGAGGTCGACGAGGAGCGCGCCGGCCGGGGCGAGGCGGGCCTCGAGGAGGGCAAGGGCCACCGAGACGACGGTGGTCCCGGAGCCGCCCTTGGCGGACCAGCAGGCGAGGAGCATGGGGCCTCCCACAGCGGGAGCCGCGCGGTGCGCGGCGGGCGGGCTGCGGGGGAAGCGGCGCCGAGGGCCTGCCGTCGACGGTAGGAGCCGGGCCGGCGGCCGACAAGGCCCGATCGCGCGCCCCCAGCGGCGCGGTCCCGCCCGTTACCCTCCGGGTGTGGCTCCCCCGGAGGACGGGCTCCGCCCGGCGGCCTTCTTCGACCTCGACAAGACGGTCATCGCCAAGGCCTCGATGGTGGCCTTCTCGAAGCCGCTGCACCGGGCCGGGATGCTGAGCCGCCGGATGATGCTGCGGGCGGCCTGGGGGCAGATCCTCTACGCCCAGTTCGGGGCGTCGCCCGAGAAGCTCGAGAAGCTGCGCGAGAGCGTCCTCCAGCTCACGAAGGGCTGGGACCAGAGCGAGATCTCGGCCATCGTCCGCGAGTCCCTCGCCGAGACGATCGAGCCGATCGTCTTCGAGGAGGCCCTCGAGCGGATCCGCCAGCACCGGGCGTGGGGGCACAAGGTCTTCATCGTCTCCGCCTCACCGGAGGAGGTCGTCGCGCCCATCGCCCAGCTGCTCGGCGTCGACGAGGCGATCGCCACCCGGGCCGAGCTCGACGAGCAGGGGCGCTACTCCGGTCGCACCGAGCGGTACGTGTACGCGGAGGAGAAGGTGGCGGCCATCGAGGAGGTGGCGGCCCGCGACGGCCTCGACCTCGACCACTCGTGGGCCTACTCGGACTCGGCCACCGACATCCCGATGCTGAGCGCCGTGGGGCACCCCGTCGCGGTGAACCCGGACCGGGAGCTGGCGCGCGCGGCGAGGGCCCGCGGCTGGCAGGTCGAGCGCTGGCGCCTCGAGGTGCCGCTGCGGGAGCGGGTGCCGATGCCGGCGCCCCGGCAGGCCGCGGTGGGCGGCGGGGCGGTGGCGGTGGCCGGTGCGGCAGCCGCGGCCTGGTGGCTCTGGCGGCGCGCCGCAGCGGCCGACGCGGCCCGGCGGGCCGACGTCGACCGCAGATGGGATCAGACGGTGCGGACCTTCTTGGCGGCGACGACGGCGAGGGCAGCGAACACGGCGAGGAGGAGCAGCTTCTTCATGGAGAGGGACGCTACCCGACGCTGATCGCCCCCGCGCCCGCGGGTCCGGACGCGCCGAGGCCCCGCCGGTGGGCGGGGCCTCGTGCGGCGACGGTGTCGCGACTAGACGGCGAGCAGGTCGCGGGCGCCGGTGTCGCTGCTCGGGTGACGGAGCTTCGACATCGCCCGGGCCTCGATCTGACGGATGCGCTCGCGGGTGAGGTTGAAGTGCTCGCCGACCTCCTCGAGGGTCCGGGGCTCGCCGCGGTCCAGGCCGAAGCGCAACTTCAGGATCTCGCGCTCGCGGTCGTCGAGCGGGGCGAGGAGGCGGTTGATCTCCTCGGGGAGCAGGGCCGTGGCGGCCACCTCGAAGGGCGACTCGGCCGAGCGGTCCTCGACGACGTCGCCGAGCTCGGCGTCGCCGTCCTCGCGGAGCGGCTCGCTGAGCGACAGGGGCTCGGCCGCGAAGCGCAGGGCCTCGGTGACCTTGTCCTCGGGCATCTCCACCTCGGCCGAGAGCTCGGCGAGGGTGGCGGGCCGGCCGAGCTTGAGCTCCAGCCGGGCCCGGGCCTTCTGGAGGCGGGCGAGGGTGTCGCCGGCGTGGACGGGCAGGCGGATCGTGCGGCCGGTGTTCGCGATGCCACGGGTGATCGCCTGGCGGATCCACCAGGTGGCGTACGTGGAGAACTTGAAGCCCTTGCGCCAGTCGAACTTCTCGACGGCGTGCATCAGGCCGAGGTTGCCCTCCTGGATGAGGTCCAGGAGCGGCAGGCCGGACGCCTGGTACTTCTTCGCGATCGAGACCACGAGGCGCAGGTTCGACTGGACGAAGGTGCGCTCGGCCTGCTCGCCCTCGCGGGCGGTGCGGCGCAGCTCGCGCCGACGGGCCGGGGTGAGGTCCTTGCCGCCCTCCTCGAGCTCGGCACGCGCCGCGTTGCCGGCCTCGATGGCCTGGGCGAGGCGGACCTCATCGTCCTTCGTCAGCAGCGGGTACTGACCGATGTCGGTGAGGTACAGCCGGACGAGGTCTTCCTCGTCGCGCTCGACGCGCTCCTTGGGCACAGGTGGAACCTTCTTCGTGTCGTACGTAGGGCCTCAGGTGCCGGGGAGGCGGCTCGTTCGCTCGTCGCCCGTCCCCGAGGGCACGGGCTTCACGATACCGATCTGGTCAAGCGCGCCAACCCTGCGTCGCGAATCGTTCGACGGTGTGTCGGAATGTCCTGTTGGGGTGATCCGCGGCCTGGTCCGGGGCCCTCGGGGCGGGTGGGTCAGGTGCCGGCGGGGAAGCCGTGCAGCCCCCCGGCGGCGACGAGCAGGGCGCGCACCGCGGCCTCGGCGGCGGCCGCCTCGTCGAGGGCGGCGGCGTCGGTCGTGAGGCGCTGGAGATGGGCCTCGCCGGTCCGCCAGTGGTCGAGGTCGTCGGCCAGCACGAGGCGCAGCACCCGCGCCGTCGGCTGGTCCGCGGCGGGGGTGCACACGGCCGCCAGCGCGTCGTGGGCGACCACGAGGGCGGGGAGCACCACCCGGTACGCGCCGGCGAGGCGGGCCACGTCGCCCTCCAGCCCCCGCAGGGCCTCGAGCACGGCGGCGACCTCCGGTCGGGCCGGGGCCGTGACCGCCTCGAGGTCGACCTCGCGGGTGCGGGGCACCCGCTCCTCCCACAGCGACGCGTGCCACGCACGGTGCTGCGAGTGGGTGGCGAGCATGACCTTGACGGCCGGGTCGGCGACGCTCTGGACCCAGCCGCCGAGCACCTCGAACAGCTGCTGCTCGATCCAGCGGTGGTGCCCGAAGGCGGTGGCCGAGGCCATCACCGTCAGGGCCGCGGGGGCGTCGGGGGCGCTCAATCGAACACCACCGTGCGGCGGCCGTAGACGAGCACCCGGTTCCCGACGTGGGCCCGGACGGCGCGGGCGAGAACGGTGACCTCGAGGTCCCGGCCCTTGCGGCGCAGGTCCTCGACGTCGTCGCGGTGGCTGACCCGCAGCACGTCCTGGTCGATGATCGGTCCGTCGTCGAGCACCGCCGTGGCGTAGTGGGCGGTGACGCCGATCACCTTCACACCCCGCTCGTGGGCCTGGTGGTACGGCCGGGCGCCCTGGAAGGCGGGGAGGAACGAGTGGTGGATGTTGATGATCCGCTCGGCGTACGCCTCGCACAGCTCGGGCGAGAGGATCTGCATGTACCGGGCGAGGACCACGAGGTCGACCCCCTCGGCGTCGAGCACCTCGCGGACCTGCGCCTCCTGCACGTCGCGCTTGCCCGGCTCGACGGGGAGGTGGTGGTAGGGCACGTCGAACCAGCGGGCCAGCGGCTCGTGGTCGGGGTGGTTGCTGATGACCGCCCGGACGTCCACGGGGAGCTCACCGGTCCGCCAGCGGGTCAGCTGGTCCTGGAGGCAGTGCGGCTCCTTCGAGGCGAGGATCGCCACCTTCGGGCGCTCGTCGGAGAAGCGCAGCGCCCAGCGCATCCCGAAGCGCTCGGCCACGGGGCGGAACGCGTCGGCCAAGCCGTCGCGGGGGAGGTCGAAGTCGTCGAGCTCGAACTCCACCCGCTGGAAGAACGCCCGGTCGGTGTGGTCGGTGTGCTGCTGCAGGTCGATGACGTTGCCGCCGTGCTCGGCGACGAAGGCCGTCATCGCGGCGACGATGCCCGGCTGGTCCGGGCACGAGACGAGGAGGATCGCGGTGGGCATCGGTTCGGTGGTCAGCCTCGGTAGCCGTTGGTGATCGGCATCCGGCGGTCCTTGCCGAACGCCTTCTGGGTGATGCGGGGGCCGGGCGGGTTCTGCCGGCGCTTGTACTCGGCGACGTCGACGAGGCGCGTGATGCGCTCGACGACGTCCGGGTCGAAGCCGGCGGCCACGAGGTCCGCCCGCCCCAGATCCTGCTCCACGTAGGCCTCGAGGAGCGGATCGAGCAGCTCGTAGGGCGGCAGCGACTGGTCGTCGCGCTGGTCCGGGCGCAGCTCGGCCGACGGCGGCTTCGTGATCACCGACTCCGGGATGACCTCGCGGCCGGCCCGCTCGTTGTAGCGACGGCAGAGCTCGTAGACGAGCAGCTTCGGCACGTCCTTGATCACCGCGAAGCCGCCGGCCGTGTCGCCGTAGAGGGTCGAGTAGCCCACCGCCGACTCGCTCTTGTTGCCGGTGGTCAGCACGAGCCACCCCCGGAACTTGTTGGAGAGGGCCATGAGGAGCATCCCCCGGATGCGGGGCTGGATGTTCTCCTCGGTGAGGTCCTCCGGCAGGTCGCCGAAGCTCGGGGCGAGCATCTCGAGGAAGGCCGAGTGGGCGGGCTCGATGGCGATCGTTCGCAGGTCGATGCCGAGGGCGTCGGACAGCCGCTCGGCGTCGGTGCGGGAGTGGTCGGAGGAGTAGCGGCTCGGCATCGACACGGCGTGAACGCGCTCGGGGCCGAGAGCGTCGACCGCGATGGCGGCGACGAGCGACGAGTCGATCCCGCCGGAGAGGCCGAACACCACGTCGGTGAAGCCGTTCTTCTCGACGTAGTCGCGCGTGGCGAGCACGAGGGCCTCGTGGACCTCGTCGATCGGGTCGAGGAGCGGCTCGACGACCGGCGGGCGGGCCGGCTCGGGGTGCGCCTCGACGGGACCGGACACGGCGACGACCGGCAGCGCCGGCGCGGTGGCCCGACCCCGCGGGTCGAGGAGGCGGGTGCGGAACACCGGCGGGATGTCGACGTCGACGACCGTGACGGCCTCGCGCATCTGCGGGCTGCGGGCCACGAGGTCACCCCGGTCGTCGACGACGAAGGACGTGCCGTCGTAGATCAGCTCGTCCTGGCCGCCGACCATGTTCACGTACGCGATGTGGCAGTGGGCGTCCTCGGCCCGCGTGGCGACCATCCGCTCCCGCTCGGCGTGGCGGCCGGCCGAGTAGGGCGAGCCGTTGAGGATGACGACGAGCTCGGCGCCCCCCGCCGACTGCGCGGCGATCGGGCCCTCGGGCTGCCACACGTCCTCGCAGATGGCGACGCCGACCTTCACGCCGGCCACCTCGAAGAGCTGCAGCGGCTGGGTGGTGCCGGGCGCGAAGTACCGCTGCTCGTCGAAGACCGAGTAGTTCGGCAGGAGCTGCTTGCGGTACGTGCCCTTCACCTGCCCGCCCGCGCACACGGCGGCCGCGTTGTAGAGGTCGCGGCCCTGCTCGACGAAGCCCACGACCGCCGCGCACCGCTCGGTGGCCCGGGCCACCTCGTCGAGCGCGGCGAGGTTGTCCCGCACGAACTGGGAGCGCAGGAGCAGGTCCTCCGGCGGGTACCCGGTGAGGACGAGCTCGGGGAAGACGGCGAGGTCGGCCCCGGCGTCAGCCGCCTCCCGGTACGCGGCGAGCGTCTTGCCGACGTTGCCCGCGAGGTCGCCCACGACGGGGTTGACCTGGCAGAGGGCGATCCGGATGCGGGCCATGGCGCGAGCGTACGCGGACCACGGGACGGGCCCGCCCCGCGAGACTGCCGGGGATGGAGGTCGCCGCCCCCGCCGTCGCCGCGCTCGAGCGCTCTGCCGACCCGGTCGGCGCGCGGGCCGCCCTGGCCCGGGTCCTCGAGCTCCACCCCGACCTCTGGGACCGCCTGGGGAGCGACGAGGGCGCCATCGCCCGCCTCGTCGCGGTGCTGGCGGCCAGCCGCCACCTCGGGGACCTGCTGGCCACGGACCCCGCCGCCCTCGGCGCGGTCGTCGACCCCGCGACCGCCCCGCCCGTCCCCGAGGACCCGGACGCCCTGCCGGCCTGGAGCCGACGGGAGCTGCTGCGCGTCGCCGCCCGGGACCTCGCCGAGGCGCCGCCGCTCCTCGAGACGACCGCCGCCGTCAGCCACCTGGCCCGCTCCGTGCTCGGCGCCGTGCACGCCCAGCTCGCGGCCGCCCTCGGGGCCGACGCCCGCCTCGCCGTCATCGGCATGGGGAAGCTCGGCGGGGACGAGCTCAACTACGCGAGCGACGTCGACGTGATGCTCGTGGGCGACGGCGATCCCCGGGCCCTCGAGGCCGCGGGGCGCAAGCTGCTCCAGCTGGCGGGGCGCTGCTTCCGCGTCGACGCCAACCTGCGACCGGAGGGGCGCGACGGCCCGCTCGTGCGCTCGGTCGCCGGCTACGAGGCGTACTGGGCCCGCTGGGCGCAGCCCTGGGAGCGCCAGGCCCTCCTGCGGGCCGTCCCGGTCGCCGGCGACGCCGAGCTGCTCGCGGCCTGGGTCGACCGGGCCCGGGCCGTCGTGTGGGGCCGGCCGCTGTCCGCCGACGAGCTGCGCTCCCTGCGGGCGCTCAAGGCCCGAGCGGAGGAGGCGAGCCGCGCCCGCGGCGACGGCGAGCGCGACGTGAAGCGCGGGCCCGGCGGCATCCGCGACGTCGAGTTCGCGGCCCAGCTGCTCCAGCTCGTGCACGGCCCGGCCGACCCCGCCCTCCGCACGCCCGGCACGGTCGCGTCGCTGCGCGCCCTCGCCGAGGGCGGCTACGTCGACCCCGAGGACGCCGCCACACTCGAGGAGAGCTACACGTTCCTCCGCCGGGTCGAGCACGCCGCCCAGCTGCGGGACGGGCACCAGGTCCACCACGTGCCGGCGGCGCGGGACGAGCGCCGCCACCTCGCCCGCGTGCTGGGCTTCACCGGCGACCCCGGCGCCGGGCCCACCGAGCGCTTCGACCGCGCGCACCTCGCGCACCGCACCCGGGTGCGGGCGGTGCACGAGCGCCTCTGGTTCCGGCCGCTGCTCGCCGCGCTCTCCGGGGCCGGTGCCCTCGGGCCCGAGGCCGCCGCCCAGCGCCTCGCCGCCTTCGGCTTCGCCGAGGTCGACCGCACCCGCCAGGCCGTCGTCGAGCTCACCCGGGGCCTCACGCGCTCGTCCCGGATGATGCAGCAGCTGCTGCCCCTCCTCCTCGACTGGCTGTCGGCGTCGCCGGACCCGGACCTCGGCCTCCTCGGGCTGCGTCGCCTCGTCGCCGGCGACGCCCGCTCCGGTCGGCTCGTGGCCGCCTTCCGAGAGTCCCCCGAGGTGGCTCGACAGCTCGCCGTGGTGCTGGGCACGAGCGAGCAGCTCGGGGAGATCCTCCTCGCCAACCCCGACCTGGTGGAGCGGCTGGCCGACCCGGAGCGCCTCCAGACCCGCCCGGTCGACGAGCTCGTGGAGAGCGCCACGGCCGCGGTCGGTTGGCGGCGCGAGCCGGGGGAGCGCCTCGCCGCGCTCGGGCGGTGGCGAGCCCGCCACCTCCTCGGCATCGCGGCGCGCGACGTGCTCGCGGACGCACCGGTCGAGCGGGTGGGCGCGGACCTCGCCGCGCTCGCGGAGGCGGTGATCCGCACGGCGCTCGCCGGCCTGGAGCCGCAGGTGCCGTTCGCGGTGGTCGCCCTCGGTCGCCTCGGCGGCGCGCAGCTCGCGTACCCCAGCGACCTCGACCTCGTGTTCGTCCACGAGGGGTCCTCCGTCGCCGCCGCCGAGGAGGCCGACCGGGTCGCCACCGGCCTCGTCCGGGCGCTCAACGGGACCACCCCGTCGGACCGGATCTGGGCGGTCGACACGACCCTGCGCCCCGAGGGGCGCAACGGGCCGCTCAGCCGGAGCCTCGCGGGCTGGCGCAGCTACCTCGAGCGCTGGGCGTCCACCTGGGAGCGGCAGGCCTACCTCCGGATGCGCCCCGTGGCGGGTGACGGCGCCCTGGCGGCCGCGCTGTGCGACGAGGTGGCGGACGCGATCTGGGCCCGGCCCTTCACCGAGGCGGACGCCCGGGAGGTGCGGCGCATGAAGGCCCGCATCGAGCACGAGCGCATCGGTCCGGGCGAGGACCCGCAGTTCCACCTCAAGCTCGGCCCGGGGACGCTCTCCGACGTCGAGTTCACCGTCCAGCTGCTCCAGCTCCAGCACGGGGTCCGGGGGGCGTCGACGATCGCCACGCTCCGGACCCTCGTGGAGGCCGGGCACCTCACGGCGGACGAGGGCGAGGTCCTCGAGGAGGCCTACCGCTTCTGCGAGCGCACCCGGAACCGCACCCACCTCGTGGCGGGCGGCGGCGACTCGCTGCCCGTCCGGCCCGAGCACCTCATCCCGCTCGCCCGCTCGCTCGGCATGACCGCGTCCGAGCTGCGGGAGGCGTACCGACGGCGCACCCGCCGGGCCCGCCGGGTGGTGGAGGCCCGCTTCTACGGCCGCAGCTGAGGCCCGCCGGGCGGGCTGGGGAGGGAGGGGTACGCTCCGCGCCGGACCACGAGATGACCAGGGGGAGCCGTGCCCGTCCACCCGCAAGTGCAGACCATCCTCGACCTGCTGGCCCAGATGGGCGGACCCAAGACGTCGGAGCTGAGCCCCGAGGAGGCCCGGGCGTCGTACCGCATGCTCGGCGCCGCGGAGGTGGCCGAGGAGGTGGAGCGGGTCGACGACCGGCGGATCCCGGGACCCGCCGGGGACATCCCGATCCGCGTGTACACGCCGGCGTCGGCCGTCGGGGCCGACCACGGCGTCCTCGTGTGGTTCCACGGCGGCGGCTGGACGATCGGCGACCTCGAGACGGCCGACCCCACGTGTCGGCGCCTCGCCAACCGGGTCGAGGCCGTCGTCGTCTCCGTCGACTACCGCCTGGCGCCGGAGCACAAGGCGCCGGCCGCCCTCGAGGACTGCATGGCGGCGCTGGCGTGGGTCGTCGAGAACGCGTCGCTGCTCGGCGTCGACGCCACCCACGTGGCGGTGGGCGGTGACTCGGCCGGCGGGCACCTCGCCGCGCAGGTGTCCCAGCGGTGCCGCGACGAGTTCGGCCCCGACATCGACCACCAGCTGCTCGTGTACCCGGTGACCGACCTCACGCTCAGCCACCCGTCGATCGACGAGAACGCCGAGGGCTACCTCCTCACCAAGGACACGATGGAGTGGTTCGTGGCCAACTACCTCGGCCCGGACGACGACCCGAAGGACCCGCGGATCTCGCCCCTCCACGTGGAGGACCTGTCCGAGCTCCCGCCGGCCACGGTGATCACCGCGGAGTTCGACCCGCTCCGGGACGAGGGCGAGGCGTACGCCACCCGCCTGCGGGAGGCCGGGGTGGCCACCGAGGTGCGCCGCTACGACGGGATGATCCACGGCTTCTTCGCGATGGCCACCACGCTCGAGGACGGCGCCGCCGCCGTCGACTGGGCCGCCGCCGCGCTGAAGGACGTGCTGGCGGGGTGAGGCGGCGGGCGGGCTGGATCCTCGCGGCGGGGGCGCTCGCCCTGGCCGCGGCGTGCGCGGCCGACCAGGACCCGGAGATCGCGCCGCCCACGGACGGTCCGGTCACCACGTCGCGGGCGCTGCCCGCGTGCCCGGCCGACGGGCCCGACCCGAGCACCACCCCCGCGGGGTGCATCGCCGAGGACGGCACCGTCCAGCGGCCCTAGCCCTCGGTCGCCGGCCCACCGGGTCGCGGCCGAGGGCGCGCCGCGCGGGTGGGTCGCGGCCGTCGAGGGCTACCGTGGCGGTGTGAACCTCGGTACCGGTGAGCTCCTCATCGTCCTGATCGTCGTCCTCGTCCTCTTCGGCGGCGCCAAGCTGCCGAAGCTGGCCCGCTCGCTCGGCCAGGCCCAGAGCGAGTTCAAGAAGGGCCTCAAGGAGCCCCTGGACGACGACGACGAGGACACCCCCACCGCCTGAGCGGCGGCGCGCCTGCGGGTGCCGCCGGGCCCGGCCGCGCGGCTGGCCTCGGGCCGAGCGCGAGCGCCTAGGAGCTGCTGGCTGACGCCAGCGAGAGGCGGCGGCGGCGCAGGATCCGGCGCCGCTCCCGCTCCGAGGTCCCACCCCAGACCCCGTGGTCGATGCGGTTCTCGAGGGCGTACTCCAGGCAGGGCGCCTTCACGGGGCAGTCCGCGCAGATGCGCCGGGCGACCTCCACCCCCACGCCGTCGCTCGGGAAGAACGTCGAGGGCGGGATCGAGGCACAGCGTCCGCGTGCCATCCATTCGTGCGTCATGGGCCTGCCTTTCGCGGGAGGTCTGTCCCCTTTCTACGACCGAGCGGCCCGGATGGTTCCGGGATCGGGCGAATTCACAGGAACCTCTCAGGAAGCGCGGTGCCGGATCTGCGGTCCGCCCGGCGATGATGGCTCCGTGGAACCGAACCAGCCCGTCGAGCCCGGACGCCCCGCTCGCCCCCTCCAGGCCTCGCCGCCGGGCGACCCCGCGCCCGTCGAGGGCCCGACGGCGCCGGCGCCCGAGGCCGCGGCGGACCCCGCCGCCCCCGCCGCGCCGGCGGACCAGCCCACCGAGGTGAGCGCCCCCGCTGCCGGGCCGCCGCCCTGGGCCGCGCCCGCCTCGCCGTGGGGCGCCCCCGGGACCGAGACCGAGCCGGCCCCGACCCTCGGGGCTTCCACGTTCGGGGCCCACACGCTCGAGCAGCCCGCGGCGGCCACCGCGACGGGGCCGCAGGCGTGGCCCCAGGCCGAGCCCGCGCCCGCCGGTGGCCGCGGGAGCGGGGGGCGCGGGCGCGCCGCCCTGGCCGGTGCGCTGGCCGGCGCCGTCGTCTCCGCCGTGGTCAGCGTCGGCGTCGTGACGGTCATGGACGACGACGACGGCAGCAGCGGGGGGCGGAACCGCACCGTCGAGGCGCGCCCGATCGTCGACGCCGACGGCGACCTCGACATCAAGGGGATCATCGCCAAGGTCCAGCCCTCGGTCGTCGCCATCGAGACGGCCGCCCGCACCCCCAACGGGGTGTACGAGGGCGCCGGCTCCGGGATCATCCTCGACGAGGAGGGCCGGATCCTCACGAACTACCACGTGATCGCCTCCCTGGCGGAGATCACCGTGGTCCTCCCCGACGGCTCGCGGGAGGAGGCGCAGCTGGTCGGCGCCTCCCCCGACGACGACCTCGCCGTCATCGAGATCGACGCGGACGGGCTCGTCCCCGCGGAGCTCGGCGCCTCCGGGGACCTCGAGGTCGGGGACTTCGTGATGGCCATCGGCAACGCCCTTGCGCTCGGTGACGCGCCGACGGTCACGACCGGCATCGTCTCGGCCCTCGACCGGGACCTCGAGGCCGAGGGCGTCCAGCTGTCCGGGCTCATCCAGACCGACGCCGCCATCAACCCCGGCAACTCCGGCGGCCCGCTCGTGAACGCGTCGGGCCAGGTGGTCGGCATCAACACGGCGATCGTCGCCGACGCCCAGAACCTCGGGTTCTCGATCGCCATCGACGAGGCGCTCGCCATCATCGAGCAGCTCGAGCGGGGCGAGGGGACGATCAACGCCAACCAGGCCTTCCTCGGCGTGTCGAGCTCGAACGTCGACGGCCTCACCCCGCCGGTGCGGGAGCGCTACGGCGTCGACGTGGACGAGGGCGCCTTCGTGACCGAGGTCGTCGAGGGATCGGCCGCGGACGACGCCGGCATCGAGGTCGGCGACGTCATCGTGGAGGTCGACGGCGACGCCATCGCCACCTCCGAGGAGGTGCGGGAGGCCGTGATCGCCCACGATCCCGGCGACACCGTCGAGATCGTGGTGCGGCGGGCCGGCGAGGAGCTCACCCTGGAGGTCACCTTCGGCCGCCGGGGCGACGTCTAGGTCGGGACCGCGACCCGTCCAGACCGGTGGCGTAGCCGCCTGCGGATGCCGGGCGGTAGCGTTGCCGGCTATGTCCGACGTCGCCACCGAGCCCACCGAGCCGCCCGTCGCCCACGCCCGGATCGTCTACCTGGGCCCGGTCGCGCCCCACTGGCGGATCGACAGCGACTTCGGCGAGCGGTCGATCATCCAGGACTTCGAGCGGCGCGTGCTGGCCCGCCTCGTGCTGCTCCCGCCGCACGACCCGCAGTTCCGCCGCAACCGGGAGCGGGTGATCCGCGACGCGGAGCGGGAGAACATCCTGCTCGACTGGGACCTCGGCATCCCCGAGGAGGAGTGACCCGCCCCCCGTCTGGGGGATGACACCTGGCCTGCCCGCTGCGAACGCCCGCGCGGGTGCTCGGCCCCTCCAGCGGGGCTGATCCGGCGCGCCCCGGCGGCGATCTGGACCCCGGCGCGCGGGGTCGACGCGCGCCGGGGTCTGTCTCCGAAGGTTGCCCGCCTGTTCACCTCTCGTTCACCGGGACCTCCCTGACGGGCCAACCGGGCTCCGTACGGTGCGCGGCGACAACCCCAGACGGGCGCCATCCGGGCGCCCAGCACCGCCCAAGGAGGGCTCACGTGCGCATCAAGAAGACGGCCTGGCTGTCGCTGCTCCTCGCCTTCGGGATGGTCGCCGCCGCGTGCGGTGACGACGACAGCGGCAGCACGCCCGACGGCGAGACCAGCAGCGAGGGCGGCTCGCTGCGCGGCACGATCGTCGTGTCCGGCTCCTCGACCGTCGAGCCCATCTCGATCGCCGTCTCCGAGCGGTTCGCCGAGCTGCACCCGGACGTGGCCATCAGCGTCGACGGGCCCGGCACCGGTGACGGGTTCGAGCTGTTCTGCAACGGCGAGACCGACGTGAACGACGCCTCCTCGAAGATCAAGGACGCCCAGATCCAGGCCTGCGAGGACAACGGCATCCAGTTCATCGAGCTCCGGATCGGCAACGACGGCATCGCCGTCATGACCAACGAGGCCAACGAGGCGGTCGAGTGCCTCTCCCTCGCCGACCTCTACGCCCTCATCGGGCCCGAGTCCCAGGGCATCGACCGCTGGGCCGACGCCCAGGACCTGGCCGCCGAGCTCGGGTCGACCACCGAGCTGCCGGACGCCCCCCTCGACATCGTGGGTCCCGGTGAGGAGTCGGGCACGTTCGCCTCGTTCGTCGAGCTCGTCATCGAGGAGTTCAACGAGGACCGGGGCGAGGACGCCACCACCCGGCCCGACTACCAGTCCTCGGCCGACGACAACGTGATCATCCAGGGCATCCAGGGCTCGGACACCAGCCTCGGCTGGGTGGGCTTCGCCTTCGCCCACGAGGCCGAGGGCGTGAAGGTGCTCGAGGTGGACGGCGGCGACGGGTGCGTGGCCCCGACCCCGGAAACCATCGGTGACAGCTCCTACCCGATCAGCCGGCCGCTGTTCATCTACGTCAACAAGGCGAAGGCGGAGGAGAACCCCGCCCTCGCCGCCTGGGTGGACCTCTACCTCGGCGACGCCGTCGACGCCGTCTCGGAGGTCGGCTACGTCGACCTCGCCCCCGAGGACCTCGAGGCCACCCGCAGCCGCTGGGAGTCCCGGACCACCGGTGCGGCGTAGGGGATGGCAGCGCTGACCCCGACCCCGGCCGGCGGCCTGACCGTCGCCGACCTGCGCGGCGATCCCCGTCGCCTCCGGCGGGAGGCGACGATGCGGACCCTGCTCTTCGCGGCCGCCGCCACGTCGATCCTCGTGAGCGGTCTGATCCTCTGGTCCCTGGCCAGCGAGGCGTGGACCTTCGCCAGCCAGGTCGAGTGGAGGAGCCTCTGGACCGACGGCTGGTTCCCCCGCCGGGGCATGTACGACCTGAAGACGATCCTGGTCGGCAGCGCGATCGTCGCCGGGATCGCGATGGTCGTCGCGGTCCCGCTCGGGCTCGGCGCTGCCATCTACCTCTCGGAGTACGCCCGGCCCCGGGTCCGGCGGGTCGTGAAGCCGGCCCTCGAGGTGCTCGCCGGCATCCCGAGCGTCGTCCTCGGCTTCTTCGCGCTGAGCTGGATCGCCCCGGAGGTGGTCGGGCGGCTCCGAGACGGGGCCAGCGGTGCGAGCCTCGCCGCCGCCGGCCTCGGGGTCGGGATCCTGACCCTCCCCCTCGTCGCCTCGGTGTCCGAGGACGCGCTGCGGGCCGTGCCCCGCGCGCTGCGGGAGGCATCGGCCGGGCTCGGGGCCCGCAAGGTGACCACGACGGTCCGGGTGGTCCTGCCGGCCGCCGTCTCCGGCATCGTGGCCGCCGGGATCATCGCGGTGTCCCGGGCCATCGGTGAGACGATGGTCGTGTTCATCGCCGGCGGCGGCACCGGCGGCTCGCTGTTCTCGCTCGACCCCTTCGACAAGGGGACGACGATGACCGCGGCGATCGCGTCCCAGGCCTCGGGAACGGACCAGGTGGTGGGCGAGGCGCTCACCTTCCAGAGCCTCTTCTTCGTCGCGGCGCTGCTGTTCCTGCTCACGCTCGTCCTGAACTCCGTCGCCGGCCGCGTCGTCCGCTCCGTCCGGCAGACCTACTGAGGACCGGTCATGACCCTCGTCAGCACCCCCGCCGATAGCGCCCGGTCGGCCGCCCGCCGCGACCTGATCGGCGGGCGCTTCGACCTCGTCGGCCGGCTCTTCACCACCGCGCTCCAGCTCGCCCTCGGGCTCACCCTCCTCGTCCTCGGCGTGCTGCTCTGGGACGTCGTCACCACGGGCGCCAGCGTGCTGACCGACCGCTTGGGGGACTTCCTCACCGGCTCGATGCGCTCCCAGGCGGAGACGTCCGGCGTCGCCCAGGGCATCCGGGGCACGTTCTGGATCGGCGTCTTCACGGTCGTGTTCGCCTTCCCGATCGGGATCGGCGCCGCCATCTACCTCGAGGAGTACGCGCCCCGCGGCCGCCTGACGCGCCTCATCGACCTCAACATCCGGAACCTGGCCGGTGTGCCGTCGATCGTCTACGGCATCGTCGGCCTGACCATCTTCGTGAAGGCGCTCGGCGAGCTGACCGGGCCCGACAGCGGCGGGCGCAGCGTGATCTCGGCCGGGCTGACGCTGGCCATCCTCGTGCTGCCCATCGTCATCATCACGGCCGCCGAGGCGATCCGGGCCGTGCCGCAGGGGCTGCGGGAGGCCGGCTTCGGCGTCGGCGCCACCCGCTGGGAGGTGGTGCGCCACCACGTGCTGCCCTACGCCGCCCCTGGCATCCTGACCGGCACGATCCTCGCCCTCGCCCGAGCCCTCGGCGAGGCCGCACCGCTCATCATGGTCGGGGCCGCGTCCGGCTTCCTCACCGGCGGTGACTCGTACGCCCCCGCCGACCTCCAGGACCGCTTCACCGCTCTGCCGCAGGTCATCGCCACCTGGGCGGGGCGCCCCATGGGCGAGTGGGAGGGCGTCACGTACGCGGCGATCGCCGTGCTCCTCGTGATCGTCCTCCTCGCGAACACCGCCGCGATCCTGCTCCGCAACCGCTTCGAGAAGAGGAGGGCCTAGACATGGGACCCACCACCGGCATCAGGGAGGCCACCCCCGTGGCGCTCGCCCCCACCTCCACCGCTGACGCGACGCCGCGGACCGACGCCGACGTCGTCTTCGACGTCGCCGGGCTCGCCGTGCACTACGGCGAGTTCCGAGCCGTGCGCGACGTAGACCTGCAGATCCACCGGGGTGAGATCACGGCCTTCATCGGGCCCTCCGGCTGCGGGAAGACCACGGTCCTGCGGTGCCTCAACCGGATGAACGACCTCATCGAGACGGCCCGGGTCGAGGGGCAGGTCCGCTACCACGGCGTGGACCTCTACGACCCCGCGGTGAACCCCGTGGAGGTCCGCCGCCGGATCGGCATGGTGTTCCAGAAGCCGAACCCGTTCCCGAAGTCGATCTACGACAACGTCGCCTACGGGCCCCGCATCGCCGGCGTGAAGAAGGGGCTCGACGACATCGTCGAGCGCGCGCTGCGGGGCGCCGGCCTGTGGGACGAGGTGAAGCACCGGCTGAAGGCCTCCGGCCTCGGGCTCTCCGGCGGTCAGCAGCAGCGCCTCTGCATCGCCCGGGCCATCGCCACCGACCCCGAGGTCCTCCTGATGGACGAGCCGTGCTCCGCCCTCGACCCGATCGCCACCGCCCGGATCGAGGACCTCATGCAGGAGATCAAGGAGCGCTTCACGATCGTCATCGTCACCCACAACATGCAGCAGGCCGCCCGGGTGTCGGACCGCACGGCGTTCTTCACCACCGAGGTGAACCCCGAGAGCGACGTCCGCACCGGTGTGCTCGTGGAGTACGACCTGACCGACAGGATGTTCTCCAACCCGGCCGACGAGCGGACGGAGAACTACGTCACCGGTCGCTTCGGATGAGCGCCCAGCCCACCCCCCGCGAGGAGCCCGAGCCGATGCGCCAGGGGTTCCGCGAGGAGCTCGACCAGCTCCGCCTCCAGGTGGAGCTCATGGGCGTGCGGGTGGACGAGAACCTCGAGCGCATGCGGGTCGTGCTGCGCACGGGCGATGAGGTGGTCGCCCGGGCCGCGCTGGCCGCCGACGACGAGATCGACGCGATGAACGTGTCGCTCACCGAGCGGTGCTACCTGCTGCTCGGCCGAGAGGCCCCGGTGGCCTCGGACCTGCGCTTCATCGTGTCCGTCCTGCGGATCATCTCCGAGCTCGAGCGGGTCGGCGACCTCGCCCTGCGGGTGGTGAAGCTGGCGCCCCAGCATGCGCTGCTGTCCTCGGCCGAGGCAGCCTGGGATGTGCTCGTGACCCTGGCCGACGAGGCGGTGGACGCCTACCGGGTGGCGCTGCGGGCCTGGTCGGCCCAGGACCTGCGCCTCGCGTCGGAGCTGGCCGACCACCACCGGGACCTCGACCTGTACGACGAGCGGCTCGTCCACGAGCTGCACCAGCTGCGCCGCCCCGACGCCACCCGGATCGCGATGGGCGTCTTCGCCGCCGGCCGCGCCCTCGAGCGGATCGCGGATCACAGCGCGATCATCGCGGCCCGGCTCCGGTACCTGATCACCGGCGAGCCCCGGCACCTGGCCGCGGAGGTGCGGTAGCGATGCACACCAGCGGGGAGCGGCGGCGGTGACCCTCGCGCTGGTCACCCTCAGCGGCGCCCTGGGCGTCGTGCTGGTCGTCCTCCTCCAGCGGCAGCGCGACGCCGCGCACCGGATCCGCACCGCGCTCGACCGGCTCGGCGCCGACGTCGGCGTGGTCGGCGACGGGCTGGATGAGGCCACGGCCGCTGTCGAGCGCGCCGTCGAGGGCTCGCTGGCCGGCCGCGCCGAGCGATCGCTGACCGAGACCCGCCTGGCCAGCGCGCTCGACATCGTCCCGCAGGGCATCGTGCTGTTCGCCGGGGGCGACGTGGTGTTCCACAACACCGCCGGCGGCGCCTACCTGACCGCCGACCCGAGCGTGGCGCTCGTCGCCGACGCCATCGAGGAGGTGGCCCAGGCGGTGCTGCGGGGCCGCCACCAGCGGGTCGAGCACCGTCGCGTGGAGCTGTTCGGGCCGCCGCCCCGCCACCTGCTCGTGCGCGGGTTCCCCGTCGACGACCCCGAGGGGCGCGGGGCCCTGGTGATCGCCGAGGACGTGACCGAGCGCCAGCGCCTCGAGTCCGTGCGGCGCGACTTCGTGGCCAACATCAGCCACGAGCTCAAGACCCCGGTCGGGGCGATCAGCCTGCTGGCCGAGACGCTCGCCACGGAGGACGACCTCGAGGTGGCGCAGCGCCTGGCCGGCCGGATCGTCGACGAGGCCTTCCGGGTCGGTCGGACGATCGACGACCTCCTCGAGCTGTCCCGCATCGAGATCGACGAGCTCGACGGGCGCGAGCCCGTGCGGGTCGCCGACGTGGTCGCCGAGGCGGTCGACCGGGTGCGGGGCGCCGCCGAGCAGCGACGCATCCGGCTCGACGTCGACGACGTGGACCAGCGCGTCGGCGTGCTGGGAGATCGGCGCCAGCTCGTGTCCGCCACCTACAACCTGCTCGACAACGCCGTGAAGTACTCCGACGACGGCAGCGTCGTGCGGGTCCGGACCCGTCACGACGGGCGCATGGTCGACCTCAGCATCATCGACCAGGGCGCCGGCATCCCGGCCCGGGACCTGGAGCGCGTGTTCGAGCGCTTCTACCGGGTCGATCGGGCCCGGAGCCGCCAGACCGGGGGCACCGGCCTGGGCCTCGCCATCGTGCGCCACGTCGCCACGAACCACGCCGGCGAGGTGCGGGTCGAGTCCCAGGAGGGGCAGGGTTCCACCTTCACGCTGCGGGTCCCGGTCGCTCCGGGCCCCGCAGCCGTCACCGACGAGGCAGGCTGATCCGCGCATGAGCTCCCCCGATCCCACGGTCCTCGTGGTCGAGGACGAGGACTCCTTCGTCGAGGCCCTCCAGGTGGGCCTCTCGCGCGAGGGCTTCCGGGTGAAGGTCGCCCGGGACGGCGCCGAGGCCCTCGACGTGTTCGACGCGGTCGCGCCCGACCTCGTCCTCCTCGACGTGATGCTCCCCCGGATCTCCGGCGTCGACGTGTGCCGCGAGCTGCGGAAGCGCTCCCAGGTGCCGATCATCATGGTGACGGCCAAGGGCGGGGAGATCGACACGGTCGTCGGGCTCGAGGTGGGCGCCGACGACTACGTCACGAAGCCCTACCGCCTGCGGGAGCTCGTGGCCCGGATGCGGGCCGTGCTCCGCCGCCACAGCGCCGCCGCCTCGACGGCCGTCGCCGCCGGCGACGAGGTCCTCACGGTCGGCGACGTGAGCCTCGACCCGGAGCGCCACGAGGTCGTCGTCCGCGGCGAGGTGGTCCAGCTCCCGCTGAAGGAGTTCGAGCTGCTCGAGCTGCTCCTCGCGAACGCCGGGCGCGTCCTGCCCCGGGACACGCTCATCGACCGGGTCTGGGGCACCGACTACGTCGGCGACACGAAGACCCTCGATGTCCACGTGAAGCGCCTCCGGGCCAAGGTGGAGGAGGATCCGTCCAACCCGACCCGCATCGTCACGATCCGCGGGCTCGGGTACCGGTACGAGGCTCCCCGACGCTGACCGCGACCCGCAGGGGCGCCCCCGGGCGCCCCCTACGATGGGCGCGATGACCGACGCCGACGGCTGGCGGCCGCTCTCCACCCCGCGGTCCCGAGCTGGCGCGGAAGCGTTCAACCTGTCCCCGTTCGCCCGGCTCGCCCGGGCGCACGTCTTCGCGGCCGGCGGCGACGCCCTCGTCACGATCGCCCTCGCGAACTCGCTCTTCTTCGACCTCGACCCGAACGACGCCCGGTGGAAGGTCTTCCTCTACCTGGCGCTGACGATGGCCCCGCTGGCCCTGGTCGCCCCGTTCATCGGGCCGCTGCTCGACCGGTCCCGGGGCGGCCGCCGCTGGATGGTCGTCGGCGCCCACGCCGTCCGGGCCGTCGTCTGCTTCTTCATGCTGAACGACCTCGACAGCCTGCTGCTGTTCCCCGAGGCGTTCACCGTCCTCGCGCTCGGCAAGGCCTACGGCGTGGCCCGCAGCGCCCTCGTCCCCACGGTGGTCCGCAACGACGCCGAGCTCGTGGAGGCGAACTCGAAGCTCGCGCTGCTCTCGGGCCTGTCGGCGCCCGTGGCCGCCATCCCGGCCGGCATCCTCTTCGCGATCGCCGGATCGCCGGCCGTCGTGGGCCTGGCGATGATCTCGTACCTCGTGGCCGCCATCGCCGCCCTGCGGGTCCCCGCCACGCAGGTGGCCGAGTCCCCGGCCACCCCGGCCGAGCAGGCCGAGCTGCGGAGCATGGGCATCGTCCTCGCCTCCTCGGCGATGGGCCTGCTGCGCGGCGTCGTCGGCTTCCTCACCTTCTTCATGCTCTTCCACCTGCGGGAGCAGCCCACCTGGCACTACGGCGTGGTGCTCGGCCTCACCGGCGCGGGCAGCCTCGTCGGCTCCGCCCTCGCCCCGGCCCTGCGGCGGTCGATGGCCGAGGAGCGGATGCTGCTCAGCGTCCTCGCCACCCTCATCGGGGTCTCGCTGGTGATGACCCGGGTCGGCGGCCTGACCGCCGCCGCGATCATGGGCGCCACCGTGGCGATCTCGTCGACCTGCGGGAAGCAGGCGTTCGACTCGCTCGTCCAGCGGGACGCCCCGGACGCGAACCGGGGCCGGTCCTTCGCCCGCTTCGAGGTGCGCTTCCAGCTCGTCTGGGTGATCGGGGCCGTGATCCCGGTGCTCTTCGACGTGCCGGAGACGCTGGCCTACCTGATCATCGCCGGCACGGCGGCGTTCGCGCTCTTCTCGTACATCGCCGGGCAGCGGGCCGCCGGCGGCCGCTCCGAGGTGCGCTCGGTGCCGGTCGACGATCGTCCGACCGCGGGTCCGGGCGACCCCACGACGGTCGCGGAGCCGGGCGCGGACCCCACGGTCGCCGACCAGACCGCGGTGCGGCCCCGCCCCGACGGGCCCGGGACGGACCCCACCCAGATCCAGTAGCCCGGTCGGTGCCGAGGCGACCGTCGGCCCCGGCTCAGTCGTCGAGGTCGAGGTCGATGCGGGCCAGCCAGAGGCCCGGGGCGTCGACCTCGTTCGGGGTGGGGAGGTGCTCCTCGCGCTCCCACAGGCGGCGCAGCCCCTCCTCGCCCGCCCGCTCGAGCACGCCGGCCACGAACGCGCTGCCGCGGTCGTAGGTGGGCTGGGTGAGCTCCAGCCCGAAGAGGCGCTCGACGAAGCGGTCGCTGTCCGCCGCCTCCACGCGGCGCCGGCGGAGGGCCTCGGTCAGCATCCCGTAGCTGCCGATGAGCCGCCCGCCGACCTCGTCGAGGACGTGGTCGACCACGCCGACCACGACCGCCACGAGCGCCTCGAGCTGCGGCTTCAGCGCCGCCTGCTCGGGCGAGGTGATGGCACCGAGGATGAGATCAGGCGAGCCCAGCACGTCCTGCAGGCCCTGGAGCGAGCTCGGGTCGGACAGGTCGAGCTGGCCCAGCTGCGACTCGAATGCCGACGGGTCGTTGCGGAAGGACGACACGTAGCGGTGGAGGAGGTCCTCCATGCGGGCCCGCACGTGCGGCACCGCGAAGACGGCGTGGTGCGCGATCTCGTGGACGCACACCCAGAGGCGGAGCTCGTCCTTGGCGATGCTCCACTCGTCCGCGAACTCGTCGAGGTTCGGGACGACGAGGAGCAGCTCATCGGGGCGGGCGCCGGTGGCCGGGCGGGGGATGGGCAGGTCGTACTGGCCGAGGCTCCGGCGGGCGAGGTGGCCGACCATCGACCCGGCGGTCATCGCCAGCAGCATCGGCTGCACCATCTTCATCATCCCGGCCAGCATCCCGGCCATGGGGTCGTCGCCCGGCAGGTCGTCGGGCCCGCCGGCGTCGGCGCCGAGGGCGCCGGCCAGCTGCTCCATGAGGGGCCGGTAGGCGTCGAGGCTGTCGATGGCCCAGCGGGACCGGTTGACCGGTGCCGCCACGACGGGCTGCCCGCTGAGCGAGGTGGACAGCCCGGTGAGGTCGGCCACGTGGAGCTCGGCCACCCGGGCCAGCTGCTCGAGCGACATCCGCTCGACCGGGTCCACGTTCGCCTCGCTCTGGCCGTCCGTGGCCACGGTGACCGCCAGCTGCTTCGCGCTGTCCCAGGACGCGCCGCCCTGCTGGCCGAGCGCCTTGGCGAGGTCCCCGAAGAACGGGAGGCCCTCGAAGGGGTTGCCGAGTGGACCGTCGTCGGCCATGCGGGCATCGTAGGGCCATGGCACCGGGATCCGACCGCGGCGCGTCCGCCGCCGTCGACACGGCGAGCGGCGGTGCGGTCGTCGTCACCGGCGCCGCTGGTCCGCTCGGCCGCGCCGTGGTGGCGCTGGTCGCCGAGGACCCCGAGGTCACCCGGGTCGTGGCCCTCGACCGCAAGCCGATGCGGGACCTGCCCGCGGGCGTCGAGCGCCACCAGGTCGACCTGGCCACCGCAGCGCTCGACCCGCTCCTGGCCGGCGCGGCGGCGGTCCTCCACCTCGACGAGGCCGGCCCCCCGCGGGCCGGGATGGACATCAGCGAGCCGACCGGCGAGGCGGAGGTCGCGGCCCGGGTGCTGGCCGCGGCCGGCGCCGCCGGGGTGCCCCACGTCGTCGTCCTGTCGAGCGCCCTCGTCTACGGCGCGTGGCCGACGAACCCCGTGCCCCTGACCGAGGACGCGCCGGTCCGGCCGAACCCGGGCGTGGCCGTGGCCAGCGAGCGGGCGGCGATCGAGGGCCTCGCCGCCCAGTGGCGGGAGTCGCACCCCGGGGCCACGGCCACCGTGCTCCGACCCACGACCACCGTGTCCCCGCGCGGGAACGGCTGGGTGGCCCGGGCGCTCGGCCGGCGCAGCACCGTGCCCGTCGGGGACGACGAGCCGCCGGCCCAGTTCCTCGACCTCGACGACCTCGCGGCGGCGGTCGATCTCGCCCGCCGCCTCCGCATCGACGGGGCCCGCAACGTGGCGCCCGACGGCTGGGTCAGCGGGGAGACGGTCCGGGCGCTGGCCGCCCGCCCCCGGGTGCCGGTGCCCGAGCCCGTCGCCGTGCGCCTCGCCGCCGCCCGCTGGCGGTGGGGGATCAGCGAGACCCCTCCGGCGCTCCTGCCCTACACGGTCCACCCGTGGGTGGTGGCCAACGACCGGCTGCGGGCCGACGGGTGGGCGCCCGCCTCCACGAACGAGGAGGCCTACGTCGCCTCCCACCGGGTGGGGCCCTGGGCGACCCTCAGCCCCCGCCGCCGCCAGGAGATCGCCCTCGGCGCCAGCGGCGCCGCCATCGTGGGCTCGGTCGTCGGGGCGGTCAGCCTGCTCCGCCGTCGCAGCCGCCGCTGACCGGCGCCGTCGTCGCCGTGGTGGGCGACGACCGCTGGCTGTCGCGGACGGCGACCGGCTGCGTGGTGGTCGTGGCGGTGGCCGATCGCTCCCGGGGCTGGAGGGTGGCCGTGAGCTCGTGCGAGGTGCCCGAGCGGTCCACCCGCAGGTCCGCCGCGTCACCGGGTGCGCACCGGGCCACCCGCTCGACGAGCTCGGGGGCCGAGGCCACCGGCTCGTCCTCGAAGGCCACGATCACGTCGGCCTCGGCCAGCCCCGCTGCGGCGGCCGGGCTGTCCGGCGCGACCGCCACGACGTACGCCCCGCCGGTCACCCCGCGCGCCGCGGCCTCCTCCGGCGGGAGGTCGACCACCTGGACCCCCAGCCACGGCTGCGGCTGGTCCGGCACGGCGACCGACGAGCCCTCGGTGCGCCCGAGGGCCTGCGCCAGGCGGGCCGCCATCCGGTCGAGGAGGCCGGTGGTCCCGTCGACCGCACCTCCGTCGAGCGGGGCGTCCTCGGGGACCAGCGCGATCTCGCCCCGATCCCGCTCGCCGCGCGACAGGCCGGTGGCGAGCGTCACCACCGAGGTGGCCATGGCGGCGCCGCACAGGCCGGCGAGGACGAGCGACGGCCACATGCGGGCCCGGCGCCGAGGCGCGGGGCGCGCCGCAGCGGTCGCGGTCCACATCTCGGAGGGGTGCCGCCACAGCCGGTCCTCTGGGGGCAGCGGCGGCCCGACCGGACGACCGTCGTCGTCGCCGTCGTCGTCGAGCACGCAGACGACGGTAGCGGTGCCGTCTGGCCCGCGGATCGCGGCCCTCGCCTTCGCGCGTCCGTCTCGTACCATGACCGCCGTGGGTGCCCTCGTGTTCCTGCTCATCGTCATCGTCGTCTCGGGCGTCGGCGCGCTCGTGCTGTGGCTGCAGCACCGGTCGCCGACCACGCTCGAGTCGGGCATCGAGGCGTTCCAGCGGGAGATGCGGGCCCTCGCCCCCGACGACGAGGACTCCACGTCGGCGGACGGGCGGCGCTGACCCGTGGCCCGCGACCTCGCGATCGACCTCGGCACCGCGAACACCCTCGTCTACGAGCGAGGCCGCGGCATCGTGCTCAACGAGCCCACGGTCATCGCCCTGAACGAGCGCACCCAGGAGGTGCTCGCGATGGGCCACGAGGCGTGGCAGATGATCGGCCGGACCCCCGGCTACATCGTCGCCGTGCGCCCGATGCGCCAGGGGGCCATCACCGACTTCGAGATCACCCAGCGGATGATCCGGCTCCTCCTGCACCGGGTCGGCGTGAACCGGTTCAACCGGCCCCGCGTGGTGATCTGCGTGCCCTCGGCGATCACCGAGGTGGAGCGCCGGGCCGTCACCGAGGCGGCGCGGCGAGCCGGGGCCACCGAGGCCCACCTCATCGAGCAGCCCCTCGCCGGCGCCATCGGCTCCCGCCTGCCGATCCACGAGCCGGTGGCCAACATGGTCGTCGACGTGGGCGGCGGCACCTCGGAGACGGCGCTCATCTCGCTCGGCGGCATCGTCGCCCTGAAGGCGGTGCGGGTCGGCAGCTTCGACCTCGACGCGGCGATCAGCCAGTACATCCGCCGCGAGTACGGGATCGCGGTGGGGGAGCGCACCGCCGAGGAGATCAAGGTGGCGATCGGGTCCGCCTACCCGGTGCGGGACGAGATCAAGGCCGAGGTCCGGGGTCGGGACCTCACGACCGGTCTCCCGAAGACGATCATCCTGTCGCCGGAGGAGGTCCGCTACGCGATCGCCGAGCCGGTCACCGCCATCTGCGACTCCGTGGTGGCGTGCCTCGGCATGACCCCCCCCGAGCTGGCCCAGGACCTCATCCTGAACGGCATCCACCTGGTCGGCGGCGGCGGGATGCTCGCCGGGCTCGACCAGGCCCTCGCCAACGCCACCGACGTGCCCGTGCACCTCGTCGACGCGCCCCTCGAGGCCGTGGTCCTCGGGGCCGGTCGGTGCATCGAGAACTTCGACAACCTGCGCGTGATGTTCATGGACGGCCACCGCTGAGGCGGGGTCGCGCCGCCCTCAGTCGCTGAGGTCCTCCGCCGCCTGGCGGACCTGCCAGTCCCGGTCCCCCGCGGCGCGCGCCAGCGCCTCGTCCACCTCGGGGCCCTCGAAGGGCGCGAGCGCGATCACCGCCCGTCGGCGGACGGTGGCCTTGTCGCGGGTGGCGGCGAGGATCGCGGGCAGGCCCGCCTCGTCCCCGATGCTGCCGAGGGCGGCCACCGCGGCCTCCCGGACGAGGGCGTCCTCGTGGCCGGTGGCCAGCTCGGCCAGCCGGGCCACCGCGCCCGCCTCCGCCGGGTCGCGCTCGCCGCTGGCCCAGGCCGCCACCTCGACCACCGTCGGGTCCGGGTCGGCGAGGAGCGGGAGGAGCGACGGGGGCTGGTCCCCGGGGCGGAGGGCGACGAGCTCGCAGGCCCGGCGGCGGACGCCCGGGTCCGCGTCGCCCAGCGCGGCGCCGAGCTCGTCGGCGGTCAGCGCGCCGAGGCGGTCGAGCGCCCCGAGGGCGGTCGCCCGCACGCCGGCGTCGTCGTCGCCCAGCCCGGCGCGCGCCGTGGCCACGTCCCCCTGGTGGCCGGCCACGGCCACGGCGCGCCGGCGCTCGGCGCGCCCGGTCACGCGAGGGCCCGGTCGAGGAAGCTCAGCGCCGCCACCACGGACACGCCGAGCACGGCGGCGACGAGCACGCCAAGCGCCGCAGCGAGCGCGACGAGCAGCACCGACGAGCGGATGCGCCGCAGCGTGCTGATCTCGTCCTGGACGTGGGGCACCTGGGTCCTCCGGGGTCGCGCCCGATGCCGACCGGGGTCGTGGCAGGCTCTCGCCGCCAGCATCGCGCACGGGCCCCGCCCCGGCCGGACGACGCAGCCTCCGACATGCCCGCCCCCGAACCCGACGAGCAGCAGCAGCGCAACCTGCGCCTCGTCGCGCTCGGGGTGTCGCTCAGCCTCCTCGTCGCGCTCCTCGTCGCGGCCGGGCTCACGACGATCCCGTACAAGACGCTGCGGCCCGGCAGCGCCCGCCCGGTCGCCGAGCACATCTACATCGACGGCGTCGAGACCTACGAGCCGACGCACTCGGTGGCGTTCACGACGGTGAGCGTCGGCGACGCCACGATCCTCGAGGCCCTCGGCGGGTGGCTCGACCCCGAGATCGACGTGTTCCCGCGGGAGGTGATCGAGGGCGACCGCGACGCCGAGGAGAACCGCCGCTACAACGCGGAGCTGATGGACGTCTCCAAGCTGACGGCCACCACCGTCGCCCTCCGGACGCTCGGCTACGAGGTCACCCTCCACACGTCCGGCACCGTGGTCCGCCGGATGGCGGAGGGCTCGCCGGCCGCCGAGGTCCTGCAGCTCGACGACGTGATCGTCGCCGTGGACGGGGAGCCCGTCGACGCCGAGGGCGAGCTGAGCGAGCTGCTCCAGGTCGGCGGCATCGGCGCCCAGCACCTGCTGACCGTGGAGCGGCCGCCGGGCAGCGACCAGCGGGTGGAGGTGCCCATCACGACGGTCGAGGACCCGCAGTCGCCGGGGCGGGCCATCATCGGCGTGGCCGGTCAGGACCGCTACGCGTCGGTGGACCTCCCCTTCGACGTCACGATCGACACCGGCCGCGTCGGCGGCCCGTCCGCGGGGCTGGCGTTCACCCTCGCGCTCATCGACGTCCTGACCCCGGGCGACCTCACCGGCGACCTCAAGGTCGCGGTTACCGGGACCATCGACATGGCGGGCAACGTCGGCATCGTCGGCGGCGCCGCGCAGAAGGCCGCGGCCGTCCGCGACCAGGGCTACGACGTGTTCCTCGTGCCCGCCGGCGAGGAGGACGAGGTCCTGGCCGCGGTCGGGAGCAGCCTCCGAGTCGTCCCAGTAGGTACGCTTTGGGAGGCGCTGGAGGCGCTCGCTGCGCTGGGTGGAAGCGAGGTGCCCGCGGAGGCGGCTCTCTCCGCCACGTAGGGGGTCCGTCGACGACGAGGCAGGTCATCGCACCAGATGTCGGCAATCGAGGTGCAAGTGCGGTTCGCAGCGCAGTTCGCGCTGTTCCTCGCCGCGGCCTCGGGAGTCGGCTTCGTCCTCCTCCGCGGTGACCTCCTCGCCCGGACCCGTCCGGCCCGGCTCGCCGCCGTCGTGGGGTTCAGCGCCCTCGGCGCGGCCGGGTTCGTCGCGGGGGCGATGCTCGTCGACGACGCCGCCGCCCCCGGTCTCGTGGCCGCCCGACTGGCCGGCGTCGTGGTGCTCTGCGTCGCGTCGATCGGCTGGCAGGAGCGCCGCGGGAGCCGGACGCTGCTCCTCGGCGGCGTGGTCGGCGTCGTCGCCGCCGAGCTGCTCGAGGCCCTCGACCAGAGCGTCCAAGTGGTGGAGGTCGTCCGGGGCCTCGGCGCCCTCGTCCTCGTCGGGTCCCTCGTCGCGGCCAGCGGTCGCGCCATCTCCGCTCGCGTGGCCACGTCCGCCTCGGCCATCGTCCTGCTCGTCATCACCGCGCTCGCCGTGGCCCTGTCGGCGGTCATCACCGACAACGTCGAGGACGAGGCCATCCGCCGCTACGGCGCTCGGGCCGACACCGAGGCGCAGGCCGTCTCGCAGCAGGGCACGGCGGTCCTGCCCGCCACCCAGGTCCTGGCCTCGGCCATCGGCAACGCCGGCGACCCCGCCTTCGCGGCGGCGCTGCGCACGCTCACCGACCCGGCCGCCTCGTTCGAGGCCATCGCCGACGCCCGCGCCGCGGTCACCCCGCCGGTCGTCCAGTTCCTCGAGCGCTTCGTCAGCTCCGACCCCCGGCTCGGGCCGACCCTCATCGTGACCTCGGAGGGGGCGGTGGTGCTGGCCGTCGCCCCCGGTGCGGGCGGTGCCGTCGACGCCGCGCTCGCCACGGAGCTCGGCGGGACCGAGGTGGTCCGCCAGGCCCGCGAGCAGGCCGCCCCGGCGCAGTCGGTCGCGGTCGTCGGGGGACGCCCGCTCGCGGTCGCGGCCGCCCCGATCGTCCTCGACGGCAGCGAGCCGCGCGGGGTCGTCGTGCTGACCAGCCGCCTCGACGAGTCCTACCTGGCCGTGCGCTCCGCCCCGATCGAGTCCGAGGAGCCCGGCGCGGCGCTGGCCCTCGTGGGGCGCAGCGGGGTCCTCGCCACCCACGGGACCCCGGTGGACGAGGACGCCGCCACGGAGGTCGCCCTCGCCAGCCTCGACGGCGACCGTCGGGTCACCGCCGACGAGGGAGATCGCTTCCTCACCGCGCGGGTGGTGGAGGGCGGTGACGGGCTGCCGGTCATGGCGCTCGTCCTGTCGGTCCCCAAGGGCCAGGTCGAGGCCATCCGGGAGGACCTGTTCCGGGTCCTGTTCATCGTGGCCATGGGCGCCGCCGCGGTGGCGCTGCTCGTCGCCGCGTTCGTGGGCGAGCGCATCGGCGGGGGTCTGCGCCGCCTGACCTTCGCGGCCAGCGCGATCCGCGAGGGCGACCTGAACGCCTCGGCCGGGGTCCACACCGACGACGAGCTCGGCGTGCTCGGTGCCACCTTCGACTCGATGGCCGGCTCGATCCGCACGATGACCGCCGACCTGCGGCGGGCGGCCGAGGACGAGGCCGCCCTCCGCGCCCGCCTCGAGGCCGTCGTGGCCGGCATGGGCGAGGCCCTCGTGGCCGTGGACGAGGACGGGCGCATCACCGACTTCAACGCCGCCGCCGTCGACCTGGTGGGCCGCTCGGCCGACGACGCCCGCGGCCGGCCTGTCGGCGAGGTGCTCCGCCTCGTCGACGACGCCGGCGAGGACCTGACCGCGCGCCTCACCGCCGAGCCGAGCGAGCGGTGGTCCGCCGTCGCCCACCTGCGCCGCGAGAGCGGCGAGGAGGTCCCCGTCGTGCTCTCCGCCGGTAGCCTGGTGGGCCCCGGGGAGGCGGTCCACGGCGCGGTGTTCGTGATCCGCGACGTGCGCCGGGAGCGGGAGCTGGAGCGCATGAAGACGGAGTTCCTCGCCAACATCAGCCACGAGCTGCGGACGCCGCTGACGCCCATCAAGGGCTACTCCTCGATCCTCCGCTCGCGAGACCTCGGGACCGAGCAGACGCACGCCTTCGCGGCCGAGATCGGCGCCGCGGCCGACCAGCTCGACCGGGTCATCGGCCAGCTCGTGAACTTCGCCACCGCGGTCGGGAACCGCCTCGTCGTCGAGCCGGTCCCGCTCCTGCCCCGGCGGGCCCTCGACGAGGCGGTCGAGCGGTGGCGGGACCGCGTCGCGGACGGCTACACGGTCGCCCGCCGGGTCGCTCGCGGCACGCCGGCGCTCCTCGCCGACCCGACCGCCCTCCAGCAGGCCCTCGACGAGCTGATCGACAACGCCGTGAAGTACTCGCCCGGCGGCGGGCGCATCGTGGTGGGCGCGTCGCCCACCGAGCTCGGGGGTCGTCCGGGCGTCGCCGTCACCGTGACCGACAAGGGCGTCGGCATCCCGGCTGAGCGCCTCGGCACGATCTTCGACGACTTCGCCCAGATCGACGGGTCCGACACCCGCCGCTTCGGGGGCCTCGGCCTCGGGCTCGCCCTCGTCAACCGGATCGTCCGAGCCCACGGCGGCGAGCTGTCCTGCACCTCGGCGCCGGGGCGCGGCTCCACCTTCGCGATGGTCTTCCCCGCACCGGAGGGCGAGTCGGGATGAGGGCCCGGCCCCGCCTGGTCGCCGCTGCGCTCGCCGTCGCCCTCCTCGGGCTCGGTGCCTGCCGCGACGACGGTCCGGGCGAGGGCGAGGCCCGCCTCGAGGTCGACGGTCGGGCCACGGTCGAGCGGGCCGGCGGCGAGCGCGAGGTCATCACCGACCGCGGTGAGGTCGGCCCGGGCGACCGGGTCGAGCTGACCGAGGGCACCGGCGTCTTGACCTTCGGCGGCGGCACCCGCTTCGAGCTGCGGGGACCGGTCGGCGACCTCGCCGCCACGATCCTCGTCGTCGACGACGTGCCCGAGCTCGAGAGCGGCGACCTGCTCGTGGCCAGCGAGGACGGCGCCCAGGTCGAGGCCGACGGCACGGTCGTGTCCGTCCGCTCCGGCACCGCGAAGGTCCGCCGCGCGCTCGGCATGTCGGTGGCCGTGTACGACGCGGAGGTGCAGGTGGACTCCGCCGGCCAGGCCCGGTCCGTCCCCGCGCTGCGCACCCTCGCGGTCCCGGCCCTCGGCCGCCCGCAGCCGCTGCGCCCCGTCCGCTACGACCCTGGCGACGGCTGGGACCGGCGCTACCTGGGCGAGGCGATCGAGCTCGGCCAGCAGCTCGAGCGGCTGGCCGAGAGCTACACGAGCTCGCTCGAGCCGGGGGAGGGGCGCACCCCGGGCTTCTACAAGCTGATCCTCCCGGGCCTCGACGACGAGCCCGCCTTCACCGAGGACCTGATCGACCTCGACCGGCCGCCGGGCGAGACCCTCGTCGGTGCCGCCATCGCCGAGCTCGGCGAGGAGGGCGACTTCGAGGAGCGCTGGGTCGAGGTCTTCTCCTTCCGGGACGCCGGCGCCGAGTGGGGCCTCGTCGCCCTGGACCAGGCGGTCGAGCGCGAGCCGCTCGTCGGCTCCGTGACCGAGGCCATCGCCGCGTCGCCGCTGGCGTTCGCGCCGAGCGGCCCGTCCGACGACGCGAGCACCTCGAGCACCTCGGCGCCCGCCACCGCCCCGCCGACCCCCGCGCCGCCGCCGGCCGACCCGTCGCCCCCGACGCCCCGGGATCCGTCGCCTCCGCCGCCGCCGTCACCTCCGCCGACGAGCCCGCCACCGACCCCGACGACGCTCCTGCCGCCTCCCGACGAGGTGGTGACCCCGATCCTCGATCCCGTCCTCGGGCCGGTCGTGGACCTCGTCGGCGGGCTCCTCGACGGGCTCCTCGGCAGCCTGATCGGGGGCCGCTGAGCGGGGCCGGACCGCTCGGCGACCCGCTGACCGGGGGATTCGGGGCGTCCCCGACGAGGCCGGCTCCCGGCCGTACCATCGGGACGCCATGCCTGATCCGCTCGACCCGCAGGACATCGCCCGTCACCACTTCGACGTCGTCCGACGGGGCTTCGATCAGCAGCAGGTGCGCGGGTACCTGCACGAGCTGTCGAGCACGATCGAGCGCCTGAACCGCACCGAGGCCGAGCTGCGGGAGAAGGTGCAGCAGCTCGAGGCCCGGCTGGCCAAGGCCGAGCGGCCCGACGAGGCCACGCTGCTGGAGATCCTCGGCGAGGAGACCACCCGCGTCCTCACCTCGGCCCGGGAGTCCGCCACCGAGATCCGCAGCAAGGCCGAGGAGTCCGCCGCCCGGCTCATCGACGACGCCACCCGCGAGGCGGCGGAGATCCGCGCCGCAGCCACCCGGGACGCGGACGCCGCGCTGGCGGCGGCGAAGGCCGAGGGCGACGAGATCCTCGAGCAGGCTCGCGGTGAGCTGGCCCGGCGCAGCGAGGAGGCCGAGGCCGCGGCCGCCGGCATCCGAGCCGAGGGCGAGGCTGCCGTCGCCGCCCTCCGCGCCGAGGCCGAGGCCGACGCCGCCCGCCTCCGCGCCGACGGGGAGGCCGCCCAGGCCGCGGGCCGGGAGGAGGCCCGGCGCATGGTCGCCGAGGCCCAGCAGTTCCGCGAGCGGGTCCTGCGGGACCTCGCCGTGCGGCGCAAGCGGGCCCGCCAGCAGGTGGAGAAGCTGTCGGCCGGCCGGGAGCGGCTGCTCGAGTTGTACGCCCAGGTGCGACGGACGATCGACGAGGCCACCGGCACCCTCGACGGCGCGCTGATCGAGGCCCGCGTGGCGGCGGACGTGGCCGCCCGCAGCGTCGACGAGGAGCCCGAGCCCACCCTCGAGGAGCTCGAGGCCGAGGTCGCGGCGGCCGGCATCCACGTGGACCTCCCGCCGGAGGCGCCGGGGGACGACGCGCCCGCCGAGGGTGCCGAGGACGGTGCGGCCGACGCCGACCACGACGACGAGGGGCCCGGCCCCTTCTCCGGCGAGGTGCCGGCCATCACCCCGCAGACCCGGCCGGACGCGGGCATCGGCGGCGCGCCGGCGGGCCCGGAGGCCGGTGGCGACGTCGCTGCCGACCCCGCCCCGACCGACGGCCGCTCGGCTGCGCCGGCGGTCCCGCCGCCCGACCCGGCCCCGCGCACGATCGAGCTGCGCAGCACGTCGAAGCGGCGCCGTCGCTTCGAGGGTCTGCCGCCCGCCGAGCTCCCCGTGGTGGAGCCGCCGAGCGCGGAGGAGGGCATCCGCATCCTCGCCGAGCCCGCCAAGCCCGCTGCCGACGAGCCCGCCGAGACCGCCGCGTCGCTCCCCGACGCCCCGTCGGGCGACGTGGCGGGCGCTGCTGAGGGTCCCGGCGCGCCTGCCCCGGCCGACGAGGCCCCGGCGCCGGAGCCCGCGCCGGACGCGGCATCCGAGGCGTCGGTCGCGCCGTCCGACGTCGCCCGCGGCGAGCTCGTCGCCGACGACCCCACCGCGGTCGAGCCGAACGTCACGGGCTCGGACCAGGACGACCCGAGCGCGACGGCCCCCGCAGCGACGGCCGACGACGTCGCCGACCCGGCGGTCGAGCCCGCGCCACCCGCGCCCTCGGCCGAGCTCCCGGAGCCGCCCGCCCCGTCCGCTGCGGCACCCGATCCCGAGGGCGCGGACGCGTCCGCGCAGACCGCAGTCGAGCCGCCCGCCCCGTCGTCGGCCGCGCCCGGCGCGGCGGCCGACGCGCCCGCGCCGAGCGACGACCCGGCCGCCGAGGGATCGGCCGCGGACCTCGTCCCGCTCGAGCCCGCCGCCGCTGCAGCGGACCCCGCGCCGCTCGAGCCCGACGGCCCCGAGCAGGCGCCCTCGGCGGAGGAGACCGCCGACGGGGACGAACCGCCGGCCGCGGCCGCCGACGAGCACGTCGTCGCCGCTGACGAGGACGAGTCGCCGGCCGCGGCGGCCGACGAGCGCTCCGGCGCCGCCAGCGAGCCCTCCGCCGAGGCCGGGCACGACGCGGCGGTCACCGAGGACGGCCCGGGTGGCGATGCGGCGGTCGAGGACCGCCCGGGCGACGATCCGGTGGACGGCGCACCGGCCACCCAGGACCGCCGGGTCGACGCGCCGGTCACCGAGGACGGCCTGGGAGACGAGGCAGCGGTCGGCGCCGGCGAGCTCGCCGCCGACGCGCCGGGCGCGGCGGAGGGCCAGTCCCACGAGGCGGCGGTCGGCGCGGCCGACGCGACCCACGAGGAGCCGGCCCCGCCGTCGCGCCGGGAGCCGAGCGCCATCTTCGCCGCCCTCCGCGCCGAGACCGAGGCCACCGAGGCGGTGCCCGCCTCCTCGGAGGCGGCCGTGCCCGGGGGCAGCGAGCTGGCCGAGACCCAGGCGCCCACCAGCGACGCCGAGTCCCAGCGCCAGCCCGCCGACGCGCCGGCCGAGCAGGAGCCCACCGTCACCGAGGCCGAGCGCCAGCCCGCCGGCGCGGCGGCCGAGCAGGAGCCCGCCGACACCGAGGCCGAGCAGGGTCCCGCCGACACGTCGCCGGCAGCTGACGGCGCGTCGGCCGAGCCCGCCGCCGAGCCCGAGAGCGAGGAGTCGTCGGCCTTCGCGGCTCGGGCCGAGGCCCTCGTCTCGCTCGAGCGGGAGCTGGGTCGGCGCCTGAAGCGCACGCTGGCCGACGAGCAGAACGAGCTGCTCGACCTGCTCCGTCGCACCAAGCCCGCCGGAGCGGACGACCTCCTCCCGCCCCTCGACGGGCACGCCGCCCGCTGGGTGGCCGCCGCCCGCGAGCCGCTGGCCGAGGCCGCCGCCGCGGGGGCCAGCTGGGCCGGTGGCGAGGCGAGGGCCGTCGACGATCTCGCCGCGGAGCTGGCCCGCACCCTGGTGCAGCCGCTCCGGGACCGCATCGACCGCTCGTTCTCCGCGGCCGACGGGGACCTCGACGATGTGGCCGACCGGGTCCGGGCGCTGTACCGGGAGTGGAAGGGCCAGCGGGTGGTGGAGGCCACCGCCCACTACGCCGCCGCGGCCTACGCCCAGGGCGTGTACGACGCCACGCCGTCGGGCGGCTCGCTGCGCTGGGTCGTGGACCCGGCGGCCGGCCCGTGCCCCGACTGCGACGACAACGTGCTCGGCGGCACCGTGGTGAAGGGCGCCGCCTTCCCGACCGGCCACCCCCACGCCCCCGCCCACCCCGGCTGCCACTGCCTCACCCTCCCCACCTAGACAACGTCTGTGTGCACTTCTGAGCCGCAGCGGCTCGAGAACGCACACAGACGTCGTCCGGTTCGCGCCCAGGTCGGGGGTGGGCGCCGGTAGCCTCGGCGGCCATGCGAGCCCCGAGCGACATGCCCCGCCGCCCGCCGCGCTCTGAGGGGCGGTCCGGCAACCGGGGCCGGATCCTCCTGGTGGTCGCCGCCGTCCTGGTCTTCGTGCTGATCACCTCGCTGCGAGGGATCGCCCGCTTCTACACCGACTACCTCTGGTTCGAGTCGCTTGACCTCACCGGGGTCTGGCGCGGCGTGCTCGGCGCCAAGATCGCCCTGGCCGTGCTCTTCACGGTCGGCTTCTTCCTGCTCGCCTGGCTCAACCTCTGGGTGGCCGATCGCGTGGCGCCGCCGTTCCGGCCCATGGGCCCCGAGGACGACGTGCTCGAGCGGTACCACGACCTCATCGGCGGGCGCAGCCGCTGGGTGCGCATCGGCATCGCGGCGATCCTCGCCCTCATCGCCGGCCCGCCCGTCGCGGGGGAGTGGGGCTCGTGGCTGCTCTTCACGAACGGCGGCGACTTCGGCGTCGAGGACCCGCAGTTCGGCATGGACATCGGCTTCTACGTCTTCAAGTTGCCGTTCCTCACGTTCCTCGCGAGCTGGCTGTTCGCCGCGTTTCTCATCGTCCTGATCCTCACCGCCGTGTGGCACTACCTGAACGGCGGGATCCGCATGACGGCCCGCCAGCAGCGGGTCACGCCGCAGGTGAAGGCCCACCTGTCGGTCTTGCTCAGCCTGCTCGCCCTCATCAAGGCCGCCGGCTACTGGCTCCAGCGCTACGACCTGACCGTCAGCAACCGGGGCTTCGTCGACGGGGCCGGCTACACCGACGTCAACGCGCAGCTCCCGGCCATCAACCTGCTGCTGCTCATCTCGGTGGCCAGCGTCGTCCTGTTCATCATCAACATCTGGCGCCGCGGGTGGACGCTGCCCGTGGTCGGCGTCGGCCTGTGGGCGCTCGTGGCGGTGATCGCCGGGGCTATCTACCCGGAGGTCATCCAGCGGGTCCGCGTGTCGCCGAACGAGCCGGAGCTCGAGGCGCCGTACATCGAGCGCAACATCGAGGCCACCCGCATCGGGATGGGCATCGACGACGTAGAGGTCACCCCGTACTCGCTGACCCTCGACAAGAGCGACATCGACCTGACCGACGACGCCGAGATCGTCCGCAACATCCGCATCTGGGACCCGTCGGACGCCGTGCTCGGCACGACCTTCCCGCAGCTGCAGCGGGTCCGCGACTACTACGCGCTGAACGACGTCGACGTCGACCGGTACGAGCTCGACGGCCAGCGCACCCAGGTGCTCCTTTCGGTCCGCGACCTGCGCACCGGCGGCGTGCCGTCGACGTCCTGGGCGGCCCGGCACCTGATCTACACGCACGGCCACGGCGCCGTCGTGGCCCCGGCCAACGCGAAGCGCGCCACCGGCGAGCCGGACTTCATCGCCCAGGACGTGCCGTACTCCACGCGGTTCGACTCGCTCGAGCTGACGCAGCCGGCCGTGTACTTCGGCGAGGACCTGAGCGGCTACGTGATCACCGGCTCCCGCCAGCGGGAGCTCAGCTACCAGGACGACGAGCAGAGCAACTACACCCGCTACGAGGGTGAGGATGGCGTCGAGCTCGGCGGCTTCGTCAAGCGGGCGGCCTGGGCGCTGCGCTTCGGCGACGTGAACCTGCTCATCTCCGACCAGGTCACCGGCGACTCGAAGATCCACCCGATCCGCGACATCCGCGAGCGGGCGGAGACCGTCGCCCCCTTCCTCCACTACGACTACGACCCGTACCCGGTCATCCACGACGGTCGGGTCCAGTGGGTGCTCGACGCCTACACCACGACGAACCGGTACCCGTACGGGCAGACCGCGGACACCGAGGGCCTCGAGGACGGCAGCGGCCTCGACCACTCGTTCAACTACGTCCGCAACTCGGTGAAGGTCGTCATCGACGCCTACGACGGCACCCTCGACTTCTACGTGATGCCGGTCGACGACCCGATCATCGAGGCGTACCGCAAGGCCTTCCCCGAGCTGTTCTCCGACTACGAGGACATGCCCGACGGCCTGAAGCAGCACCTGCGCTACCCGGAGGACCTGTTCCGGGTGCAGACCAACATGTACTCCCGGTACCACGTCGACGGCGCGTCGGCCTTCTACGAGGGCAACGACTACTGGGCCGTGGCCCGGGACCCCGGCACCGCCGGCGCCCGCCAGGGCACGCAGTCGACCGACGAGACCGGCGCCGTCGTCTCGACCCGGGACGCCCGGATCGAGCCGTACTACCTCGTGACCCGCCTGCCGGGGCTCGACGAGCCGGAGTTCATGCTCCTGCGCCCGTTCGTCCCGGCGTCGGAGCGAGACGACAACCAGCTGCTCACCGCCTTCATGGTCGGCCTGTCCGACGGGGACAACTACGGCAAGCTGCGGATCTTCGAGATGCCCCGCGGCCGCCTGCCGAACGGCCCGGCGCTCGTCCAGGGCGAGATCCAGCGCGACCCCGACGTCTCGCAGCAGGAGACGATCCTGTCCGGGCAGGGCTCGGTCGTGAGCTACGGCGGCCTGAGCGCCATCCCGATCGACGGCGGCCTCGTGTACGTGCGCCCGTTCTACGTGACGTCGCGCCAGACGCAGGTGCCGGGCCTCGAGAAGGTGATCGTGTACTTCGAGGGCGAGGTGTCCATCAAGGACACCCTCGAGGAGGCGCTGGCCGACATCTTCGGCGAGGTGCCCGAGACTCTCGAGGACGGCGGGGTCGACGACGAGCCCGACGGCGACGACGACGGTGACGGCGGCGAGGTCCCCGATCCGGTCGGTGAGGACCTCGCCATCGAGGTCGCACAGCTCCTCGCCGAGGCCAACGACCTGTTCGAGCAAGCCGACGCCGCGCTGCCGGACTTCGCCGAGTACGCCCGCCTCATGGATGCCGCGCGCGACCGCCTCGACGAGGCCGAGCGCCTCCTCGAGCAGGCCGCCGGCCCGGCGACCACGACCACCACGGTGCCGCCGGCCGAGACCTGAGCCCGCCGCCGTAGCGACGGCGGGCTCAGGTTGCCGGTCGGGGCGGCCCCCGATACAGTCAACGGCCCACACCAGATCGCCGCGGGGTGGAGCAGCCAGGTAGCTCGTCGGGCTCATAACCCGAAGGTCGCAGGTTCAAATCCTGCCCCCGCCACCAACGAAACACCAGGTCAGGGCCCATCCGAGAGGATGGGCCCTCCTCGTTCCCGGCCCGACTTCTAACGGATCTTCTAACGGGTGGATCGCCGATCGCTGCGGCAGGCGCCGGAGTCGGGCGCCGTCAGGTGGAGCGCGACTTCCGGGACGCCAGCCAGAAGACGAACGGAGCATTCGCACGGGCTTGCTGGTGGTCGGCCAGCGCTGGCCCAGCCCACATGCCCGCTCCCAGCGCCGCACCCGCCAGCGCACCAAGTGGTCCGGCGGTTGCCCCCAGCATGACCGTGCCCGCGGCGCACACCCCCGGAACTGCCTTGCGCCAGATCATGTCCCGCTGGATCCTGCGGCTGAGAGGCCCTGCTGCCTCCTCTGCGATCTCGTCGATTAGGGACTGGAGTTCCTCGACTGCATGCTCGCGAGAACGCGACCGTCGGATGGCCTTCGCGACTAGGCGCCGAAGATCTGCTACCGCCTCATCCTCGGCGGCAAGCTTTGCCAGCGTTGATACGTCCGCTTCGGGAAGCCACGGGACGTCGACACCGAGCAGGGCGGACGGCCCTGAGGATGTACTCGTTCCAGTTCGGCTCGCGAGTCGAGCCCGGAATGGTGTGCGTGTTACGTACTCGCCGCCGAAGAGGCCAGCCACGACGAGGTCTGTGTTGAGGCTCTGGGTCAGGCGTGCCACGTATTGCTTTCGCACAGTCGAGATCCAGGGCGAGTAGTCGAACGATGGGTCGTAGGGCTGTAGCAATGCCATCTCGAAGGAGCCGTCGTCACGCACGCCGTCACCCTTCGCGTGCGTGTAGAAGCCCTGCTCGTTGTCATCTCGTGCACTGACGAAGACGACTTCGCGGGCGGTCGGCCCCTCAATGACGAGCTGCTGATCGACCCACTGGACAAGTCGTGGATCTGTGAGGCTGCGTTCTGTGGACTGTCCGATGAGGTCCGCAACCTGGAGTACGGCCGCCCCGGTCGGCACGGGGACTACAAGGCCGCCTTCAACGAGAGGTCGCGTCGCCAGGGCTCGCGTTAGATGGTCGAGGAGGCGGGCACGGTCGGGGGTCTCCTGCTCGAGAAACTCGTCGAGGAGGCCATCGTGCGTGAGGTAGTGGTCGGCCCAGAGAACGGTCTGGCCAACCATGGCCGGGACGTCGGCTTGATCGGTCCACAGCACGCTCCGCGGGTCTGCTGCGGCGGCGTTCGATGCGAGCAGGTCGAGCGTCCATCTGCCAGCCTTCGCTAGCTCATCGGCGACATCCGCCAAGGCATCGTCAGGGAGGGCATCGAGCTGTGAACCGAGCGTGGTGGGCTCATCGAGCCCGTAGTCGGTAAGGACGTCATACCTGTGCCGCCCAGTCTCCTGCAGTGAAGTTGGGCCACCCGGCATGTCCACCTTGGCCATGGCCTCGGCGTACCGGGGCACATAGAGAGGGCCGGCCACTGGTCGGTCCTCCTGAATCGTGATCGGCACACCGTGGGTGGGCGCTACCAGTGCACCGCGAGCCAACTTGGTCGTGGGCGAGATCCAATAGCTGTCCTCGTCGTCCTCGGGCACCGCGGCCCCGGGGACACTTGCTGGCCCAGCCCCGTGACATCGCTTGTATTTCTGGCCGGTGCCGCACCAGCACTCGTCGTTTCGTCCGAGAGGACGAAGGGGGTCTCTGCCCATTCATCAGTCCTCGTGGCGGACAGGCTTCAACGAAGTGAACAAGGTCATGCAAGTGTCGCCGCTCCGGTCGACGTGTGCATCACCGGTGAGAGTCTCGGCCCCGGCCGTCAGCGTCAAGGATCTCCAGAGGTCTCGCCGGTTCGGCATGGCATCAAGCGCCATTGTGGTATCGGGTGTCGCTTGGAGCGTCCCGGCGTACCGAGGTGGGACAGCGGCCTGCCCGATTACTACCCACCTTTGGGGGGCGCGCTTCCAGCGCAGCAGCATGCAGGTTCGTCCGCCGACCTCTGCCATCCGCACGGCTGCGGCCGCAAGTGAGACATCTGCCCGATGCGCAACGACCCGCAGCAAGCTGAGCGTGTAGCGCTCACGCCTCGCGTAGGAGCTGACCCACTCCCGCGGCATCAGGATCGATGCAGCGATCCAGTCGCACAGAGTTTCAATGTCGTCGTGGGCGAGGCCGTGGGTTCGGTGGGCAACCGACTCGTCGGCGTCGATGAGGATGTGCCCAATCTCGTGCGCCAGGGTGAAGCGAGTCCTGGTCGCGGGACGGTCAGAGCGCAGGTCCACATGGGGTTTTCCATCGACCCACGTGGTCCGTCCATCCTCGGTTAGGTCCGTGTACCTGATCGCTTCCACGCCGAGCGCACCTGCCAGTGCCTCTAGGTCGACGGGCGGGGGTCCCGCGATATCGCGGATGGTGCGGGCGATTCGTTCCCCGAGTCCTCGCTCGATGGTCGGCTCAGGCATCGTCGAAGTCGAGCCAGTCGGTCGGCTCGTTGAAGCTGAGCCGGCGGGTGCCGCCTTTCGCCAGCTCCGATGTCGCCCGTTGGAGGAGTTCGACGGTGTGCCGCCCCTCCCAGCCCTGGAGTTCGGCTGCCGTGGCCAGAGCAGACAATGCCCGTGGCGGCAACTGGGGCGGCTCCCCGCCGGGCACCCCGGCAGTCGACGGCAATCCGAGGGCGTTGACGAGTGCCTGCATTTCGTCGGCGCTTGCCTCGGCGAGGGCTACGGGTGAGCTGAGCATCTCCTGGATGCGCCTCCTGGTCAGGTGGGCGATCGCTGCGACCTCCCGCTGGTCGTCGGCTGACAGCGCATCGTGGGTAGCGCGAAGTCGATAGAGCGTCGGAGCCCAGATGGCTCGACGTCCTGCGCGGAGGCGCCGGTGCGCTTCGAGCTGGGCGCGCCGCCCCACGAAGTAGGTCGTCCATGCCTCGCGGATGTCGTCGTGGAACCTCCATGTCGCCAACTCGATGTCGCCCGTCGTGCCCTTGATGAGTCGTGACACAGCGTGACTCTCCCGATGGAGGAGGAGAACCGGCACTCGCAGGCGCTCTGCCCAGGCAAGCTCCTTGCCGGCGCCCCACGACGCGAAGTCGCCGATGGCGATGACGGCATCGGACTCGACGACCTTGGCGAAGTCCTTGGCGTGGACCTCTTCGGCCTCCAGGTCGGCGTGATCCCGCGGGTGCGTGTGCATCACAGGCTGGTGGACCATCACGCCAACTTCGGCGCAGAATCCAGCAACGAGGCCGCTGACGAGTTCGACGATCGTGAGCTGGTCCTCATTCAACGACGTGAGGCCACTGGCCAGGTACACCGCGACCGGGTCATCGGGTGGGGCGTCGAAACGCAGCTCTTGTTGCTCAGCCATCGTCGAGGTTCCGCATCTGATCAGTGATCCAGCTTGTCAGTTCCTCGAGCGTGACGGTTCCGGCGGCTGTGCCAGCGATGATCTCGTAGGCCTTCTCCGGCGGAGTGAGGTCGAGATCTCGTCCGTTCCGGTTGAGGAACTGGAGTGTCGCGAGAACAGCGACGCGCTTGTTGCCGTCGACGAACGCATGGTTCCGGGCGATGCCGAAGAGAAGGGTCGCGGCCTTCTGCTCGATGGTCGGGTAGAACTCCTCGCCGCCAAAGCTGGCATGAGGGCGGGACACGGCGGAATCGGCGAGTCCGAGATCCGTAACGCGGACGAGCGCGGCTGCCTCGAGCCCGAGGACCTCGCAAGCAATGGCGAGGAGATCATCGAGCTCGAGGTACCGCACGTCAGCCGTCCGCCAGCATGCTCAGCAGCTGGGCGTGACGCTCGAGGTTCCGCTTCAGCTGCTGCTGGAACTCCGGGTCGGTCCTCCGCCTCTCGACGTGCTCGGTGAGCGCGTCCCGGATGACGTCGCTAACCGACGATCCCTCGACCTCCGCGATGGCCTGGACGTTCTCGGCCAGGGACTCGTCGAGCCGGAGGGTCATGTTCTTCGTGTCGCGCTGCGCCGCCATGGCTGCCTCCTTGGGGGTTGGGTCTGGCTCAACCTTAGCGACCAGATACCCGGGTTGCAAGATACCGAGGTATCTAGATACCATCTAGACGTCCCCCACGACCAGGAGGTCATCGGACGTGATCAAGCAGAAGCGGTACCTCGGGAACGTCAACACCCTCGAGGTCCACGACACGCAGAAGGAGAGGTCCGGCTGCCAGCTCGACGAGATCAAGGTCGACCATCGCCGGTGGTACGACACGCTCAGCGAGGCCAAGGCCGATCGTCCCTACGACAACTGCCACTGGTGCCTCGGCAACAGCAGCCGCTGAACCCGGGCCAGGCAGCTCGAGCAGGAGAGGAGGTGAGACATGGGAACTCGCAAGGTGAACCGCTCGGCCATCTCCGGCCGCTTCGTCACGAAGTCGACGACCAAGCGCAGCCCGAAGACTACGGTCACGCAGACCGTTCGCACGGGCAAGAAGAAGTGAGTCGACGCGAGTGAAGCCGGCGCCGCAGGCATGCCTGGACGCCGGCTTCAACGCGTTCGGTCCTAGCCGTAGAGCGCCTCGCAGAACAGGCGGGCGGCGTCGGCCTGCATGCCGGGGATGACGTGTTGGTAGACGGTCATGGTGAAGGCGGGGCTGCTGTGGCCGAGGCGTTCGCTGACGACTTTCACGTGGACGCCGGCCTTGAGCAGGATCGTGGCGTGGGTGTGGCGGAGGTCGTGGAACCGGATCCTCGGTAGGTCGCTCGACGCGACGTGGCGGTCGAAGACCTGGCTGACGTAGTCGGGGTGGGTGAGGTTGCCGTCGGGGCCGGCGAACACGGTCTCGTCCTCGCTCACCTTGAGTCCGGCGAGCGCCGCCTCCTGCTCCCGCACGAGCCGCCAGGCGCGCAGCGCGTCGACGGTGCGGTCGTCGAGGTCGATGGTGCGACGGGCGGTGCCGGTCTTCACGTCGGCGATGGTCACCTGGTACTCGACGGTGATGACGGCCTGGCGGACCGAGAGCCGGTTGGCGTCGAGGTCGAGGTCGCGCCAGGTGAGGCCGAGCACCTCGCCGCGTCGCATCCCGGTGTGGGCGGCGACGACGAACGCGGTGGCCAGCCGGTGCTCGGCGATCTCGTCGAGGAACTGGACGAGCTGCTCGGGGGCCCAGACCCGCATGGCGGTGTCGCGGCCGGGCTTGGGCGGGTCGGCGAGGGTGGCGACGTTGCGCTGGAGGGTGCCCTTGCGGCAGGCGTCGGCGAGCGCCTTGCGCAACATGTTGTGGATGTTGCGCACCATCTTCGGTGACAGCCCGCCGCCGGCACCGTTGCGCCGGCCGTTGGCGAGCAGCAGGTCGTAGAGCCCGTCGAGGTCGTCGGGCGTGAGCCGCTGCAGCGGGATGTTGCCGATGTAGGGCACGACGTGGAGCCGGGTGTTGGCCACATACGAGCGGTAGGTGCTGTGGCGGACCTGCCGGCGCCGCAGCGGCAGCCACCGCTCGGTGAGGTAGTCGGCGACGGTGATCCGCTCGGGCGAGCGGTAGTCGCCGTCGTGCATCCGCTTGACCAGCTCGCCGAGCACCTTCTCGGCGTCCCGGCGGGTGGCGCCGCCGGGGTACCAGCGGTGGCGCTCCTTGCCGGTGGCTGGGTCGGTGCCCTCGTAGACGACGGCGTACTACCGGTTGCCCTTCCGGGCGATGTGACCGCGCATGGGTCCTCCTCTCGGCCACCGCATCGGCAGCCGGCATCCCGCCGCACGGCGGGGTGAGAGGAGGACACGACACGCCCTGTCCTCGAGGGCGGCCGACCTTCGGTGTCGCCGAGGTCGGCCCGAACAGCATGCGCCCCGCGCCCGAGGTCTGACAACCCCGGATGAATTGCGCGGTTTTCGGCCCCGAATCGGGCTTACGTAGGCATGACACCTCGTGCCGCCCCGTCCACCCCGTCGACCGACCCGCCGGGCCCGAAGCCGACGAAGGCGTTCCTCACCGTCGAGGAAGCCGCCACCGTCCTGCGCATCGGCCGCACCGCCGCCTACGCCCTCACCCGCCAGTGGCGGGCGACCGGTGGGGCCGAGGGACTCCCGGTGGTGCGGGTGGGGCGGCTGCTGCGGGTGCTGGTCCACCAGCTCGAGCTCCTGGCGGCGGGGGCGATCGATCACGTCGACCCGACTCGGTCTGACCGCTCGGCCATCGAGGCCACACCGACCCCACCAGCCCCGGAGCCGGCACCCCGATCGACGACTCGCCGCTCCCGTCGGACGCCCGACCAGGCGCAGGCGTCGCTCTTCCCGGAACCGTCATGACGGCGCTCACGGGTATCCCGCTGGGCCACCCGTTCGAGGTCGACGCACTTGCACCAAGGTGGCCCCGCCCCGCCCGTGTCGACCCGTGCAGCGGGGAGCGGTCCCGTGCTGAGCATCGGCAAGCTCGCCCCCGGCCGGGCCGACTACTACCTCGACACCGTCGCCCGCGGCGCCGAGGAGTACTACGTCGGCTCCGGCGAGGCGCCGGGTCGATGGCTCGGTCGGGGCGCCGAGCGCCTCGGCCTGACCGGCGACGTCGCCGGCTACCAGCTGCGCCGCGTCCTCAACGGCGCCGGACCCGACGGTGGCCGCCTGCTCGGCTCGAAGGGCCCGAAGCACATGGCCGGGTTCGACTGCACGTTCAACGCGCCGAAGTCGGTCACCCTCCTGTTCGCCCTCGGCTCGCCCGAGGTCCGCCGTCAGGTGCGAGACGCCCACGAGGCAGCGGTCGACGCCGCACTCGCGGTGCTCGAGACCGAGGCCTGCCGGGTCCGGCGAGGCAAGGGCGGCGCCACGGTCCTGCCCGGTGACGGGTTCGTGGCCGCCGCCTTCCGGCACCGCACCTCCCGGGCGGGCGACCCGCACCTGCACACCCACGTCGTTGTCGCCAACCTCGCCCACTCCCGAAGCGACGACCGGTGGAGCGCCCTCGACGGCCGCCACCTCTACTTGTGGTGCCGCACCGTCGGGTTCCTCTACGAGACCCACCTGCGGGCCGAGCTCACCTGCCGACTCGGCGTCACCTGGAAGGTGCCCCGCAACGGCATCGCCGACCTCGCCGGCATCCCCAAGCGGGCCATCGACCACTTCTCCCAGCGCCGCCGCCAGATCGTCGATCGCATGGCGCTGTTCGGCAGCGCCGCCCAGCAGATGGCAGTTGATTTCGGCCTCGGCCACTGTGAATCGTAGATGCTCGTCGATTTCACAGATTGTGAGTTGACATCACAAAACTCGTGGTGTCCAATGGTCGGCATGCGGCAGCGTCATCCACTCCGAGCCCTTCACCTGATCGACGTCGAGAACCTGCTCGGTGACCCCCGTCCTGGGGACGCCCAGGTGCGCCAGGCGAGGGCGTCCTACGAATCCCACGTTGTGGTGGGGGAGCACGATCTCGTCGTCGTCGCCTGCAACCACGGCTGCGCGATCGAGGTCGGCCTCGCCTACGGCGATGCTCGCCTCGTTGTGCGGTCCGGTCCCGATGGAGCCGACCTCGCTCTTCTCGGCGTACTCGACGAGTACGACGTGCCTGGGCGCTTCGATGCGGTGGTCTTCGCCTCCGGTGACGGGATCTTCAGCTCAGCAGTTGCTGCTGTCAGCGGGCTCGGCCTGGCCACACTCGTCGTCGCTCGGCCTGAGTCGCTTGCCCGCACCCTTCAACTCGCGGCGGGAGGCCGAGTGCTGGCCTTCGACCCGAACGGCTGGCCGACCGAACCGGCGAGCGCTATCGCCCTGGCCGAGGCCGCCTGAGATGGCTGTCGACTCCATCCTCATCGGCATCCCCGAGATCGCCGAGATCGCCGGTGTGTCCCGGCCGGCTGTGAGCAACTGGCGCAAGCGTTACGACGATTTCCCCGAACCCCGGGTCCAGTCCGACTCCGGGGTGTTGTTCGACCTTCGAGCGATCGAAGAGTGGCTTCTCTCCCGAGGCAAGATCGACCAGCCCATTCCGCACGGAACGCTGGTCTGGCGCGTGGCCGAGGCGTTGCGCGCCAGTTGGCCGGGCGAATCGCTCTTCGAGTCGACCAGCTCGATGCTGTTCGAGTTCATCAGCTCATGGCTCTGTTACCTCGAGGCATGCGCACGAGCAGCCGACAGTGGCACGCTGTTCGACCATTCGAACGTCGGGGTCGACGTGCCGGTCGAGCATCGGTGGCCGATGGTGCGCGAGTCCTCCAACGCTGGTCTGGCCAAGCGGTTGCGTGCAGCGGCGAGGGCCATTGAAGTCGCCAACCCTCGACTCGCGGAGCTGCTCGACCACCTAGCCCCCGAGCCCTTCCCGGATCCACTCCTCGTGCGGTCGTTCGCGGCGGAACTGGAGGCCGCTGCCGACGACATCACCCCACGGTTCGCGCTGTTCGAGGAAGCGCAGCAGAACGTCGTGGAAGTGGCCCGCACTTCGGGGGAGTGGACCACGCCCGACGAGCTCTCCTACCTCGTGGCGGAACTCGTGGGCAAGGTCGAACCCGGCGCCACGATCGTCGACCCCGCTTGCGGCACCGGTGGCTTGCTGCTCATGGCTGCAGTGCGGGACCAGGCGCCTGACAGCAGTACACGGTTCGTGGGCACCGACATCAACCAGGCGGCGGCGAGGTACGCCCGCGCGCGCTTCTTCCTCTACGGCATCGACGCCGAGATCGAGAGGCTCGACAGCCTTCGGCGCGACCCGTCGGAGTGGCCGGCTGCCGATGTGGTGCTGTGCGATCCCCCCTACGGGTTGGGCAACTGGGGCGATGCCGACCTCTACCGCAGCCCTCGTTGGGCCTATGGATCGCCCCCGCCCAACTCAGCAGATTTGGCATGGGTCCAGCTGGCCCTTTCCATGTTGAAGCCTGATGGAAGGGCGGCTGTCGTCCTTCCGCCCGGGAGCTGCTTCCGCGGTGGTCGGGAGGCGGCGATACGAGAGGCCCTGGTGCGTAGCGGCGTGATCGAAGCGGTCATCCACCTCCCGCCTCGTCTGCGACGCAATACCTCCATCCCGCTCACGATCTGGCTCTTGACGGCTGCACCATCGGCGAGCGACTCCCCTCGACCAATCCTCCTCATCGACGCATCCCAGCTCGGCACCCCCGGACGCTCCACCCATGAGCTGAGCGAGGAGGCGATGGACGAGCTGGCGCGAGTCGTGCGGCGGTGGCGTACGGAAGGCACGGCCGAGTCGACCGGCTCACTCGCATCGGTCGCAGTTGACGTGGACACGCTCATCGACAACTCCGTGGACCTCACGCCCCGGCGCTACCTCAGTGAGGAGATCACGGTCGACTCGGAAGAACTCCGAGAGATGCAGCGGTCGGCCCGGGCCCACGCCGAGGGGGCCGCCCGGGAGGTGCAGCACGCCCTCGCTGCATTGGACACGCTCGGCGGAGTCGACGACAACGCCGCGGGCACCTCACCCTCGACACGCCTCCGGCTCGGGGAGGTGGCCGAGGTGTTTCGACCGAGGGGCGACAAGCGACAAGGCGGTGAGGCGCCGGGCGAGGCGGGCGATCTCGTGATCACCACGACGCCCAACGGATTCTCGTCGAGGCTCCTCCGGACGGGCGAGGAGGTCTCTGGTCTCCACGCCATCGTGATCCGCGCCTTGCCCGGGGGTCCGGTGACACCGGCCTGGCTGCTGCTCTGGAGCCGCACCGATGCGTTCGCCCGCCTCGCCGAGCGGTACTCGAAGGGAAGCACGCTCAGGTCGTTGTCGGTCAAGGATGTGGTCGACTTCGAACTCGACGTTCCGTCGCCGGAAGCCCAGGAACGCGGCGCTCGCCTGTTGGAGCGTCTCGACGGGCTCGCCGCCTCCCAGGAACGGCTCCGAGGCGCGATCGAAGATCTTCGGACCGCAGAGCTCCGGCTCGCCTACTCGGAGGTGGCCGGATGATGAAGGCACGGCGGACTCGCACGAGGTCAATCACTACGTTCATGTCACGACGCGGGAGTATCTGCCGACAGCAGAACCCGCGTCTCGTTGCGGTGGGAGCCGCTGGAGGAACCCGATGATCACCGGTGAGCTGAAGTCGAAGGTCGACCGCATCTGGGACGCGTTCTGGTCCGGAGGGATCTCGAACCCGCTCGAGGTGATGGAGCAGATCACCTACCTGCTCTTCATCAAGCGCCTCGACGACCTGCACACTCTCGAGGAGAACAAGGCGGCGCGGCTCGGCGAGCCGATGGCCCGCACGATCTTTCCCGAGGGCTTTGACGGGCTCGCGCACGACGGACACCCGGAGGGCCGTCCGTATGGCGATCTTCGATGGTCGAGGTTCAAGCACCTCGCTCCCGCAGAGATGCACGAGGTGGTGGGCGAGCACGTCTTCCCGTTCCTGCGAACCCTCGGGGGTGAGGGCTCCACCTACGCCACCCACATGAAGGACGCGCGCTACACGATCCCGAACGCGGCGCTCCTGAGGAAGGCCGTCGATGGGCTCGACGAGATCCCGATGGTCGACCGAGATACCAAGGGCGACGTGTACGAGTACATGCTCTCGAAGATCGCCTCGGCTGGACAGAACGGTCAGTTCCGCACGCCGCGCCACATCATCCAGCTCATGGTGGAGATGGTGGCACCCACCCCCACCGACGTCATCTGCGATCCCGCCTGCGGCACCTGCGGATTCCTCGTCGCCGCTGGCGAGTACGTGCGCCACCACCATCCCGAGGCACTGCGTGACGAGCGATTGAACCGGCATTTCCACCACGAGATGTTCAACGGGTTCGACTTCGACAACACCATGCTGCGCATCGGGAGCATGAACATGCTCCTCCACGGCGTCGAGCAGCCCGACGTTCGCTACCGAGACTCCCTCTCGCAGGACCACGCCGGTGTGGAAGAGGCCTATTCGGTGGTCCTGGCCAACCCACCCTTCGCCGGGTCGCTCGACTACGAGAACGTCGCCAAGGACCTCCAACAGGTCGTGAAGACCAAGAAGACGGAGCTCCTCTTCCTCGCCCTGTTCCTCCGCCTCCTCAAGCCGGGTGGCCGGGCGGCGGTGATCGTGCCCGACGGCGTGCTCTTCGGCTCCACCAAGGCGCACAAGGAGCTGCGCCGGATCCTCGTCGAGGACCAGCGCCTCGACGGGATCGTCTCCCTCCCCAGCGGTGCCTTCCGCCCCTACGCCGGCGTGTCGACGGCCATCGTGCTGTTCACGAAGACGAACTCGGGGGGAACCGAGGACGTCTGGTTCTACGACCTCACGGCCGACGGGTTCAGCCTCGACGACAAGCGCACACCGCTCCTCTCGCCCGAGAAGCTCGGAGTCACTCCAGTGGAGCCGCTCAGTGAGGACGAGCACGTCAAGAACAACCTCCCGGATGTCCTCGCCCGCTGGGCGGAACGTGCCGGCACCGAGCGCGACCGCGCCCGCACCGAGCAGAGCTTCTGCGTGTCCAAGGCCGACATCGTCGATGCTGGCTACGACCTGAGCATCAACCGCTACAAGGAGATCGTCCACGACGAGGTCGAACACCGTGACCCACGAGAGATCCTCAAGGAGCTGGCGGCCATCGAGGACGACATCCGCCAGGGCCTCGCCGACCTCGAGGCGATGCTGTGACGACGACGACGTGGCCAGCGGCCGCTCTTGGCGATGTCGCAGAGGTCAACCCCCGACTTACGACGAGGCTGAATCCGGACGACCGCGTGACGTTCGTCCCCATGGCCGCGGTCGACGCAACGCGAGGCGGGGTCGAGAGCCCTGAGGAGCGTCTCGTCTCAGAGCTCACGAGTGGTCTGACCCCGTTCAAGTCGGGTGACGTGTTGGTAGCGAAGATCACGCCGTGCTTCGAGAACGGGAAGATCGCTCAGGCGATCACCGATACTGAGGTGGCCTACGGCTCGACGGAGTTCCACGTCGTGCGGGCGAAGCCGGACACTGCTCATCAGCGCTACCTGTTCCACTACTTGAGGCAGCAGTCGGTGCGGTCGGCTGGCGAGCGGCGAATGACTGGAAGCGCCGGTCAACGCCGAGTGCCGGAGGCGTTCCTCCGTGAGCTGAAGGTGCCATTGCCGCCGCTCGACGAGCAGCGGCGGATCGCTGGAATCCTCGATGCGGCAGACGAGGTGCGCGCCAAGCGCCACGAATCCCTCGCCCTGCTCGACTCCCTCACCGAGGCGATCTTCCTCGACATGTTCGGTGACCCTGTGGTGAACGATCGAGGCTGGGACGAGTCTGACCGTCTCGGAGAGGTCGCCGACGTTGGGTCTGGAATCACCAAGGGTCGAAAGCTGAGAGGGCAGGCAACCCGGTCGGTTCCGTACCTGGCGGTCGCGAACGTTCAGGCTGGCTTCCTACGGCTCGACTCGGTGAAGACCATCGATGCCACCGAGGTCGAGATCGCGCGATACCGCCTTCGGGCAGGGGACATCCTCCTCACCGAGGGCGGGGATCCAGACAAGCTCGGCCGAGGGACTCTGTGGGCCGGCGAGATCCCCGAGTGCATTCACCAGAACCATGTGTTCCGAGTGCGCCTGAACGACGGGCGCTATGTCCCCGAGTACGTGAGCTGGTTGCTCGGTAGTGCCCGTGGCCGCCGCTACTTCCTCCGTTCGGCAAAGCAGACGACGGGAATCGCGTCCATCAACAAGTCGCAGCTTGCAGCGTTCCCGCTTCTGCGTCCACCGCGCGAGCTCCAAAATCGGTTTGTTGATGCTCTCGGGGCGCAACGGAGATCCGTAGTTGGGCTGGCTTCACATCGAGCACAGATCGACGCGCTCTTCGCCTCGCTTCAGCATCGTGCCTTCCGGGGGGAGCTGTGAGTTCGCCGTTCGACTTTCTCCAGGCCGACTTCCCGCAGGTCCATGAGGGAGCCGTGAAGGCGGCGGAAGCGGCGATGGTGGATCCGCGGACGGCGTGCTTCCACGCCCGCTGGACGATCGAGCAGGCGATCGGTTGGGCGTACGACCACGACCGCGCGCTTCCGGAGCCGTGGGACAAGAGCGTGTCGGCGCGGTTGAACGAGCCGGCGTTCAAGGAGCTGATCGGCGAGAAGGTCTATCGGTTCGCAAAGGAGGTGATCCGCCTCGGCAACCACGCTGCACACAAGCCTCAGCCGCTGACGCAGCACGACTCGGTCGCCGCGGTGTCGCACCTGTTCCAGTTCTGCTTCTGGTTCGCCCGCACCTACTCCCGAGGACAAGGACCGCCGGCCAATCTCACCTTCGATCCTCGCTCGCTCCCGCAGCCCGCGCCGCCCCAGACGACCACGCCCGAGCAGGTCCAGGAGCTGCAGCAGGAGCTCGAAGAGGTCTTGCTGGCGCGCAAGCGGCTACAAGACGAGCTGGGTGACAAGGCGAAGCTCGAAGCAGAGCTCGAACAGCTCCGCTCCGAAGTCGCCACGGCCAGAGCCAGGGCGGCGGCAACGCCTGACGACCACGACTACTCCGAGGCCGAGACCCGCGACTTCTTCATCGACCTACTGCTGGGCGAGGTCGGCTGGAAGCTCGACCAGCCGAGGGACCGGGAGTTCCCCGTCACGGGGATGCCCAACGGGGACGGCAACGGTTTCGTCGACTACGTCTTGTGGGGGGATGACGGGAAGCCCCTTGCGGTGGTGGAGGCGAAGAGGACCAAGCGGGACGCCCGCGTGGGTCAGCAGCAGGCGAAGCTCTACGCCGATTGCCTTGAGCATGCCTACGGCCAGCGGCCGGTGATCTTCTACTCCAACGGCTACGAGCACTGGATCTGGGACGACGCGTTCTACCCGCCGCGACGTGTCCAGGGGTTCTACGAGAAGGACGAGCTCGAGCTGCTGATCAGACGCCGCACAACCCGCGCGTCGCTCGCGGACACCGAGATCGACTCGTCCATCGTCGAGCGCTACTACCAGACCCGGGCGATCCGCCGCATCGGCGAGTCCTTCGAGGTCGACCACGCCCGCAAGGCGCTGATCGTCATGGCCACTGGGGCGGGCAAGACCCGGACCGTGGTCGCCTTGGCCGACCTGCTGATCCGAGCGAACTGGGCCAAGCGGATCCTCTTCCTCGCCGACCGAACCGCCCTCGTCAACCAGGCCACCGGCGTGTTCAAGGCGTTCCTGCCCGACTCGTCACCCGTCAACCTCGTGACCGACCGCCACGAGGAGGGCCGGGTCTACGTGTCGACGTACCCCACCATGCTGAACCTCATCAACGAGGTGCGCGACGGACGCCGCCGCTTCGGTCCTGGTCACTTCGACCTGATCGTCATCGACGAGGCGCACCGGTCGGTCTTCCAGAAGTACCGGGCGATCTTCGAGTACTTCGACTCGCTCCTCGTCGGCCTCACCGCCACCCCCAGGGACGAGGTCGACAGGAACACCTACGACCTGTTCGATCTCGAACCTGGCGTGCCCACCGACGCCTACGGCCTCGAGGAAGCGGTGGCCGACGGATTCCTGGTACCCCCGAAGGCGGTCTCGGTGCCGCTGCGCTTCCAGCGGGAAGGCATCCGCTACAACGACCTCTCCGACGAGGAGAAGGACGCCTGGGACGAGCTCGACTGGGACGAGGAGGGTGGCCCGGCACCCGACGAGGTCGGCGCCGAGGCTGTCAACAGATGGCTCTTCAACGCCGACACCGTCGACAAGGTCCTCGCTCACCTGATGACCCACGGCCTGAAGGTCGCAGGAGGCGATCGTCTGGGCAAGACGATCATCTTCGCCAAGAACCAGGCCCACGCCGACTTCATCGAGGAGCGGTTCAACGTTAACTACCCGCACCTCCGTGGCGAGTTCGCCCGGGTGATCACCCACGGCACCGAGTACGCCCAAGACCTGATCGACAAGTTCTCCACGCCGGAGAAGAACCCGCACATCGCCATCTCCGTCGACATGCTCGATACCGGTATCGACGTGCCCGAGGTGGTCAACCTCGTGTTCTTCAAGTTGGTGCGGTCGAAGACGAAGTTCTGGCAGATGATCGGGCGCGGCACCCGGCTGTGCCCCGATCTGTTCGGGCCGGGCGAGGACAAGGCGTTCTTCTACCTCTTCGACTACTGCCAGAACCTGGAGTTCTTCAACCAGAACCCGGACCTCACCGAGGGATCCGTCAGCCCGCCGATCGGAGCCCAGCTCTTCACGTCGCGCCTGGAGCTGCTCACCACCCTCACCGGTGGTAGCTACGTCGACGAGCGGCGCTCGATCGCCGAGCTGCTTCGTGCCGAGGTGGCCGCCATGCCCGTCGACAACGTCGTGGTCCGTCCGCACCGCCGCCTCGTCGAGCAGTTCGCAGATGCCAAGGCATGGGACGACCTCGACGTCGGTCAGGCCAGCGAACTCGCACACAGCGTCGCCGGCTTGCCCTCGACGCTCGACCCTGAGCCCGAGGAGACCAAGCGGTTCGATCTCCTCGCCCTGCGGCTCCAGCTCGCCCTCCTCCGCACTGAGCCCAGCTTTCCCCGACTCCGACAGCAGGTCCAAGGCATCGCCCAGCTTCTCGAGGACTACCCGACGATCCCAGCCGTCGCCCGGGAGCTGGCGTTCATCGGCGAGGTCCAGACCGAGGAATGGTGGACCGACGTCACCTTCCCAATGCTCGAACAGCTCCGTCGCCGGCTTCGGTTGCTCGTTCCGTTCATCGAGAAGGGCAAGCGGAAGATCGTCTACACCAACTTCACCGACACGATCGGCGGGGCCACCGAGGTGGAGTTCGCGGGTCTGCTCCCGGTGGATGACCTCGAACGGTTCCGACGGAAGACCCGCCAGTTCCTGCACGAGCACAAGGACCACGTCGCGGTGGAGAAGCTCCACCGGAACCGCCCCATCACCGCCACCGACCTGGCCGAGCTGCAACGGATCCTCGTCGAGACCGGCGTCGGCACCGAGGGCGACATCGACCGCGCGGTCGAGGAGACCGGCAGCCTGGGGCTGTTCATCCGGGGTCTCGTCGGGCTCGACCGTGCTGCCGCCAAGGAGGCCTTCGCCGGCTTCCTCGACGACAAGCGGTACACCGCCAACCAGATCGAGTTCGTGAACCTGGTCATCGACCACCTCACCGAGCATGGCGTCATCGAAGCCCGACGCTTCTACGAGTCGCCGTTCACCGACCTGAGTCCGACGGGACCCGATGCCCTCTTCGAGTCGGACGAGGTCGACCGGATGCTCCAGGTGGTCACCGACATCCGCCACAACGCCGAGGTCGCCTGATGGATACGCAGGTCCGAACGCCGCAGCTCGTCTTCATGCAGCCGCAGCGGCTGATCGTGCCGCTGTTCCAGCGGCCGTACGTCTGGAACCAGGAGAACCAGTGGGCACCGCTCTGGCGCGACGTCGTCAGGGTCACCGAACGGTTGCTCGCCGATCCAGGTGCCAAGCAGCAGCCGCACTTCCTGGGAGCGGTGGTCCTGCAGCAGCTCCAGAACCCAGTCGGCTCGCTCCAGGCCCGGACTGTGATCGACGGTCAGCAGCGGCTCACGACGCTCCAGGTGCTCATCGACGCGCTCCACGCCGAGTTGCTCGACGTTGGTGCGACGCAGTCGGCGATGCGCCTCGAGGCATTGGTTCGGAACCCTGAGGCGTTCTGCGAGCAACACGAGGACCAGTTCAAGGTCTGGCCCACCAACCGGGACCGCCCGGCGTTCAACGCGGTGATGGCTGCCGCGCCACCGGTCGACTACGGCTCCCTCGACCAGCGTGGCGAGCGCCTCGTCGCTGCCCACGAGTACTTCGCGGCCCAGGCACGGGAGTGGCTCCGGCTCAACGGCGACGAGGACGTCGCGGTCAGAGCCGAGAAGCTCGAACACGCCGTTCGGGAGCTGCTCCAGCTCGTCGTGATCGACCTCACGGCCGACGAGAACGCCCAGGAGATCTTCGAGACGCTCAACGCCCGCGGCGCCCACCTGACCGCTGCCGACCTGATCAAGAACTTCGTGTTCCAGCGACTCATGGAGCAGGGCGTCGACGTCGAAGCCGTGTACGAGCAGTACTGGAAGGACTTTGAGACCGGATTCTGGGAAGCCGAGATGACCTTCGGCCGGCTGCGCTACTCGCGGTCGTCGATCTTCCTCAACCATTGGCTCATCGCCGGCACTGGCGAGGAGATCGTCGCCCGCGAGGTGTTCACCCGCTTCAAGAACTTCGCCGACTTCGACGCCGACGTCCCCATGGTCGAACTGGTCGAGCAGATCAGCCGAGCGAGCCGGGAGTACCGGGCGTTCGTCGAAGGTGCCACTGCAAGCAACCCGATCGATCGCCTCCAGCTGTTCGCGTACCGCACGAGCGTCCTCGAGAGCGAGGTCTTCAAACCGGTCGTCATGTGGCTGCTCGACCCAGAGCAGCAACCCGTCCCCGACGATCAGGTGCTGAAGGCCCTCGACGTCATCGAGAGCTGGCTGGTCCGCCGAATGCTCGTCCGGGCGACCACCAGCTCCTACACGCAGATCGCCGCCGAGCTCGTCACCCAGCTCCGCAAGGGCGAGCGTGCCGCTTCCGGCGAGATCGTCGAGTCGTTCTTCGCCGGTCAAACCGTGGCCAGCCGCTACTGGCCCGACGACGCCGAGCTGTCCACCGAGGTGTCGTCCCTCTCTGCGTACACGCGGCTTCGGCGAGGACGCCTCCGCATGGTCCTCGAGGCGATCGAGGACCACCGCCGAGGGTTCAAGGGCATCATCGAAGGGATGGGCGGAGAACGGGTCGCCCGCGGCAAGTACCACATCGAGCACGTGCTGCCCCGCAAGTGGCAACTGCACTGGCCTTTGGCCGAGGACTCCGAGATCGAACGGGATCGACTCGTCCACAGCCTGGGCAACCTCACCTTGCTTACCTCTCGCCTGAACGCCAAGGTCTCCAACTCCGCGTGGACCGGTAAGCGCCTATCGCTTCAGGAGCACGACGTGCTCAAGATGAACGCCGACCTCCTGGCGGCGGCCGGGGAGACGTGGAACGAGAGCAAGATCCGAGCCCGCACGGCTGAGATGATCGCGGCGATCATCGAGATCTGGCGAGTGCCCGCTGGGCACACGTCGGGCTTCGGCAAGGCCGAAGAACGACCCAAGCATCGCGTCGGCCTGGCAGATCTGATCGCTGCCGGGCTCCTCGAGCCCGGCACCACCGTCTACGCCAAGCGCAAGGCGCATGCCGGTCGCACCGCCACGATCCTCTCCGACGGACGCGTTGACGTCGACGGCGAGATCTTCGACACACCCTCCGGAGCTGCCCGGTCGATCACCGGCAAGAGCGAGAACGGCTGGGCCTTCTTCAGGCTGAGCCAGACCGGTCGACGCTCGTTGAGCGACCTCTTCCAGGAGTACGTCGACCAGACCTCGGCCGACATCGACGAGGACGAGGTGACCGACGAAGGCCTCGCCAACGGCACCCTCGTGTTCGACGACGACGACGAGGATGATGACGAGGACGACGAGTCGTGAGTCGGCAACCAGGGCCATGGACCGCTCGGCACCTCCACGATCTCCTGTCCGAGTTCGAGGCCGAGCTCCGTGAGGCGGGGCTCGAGGAAGCGACAGTCCGCACGTACGTCGATCGGTCTAGGTACTTCGTCCGGTGGTTGGAGGGGGACTACCACCCCCGTGGGCCCAATCGATGAGCCTTCCTGAGACCGACGTGGCCCGGGTGCGCCGGTGGGTGGTGGAGCAGAACGAGCGGATCGGTGAGCACATCGATGAGATGCGTGTCGAGATGGACGTCGATGCTCGGGCGATCACGATCCTCGAGTGCCGGCCGCCGTGGCGTGAGGACTTCGGGCTCGAGTGGACCCGCCAGGAGATCGCCCGGATGCGGTACACGAAGTCGACCGGCGTCTGGACGCTCTACTGGCCCGACCGCAACAGCAAGTTCCACCGCTACGAAGATCTCGATCCCACGCCGACGATCGACCGGTTGCTCGCCGAGATCGACGCCGACCCCATCTGCATCTTCTGGGGCTGATGGACTTCAACTTCCGCGGCGAGCCCCCTGCCAGGTCCCGGGCAGCCCGGGGGCGCCTTGGCCGTACTGCTGGCGGTCGAGCCGAGTAGGTTTCACATGATCGTTGATCAGTTGCGGACAGCACGCCGAGCGGCGGTACGCCACGCAGCGGCGGCAAGCCGTGCCGGTTTCAACGCTCACGAGCAGGCTCTGACGGAGATCGTTCTCACGCGGGCTGCTCCTGCGGCACGCATCTGGACGTTCAGCCAGCGGGAGGAGGCACGAACTGGCGCTGACTGGCTGTGGTGGTGGCGCAGCGGGAGCGAGTGGTTCGGAGCCCTGGTCCAGGCAAAGCGGAACAAGCCTCGGCGCGGATTGCCCTGGTACGACTTCGGCTATCGAACGGGCGCAGGCGATCGGCAGATCGACCTCCTGCTCGCGCATGCGAACCGGTTGCGAGTTCCAGCCGCCTATGTCCTGTACAACCATCCGCGCATCGAACCGGGGGTCACGCTGGGAAGCCCATGCTGTATCGCCCCGTACGAGAGCTGGAGGACCAGGCTCGGCGTCGCTGTCGTTCCAGCCCTTCTGGCACAGCCACTCGTTGGGGGTAGCGAGGACGTCGCGATCCAGCATGCGCGCCCGCTCGAGTGCCTCGCATGCGCCGGGAGGAGGCCTCGCCTCCTACGACCTGTGGCGGCCAGCATCGTCGATCCCGACCTTCGCAGCTTCCTTCGCGGAGGCTCGGTGGCCCTGCCTCGGGTAGTGGCTCTGGGGCTCCTCGCCCAGCTGGCCCAGATGCGCATGGGTCAGTTCAGAGCTGCGCCAGCGACCGAGACCGAGCTCGATGCGCCTCGTCAGGTGTTCCGGCAAATCCCGACCGATCGTGGCCACTTCGCCGAGCCCTACATCGAGCACGTGCTGAGGGGGCTACTCAGCCAGCCGCCTTGGTACCTCAATGCCCTCTTGGAGGGGGGCACGTGGGAGAGCGTGGCCGAGGAGCTTGACGGCGTCGAGGGTGTCGTTCTTTTCGAGGACGCCTAGCTCGCTACCGGCCACTGGTGTCACCTCGCCGTAGCTGCCACTCGTCGAGCCACGGCGGCGCACCGTTGGGCGCGCTCGACCGCTTTCGCGGCCACGGATGGCGCGATGTCGTCGGGCTCGTACTCGGCCTTGGTCTTGAGCGGCAGGAGGCGGCGCAGGTCGCGCTCGACCTCGGCGCCGTCCGGGCCAGCCTGACCGAGGAGAGCGAGGACCTGGTCGTGGTCCTCGCCGGCGGCTCGCCTGCCGAGGCGAGCGCCGCAGACGGCATCGGCAGAATTGATGCCGGCGTGAATGGCGAGGCTCGTGGCCGCGATGCTGCGGCCTGCTTCGAGATCGCTAGCCGCCGCCTCGGCGAACTCTTCAGCCTTGGCGGCGTAGGCCCGAACCTGCGCGGTCGACACCGCCCGAGTGCGGCCAGGCCTAGGCACTGCGGACCGCCCCGAGCTCGTCGATACCGAGCCCGTGGACGACACGGCCGTCACGCCGAACGTCGGCCCACACCTGGGCGCGGCCCGCGAGCTTCGTGGCCGCCTCGTCGGCGCTCACCTCGAGAACCTCGACCGGGTTGCCGGCGAGCCGGCGTACGTCGTGGCGCCAGGCTTCGAGCGAGGCCGACCATGCGTCGTCGTCCTCGTCGATCTCCGCGGGCCGCACGACGACGACGTCGATGTCGCTGTCGGTCTCGGCTTCCCGTCGGGCGAACGAACCGAAGACGATCACGCTCACAGGAGGGTGGGGGAGCGCTGCGGCCAGCCGACCCATCTCGTCGAGCACGGTGTCGGTCGAGCGGGCGAGGGCGAGTAGCGCCTGCGCAGCGACGTGCTCAGGCACGAGCCGGAACAAGGACGACGGCGGAACCTCCCGTCGTTCGACGACGCCGAGTGCGACCAGGTCGGGCAGCAACCGGGACGCCTGGGCCTGGCTGATCCCGGCGAGCTGGGCGATGGTCCGCAGGTTCAGTTCGGCCGTGGTCTCGGCCAAGACGGCGAGCACCCGCCCCTGGGCGCCGGGCACGATGGCCTCGATCGGCCGGACAAAGTCCACGCCGCTACTCTACTCGCTAGCAAGCAGAAATGGAACAATCCTTCCATGCATGCGCGACATCGGCCGCCGCTCGCGATGGCCGGATGACCAAGATGACGATGACCCGAGAAGACGAGCACGAGTTCTACGCAGAGCCCGAGAACCAAGAACCCCAAGGTCCTGTGCGACGCCGGAAGGCGTCGAACCTCCCAGCTGACCGGGGTGCCGAGAGAGCCGACCGCATCCACTCCGACGACGCCTGACTTCTAACGGATCTTCTAACGGACGGGCCGTCACGAGGCGTTTCTGGCGGGACCGACCGGGACGGGTCGACACCCGAAAGCCCAGGTCAGCGGCACAATCCGTCACGAACCGTCACCCGCCGGAACAGCCGGCAAGCGCCTCATAACCCGAAGGTCGCAGGTTCAAATCCTGCCCCCGCCACCAACAGGTGTTCAGGAAAGTCGCCTGAGCACGTTCAGGAAAGTGCCGTGGAGCCGCCCATCTGGGCGGCTTCCGGCGTTTCCGGGTGGGTTGCGGTCGCAGGATGCCGCACTGACCTCCGCGACGGTCGGATGGTCGGCTAACGGGCCGGTTCGGTGCTGTCGCGGCAGGTGCGTGGACGCGTCGAAGCCGGCCCGTGTGGGCCGGCTCGCTCGCTGGTGGGGGTTCGCCTAGCTGGCTGGTGGAGGCCCGGCTCGGCTGGTGCCGAGGATCTCGAGGCCCAGGGGTCCTCGCCGTGCGGGTGGCGGCCGGCGGCGCTTCGGGAGGTTCGTCGGGGTGGTGGACGGCAGCGGCCCGAATGGGTCGAAGTCCCCGTCGTCGGTGTCGGGGGCGGTCTGCTGCTTGGCCTGCCAGGAGCGCAGCATCTTCCAGTTGTGGGCGATGGCGACGAAGGCGGCGACGAGGGTCTCTCGGGCCAGGCCGACGAAGTGGTGGTAGTCGTGCCCGTAGCCGAACACGGCCCGGTTCTTGAGCACGCCGTAGGAGCCTTCGACCCGGCTGCGGACGTTCCAGCGCCGGTACCAGTCGGGTTCACCGAAGCGCTCGTCCTGCCAGAGGGCGAGCTGCTCGGCGCTGAGGAGGCGGCTGCGCACGGTGCAGCAGCGCTGCCGGGGTCGTCCGTCGACGCCGACGACGGGTTGACCGCTGCGGGTCACGCAGTGCTCGCAGCCACCTCGGTGCCCATCGGGGTGGATGCCACCGTGGGGGCTGAGGAACGAGCGGCGCCTGTCGGGTCGGGGTCCGCTGTTGCTCTGCCACTCGTAGGCCCGGAGCTTGACGACCTCGGCGGCGTAGGTGTCGTAGTCGCTGACGGTGTACGGGAACTTGGGGAAGCGGAGCTGGTCGAGGCCGCTGTGCTCGACGCAGTCGCACATGGGCCGGCCGTTCATGAACGCCATCTGGGCCCGGCGGCGGCCGGTGCCGACCTGGCGCCAGCGCAGCCCTTCCTGGTTGGTGCGATGCAGCCGGTAGATGGGGCTGGCACCGAGGCGACGCAGCGGCAGCTGCCAGGTGGCGGCCGAGGCGCTGTAGGCGGGGTCGGCGACGACGTCGCCGAGCAGCTGCGCTTCGCCTCGGGTGACGGCGTCGAGCACGGCTGGGTCGGCGGCTCGGCGCTGGTGGATCTCGGCCAGGACCGGCATGACGGACTGGGCGGGTGCCCCGTTGGCGGGGGTGACGACGAGCCCTTCGATGAGGGTGGGGCCCTCGGCGTCGGCTCGGACCATGGTGTGCAGGGCGATGCCGTGCACGCTCTTGGCCTTGTTGGCCCGCCCAGCCCAGGCGGACCCGAGGCTCCAGGTGCTCGGCCAGGACTTCTTGCGCTTGCTGCGCCCGGCCCGGGACTGGGCGACCTGCCCGGCCGGGTCGCTGGGACCGAACACGGCCGGGTCGGGGTCGCCGTCGTGGCCGAGGATCTCCTCGAGGCGCACGGAGGGCCCGGCGTCACCGTCGGCGCCTCGCCGCTCGACCTTCTTGTTGAGCGACCCGGGCGGGCGTTCCCAGGACCACTTCATGGTGGCGTCCAGCGCCCCGTGGCCCTTCCACATGGGGGCTCGGGCGTTGCTGGCCGTGATGATGCGGCGCACGAACTCGGCGAGGTCGCTGGCCCGCTGGGTGCGGATGGCGTCCTCGTCGGGATGCCCGTCGAGCCGCTCGTCCCAGGCGTCGAAGGCCCGGGCCATGGCGTGGAACAGGTCGAGCAGCTGCGTGTAGCTGACCTGGGTGGGCGCCCCGTTGCGGAGGTAGTCGATGCCGAGGTGGCGCCGCACCCGCCAGGGCATGCCACCCAGCAGCACGGGCAGGTTCAGGAGGTGGAAGTGCTTCTCGACGAGGGCCTGGACGACGAAGCAGATGAGCCCGGTGCGCACGGTGAGCTCCCGGGGGCGTCCGGGGCGCTTGTGGGTGGCCGCGATCCTGTCCTGCACCCAGCCGACGAGCTCGGGGTCGAAGTCGACGATCTCGGTGGCCTGACGGACCAGGCGGGTGGTGATGGTCACCTGCATCAGCGCCGGGTCCCGGTCCGCTGCGGGCCGGCGGGCCAGCTGGTTGTAGCGCTGGGCCCGGGTCTGGTTGGCCCGGTGCTTGGCCGCCCTCGACGGCCCAGGCGCTCTGTGCGTTGGGCTTCATCAGCTGGGAGAACCGGCCGCCCCGCCGGCTGGTGGTGCCACCGAGGAGCAGCCGGTCGCCGGCTGCGATGGCGGCCTGCCGGGCGGCGAGGAGCGCTTCGGCGTAGCTGTCGAGGGCGACGACACGGCGGACACGCTCCGCAGGGACTGCTCCCGTGTCGAACCCGAGGGCGGACGCCAGCTGGTCTTCGTCGTGGTCGAGCCGGTCGTCCCATCGTTCGGGGAGCACGCCGCGCACCACGACGAGCCCGTCCGCTTCGATGATCGACACCGGTGGCAGCCACCCGCAGGCGCCGGGCCCCGTCCCTGCCCCGAACATGAGGACCAGGGCGGCATGGGCGTGTCGGCGCCGACCCGCACTCGGGATGCGGGCCGCCTGACGGAAGATGGCATCCACCTCCGCAGGGTCGTAGGGGGCCTTGGCTGGGCTGCGCCCGAAGCTGCGGCGCTCCACTTCGAGGGGCAGGCCGTTCGCTTCCCGCAGAGCGTGGAGGTGGGAGGCCACCGTGGCCAGCGTGCGCTGCGGCGTCCCACCTTGGTCGAGGACGGTGAGGAACGCTTCGATGGTGGCGCCGTCGAGCACGGTGTCGAGGCGCACTGGGCGGCGCTCGTTGTCGACCCAGGCGGCCAGGTAGGCGCAGGACCGCAGCAGGTGCCGGGCCCGTCCGGGCGCCTCCGGGCGGGCTGCTTCGACCGCTCGGCGGACGAGGTCGACCACGACGTCCCAACGGTCCTCGGCCAGCCGGGTCGGCCGGAACCCGGCGATGGCGCCGGCCACCTCTGCTGACAGCGCCGCCGCCGGATGCGTGTCGTCCGCCTTGGCGTCTGGGTCCTGCGGGCCCGGTTGGCGGGTGGAGCCGCCCAGGCCGACATCAGGAGCCAGTCGGCGCAGCTGGGAGCAGATGGCATCCGCCGTCCCCTTGGGTCGGCCGGCCAAGACCACGCTTCGGTAGGTGCCGACGAGCTCGCCGCTGAAGGCGCTGTCGGCGTCCAACCGGTGCCCGGCCCCGACCAGCCATGTCACGTAGCCCTCGCAGTAGTTGAGGACCGTGCGGGCCTCCTTGCTGGTCCTCGGTGCAGCCTGGGCCACCACGTCCCGCGCGAACACCTGCTGGGCCTCGTCGAGCCCGTCGCCCTTCGGCGACCAGGCGGCGATGCGCTCGGCGATCTCGGCTCGACGCTGTTCGTCCGGGAGGTTCACCGCGAGCACAGTGCCGCCCATCCCTCCCACCGCAATCACCTGGTGCGAAGAAGTCAAGGCCACCCATGGGCCCTGCGGCGGCTCCGCTGCGAGCCGGCCCCGAGCTCATCGGCCCCAGCGGCGCACCGTCCCCGCCATGGGCAAGCGACCCGTGGAAGACCTGTCACTCCCACTTCGACTGCGGCAGGATGTGCATGTGGCGGTCGAAGAGCATGCAGCCCCGGTGCATGGTCGTGCGCGTCGGCTCGTCATGCCAGGGGTGGTCGTGGCGGTGGCGGTAGCCCTGGCCGCCTGGCTGCCGCTGGTCGCCGGGGCGCTGTGGCCGGGGACGGCGGTGCTGGAGCGCTGCGACCAACGGGCCGCCGAGCGGTACGGCAAGGAGTCCGCCGTCGCCGTCCGAGGAGAACAACAGGTCCGGTGGTGGACGCCGGGCTGGCGCTGCCCCCTGACCAACGGCGAGTCGGTCGACATCTCGGCGTGGCCATGAGCGGTTCGCGACCAGCCTTCGGGCGCCGGTGCCTGCTGCTGCTCCTCGTCGGCGCCCTGCTTCTTGGCGCCTGCGGCGACGACGACGGTTCAGCAGCCGTCCCGGCCGACACCGAACCGGCGGGTCCACCGACCACGGCTGCGCCGACGGACCTCTGGGGGACGCTGGTCACGGTGTCGGGCGGCGAGCTGTGGGTGTTCGGTGGTCTCGCGGCCGCTGAAGGCACCGCACCGCCGGTCACCAGCGAGGTGCCGCCTGGGTGGTCCCCGAACCGGACCGTTGTGGCCTACTCGCCTGACAGCCAGGTCACCGAGCGCCACCAGCTGCCCCCGCTCGAGCACAACATCACTTTCGGGCGCGTGCTCGGAGATGACGACCGGTACCTGCTCGGCACGATGTGCGCCGGCGCCGGGGGGTGCGGCAGGGGGGTCGAACCGGTGCTCTTCCGCCTCGACGGTGACCAGACGGAGGAGATCACGTTGCGGCTGCCACCGGCGGACACGAGCGATGCTGCGGGTGCCGGGATGCTCCTCCCCCTCAGCGCCATCGACGGAACCGCATGGACCCTCCAGTTCCTCACCTACGCGGGTTCGGGCTACGCAGACATGGCCGACCAGTACCGCCTGCTCGGGATCGACCTGGCCACGGGCGAGGCGTTCGACGGTGAGCTTCCCTCCGGCATCTACGGAGAGCAGTTCATCTGCGCCGCCGACGGGACCGTCTTCGCCGCCCAGGCTGACGTCGACGACGCAGGTCTCCTCCACCAGGTCACGATCTTCGCAAAGCACGACGTGACCCCGACCACCGTGTGGGAGCCTCTGGTCGAGTTGCCCTTGGAGCCACGGCAGGTCTGGACAGGTGCGTTGTACTGCCTGGAGGGCCTCGACGAGCTGGCGCTCGCACTGGGGAGCAACCCCACCGAGATCCACACCTTCGACCTCCGCTCCGGCGCAGCGACCCAACCAGCCACCACGCTGGAAGGTGTGTTTGGTCCCGTCCTGGGCGTCGTGGATGGCGCGGCGACAGCGCTCGGCGAGACCCCGCTCGACCCGCTTCAGCGCTGGGTCTGGACCCACCGGACCGGTGGACCGTGGCTGCGCAGCCCCAGCCCGGACTTCGACCGGCCCTACGAGATCGTCGTCATCGACGGAACCCTCTACGACGTCTCGCAGGTGAAGCAGACCCTCTCACCGTCCGCACCAGCACTCCGCAAGGTGGAGCTACCCGCCCCCGGCGCTTGAGCACCGGATGCGAGCCCTCTCATCGGGGTGCCGCAATCACCGGATGTTGAACCAGGAAGGCCGAGCCGTCGGGGCAAGGAACCTCCGTCAGGAAGTCATCACCAACGACACCTCGGTGCAGGCGGCGGTAGCCCCGGCCGAGCTCAACGGTGTCGCCTTCTTCGCCCACGACTTCGCCGGCCTCGTTGATGATGGCGTGGCGGTCCGCCAAGGCGGCGTAGCCATGAGGGAACACGAGCGCATGCCGCTCACCGTTACCAGCGACCCCGAAGACACAGGTGCCGGCCTCGTCCCACTCCAGGACCGCAACGAGCAGCGCTTCCTCTCCCACACCATCGGCGGGAGGGAGCGTTGCGAGCGGCGCCGTCGCTGGTGTGGTGGAGCGCGGCGAGGATGCTGGGGTCTCGTCTCCACAAGCTGCGACGACGAGCAACGGGACTGCCGCGCGTTGAGGTGACACGGTTGGTCAGGCGGCGGTTGCCGGCTGAAGGGGTCATGATCATCTCGAACTCGATGGGGGTCAATCGGCCGAGGCGGGCTTGGCGGCGGCGCTGGTGGTAGGTGCGTTCGATCCAGGTGACGATCTCGATGCGGAGCTCGTCGCGGGTGGCCCAGCGGCGCCGGTCGAGCACGTTCTTCTGGACCAGAGCGAAGAACGATTCCATGGCGGCGTTGTCGCCAGCGGACCCGACTTGGCCCATGGAGCCGACCATGCCGTGACGTGCGAGGGTCCGGTGGACCTTCCTGGCGCGGAACTGGCTACCCCTGTCCGTGTGGAAGAGGCAGCCCGCGACGTCGCCGTTCCGGCGGGCGACGGCCATCTCGATGGCGGCGACCACGAGCCGGGCCTTCATGCGCTCGTCGATGGCCCAGCCGACGATCCGGTTCGAGAACACGTCCTTGATCGCCGCGAGGTAGAGCTTGCCTTGGTCGGTGCGGTGCTCGGTGATGTCCGCGAGCCACAGCTGGTTCGGTGCCGTGGCGGTGAAGTCGCGGCGCACGAGGTCGTCATGCGAAGCGGTGCCGGGGCGGGAACCCTTGCCGCGCTTGGGTTTCCCGAACCGGGACCACCACTGGTGGTCCCGGCAGATGCGCCACACCACCCGATCCGACACGTCGGCGTGCTCGAGGACCTGGCGAACCTCATCGGCGAGGAACCGGTAGCCGAACTCGGGATCATCGAGATGCGCGTCGTGGATGGCGTTGGCCAGGTAGGCCTCATCGAGCTGGCCGTCGGTGAACGGCGACCGCAGCCACCGGTAGTAGGGCTGGCGAGCAAGACCGAGGACCCGACACGACACCACGACAGAAACCCCGTCGTCGGCGAGCTCGCGCACGAGCGGGTACATCAGCCTTTTGGGAGGTTCGCCTGCCCCAGGTACGCGGCGGCGCGGCGCAGCACCTCGTTCTCCTGCTCGAGCAACCGGATCCGCTTCTTCGCTTCCCGCAGCTCGGCCATCTCACTGCGAGCCTCAGGCTCCTGGCCGGCCCGGCGGGCCTCGGCGAGCCAGTTGCCGAGACAGGACTCGGTGATCCCGAAGTCCTCGGCGATGTCACGGATCCGGACGCCTTCCTCACGATTGAGAGCGACCCGGACGACCTCGTCGCGGAACTCCTTCGGGTACGGCTTGGGCATGGCACACATCCTCTCCTGCAGCACCTCCCGGCACCACAGATCAGATGTCACCTACGCGCGCGGCAGTCCCAGGTGCAGCTGCCAGAGAATCAGTACCCACCAGGAGCGTGCAGCTGTCCGAGGATGGTGGTGGCCGTGAGGTCGTCGACGTTGATGTGACGGGCGCGCATGGCGTCGGCGAGCTGTTGGGCGAGGCCGAGGCGGGTTGGTCCTGATTCGCAGTCGAGCACGATGGCCGGTAGGTCGGCGGTGCCGATCGCTACGGCGGCGTCGATCGCCGCGTCGAGGGCATCCGGGGTGCCGGTGGCACGGCCGTCGGTCAGCACGACGAGCAGCACGTCGTCGCCGGCGGTACGGGCGCGGCGGGCGACGTCGAGTGCGGTCGCGAGTCCGGCGGCGAGTGGGGTCTCGCCTCCGGTGTGGAGATGGTCGAGGCGGTGGCGGGCGACTTCGATGCTCGATGTCGGGGTGAGCACGACGTCCGCGTCGGTGCCGGCGAAGGTCACGAGCGCGACCCGTTCACGGCGTTCGTAGGCGGAGGCGAGCAGGCCGAGCACAGTGCCAGACGCGGCTTCGGCGCGTTCGGTCGCGCCCATCGAGCCGCTGAGGTCGACGCACAGCACGATCGTGCGGCGCTGGTGGGCGACGCGGACGGCGGCGCGGGCCACGTCGGTTCCGGCGCGACCGGACTCGGCGATGCGTCGCGCCGTGGGGACGACGGCGATGGCGTCGCTCGGTCCGGCGGGGACGTCGCCGATGACTCGTCCGCGTGGCGACGGTATCGGGCGTGACCGAGGCGCGGTGGGCGGCCGGCGAGGGTCGCCGATCGTCAGCGGTCGTGGTGGGGCGTTGCCGTCGCCGGGGCGCCGGTCCGACGGGTCGTCGGTCCCCGGCTCGTCGGCGTCGGGCTGGCCGTCGTCGTCGCTATGGTCAGGCTGCTCGGGTTCGCCGAGAGCGTCGTGAAGTGCCTGTTCGATCGCCTCGGATGGGAGGACCGGCGGGTCGAACGGGCCGCGGCGGCTGCGGTGGGCGAGCACGAGCGGGGCGATTCTGGCGACGTCGTCGACGGTCGTCTGATTCCGCCCGTCGAGGCGGGCGTGCGCGGCCGCGGCGCGGCAGAGGGTGAGGTCGGCGCGCAGTCCTTCGGCGTTGACGGCGACGGCGAGTCGGTTGGCGGCCTCGATCACCGCGTCGTCGATCGTGGCCTCGTCGGCTACCGTCAATTCGGCCCGTCGCGCGCCCGTGCTGGCGAACGGTTCCCCGCGGTCGAATGCCAGGCGGCGGCGGACGGCCTCGGCGCGGGCGGTGAGGTCGGTGGTCGTCTCGACCGTGACGCACAGACCGAACCGGTCGAGAAGCTGCGGGCGTAGTTCGCCTTCTTCGGGGTTCATCGAGCCGACGAGCACGAACCGGGCGTCGTGGTGGTGCGACACGCCGTCGCGCTCGACCACGTTGCGTCCCGATACGGCGACGTCGAGCAGCACGTCGACTAGATGATCGGCGAGCAGGTTGATCTCGTCGACGTACAGCACACCGCCGTCGGCCGCGGCGAGTAGGCCGGGGTGGAACTCGATCTCGCCGCCCGACAGGGCAGCCCTCGTGTCGAGGCTCCCGACGACGCGATCCTCGGTGGCGCCAAGGGGCAGTTCGACGAACGGCGCGCCGTCGAGCAGCTCGGCGAGCCCGCGAGCCAGTGTCGTCTTGGCCGATCCCTTGTGGCCACGGAGGAGGACCCCGCCGATCAGGGGATCGAGTGCGGCGAGGCGTAGCGCGAGCTTGGCGTCGTCGTGACCGACGACCGCGTCGAACGGGAACGAGCGCGCCGCGGGCACCGTCATCGGGCCTCTTCCCAGCCTTCTGCTTCAAGCACCGCATCGGCGAGTGTGGTCCGGGCGGCGTCGCTGGCGTTCCACATGCCGCGCTGGTCGGCTTCCAGTAGCCGTTCGGCGATCGAACGCAGCGCCCATGGGTTCGAGCGCTGGAAGAACTCGCGCATGTCGGCGTCGCCGACGTAGGCGTCGGTGACCCGTTCGTACATCCAGTCCTCGACCACCTCCGCGGTCGCGTCGTATCCGAAGAGGTAGTCGACGGTCGCGGCGAGCTCGAACGCGCCCTTGTAGCCGTGTTGTTGCATGGCGGCGATCCACTTTGGGTTGAGCACCCGGCTGCGCACGACGCGGGCCGCCTCCTCGCGCAGCGATCGCACTTTGGGGTCGGCTGGGTTGGCGGAGTCGCCGAACCATGCTTTGGGTGCGTTGCCGGTGAGGGCGCGCACGGCGGCGACCATGCCGCCGTGGTCTTGGAGGTAGTCGTCGGAGTCGAAGATGTCGTGTTCGCGGTTGTCCTGGTTCTTGACGGCGATCTCGATCGCCGCGAACCGGCGGCGCATCGCGCCGGGGTCGGCGTCGCCGTGGCGGTGGCGGCCGTAGGCAAAACCCGACCAGGCGAGGTACACGTCGGCGAGGTCGGCCTGGGTGCGCCACGATCCTTGTTCGAGGATCGGCAGGATGCCCGAGCCGTAGCCGCCGGGCGGCGGTCCCCACATCCGGGCGTCGTCGGCACCGGCAGCACGGACTGGGTTCGATGCCGGGTCTTCGTCGAGCGATCCGACGAGGGCGACGGCGTCGTCGAGCAGGGCGATCACGTGCGGGAAGGCGTCGCGGAAGAATCCGGAGATGCGTAGCGTCACGTCGATCCGGGGGCGGCCCAGCTCGTCGAGCGGGATCGCCTCGAGGCCGATCACTCGGCGGGTCTGGTCATCCCAGCGTGGTCGCACGCCGAGCAGCGCGAGCGCCTCGGCGGCGTCGTCGCCGCCGGTGCGCATCGCCGCGGTGCCCCACAGCACGAGCCCGACCGTGGTGGGGTACTCGCCGGTCTCGTCGAGGTGGCGCTCGACGAGACGGTCGGCGAGCGCGCTGCCGACTTGCCAGGCGAGGGGTGACGGGATCGATTTGGGGTCGACCGAGTAGAAGTTGCGTCCGGTCGGCAGCACGTTGGCAGCGCCGCGGGTGGGCGCTCCGCTTGGTCCGGCGGGCACGTGCTGGCCGGCGAGGCCGCCCATCAGGTTGTCGACTTCGTCGGTGGTCCGTTCGAGCGCGGGGATCAGTGTCTGGGCCACCCACCGCAACGTCGGGTCGTGAGTCGAGGTCGCATCCCAGCCGGTCGCGGCGAGTGCCTCGACGTGCTCGCGGGCGCGCGCTTCGATCCGGTCGATCGTCACGCGGTCGGCGTCCGCGAGGTCGACGCCGAGCTCGTCGGCGACGGTTGCGCGTAGGGCGGGAACGTCGGCCTGTGGGAGGCGGGTGACGGCGAGCACGATGTCGATGAGCTGCTCGCCGGCGGGCACCTCGCCGAGCGTGTGCAGGCCGCCACGTATCTGGGCGTCCTTGAGCGCGCACAGGTAGCCGTCGACCTCGCGCACGATGTCGCCGAAGCGGTCCTCGTCGGGTGCGGTGTCGCCCAGATCGAGGTCGCGGTGGATCTCTGCGGCGACGAGCAGTTCCCACACCTGATTGCGCAGCTCGGGCACCTTGGCAGGGTCCATCGCTTCGGCGTTGGCGAGCGCGTCGAGGAGTTGTTCCAGGCGGGCGAGGTCGTCGTAGGTGTCGGCGCGGGTGAGCGGCGGCGGCAGGTGGTCGACGATCACCGAGTGGGTACGGCGCTTCGCCTGGGTGCCCTCACCTGGGTCGTTGACGACGAACGGGTAGAAGAACGGCACGTCGGCGACCGCCGCGTCTGGATAGCAGCCCGCCGACGGGGCGAGAGCCTTGCCGGGCAGCCACTCGACGGTGCCGTGTTTGCCGAGGTGCACGATCGCGTCGGCGCCCCACCCGCCGTCCGCGGCTGGAGTGGCCAGCCACCGGTAGAAGGCCATGTAGTGGTGCGGCGGTGGCATGTCGGGGGCGTGGTAGGTGGCGATCGGGTCGGCGCCGAAGCCGCGGGGCGGCTGGATCGTCACCAGTACGTTGCCGAGGTCGAGACCGGGGAAATGGAACGCACCGTCGGTCACGTACACGTCGCCTGGTGCCGGGCCCCACAACGGTTCGAGTTCGTCGTGTACAGAGGTCGGGAGCTGGGCGTACCACTGCTCGTAGGCAGCAGTCGGCAGCGAGCCGGCGGCCACCGCGACCTGAGCGGCGGTGAGGCGGGGCTGGTCGTAGGTGAACCCGGCCGCCAGCTCGGCCATCAGCGAGTCGCCGTCGGCCGGCACCCGCCTGACCACGTAACCGTCGGCGCGCATCCGCTCCAGCAGACGCACCGCGGAGGCCGGCGTGTCGAGGCCGACCGCGTTACCGAGCCGCGCCCGTTTGGTCGGGTACGCCGACAGCACGACGGCGACGCGCCGCTGCGGTGTGGGGACGCGGCCGAGGCGGGCGATGCGCACGGCGAGGCGGGCGAGCCGTTCCGCCCGCTCGGGGTCGGCACGTGTGACGACGATCTCCGAACCGGGGACGCCGTCGTCGTCGACCGTTTCCCGGAACGCAAACGTCGGCCCGATTACACGCCCGTCGAACTCGGGGATGGCCACACCGGACGCCACGTCGAGCGGCGTGAGGCCCGCGTCGTCGGCGAGCCACTCGGCGCGCGACCTGCCCGACGACGGCGCCTGGATCACAGGCACGCCGAGCGCGTCGATGCCCGGCACCTCCCAACCGTCACCGTCGGCGACCGCCTCACCGGCGGCGAGCGTCGACGTGACGATCGATTCGACGCCGAGTTCGGCGCACAGGTCGAGCGCACGCACGTTGCCGGCGTCGTCGCGCCGCAACGAGTACGTCCAGATCGCCACCGCGTCGCCGCCGGCGGCCTCGATCGCCGCGCACAGGTCGGCGATCGAGGTGGTGTTCCCGGCGACGAGGTGGGCGCGGTAGAACACGACGGCGACGAGCGGACGCGCCGGATCGCGTTCGGCGCCGGGCGCGCCGAGGCCGGCGCCGTCCCATACGCCGACGTCATCGACCGGTGCGGGCGCGTCGAACCCGACGGCGTCCATCGCCACCGTGTCGGCGAGAAACCGCACGAGGTTCGCCATGTTGGCCGGACCGCCGGCCACCACGTAGCGGTGGGCTTCGGACACGACACCTGCCGGGACGCTCGACGCGGCGAGCAGGTCCGGATCGGGTCGGGCCTCACCGCCGAGCGCGACGAATCCGATGCCCCCTGCAGCGCAGCGGGCGCGCAGCTCGGCGAACCCGTCCCACGCGTCGGCTCCGCCGAGCAGGCGCAACACCACGACCCGTACCCCGTCGAGCGACGGCACCCCACCGACCCGATCGGGATGGAACCAGCGGACCGTGCCGAGCTCAGCCGGCAGCGAGTCAGCCGCGGCACGCATCGCCAACAGTTCAGTGTCGGCGTTGGAACCGAACAGGATCACGACATCACGTCCTTCAGGATCCGCTCGCAACGCGCGTCGCGTTCGGCGGCGGTGTGCAGCGAGCAGTCGCCGCACTTCGAGCCGTCGGCGTGTTGGTAGTAGAGGCAGCAGGCGTTGCGTTGCCAAGCCCATATCGGCCCGATCGGCACGACGTGCCCGCCACGAGCAAGTTCGGGACGCGCAGTCGCGAAGAACTCTGTCACCGCATGACGCACTGACCGCCAACGGTCGTGGTCGGGCAGGTCGCTGAGGCGCATGAAGACGCCGAACGACTCAGCACACGACGACGCTACGTTCGACCACAGCGTCCGAGCCCCAACGCGGCAGGCGGCGCGTGCAGTGTCGATCAACGGCGCTAGGTGATCGTCGACGAGATGCCGGTGGAGGCTTGCCATCGAACCGTCGTCGGTGCCGCCGCGGTCGGCCCAGCGGGCCGCGTCGAGCAACACCGCGTACGGGCGGTTGCGTCCGAAGCGGACCCAGGCGTTGTCGGGTGACACGTCGACGCAGCGGCCGGCGGCGAGCCAGCTGCCGATTGCGACCGACGCGATACGGAATGCGTAACCCTGCACGAGGAGTGACATTCCGATGTCGTGGCGTCCGACGCCGCGCCCGTCCATCGCGGTCCGCATCGTGTCATACAGGAACTGGGGGTCGTGGACCAACGATGAGGTCGGTAGCCACTGGTCGCCGCTCGTCGAGTTGCGCACCGATACGCGGAGGTAGTCGGCCGCGCCGGTCACCGCGGCAAGCGCGGCGACCGGCGACATGGGCTCATTCGGAGATGGCGTCATGCGTCGGAGGCGACGGGCCGCGGCTTTTCGGCGACGCCGGTGAACGGGGCCTCACCAGTCGTGACCGACGGGCGGGTGAGGAACCAGCCGAACACCAGCCCGAACCCGATCCACATCAACGCCAGACCACCTGCCGAACGGAGCCGGAAGTCCCAGACCAACCGTGCCGGTACTGCCGGGTCGATCGAGTCTGGGGTGCCGGGCAGCGCGATGAACGCGACACCGAAGAGCACGACGGCGGCGGCCGCGACGGTGACGATGCGGGTCGGGTCGTCGAACCGGGCGCGCAGCACCTTCGACAGGTGCGACAACGCGACGATCAGCACGAGCGAGATCACGATCAGGCTCACGTACTGCAACGTCCGCTCACCGACCGTGTCCGGGTCGCCGACCGCTGGCGGGTTCGCCGGGTACTTGATCGCCGGTGCGAGGCCGAACGCGGCGAAGCCCATCAGCGCCAGCCACACGGCCCGGCCAAAGTCGTCGGCACCGGGCAACAGGTGGCGACGCCAGGTGAACACGGTGCCGAACACGAGCCCGAGCGCGAGCGCGTACAGCACCATCGCACCGACCCCGCCACCCTTCTGCTGGCTGCGCGTGTACAGGGGCTCGTCGTGGTGGCTCTCCTCTGTGGCTGCCTCGGCCGGTTCGGCCGCTGACATTTCCTCTTCGAGAGCGATCGCCTGGTCGACGACGGGTTCGACCACGGTCAGCATGTACACGCCCGTCACGACACTCATGATCAGACCCGCGATGAGGGCGCGCTTCACTACGTCGGTGTAGGTCATGTCGGCCGCCTCAGTGGCACGGCACGCCGAGGGCGTGGCGTCCGTCGTGGAACAGCTCATGCAGGTGCTCCCAGGAGTGGGTCAGGATCGCCCCGTTCTCCTGGAGCATCAGGTACAGCCAGGCGGCTGCGACGGCGGCGGCCACCCAGGCGACCGCGGGAACGTGCATCGGGGCCACGCGCGAGCCGGGCGTCAGCGTTGCAGTCATCGGTTGTTCTCCATCCTCGTGGAACTCGGTTACGGCGCCCGTTCGGTGTCCTGGCTCCCGGATCGGTGCTCACCCTCGCCTTCCAGCTCGCGCCGTGGCGTCGTGAGGGGTCGCTCCCCGGTGACAGTTGCGGGACAGCCCCGGATTCACACCGGCGTTCCCGTTCGGGCGAGCCGACCCTACCCGACGGCGGTTCACGCCCACCAGGAGCGGGTGGTGTGCGGCGAGGCCGCGACGGCGACCAGCACGAGGCACTCGGCGACCTGGTCGGCCGCGCCGAGCACGTCGCCGACCACCCCGCCGATCTTGCGCACCGCGAGCCCCGCGACTGCCAACGCACCGACCATTGCAGCGATCGCCAACGGACCGACTGAACCGCCCCGGGTGAACCGCCCTGGGTTTGATGGAGGCTCGGGCTATTGGTTTCCAACCCCGGCGGGGTCGGTCTGTTGGGCAGCGTAGAACGCTGCTTCGAACTCGGCGGGCGGCACATCGCCGCAGTGGCCGTGCAGCCGGTCTTCGTTGAACCAGTGGACCCACGACAGCGTCGCGAGCTCGAGCTCGTCGACGTCGTCCCATGGCCTCGGCGCGTCGGGTCCGTGGACGCATTCGGTCTTGTAGAGCCCGTTGGTCGTCTCAGCCAGGGCGTTGTCATAGGAGTCGGCGACGGTGCCGATCGAGGGTCGGGCGCCGATCTCCTCGAGCCGCTCGGTGAAGCGCACCGAGGTGAACTGCGACCCCGCATCGGCGTGTGCCACGAGGCCGACGAGCCGGCGGCTGCCCCTCGATCGCCGGGCCATCTCGAGGGCGTCGAGGACCATGTCGGTCTTCATGTTCGCCGCGACGCGCCAGCCGACGATCCGGCGACTGAACGCGTCGACGATGAAGCACACATAGGCCATCCCGCTGCGGGTCGGGACATAGGTGAGGTCCGTGACCCACAGCTGGTTCGGCGCGGCGGCCTTGAAGTTTGCGGTTCACCAGGTCCGGTGCCCGCACGGCGTCGGGATCGGCGATGGTGGTGAAGACCCGCTTGCGCCGCCGGCTGATGCCCTCGATGCCCAGCTCCCGCATCAGCCGGGCAACCTGGTCCCGGCCGATCTCATGGCCGGCGCGTCGGGCGGCCTTCCAGAGCTTGTGGGCCCCGTAGACCTTGCGGTTCGTGATCCACAGCGTGAGCAGGATCTGGGTCATCACCACGTCGCGGACGGCCCGAGCCGACGGCTCGATCTGGCGGCGCTTGGCGGCGTAGTAGGTGCTCGGAGCGATCTGCAGGACTCGGCAGATCGGCTCGACTCCGAACTCGTCACGATGGCCGTCGATGTAATCGACGATCACTTCGATGGGCGGTCGAGCTCCGCCGCGAAGAAAGCCGAAGCGGACTTGAGGATCGCGTTCGCTCGCCGCAGCTCCCGGACCTCCTGCTCCAGCGCTTTCACCCTCTCGGCCTCTGCGGAGCTCACCCCCGGCTTCGCGCCGTCGTCGATGTCGGCCTGCTTGACCCAGCCCCGCACCGATTCGACCCCGTACCCAAGCTGATCTGCGATCCGCCTGATCGTGCCGTGCTCGGTCCCCAGCTCAGCGCGCAGCTGGCGCACCAGCCGAACCGCTTGCGCCTTCTCTTCATCGCTGTAGCGACGCGTCGTCGGCTTGAAGCGCCCCAGGTTCTCTGCCGCTCTCATATGGGTTGCGGCTCTCGGTTGAGGGTCGCGTAGTGGGCTTGCTCGTATTCGACTGGGGTGAGGTAGTCGAGGGTGCTGTGGAGCCGGCAGTTGTTGTACCAGTCGACCCAGCCTGCGGTCGCGAACTCGACGTCGCCGATGGTCCGGTAGGGGCCGGCGTGGAAGACGGTGGTGCGGATGCACTCGGTCTTGAACAGGCCGATGACGCATTCCATGAGCGCGTTGTCGTACGCGTCGCCGACGGAGCCGATCGAGGGGCGGACGCCTTCGAGGTCGAGGTGCTCGGTGAAGCGAACCGACGTGTATTGCGAGCCGGCATCCGCGTGTCCGATCAGCTCGCCGGGCACGATCGGGTGGCCGTCGCGGTCGCGCTGCCAGATCGCCATCCGCAGCGGCGCCATCACCAGGTCCGTGTCCTTCGAGGTTGCTGCGTTCCAGGCGACGATGCGTTGGGCGAAGACGTCGACGACGAACGCGACGTACACGAACCCGGTCCAGGCCCGCACGTAGGTGAAGTCCATGACCCAGGTGCGGTTCGGCGCCGCGGCGGTGAAGTCCCGGTTCAACAGATCACCGGCGCGGCGGCCGTCCTTGGCCGGGATCGTCGTGCGGATGCCCTTGGCCCGCCGAACGCCAGACAGGCCAAGGGATCGCATCGCCCGATCGACAGCACCGGGCGACGCTTCGGGCAGGGAGCAGCGCACGAGCGGGGTCATCTTGCGGCGGCCATACAGGCCCTCGGGGGTGAGCCGGCGGCGGCCGTGGTCGTCGATGGTCCAGGCCAGCTCGCGGACCTTGTTCTCCACGAGCGCGTCGCTGAGCGTGCGCGCTGCGACGGGTTGGGCGGGTTGGCTCCAGGACCTGTAGGTCCGCGCGGCGACCTGGCAGCCCTGCTCGGACAGGACTCGACAGATCGACTCGACCGCGTGGCCCTTGGCGCGCATCGCGTCGATGAACGCGACGATCAACGGTCTCGGGGGTCGAGTTCCCCCGCGAAGAAAATTGACGCCTGGCGCAGGATCTCGTTGTCCTGCTCGAGGCGCCGGACCTTGGCCTTGAGCTCTTTGATCTCGGCCAGCTCCTCCGAGGTCGGCCCTTGGCGTTGGCCGCCGTCGATCTGGGCCTGGATCACCCAGCGGCGCACGGTCTCCTTCCCGACCTTCTCTCGGCGGGCGACCGCCTCCGCTGCTGCGGTCAGCGACGGGTACTCCGGCAGGTGCTCGAGCACCTGGCGCACGCAGCGCTCCTTGACCGTCGGATCGATCTTCTTGGGCATGGTTCGCATCCTTCCAACTCAGAAAGATGCGGCATCAAACCTGGGGCGCTTCAGCTTCCCCGACGGTCCCTGTGTAGGCATGACACCATCCTCGTTTCCAAGGTCTGGAGCCTCCAACGAACCCAGGGCGATTCAGGGCGATCTTGCAGCCGTGCTCGGTCAGCACCCTGCAGATCGGCTCGACCCCGAAGCGATGACGGTGGGCGTCGATGAACGCCACTACCAGGGCAGTCGCGGGTCGAGCTCCCGCGCGAAGAACGAGGAAGACGCCAAGAGGATCTCATTCGCCCGCTTGAGCTCTTTGACCTCGGCCTGCAGCTGCTTGATCGTCGCCGCGTCACCCGTGGTCACACCCGGCCGGCGACCCGCATCAATGTCGGCCTGCTTCACCCAGCCCCGCAACGTGTCCGGCTTCACGCCGACCCTCGGGCCGATGCGCAGCACCGCCTGATTCAACGACAGCTCAGGCTCTTGCTCGCGGGCTTCTTGCACGAGCCGCTTCGCCCGCTCACGCAGTTCGTTCGGGTACTTCCTCGGTGCTGGCATCGCTCCACCTTTCCGTGGCTTCGATGCCTCCACCAATCCCGGGGCGGTTCAGCTGCGCTCGCTGATCGGGCCGTCGAGGACGATGACCGGGCGGCCGTCTGTGTGGCGAACGATCGTCGCGTCGACACGGAACACGTCGCGCAACAGTTGGGTGGTGAGGACCTCCTCGATGGTGCCGGTGGCGTGGACGCGCCCGTGGTCGACGACGACGAGCCGGTCGAAATAGGTCGCGGCGAGGTTGAGGTCGTGGATCGCGGCGAGCGTGGTGAGTCCAGCGGCGCGGACCATCGCGAGCAGTTGGAGTTGGTGGTGGGCATCCAGGTGGTTCGTGGGTTCGTCGAGCAGCAGGATGGTTGGTTCTTGGACGATGGCGCGGGCGAGATGCACGCGTTGTCGCTCGCCGCCTGACAGCGTGTGCCACGAGCGGTCAATGAAGTCGTGCATCCCGACGTCGCGGAGCGCGGCGATCGCGAGCTCGAGATCTTGTTCGGTCTCGCCCTGCAACGGCCGCTGATAGGGGGTGCGTCCGAGCAGCACGACGTCGAGCACGGTGACATCGAGGTCGGTGCGGGCTTGCTGTTCGACGAGTGCCAGTTGGCGGCCGAGCGCCCGGCGAGGGAGCGCAGCGAGGTCGGAACCGTCGAGGCATACGGTGCCGTGCTGGAACGACTGGAGGCGGGCGATGCAGCGCAGGATGCTCGACTTGCCTGACCCGTTCGGTCCGATGAGCGCAACCATCTCCCCAGTCGGGACGGTGAGGTCGACGTGGTCGAGGATCGTGTGCTCGCCGATTGTCCATGTGACGCCGGCGACGGTGAGGGTCATCCGCGGATCTCCGCCCGTCGCATCAGCACGATGAACGCCGGAACACCGACGAACGCTGTCACCACGCCGACAGGGAGCTCGCGAGGCGCGAACGCGGTGCGGGCGAGCACATCTACCCAGATGAGGAACGTGGCGCCGACGAGCCCGACCACGGGCAGCACTTTGTGGTGGTTGGGTCCGACGACGAACCGCACGGCGTGGGGCAGCACGAGGCCGACGAAGCCGATCGCGCCGCTGATCGCCACCATCACTCCGGTGAGGAACGCGGTGGCGACGAACAGCACCCAGCGCAGCCGGTCGACGTCGATCCCGAGGGTGGCGGCAGCGTCGTCGCCGAACGCGAACGCGTTGAGTGCCCGGCCGTGCCAGATCGCCAGGGCGAGCACGCCGGCAAGTGCGGTGATTCCGATGGCCACGGACTGCCAGCGGGCTGAGCTCATCGACCCCGACAGCCAGAACGTGACACTCTGGGTGGCGTGGGGGTTGCCCACCCAGATGATCAGTGCCGACATGCAGGCGCTGAAGAACTGGCCGACTGCGACGCCGGCCAGCACCATCCGGGTCGGCAGCAGACGACGTCCGCGGCGACCGAACAGCAACACGAGCGCGAACGCGCCGATCGCGCCGACGAACGCGCCGATCGAGAGTGCGCCGGTGCCGGACCCGATGCCGACGACGAGGACCATCACTGCGCCGAGCGAAGCGCCCGATGACACGCCGAGCAGGTACGGGTCGGCAAGCGGGTTGCGGGTGAGGGTCTGCATGACGGCGCCGATGATCCCGAGTGAGGCGCCGACGATCCCGGCGGTGAGCACCCGTGGCAGGCGGAGCTCCCAGACGATGTGGTCACGGTTGCGGGCCACGCCGCTCGCCGAGCCGCCGAGATGGTCAACGATCACCGTCCAGACGGTGCGGACCGAGATGTCGGCGGGCCCGATCGTGATGGCCGTGAGCACGGAGCCCACGACAGTCACGACGAGCACGATCAGCACCGCGGTGAACCGCGCGGTGCGCACCGGTTCTAGTCCGTGAGGCCGAAGGCGGCGATCGCCGTCGCGAGCTCGTTCACTGCGGCGGCGTTGCGGACGCCGGGCGTGGTCGCCGAGAAAGGCACGACGACGAACCGGCCTTCTTGCACTGCAGTCAGCGCCGACAGTACGGGGTCGGACTCGGCGTGGGCGCGTTTGTCGGCGGCGAGATCCCATTCGGCGTCGGCAAGCACGATGACGTCGGGGTCGGCGTCGAGTACGGCCTCCCAGCTTCCTTCGGCCCAGCCGCCCTCGAGGTCACTGAAGATGTTGGTGACACCGACCGCGTTCATGAGCAGTCCCGGCGCGCCGCAGCAGGCGCCGACGGTGGGGGCGTCGAGGCCACCATCCCACCAGAACACGGTGATGTCCTCGAAGTCGGCCGAGAATGCCTCGTCGATGATCGCTTGGTGCTCGGCGACGAGTGCGTCTCCGGCGTCTGGGTCTCCGAAGATCGTGGCGATCTCTCGGAACTCTTGGAAGACGATGTCGAACGTGAGCGGCTTGCCGCTCTCGCGGAAGTCCGGGCACGCTGCCGGAGACAGGTACGTGCCGATGTCGAGGTCGGCGAGGGCGCTTCGGTCGCCAGCTGCTTCGTCGCGGAACGCGGAAGCGTAGGAGCCGTAGACGAAGTCGGGTTCGAGGTCGAGCAGTGCTTCGAGTGACGGGTACTCGTCGCTGATCACCGGGATCGCGTCGTAGGCGGCGGCGAGATCGGGCAGGATCTCGTCGTCGAGGTAGGCGGTGCCGATCATCTGCTGGCCGAACCCGAGGGCGAGTGCGATCTCGGTCGCCCCTTGATTCATGGTGACGATCCGGCCGGGTGCCGCACCGACTGGGACGGCGACGCCGCAGTTGTCGATTCCGTCCTCGTCAGGAGGGGTGGTCGCCGTGGTCGACGTCGTATCCGGGGCCGGTGCGGTAGCAACGGCGTCATCGTCGTCGCTGCCGCACGCAGCCAGGACGAGCAGGGACGCGGCCAAAGCCGCGCCCGTGGAACGGGTGAATCTCATGACGTCTCCTCGCGTCGTTGGAATACTCGCTTGGTTGCGTCGATCGGTGTCCTGGCTCCCAGATCACTGCTCGGCTCCGACCTTCCAGCCTGCGAGGGCCGTGGTCAGTCTTCGTTGGAGCGTCACTACCTGGTGACAGTTGCGGGACAGCCCCGGATTCGCACCGGTGTTCCCGTTCGACGTCGGCGACGTTAGCCCGCCATCGCGTCGGAGCGGGCATTCGTCGCTCAGCGCTCGGCTCGCCATACTCGTGGCGATGGTGGCTCGGATCGTGGTGGCGGGGACGCACTCGGGTGTCGGCAAGACCACCGTGGCGACCGGACTCATGGCAGCGTTCCGTGCCCGTGGCGTCGAGGTCGCGTCGTGCAAGGTCGGCCCCGACTTCATCGACCCCGGGTACCACGCGCTGGCCACTGGGCGCCCGCCACGCAACCTCGACGCATGGATCAGCGGTGCCGACGCGATCGCGCCTCTCGCCGTGCGGGCAGCAGCGGGCGCCGACCTCTTGGTCATCGAGGGCGTGATGGGCTTGTTCGACGGAGCGGTCGACAACACGCCGTCGTCAACTGCTGACGTCGCCCGGCTTCTCGACGCGCCCGTCCTGCTGGTCGTGGACGGCTCCGCGATGAGTGCGTCGGTAGCCGCGCTCGTGCGTGGCTACCGCGACCACGAACTGGGGGTGAACGTCGCCGGCGTGATCCTCAACCGCGTGGCCAGCGACCACCACCGTCAGCTGCTCACCGAGGCGCTGGCAACGATCGGCATGCCCGTGTGGGGTTGTCTCACACGGGCAGACGCGTTCGAGTGGCGTGAACGGCACCTCGGCCTCGTCCCCGTGGGCGAACGTCGCGACGACGTCGTGTCGCGAATCGATCGGCTTGGCCAGGCAGTGACGGCGAGCTGTGACCTCGACGCCATCGCCCATGCCGCTCGGAGCGCCCGGCAGTTGGTAGCGGATCGTCTCCCGGCACCGGTCAAGGTCGCCGACGTGCGGATCGCGGTCGCCGGTGGGCCGGCGTTCACGTTCATGTACCGCGACAACCTCGACGCGCTCGTCGGCGCCGGGGCCGAACTGATCACGTTCGATCCACTGCACGACGAGCACCTTCCCGACGACGTGGACGGCCTGGTGATCGGCGGCGGCTTTCCCGAGGTGTTCGCCGGCCGGCTGGCCGACAACGCGCGGCTGCTCGCCGAGGTGCGCTCCGCCGTCCGCTCCGGGCTACCCACCTGGGCCGAGTGTGGTGGCCTGCTGTGGCTCAGCGAGTCGCTCGACACCCGACCGCTCGCTGGCGCCATCGCCGCAACCGGCACGATGACCGACCGCCTCACCCTCGGCTATCGGCACGCGACCGCACGCCGCCCCAACCCGGTCATCCCCGTCGGCACAACCGTGCGCGGTCACGAGTTCCACTACTCCACGCTGGAACCGGCCGGCGAGGCGCTGGCGCTGTCATCCCGGTTCGGCGAACGGACCGACGGCCACGCCACCCCCACGTTGCTCGCCACCTACCTCCACCAACACCTCGGCGCCGACGCCGCTCCTGCCGAGCGGTTCGTCCGCGCGTGCGCGAGACCGCGCCGTTGAGTCGTTGACAGGTTGGGCCGGGACCGCAGATCCGGTGGTACGGTGGCGCTACTCGCCGCGGAGCGAAGCCGGTGCGATTCCGGCACTGTCCCGCAACTGTGTTCCGGCCGCTCGCGGCCGGTGAGTCAGGTCGCCTTCGCGCCGAGATCGAATCAGGAGCTCTCGAGGTTTGGAGCCGATTCGGGCCCGCGACGCGTGGCCTGCGGCGTCACCCTCGACCAACAGGAGGGTGCCGATGCCCAGGCGAACACGAACGGCGATCATCTGGCTCACGATGCTGACGTTCACGCTGCCCGCGTGCGGCAGCGACCGTTCCGGCAGTGACGAGGCTGCAACAGCGCCAACCGTTGCCCCCGGGTCGGGTGCGGCGCCGGTGACCAACATCAACGAGACGAGCCCCGCCACAGTGACCGACACGAACGATCCTGAGCCGGCCAGGGGGTTCCCGGTGACCGTCACAGCCGGCAACGGCGACGTGACGATCGAGTCCCGCCCGGAACGGATCGTTGTCCTATCGGCCTCGCTGACCGAGATGGTGTTCGCCGTGGGTGCCGGCGACCAGGTGATCGCGGTTGACGCCTACTCCGACTTCCCTGCCGGCCTGCCGGTCACGGACCTATCCGGATTCCGCCCGAATGTCGAGGCGATCGGCGCGCTCGACCCTGATCTCGTGCTCGTGTCACGCGACGTCGACGGCATCGTTGCGACACTCGGCACCGTCGGGATCCAGGCCCTCGTGCTGCCGAGCGCGACGGACCTCGACGACGTGTACGGGCAGATCGACACGGTCGGCGCAGCGACCGGCCACACCGACGAAGCCGCCGCCTTGGTCGCACAGATGCGTTCGGCGATCGATGACCAGTTCGCCCGGCTCGATGGCGCCACACTGCCGGACCGCTTCTTCTATGAGATGAGTGACGACTACAAGACGCTCACCTCCGACACGTTCGTCGGTTCGATCCTCGCCGCGACGGGGATGGTGAACATCGCCGACGGCGTCGATCCCGCCGCAGGGCCGTATCCACAGCTGTCTGCCGAATACGTGCTCCGAGCGGACCCCGGTCACCTGTTTGTGGCCCACACCGATGGGTCACTGCCTACCGTGGACGACCTGGCCGCCCGACCTGGCTGGTCGGCTCTGCAGGCACTCACCCACGGTCAGGTGACCTTCCTCGACCCCGGCATCGCGTCGCGTTGGGGACCGCGGGTGGTGGAACTCGTCACCGCGATCGTCGACGGGTTAATCGGCGGCTCATGACCGATCGGGCGCATCCGACGCGGTTGCCACCGCTCGCGATCACCGCTGGAGCAGCGGTGACGTTGGCGGCCGTGGCGATCGCAACGGCGTTCGGCGCGGTCGGGATCAGCCCCGGCCAAGCCGTCGCGGTGCTCGTCGACGCGCTACCCGGCATCGAACTGCAGCACGACGCGTCGCCGACGGTCGCGGCGATCATCACCGAGGTCCGCTTGCCACGGGTGCTGCTCGCGGCGGCCGTCGGCGCCGTGCTCGCCACCGCCGGCGGCGCCTACCAGGCCACGTTCCACAACCCACTCGCCGACCCGTACCTGCTCGGCGTCGCCAGCGGCGCAGGCCTCGGCGTCACCTTCGCGATCTCCGACACCGGCTCGTCACTCGGCGCGACCGGACCGGTCATCACCGCGGCCGCGTTCGCCGGCGCGCTCGTCGCGGTCGCGCTCGCGTATTCGCTCGGCCGGGCCGCCGGCGGCCGATCAGGGGCATCGCTGATCCTCGCGGGCGTCGCCGTCGCGGCCCTATTCGCGGCGTTGCAGACGCTGCTGCTCCAGCGCGACGACGAAGCGATCCGCGACGTCTATGCCTGGCTGCTCGGCCGCTTCAACACCGCCAGCTGGGACGAGCTTGCTCTGCTCGCCCCGTTTGCCGCCGTCACCTTGTCCGTGTTGGTCGGTTCATCACGGCGCCTCGATGTGCTCGCCCTCGGCGACGACGAAGCGCAATCGCTCGGCGTCCACCCGGTCCGTCTCCGGCTCCTCGTCGTCGTCACCGCCACGCTCGCCACCGCGGCCGCTGTCGCCGTCAGCGGCCTGATCGCGTTCGTCGGCATCGTCGTACCGCACGCCATCCGGCTCCGTACCGGGCCGAGCTACCGTCGCATCCTGCCGCTGTGCGTCTTCGGCGGCGCCACGTTCTTGTGTCTCGCGGACCTCGGCGCGCGAACGCTGCTCGCCCCGGCAGAGATTCCAATCGGGGTGCTCACCGCGATCGTCGGAGCACCGTTTTTCCTGTTGCTGTTGCGGACGAGCCGGGTGGCGATGTCGTGACCGCCCGACACCGTCCCGCGGTATATGCGGCCGGGCTCACCGTGCGCGCTGGCAAGACGGTGCTGCTCGGCCCGACCGACTTCATTGCCGGCACCGGAGACTGGATCAACGTGATAGGCCCGAACGGTGCCGGCAAGTCGACGCTGCTCCGTGCGATCGCCGGGCTCACCTCGCACACCGGGCGCCTCGATGTCGACGGTGTCTGCCTCGCCACCCTCGACCTGCGAGCCCGCAGCCGCCTGATCGGATTCGTCGCCCAACACCCGGCGATGCCTGCTGGCATGACCGTCGCCCAGTACGTGCTGCTCGGACGCGCACCCCATATCGGACCGTTCGGGTCCGAGAGCGCACACGACCTCGAACGCCTCGACGGCGCGCTCGACCAGCTCGCGCTCGCCTCGCTCGCCGAGCGTCGCCTCGACACGCTGTCGGGTGGTGAACGCCAGCGGGTCAGCCTCGCCCGCGCGCTCGCCCAGGAACCAGCGGTGCTGCTGCTCGACGAGCCGACCGCGGCGCTCGATGTCGGTCATCAACAAGACGTGCTCGAACTCATCGACGACCTGCGCCGCCGCCTCGGGCTCACCGTCGTGTCGACGATGCACGACCTGACCCTCGCCGCCCAGTACGGCGACCACCTCGTGCTGCTCGCCGACGGACGCATCGTCGCCGAAGGCCCACCCATCCAGGTGCTCACCGGCCCCCAGATCCAGCGCTACTACGGCGCCCACGTCGACGTCATCGACCACCGCGGGCACCCCGTCGTCGTGCCCGTGCGCACACCGCACACCGACCCTCCCGAGCGTCCCGGCCATCTCGAACCTGAAGGAGACAGACGTGCCACAACGTGAAGCGACCGATATCCCCACTGACGACCCCCGACCTGACGACCTGAAGCGGGCACCATCGCTCGTGCTCGTCAACACCGGACCCGGCAAGGGGAAGACCACCGCCGCGATGGGCGTCGTGATGCGCGGTGTCGGCCGCGGCTGGCCCGTAGCGGTCGTGCAGTTCCTCAAGTCCGGAAAGTGGCACACCGGCGAGCAGAAGGTGGCCGAACAGCTCGGCGTCGACTGGTGGGCGATGGGCGACGGGTTCACCTGGGACTCCGCCGACCTCTCCCAGGACCAGGCACTTGCCGCCGCCGCGTGGACACACGCCAAAGGGGTCATCCAGACCGGTGACCATCAGCTCGTCGTGCTCGACGAGGTCACCTACCCGATCAACTGGGCCTGGATCGACATCGACGATGTTGTGACCACCATCCGCACCCGACCCGAGCACGTCAATGTCATCTGCACGGGCCGCAATGCGCACGCCGCACTGATCGAGATCGCCGACACCGTGTCCGAGATCGGTGACGTGAAGCACCCCTACCGGGCGGGCTACCGGGCCAAGAAGGGAATCGACTTCTGAACGCATCGATTCCACCCGGGTCCGGCCCGGCGTCACGTGTCCCGCCCGCCGGCGCCCACGGCGGTGACGCAGCCGCGGTCGCGGCGGCGCTCGGCGTCGCTGTCGACGACGTGATCGATCTCTCAGCCAGCCTCAACCCGTTCGCCCCTGACGTAGCCGCGGTCGCTGCCGACGCCACCGCGACCGTACGCCGCTATCCGGACCCCGCCAAGGCTGAAGCGTTGCTTGCCGACGTGATCGGGGTCGACCCCGATCTGCTGGTGCTCACCAACGGCGGGGCCGAAGCGATCGCGCTGGTCGCCGCGCTCGAACCGAGCGGACACGTCGAGGCACCGGAGTTCTCGCTCTACGCGCGGCACCTCACCAGCGTGAGCGCCGACGCGCCCCGGTGGCGATCGAACCCCTCGAACCCCCTCGGCCAGCTCGCCGCCCCCGGCGACACGGCGCGGGTGTGGGACGAAGCGTTCTGGCCGCTCGCTACCGGTACCTGGACCCGCGGCGACGCCACCAGCTGGCGGCTCGGGTCACTCACCAAGCTGTGGGCCTGCCCCGGCCTGCGACTCGGGTACGCAATCGCGCCCGACCCAGCCGCTGCCACCGCGCTCCGCCGCCGGCAACCACAGTGGTCGGTGAACGGGATCGCGCTGACGGTCACGGAGCGGCTCGTCGCGCTCACCAACCTGGCCGGTTGGGCACGCTCGGTCCGTGACCGGCGACGCGAGCTCGTCGCCGCGCTCGAGACGTACGGTCTGGCGGTGACCGACACCGACGCCTGCTGGGTGCTGGTCGACCGGCCCGGCCTGCGCGCCGAGCTCGCCCCGCACGGCGTGGTCGTGCGCGACTGCACGTCGTTCGGATTACCCGGCATCCACCGCATCGCCGTGCCGACCGACGCCGAACTCGACCGCCTCGTCACCGCCCTTCGCGCACTCGCCGACGGGGCGCCAGCGACGTGAGCGGGCTCCGGCCATTGATGGTCCTCGGCTGCTCGTCGAACTCGGGCAAGAGCCTGGTCGTCACCGGCCTGTGCCGCTGGTTCGCCCGTCAAGGCATCGACGTCGCCCCGTTCAAGGCGCAGAACATGTCGAACAACGCACGCGTCGTCCATGGCGGCGAGATCGGCGTCGCCCAGTGGCTCCAAGCCCGCGCTGCCGGCATCGAGCCGACCGTCGACACGAACCCGGTGCTGCTCAAACCCGAAGCCGACACCCGCAGCCAGGTGATCGTGCACGGTGTCGCCCGACCCGACCTGACCGCAATGGCATGGCGCGAACGCGGCCCGTCGCTATGGCCGCCGATGACCGAGTCGTACCAACACCTCGCCGACCAGCACGACCTCGTCATCATCGAAGGCGCCGGCAGCCCCGCCGAGATCAACCTCGACGACCTCGTCAACAACCGCATCGTCGACCACACCGACGCCGCCGCGATCCTCGTCGCCGACATCGACCGCGGCGGCGCGTTCGCCCACCTCGTCGGCACATGGACGCTCGTGCCCGACCCGACGCGCCGCCGCCTCACCGGGTTCGTGCTCAACAAATTTCGCGGCGACGCCTCCCTGCTCGACCCTGCGCCGACCCTCGTCACCGAACGCACCGGGATGCATCACGTCGGGGTGCTGCCAATGCTCGCCCACGAACTCCCCGACGAAGAAGGCGGCAGCATCCGCGCCACAGCACCCCCGGGCGCGCCCCGCGTGGTGATCGTGCGCTACCCGTACGCATCGAACCTCGACGAGTGGCACCTGCTCGGACACGCCGCGCACGTCCGCTGGGCAACCACCCCCGCCGACCTCGACGGCGCCGACCTCGTCATCCTTCCCGGCTCCAAGCACGTCACCGCCGACATGCACTGGATGATCGCCCGGCACCTCGACACCGCGATCCGTGCCACCCGCACCCGCATCGTCGGCATCTGCGGCGGCGCGATGTTGGCCGGACGCCGCATCACCGACCCGCACGGCATCGAAGGCGGCGACACCGACGGCCTCGGCCTCATCGACCTGACAACCGAGATGGCCGCCACCAAGATCACGACCGCCACCCACGTCACACTCAACCCACCGGCCGGACCGTGGGAGACGCTGCGCGGCGTCACCGCCGACGGCTACGAGATCCGCAACGGCGTCGTATCGGGCACCGCTCCAACGATCGGACCGGGCGCCTGGGCCGACGGCAACGTACTCGTCACCACCGTTCACGGCCTGTTCGAGCACCCCGACGTCGTGGCCGCCGTCGTCGGCCACCGTCCCGAACCGGTACTTGACGCGACATTCGATCTGCTCGCTGACGCCGTCGATGAACACCTCGACACCGCATTCCTTCGGCGGGTCGTCGGATGCTGACCGGCCTTGGGGCCGCGGCCGCCGCCGGCTGGTTGGCCGATCGACTCCTCGGCGAACCGCCCACCCGGTGGCACCCAGTCGCGGCGTTTGGCCACCTGATGGCGGGTCTCGAAGCGCACACCTACCGGCCATCCCGGCTCGCCGGCGCAGCCCACCTAGCGGCGGCGTCAGTCTCGCCGTCGGCGTGGGCGTCGTCTCCCAACGGGTGCTCGGCCGACGGGGCGCGACCGCGGCGACGACCGCGATCTGTGTCGCTGGGCGCATGCTCGCCCACGAGGCGGCCGTCACGTTCGACCTGGTCGACCGCGGTGACCTCGACGGTGCCCGCAACCGCGTGCAGTCGCTCGTCGGGCGAGACCGGGAACGACTCGACGGCCCAGCTCTCGTGCGCGCGTCCGTCGAATCGGTCGCCGAGAACACGGTCGACGCGGTGATCGCACCGCTGTGCTGGGCCGCGATCGCCGGCGCCCCCGGGGTCCTCGCTCACCGCGCGATCAACACCCTCGACGCGATGGTCGGCCATCGCTCTGAAGCGCCCCGGGTCTGGTGACTGCTCCTTCTCTTGAGAGGATGGAGCGATGCCTTCACTACCCAAGGGGCAGAGGCACCCTGTGCCCACGAGGGTCTCCCACGACCAGCTGTCGATCGCGATCAGCACCCCGTCGCGGGGCGCAGCGGACGGGGGCGCAGACCCGGGCCGGGTGGAGCAGGCGCCGGCGAGCAGTACGAGGGTGACGGTCGCGGCAACAGGACGGAGCGTTCGCATGCCCGGGACTGTGAACGGACCCGCCTGGCACGCAAGGGGCAGCGCCCACGACAACCCCCGAACCCTGCGCGACTGCGGGTTCGGGGGTTGTCGCAGGTCGGGACGCTCAGCCGGGGGTGATCGCGGCGCCGATCACCGGGATCTCGTTCGACGGCTTCACATCCAGCTTTGTCTGCTTCGTGACGGTCCGAAGTCTCTGTGCAGCGAGCTGTGCGGAGGGGGTGTTTAGAGACGGCCCCGCCTCGGCGGGGCCGCTCCAGGCTCTGCCGACGTCGGCTGCCTAGCGGGTCACTGGCGGGCTGGGGTGGCGCCGATCATGGACGCCCAGAGCTGCCGCTCCTCCTCGAAGGGGGCGCTGATCGCGGCGCTCTCGAGGCCGAAGACCATCGTCGAGCGCTCGCTGAGGTCGTAGGCGGGCCAGTCGCCGATGCCGGCGTGGCCGGGACGCCCGGTGCGGGCGAAGGCGATCCACGCGTCCATCATCTGGGCCGACAGGGCATCGGCCTCCGGGCCGGAGCCGCTCATGCCGTCCTGGCCGCTGCGGCCGAGGGTCCCGAACACGAACGGGATCTCGATGCCGTGGCACGCCCCGAGGGTGCCGCGGCGGGCCGGGGACTCCCAGTCCACCTGGTACACGAACGTGGCCGGCTGGTGCGCCACCTGGGCCTCGGCGAGCTGCAGCGCGGGGGTGCGGAAGCGCGAGGCGGTGATGACTGCGTCGAGCACGTCGTCGTTGTCGTGGGGGAGCCCGCGCTCGGCGCGCGACGTGCGGTACACCTCGATGACCTCGGCCACCCGGTCGGCGGCGCGTCGGGGGATGGTGCGGCGGACCCGCTTCTCGAGGTCGGCGTCGTCGAGCGGCGGTCGCTTCGGGTCCACGTAGAGCTTGTGCTCGTCGCGGGCGGTGCCGACCATGAGCGGGACGTCGTGGGCGACGCCGTCTCGCACGGCCCGCATCGGCGCCTGCGGGAGCGAGTCGCCGTCGATCACCGGCTGCAGCGCGCCGCGGCTGCCCTGGGCGCGGAGCAGCGACTCGACGTCGACGGCGAGCAGCGCCTCGTGGTCGCCGTCGGGGATGCCGAGCCGCTCCAGGTAGGCGCCGGCGACGGCGGTGGCGGTCTCGACCCCGCCGACGCCGACGGCCGTGCCGCTCTGGGCGATGGCCTTGGCGAAGAGGCCCTTCGCCGTGGGCATGGCGAGGAGGGTGTGCACCGCGATGCCGCCAGCCGACTGGCCGAAGATCGTCACGTTGTCGGGGTCCCCGCCGAAGGCGGCGATGTTGGCCTGGACCCACCGGAGCGCCTCGATCTGGTCGAGCTGACCCGCGCTGGTGGCCGCCCCCCAGGCGTCGCCGCCGTGGCCGCCGAGGTAGAGGTACCCGAGCGCGCCGAGGCGGTAGTTGATCGTGACGACGACGACGTCGCCCCGCTCGGCCAGCGGGCCGCCGTCGTACACCGGCTGCGAACCAGCACCGTGGCTCAGCCCGCCGCCGTGGATCCAGAACAGGACCGGGCGCCGCCCGTCGTCGAGGCCCGGTGTGGCGATGTTGAGCGTGAGGCAGTCCTCGCTCTCGGGCCCCGCGGCGCGGAAGGGGAACGGCACGAGCGGGTCCTGCGGGGCGACCGGTCCCGGCTCGAGCGCGTCGCGGACGCCCGTCCACGGCTCGACCGGGCGTGGCGGCAGGAAGCGGCGGGGCCCGATCGGCGGCTCGGCGTAGGGGATGCCGGCGAAGGCGAGGTGCTCGCCGCGGCGCGCTCCCCGCACGGTCCCCGATGTGGTCGTTACCACGACGGTCACGTTGGCTCCGATCCTCGATCTGGCGATGGGCAGGCGGCGACGACGGAGGAACGCCCGCTGATCCCCCCCCCAGCGTCGGTGACGCGCATTGTCACACGTCCTGGCCCGATCGGCTGGCGCTCGTCGTCCGATCGCGGTGACCGGCCTGCGCGCCCGGTCGATCGGCCGCGACGATCAGCGCGCCGAGCGGCGTCGTCCTCAGGGGCTGGCGTCGGCGGGGTGCAGGGTGCGGCGGAGGTGGCTCGGGCTCTGGCCGGTGCGGCGCTTGAAGGCCTCGCTGAAGCCGAACGCGTCCGCGTAGCCGACTCGGCGGGCGACGGCGGCGACCGTGAGGTCGGGGTCGGCGAGGAGCTCTGCGGCCACGGTCATCCGCCAGTCGGTCAGGTACGTGCCCGGCGGGACGCCGACGACCTCGGTGAAGCGCGTCGCGAGGTCGCCGAAGTCCGACCCGGCGCGACCGAGCGACGGCACGAGCACGGCCGGCGGCCCGGCACCCTGGACCCGCGCCGTGATCCGGGCCGCCCCCCGGGTGACCTCGCAGCGCTCGGCGGTCACGCGGGCGCGGCGGGACGGGGGAAGAGGTGGCGGCGGAAGAACGCCTCGCTGGCGTCGCGCTCGAAGCGGGGGACCTCGACGTGCCCGCCGGGGTTCAGGTGCATCGTCTTCTCCGCCGACCCGAGCGCGTCCCACAGCGCGAGCGCGGCGTCGCGGGTCATCAGCTCGTCGTCGGACTGGGTCAGGAACAGGATCGGGATCGTGATCGACGCCGCCTGGGCCGCCGTCGTCTCGTCCCCGGGCCGGAGGGCGTTCAGCCCGAGCACCGCCGCGGTGAACCGGTCGTCCTGCGCGAGGAGCGGGATGCCGTGGCTGGTGCCCATCGAGACGCCCCACCAGCCGAACGGGCCGGCCGCCCACCGCTCGTCGGTCTGGAGGTCGTCGACCAGGGCCCGCCACTCGTCGACGTGCTGCTGCACCCGGCGGGCCATCGCCGCGAGGACCTCCGGGTCGATGCCCCGGCGCCCCTCGGCCATCGCCGCGGCGGCCGCCTCCCGGGCCGCCTTGGCCTTGGCGGGGTCGACGCGATCGCCGTGCCGCGGCGCGTCGAGCGCGACCACGCCCACCCCGAGGTTGCGCACGAGCTGCATCGCCAGCTTGGGGACGTTGCCGTAGCGCTTGTGCTGGAAGCCGCCGTGGCCGATGCACACCGTCGGGTGGGCGCCATCGGTCGTCGGCAGCCAGTGCATGCCGGGCACCACCTCGTCGCCGACCCGCAGGTCGACGCGACGGGCCCGCACCCCGTCGGTCAGGGTCTCGTCGATGACGTCCATGTCCGTGCTCCGTGCTCGCCTGCTGGGCGATCCCCCCGTGGGACGCGGGACCGAGCCTCCACCAGATGGGCGGCGTTGTCACGCACCCCCGCCGGCGCGGCTCGACCGCCGGCGGGCGAGGGCTCCCTATCGTGAGTCCCGTCGACAGGAGATCGCACGGAGGAGCTGATGGCGACGTCGTGGGATGACCGGCCGGCCGGCGCCGGGGCGCGCGGAGGCCGACGATGACGGTGGTGGTGCACCTCGTGCGCCACGGGCGCACCGCCTCGAACCTCGCCCACCGGGCCATGGGCTGGAGCGACGAGGGGATCCTGCCCGCCTGGGCGTCGGCCGCCGAGGCCGTCGCCGACGCGCTCGCCGCCGAGCCGATCGACCGGCTCGTCTCCAGCCCGATGGCCCGCGCCCGCGAGACCGCCGCGCCGCTGGTCCAGCGCCTCGGCATGGACCTGCAGCTCGACGATCGGGTCGCCGAGCTGCAGGTCGGGCCCTGGCAGGGCTGGACCGAGGCGGAGATCGCCGAGCGGTGGCCCGAGGCGTGGCGAACCTGGCGGACGGTCCCCCACGCCCTCGAGCTCGAGGGCCGGGAGACGCTGAAGGCCCTGAACGCCCGGGTGGGCGAAGCGCTCGACGAGCTCGTCGACGCGCTACCCGAAGGACGTGCGGCGGTCGTGTTCACGCACGACGCGGTGGTCCGGGCCACCGTCGCCTGGGCGCTCGGCACGGGACCCGAGATCTACCGCCACGTGCGGGTGGCGAACTGCTCGATCACCACGGTGGCGCTCGTGGGCGACCGGCGCGAGCTCGTGCGCAGCAACGACGTCAGCCACCTGGCGGACCTCGCCCTCGACCCCTGAGCGCTCGGGCCCGGTAGCGACCGCGTCGGCCGGGCCGCGGACCGGGGAGCGGCCCGCCCGCTCGACGCCGTCGGCCAGCGCGGCGAGCGACGGGACGACCGGCGCCCCGCAGCCGGCCAGCAGGTCCGGGTGACCCGGACGGGCCACGCCCACGAAGCGGGCCCCGGCCGCCCGGGCGACGTCGGCGTCGCGCCGGGAGTCGCCCACGAAGACGACGCGGTCGGCCGGCAGGCCCTGGGCGAGGATCCACGTCCGCAGCTGCGTGCGCTTGTCCCGGCCCGGCGCCCACCCGTCGACGGTCGTCACGAGGCGATCCAGCCCGTGGCGCGCGCAGAAGCCCCGCACGAGCTCGGCTCGGGTGCTGCTGCACACCAGGACGGGGACCCCGGCGGCGGCCAGCCGCTCGAGCGCAGCCGCCACGTCGGCGAACGGGGCGCAGCGGGGCATGTGCTGCGCCTTGGCCTCCTCGAAGCGGCGGGCCACCACCGCCGCGCGGGGGTCACCCGGGGCGAGCTCTTCGAGCTGGCTGCGGAAGTCCGCCCCCGAGGTGGCCCGATAGCGCTCGAGGGCCTCGTCCGGCTCGAAGCCGAGCTCGCGCACCAGCAGGTCCACGGCGAGATCGGTGAGGAACCCCATCGAGTCGGCGAGGGTGCCGTCGAAGTCGAAGGCGACGGCCTGCACGTTCGCGAACGGCTGACCGGGACCGAGGGCCCACCACGACTCCCGCAGGCGCACGACCACGATCCAGCCGCCGAGGCCGGCCACCACCGCGAGCGCGAGCAGGAGCCACCCCGGGTGCAGCCACGCCAGCAGCGCTCCCGCGGTGACGATGGCGAGCCGCACGTCCCGGCCGTGCCCGCTGCCCACGAGGCGCCCCTCGTAGCGGTGGTCCAGGTCCACCATCGCCTTCGCCGACGTGTAGCTGACGAGCACGTGCCCGGCGATGGCCAGGTTGGTCAGCCCGATGGCGACCGCGAGGTGGGCCGGGCCGAGCAGGTCGGCCAGCGCCTCGCTGCGGGCGAGGTGGATGCCGGCGCCGGTGAGCAGCAGGCAGTCGGCCGCCCGGTCGAGCACCGCGTCGAGGAACCCGCCGTAGCGCGACGAGCGGTAGGTGAGCCGGGCCACCTCGCCGTCGCTGCCGTCCAGCACGCTCGAGAGCCACACGAGCAGCGCCGCGAGCACGGGTGCGCCAGCTGCGAACGCGCCGGTGGCGATGACGGCGACGGCGAACGCGATGAGCGTCACCTGGTTCGGGGTCAGGCCGCGGATGCGCAGGAGCACAGGGGTGGCGACGCGCTGCGACAGGAGGCGGTTCACCCGGGCGGCGACCGCGCCGTCGAGCGCCTTGCCGGTGCCCCGCAGGAGGTGGCGGGCGCCGTTGCGGAGGTCGGCGGGGGTGTCGACGTCGAACCACCACTCGCCGTGCTCGACCTCGGTGGCCCGGGCGGCGCCGCGGGCGGCCAGCCGGGCCACCGCGCCGGCGAGGCTGGTGTCGCCCTCGCCGCTGGCCAGCTCGATGGCGTCGAAGACCGCGGGGCTGCAGACGAATGCCCCGACGTCGAACGCGTCGTACTCGGGGAGCTCCTTGTCGATGGCACGGACGCGGCCACCGTCGAGGCGGACCTTCATCGCGTCCTCGGGGTCGACCCCGACCGCGGCACCGAGGGCGCGGTCGACGAAGACCTCGACCTCGCCGCTGCGCACCGGGGCCCGGCGGAGCCGTCGGAGGAGCGGCGGTGCGAAGACGTGGTCGCCCATCACCAGCGCGAACGGCGCGTCGCCGACCACCTCGCGGGCGGCCAGCACCGACAGCCCGTTGCCCTCCTCGTAGCGGGGGTTGTGGACGATGGTCACCGTGATGCGGCGGCGCCGGGCGACCTCGAGGACGTGTCGGTCGACCTCGGCGGCGCGGTACCCGGTGACGACGATGATGTGCTCGAACCCTGCGTCCTTGGCGGCGGCCAGCGTCCGCTCGATGAGGCTGGTTCCGGTCAGTCGGGCGAGGGGCTTCGCTGACGCCTTCGCCCGAAGCCGTGATCCCACGCCGCTGGCCAGCACGACGAGCCGCCGAGGCTCGGCAGAGGGCACGGACCTGTGGGGCACGGACCTCCCTTCGAGTTGCGGTTGTTCGTCAGTTCGCTGGCCAGATATCTAGCAACGACGGGCACATCTGGCTCAAGGCGACGGGCGCGGACGCCCCCGACGGCGTAGAACTCCGCCATGCACGGGGACCGGGGCGCCTGGAGCGGAGCGGTGCACCTCGGGAGCGGCTGGCTCGTATACGCGGGGCCGCTCGGCACCGCCGAGGCCCACGCGCACCATGCCGTGCAGGTCGTCGTCGCCCCCGACCCGGTCTCCGTGGTCGACGGGGAGGGGCTGCAGGCGCGCGGGCGGCACCTCGTCGTGCCCGCGGACCGTCCCCACGCCCTCGACGGGGGCGCCGGGACCGGGCTGGTGGCGTACCTGGACCCGTCCCTCGTCGGGCCCGTAGCGCCGCAGGTCGAGGCGCGCGACGACCTCCCGCCCCTGGTCGCCGTCGACGGCATCGACGCCGCGGAGGCGTGGGCCGACGCGGTGGCGGCCGCGCTCGGGCGGGCACCCCGGGCAGGCCGGGACGAGCTCGTGCGAGCGGCGGTCACGGCGATCCGGACCCGGCTCCCGGACCGGGTCCGCCTGGCCGAGGTGGCGGCGTCGATCGGCTGCTCGCCGTCCTCGCTCACGCACCGGTTCTCCGCACAGGTCGGGATCCCCATGCGCCGCTGGGTCCTGTGGGAGCGGCTGCTCGTCGCAGGGCGCCACGTGGCGGTCGGCGACCGGCTGACCGAGGCCGCCCACGCGGCGGGCTTCGCCGACAGCGCGCACCTGAACCGCACGTTCCGGCGCATGTTCGGGCTGGCCCCGAGCGAGATCGCCGGCGCGGTCACCTGGCACGTCCGATCCGTGCCGGAACGTTCAAGCGCCCCGGGCTGAGCGGCGCGGACGATCGTCGGCATGTGCCTGCGCCGACCCGTCCGCCTGCTGTTCCTCCCCGCGATGGCCGCGCTCGCCGGCGTGGGCGTCGCCCTCGCCGCGGCCGAGGTGCCGAAGCCGCTCCTCGCGCTCGTGGTCGTCGGCGCGATCGCCCTCTCCTTCGGCGCCGAGCGCGCCGCGCCCTACGAGGCCGCCTGGAACGAGAGCCTCGGCGACGCCCGGCGGGACGTCGTGCACGCCCTGGTGAACGAGGGCGCGCTCCTCGGCAGCCTCGCCGTGCTGCCGGTGCTGGCCGAACGCCTCACCCTGTGGGACCGGTGGCCCGCCTCCTGGCCCTTCGCCGCCCAGGTCCTCGTGGCGGTGCTCGCCGCCGACCTCGGCATCACGCTGGCCCACATGGTCAGCCACCGGGTCGGCTGGCTGTGGCGCCTGCACGCCGTGCACCACAGCGTGCGCCGCTTCTACGGCCTCAACGGGCTGATGAAGCACCCGCTCCACCAGGCGGTCGAGACCCTCGCGGGGATCGTCCCGCTGCTCCTCGTCGGCCTCTCACCGGCGGTGGCCAGCGCGCTCGCCGTGTGCGTGGCCCTCCAGCTGCTCCTGCAGCACTCGAACGTCGACTACGCGACCGGCGGCGCGGACCGGCTGCTCGCGCTGAACCGGCCGCACCGCTTCCACCACGTGGCCGCCCCGGGGGAGGGGGACGTGAACTTCGGGCTGTTCACCACGCTGTGGGACCGGGCCCTCGGGACCCACCGCGCCGATCCGGCGCGGCGCTTCCGCACCGAGGACCTCGGGGTGGCCGGCGACCCCGACTACCCGACCGCCTACCTCGACCAGCTCGTGGCTCCGTTCCGCCGGTGAGGCCCCGACGGGCGGTCAGCGCATGTCGGCGGCGGTGAAGCGCTCGACGCCGGCGAGGGGGAGCAGCTCCTCCCGGCCGATCTGGCGCAGCAGGCTGGCGCTGTCGAGGTAGACGCGCTCGTTCGTGATCCGGTCGCCGTCGAAGGTGAACACGGCGATCACCGCCACCCGGAAGGCCCGGCCGGTCGGGGGCAGGCCCATGAACTCGCCCGTGTTGGTCCCGAGCAGGTCGAACTCCGCGATCACCGTGTCGTCGTCGGCCACGTGCATCCGGACGTGCTCGTGGCGCTGGTCGGGGAAGGCCGTCCGCTGGGTGCGGTGGTAGGCGACCACGGCGTCGCGGCCCTCGTGGACCTGCCCCGTCGGGACGATCTCGTAGCGGGGCACGTCCCGGAAGGTGGCCAGGCACCGGTCCCAGTCGTGGTCCACCTCGGACTGGAAGTGCTCCTCCAGCACCTGCAGCCGCCGCTCGCGGAGCCCGTCGTCCGCCATGTCGTTCCTCCCCCCGGATGGTGTCGCTCGCCGTGACGCTACTCAGCGTCGCCCGGGGGCGAGGGCCCTCAGCCCGGGTGGCCGGTCCAGGGTGCGAGCGCTGCGTCGACCGTGCGCGCCACCTGCGCCGAGGTGATCGGCCGGTCGAGGAGCATCGCCTGGACCCAGAGGGGCCCGATGAGCGCGCACACGAGCTCCTCCGGCTCGGGCGCACCGGTGAGCTCGCCCGCCGCGACGGCCTCGGCCAGCGCGGTCGCGGTGTTGTGGACGATGTGGTCCATCTGGCGCTGGCGCATGGCGCGGGTCCGCTCGTCCCAGCGGGCCCGCTCGACGAGGGTGGCGGCGAGCGAGGCGAGGCCCTCGGCGTTGAGGTCGTCGGCCAGGCGCTGGAGGTCGGCCCGCGCCCGCTCGGCCAGCGAGCCCGGCCCCGGCTCGAGGAAGCGCAGCTGCACCGTCTCGAGCACGTCGAGCAGGAGGCTCGCGCTCTCCGGCCAGTGGCGGTAGACGGTCGCCCGGCCGACCCCTGCTCGCTCGGCCACGCGCTGGTGGGTGAGGGCGGCGGGTCCCTCCTCCTCGACGACGGCCTGCGCGGCCTCGAGGATGGCGCGCCGGGCGCGGACGGCCTGGGGGCGAGGGACGGATTTCACACTGCCGAGTATACGAGACGTGTTGTCTCAGTTTGGTGAAAGTGAGACAGTGAGTCTCATGAACAGCTCGTCCCCCTCCCCGCACCCCGGGGACCTCCCGTCGGCCCGGTTCGGGACCGGCGGCGTCCTCTTCTCGATGTGCCTCTCGCTGGTGCTCGTCGTCGCCACGGTCTCCGCCGTGAACCTGGCCCTGCCGGACCTGGCCGTCGACCTGGGGGCCTCGAACACGTCGCTCACCTGGATCGCCGACGGCTACACCGTCGCCCTCGCCGCGCTCGTCCTGCCCTTCGGGGCCGTCGGCGACCGCATCGGGCGCCGCCGGCTGCTCGTGCTCGGCACGCTCGTGTTCGGTGCTGCGGCGCTCGCCGCCGCCCTCAGCGAGACCGCAGCCGCGCTGATCGCGTGGCGCACGGTCATGGGGGTGGGTGCGGCGATGATCATGCCCGGCACCCTCTCGACGATCACCGGGGCGTTCCCGCCCGAGCAGCGGGCCAAGGGGGTCGCCACCTGGGCCGGCTTCGCCGCCGCCGGTGCCATCCTCGGCCTGCTCGCCGCCGGCGCCCTCCTCGAGGTGTGGGGCTGGCCGTCGATCTTCGTGGCCTCCGCCGGCGTGGCGGTGCTCGCGGCCGTCGCTGCCGCAGTGATGGCCCCGGAGACCAGGGAGGCGCACCCGCACCGCTTCGACTGGTTGGGCGGGACCAGCCTCGCCGTCGCCGTGGGCGCGCTCGTCTTCGCCGTCATCGAGGGCGCCGAGCAGGGGTGGACGGCCACCCCCACCCTCGTCGCCGTGGCGCTGACCGTGGTCGGCGTCGGCGCCTACGTCGTCGGCGGCCTCCGCTACGAGAGCCCGCTCCTCGACCCCCGCCTCTTCGCCCTGCGCGGCTTCCGGACCGGCGGCCTGACCATCGTCGCCCAGTTCATGGCCCTGTTCGGCTTCTTCTTCGTGGGCCTGCAGTACCTGCAGCTGCTCCTCGACTACAGCCCGCTGCACAGCGCCGTCGCGCTCATCCCCGTGGCGGTGGTCGTCCTGCCCACCGCGCTGGTGACACCGGCCATCGTCCGCCGCGTCGGCCTCGGCCCGGTGATGGGCGGCGGCCTCATCCTCCTCGCCGCCGGGATGGTGTGGGTCGCCCGCCTCGAGGTCGACTCGGGCTACGTCCCCTTCCTCGTCGGCCTGATGGTCGCCGGCGTCGGCATCGGCCTGACCAGCTCCACCGGCACCTCCGCCATCGTGGGCGCCCTCCCGGCGGAGAAGCAGGGCGTGGCCTCCGCCATGAACGACGCCACCCGCGAGGTGGGCTCCGCCCTCGGCGTGGCGCTGATGGGCTCGGTGTACGGGCACGCCTACCGGGCCGCCCTCCCGGAGCCCCCGGACGTGATGCCGACCGAGATCGTCGAGGCCATCCGCGGCTCCGCGGCGGCCGGCATGGAGGTCGCTCGCCAGCTCGGCGACGTGGGCGAGCAGCTGGCCGTCGCCGTCCGCTCGGCCTTCGTCGAGGGGCTCGCCGCCTCCCTCACGGTCGTGGCCGCCGCCATCGCCGTGAGCGCCGTCGTCGTGCTCGTCCGGGCGCCCCGCACCCGCAGCTGACCGGCGACCGGCGTCCGGCGGCGACCGCGGCTCAGGCTGTGGTCCTCGTCGCGCTCAGCCGGGCGTGGGTGTAGGTGGCGGCGTCGGTCTGGAACTCGGGGTGGCCGTACGCCTTGAGCCGCTGGTGGAGGACCCGGGTGACGTACGCGTCGACGGGCCCCTGCAGCGGCCCGACCTTCGACAGCCCCTGCACGACGAGCAGGCGGCCCGCGATGGCCGGCGCGGCGACGGCCAGGACGGCGACGTCGGCGGGGGTCAGCCGCACGCCCATCCGCGCGGCCAGGGCCTTATCGCCGCCGAGGAAGGCCCGGATGAAGAACGCCGTGCTGAAGCTGCGCTCGATGCGCTCGCCGATGCGGTTGGGCAGGGAGCGGTCGGGGCGGAGGTAGGCGCCCATCGTCGCCCGCACGAGGGCGCCGCAGGTGCTGTCGTCGAAGCCGGCCCGGAGCGTCGCCGCCCGGGCCAGGAACACCCGGTGGATGCTCTGGGGGTCCGTGGGCAGGAGCTCCTCGGGGAGGCCGAGCAGGTAGCAGCGGTAGCGGGCGGTCTCCACCGTGGCCCGCTCCTCGGGGGTGAAGTCGCGCCGGGCCTTCACCGCCCGCATGGCGGTGAGGGCGGGGCCGATCATCCCGGCCGGCATCTGGTCGACCTGCGGGATCGGGATGCCGTACCTCGCCTGGTCCCACTTCGACCGGTTGACGGCGTTGAACCGCACCATCGAGTGCATGAGCCGCACCATCGCCGCCGCCTCGAACCCCGGGCCGTGGCGGTCCATGCCGTTCGGGAGCGCGGTGGTGGCGAAGAAGCTCGCCGTCTCGTTCACCCGCTTGGCCGCCCGCTTGTCCGACAGCGACCCGGTGATGGCCATGGGCAGCGCGGCGTACTCGTTGATGAACGTGGCCAGGAACGCGCCCCGGATGGCGAAGGGCGACATCAGCGCCGCCCCGACCCGCTCGGCGCGGGCGCCCACCTCGACCATGTCCATGTCGATCCAGTCCGGCACCGCCTCCATCGACTCGATGAAGGCGACGAGCTCCGGCGGCGCGTCGGGGACGGCGTCGAGGCCCTCCCGGCAGGCCACCCGCACCATCTCGATGAGGCGCTGCATGCCGAGCTCGGGGATGAGGCACACGTAGGCGTCGCAGACGACGTCGCCGAGCATGGTCGCCGTGACGAGCAGGTCGACGAGCTCGGTGTCGGCCAGGAGCTCGTCGCGGTCCACCTTCACGTAGGCGGGGAGGTCGGAGCGGTCGTCGGGCCCGAGGGCGAGGCGCTCCGGGATCAGGTCGAAGTCGATGTCGCCGTAGATGGCCGGCAGCTCGTCGCCCTGGCGGCGGACGCGCGCCTTGAGGGTCTCGATCGACATGGGGGCTCCGTTCAGGTGGGGGAGGGGCCGACGCCGCGCTCGGCCCGGAATTGACCGGTTGGTCTAGTTTGTCCCGACCGGCGCTGTCACCTGGCTGCCCGCGGCTGCACCGGCCCCGCCGCGGGCTCCGCGGGTCAACGGCGCTCGATCCGGGCACACTCGTCGGCATGGCTGTGTCCCGGTCCACCCCCTGGCGGCGCGCGGTTCGGGACCGGTGACCGCCGCCGTCGCCGCCCCCGCCACCGTCGAGGACGCGGGTGCGCGGCGCACGCTGCTCGACGCCCTCCCGCTCCTCGCGGCCGTCGGCCTGCTCATGGCGGGCAGCGGGCTGACCTCGACGCTCGTCGGCGTGCGGGCCGGCCTCGAGCAGTTCTCCGCCACCACGACGGGGGTCGTCCTCGCCGGGTACTACGCCGGGTTCCTCGTCGGCTCGACGCTGACGCCCCGCTCGATCCGACGGGTCGGCCACGTGCGGGTCTTCGCCGGGCTCGCCTCCCTGGCGTCGGCCGCGGTGCTCGTCCACGTGGTGCGACCGGAGCCGATCACCTGGTTCGCATTGCGGGCGCTCACGGGCCTCTGCGTCGCCGGGCTCTACGTCGTGACCGAGACCTGGCTGAACGGCGCCGCCACGAACACGACGCGCGGCACCCTGCTCGCGGTCTACATGGTCGCCGTCACCGGGGGGCTGGCCGGCGGCCAGCTGCTCTTCTCGACGGCGGATCCCGGCGGGTTCGCCGCCTTCGTTCTGGCCTCGGTGCTGGTCTCCCTCGCCGTCGTCCCGGTGGCCCTCGCCACCGTGCGGCCGCCGTCGGTCCCCGAGCCCTCGCGCCTGTCGGTGCGCGAGGTGGCCGCGGTGGCGCCCCTCGGCGTCGTGGGCGCCGCCCTGTCGGGGCTGACCGGGGCGGCGGTCCTCGGCGGGGGCGCGGTCTACGCCTCCCACGCCGGGCTCGGGCGGGGCGCCACGGCCTCCCTCATCGGCGCCGCCCTCGTCGGCGGGCTCGTCCTGCAGGCGCCGCTCGGGCGCTGGTCCGACCGGATCGACCGGCGCTTCGTCGTCGCGGTGGCCGGGTTCGTCGGCGCGGCGCTGGCCGTCGCCGCGGCGTGGGCCGGACCGGATCGCCTCGGCCTCGTCATCGCCCTCGTCACCGTGGCCGGCGGGATCTCCTTCCCGCTGTACTCCCTCGCCAGCGCGCACCTGAACGACTACCTGGACCCCGGGCTCGTCATCGCCGCTGGGTCCCGGATGGTCATGGTGAACGGGGCGGGTGCGATCGCCGGCCCGATCCTGGCCGCCGCGATGATCGATGCCGCCGGTCCGGGCGCCCTCTTCGTGGTCCTCGCCGCCGCCTACCTGATCGTCGGGGCCTACGCCCTGTGGCGGATGACCCGCCGGCCCGCGCCCGCGGCGGAGGAGCGGGCGCACTACTCCCCGGTGCCGGTGGGCGCTGGCCCCACCGTGGCGACCCTGCAACCGGGGGCCGGGGAGGAGCTCTACCCCCGCGTCGCCGGGCAGGCGGACCTCGACGGGCGGCCCGTCCCCTACGTCACGCAGGGGGAGGGGGAGCCGCTCGTGGTGCTGGGCTCACCCCCGCGGGCGTCCGGCGGGGTGGACCGCCTCCTGACGGCGCTCGCCATCGACGGCGTCCGCGCCGTCGCCCCGGAGGCGGACCGCGCCGACGAGGTGGTGGCCGTGCTCCGCGACCTCGGGCGCCACGCCGCTGACGTCCTCGTCTTCCCGGACGGCGCCGCGCTCGCCGACGCCCTCTGCGAGCACGAGCCCGAGCGGGTCGAGCAGCTCATCGTCGTCGGCAGCCCGGGGACCGCCGCGCCCGACCGCACCGCGGCGCTCGTCCTGACGGCGCCGCCCGCCACCGAGGACGAGCTCGAGCAGCTGGCCGACACCGTCGCCGAGGTCGTCCGCCACAGCCCGACCTCCGACCAGCCGTGATCCATCAAACACCGTTGATGGATCAACCTGGCTCGATGTACTGTCGGTGTCATGGTCGAGCTGTCGGAGCCCCCGGCCTTCCTGTCGCTCGCGGCGGACCCGCAGCGGTGGCGAATCCTGCGGGAGCTGGCGCGCAGCGACCGTCGGGTGGGTGAGCTCGTCGATCTCCTCGGCAAGCCGCAGAGCGTCGTCTCCTACCACCTGGGGGAGCTCCGGCGGGCGGGGGTCGTCGAACCTCGACGCAGCGCCGCCGACGGGCGCGACACCTACTACCGCCTCGTCGTCGACCGCTGCCGAGCCGAGCTGGCCTCGATCGGTGCGGCGCTCCACCCCGGCATCGCGTCGGGCTCGGACTCCCCGGCCGTGCGCTCGGCGGGTCGCCGACGCCGCGTCCTCTTCCTCTGCACCGGGAACAGCGCCCGCTCCCAGATGGCCGAGGCCCTCGTGGCGCACCGATCGTCCGGGCAGGTGGAGGCCCGCAGCGCCGGCAGCCAGCCCAAGCCGCTCCACCCGCTCGCCGTCGAGGTGATGGCGGACCGGGGCATCGACATCGCCGGCCGACCGAGCACCCACCTCGACCGCTACCGGCGCACCCGCTTCGATCGCGTCGTCACGCTGTGCGACAAGGTCCGCGAGATCTGCCCCGAGCTGCCGAACGCCGCCGGGCGAGCGCACTGGAGCATCCCCGATCCCTCGGCGGCCCCCGCCGACGCCGCCCGGCGAGCCTTCGAGGCCACCGCCGACGAGCTGACCGAGCGGATCGACGTCCTCCTCCCCGAGCTCTTGGCGGGCTGACAAGGAGGCCCCGATGGCCGACGACCCCACCGTCCACGTCCGGATCCTCGTCGACGACGTCCAGGCGAGCGTCGACTTCTACTGCCGGCACTTCGGCTTCGAGCCGCGCCACGTCTTCCCGGCCTTCGCCGACGTGCAGCGGGGCGCGCTCCGGCTGCTCCTGTCCGGACCCGCCAGCTCGGCGGCGCGGCCGATGGCCGATGGCGAGCAGCCCCGCCCCGGCGGCTGGAACCGCATCCACTTCATCGTCGACGACCTCGACGCCGAGATCGCCCGCCTCCGGGAGGAGGGCGTGACCTTCCGCAACGAGGTCGTCACCGGCCCGGGCGGCTCGCAGGTCCTCGCCCTCGACCCCTCCGGCAACCTCATCGAGCTCTTCCAGCCGGCCGCCGCCCCCGCCTAGGGCGCTCCCCCCGGGGCCCGCCAGGCGCCCGGGCTACCGGCGGCGGGCGAGGCCTGCCTGCCGTCGCTCGAGGTCCAGCTGGCGCCGACGGAGCTTCAGCAGGTCGGTGCGGGTGCAGATCCCGACGAGGCGGCCGTCGTCGTCCACGACGGGGACGTGCTCGACGTGCTCGTCCACCATCACCCGGAGGGCTCGCTGGGCGCTGTCCTCGGGGGAGACGGCGACGACCTGGCGGGTGGCCTCCTCGACGAGCGGGGCGTCGTCCGGGCTCGTCCCCCGGAGCAGGTCGCCCCGCGACACGATCCCCACGAGCCGGCCGTCGGCGACGAGCGGGTAGGCGCCGTGGCCGGCGCGGGCGAACCGGGCGCGGGCGTCGCCGACGGTGGTGTCCGCCGGCAGGGTCTCGACCGCGGCGGTCATGATGTCGGCCACCGGCGCGCTGGCGAAGGGGTCCACCCCGTAGTGGCGCCCGATGCGCAGGCCGCGGCGGCGCAGCTTCTCGGTCATGAGGCTGTCCTCGTTCACCGACGAGTAGACGAGGTCGGCGACCACCGTGGCCAGCATGAGCGGCAGGATCACGTCGTAGTCCCGGGTCAGCTCGAACACGAACACGATCGAGGTGAACGTGGCCTGGGTGGCCGCGCCGAACGTGGCCGCCATCGCCACCACCGCGAAGGCGCCGAGCGCGACGTCGGGCCCCGGCAGCACGTCGTTCAGGCCGGAGCCGACCACGGTGCCGAACGACGCGCTGATGAGCAGGACCGGCGCGAGGGTCCCGCCCGAGGTGCCCGAGCCGAGGGCGAGCCACCAGGCCAGGAGCTTGCCCGCGGCGAGCCCGGCGGCGGTGGCGACGGCGAGGTCGCCGGCCAGCACGTCCCCGATGGCGTCGTATCCCACCCCGAGGGCTCGGGGGACGACGAGGCCGACGGTGGCGAAGCCGACCGCCCCGATGGCCGGGTGCCAGAAGTCGCTCACGGGCAGGCGCCGGTAGCAGTCCTCGACGAAGAACAGGCCGCGGCTCACGACGATGGCGAGGGCGCCGCAGGCCAGGCCGAGCAGGACGAAGGCGGGGAGGACGGCGAGGCCGGCGAAGTCGTGGGCGGGCACGTGGAAGAGGGGCCCCTCCTCGAACAGCGCGGAGTGCATGCCGCCCGCGATCGACGTGGCCACGACGAGGGGGATGAACGCCCGCACCGAGAACTCGAAGAGCAGGAGCTCGATGGCCAGCACCACGGCGGCGAGCGGCGCGCCGAAGGTGGCGGACATGCCGGCGGCGGCCCCGGCCGCCAGCAGGATCTTGCGCTCCGACGGCGTCACCGGGAGGACCTGGCCGATGAGCGAGCCCACCGACCCGCCGGTCACGATGATCGGGCCCTCGGCGCCGAAGGGCGCTCCCGTGCCGATGGCAATGGCGGCCGAGAGCGGCTTGGCCACCGCGGTCCGCGGCGCCACGCGGCTCTGCTTCGTGAGCACCGCCTCCATGGTCTCGGGGATGCCGTGGCCTCGGATGACCGGGGCCCACCGGGCGAGGAGGCTGATGAGGATCGCTCCGGTGACCGCCGCGACGTAGAGCCAGATCCCCGGGTCGAGCTCGGTGAGGGGGCGCCCCTCGGTGGCCAGCGTGTGGAACAGCGCGAGGTTCGTCAGCAGGTCGATGAGGTGGACCAGCACCCAGGCCGCCCCGCCGCCGGCGAAGCCGAGGATCGCGCCCAGCCCGGTGAGGAGGAGCAGGCGGCGGGAGGATGACCGATCGACCATCGTCCTACGATATATCGTGAGACGATGGACTCTGCAGGTCGACCGCTCGAGGACGCCGACTTCGCCCGCCTGCTCGCCTTTCGTGACGGGCTGCGCCGCTTCCTCCGGTGGAGCGACGACCAGGCCCGGTCCGTGGGCCTCACGGGCGCGCAGCACCAGCTGCTCCTCGCCGTCCGCGGCCACGGGTCGCCGCCGTCGATCCGGGAGGTGGCCGAGCACCTCCTGCTCCGCCACCACAGCGCCGTCGAGCTCGTGGACCGGGCCGAGGCCGCTGGCCTGCTGGCGCGCGTCGCCGACCCCGAGGACCACCGCGTCGTGCGGCTCCGCCTGACCCCGGACGGTGAGGCGAAGGTGGCGGCGCTCTCCGCCGCCCACCTCGAGGAGCTGTCCCGCCTGCGCCCCCGCTTCGCCGTGCTCTGGTCCGACCTCCCCGAGCGCTCCGACGAGGCCTGAGCGGGCAGCGGGCGACGGGCGTAGCGTCGCGGTGCGGGCGACGCACCGGCCCAAGGGGGTCCACCATGGCCGATACCTGCGCCCACCTCGACACGGTCGCCGACGTCACGCCGTCGAGCGACGGATGCGAGGACTGCGAGGCCATCGGGGAGCGGTGGGTGCACCTTCGGGTGTGCATGCGCTGCGGTCACGTCGGCTGCTGCGACAGCTCCCCGAACCGGCACGCCACCGCCCACTGGCACGCCAACCCCGACCACCCGCTCATCCGCAGCTTCGAGCCGGGGGAGGACTGGTGGTGGTGCTACGCCGACGAGCTCGCCTTCGAGGTCCCCGGCGCGCCGCCCGCGCCCTCACGCCCCTGACGCCAGCCCGCCCTGAGCTGCGCCGCCGCTGACCCGCGCGTCAGGCGCGGCGCCGTCGGAGGCGCAGCACCGTCGCGCAGACGAGGCCGACGGCCGCGAGGGCCTGGACCCGCTGCACGATGCGGTCGACGTCCACGGTGGGGCGCCAGCGCAGCTGGCCGTCGCGCACCTCGTAGACGCCGACGGGCCGGACGCCCAGCCCGAAGCCGGTGCCGAAGCCGTCGCCGGTGCGGTCGTCGGCGTCGGTCCCGCCGCGTCCGCCGCCCGCGCCGGCGCCCCCGGCCACCCTGGCCACCGGCACGATGGTCACGCCGTCCACGGTCTGCGGATCCCCGAAGACCCGCCGCACCGAGATCGAGTCGCGGACGCCCTCGATCTCGGAGAGCAGCTGCGTCACCCGCTCATCCTGGTCCTCGATCGTCATCTCGTCCCTCCTCGTGGTCCAGCGATCGTCCCACGCGCTCCGCATCGGCTCGCGCGCGATGCCCGGCTCCGCCGCGATCAGCGGCGGGCGAGGTCGCCGAGCAGCGCCAGGGTCCGGCTCCGCTCCTCCGGGCGGCCGAAGACGGACACGAGGACCTCGGTGGCGCCGGCGTCGACGAGCGCGGCGAGGCCCGCGGCCACGGCGTCCTCGTCGCCCACGACCGCCGCGTCCGCCGGGCCCTCGTGGCCGTCGCGGTCGAACACGGCCCGGTAGCTCGGCAGCTGCGCCGCCGCGCCGAAGCGCGCCGCAGCGTCCTGGCGGGCCGCGTCGGGATCAGCGGTGACCGACGCGAGCACGTTGGCGATGACGCGCGGGGCGGGACGGCCGGCGGCGGCCGCCGCCGCAGTGATGGTGGGGACGACGTGCTCGGCCAGCGCACGGGGGCCGGCCCAGGCGGTGACGGTGCCGTCGGCCATCGCACCGGCCAGCTCCAGCATGCGGGGGCCGAGCGCGGCGAGCACGAGGCCGGGCGGCTCGACCTCCGGGAGCTGGACCGTCGCCGGCACCGCGGCCGCCGTCACCGTCTCGCCCCGCAGCGCCGGAGCGAGCACGTCGAGGGTGCGGCGCAGGTCGTGCCTGGGCCTGGCGTGGGACAGCCCGTAGAGGCCCTCGACGATCGGCGCGTGGCCCGCGCCGAGGCCGAGCGTGAACCGGTTCCCGGTCACCGCCTGCAGCGTCCGGGCCTGGACGGCGAGGCGCAACGGGTGCTGCACCTGTGCGAGCGCCACGGCCACTCCGAGCTCGAGGTCCGGCGCCGACGCGGCGGTGGCGGCGATCGACGTGAAGGGATCCCAGGGCGTGGTGCCCGCCACCGGCGGGAGCTGGGACCACCAGGCCCCGGCCAGCCCTCGCCGTGCCACGTCGGCCACCTCGTCCACGACTGCAGCATGGGTCTGGGGCCCGTCGATCCCGATGGCCACGTTGACGCTGATGCGCATCTCGCCTCCCTCAGCCAGGCGCCGTCCGGTCTCTCCCATCCGGAGGCAGCCTCCGGAACGTACCGGAGGTAGCCTCCGGTTGTCGAGAGGAGGGGCCGTGCGCGCCGACGCCGCCCGCAACAACCAGCGCATCCGGGAGGCCGCACGCGAGGCGTTCGCCGTGCACGGCGTCACCGCGTCGCTCGACGACATCGCGGCCGCCGCCGGCGTGGGGACGGGGACCCTCTACCGCCACTTCCCGACCCGAGACGCGCTGATCCTCGCCCTCATGCACGACGGCCTCGAGGGCCTCCTTGCGCTCGCCGACGAGCTGGCCGACCGCGACCCGGCCGAGGCGGTCGTCGAGTGGCTGCGGGCCTACGCCGCGCACGCGGCGACCTTCCGGGGCCTGGCCGCGACGCTGGTGGCGCTGCCGGACTCCGACCATCCGAGCGTGGTCGCCTGCGACGCCGTCCACGAGGCTGGGCGCCGGCTGATCGTCGCCGCCGCGGCAGCCGGGGCGCTCCCCGAGCCGCGGGACCCGCAGGACCTCCTGGATCTCACTGCGGCCACGGCCTGGATCGTCGAGCAGGGGCCACGGGGTGAGGACCAGGTCGACCGCCTCCTCGACCAGGTCCTCCACGGGCTCGTCACCCGCTGCGGCTGAGTCCGACCTCCCTGACGGTCGATGTCAGGGACGTCCCCGCATCATGGGTGGGGACCGACCCCGACCACGCAGAGGAGGACCGCGCATGCCACAGCTCGCCGCTGCCGCCGGCGTCCGCACGCACTACCTCGACGACGGCGACGGGCCTGCGGTCGTCGTCCTCCACGGCGGGCTGGAGACGGCGGACGACTGGGCATTCCTGGCTCAGGCGCTGGCGGGGGAGCGGCGGGTGCTGCGCCCCGAGCGCCGCGGGCACGGCCGCACGCCGGACGTCGACGGGCCCTACACGTACGAGGGCATGGCCGCGGAGACCGCAGCGTTCCTCGAGCAGGTCGTGGGCGGGCCCGCCGACCTCGTCGGCTTCAGCGACGGCGCGACGACGGCCATGCTGCTCGCGCTCGACCGGCCCGATCTCGTCCGCTCCCTCCTGCTGATCTCCGGTCACCTCCACCACGCCGCCCTGCTGCCGGCGATGGCGGAGCGGCTGGCGAACCCCGACCCTCACAACCCCCGCCTCGCCCCGATCCGCGCCGCGTACGCCGAGCGGTCGCCGGACGGGCCGGACCACTGGCCGGTGGTCCACCGCAAGGTGAGCGCCATGGGCGCCACGAGCCCGGCCCTCGACACCGCCGTCCTCGGGGCGGTGACCGCGCCGGCGCTCGTCGTCGCGGCGGACGACGACGTCGTGGACCTCCACCACGTCGTCGCCGTCTACGAGGCGCTGCCGGACGCCCGCCTGGCGATCGTCCCGCACACGACGCACCTGCTCCACTACGAGGCGCCGGCGGTGGTGGTCGACCTCGTGCGCCGCTTCCTCGCCGGGGACGAGCCACCCCGTCTCATGCCGATGCGGGCCCGCCCGACGGCGGCGGGCTGATCGTCGGGCGAGCGCCGGCGACGTCGGTCAGAGCGTCAGCAGCGCCTTGATGGCCCGGCGCTCGTCCATGGCCCGGTAGCCCTCGGCCGCCTGCTCGAGCGGGAGCGTCAGGTCGAACACGAGGCCGGGGTCGATCGCCCGGTCGGCGATGAGGCCCATGAGCTCGGGCAGGAAGCGCCGTACCGGCGCCGGCCCGCCGTGCAGGTGGACGTGGCTGCGGAAGAGCACGGAGCCGGGGACGTCGCCGTGGGTGACGCCCACGAACCCGACGTGGCCGCCAGGCCGGGTGGCGCCGATGGCCTGGAGCATCGCCTCGCGGGTGCCGACGGCCTCGATCGTCGAGTGCGCGCCGAGCCCGCCGGTCAGCTCCTTCACCGCCTCGGATCCCTCCTTGCCCCGCGCCTCGACGATGTCAGTCGCGCCGTAGGTGCGGGCGAGGGCCTGGCGGGCGGGGTTGCGGCTCATCACGATGATCCGCTCCGCGCCGAGCTGTGCGGCGGCCAAGACGCCGTGCAGGCCCACCGCCCCGTCCCCCACCACGGCGACCGTCTTCCCCGGGCCCACCTCGGCGGCGACGGCGGCGAACCAGCCCGTGCCGAGGACGTCGGAGGCGGCGAGGAAGCCGGGGATGAGGTCGGCGTTCGGCACCTCGGGCGTGGCCACGAGGGTCCCGTCGGCCAGCGGGATGCGGGCGTACTCGGCCTGGGTGCCGATGCTGCCCATGCCGACCCGGTGCACGCAGGCCGCCTGGTATCCGGACCGGCAGACCTCGCAGGTGTTGTCCGACGCGAAGAAGGAGCCGACGACGAACTGCCCGGGCCGCACGGTCGTGACCTCGGCGCCGACCTCCTCGACGATGCCGCAGTACTCGTGGCCCATGGGCGCGGGGTCGGGCCCGGCCTCGCCCCGGTACGGCCACAGGTCGGAGCCGCAGATGCAGGTGGCGGACAGCCGGATGATCGCGTCCGTCGGCTCGACGATCCTCGGGTCCTCGCGCTCCTCCACCCGGATGTCGCCAGGTCCGTGCAGCACTGCACCGCGCATCGTGTGCTCCTCTCCGTCGGGGGATGTCCACCTTCTCACCTCCCCGCCCCACCGCCCGCACCTACGCCCACCCCCCAACCCCCAACCCGGCCCCCCAATCGCGAACTCGTCGGCGAACGGCGGCGTTCCTGCTGCGTTTCGTCGACGAGTTCGCGGGGTGAGGGGGGTGGGGGTGCGGGGCGGGGATTCAGTATCCTGATCTCGGTGGTGCCGGCGAAGGGTCTGGGCGCCGGACGAGAGGGGGAGCGGTGCAGCGACCGATGGCAGGCGTGCGAGTCCTGGAGGTGGCCCAGTTCACCTTCGTGCCCGCGGCGGGCGCCGTGCTCGCGGACTGGGGGGCCGACGTCATCCACGTCGAGCACCACGAGATGGGCGACGCCCAGCGGGGCCTCGTGAAGGTCATGGGGCTCGACGCCCTGTCGCCGGGCTCGAGCTTCTTCCCGATCATGGAGGGCCCGAACCGGGGCAAGCGCAGCATCGGGCTCAACATCGAGCACCCCGAGGGCAAGGCGGTGCTCGAGGACCTCATCCGCACGAGCGACGTGTTCCTCACCAACTTCCTGCCCGAGGCCCGCCGGCGCCTCGGCATCGAGCTCGAGGACGTGCGGGCCGTGAACCCGGACATCATCTACGTGCGGGGGACCGCCTTCGGCGACAAGGGGCCGGAGCGGGAGAAGGGCGGCTACGACGCCACCGCGTTCTGGGCCCGCGGCGGCAGCGCCGCCCTCGTCACCCACCCCGACGCCGACCACCTCGACGAGCAGCCGACCGGCGCCTACGGCGACAACATCGGCGGCATGACGATCGCCGGGGGCATCGCCGCGGCGCTCTACGGGCGGGCCGTCACCGGCGAGCCGTCGGTCGTCGACGTCTCCCTCCTCAGCGTCGGCGCCTGGGCCACCCAGTTCTCCTCGAACCTGGCGATGATGCTCGACGGGCCGCTGCCCCCTCGGCCCCGTCCCAAGCACGGGTCGGCCCGCAACCCGCTCATCGGGTCGTACCGCACGGCCGACGGACGGTGGATGGTGCTGTCGATGCTCCAGCCCGGGCGCTACTGGCCGGAGTTCTGCGAGGCCGCCGGGCGTCCCGAGCTGGCCGCCGACGAGCGCTTCGACAGCGCCGAGAAGGTCATGGCGAACGCGGCCGAGGCGGCCGAGCTGGTGGCCGAGATGATCGCCAGCAAGACCCACGACGAGTGGGTGGAGGCGCTGGCCGGGTCAGAGGGCCAGTGGTCGCTCGCCCAGGACCCGTGGGAGGTGGCGAACGATCCGGCGCTGCGGGCCAACGGCTTCGTCCGCGAGGTCGTCGACGCCGACGGCGTCCGCCGGGAGCTCATCGCCAACCCCGTGCAGTTCGACGAGACGCCGCCCGACCTGCGCCGGGCGCCGCAGTTCGCCGAGCACACCGACGAGATCGTGCGGGAGCTGGGTCGCAGCGACGACGAGCTCATCCAGCTGAAGCTCGACGGCGCCATCACCTGATCGGCGCGGCGTCTACCGCCGGGAGCGACGGGGCCGGGGCTGGCGCGCCTCGAGGTCGGCGGCGATGCCGGCGAGGAACCGGCGGAGGTTGCGCTCGAAGCGGGACTCGTCGCCGCTCGTGCGCACGAACGCCTCCCAGAGGTCCGCGACCGCGCTGACGTCGCCGTCGTCACCCAGGAGCGACTCGAGCGTCGGGTAGCCGCCTGCGGTCACGAGCTCGGTGGCGTAGGCGACGAGCTCGTCGAGGGGCGGATCCCCCGGGCCGTCCGCCCCGCGCTCGTGGAGGCAGTAGCCCATCACGTACTCGTCGACGGCGAGCAGCACGTCGAGCTTCACCTCGAGCGGCGCGTCGAGCGTGCGGAGGGCGTAGAGCGTCTGGTCGACGTGGCGGACGGCGTTGGGGCCGACGCCCGGGTCGAGGTCGAGCTCGAACATCCAGGGGTGGCGTCGCATCGAGTCCCGGGTCCGGGATGCGATGACCACGAGCGCCTCCTGCCAGTCCTCGGGCAGGTCCCGCACGTCGGGGACGAGGACCTCGGCCATCACCTCGTCGCCGACGAGGACGAGGAGCTCGTCCTTGTTCTGGACGTAGTGGTAGAGGGTCATCGTCCCGGCCCCGAGCTCCTGGGCGAGCCGGCGCATGGACAGGGCGTCGGCGCCCTCAGCGTCGATCAGCCGGATCGCCGCCTGGGCCAGCTCGGCGCGGGTGAAGCGGGCCTGCCGACGACCCTGTGGGCGAGCGGGCTCCGCAAGCGCTACGACGACCTGTGGGCCCTGCGGGGTCTCGAGCTCGAGGTGCCCGAGGGCACCGTGCTCGGGCTGCTCGGGCACAACGGCGCCGGCAAGACGACGGTTCCAGCCCCTCATGTTCGTGCTGCTGTTCGCCTACGTGTTCGGCGGCGCGATCGGCGTCGAGGGCGGCAGCTACCGGGAGTACCTGGTCGGCGGCATCCTCATCCAGACCCTCGGCTTCGGGCTCGTGGGCCCGGCCATGTCCATCGCCACCGACCGCACGGAGGGGGTCCTCGACCGGTTCCGGTCCCTGCCGGTGCGTCGCACCTCCTACCTGATGGGCCACTTCCTCGCGGAGGTCGGCGGCATGGTGCTCGCCACCGTGCTCCTGCTGACGGCCGGCCTCGTGGTCGGCTGGCGGACCCACACCGGGGTGGGCGAGCTCGCCCTGTCGGCCGTGCTGATCCTCGCCTTCGCGTCGGCGATGGTGTGGCTCGGCACCTACGTGGGCCTGCTCGTGCGGGCGCCCGACACCGTGATGGGCGTGGCCTTCACGTCGATCTTCCCGCTCACCTTCGTGAGCAACGCGTTCGTGCCGATCGACTCCCTGCCGAACGTCCTGCAGTGGGTCGCCAGCTTCAACCCGGTGAGCGTGCTCGTCTCCGCGGTGCGCGAGCTGTGGGGCAACCCGGTGGCCGTCGCCGAAGGACGTGTGGCCGATACAGCACCCCGTGGCGGCGGCGTTCCTGTACGTCGCGGTGATCGCGGCTCTGGCCGTCCCGGCGGCGATCCGCCGGTTCCGTCAGCGCACGCAGGGCTGACCCGCCGCCTCGGTGGCGGACGTCGCTACGACGGCAGCGAGCTCCCCTGAGGGTGGAGGGGCGCGGGAAGTCGCTCGCGGGCGGGGCGGTCCCGACGGCAGGATGCGGCGCCATGAGCACTGATGCCGCCGGGGACGGGCCCGTCACGCTGGCCTTCGTCGGCTACACGACGCCGGAGCGGGCCGAGGCCGCCCACGCCTACGAGGACGAGGTCCTCGCCCTGCTCGCCGATCACGGGGCGGCCGTGGTGCAGCGAGCCCGCCGCCGCCCGGGACAGGATCCGGCGCTGCCCGTGGAGGTCCACGTGCTGCGCTTCCCGTCCCGGGCGGCGCTGGAGGCCTACCTCGCCAACCCGCGCCGCCTCGCCGCGCTCGACCGCCACGGCGAGACCTTCACCGACAAGCAGGTCGTCGAGGTCGATCTCTCCTGACGAGACGTCGGCGCGGCGGACGCCACCTAGCGCGGCTCGGCGGTGGCGACGCGGTGGCCGAGCTCGAAGCGGGTGGCGGCGCCGTAGGCCTCCATCGCCTCGGCGACGCGCCGGCGGACCGTACGCACCGACAGGCCGAGCGCCTCGGCGACCTGCTCGTCACCGCGGCCCTCGGCGAGGAGGCGCAGCACGTCGTGGTGGCCCTGGTCGAGCAGCGGGCGAGCCGCCCGCCAGCGGTGCTCGAACAGCTCGGTGAGGAGGCGGGGGAGCGGCCCGCCCCGCACGACGGCGGCGTCCACGTCGTCGGTCCCCGCCCAGTCGAGGGGGACGAGGCCCACGTCCTGGCTCGACACGAAGAACCACGTAGGCGCCTCAGCGGTGCGCACCTCCACGCCGGCGGCGACGAGCTCGTCGACGACGGCCCGGACGACCCCGGTCGCCGCCTCCGGCGGCAGGACGAGGCGGATGCCGATCCGACCGCTCGCCACCAGCCCCTGGAGGTCCGCCCACTCGGTGGCAGACGCGCCGCTCATCACGTCGGTCAGCGGTCGGAGGTCGGGGATGACGGCGCAGACCTGCGGCGCCGCCTGGAGGTCCGCGTGCAGCCAGAAGGCGTGCCACACGCCGGCGCTGCCCCGCACCACGTCGACGACGCCGAGGTCCGCGGCGGCCGGGGCCCACGAGCCAGGCGGTGCCGCGAGGTCCCGCAGCCGGCGCAGTGCGGCGAGGACCACCTCCTCCTGCGCCGCCCAGGCCGCGTCGACGTCGGTCGGCGCGGCGTCGACCTGTCCGGCTCGCGTGCGATCCGTGCTGTTCACTTGTGGCAACTTCCTGCTAGAACGATGGCCGTGACCTGCCACACCCATGCTAGGGGTCGACGAGCCATCGCGCGTCGCGCCGTCCTCGCGCTGGCGGCCGTCACCCTCCTCGCGGCCTGTGGAGACGACGACGGCCCCGCCAGCGAGGCGCCCTCGTCCACGGCCCCCACCACGACCACGCCCGAGGCCACCGACCGGTCGACGAGTCCGGACGCCGACGAGGCGGCGGGCGACGACCTGTGCGTGCTGCTGGCCGACGTCGATCTCGCCGCCGTCCTCGCCGAGCCGCCCGGCGAGCCCCAGTCGAGCCCGGAGAGCTGCATCGTCCGCGCCGCCGACCCGGCGAGCCACGCCCGCGTCGACGTCGGGCTCCGCCCCACGGGCGGCGCCGACGCGTACCAGCGGAACAACGAGATCGTCGGCATCGACGCCCCGCTCACCGGGATCGGCGACGAGGCGGTCCGCGCCGGGCTCCGCGTCCACGCCCGCAAGGGCGACGCCTTCGTCTCCGTCCAGGTCGTCCGCAAGGTCACGACGAACGGGCACATCCCCGACGCCGAGCTCGAGGCCCTGGCCCGGACGGTGGCGGCTGCGGCCGGCTGGTGACCTCCACCCATCTCCCCCTCCCGAAAGGAACCCCTGTGATCCGATCCGCCCTCCTCCGCCGCCGAGCCATCGCGGCCGTCGCCCTCGCTGCCCTCGCGCTCGCCGCCTGCGGTGACGACGGCGACGAGACCACGACCGCCGGCGATCCCGCCTCCGAGGAGGCGACCGACGACGGAACGACGTCCGACGGCGACGAGCCGGGCGACGGCGACGCGGCCGGGGACGCCGCCACCTCGGGCGGCCACCCGTGCGAGGTCGTCACCGACGACCTCCTGGCGGAGCTGTTCCCCGGCGCGGACTTCGAGTCCCGTCGGCTGAGGGGCCAGCACACCGTGAACGAGGTCGAGTGGCGGGCCGACACGTGCAAGTGGGACTCGGAGACCTTCGAGGTGAAGGTGTCCACCGCCGGTCCGGACGGCTTCGAGGGTGGCTTCGTCTGCGCGGAGACCAAGGGCGGGATGGGCTACGAGCTCGAGGTCGTCGAGGGGCTCGGCGACGAGGCCCGCTGGCTCTACGACGACTTCAACGGCCCGAACGGCGCCCTCGAGGTGTGCGAGGGCGAGCTCCGCGTCGACGTCGACATCGACGCCCCGAACGGCACCGAGGCCGACCCGGCGGAGCTGCGCGACGCCGCCGTGGCCATCGCCGAGACGCTCCTCTAGCGCAGGCGGCAGCTGGTCCCGGCGGGAGGGTCAGCCCGCCGGGACCTGGCGGCCGACGTGCTGGCGGTACCGCTCCGGCGTCGTCCCGACCCGTCGGCGGAAGGCGCGCCGGGGCCCTCGACGTTGGTAGACCTGGTGGAATGCGGAAGAACCGGATGCTGGTGCTGTGCGGCGGCCCAGACATCACGGTCGCAGGGGTGCGCCAGCACCTCAGCCCGCCGACCCGGCGGCAGAGCACCCTCGCCCTCGCCTACCTGGTCCTCGAGGGGCGCCCGGTGCCCGCGGACGAGCTGGCCGACGCGGTGTGGCCGGCCGGGCCACCGAAGTCCTGGGCCAGCGGGCTGCGGCTGGCCATCAGCGACCTCCGCCGCTGGCTGCGCGACGCCGGCGTCGACGGCGAGGTGCGGGCCGGCCACGGCGCCTACTCCCTCGTGCTCCCGGCGGACGTCCCCACCGACGTCGCGGTCGTCCGCTCGCAGCACCAGGCCTCGCCGGTCCTCTGCGCTGAGGACGCCGTCGCCCATCTCGGGAGGGTCGTCGGCCTGCTCGACGCGCCCCTCCTCCCGGGGCACGACGCGCCCTGGCTCGAGCGGTGGCGACGGGTGCTCGAGGGCGAGCTCCTCCAGGCCCTCGACGGCCTGTCCGACGCGCAGCGCCAGGTCGGGCAGGCGGACGCCGCGGTGGCGACGGCCGAGCGGGCCATCGCCCTCGACCCGCTCCGTGAGTCCTCGTACCGCCTGGCGATGGCGGCCCACCGCCAGGCCGGGCGGATCGGCAGCGCGCTGCGCACCTACGAGCGCTGCCGGCGCACCCTCGCCGACGAGCTGGGCGCCGTCCCCTCGCCCCCCACCGTCACCGCCTACCACGCCCTCCTCGAGCAGCCGATCGGCGGGTCTCCGGTGGTCCCCGTGGCCGCCGAGCCCTCCGCAGCGGCCCTGGCCGCGGCCGCCGCGATGACCCGCCTCCACAGCCGCCAGGACATCGCCACCCTCGAGGCCCGCCTCGCCACGATCGACGCCTCCCCGGCGCCCGACCCCCGGGAGCGGGTCGACACCCTGATCGAGCTGGGCCGGGCCCGCTGGGCCCTCGAGGGCAGCACCGAGGCCCTGCGCCGCATCTCCCTCGCCGCGGGGGAGGCCGCCCTCTCCCTCCGTCTGCCCGACCAGCTCGGCCACGCGCTGGAGCTGGCGTCCACGACCACCGGGATCGGCCAGCAGGACCCCGATGCCGCCGACCTGTGCCGGCGCGCCGCCCTGGCGTTCCCCGAGCGCGCCGCCGTGCAGATCCGCGTCCGGCTGCTGGAGGCCGAGCTCGTCTTCGGCGACGAGTCGATCGCGCTCGCCCAGCAGGCGGTGGACCACGCCCGCCGCCTCGGCGACGAGCGCCTGCTCCTCGACGCGCTCCTCGTGCTCGACCAGAGCCTCGCCTGGGTCCCCGATCTCGACCGCCGGCTCGCCGTCGAGGCTGAGTGCGACGGCCTGCTCGCCCGGGTCCCGCCCGGGTTCCGGCAGCGCCCGACCTTCGAGCCCATGACGCGCCTCCAGGCGGGCGACGGGGCCTGGCTCGGCCAGGTCCGCGCCCAGGACCCCGCCGCGCTCTCCGGCGCGGCGTGGGAGCAGCGGGTCTACCTCATCGGCCTCCGAGGGGTGGCGGCGATGCTGGACGGTGAGCTCGAGGAGGCCCAGCGGGTCGGCTCGGATCTCCTGCGCGAGTCCTCGGCCGAGGTCAACACCACCCATGCGGCGGGGGGCGTGCTGCTGGTCCTGGCCAGGGACATGGGCGGCATCGCGGAGCTCGTCCCGGCCCTCGACGCCATCGTGACGTCGAACCCGCGCATCGCGGCGTTCCGGGCCGCGCTCGCCCTGGGGCGGGTGCTCACCGGGGACCGGGAGGGCGCGGTGGCGGTGATCGACGCGCAGGCGGCGGCCGGCTTCGACGCCGTGGCCCACGACCACGTGTACCTGACCTACCTGGGGCTGCTCGCCGAGGCCGTCGCCCACCTCGACCTGACCGAGCACGTCGACGCCCTCCTCGCGCTCCTGGCGCCGTACGCGGGCCAGCTGTGCGTCGGCGCCCACGGGCTCGTGGTCCTCAACGCCATGGACTCCTACCGGGGCCGCCTCGCCGCCGTCACCGGCGACGAGCGCGGCCCGGCGTGGTTCGCCGCCGGCGCCGCCTTGGAGGACCGCATCGGCGCCGTCCTCCTGAAGGCGCGCACCGAGGCGTGGTGGGGCGACTGGCTCCGACGCCACGGCGGACCCGCCGCCCGCGAGGAGGCTGATCGCCTGCTCGCCGGGGCTCGGGAGGTCGCCGCCGCGCCCGATCGCGCCGGGCTGCGCGCGCTCGTCGACCACCTGGCGGGCTGAGCGCAACACCCCCGCAGGGTCGTGCTGCGATCCTGTTGCGCCCGATCTGCACCGTTCTGCCCGGCTGGCACGGTCGATGCGCCGGCACAGGCCGCTGGGGCGAGATCCGGTCCGGTCCGACACCACAGGCGTCGGGTCGGGCCGCTCGCCGCGCCCTGATGCGATCGTGTTGCGGCAGGTATGTACCGTTCGTGAACCGCGCGGCATCCGTCGTGAGGTCAGTGGGCGGCTGGGGAGCCGCACGAAGGGTGGCGTGATGACGAAGCGGGTGGGCCGGCTGCGGTCCCTTGTCGGGATCCTGACGGTCGTGGCGGCGATGGCGGGGATCTTCGTGGTGGCGCCGCAGGCGCTGGGTGACGAGGAGACGCCCAGCCCGCCGCAGATCACCACCCAGCCCACGGACAAGACGCTCCACCCCGGGGAGGAGGCGGTCTTCTACTTCCAGTTCACCGGTGAGCCGTACCCCTCGTACCAGTGGGAGGTGCAGCGCGGCGGGACGGGGCCCTGGCTGCCGATCGAGTCGGCCTCCGGGCACATCCTGCGGGTCTTCGCCAACCACGACTTCGACGGCAACCGGTACCGGGTGACGCTGACCAACGAGCTCGGGACGGTCACGAGCGACGTGGTGACCCTCCACGTCATCCCGTCGCCGCAGATGGCCGTCCAGCCGACGGACACTCAGGCCGCGGCGGGGACCACCACCCGGTTCTCGTCGACGGCCTACGGCCAGGTGGGCGAGGCGGTGCCGCAGGCGCAGTGGCAGCGCAGCGACGACGGCGGCAGCAGCTGGGCGCCGGTCGAGGGGACCTCGACGCACGACCCGGCCTCCGGCATGGTCACGGCGCACCTCGACGTGCCCGTCACCTTCGACGACGACGGCGCCCGGTTCCGGGTGGTGTTCTCGAACGAGCACGGCACGGTCACCAGCCGCGCCGCGACGCTGTCGGTGTACGAGGGGATCGCGATCACCGAGCAGCCGGTCGACCAGTGGGTGACCAGCGCGACCGACCCGGTCACGTTCTCGATCGGTGTCTCCGGCGACCCGGCCCCGACGGTCACCTGGGAGTACCAGATCGGCCAGGGCTCGACCTGGTGGACGGCCGGGACCGGGACGACCCTCTCGGTGCCCGGGTCCGCCGACAACCTGGAGAACACCTACCGGGCGGTCGTCCGCGCCACGAACACGACGGACGTGCTGGTCTCGGACCTCGTCCGGATCCGCGTGGGCACCGCCCCCTCCATCACCCAGGCGCCGCGGCCCTTCGGCATCGCGGAGGGTGAGCAGGTCGACGCGACGTTCACGGTCGCCGTGGCGGGCACGCCGACCCCCACCGTCCAGTGGCAGCGTGCCCTGGGCGAGGGCGAGGAGTGGCACGACCTCGCCGGCGAGACCGGGCTGACGCTCACCGTGCCGGCCGAGGCCGGCCGCTGGTACCGCGCCGTGGCGACGAACGCGCTGGGGACGAGCGCGTCCGTCGGGGCGTACATCGAAGAGGTCCCGCGCCCGGTCATCACCGAGCACCCGCAGTCGTCCGTGAGCTTCCCGCCCCTGTACCACTGCTTCGCCCTGGACGTCGCAGAGCGGCGCGTCGGCATCGACTGGGTGCGTTGGGAGGTGCGCGTCGGCGGCCTCGGCGAGTGGACCGCCGTCCAGGAGGTCCCTGTCCTGGATGACTCACCGATCCTCGGGTGCTTGACGTTCGAGGCGGCCTCCACCCAGGTGCGAGCCGTCTACACGCGCCACGGTCGGATCTCGGTGACCTCGAACCCGGCCTGGTTCATCCTCGCGAACAGCGCGCCGGTCGTCGTGACGGATCCGCCGCCGCGGGTGGCGGTGGACCTCGACGAGACCGACCAGGTCTCGCTCGTCACCGCGGGCGGCGCATTTCCGCTGCCCACGGTCCAGTGGCAGCGCCGGAGCGCGGGCAGCTGGACCGACGTGCCGGGCGCCGACACCCCGACCCTGACCCTCACCGGGCTCACCGAGGCCGACCACGGGGCCACCTACCGCGCCGTCTACACGAACGTGCACGGCAGCGACGCCAGCGATGCGGTGACCGTGGTCGTCGGCCGGCGCCCCACGATCACCGCCCAGCCCGTGAGCGTGAGCGCCGACGAAGGCCAGCAGGTCACCTTCACCGTGGGGGTCGAGGGGTTCCCCGAGCCGTTCATCCGCTGGCAGCGGGGGACCGGCTCCTGGGGGATGTGGCAGTGGGAGACCCTGCCGTCCGGCGCGGCGTTCGGCGACACGTTCACGTTCAACGCCAGCGAGGCCGACCAAGGCGTGTGGTACCGCGCCCACATCGACAACGAGATCGGCGGGGCCGTCTTCTCCCGGCCGGTGCGGGTCGTCTTCCCGGACGAAGGGCTCACGATCGTCGAGCACCCGACGGACACGGTGGTGGATCTGCGGGATGGCGTGGCGCCGGCCCGCTTCACCGCCGCGGTGCTCGGGGGGACCGGCCCGGTCTCGGTCCAGTGGCAGGCGCGCTCGCTGGACGCCCCCTGGGCGGACATCGAGGGCGCGACGTCGACGACCCTCGAGCTGCCGGTCGTGCCCGAGCAGTTCCGTGAGCTCGAGGTCCGCGCCGTGTTCAGCGACGACGACATCGTCGTCGCGACGGAGCCGGCGCGCTTCCGCCAGTGGAAGTCGCCCCGCATCGTCCAGCAGCCGGAGACCCAGGTCGCCGAGCTCGGGACGACCGTCGAGTTCACGATCGGCGTCGACAGCATCCCGCCGGCCGCGGTCTCCTGGGAGCGGGAGCAGCTGGGCGAGTGGGAGTTCGTCTGGCTGGGCGCGACCATGCCGCGATTCGTGGGCATCCTCGAGCTCGGTGTGCCGCTCAGAGCTCGGGTCTCGGTGCTCGACGAGACCCTCTACTCCGACGTCGTCACGGTCCTCGCCCCCGCGGCGCCGGAGATCACCCACCACCCCGGGAACCAGCTCGTCGACCTCGCCCAGGGTGACGGGCGGGTCACGCTGACGGCGGCGGCGACGGGCGTGCCGGCCCCCACCGTCCAGTGGGAGCGCAGCACCGACAACGGCAGCACCTGGACGCCGATCGAGGGCGCGACCTCGCCGACCCTCGAGCTGACGCTCGGCCTCGCCGACGGCGGCCACCGGATCCGCGCGCTGTTCTCGAACCCGTACGGGCGCACGTACACGCTGGATGCACGGATGACGGTGATCCAGTCACCGGTGATCACCCAGCAGCCGGAGGACGTGCACGCCGGGCCCGGGGACGTCGTGGTGTTCTCCGTGATCGCGACCGCAGTCCCAGGACCGATCTCCTACGCGTGGGAGGTCTACCGCGAGGACGGGAAGGGTTGGGAGACGCTCCCGCTTGAGGTCGGCAGCGCCTCCCCGACGTTGAGCCTGCCCTACGACACCTTCCGTCCCTGGCAGGTCCGGGTCCACCTGATCCCCCTGCTCGGGAGCCCCGTCACGTCCCGGGTGGCGACGGTGCACCCGCCGACCCTCCCGGTCGTCACCGAGCACCCTGAGGACGTGCACGGCGAGGTGGGGGAGGAGGTCGCCCTGACCGCGGCGGCCGCGGCGCAGCCCGACCCCCAGGTGCGCTGGCAGCGGCTCGACCCGGACGCCGGATGGGTCGACGTGGCCGGCGAGACGGCACCCACCCTGGTGCTGACGCTCAGCGAGGCCGACCGGGACGCCGAGTACCGCGCCGTGTTCCGCAACAGCGGCGGGGTCGACGTCGCCTCCAACGTGGCCCGCATCTTCCTCCCGCCGGACCCGTCCTCCGAGCTCCCGGTGATCACCCAGGAGCCCCAGGACGCCCTGGTGGACCTGAACGTCACGGGGTCCGCCCGCTTCGCCGCCGCCTCGGACGACCCTGAGGCGACGGTGGTGTGGGAGCGGAGCACGGACGGCGGGTCCACGTGGCACCTGATCCCCGACGGGCCGACGAGCACGGTGCTCGAGCTCGTCGTGGCCGTCCCCGACGACGGCCACCGCTACCGCGCCGTGTTCACGAACGCCGCCGGCTCCACCCGCACCCGCGCCGCGGTGCTGCGTCTCTACGGGGCCCCGAACATCGTGCAGCAGCCCACCGACCAGACGGGGGAGGTCGGCGAGGCGGTCACCTTCACGGTCCTCGCCACCGGATGGCCCGACCCGACGATCCGCTGGGAGCGCGCTGCGACCGGTTCGGGCGAGTGGGCGGCGATCGACGGCGCCACCTCCTCCTCGCTCACGTTCACCGTGGCCGAGGCCGACCGAGGTCACGACTACCGCGCCGTGGTCTCCAACGAGCACGGCCAGGTCGTGTCGAACGCGGCGCACCTCACCGTGCCGATGCCGCCGACCTCGACGGACCCCACCGATGCTTCGGTGACCTACGGGGACGAGGCGACCTTCTCGGTCACGGTCGACGGCGATCCCCTGCCCACCGTCACCTGGCAGCGCTGGGACGAGGATGGGGGCGACTGGGTCGACATCCCCGGCGCCACCAGCACCACCTACGCCCTCCGTCCGAGCGTCGCCGACTCGGGCGTGCAGGTGCGGGCGGTCGTCGACAACGGGTTGTCGTCGCCGGTCGTCACCGCGGCCGCCACCCTCACGGTGGCGAAGGCCCCGCTGACGATCTCGGCGGTCGACCAGACCATCACCTACGGGGAGATCCCCGCGCCGCCGACCTGGCAGGCCACGGGCTTCGTCGACGGTGACGACGAGCACGTGCTGACCAGCGCGCCGACGTGCGCCGACGCCGCCGGCCTGGATCTCGACGCCGGGCTCTACTCGATCTACTGCAGCGGCGCAGCAGCAGAGAACTACGACATCACCTACGACGTCGGCACCCTCACCATCGCCAAGGCTGCGCTGACCATCACGGCGGACGACGCCCAGATCACCTACGGCGACGCGCTGCCGGCCCTCACCTGGTCGGCCGAGGGGTTCGTGGTCGGGGATGGCGTCGAGGTGCTCACCGCTCTGCCCACCTGCACGGTGGCCGCAGCGCAGCCCGGTGCGGGCACCCACGCCGTCACCTGCACGGGTGCGGCGGCGGCGAACTACGACATCACCTACGCGGCGGGCACGCTGACGGTCGCCAAGAAGGTGCTCACCCTCGTCGTGGATCCGCAGACCCGTCCCTACGGGGCGGCCAACCCCGAGCTGACGTGGTCCCTCGAGGGCTTCGTCGCCGGTGACACCGCGGAGTCCGCGGTGACCGGCGCCGCGACGTGCTCGACCACGGCGATCGAGGCCAGCGCCGCCAGCCGCACCTACCCGATCACCTGCACCCCCGGGTCGCTCACGTCCGCGAACTACGAGGTGGTCGACGGGCAGTCGATCCTCTCTGTGCACAAGGCCACCACGACCGTCACGGTCTCGTCCGGCCGAGACGGGTTCCGGGTGGCCACGATCGTGACGGCCCGGGTGACCCGGGACCACGACGGCGCCCCGATCGCCGGTCGGACCGTGGTCATCACCCTGAACGACCAGGAGCTCTGCCGCGGCGTCACCGACGCCGACGGCGCTCTGAGCTGCCCGGCCAAGGGCCTCGCCCTGCAGATGTTCCCGGACCTCGTGGCCGCCTGGACCGGCGACGCCAACCACCTGTCCAGCCGGGCCACCACCTAGCCGGGCACCTGCGCCCCTCGGCGCGCCTCAGGGGCGGTCCTGCGAACCGGCGAGCTCGGCGGCCACGTCGCGCAGCTTGCGGTTCTGCGCCTGCGACTGGGCGACGAGCACGGCGAACGCAGCGTCGGGCCCGCAGCCCATCGTCGCCATGATCACGCCCTTGGCCTGCTCGATCACCGCCGCGTGCTCCCGCGCCGCCTCGAGGCCCTCCACCTCGTGCACGAGCTCGCGGATCCGCTCGTCGCGCGCCAGGGCCTCTGCCTCGAGGGCTGCGATCCGGTCCTCGTCGTCCCGCATGGCGCGGTTCTACCCCGCCCAGGAGATCCCATGACCCCCTGGGGCCTCGCACCCCGGGGCAGGACGAGGGGTTCCCCTGGGGTTGACCAGGGGGTGGTTCGTCGGATCGTGCACCCAGGCGCGCTGCGTCCGCGCGCCGACCCACGACCCGACGACGAAGCGAAGCCCCCCACGTGCGAACGACGAACCCCCTCCGCCGCCCCCTGACCCTGCGCCTGGCTGCCGTGGTCCTCGCCACGCTGGTCCTGGCCTCCATCCTCATCGTGGCCGACCGGCCCCCGCGGGCCGCTGCTGCCGGGGAGCGCGACGGGGCCACCCTGCTGAGCAGCGGTGTGCCCGGCGCGATGAGCCCGGCGATCGCGGCCGACGGCAGCACCCTGCACGCCGTCTGGGCCGACCCGGCCTTCCAGATGAGCGGCCGGCGCGCCATCTCCTACCGCCGCAGCCTGGACGGCGGCGCGACGTGGGAGCCCGCGCGGACCATCGGCAACCACAGCGACAGCCGCCGCCACGACCGGAGCCGACATGCTCCACCCGCTCGCGCTGGCCGCGAACGGCGACTACGACGAGGCCCTCGAGGTCTGCCGCCTCCCCGAGGGCGACCTGCCGCAGGACCCGGGGGCGCTCCACCGCCTGGTGGGCCGCGGGGCGACCGCGAGGCGGCCGAGCGGTGGTTCGACGAGGCCCGATCGCTGGCCGCGCGCTGCCAGTCACCGTTGGACGTCGCCCAGGTGCACCTCGCGCTCGGCGCCCACCTCCGCCGGCGGGGCAGCCGCAAGGCGGCCATCGAGGAGCTGCGCCTGGCCCACCAGGGGTGCTCGGGCCTGCGGGCGGCGCCGTGGCTCGAGCGCACCGACCAGGAGCTGGCCGCCTGCAACGCCCGCCTCGGGCCGCGCGACGACTCCCGCCGCGTGACGCTCACCGCGCAGGAGCAGGCGGTCGTGCGCCTCGTGCAGGCCGGCCGCCGCAACCGGGAGATCGCGGCCGAGCTCTACATCAGCATCAAGACCGTCGAGTACCACCTGAGCAGCGTCTATCGGAAGCTCGGCGTGCGCAGCCGCACCGAGCTCGTCCACCTGCTCAGCGAGCAGGCCGGCTAGGCCGAGACCCCCGCCCTCAGGCGACGGCCTGGTCGGGATCGCCCGTGACCGGGTGGTCGACGTCCTCCTCCGGCATCCCGAGGACGCTGCGGTAGACCAGCGCGCCCAGCACGCCACCCGCGATCGGGGCGAGCCAGAAGAGCCACAGCTGGGCGATGTGGTCGCCCCCGGCGAAGATCGCCTGGGAGGTCGATCGGGCAGGGTTCACAGACGTGTTCGTGACCGGGATCGAGATCAGGTGGATGAGGGTGAGGGCGAGCCCGATCGCCACCGGCGCGGTGCCGGCGGGCGCCCCCTTGCGCGTCGCCCCCATGATCACGATCAGGAACACCGCCGTCAGCACGACCTCGATCACCAGCGCCGCGAGCAGGCTGTATCCACCGGGGGACAGGTCGTCGAAGCCGTTGGCGGCGAAGCCGGAGTCGGACAGCGAGAAGCCGTCGATCCCGTTCGCGACCACCGCGAGCACCGCCGCCGCGGCGATGCCGCCGACGACCTGGGCGACGATGTAGCCGAGGGCGTCCTTGGCCGGGAAGCGCCGCCCGGCCACGAGCCCGAGCGTCACCGCCGGGTTGAAGTGGCCGCCGGAGATGTGGCCGACCGCGTAGGCCGCGGTGAGCACGGAGAGGCCGAAGGCCAGGCTCACCCCGACGAGTCCGATGCCGAGGTTCGTGTCGGGCATGAACGCGGCCGCCAGGACCGCGGACCCGCATCCGCCGAGGACGAGCCAGAACGTGCCGATGACCTCGGCACCCAGCGCGCGACGATCCATCGCAGTACCCCCTTGGTGCTGTCCGCCCGCGGTGCCGCGAGCGCGGCGCCGATGGTACGGCGGCGCCCTCCGGGCGGGAAGCACCGTGAGGCGCGCCGGCGCGCTCGCTCGCTCATCCCCCCGTGGGAGGCGCTACGGTGCGCCGCCGATGCAGGGGATGGTGTCCTTCGGTCAGGCGATCGCTCACCACGCGCGGGAGCAGCCGGACCGGCTCGCGGTCACCTGCGCCGACGACGCCATCACCTTCGCCGAGCTTCACCGGCGCACGAACCTGCTGGCCCGGGCGTACGCGTCGCTCGGCGTCGAGGCGGGCGACATGGTGACCGTCGCCCTGCCCAACTCGGTGGAGTTCCTCGTGGCCTGCGTGGCGGTCTGGAAGCTCGGCGCGACCGCGCAGCCGTGCAGCCCGGTACTCCCGGAGCGGGAGCGTCAGGCCATCGTCGAGCTCGCCGACTCGGCGCTCGTCGTCGGCGCGCCCCCGGAGTCGCACCCTTCCCGTACCGTCGTGTCCGCCGGGTTCGAGCCCGACCCGACGCTCGGGGACGGCGACCTCCCCGACGTCGTCAGCGCCCGCTGGAAGGCACCCACCTCGGGCGGCTCCACCGGCCGCCCCAAGCTGATCGTGTCGGCCGACCCCGGCCTCGTCGACCTGGGGTCGCCGCGGGGCACCCTCCCGCTCCGGGAGGCGGTGTGCGTGCCCGGGCCGCTGTACCACAACGCCCCGTTCACCTACGCGTCGTCCGCCCTGGTGCGGGGCAACCACGTCGCGCTGCTGCCGCGGTTCGACGCCGAGGCCACGCTGGCCGCCGTCCACGAGCACCGAGCGGTGCTCCTGCTCCTCGTGCCCACGATGATGCAGCGGATCGCCCGGCTGCCCGAGGAGGTGCGGGACCGCTACGACGTGTCGTCGCTCCGGTTCGTCTGGCACATGGCGGCGCCCTGCCCGGCGTGGCTCAAGGAGTGGTGGATCGACTGGCTGGGCGGGGAGCGCATCTACGAGCTCTACGCCGGCACGGAGGCCCAGGCCGTGACGGTGGTGCGGGGCGACGAGTGGCTGGCCCGGCGGGGCACAGTGGGGCGGCCGACGAGCGGGATGATCCGCATCCAGGACCCCGAGACCCTCGAGATCCTCCCGCCCGGCCAGGTCGGCGAGGTCTTCATGCACCCCGGCCCCGACCGGCGCACCTACGAGTACGTGGGGGCCGAGGCCCGCGCCACCGACGACGGGTGGGAGAGCCTGGGCGACATGGGCTGGGTCGACGAGGACGGGTATCTGTTCCTGGCCGACCGCCGCAGCGACATGATCCTCTCGGGTGGGGCGAACATCTACCCGGCCGAGGTGGAGGGCGCGCTCGACGAGCACCCCGCCGTCGTCTCGAGCGCGGTCATCGGGCTGCCCGACGAGGACCTCGGGCAGCGCGTCCACGCCGTCGTCCAGGTGACGGCCGAGGGCGCGGTGGGGGAGGAGGAGCTGCGGGCCTTCGTGGCCGAGCGCCTCGTCCGCTACAAGGTGCCGCGATCCTTCGAGCTGACGACCGACGTCGTGCGAGGCCACGACGGCAAGGTCCGCCGCAGCGCGCTGCGCGAGGCCCGCAGCGCCGGCTGAGCACCCGGCTCGCGCGTCAGCCGCGGAGGGCGTCGGCGATGGGCGTGTCGCCGTTGCGGAACGCGATCGTGCGCCCGATCGTCGTCCGTCCAGCCTGCCCGCGGACGCTGGCGGTCAGGCCTGCTGCGCACGCTCGGTGAGGGGTCGGCCGCGGGCGAGGTGGGCGATGAGCTCGGCCGCGGGCGCCCGACGGGTGGGCCCCGACCCGTGGGCCCACCCGAGGTCGGAGGCCTCCCACCGCCGTCCGGTGACCGCGTCGGCCCGCACCCCGAACCGGCGGCCGTGGCGGCCGACCAGGAGCTCGAGCGGCGCTCAGCCGGACGTGATCCGGTAGGCCTCGCTGAGCGGCAGGTAGTCGCGCTCGAAGGCCTCGAGGTCCGGCGGCGCCTCCCCGACGACCGCCGCGACCAGGCGGTCCAGGTACCACTCCCAGCCGGGGCCCACCTCGTGCGCGGTGCCGGGGTCGACGTCGTCCTGGCGGAGCACGAGGGTGGTCCCGTCGGCGTCCTCGCTCAGCTCGGCTCGCAGGCGCCAGCTCCCGTAGTCGTCGGTGGCGCTGACCTCGAGCAGCCGCGGGGGCTCGCAGGTGTGGATGACGTACGGGGTCGGTGGCATGGGCTCCGCCTCGGCGGTCATCGTCACCATCACCGTGCCGGTGCTCGGGTCGCCCGTCCACGTCCCGAACCAGCGGGCGAGGCGCTCGGAGTCGGTGATGCTCGCCCAGACGTCGGTGATCGGAGCGGGGAAGCGGCGGGTCAGCACGAGCGTGCGGCCGCCGTCGGTCAGGGATCCGGTCGCCTTCATGCGGTCTCCTCCTGGGGATGGGCGTCGGTGGACGTGCGCCGGCCGCGGCGGCGGTCCCGCGCCGTCCGGCGGACCTCGGTAGCGAGCGCGTCGAGGTGCCGCTCGGCGATCGGGGGGCGTCGGGGCGCGAGCTCGTCGACGAGCGACGCCACCTCGGCCAGCGGCCCGGGGTCGAGGTGGTAGTGCCGCTCGCGGCCGACGTCCTCCGCCCGGACGAGTCCCGCGTCGCCGAGCACCCGGAGATGCCGGCTTATCGCCGGTCTCGACACCGGGTGCTCCGCGGCCAGGTCGACCACCCGAGCCGGGCCGGCGGCCAACCGACGGAGGATGCGCCGGCGGATCGGATCGGCGAGGGCGGCGAACACGTCCACCCTGGAATAGTAACGAGGGCGTTACCAATGTCAACGGGTCTGGCGCGGCGCCCGACGATCGCCGGCGATGGGGTAGACCGGACGGATGCGCGCGCTCGTGACCGGGGGGAACCGCTACATCGGCCTGCACCTGCTCTTCGAGCTGGCGCGGCGAGGCCACGAGGTCACCGTGGCGAACAGCCACGAGGCGGAGATGCCGGAGGGCTGCCGGCGCATCCACGTCGACCGCACGGTCCCGGGGGCGCTGGTCGAGGCCCTGGGCCCGCACCGGGACGAGTTCGACGTGGTGTTCGACAACACCGCGTACGACCTCCACGACGTCGAGCCGATGATCGAGCTCTTCGAGGGCCGCATCCGCCACTACGTGTTCACGAGCTCGGTGGCCGTCTACCGGCGCAGCTTCATCCAGCCGGTGCGGGAGGACTTCCGGCGCCACGCGCCAGACGACCCCGATCCCCGCAAGGCCTACGGGGTCGGCAAGGTCCGCGGCGAGGACCACCTGCGCCGTCGGTTCGAGGCGACGGGCTTCCCGGCCACCTCGGTGCGGGTGACCCACACCCTCGGGCCCCGAACGCCCCTCGTCACCCGCGAGCCGATCATCTTCAAGCGCCTCGAGGAGGGCCGGCCCATCTTCGTACCGGGCGACGGGTTCCCGTTCGTGCACCTCGTCCACGTGCAGGACGTGGCGGCCATGCTCGCCTCGATCGCCGGGGCCGACGCGGCGGTGGGCGAGGTCTACAACTGCGCCGGCCTCGAGGTGTCGAGCGTCGAAGGGTGCATCCGCCTGATGGCGAAGGTGGTCGGCGTCGAGCCGGAGATCGTCCACGTCCCCCTGGAGCTGGCCCGGCGCCAGCGCCCGCCGCTCCTGCACTGGGGCGAGGCCCTCGTCGGCGGCGCCGTCTTCTCGATCGACAAGGCGCTCGCCGATCTCGACTGGCGCCCCGCCTACGGCCTCGAGGCCGGCTACCGCAGCTCCTACGAGTGGTTCGACACCACCGGCCGCGCCCTCTTCACCTACGACTTCACCCGCGACGCCGACCTCCTCACCTCCCTCTGAACAACGTCTGTGCGCGCGTTCGAGCCGCAGCGGCTCAAGAACGCACACAGACGTTGTGGTAGCGATCCATAGACAAGAGTGTTTGTCTTCTGTACGGTCGGTCGCGGGGATCGGCGGGCACCGTCGAGCAGGGGGACAACCGATGTCGAACGACGCCATCAGCCGTCGGGGGCTGCTGAAGGCCGCAGGCGGCGCTGCCGCGCTGGCCTCGATCGGGTTCTGGCCGACCGGCCGGGCCGCCGCCGCCACGAACGGCTTCGGCCTCACGATCGTGGACCACGCCGTCTTCGGTCGCATGCACTACTACCGATTCCGGACGAGCAACATCGGGTGGGACCCGGGCGTCAACGTGCTGCTGCCGGACGACTACTTCTCCACGTCCTGGCGTCGGTACCCGGTCCTGTACCTGCTCCACGGCGGGCTCCAGGACTTCCGCAAGTTCGACATGGAGGACGACATCCGCGGCCTGACCGCGGGTCGGCGGCTCATCGTCGTCATGCCCGACGGGGGCGGCGCGGGCTGGTACTCCAACCCGGTCACCTCCTTCGCCGGCCCGCGGAGCTGGGAGTCCTTCCACCTCGGCCAGCTCGTGCCGTGGATCGACGCCAACTTCCGCACCTTCGCCGAGTACGACGGGCGCGCCGTGTCCGGCTTCTCGATGGGCGGCTTCGGGGCCCTGAAGTTCACGGCGAAGTACTACGGCCACTTCGCGTCGGTCAGCTCGCACTCGGGTCCGGCCAGCCTCCGGCGCGACGGTGGGCTCGTCGTCCACTGGGCCAACACGAGCTCGGCCGCGGTCGAGCTGGCCGGCGGCACCGTCTACGGCGCGCCGTTCTGGGATCAGGGCCGGGTGAGCGCCGACAACCCGGTCGAGCGCATCGAGAGCTACCGGCACAAGCGCATCTTCCTCGTGTGCGGCCTCGACGCGGACATCAACGAGACCCCGGTCCGCGACGGCCAGCGGGAGTTCCGCAGTCGGCTCGCCGCCGCCGGCATCCCCCACGAGTGGCACGAGCTGCCCGGCGGGCACTTCGTCCGCCGCGACATGCTCCAGCGCGACGTCGACGGCGTGATCGCCGGGCTCCGCACCGCCGGCTGAGCCACGTCGACGGGCCGCGCCGGCTGCGCGACGTCGACGGCCCGGTCCGGCACGCACGCCCTCGACCGCCCCGTGCGCCCTCCGGGGGCGTTCCGGTGCAGGGGTCTGGGAAAGGTGGTGGACTCGCGGGGAGAGGAGCGACTGGCGGATCGGGGGTCCGGCAGCACTCCGGCGAGCGGACGCCGTGACCGGAGACCAGCCAGGAGGGCCACCATGGCCGAAGAGCCCACCGCCAGCACCAGCGAGAGCGAGAACCCGGCGATCCCGTCGCCCACGCCGACGACCGCGCGCCCGCGCACGAACCGGGACTGGTGGCCGAACCAGGTCGACCTCAGCGTGCTGCGCCAGAACGACCCGCGGGGCAACCCGCTCGGCGCGGACTTCGACTACCGGGAGGCGTTCTCGCAGCTCGACGTCGACGAGCTGAAGCGGGACATCGTCCAGGTGATGCGGACCTCCCAGACCTGGTGGCCGGCCGACTACGGGCACTACGGCCCGCTGTTCATCCGGATGTCCTGGCACCAGGCCGGCACCTACCGCGTGGAGGACGGGCGCGGCGGCAGCTCCGACGGCGCCCAGCGCTTCGCCCCGCTCAACAGCTGGCCGGACAACGCCAACCTCGACAAGGCCCGCCGCCTCCTGTGGCCGGTCAAGCAGAAGTGGGGTCAGCGCCTGTCGTGGGCTGACCTGCTCGTCTTCGCCGGCAACGTCGCCCTCGAGGACATGGGCTTCGAGACCTTCGGCTTCGGCTTCGGGCGCGAGGACGTGTGGGAGCCCCAGGAGGTCTTCTGGGGCCCGGAGGACGCGTGGCTCGGCGACGAGCGGTACCGCGGCGAGGACCCGCTCGACCTCACCGACACGCCGTTCGGCAACGTCACGATGGGGCTCATCTACGTGAACCCCGAGGGCCCGAAGGGGCAGCCGGACCCCGCCGCGGCTGCCCACGACATCCGGCTCACGTTCTCCCGCATGGCGATGAGCGACGAGGAGACGGTCGCCCTCATCGCCGGTGGGCACACCTTCGGCAAGACCCACGGCGCGGGGGACCCCGAGCTCGTCGGGCCCGAGCCCGAGGCCTGTCCGCTCCACGCCATGGGCCTCGGCTGGAAGAGCGACCACGGCACCGGCACGGGCCCGGACACGATCACGAGCGGCCTCGAGGGCGCCTGGACGCCCACCCCCACGCAGTGGGACAACAGCTTCTGGGACATGCTCTTCGGCTTCGAGTGGGAGCTGACCGAGAGCCCGGCCGGGGCCAAGCAGTGGAAGCCGAAGGGCGACGCCGGCGCGGAGCTCGTGCCCGACGCGCACCGGGAGGGCGTCCGCCACCAGCCGATGATGGCGACGACCGACCTGGCCCTCATCGCCGACCCGGAGTACCGCCGGATCTCAGAGCGCTTCCGCGACGACCCCGCCGCGTTCGCCGACGCCTTCGCGCGGGCCTGGTTCAAGCTCCTGCACCGCGACATGGGCCCGATCTCGCGGTACCTCGGGCCGTACGTGCCTGAGCCGCAGATCTGGATGGACCCGGTGCCGCCGGTCGACCACGACCTCGTCGACGACACCGCGATCGCGCAGCTGAAGGAGGAGATCCTCGGGTCCGGCCTGTCCGTGCCTCAGCTCGTCTCGGTGGCGTGGTGCGCGGCCGCCAGCTACCGGGACACCGACAAGCGCGGCGGGGCGAACGGCGCCCGCATCCGTCTGGAGCCGCAGCGCAGCTGGGGGTCGAACGAGCCCGAGCAGCTGGCTCGGGTCCTCGGTGTCCTCGAGGGCGTCCAGCAGCGGTTCAACGACGGGCAGACGGGGGGCGTCCGCGTCTCGATCGCCGACCTCATCGTCCTCGGCGGGTGCGCGGCGGTCGAGCAGGCGGCCCGGGCGGCCGGCCACGACGTCACCGTGCCCTTCACCCCGGGCCGCACCGACGCCACCCAGGAGATGACCGACATCGAGACCTTCGAGGTGCTCGAGCCACGGGCCGACGGGTTCCGCAGCTACCTGCGCGAGGGGGTGAAGCTGACGCCGGAGACCCTGCTCGTCGACAAGGCCAACATGCTCTCGCTCACGGTCCCCGAGATGACCGTCCTCGTCGGCGGCCTGCGCGCCCTCGGCGCGAACCACGGCGGGACGGCCCACGGCGTGCTCACGACCCGCCCCGGCGTGCTGTCGAACGAGGTCTTCGCCAACCTCCTCGACCCGGGGCTCGAGTGGGTGCCGGCCGCCAGCGGGGCCGACGTCCACGAGGGCCGGGACCGCACGTCTGGCGAGGTGCGCTGGACCGCGACCTCGGTCGATCTCGTGTTCGGCGGGAGCTCGGAGCTGCGGGCCGTCGCCGAGGTCTACGGGTCGAGCGACGGCGAGGCCCGCTTCGTGCGGGACTTCGTCGCCGCCTGGGACAAGGTGATGATGCTGGACCGCTTCGACGTCCGCTGAGGGTCATCCACACGAGGTCTGTGTGCGGTTCTGAGCCGCAGCGGCTCGAGAGCGCGCACAGACGTGGTGCTCGGTCAGCGCCAGCCGGGGGTGCGGCCGGCCTCCTCGATCCACGCCCGCAGCTCGGGGGCCTCGGCCTCCTCGACGGTGCGGAGCTTCACGTAGCGCGAGTCGCCGGTCCCGAGCTCGGGCGGCGACGCGAAGGCCGCCCCGCCCAGGAACACGACGTTCACCGACACGTCGTAGGCGACCAGCTCGATGACCCAGCCCTGCGCCGGCGTCCCGTAGTGCGCCTTCTTCCACTTGATGGCGTACTGCAGGTCGTCGATCGACGACCGGATCAGCTCGTCGACCCGGGCGACGACGGGCTGGAGGTCCGGCATCGTCTTGGCCATCCAGGCCTCGATGTCGTCGTGGCGGTCCGTCGGCTCGGGTGGCTTGCGGCTCGACGTGCCCTTGCGCTCCATGGCCATGTCCAAGTCCTCTCTGCCGCGGACGCCCCCACCACCCTCCCGCATCCGCGACGTCTCTGCGCGATTCCGAGCCGCAGCGGCTCGAGAACGCGCACAGACGTTGGGTTCGGGGGACACAGCGGGGGACAGGGGCGGGTACGATCGGTGACCTCGGGCACTCCTGTGCCGACGCAGTCCAAGCAACGAGCCCTCTGGGCGGGAGCGCCGTCGCCATGCTGATCCTCGGAGCCTCGAGCTCCCCCTTCCTCATCCGGCCCGGGCCGGGTTCGTCACCGACGACGCCGTCCGGCGCGCGAACGACGGACTGACGATGGAGCCGGCTGGGGAAGCGCACATGGCTCTGTCACCGCTCCAGGGTGGTCCGGCCGAAGCCATGTTTCGGGGACTGCTGGAGTCGGCGCCCGACGCGATGGTCATCGTCGACGCAGCCGGGCGCATCGTGCTGGTGAACCGGCAGACCGAGCAGCTCTTCGGCTGGTCGCGCGACGAGCTGATCGGCCAGCCGGTGGAGGTGCTCGTGCCCGAGGGCTCGCGGGACCGGCACCGGGCCCACCGG
>Ga0180217_1000043_pt1 | contig 268095 bp, 117 predicted proteins | sample eDN3rd37CBELigOP_FD_128521 | JGI IMG/M metagenome (GOLD analysis project Ga0180217, IMG submission 128521) | Enriched Organic Plus compost microbial communities from Emeryville, California, USA - eDNA 3rd pass 37_C BE-Lig OP (version 2) (version 2) ... | reverse complement strand
TCTCTCTCTCTAGATAGCGGGGTCTTGTTGTGTTTTTTTTTTGTGTGTGTTTTATAGAGCGGGGGGGGGGCGAGATATAGATAGAGAGTGTGTGTGTGTGTGTGTGTGTGTGTGTGTGTGTGTGTGTGTGTGTGTGTGTGTGTGTTTGGGGGCTAGTGTAATATGAGTAGTTTGGTGTGGTATAGATTGATTGGGTCGAGGTGGAGGTGGGGGTAGAGGTGGTGGTGGAGGTGGTGGATGTGGATCCTGATCGTTGTCACAAGGCTGGTGTGCGGGTGGTGATCCTGAACCGCAACCGTCAAGACAATACGGCCTATTTGATGAGGCTACCTCGCTAGCTCGAGTGCAGCCTGATGGTGTTGTGGTCTGCCGAGCAAAGCGTCTTCGGGCCCTGAGCGGCGTCCTGTTGGATACGTCGAAGACCTCAGGAAACCACGGCTACACACAAAATCAAAATCTAGCGCGAGTTAGGCCTACCGTAGCACTCAACTCACGATCGATACGACTGACTGATTGCTCAAAACGCCGTTTATACGAGATCTTGCAGATGAAACTGGACTGCTCTGGGCGTGCTTAGGAGGGCATTTGCGCGAACTGCAGCACGTGGGGACGCAGATCTCGAGTGTTCGGGCTGCGGCTGAGCGGTATCTCGTGTACAAGACAGCGTCTAGAGTGTGGTTTCCGTAGGAGAGGTGGTCAAATGGTGTCAAAAAGAGTAAAATTCTTGAATAAGTTAACTTGAATGAGTAGAAAAGCGATTTATATGTCATGCCAGATATAGTTAATTGATTTAAAAGTGATAAATTTGAATATAGATTTAGTATACCAATGTGTACAAATCGTTTCCAGGACACTGCACTGTGTATAGCACGCAATATTCCGCTCTAAATTTCACCGTTTCAATCATGTTTCACTTCGTTCTAACTGCCCCCCGACATTAAAAAACGGCTCTCCCCGCACTTGTTGGAGCATCGCCATAACACGCAGCCGGATCCGGGCCAGGACGGATAGTGAGGGGGGGAGAGAGAGAGAGAGATAAATGGACTCCGATTCTGGATTCTGGACTCCGGATTGGATTCTGGAACTGTCCTGAATCGAACAATCACAAACTCACCTCACCGAACGGCAGCGTATATACTATTGAATCGCGCTTTATGACAGGCATAGTGCAGGCCAGTATTCGCTCGCCACTCACTCGCACGCAACCGACCGTGCTGCATACACTTCCGCTAAGCTAAGTTAAGGGCATAAACTTCAGATGTACATATTCGAATGCTAACTGCGTACGAGTCCTCCTACGACCGAGCGACTATGCTGCAGGCTGTCACGGAACCCATTGAACAGCTTCAGATCGACGTTTTTAGACCTAACGCTCGCCTCTACCGCGGGAAGGTTTGTGATGAGACCATTCAATGCTGCCGCTACACGCTCCAAACAACGCTCTTCATGGCAAACGCAATAGACCAGCGGATTCGTGCAGTGACCAACCAAGACTAGGGCCGAGGTTACGACCTTCAGATTGAACTCGGTGGTGCTCGCGGCTGACTCCAGGGTCCTCACCACGGTTGTCAGAATGCTGCGTATTCCCGACTGTACGCGTGACTTCAGCTCTGCAACGTCGGCTTCACACAGGAGCTCGAGCACCGTACCAGCACCCACAGCATCCTCTTCTGAATTCGAGAACATGGCCAGGATGCTACCAAGGCCTGGGCTCTGGACCGCGGTGCCAATAGCATAAAACGTGTTCCAGTAGAGCTTCGGCTGAACTTTCTCCGCCTGAAGAGGAGATACAAGGGCACCTAGACCCTGACCCCAGACTTGAGTGAGCTCTCGACGATCGCTGACTGAGAACTGAGGGTCCTGAAAGGGAGCGGGGAGCCAGTATAGCGCATCGCCCAACGCACGAATTAGTTGAGGTCCAATCTTGGGTTGCCCAAGGAGCGTCGGGAGCATGCATACCTTGATCGTAGTAAGCGCGACTTTCAGCGGGAGTCCACACGGTGTCCGAACTGGCCGTCCAGCAGAGTTGGGCACTTGCGAGGTTGCACTCGTGATGCTGCTGGGTCGGAGCCGTGGTCGGCCTATCAGGTGGTGGTAGGCGAGATCAGCTAGTGATTGCGCAGTCCTAGAGCCAATTGCTACCACCACGGATGAGGCTGGGTGGCCTGGTCCTGAGGAGACGTGAAGCAGGTCTTGGAGGGAACGGAAACCTAAAAGAGGAGTGGCGTTATCGATTGAGCTGGTACTCTGCAGTGATTTCTCGTCAGGGCCCTGATTCTGCCACGAAATGGTCATTAGCGAGCTCAGCAGTGATGTGACTGGAGCGCCCTCTGAGGCAGGCAACCGGGATGCAACAGCGACAAGAGCAGAAACCAGTCGCTCCAGAATCATGATAAGCAGAATTTGCTCGTCAGTCATGCCTGAAAGTTGATACGGCACTACAGTGACAGAATCCGACTGCTGTGTCTTGTTGTCATGTCCTGACCATCGGTTTTTTGAGACTTCTCTCAAAGTCTTGAGGACTGAAGACACGACGACTTGAGCTTGTGGTCGTCCTTCCAGCTGCCGACCATCCTCGATGTGGTCAAAGGTGTCCTCTAGACTTGCTTCTGTTCTGCTAAGTGCAAGTTGTTCTTTCTGATCAACGCAAGCCTCGGTTAACTGATCTCGCTGTCTCCGCTGGAGCATAAGCGCATGCCGATCTGCAATTAATGTGATGAGAAGCTGACCAACCGAGCCCAACAGCTTGATCACTCCGCTGAGCTCAGCGCCATTGCATACTCGAGAGGAGGCACATGCGTCCAGCACAGTCCCGAGGATAGCATCACACCATCGAGGGCGTGTCCAGATATTAAGCTGGGACGCATCCTTGGCAATCCTCGTTCTCCGAACCGACAGCAACGCGGAAAATAATGTCGTTGGAACCTGCGCAATACAAGTGACCGCAAGAGAATAGACTTGAGGAAGATGAATCCATCGTGGGCACATCCTGGGAATGTGAATCATGTAGAGTTCGAGCATAGCAGGATATGTCTTGAGGATCGTTTCAAACGCTGTGTTTGCACTTATAGCTGGGGCTCCTTCGTCTTGAGGCTCCTGACCATCAGCTTGACCTGATTGAGCACTAACCAGTGCGAAAGGTGCACTCACGGACTCCAAGAAGTTGAGAACGTGGTAAATGCAGAGCGACGTTTCCTCATGTGGAGTATCCGGCAGTCGCATCCGGAGTAACTGGAGTAGGACAGAGGGAAGACTCCGAGGTTGGAATGCCGAGGAAGCCGAGCTATCTTCTAGTGCGTCAAGATCTGCCAGCAACGGAACGCTACTATAGTCCCCTAACAGAATGCCTGTGAATGGAGCGCCGAGTTTGAGGAACTTGACAACAGTTGCAAGGATAGACCCCATCGTCTGAGGGGAAACCACCTTGCCTTCTTCCGCGTTAGACGTATTGACTGGAGAGATGAGTGTAGTAAACATTGAGCCTCCGCTAGCCGAAAGCTGCGGATATTGAACGCGATACCCACAGGCAAGGAGCGAAGGTAAGCGCCTAATGGCACGCAAGACCATCAAAGAGGTTGCACTCGCAACGGAATTAGTGCAAGACGTGACAAGTATCCTTTGAAGCCCGGGAGCATCCAAGAACCAATGCAAAAACGTGGCAAGCGTGTCAGCAGCCGGGGTAACTTTCGTTACGCTCCCCATATCGGACTTGTTCTTGCCTGGCACCGTCGCACTCAGAGCCCCACGCTGAACTGTCACACATGCCAGCAAAACCTGTGCGAAAAGTCTCAGAACCTCTCCTCCCCGCGACAAAGCAGCGAGGGATTGCATCACGAGTTGGGTTGGCTTCAACAGGTGAGCGAGCCCTTGTGATTCATAATCAAGTTGAGAAGAGTTGAGACCAGGAGCACGACTTTCCACCTTCGCTAACGCGCTGTCCAGCAAGGGTAGCACTTGCTCCACCCACATATGCGAATTGGGATCCAGACTTTGCAGCACATGTGTAATTTGGGCGAGAACTGCTGCTGCTGAGGCACTCGGCTTACTGCTTGACTCCTGTAGGAACAACTCCCTTAAGACGCCCGGCCTCGAGACGCCGTGACTGCCGACTAAATCCGCCACAGCTGTCTTGATTTTGTTCAGTCGTCCTTGTGGATCGGGACCTAAACGAATTTCTGTCGATGGGACCGACATTGCAACTGAAAGAAGCCGTCGATTGCTTGTGAGGATGGTCGAAATGCATAACAAGGCACGATGTCTTGCGCTCGCGTGGTGGAAAGACGAAAGCGATATGCCTCCTGGCGTAGCCGACTGCAGAGCGGGAGACTGTGGCTGGAGGAGGAGCCCGGTATTTGTCAAACTCGCAGACTTACTCGAAATGTTCCCATCAGCTCCGAGCCGCAGCTGAGATTGAGTGAGTCCAAAGGTGGTCAGTCTAATTGTAACTGGAAGTAGTTTACCGATTGCCTCAGCCACAGCGCTAGGAACACCTTGCTCCATAGATGAGCTGACGAGAAGCCTTTGGATAGTTGCGAACAATTTGCGCTCAACCTGCGGCAGTACCAGCTGTGAAGCATGATCTGGGGTATCCTTGAGATTGTGCGAGGGGAATAGGGTCCTCCACGCTTTTGTACGACGCTCACCTAAGAGCGCAACGAGCTTGCAAACGAAAGCCAGAATATCTGAGAGGGCAGGTAGTGGGGATGCTGCGGCGCTCAGCGAGTCGAGCTCAGCTGTTGCTGCTTCTGCAAAAGTCTCGAGAGCAGAAACTATTGATGGTGTTGTCTCTAATGTGAGACGAGCCAAGAAGGCCTCTGTGAGTTGCGGAAGCACCCGTTGTTGGCTCTGGAGAACGTCCATTGCTGCCGATCCTCGTCGAGAATGTCCGCCAGCCTGAGTTGTCGTCTCGGGCTGCGTAGGAGGAGAAAATGTAGCAAAATACTGGAAGAACGTTACAAGGGTACGAATGACCAACCTAAAGTAATGGAGATCGGTTGAGCTCAGAAGCGTCATGCCTGAGGATTTGTGGTTGTCAGATCCTGTGCTGGACTCCTCACTACCCTTCCTCTCAGCAGCCATACCCTGAATCGTGTGCATACATTGGAAAAACTCAAGCAGAAATGCTGAGGCTGATCGCAAAGAGCAAGCGTTGGAACCTGTACCCGACGGTGCAGGCTCGGTATGGAGCGCCACGATACTGGCATCGAGATCGACTCCAAGAGCCTTCACAGACGAAATGACTGGTTCGGCTTGGAACGCAGCCAGGGAATCACTGGAGTCGTCAAAGAATGCCGACACTAGTTGTTTCACGGTGCACTTCTTCTTAGCTCCGTCAGTTTGCGAGAGCTCCGCTAGCACAAGAGTTGGCTTAGCGAAGGCGTAAAGAAGCTGATCTAGCCCCAGTCCTAAAGCTCCTGGATGAGACGCTGAGAAGTCCGAGTTGAAAGCGTTATGGAACGCTTGGATGGACGCTGCGCTCCTGGTTGGGTGCGTTAGTGAATGTACAATCGTCAGTATGGGCAAGAGCATGTCGCGACGGATCATGTCTTCTAGGAAAGTTGAGAGAACTCGCAGGTTATCGGCGGGCAACCAGCTCCAGTATGCTGTTGGGAATGGACGGTAGCCCGGCTTCGAACTTAATTGTGATAACTCTGAAATGGTATCTTGCTTGAAGAAACGGAAGAGGTGCATGAGCGACATCCACACAAAAGCCGCCGCTTCCGTGTACGAACTGGGGTATACGCAAACAGGGTTCAACTCTGTCGATACCGAATCCGGTTGTTCTGTCAGCAGACTCTGGAACTCAGGGTTGATAGCAAACGCGACAGGAATCAGACGGTGGAACGCTGCGACAAAGTGTGTGTTTGGTTCCAGCGCGGACAAATGCAAATACGCACCAATGTTATGCCGCTGTGACGAGAACTCAGGTGCCGAAATAGAAACGAGCAGTGTCACTAGGAGCGAGGCGGGTCGGAGCAGTCCGAAGACACACGGCTTGACAACTCGATCAAAGTATGCTGCAACAAGTCTACGTGGCACACAAATGGTCTCTGATTGTCTCTCGCCCGTGGGCGATTTCGTTTCATCCTGTAGTGCCCTTCGAATTGCTTCGCGCGTGTATCGTGAGATCGAGTCCTCGACGATGTTCTGAGCATTCAACAGCAGGTCCGACGCCATGTGGAGCTGACGCCTGATCTCTCGATCGCAAACTACTTCTGAACTGGCATCCGGCATCGCTGCTAAGGCCGAAGGCGCATACTGGCCTTGAGCGGCATTCTTAGTGGTCTGCAGCAGAGAGCAGTAAATAGACCACATCTGCTCTTCGCTGCCAGCCAAATCTTGAGAAATAACCCGGGTGATTTCACATGGCTTTGGGACTCGAATGGTCTGAATCGAAGGTGATGCATCTAAGTTGACATGTTCCTGCCATCCTTCCACCCGGTCGTCGACTCCCGAGCTTGAGAGCTCTGCTTTAGTCTCCTGCTGGTTATCCTCATCAAAACGAAACCGACTGGCAACGACACGAGGGGCGTGTGCGTGTACAGGGCTTCGCGTCAGCTGTGTCCTGGGTTGGTTGTCATTCCCTTGCTTCGACTCAGAACTTGACGCGTCTTCACTTGTCGTCAAGCGTGTTTGCTTCGTTTCCTCTGTGACGATGCTTGACCGAGTTCCAGCGCCTTTCGAAGGAGATACTGTGTTGCCTTGTTGTGCCTGTTGCTCCGCCTGCTCCTGGAGGATCTGTCGCCGCAGTTCCTCCTGCCTGGTGAGCCTGGGTAACTTCTGGTTCTTCCGAAGTTGGCTGGAGCTCTTCAGGTATGACATCTTGCTGTGGTGCTTTGAGGCGAAGGGTGGGTGCAGACGCTCTGAAGTGTTGCTTAGAGAATGTCCACGCGGTTGGTTGCGATGCGCAGTCCGGTTTCCCCCTCAGGAGACGCACGAGTTGCAACTGGCGCCACTTAAACTTCGTAGGGGGTGAAAGGGGCCAATTCTGCGTGATATACCTGGTCTTGACAGAATTTATCTTGGCATTCCGAGTTTCTGCTGCGGTATCAACTAATGTTCAAGGGTATTTGAGTGCGTGTATCCACCGATGTTGCTTTATACAGACGTGGACAGTGTACTCAAAGAGCCGTTTTTTCAAGTAAAGTCCATTTCCTGGTGGATGGAGTTAAATAGGGGTGGGGAAATACCCACCAGAAATTCCACAACAAGGGGTGCGGAAATACAATCTGGGAGTCTAAATCAAGAGTTTTTAACGCTCCGTTTGACAGGCTAGTTGCACCAAGATGGGTCCCAAAGCGTTAAACTTCTTTTGGACAGGTACGTCAGAATCGATTGGTTTTGTCCCTCCAGTGTGTTTGTCCCGGCTTTCCCCTCAAAATCGCCCCCAAACTGTGCGAAGTGAAAAAATCGACTCACTTTGAAGGATAATATACGTCATTCTGCACTGATTCTAGTCACGGGCGGTCTGGTCATCTCGCTGCTATACCTCTTGGCAGCGCTGGTGTTCATGGTCACAGTCGTTTACTTCCAGACGGGCCTCTCGCTGCTCAGGTTGTCCTGGTACAACCTGACGCCCTTCAGCACCCGATGGAAATCGCTTGTGCATAGCGACATCGTACGTCTCGTCACGCGTCTGCGTGGCTGTTTCTGACATTGCATTGCATGCGTAGGTTTTTCCAGTGTCGCATGGGCATATCAGCAACCCACAGCACTAACAGCAATATCCCTGAAACCGTCACACAAACTCTCAACTGGTATAGAGCTTCGATGAACCGAATCCTGTTCTGCACGCGATTCGATGCGTGCTGTGGTTCCCGTTCTTCGTTGTGATCTCGCTGGCTCACATCTGCTTCACACTGCTATTGTGCCTGACGATTGTGGGCATCCGACTCGCACGTACCCACTACATGCTCCTCCGTTTCGCCGTCTTCCCCATGATCGACTCGCCCCAGACTCGCGATGCAGTGCTGCTGTGTGACTAAAGTGGCGTCGTGCGAGGTAGTGGTGACGACGTAGAGTGGACGGACAAGGTTCAAGTGTTCTGTAGCCCAGCGAGGTAACTCTGAACACCACATGCCTGTCCGAAACCCGAAACCAGATGGCGAGCATGGACGTACTGATCACTTACCAGCACCATCCCAGCGAATCGAAGATGTGAACACGAAGATGAAGATGAAGGTGAATGTTTTAACACTTACCCAGCATGAGGTCGGACACCAAGAAGCGGATCCCCGGTCATCGTAGCAGCAGGCGATCGATCAATGAATCATTCTGTACAGTATACTCTAGTCGACCCGCTACGACTGCTACTCACGCGTCACCATTTGGATTTAGATCAGCGCCATATCAGCTGCATTCTCAAATGTGTCCCTGATGGGTTGTCGTACCCAACGCTGATAGGTTGTCCAACCCCAACAACAACTAATTCCGAACAAGGGACCCTCTCCCTTCCATTCATACAGTCCATCAAACTGTACACTTTTTTGTATTCTTACTCGAACTGAGTTGGTAAGATGTCCGTGATGGTGTGAATCGCGGAACTGATGACCTCGTTAATCACATCACGCCCAAGCAGAGTCACTAGGTTCGTCATGGACTCTGCTTGGACAGTATCGTTCTGAGATGGAGTTGCTGTTGAGCCTCGGTCTTGGCTAGCAGGACCAGCTCGCGCAACCCGCTGTACGTCAACTCGCCTACCTGAACGCCACCCGAGTCTGTACTCACGGGCTTGGCTGTGAACTGGTCCCGTAGACCCAGATTCTCATGAAGTGCGTCTGGGAGATGCGACCCATACTTGACCCAACTGGGAAAGAGCACATTGACCTGTGCTGATGCCAGCGACGCCAACTCATGAGCGACATCGTAGAGCTGTAGCTCTCGAGCAGCATCAAGACATTGATGGAGGATTCCATAGAATTGCGGATCGGCTCGCTGGTCAGTCCTCTTGGTTGTTGCATCGAGTTTCATCTCGCACTCAACCTCTAGTGGGCGGAGCCGGGCGATATCGCCACGGATGGCCACAGCTGTTGTGTAGCCCTGCAGTGTGCACGGCAACCGGCGATCCCACGGGAGCGCGTCCCTTAGACATTTTGGAACACACGCCGCGATCCTACGAAGAGCTAGCTCACACAACAGTGCAAAGGACATCCGACGTTGTAAACTACTCGGTGATGGCGCAAGCATTCCAGTTCCACCACTCGGAACCAGGTCGGATGTGTTTGCGCCTTGATTCGCTGGTGAGGTGGCCCATAACTGTAGTGGGTGGAAGAGCTCTTGACGCCAGACATGAAGTGCGTGAACAAGGGGGCGACGGCGCTCAGACTCCTCCGTGCCGCCGGTTGGCTCGGATAAGCTCTGGAGTTGGGCCTGTGTCCACGACTGTCCGGCTTCCCGTACCAGCTGATGCCTGGACAGCGCTTCTTTGATCGCCAGGTGATCGAGGTAGTCTTCATACGTAAGGACCGCTCCCTCGATGTTGCAATGCGGAGAGCATGCTCGGTTATCCAGCCAAGCAACCTTCTTCCGAATGCTCTCAGGAATCCTCGCCTTGTCACTCATATCGGGTAGGAACTGATCTTCGAAAAGTGACAAGTATGCATGCGTGGTGAGCTGTTCAACGTCCACTACAGGTGGAATAAGAATGGGAAAAGCATCCACTTCATCGGCTGTGAGCCAAAACTTTGTAATCGAATCTGGATCAATCTGCGCCTTTCCTTGACCCTGGCTCGCCAGCAAGGCGAGACGTTGTACTGACGCGTTAGCAGCCATAGTCTCCAAGTCGCTCGGCCTAATATAACCGTCATAGGCTGCTAGGGCGAATAATAGAATATCAAAGGCCAATTTACACTTGAGGTCTGAAGCAGTGCGGGCCAAGTATTTGGGGCTAAAAAGTGTGTTGAGGACCTGCTGTATCGGCATCCCTTTGAGTGGGGATGCTTTCCAGTTGTCGTCATCTCCAGGTTTACCGAATTCCAGCTTCACGCGTGCGATGGGAGTTGGAGGAATCTGCACTGTCGGGATTTGTGGCGAAAGCCCAGCGTCTTCGCGTTGGAACCGATCCAATGCCAACCGGAGTGTGTTCTCGGCGTAGAGCTGAAGCCGGCGGATGAATTGAACCTGCATCATGACTTTATACCCTTTGACAAGCGCAGGATCGGAAGCTGCAAGTGCGACACGAAGCTTTGAGAGAAATCCGTGAACTCCTCCCTGGCATGTCGCCAGCCAGCGTCTCCGCAATTCTGAGGAAAATACGGCGATACCTCGTTCATTCGACGCTGCGATTGAGGGGAAGGAGAGCTTGTGTTGTACATGCTGGAATGACGGAAGAAGAACATCCTCAGATTGTTGTTGACCTGATAAGCTCATGCTAATTGGCACCGTGAGCGCACATACTGTGCACGCATAGAGTGGCAAAATGATTTCGAACTTTGGGGATGTATCGCCATTGCCCATCGCATCGGTCCCTTCTACAGGGGCATCTTCATGTGCAAAGGTTGGGACAAGTACACCACCGCATCCTATTGGGCAAACGATGCCTCGTTCTGCGATGTTTTCAGCAACAATTGTTTCGGGTGTATCAAGCCCAATCACCGGGATCTGCTTAACTTTTGGACTCGCGATTGGTCCTCCTTCTGCTTCGCGAGTTAACAGCAGTCTGTGATGAACAGTAGGAGTCCAGCCGTGATGACATGCGTGGCATTGGCATACAAACCCATATTCTTGCAAAAGCGTATCTCGCCGGCTGCGGAAGCACTTGCCCGCATCTGGCAATGGGCGATAGCAAAAGAGAAGTGGCGAGCCCTTGGGAATGTTGGTGAGCGCACGGACAACCATCTGTGGCGGAGCGCCTTCGGCATATACAAATTGTACAGTTACATTGGGAGTGCAGGAGTGATTCATCATCGCAAAGAGCGGATACATACCCTGTCCTAACTCCTCATCGGTAGGTGTTGTGATACTAATTACGTTCTTCACACATGCTGCATACAGACCATACACCTGGCGCATATCAATGCACCTCAGGTGCTCCATAGGTGCGGCCTGTCGAATGAGATCTTTCTTCGTGGATGCGTCTTCCTCGACGTCATCATTGTCCTCTTCGTTGTCAGAGTCTTTCTCCAAGCTTGGTATCTTCGATCCTGAATACGAGGCCGTCATCAATGCATCCCCTTCAGTTTGCTCCGAGAGCACACTTAAATCGTCCACTAAGTCGTGAAGTATATGGGATGACACGCTACTCCTCGCATTCAGGTTGATCGGAGCCTCGTCATCTCCTTTTGGTTGCTGTTTTTGTTCGACTCCTGGTTCATCTAGCTCTGATGTGGGCTGGGATGAACCGCTGGACATTGTATTCTCACATTCCGCAGGAGGAGGAGAAGCAAGATGGGCCTCGATCTGATCCTTCAGCACTTGTGCGCACAGGTTTCGCGCCCCCACTGCAAAATGCACAATGCCTTCCGCAACTTCGGTGGGGAGGTCACTGTACTGCTGCTCCATGTGTGCAACTACGTTTGGTGGACACTGCACGCACCCATCCTGTGCAATGAATGCTTTGGTTGCGCTGAGCCACCTAAAGGGTGTTGTCTGCACGTGCCCAGGTTTACAAATATCAGCACCGCCGCAGCCACTCACCAGCCTCCTCTCGTTCAATGTGAGCAGGAGTGGAATGGGAAGCATGAACTTGGACAGCATGAGAGGATTCTTGTCGGGGTCCTCGGAAGAGGCGTCCCGATATCTCCGCATTACCGGGCACAGGAGTGAGTGCCGCATGAAGTGCCACGCATAGCGCTGGCAGCTCACCGAACAGTATCGAGCGGACTTGCATCCAGTGCAGGTTTTGAGTTTGCTTGATGGTCTGAAGCACAGGCTGCAGCGGGACGCACGAGAGCCATGCGTGGATGGGCTGGTATGGCTCTGTTGCGTTGCATAATCGCCCCGAAGCGAGACTGCAATGGGGCTCTCCACGAAGATCACCTCCCCAGGCTTGAGATCTTTCAGTGTGGAAAGGCCTCGAATAGGATCACGTGAAATGCGCAGAATTCCGCCGTACTCCGCAGGTATGTACTCGTCGCTATAGCTTTCCTCTGACATGTACAGTTGATTTAGCGGATTAGTTTGCAGCTTCACGAACCAAAACCTGCATATCCAGCAACTCGATCAATGTTGCCACAGTCCGAAATTTTCTTCTTTTTAGCCGGATCAGGTTAAAGTACTAGCCGTTCTTGGACTTGCACTCGGCACGGACTGGGTTCGAGTCGGCGCTGCGCGAGGATGCGCGGACAAGCAGGACCGAAGTCCACCGTATCCGCAAGTGCAGTGAGCGCTGGAGTGCTGAATATGTGGCAAACGGCATCCTCCTAAGGCCAAGTCAGTCAAGGAAACGGAAACTAATGTAGTAGACTAGTGTATTGTTGCATTGTGAAGGCTTAATGTATGTTTTCTCCGTCAGCATCCTGACCATCCTCGCCGTCCTCACCGTCCTCACCGTCTTCGTCTTCTCCATTATGATCAACGTCAATCCCTCTGGTCTTCTCTCTCACCTCGTCGAGAGTCTGTTGCATTAGTCGCTCCAAAGCAGCCTTTCGACGGGCTTCTCGCTCAGCACGCTTCCTCAGATCCGCCTCAGTGTATTCGTAGGACTCACCCTCGCCGAACTTGCGCTTGCCATGTTTTGCCTCCTCCTCAACAACGAACTTGTGCTCGTTGATCTCTTGCTCCTTGTAGTCGGCCCAGACGGCGAAGTGGTGCATGACAATTGCGGCCGCGTTCGAAACATTCAGTGAAGCGGTGCCCTTGCCGTACTGGGGGATGTACACGAAGTCGTCGCAGTGCTGCATCTGGACTTTGCTCATGCCAATACCCTCGGAGCCGAACATAAACACAGTCTTGGGGTGGAAGGGGTGGTCGGTGATTTTCTTTGCGTTCGGTGCGATTTCGACGCCAACTGTGGAAGAGTGGAGTGGTGGTTACAACAGACCGCGTAATAAGGAGTAGTAATCAATGCGTAAACGAGCCTGGGCGCATGACATAGTCAAGTCAATCATCGGAAAACGCATCTACAAACTTAAGCGCATGCAACACCCCACCTCAGCTACGTACTGATTTTGTATCCCTTGGCGTGGAGCTTCTCGGTAGCCTCCTGGATGCTCTCGTAGTGGTCATAGCGCATGTAGTTAAGGGTGCCCTGGTGACCCCAGCTCTGGAGCTTGCGTTGTCCGACGACTAGAGGTGGGGTAAGTATTAAGGGTGATCACCACACAGTGTTAGGAAGGTGTTTTTTGAGGAATGCACAGGAGTATTGAAGCATTAGACCAGCGCAAGGAACCCTGATCAAACGTACCAATCATCGTCTTGCAACCAAATGCGACGGCAGAGCGGATGATGTTCCCCACATTGCTGCGTTTACCTACATTGTAGACCATCACCTGGAACTCTTTTTCGTCGCCTTTCTCCTCGTTCTGGGGCTCAGCCGCGGCCGCACCGGCTGCAATCGCCTCAGACACGGCCGAGGTATCGGGTTGTATGGTATCCATTGTAGCCTCCATGCTCGCTCGTGGGATATTGGAGTTGCAGAATTATGGCTTCCCGTGTTGGAAATTGATTTCATCCACCCGTGAATGAACTGCCTGAGAGATGATCACTCCTCAGTCAGTGTATTACAACTCTGCCCGCCACACGCGCGGTGCGGCATCAGCAGCAGCAGCAGCACCTTCTTCATCAGATCTGCGATCTGCGATCTGCGATCTGCGATCTGCGATCTGCGGAAGGCCTCACTCAGTGTTCTACTACGCTCATGCTGATGATATGTATTGCGTGATGGATGTACCACAACATACCACCACCATGTCAAGTCATGTATGTATGTCCTGCATTGCGTTGTGGCACTACAAACGCTCTTCTTAGTTCTTAGTACAGTAGTGTATTCTTCTTCTAATACTCCTCTAATATTCTTCTAATATTCTTCTAACATTCTTCTAACACTCTTCTAACATTCTTCTAACATTCTTCTAACACTCTCCTAACATACTTCTAACAAACAAACAAACTAACTAACTAACTAACCAACCCAGTATGCAACTCAAGAGAGCTCACACATACTAGGCTTAAGATTGCTTAGGATATTCGATTAGAACACCCTCCTGTGAGGGCGACACAAATTGGGTGCCGCGTCACGAGGACGCAGCTACCTCGGGGCACTTGTAAGTTGTTGACAAATAGCATACGATCCAGCTCGGTATATTAAACACCTCATCCAGCGATCCTAATGTCTGCACAAGAATGAGAGAAAAGGAGCAGGAGTTGCTGGCTCGCTCTGACTTATCTGCCCTGGGCCTTGCCGGTCTGTCTACGGGACGGATTTCTCACCGTTTAGCCGGATGCGGCTAAAAGTTCGAATTTTTCAACAGACTCGGATGCACCTCCAGCACTGCGCTTGCGACGCATAGTCACTTGCAGTAACATAGCAAACTCGGGTATTTAACGTGAAAGCAACTGGAAGAGAGATATTAACTAGAAAACCTACGACATCAATTCGGGATCCCCGAGAAAACCGCGCATGAGATCTCCACACCGGCTCCGCTCGGGTCAGGAGTGCTATAGGAGCGGGAGTGGTGCACGTCCACACAACCGGAGGCTGATATGCGCTCTCACAAGATGCGTCCTGTCTGTATTGATCCTCACGAGCCTCGCGGGGAATGCCTCCTGCAACCCTGCAAACAGCACTCAAGACGCGCTGGCCCCCTTCGGAACCGCCGGTCTCCCTGCACTTCACCCCACCGCGGCAGTGCCTCCTGACTCGAGACAACTTGAAAAACTCGGCCACAGCTTTGACGACGTTCGAAACGTTGCGTTGAAACTGGAGGCAGAGACACTGGCCCTGCACCAGCTCCACAGGGAGCAACGAAGGCGACAACGGCTCGAGCTCGCCAAGCAGAGGGCTCAGATGATGTACGAGCAGATGAAGCAGACCAGTCAGAATGATCGTCCGCTAGCAATTAGCAGTGCATCTTCACTGCTTAACACAACTACCGTGCTGATTCCGCAGCGGCTGCAGACCAACTGGACAACTGCGTCGGTGATCCCCAGGGGGCACCAACCCGAGTTCCAGACGGGAATTCATGGCCTGGACCTCCATGGTTCTTCGACTGGACACGAAGATAACACGCTGAACAAGGATCCTACATCTCTAACCACTCGTCTGGAAGCTAATCTTACCCGCTTCATCGACTCTGGAGGGTCACGCAGAGCCCACCCTCCTTCCGACCAGAAATCAGAAGCAGGCGGACGGACCAGTCCTGATCTCGAACTCACACCAGACTCCATAGCCAAACGCCTGGCCGAACTGGAAGCACAAAGGATCCATATCCGACGAGTTTATGAGGCAGCGATGGCGGACGCGGAGCGGATACACAAGGAAACGCAGGCGATGGAACAGCAGAGGCGAGGCGAGATCGAACGGCTCGAGGCGCTCGAACGACAAAAGCGAACAGAGCTGGGCAACCTCACGGAGCAAATCAAACAGCTCAACATCGAAGAGGTGCGCCAACGATATGAGTACGAACGACAGAAGCTCGAGCTGGAACAACGACAGCTGCGAGAGCGATGTACAGCCATGAGGGATGCATGTGTTAATGGCCAGCCAGACCGTCTGTGTAATTCGTGTGTATGCATCGGCAATTGGTCAGGCAGGAACTGTGATGTTTGTGGATTGGCATGCCCTCCAACCTTCTTATCCAATGCAGATTGCACCAACTGCGTCTGCCCCGACGGCTACACAGTCATCTCGAACACCTGCGTCGACATCAATGAATGCGATCCCAGCCATTCGCGTTGTGACCCTAACGTGAGCTGTATCAATCGACCTGGAGGATACACGTGCGGCCCGTGTCCATATGGCTACTGGGGATCGGGCTATGGTAAGTGTTTCAATCCTCAGTTTGTGGTGAGCATGGCTCTGACTACTCTAGCTATGATGGCCTCGTTATTCCTCTACTACTGGTCCGTTCGTCGAACGAGCCAGGATGGGAAGTCCGACAGTCCGACAACACTAGGTCGATCGATAAATTCTGCTAGGGAGTTCGGTCCTAGTGCCACTCCTACCACGTCTCCCATATTCAACTCAAGGGGGCTGGTTGTCACAACTCGCTTCGCGACTTCAACACCGTCCCCCACTCCTCAGCTCTTCACGCGTACTCTACACTCCTCAGCCAACAGGCGATCTAGCCTCAGTCAGTAGTAAATGCGTTTCATAAACTGTATCAGCAGCCATCGTGGCTTGGTTAATTACGATCTTCTCTACAACCTACGGAGGTCGCGGCGATTGGACAATTGTGCACCGCACCGAACCTAAACCGGGATGGAATCAGGGGATTGAATATGTCATCGGCCACGTGCGAAACACCACGACCATGCATTTCCGCAGACAGGCAACGCGGTCTTGAGACTCCGACCCCCATTACTGCCAGTGTGGTGGGGAACATGGGAACAAGTGACTGAATCGCTCATGCAAGCGCCAAGACTGAGTAACCCGAATTTATTCCAGGCAGCGGGCCGAGGACCAGGCTTGCCACGGACGGGGGTGCTGGAATTCTTTTTGAGCCACTTCACTTGCCTGGCTGGAGATCACTGGATTTACGACATGTTTTCGACCACTGTCTTAATTGTCTCCACTGTGTAACCCATCGCATTTATAAGATCGGATCAAATACTATCTAATGATGTTACTCGCATTAAGGGTAATTCCCCACTTTACACTCAAATTACGTGTTTTTAAGCTTTACTGGCCACCCTCCAGCTTTCTTACCTCGCTTCAGAGCCACTACCCACGACTTACCCCAGATCCCACTTGAATACTAATTGCACACACGCTCCCAACACTCGCATCCCTCCTGCAGACACTCTTCTCGTCGGCTGGCCGTGGATACCCCACCGGCGGAAAAGACGAGGTGCAGATCTGGTCGGTTCGAAACCCAGGCCGGCGGATTTAGGTGAAGCTCCGTTATATCCCGCGTCCAGGCATACCCTGCTGCAAAACGTAGGAGGCAGGTTAGGCGAGTCCCCAAACACTTGCCCCGCGGTCTCCGGCTCGGAATTTGTGCAGATCCTCTCAGACCCAGCACGGTTGGTCCTGAAACGATTTTCGCTTCACTAACTCTTCGTACTTCAGGACCTCGCTCACAGGCTCTATCACCTGCAACTTCAGCGCAACGGTCGACAGCAGTGCTCGTCCTTTTCGTTATAGTCCGCATCGCGGACACATCCCCGTCTTTAAGTCCTAGGTATTCGTTTTAACACTGCTTCCCAGGCTTCCCTATCAAACACTATTCCATAGCATTCCTAATCTGTGAGAGCCTAGTACCTTGCGCTAATCATTGTTATGCCCGGGCAAACTCGGCTTTGCTAACTCTGGGATTCCTGTTAAAGACCACCGAAGCGTGCGGAAAAGTTAGTCCTTACCTTACCTCTTCGGAACCACAGACTCGGAGGCATTCATTCATTCATTCATTCATTCATTCATTCATTCATTCATTCATTTGGAAACCACCTGCCACTGGTCAGGTTCGCAACGAGCGGGCCTACACCACTAGAACCACCCTTACACCCCGGAAGCATCGTCCACGAGTAATGCTTCAGTCACCATGCTGCGTCTCAACCATGCGGATCAAACCACACTGTGTAGAGACACGGCGACCCCTCAACAGGAAACCGCAGCGTCAGCCGCGAGCTCAGTAGCACTTGTAAATTCCTCCGACTCGGACAATGTCCTAGCAGACGACAAATCCACCGGGCCACAGGGCTCGTTGCCTCCTCATGCAGCGCTAGAGATGCCTGCGCTGGCGACTGGTCCAACGAAAAGTGGATCATTCTCCGTCAGCCTGCATACGGATCCACCTGACGTTCCTCCTGCCTCGGATGCTAGCATTCGAAGTCTACGAAGGATGATGACAACGATCACGTCAGGTGGAAGTTCGGCAACCAATCCAGCAGTGGCCTTGAGTGTAGTCACACCTTCTTCGCGGGACAGTTGTCCTCCGACTACAAATGTGGCAACCGCAGCCTTCACAACTCTGGAAGGAGACACACATGAACACACATTGAGCACACATCAACACTTCATGGGAACATGTACAACTACTGCGGGTACAATCGAAAATGCCTCGTCGGTGCGAAAGTCAGAGCCGTCCCAGACAAATCAGATGCTGCACTGTGCGGATACCCAAACTGAAAACTCCACCAATCTGGCCAACAACTCTAGTGGGGCCGGAGGAATCGGGAATGACAGCGAAGTGGGTACATCAGGGATTAAGCCCACCCGAAGATCACCCAATGCCTTGGAAATTATATCTTCGAACGAACTCATCGCAGCGGCTCGACTTAATGTTAGTACTCGTCCTGTCGTGTATCACGCTCACCGAAATGGGAGACTCTCAACGTTCACAGCTGCTCGACCCAATCAGGAGGATGCCCCACAAGGGGCGTCCTCCAGTGTTGAAGGCATGACGCAGCAGCGGCAGTCGGGTCGCGTCGCTCAGGCATACGCTTCAGAGCATGCCTCATTTGCGAGATCCAGCATGCCCCCTAATCGAACCAGACCAGGCCAATCAGTCTCAGTTGGACTGCAGAAGCCGATTAGTGTCAAGGCGAACGATCAGCAACTTTACTCCCGTAACCAGCAATTTCCTGATCACTCTTCCCACGATATCTGCGCAATCGCCGCAACTGAGGCTCCTGGATCGAGCGTTGCGAAACCAAACCTAACCATGAGTCCTAGGGAGTTGCAGTGCACTCCACCGCCACTTCAAGGAAGTAATATCATTCAGCCACAAGTCGAGGGATCGAAGGTTTACTCTTCCAATACCGGTGAGCTCGCAAATGGACAACCAACATCTTGCATGCCAGGACTTCAAGGACACGGTGCATGCACAGGAGACAACCCAGCACCTGTTCCAATTATTGCTGCAGGCAGAGGTCAAAATCCTAGCAACGCCATGGTACCCGGCGGAGCAATTGCCACAGGTACCGGACCTCCGACTCAGCTCATGCAACACAACTCCAAGCCTGAGAACTTGAAAGATCACGTAGGTAATAGCCACAGCTTCGAAAAGCTTCTGTGTGAGTGTGAGGAGCTTCCTTCGGCGCAAAGCGATGGAGCTGACCTTGAGGAGGGTAACGCATGGGTGTTGGAGGCGGAGGAACTGTACCGACAACGACGTAAGGAAAAGCGACGATCCCAGCGAAAGCGAAATTCAATGCAGCGCGCGAGTCAATTTTACGATTTTCACACTGCGCTTGCACAAACAGAGTACTCTAATGTCGGCGGCTACCCCAATAGCCTCCTGACAGGACGAGCAGCTGTGCCACCTATGCACACAGCATCATATCGCGATACAATGGAGTGTGGAGACTATAGCGATCGAGTACTAGATTCAATTATCTTTGCCAATGAAGCACCTGTAATGTCAGTTGGTGGTTCGGGGCCAACTTTCATCTCCCCAGACCTCCGTGGCCCTCCCCAAATGGCCTGGAATCCAGCGAGTGAAATTCTCGCTCATGATGACTTCGCATATCCACCCAATCAATATGCGCAGTACACGACAATCCAGTCGTATTGGGGCCGGTCCATTCACAATTATTTACACCTTCCGCCGCCGCTCTTCAGAGCCGGTTCGGGGGATGTAGCGAGAACGACACAGGGTCTAGTTACGATAGACAAACCAGGTAGTCATCCGTGTCAGCTTGAGACATATACGGACACATATGAAGCAAACCCAGTTCGGGGCCAGTTTAAGCAGACGCTCTTTGGCCTCTTTGGCGTCAGAGCTCTGGGTTTAAGTGGTGTTCTGCCTGGTGCTGATACAGCAGCAGCCAACTCCATGGGTGTCGCACGGCTACTCGAGAATGGTTGCGGCCCAAAGCAGCGGAGTCGTTCTGTGCCTCGCAATAGTAGACAGACGAAAAAGACGTTGCCATCTCCGACTGCCTATAGCGAAGGTAAATGTGCAGATCAATCAAGTGAGTGCAATCCGTCTCCTCGAGTTGCAGCCGTGAAGCTGCCTGTGGGGGGTGGTCAGAATGGTAGCAATGCCTCTAAGCTTGACGACGAATCAAGGGAAAACGTCATACCAGGTCCTGCACTTGACAATCTTAGTGTCCATACGTCCCCATCAGTCCTGGAGCACTTCGATGCCAGGTATCACTTTGATTCGAAGCGTCTTCCAATCCAGCTTGTAAGAGGGAAGCAACCATCTGCGGTAATGACCGATGTCCACATTTCACATAACTCATCTTCCTCAAAATTGCATCGAGCCCCACGAGTGCGTGGTGATGGGAGGACGCAACCTGATAACCACTCTACGTATCTACCTCCTGACCCTCCCGAGCGCTCTTATAAAGCCGTGAGCCTTCGACCAGACGCTGATGCACAGCAGCAACAAGGCGATTCGGTTGTTTCAGGGCCAGCCTCGATATCTGCTGTAACCTTGCAACAGGGGATATCAAAGGGTTATCCTATAAGTGATGAACTTTGGTCGCATCGTTCGCTATTTGAGACTGGCGCACAGAAGCCAAACTCATCCTCTCAGAGTTGTGAATGTGTCCGATGCTACTGGTGTGGTATGTGTATCAACGGATGCTCAGCTCCTGACCGCAGCCAGCATCGTCAGAGTTCATCTTCTCGATCACGAGGGCATACATGCGATGAGCCAGACCGCGCAAACGCGCCTCAACCAGCCGTATCCTATTGCATTTATAGTCTCCGCAGCGGCGTAGACCGTTGGGACTTAACAAGTGGTGCTAGGTACTCCGATCAAGCCTCGAGCCAATACCAGCAGCGGCAGATGCTTCTACGTAATCAAGGTCACTTCCATCCGTCGAATCCTCATCCCGGAAGGGCGTCAACAGCGCTTGTCTCGCTAAACGCCAACAGCCCTGTTCCCCCAGGAGCGGTGCAATGCGCTACGTGCATGATGCTGCGAAACGGTCTAGGAGGGGTCGACAGTGTGAATTACTCACAGTATTCTGGTTGCCAGCCCAGTGCCATGTACCCAACCAGACCGGCAACCCTTTCAGCACAGTCGCAGTCACGCATCTGCGATTTTGTTCCAATTCAAGCAGGGCAGTTCCAGACGCATGTGGTCGGCGCAGTGAGCCAACAATCCGATACAGGACAAACACAACAACTGGAAAGGCACTTGCACCAGGACATCCAATATCAGCTTCATCAGCTGCAGGCTCAGCTGCATGATGCCCGAAGAGACCATGAGTTCGCGTCACAGTCGCATCATCATCACCACCATCATCATCACCCAGATCACGATCAAGATCAGCAGGATACGGCAAAGGATCAGCAAAGCCAAACTTATCAAGAGCAAGCCTCATTCTCCGTTCCTTTCCAGAGCCCCTACAATCCTCAGACCTCCGGACTCCAGACCAGTTCTGTATCAAGGTCCTCCAATCCGAATCCAATCTTCGCTCCCAGACCGCCAGCTATTCCCAGAGTTTCTTCTCGCTCAGGACAATTGCGAAGCACTTTCATTACCTCTCGTGTACCGGCTCTGGGAGTTGCCTTAGACGATGTGCATGATCGCTCACCAGGGTGGATTGGAACCCCATCCAACAATCCCCCGACGAGCAGCAGTGCACAGATGTCTGCTTCGTCAACTTCGAATCCCAACAAAGCCAATCCCATCCCGCGACCTGAGACTCCACCTCGGCCTCCAGCACCCTTTGGTCATGGTACCGCTCAAACTGATGGTGCCCCTCAATTCGGATCAACGCAGCGTGCGAAGAGCTCAGTACTTGCTCAAGCTCGCGCCCTGTGGCCGGCTGGCTCAACACTCCTCTCAGCAACTCCGACTGTGTCCAGTGGAGCTCCGCTCGGAGGTGTTAAGCCCATTGTGCGGCCACGCGCCCAGCCTCGTAAAGGTCTGATCTTCGGAGGCTTCTCAGCAGAAATCTCAAGCGATGACAGCGACTCCGAAAACGGGGCAGTTGACTACAAGAGTGTTTCTACGAAACCAGGCGGCGTCAATGCCAACGGAACGACCCCAGCTTCTGGTTCAGCAAGCGGTACTGTAGCGGCATCTAATGGACCTGATGAAGCAGTAGAATCAAAACATTCATCCGGAGTTCGTGCTCAAGAGGATGCGCAGCCACGGCACAATGCCGTCTCTCCCACCGAAGCTGGATCGACTGCAGGCCTCCCAGGCAATCGCCTCCAAGCGTCCACTCTAACTCGCTCGCATTCATCAAAAGGCCTGCTGCTGCTATCATCGGGGCACTATGGATCAGCGAGCCACTCCACCTCGTCTTCTTCGACCGCTCGCTCATTATCACTGACAAACGGCCTAGTAAGATCCAATTCGCGTCCCGAGCCGGAGGGTGATATAGGAGTCTTAACTTTGAATCCTACCTCTAGGAAACCTTCTCAGGAGCGGTCACCATTGCCGCCAACCTTTGAAGGGCATGTGCTGGACGACGACTATGCTGGCCAACCAATGATTGTGCCGTCTCAGTATTCTGCTGCGAGCACATCAACTTCCGAACTGGAATCACACACGTCTGGCTCGTCGCTAGATGCAGACTCTCCCAGTGACTCATTTGAGGCTTATACGTCTCAGGCGCTTTCACGCCATTGTGAAGCCTATAATGGCCACCTACAAAACCTGAGCTCTGGCCCAATGCCTCCAGCCTTTGAACAGAAACGTGACTTGGAGCGAGTGCACCGACCACCCCAAATGGCATGTAATCATCCAGACAACGAAGAGGCATCTACTGAGCATCTGCTTTCCTACACTACTGAAACTTGGAGTCAGATCTGGAAATCGGTCCGCCAACAGTTGAAGGCGTCTCGATGGCGTAACTGTGTGGAGAAGATCGTAATGAAATCTCCTTTTCGGAATATATTCCTGAAACTTTCCGCACCTGCAGATGCTGAGGTATCGGGGCAAGCAAGCGATGCAAGGAACCACGATCCCAATGACCTCACCAAATCAGAACTCCGGCCTGCGCTTAAAGACTTCTCACAGTCGTTCTACGACAACTGCCGTGACATTCTGCTGGGTCTTGAATTACCAAAGGACAACCAAGGGCATCCAGACACCCTCAGGCAGACCGCCAATGCATCGACTTGCGAATGTTCGATGCCAAGCAATAGCGCAAGAAGCCCCTCGAGTGATGGATCATCGGTGCTGTCAACGTCAACACTAAACAAGCTGTTCGCCTACAAAGAGAAGTTCGTTACAACTCTGGCAGACCATATTTCGAATACCCTGTCAGCATGGGATGCTGGACTCGTAAATCCTGCCTCCCAGTTCTTTGATACGACCAAAAATGTGCTTGGCGGTCGACGCCTGCTTAAAGTGATCACCAGGCAAATTGCCATCCTCCGTGAGATTGATGCTGATCAACCCACGGCTCAAGGTGATCATGTGCATAGCCACTCAGGAAGCCACGAAGCGAATGCTTCAGTGGTAGGCTTAGCCACGGGTCCAAGTGTCGTCTCTCGCCACCTGTCCACCTATCCCATTTCAACGACATCTCCTTCAGCTGCTAACGAAGACACTACCATACGCCTAAGTCAAGATCCTGCTTCAGGAAGTCGAACACCACAACCAACGATTCAGCTCGAGTCTGATCGCCTCTCCAGGACAATAGTGGAGGGGGCGTCAGCGTCCTCTGATCACATGCAGTCCCTCAACAGAGGCGGAGTCGGTCTCGCTATTGATCCATCGTCAACACAAAGTGACTCCACGCGCGGTGGAACGTCGCAACCCAATTCGAATGGTCCAGCCCATCTGTCCACAGATTCCAGGACCTCCGCATCACTGGTCAATACCTGGTTGCAACCACGAGCCTCCCCTATCCTACGACCAGCGCCTCTTGTCGTGTCTCCCTCCCTTGCACGTGTTCCAAGGCCAGACTACCTCTACCTTAGTGTCACCCCTTCCCCACCCACTACACCTGTGCCTGCAACACCCACGGAGGGCCCTAGCGCAGGTCATCATCAAACGTCAGAGGGACAACTGCAGCTTAATGAATCTCAGCGAAATCTCATCTCTCAGTCGGTATCATCATCAGTCCACATCCAATCTCAAAACCATGCCTTGCACGCTATTCCCCAATATCAGCAGCATCAAGGACCGCCATCGGTTCAGGTTCAACCAGCGCAGGCCCAAAACCTCCTTCAATCTCAGTCCAGCAACACAGACAGCCAGACCCAAATTCGAGGAATTGACAGCTCTCAACATTACGACCACCATCTCCCTCTGATGCTGCGATACGGCCAAATCCAGAGCTCCCAAAGTCAAAGTGTTTCGAGTGTGCCGCTTAGTCCAAGTCAGAATAATAGCTCCGCTACCAGCACGAACGCGAATCATCGTCGAGGTCAACAGTTGAAAGTATCGGACTTGCTTCGGGCGATAGCATCTGACGATCAAAGTGGTTCAAATGCCTTTAACATGAGCCAATTCGGAAATGGCGCGGGATTCTCAGCGCTCAACGGCTCTGTGTCAGCCAGATTTGGATATTCCCCGAACGCAAGTCAGTTCCAAACACCATACTATCATCGCAAACAAACGGGCCGGAAGGTGCTGCCAGTGCATGGCATGGGAGTGCTGCTTGAGGAGGACTGGCTGACTGATTCCTCAACTGTGCCTTCGCCGACACCTGAGACAAAGTTTAATTCAAACAACACCTTGCAATCCAGCTCCGTCGGACCTACACAGGAAAGTAAGCATTCGACTCCCGATACGGCCAACGCTGCTTCGTTGCATCAGCATCCAGAAGAATCGGACCCTGAGAGCTTCGTTAGCGATCGCGCCCAGGCTTTCGCATGTCCAGGAGTACCTCGCAACAGCGCGTTGCCACGGCCAGAATCACCTGAAAAGCCAATGGAACCAGGCAGTGGCATATCAAACGATCATTGCAAGCCCGACATCAAAACCTCAAATACCACTGCGGCAACCTGCGCGCTCACGTCGATTACGTCGGGTCCTCCATCCCCACCCTCAACTTTGCGTTCATCACCATACGTCGATACTGTTACTGGAGGACCAGCGTCATTCGCGAATCTTCTCTCCCTATCCATTTTGCACACCCAGCACGATGAGATTGCACACTTGGTCGCACCTCAGAGACATCGCCGATTTGTACGACCACCTGCAGTTCCTGGTCTCGGTGTCACTTTCGATGAAGAGGACGAGGAGGAGAACGACGCAGACGTTGAAGACGCGACCTCGGACGGTGAACGCGATCACGAGTCAGCTGGTGTAGGAGAAGGATGCGGCGCAAATGAGCAGCATCAACAGCATCGCGAACACGAGCTGCATTTCCAGTTTACGGACGAGGGCGGGAGAACACATGCCCACGCAAGCACAACATACGACGAATTGGACGGAGCCGTCGATAGCGTAGTCGCAATGGCCCGTTATGGTTTCTTGTTTGCGTCGGACAATCCTATGCTGACAGCTCCAAATCTGTTGGGAGGCGAAGGGCGTGGGGGAGGGAGCCGAGGCGGTTCAACTGCCGGAATGTCCCCTGCGTCATTTACCAATTCGATGTCTTCTATTCACCCAGCTGCGTCAGCGGCCTCTACCAGGTCTTTAATTTCCACACCTAATTCGCTGTCTTTGCTTGCGTACGGCAATGAGTCACAGACCGAGGATCAGTGATGAAATGTCGAATGTTACCATCTACAGCTGTCTCCACTATATATCCTGGATTCTGTACGGCTAGAACTGGACACACCTCTCTGAATTGCAAGTTAGTCAAGAGGCATGGTCTCGCTGGCTGGCCGCAGAACATTGAACGTTAAGTTGCCACGCTGCTAAATAAATGAATACAACAAGTCGCGGTTCAACATCAACTTCCAACGCTCACTTTGTGTATTTTCTAAGAAAGAAAGTTGGGCAGATGCATCATTGCTCCGCGGAGACCGTTCGCGTCCCGAAAGCACATGCATCCGTCCATCCTGTCAGTGGTTTGTCTGTGAGACACAATAAATAGATGCTCGTACGGGAGTATAGTTAAGAGCACGATTGGAGCACGCTCTCACTTCTCTGCCCTACGCGCATGCAGGCCCGTCGTGTATTCTGCACGACATTTACTCGGACTTCTTGGGAACGAATGTGGATGCATCGATAACGAAGCGGTACTTGACATCGGACTTGAGGACGCGCTCATAAGCATCGTTGATCTGGTCTGCTGTGATGAGCTCAATCTGTGCAGTGATGCCGTGCTCAGCGCAGAAGTCGAGCATCTCCTGAGTCTCCTTGATACCACCGATGAGGGAACCAGCGAGGCTGCGTCGACCGAAGATCAACGAGAAGGAAGCAATGGGGGTGGGGTGCTCGGGAGCGCCGACAAGCACCATGGTGCCATCACGCTTCAAGAGGTTGATGTACTGGTCAAAGCCGATGTTAGCCGAGACAGTGTTGATAATAAGGTCGAAGGAACCCTTGAGCGTCTCGAAAGTCTTGGGATCCGAGGTAGCGAATGCCTCGGCGGCACCGAAGCGCTTCATGTCATCGATCTTGGCGAGGGTCTTGGAAAGCGCAACGACGTGGGCACCCATCTTGGAAGCGATCTTGATGGCCATGTGACCGAGACCACCGCAACCGACAATAGCGACGCGCTTGCCAGGGCCACACTTCCAGTGAGCCAGAGGCGAGTAAACGGTGATACCAGCGCACAGGAGAGGAGCAGCCTCAGCGAGAGGAAGGCTGTCAGGAATGCGAAGGACGAAGTCCTGGTCGACCACGATGACATTGGAGTAACCACCATAAGTCATACGAGGCTCGCCAGTGTTCTTGAGGTGAGCCGAGTCAAGCGAATTGTAGGTCCACTCACATCCCTGCTTGCAGTACTGCTCAAGATCCTCCTTGCACTCCGAGCAGGATCGGCATGAGTTGACCATACAGCCAACGCCGACCTTCTGACCAACGGAGAACTTCGTGACGTTGGAACCAACCGCGGTAACCACACCTGCGATCTCATGACCAGGGATGCAGGGGTAGGTAGTACCGTGCCACTCATTGCGTGCAGTGTGAATGTCCGAGTGGCAAATGCCAGCAAACTTGATGTCGATCACGACATCGTTGGGGCCAGGCTGTCGGCGTTCGAACTGGTAGGGCTGGAGCTTTTCAGTAGCGCCAAAGGTTGCATAACCGTAAGCGGGGATGCCAGTAGGTGCAGCTGCTGCGTCAGACGACATGGTCTTATCAGGCAAAGTGAGTGTGGCGTGAAACCTGTGTTTGGAGCCAGATTATGTCAATAAAGTGGGGTATGGCGTGAGTGCATTGTGGATCTAAAATATCGATACTGTCACACCTAGTCAGATCTACTTAATGGTATATTTCACATTCATAGTCCACGGCCCGCACTCCCCAATTTTGACCTTAACACTCGTCACTCCGACGATGAAATCTTCGATGGCCAGGGTATTCCATCACCCCCAGTTTCGGAACGCACCGGATGCACGGGATGCCAAACCGGAAGAGTGAACTGGCGCCCCAACTCGCAGCATGCTGCGACTCCGCACCCTACCTCTGACTGAGCGATGATGCCTGTCTGAAAACGAGTCGAAACGAGCTGGAAAAAGCGAATAGTACGGGGTATACCCAAGTGTGAATCGTACAAAAAACGGTGCATTCAGTAGCGGCTGACGTTCCGTATTGATTGTACTATTTTGTACGGGTTGTGGCGTGACCACAGTGCTGCAAGTTTTTACCAAAACACATCCGGACTGGGTTTAAACCACCGGAATTACCGCTTTAGGCGGTGTTTGGACGACCCTGCGGTGGGTGATAAATTGTTATAATACGTGAGGTTCACGCAAAGCCAAAGGTTCCTCTCGATGCAACCCACGAACCCACGCGAGCCCGACACATCACGCACTACGGGCGCCCTTTCCAACGCTCAACTGAATGCCTCGCAGGATCGACCGATTCCGGAGGGTATATCCGACGCAGGCGGGGCTCAGACGCATCCTGTGCATTCCCAATCGAATTCAGGTTTCATTGAGCCGCTCCAAACGGAACAGCCAGGCATAACTCGCACCCCATGGGGTCGGGTCAGAAACTCGATCACCGCCATTCCAACGACTCCCGGCACCGTTTCGTCGTCTGCGAGCGGGTCTGGGGGCTCGGCCTCGGTCTCCGCATTGGCTGTCCCCGTCACGGGCGCGGCGCTTACCCCCGGACAGCCTCCAAGTGTATCCTCGTCGCCGGCTGCTTCCGCCGCGAGTGCGGGCCCCGCGTCCGTCCCAGCCACTTTCTACTTGAATCCCATCTCAAGGTCAAACTCGGGTCGCTCGGATTTGCTGGGGCCAACGGCAGCGTCGTCAGCAGCTGCGACGGTCGGTGTAGCGGGTCAAGCTTCCTCCACAACAGGTGCCGCAGGATTGGCCACAGACGGTACAAATGAGAGGAAAGCAGCAGAGACTTCGTCCCAAACACCACCTCTCATGACGCGCCAAGTAGGTCATAGCCAACATGATTCACCTGTCATACCTTCGGGACTGCGTATTCAAGCACAGCTTACACTGGCTGATCCACTCCCGCCACCAATTGCTACACCCTCGAGACGTGCCTCCTCCGCGAGCTCAGCTAGCAGCGCCAAAGCAACCAGACCAAGTGGTGGTGTCGATCACGGTACAACTGCAACTGCAGCGGCGGCTGGAGCAACACCAGCAGCGATGACACCAAGTGTAAAATCCACAACGTCTACAACGTCATCAAAAACAGCTAACCGTGCCAGTGTCAGCGATGACACGGGTGATCACGTTATCCAAGATGCTGAGGTCGTCGTTGAAATCGGCCAAGTGAAGGTTTCCAAGAAAGACAACAAGACACGGGCAAGCAGCGGAGTATATTTGGGCATCGCGGATGGAGAGGAGGATAAAACTGTCGCGGCCCCGACAACCACAGCTGGCGCCACAGACGTCTATGCTCGTGGAGTGAACGAATCCAAGGAGATTATGGAGACCCAGAATTACGCATCTACACATCCGGTCACAGGTTCTATGGGTGCGGACGTGAAAGTCACGCAGATGTCTCCCCAACCAACCTCAACTGCAACCGCCTCAGCTCGGATCAAGCCCCTTCCTCGTGTGGACTCGGTCGGTGACGGTCTATGCGATGAGCTTATCGGAGCCGACGAGCTTGAGGCCCAGGGTGAAGCGAGTGAAGACGACGATGTGGATGATTATGACAAGCCGGATGTGTATGCGGTCGCGGACGATACACGGAAGTATGAGCCTGTGCGCCAGGTTGTAGTTATGGGTGGTCGAACTAGCCAGATTAATATGCCAGCACTCCCACTTCCGCGAGGTCATGAATCTCCTCAGCAGTTAGCGAGGCGAGCGAGCATCATTGCAGCGACAGCAGCGACAGCAGCGACAGCAGCGCCAACAGCAAGCACTGCGGCTTCTACGGAGTCCAAACTCGCTATTGACCTGGCCGAGAATGCTTTGCGGGACGCTGAGCGACTTGCTCAGACTCACGCCCAAATCGAGCTCAAGCTTTCGCAGCTCGCCCATATGCAGCAGGTAATCGATGGCCAGCATGTATCCACCTCGCCCACGTCACATCTTTCGATCCCGTCGGTTGCTCCCTCCAGTGTGGCAACGGATGTACGAAGCTCTTCTGATGCTGTCAATGCCGGTAAGGCGGGCACATTCATTCCACCAACGTCTCCATTGCCGCCAGCAGGCAGTCCCGCTACCTCTGGAGTCGTTTCAGCCACTGAAGGCACCCCTGCTGCTACAAGCGGGGCCGTTCTTCCAACCCCAGATGTTGATCGTGAACGCGGAGTACTTCAGCGTCGAGGCAGCCGTATGATCATCTCTCCGGTTGAGAGAGCCGGTAGTTCCTTCCGGGATGATGCTTTCCGTACGCTAACGAAGGAGGCTGCGAAGCTGTTTTCCAAACCTATCTCTCACCAGATTATGACACGAAGCGATTACGTCGCCCTACGCCAGAAGAAAGATAATACCCTTGATTTCCACTTCGTGCACAACAACGTTTTCATGCAGGCACATGCATCTGAGACACCTGCAGATCAGGTTTGTCGCAGCTTTTTCAGCTGGGTTGTCGCGATTCTAATCGGTCTTATCATCGGCTTTCTTGGCTTCTGCACTACGAATGGCGTACGCTACACTCTCAACTGGAAGTTCATTCTCATCAATTATTTCCTAAAGGACGGGTGGGACGGTATAGCATGGCTTGTCTTCACAGCAATTAACACGGTCATGCTCGTAGGTACAGCGGCGATGGTGATTTATATTCAACCCCTTGCTGGTGCATCGGGTATTCCTGAGGTTAAAACTTACCTGAACGGTTCTAACGTCCCCAAGGCATTTGGCTTGACCACCCTGGTTGTTCGTCTTGTGGGCATGGTTACAACTGTCGGAGCATGTGCCCCAGCAGGGTTGCAAGGTCCCATGATCCACACAGGTGCTCTCGTCGGTGGATGGCTTGCCTCCAACTTGCAATGGGTCGTGAAGCGAGTCTGCTGCTGCGCACGCATTAATGAGGAAGTCCGTTATCCTGAGGACCGCTGGAAGTACACATCGCCTCCTCGACCGTTTCCTTATACGACCGGAGGCACGACTGGAGGAGCCGATGCATCGGTATCCACAGCCTCCACAAATGAAGTCCCAACGAGTCCAACCAGTGGCAGATCCAGTGAAGCCGGATCGTTGCGAACCTCATTCAGAGCAGCAGCAGCGCCACCGTCATCTACAGTGCCTCTGTCTACGCGTCGCCGTCACCTGCACCACAGAGTTTCTGACGACATAGATCATCCCGACGATGGTCTTACCACACCCGCCTTCCCTTCTCGAAGTGAAATCGAGCTCACGCGCCTCAATGCAGGAGATCCCTCCAGCAGCCAAGCCGGTCCTGTTCCAAATAGTCAGGTACCCGTCCCCCCTCCTTTGACCGATATCCCACCACCGGCATTTGCTTCTAACGATCCATCGACGTCGACTTCGTCCTCTACTTCGACTCGCATTCGAGCTCGCTTCCCCGCAATTCGCCAGTATAGCATGTCCCTCTTAGAGTTCCCAGATGATCTCACTGGTAATAACCAAAGAAGTGCAGACCAGACCTCAAGCAACCCCGACACTGAGGACGCACCGGAGTTACCCGGCCGCCTTGCATCAAGTTCTCAGCTTGAGCCCCGCACGCTCCCCCCATTACGCATCCCGACGAGCACATCAAACCAGCCAACAAGAACGGACTCCTGGCGTTTTCGTGCGCGGGCTGATTCCATTGTACCTGAGGAGGCCGATACGAGTGAGTTCCAGCCGCGTGTCTATGCTATTGAAGAGAAGGATGAGCCTGAGCTCGATGCAGACCCTGAGGAGCTCGCCAAAAACCCCGATCTGGAGGCCGCAGAGTTGGCAGCGCAGCGTGCTCGTCAGTACGCCACATCTGGCAGAAACCTGCCTGCGCGGCGTGACCTCAGCCCAGACGACGTAAAGAACCTTCCCGGATGCGGTGCGCGCTGGTGGCGACGCCTGCACATTCCCTCCCTTGGTAATGATCGTGACCGTCGAGATTTCATCTCAATCGGGGCAGCAGCTGGTGTTGCGGCGTCTATGGGTGCGCCTGTGGGTGGTACGCTATTCGCTGCAGAAGAAATATCGACTTATTGGTCAAACGAGCTAGCTCTTAAAACACTCCTTGCATGTGTTCTCGCATCCGTCACCGCTGCTTTCTTCTCCACAGGTGTCAGTGCGGCCTGGGGTCGGTTTGAGACTAAGTACTATGCTGCTTTCTTTGTTGGTCGTTCCGAGTCAGCTTACACTGCGAAAGAACTGCCACTTTTCTTGATTATTGGGCTTTTCGGAGGCGTTGCAGGCTCGTTATTCACAATGTTAAATATCAAACTCGGGCAGATCCGCATGAACTACGCAAAGAATTCAAAGCTCATCAAAGTTCTGGATACCCTTGTAGTGGCTATTCTCTGGAGTACGATCCTCTTCGTGCTTCCATACGGTTGGAGTTGCGTGCCCAAGGGGACTCAGTTCGAGATAGGTGAGGAGCTCTCGAGTGGTGCCTCTCCGGATACTTTTGACCCCGAAAGGTTCTCATGTCCCGAAGATCACTTTAATCCCATGGCATCACTTACATTCGCTCGCCAAGATCTCGCCATTCGCCATCTATTCGCGCGTCACGTGCCCAATTGGTTCGGACCGTCCGAACTTGTCGTCTGGTTCATAGTGTACTTCCTCTGCTCTGCCATGGTTTCCAATACCTCTGTGGCGTCAGGTCTTGTTATTCCAATGCTTATGCTGGGAGGCCTCAGTGGACGTCTCTGGGGTGTCATTTGCCGCAGTTGGATCGACTCATCAATCGATCCAGGTGTTTATGCGATCGTCGGTGCTGCCGCATTCTACGGTGGTGTCTCACGTAACTCTCTGTCATTATGCGTAATCATGGTTGAGATTTGCTCCGACCTGTCATTCATTCTTCCCATTCTCATTGGTTCCCTCGTTGGACAGACTGTCGGGAGCTTCGTCGTTGAGCCCTTGTACGAAGTCCAGATTCGTGCGAAGAAGTTACCCTTCCTTCCTAAGGAACCACCCGCAATCCTTAACACCATGACTGTGTCTCAGATCATGACGCGTGACCCCATTCGCCTTGGGTTGTACGAGCCTGTGTCTCACATCCTGGACGTGCTATCCACGTGCTCACACCACGGTTTCCCTGTGGTAATGTCGGCATGCGCAGAGAATCGAGAGACAGAAGAAGAGCGCGAATTGCGCCTCGAGGAGGAGCGTATCGCCGAGGCAAATGGACTGTCACGTCCAAAGAGGTGCCGAACACATCGAGGTGATGGATGTAACAATGCTTTGGTTGGCCTAATCCTGCGCAAGCATTTGCTAGTACTCCTAAACCGTCTCATTTGGCGACGACGTTCGAGACCCTTCACGCCCGATGAATTCGAGCTTGCAGTTCTTCGTCCAGCACCACGCTTGAGCGATATCAGAGCCAGATTGACCCCTCGAGATCTAAACGCACGCCTTGACCTTGGCCCGTGGGTCAATCGCACTCCCTTCACGATGCAGTCCCACAACCTGGCTCGCGCTGCATTTGTTTTGTTCCAAACCATGGGTTTGCGCCACGTTCCTGTAGTTGACACACGGTTCCAACTCGTCGGAATCATTACCAAGCTGGAGCTGCTTCGTCCAGTTCTCGAGCACCGCTTCTCGCGCCTTATTGAAAAGGAGAATGAAGCCAAGGCACAAGGTGGGCCGGATCGTGTCGAGCGTTATTGCTTGAAGAACACAGCACTCAATCTTCGAAGGGCATTCTACGACTCGGCGGCCTATGGGCCCATGTTCTCGAACAATGGTCTTGGCTTGTATGAGGCATTGAAGGGAGCGCCCCCTAGTGCTGCTAATAAGGTGGATGACTACGAAGATCTGGATTCAGACCCAGTGTTCTATGCGCCTACAGTTGCTGATGTCGCAGCTAATGGCATGATGTCAGTCGCCACAGCTAACGCAGCCTTCGCAAAGAATACTACTTTCTACCGACTCGGAGGCCTTGATCTGCCTACGCAAACTGTCTCAGAGAATCCTAGTGTGCAATCGAACACGACACCACAAAGCAATGCTTCCCCAGGAGTTGGTAGCATTGTCACCGGCAGTCTCTTCCAAGATCCTTCAACCGCGGCTCAAGAAGAGATGAAGCGCGCTTAGCCATTTATGAGTGCATCAATATCAGGGCATGACGCCTGTTTATTATGAGTAGCTGGATCTTGGTCAAGTTCTCCTATCCGTAATCGAGCTCACTAATTGACATTAGTCCATGTTCCACATCATGTTCTTGCTTTTTCCCGTCTTATCCTTATTTCTCACTCCCCACAATTGAGCTACATTAGGCCGTGATGATAACACGAACGTCATAGTGGGTAGAGATGCTTTTTCTCGTTTGACTCTGTCATACACTAGTTACATAGGCTTTATAGTGTAATAGCGACAATCCCAGCTTCCTGAGCAACAATGGCAATTATAATTGCTACGTCCTGGGGCGGCCATATCCATAGACTTCGGATTTAAATGCCAACGGGTCTCGCCTTTTGCTCCTGACGATACAACAGCACAGACAAGAAAAGCAAGCGATGAACAGTTCTTTCCACATGACAAAGACACTTTCGCGCCCAGATGCCTCTGGAAGCGACTCGGGAAGTACAAAGTAGGCTAAAATAGTCCCCACGGTAGTAGAACAGAAGAGGAGCGCTTGAAACCCCACTAGTTCCCATACCTTGAATATCCAGGGTGCGCAGGTAACGAGTAAGAAAATAGCAAGCCATTGGTTAATTGATGTAATCGTCATGACTATTTTCCGCTGCGAAACTCGGAAGAGCTCAATGGGCAGGATCTGACCAGCCATACTCCATGTCATGATGTAGACTAGATAAAGCGCCCCTGTCGTCAAGACGAGGGCGAGTTGGTTGCCAATACTTTGCTCATATTCGCTTACCAGCATGGTGGGGGAAATGTGGAGTGCTAGTTGGATTGCGAGAATCAGACTAAGGGCAATACCACCACCAACCACTAGACTACGTCTTGGGGTTTTATAAACGAATCTCTGAGCAAGAACCATTCCTACCACAATGGACAGCAGGATACACATGGTGGCCAAACGTGGGAAGGCTACGCCGGCACTCTTCATCAGCGAAACTCCCCACACCGTGAGGTGACTGCAACCAGAGAACTGCTGGAACCATTGAAAAATGCAACACACGAGCAAGTTATGACGATCCTGGGGCACTTTCCAAATTCTTTCCAGTTGCGCAGTGCCTAAACCGTGGAGTCGACATGTGTACATCAGTGGAAGATTGGGGTCCAGTCTTAGATATTGCAAATCGTTTGTAATCTCCATTCCTGTTTCCCCAGGAAATCGTCCCTTGTCCTTACCCTTGCGTAGTGGGGAGGGTGGAGACGGAAGGATAACGTCGGACTCGGCCCGATCCACAGGCTGTAGTCTTGTTAGTCTTTTAATCCGAGCGGTCTTCTCTTTCGGAGAGGGCATTGGTGTTCGACGAAGACTTCTGCTGCCTCGTTCAGAGAGATACACTCTCTTTGGCGATCTACGCGATACTGATTCTCTTTTCGATCGAGGTGTGCGTTGACTTGACAGTCCATGACAAGCTCGAGGTGATCGAGGTGATCGAGGCGATCGAGGAGAACGGGAACGAGACCGCATGCGCCCACGTTGGAGAGTTCGAATTCTGCTTGCATACTCCGAAGCTAATTCAGGACTACATGCCACGACGGGAGGGGCAGCAGTACCGACCACAGTTTTTCCTTCTGTGGTTTCTTCACGTTGGACTTTGGTGTTGTCCAAGTTTAACGCCAGGCGCCTCTTTCGGCCTATGCGCCCTCTCTCAATCTGTCGTGGTGCCTTAGTCGGGAAACACCGCTCGCCAGGTTTGGTATCGTGTGCGTCTGCCTTTTGCGAGGCTTGCTGCAGATCACATTTGTTACCAGAGCGCATTTCCTTCATCAAGGCTGGTTCATCCGGTAACACCGCTGATGATTTGGATGGTGTAACTCGTTCTCGCTCACGTGTCCTGAGTTCAAGTTCTGGACTTGTGGCATCAACATCTGTTTCTGCAATACGGTGGGGTATCTCAAATAGACTCACAGGCTTAGGAGCTGCGATTGCTTGAACTAGTGGCTCTTCGCGCGTCGTCTGAGCATGGGATGATGGCGATGAAAGCACTTGCAAGCTTGGGGCCGGTAGCTTGCTGTCAGGTGTATCGAGATCCGTCCCTGTGGGCGGTCGTGTCTGAGGGAATTGGCTGGAAGTGAGGGTCTCTGCTGGGAAATTAACGACGTTCGGATCGACATTCTCGGCAAACTCACGGTAAAGAAGCTCTTGATTCTGATCGGAGAAAGTTGAAATCGAGTAGAGGGATGCGGTCGAGGCGTTTAAGTTCAGCTTTTTTGGCTGCTGCAGTGGACCATGGATTGCTGTCAAGGTTGTCGCGGCCGTCGCGGTTGCGTCAAAGATTGGCTGTTCCATCTTTCCCGGCACGGGAGCTGGTGAGATGGCAAATTGACGCGCAATACCTTCGAGCGTAGTTCTCACGTGGGATTGCGGTGTTGCCTCACTGATGCCTGGAGTTGGCGTTGATCCTGAAATCTGTGTTAGGGACAGTGAAAATGATGCGTGGGAGTCTCGTGTGTCAGGGTCTGATATTGGCGTAGGCTTTAAGCTGCTCAATGGCATACCGAGACTAGTAGTGCTACCTCCCACTGTTGCAATAGCGTCTTCCCCTCTCGTAGATTCCGCCACTCCTTTTGTACTCATAAGATCGTCAGCCGTAGGACTGTTGGCATCTGTAATGAGTTTGGGTCCCATGGCATGCTCGCCTGAAAGAGCACTCAATGGTGGTGGCGGTGGTGGCTTCTCTGGCGACTTCGGATATACATGCTCCTCAGAAGGAACTGAATGAACAATGGTGGCGTCAGGGTGGCGTCGAATGGTTGTGACTGGCTGTTGACCATCCTCTGCTACTGCGGGAGGTCGTAGGGAATGCAGTACAGTGCTAGGGGTTATTATCTGTCCGAATTTCGAAGCCGGGGTGAAATCATACCGACAACTAGTCTGGTATGGTGTCCCGCTAGAATATTCTGACAGATCGGATATACTTGGGAACATCGTTGCACTGGAGGCAAGTCTTATCTGACTACCGCTCCGCCCTGGCGTTGGCTGATAAGGTGACGTCCTCCTCGATCCTGTCGTCTGCCTTTCGTCAGTGCCGGCGAGTCTCCTCATGGAAATTATCACAGATCCAGGTACCGATGTGACGTATGGAGACGGTTGTCTTCGTGGTGTTGGTGCACCGGATGTGGATACTGCCGCTGCCGCTGTTGTTGTAGTCGCATCAGTGGGACCTTCGCCAGAAGCTGAAGTCAACGGCGCTACTCGTGCTGCTGCCTCTCTTTTCTTCTGGATGTCATTGGCTATCCTTACGACATCCTCCGTTAGGCCACCCACCTGCCCCGACAGCGCCCGCTCAATTTCCATCGCGCGTAGTGCATGCTCGCGCATTACAAGCAAATCTGCGAATGCCGTTGGTTCAGGCAGCACGAATCCTGCCAAGAGTGTACCGACTGCCAGCGGGAACTGGTATAATACCCCTTGACGCCAGTTTACTGGCCTTGTCATGAGGAATGAGAAGGATAAGCCTAACAGGAATCCAAGGGCTACGAAGGTTGAGAAGATGCTTGCAAACCTGTGCCGAAGGTAGGGCTGAATGCTCTCATTGATAAAGGTCGGTAGGATCACTGTTAGAGCTCCGACACCGACCCCTTCAAAGAATCTCCCAAACGTGAGGACACCTTCCAGTCCGCTCGCGAAGTACTCGCAAAGAAGCCCCATTAAGGTGATGAATCCAGCCAGGATCCATGATGGTCTGCGCCCCAGCTGATCGAGTGCGGTAGAAGAAAGCCACAAAGTTCCGAGAGCACAACCGATGACATAAATCACGCCGACAACGCATTTGAAAGCGATATAACAATTCGGTTGCTTGGAGAACCAGAAGCTGTGACAAGCATCCCACTTGTCGCCAAGGCCCTTGACACAGAACTCCTCTGCGAAAGAGTAAGTGATGAACATCGCGTTTAGACTTGTCATGGACGCACCAATGTGCAGACCAACCCAGCATGCTGCAATCAGAATAAAATACTCATGCGGCCGCGTGCGAACGTCTTCGGGTGGTTCACTCTGGCTCTTGCTCGTCCAGCTTTGGTAGACGAGGGGGAAATACTTGCGAATGGTATGTTGATGAACAGTAGTGTGAAAGCTACGAGGACGAGGATCCACGCGACTTTCTTCGTGCGCATAGATGTTAAACGCGAAGTTCGAGCCCCTTGTCCTGCCCGACCGTCTTGACCGTTCTGCTCGTGTTGTCTCCGCCCCCAAGTTAGTGAGCTCGATTTCGGGACTGCTCTCGCCTGACATAACTTAGAACCCTTAGATATAGGGGTTAAGTCGTGTGGAGCATGGATTACCCTCCTTATATATTTGCTATCTAGTATTAAGCGCGTATTAAATCCTGCGATTAGCTCAAGGCTGGGGAGTAACTCGCTGCTGTTTCCAGTGAATTTTCGCTTGCGGAATTTTCACGAAAAGGGGGACGGAGCAGGGATTGGCGATGAGTAAGTGGGAGATCTATGCAGGTTCCCCGCAGGATCTACTGGTAATGAGCATGGCTGACGGGTATATGTAGCCCCAGATAATTTATGGTACTTGAAGCCTATATACATTTCGGGGAGAGGCACAACCCTCAAGTTGACACACGTGGTATCACGAGGGGTTGGAATTAACTTGAACACGATTCCTCAGACTGGCCCCCCTGCATAGTCGGCAGTGTCGGGGGTTTGTCGTGGGACTAACCAAGCCCAGCCCAATCAAGCCCTGGCCGTGGAATCTAAGACATACCAACCGAGCCTTGGGTCACGCCCCCGGCAGAAGCTTGTTCGTGCTCCGTCAGCGTGGTTGCCACGGGCGTAGCTTGAGATAGTTCAGCCTCGGACACTCGTGCGTAATACTGCGGCACAGCTTCGGCTAGGAATTCAGGCGACGGGACTGTTGAAACATGGGTAACAAACATGTGGGTTGAAGCGATCACGGGACCTGTGAAGATGATCAGCTTGGGTGAGAAGCCGTGCAGAACTGACGAGGGATGGATGCGGAAGTACAGTGCGTCGGAGTTGGGCACATTTTGTAAGACATGCTGCCCCGCTGGACTATGCAACATGCCAAAGGGAACATACCTTGCTCCTTGCGCATTGGTGGTTGGTTCCTCTCGAGAGCTTGTGGGTTTGACAAAAGAGGCAATCTGCCCTTGCCTTGCTGAAGCCCGTCCATAGAGTCTCGTGTCTGAGTCTTCACCGTCGTAGGCTTCCGATCTGTCAAAGTCATTGTCACGTTTGTTGAATCTACCCAATCCCGCAATGCGAAGAGATGTGGCTGTACTCGCCATGTTCGAGGCTGACACACCCGAAATCGCACCAATGAGTGTCTCTGCTGGCTGATCATCCATGCGTTGCAGCACACAGTCGAAGTATGATGCTACAAGCAGCTCCACAAGCTTAGACCGCAAAATTCTGGACTTGGTGGAAGTTCTCCAGGAGGTAAGCATCTGAATCCGGCCCTGCCCTGACGCCCTCAAATTTGCGAGTTTTGCTCGGGCCTTGCTACCGATTGCTGTGAGCGCGTTTGAGAGCGAGGTGCGAATAACCTTGCGCTGGCCCAGTACTGCACGAATGGATTTCATGTCAATGCCGACATGATTGCACCATTCATAAAAGCGTCTCGCGTGCACGCTCTTCTGCCCTTCTCGATTGGCAGATGCTCGTGAAGGTTTTTCGAAGTGATGCATCGGTACGCCACGGTAGGTCTCCATAAACTCTTCAAACGTTTGATATGCGTCGTCCTTAGGGCTTTCCTTGGCTTCTTTCGATGCGTGAGCTGCCTGAGAAGCTCGATCGAGCGATCCTCCGAAATACTGCGTCAAGATCAGCTCAAACGTTGTCAGTGCTGATAGCGCACTCAGATGGTCGCCTTCGAATGCGGCCAGGGACAAATGCGGGGCCAATTCTTCGTCATCGAGTTCTGTTTGAGTTCCTAACTGCTCGCTCAGGCGCTTAAGTTGAGCCGCCGACGGGAGGAATCTGAGATTGCGTTGGAATCCTGGGACTCCACGTGCAGAGGTAGAACCATAGGCCAAGAGCGCAACAAGGGATAGCGCCGCTTCGAAGAAAGATGTATCATGTAAATCAACACTGGTCGCGGCAGCTGCTTGTCCCATTTCAAGATCAGCATCAAGGGCCTTTAAAAGCATTGTGCCAAGACGCGGATCGATTGGAAGTTCAGCCAGCACATCACCAAAGCCCTTCACAATATCACCTGGCTTTGACCGATCTCTCAGGTGCAAAGCATTGCTTTTTTGTTCAGCTTGCACCCAGCTCTGTTCATCTTCAGCCGACGGTCGGAGAGCATTCAGTATTACGAGTCTTGTCAAAGCGTCACCGAGATGGTTCGGATGAGGAGGGTGCAACCAATCAAAGTGCGCCAAGTCTGTAACTCCAAACGCCCTCAATACTAGTGGAACTCTGGTAATGTCGGAACGGTGAATTTCTGGGATTGCCAATTGTGTAAGGGACTGCATGGTATCTTCGTCAAAGACGCGAATGACTAGCCGTCCACATGACCTCAGCCCCACGACTCTGCCAGGCGCTGTCCATTCTAAGCCGAGCAGCGCGCGCTGTGCTAGTTGAAACTTGGACGCTGGCACCTGACTGATCGTGGTAAAGCGCTGTGCAAAAAATGAGCTGAAGACTGAGCCCTTGCCAAGGTATGAAAATGATTCAGTTTGTTTTGTGAACCCAGAGTCAACAATTACGCTAAGATTTGACAAGATGCCAGCAGCTTCGTGGCTCAATGAGGCTGCTTCGGCGGTCCCAACAAACACATTTCGAGCGCGAGTACCAGCTAATCCTGAACGCTCATAGATTGGAAGCATGATCATATTGAGTGGAGTCTGATTATACGTAGTGCGATGTAACTGTGCCAACGATTCCTGCACCAGATCTGCGAGTACTTGGCTCTCTTCTGCGCCAGGCAGAAGCACAAGCACGTCTCCAGGTTGCTGCTCTTCACGATTAGAGCCAGCATGTTCTGCTGACGGAGGCGTCTCTTTGACCGCGGACAACCCTCGTCGCCTTGCCAACGAATCCGAAGCCTCGCGAGGCTCCTTGATTTCTCCTGCTTGGATCCTCATTAATATATCCAAAATTGTTCTGAGATAGTGCTCGGCAGGCTGCGTGTAGATGACCTGTACCTTGTTGCCGTCAAAGTATTGAGGCCGTGGGAAGGCGATAAAGCCAACTCTCTGCTGTTCCCGCTCAGACGCCTTTTGTTCCGACACCCGCTGCAGGGCCTTCATAGCTGATGCCGGGTCAAAGTCGAAGTAGCTTTTCATATACTCGGCCCCCACACCGCTTCTCATGGGAATGAAGAGCTTCATAGGGCCAGGCTCAGCCTCTGTCCCTGATCGGCGTGTTTCACGCATCCTAGCAAAGCACAGCTTCTTGCACAGAGGTATGAGAATTTCTGCGACCAGACTGGGCTCATCACAGTGGTCAAATACGATACATGCAACTGTTGGCAGTCTTGGGTCTCTGAGCAGTTCTCTCAGCAGAGCTGTTTCACTTAAGATGCAGACCTTGTACTGGGGACTCAGCTGGGCAAGATTCACCTTCCGGCCAGTCTGCTCGTCCCAGAGAAACACCTCCTCGGGACTCAGAGCCTCGCTCGCGCTCGTACCACTGGCAAGCAGGCTTCGATGCAGAGTCCGCCCTAGCACGCCTCTCGGCTGGGTGCAGACAATGCGTCCCGAGGGCACGCGTGGTGTCTGAGCGACCGGAAGGCCCCATCCGGCCGCGATGAGAGTGCGAACCAGTGTCGGGGTGAGCCCCGGGTCGCTCTCCGCGTGCACAACCGTCACCGGTCGCGTTTCCGCGCTGAAGAGGATCAGTTTGGAAATCGGATCCATGGGATCGCGTCACTGGATGTGGGATGAAAAATATAGCATATGGTGCGCAGTAATGCCAAACCCCGGAATATTTAATTTAAATTCAACTCACACTCACCGATTCGATACTATTGTTAATGTATCCAATTCAAGTTATAACTTTTCCAACATCTGTGTAACTCGCCGCACAGCGAGTGACTCATCAGAAACGTTGGGTATACGATAGAACACCGCAGTAATAACCGGTTTACTCTGGTTGAGTCGTGACCAATCCTATACATCGCGCGGAATCCACTCGGAAAGGAATCCTACCTACGATGAAGCCCTTCAACTCCTCACGACTAGTTGGGACGGGGGGTGAGCCGGGGTCTGGAACCACGCGCACCCTGCCAGGACTGGGGTCTCCGGCACAAAGATCCTCGCAAAAGGATCCGAGTCAGGTTCCACCGCTCGTTAGCACGCCGAGTCTGAATCAGGCGAATGATGAGATTCGCTCAGCCATGGAAAAGCTGAGCGAAGGCATCTTGAAGAACATTAGATTCGTCAGGCTAAGTCTTTATTCCATAGAGTGCGTTGGAAGAATGCTTGTGGACCACGCAGCAGTCGACGCGCTTGTGGATACGGGCTGTTTGAAGACCCTGATAAAGGTCCTCGAGTCCCATCCAGAGAATTCTGAGCTGCGGCACCTTCTCAACTGCACGCTGCTCAAGGCGGCCTCGATTGGGCCAGACGCGGCGCGCAAGGTTGCTGAGGCACTTGGCGACGACGCTAAATTGCTGTTTGGATACGAATTTAAGTCGAATTCGGCGAGCGATACCTTGGCAGATGCATCTGCCAATGCTCTTTTCGCTGCGCTGATGATCGCATCGGCGCCAGCAACTGGTGCGGAAGCTACGCCTCCATCAAGCACTTCCCGAATTGCCGTAACTGCCAACGAATTCGCCCGGGGAAGCGCCCGAACAGGCACTTGGGAGGCACTGGTCAGACGTCTGGAGGCGAAACTGGAGACGGTTAATGCAGCGTTCCACAGTACAGCAGATAAGGCTGCAGAGGGAGTTGGCATCCAACTCGATCCGGCTTTCTACTCAGTGCTTGGCGCATTTCATGCAGGTATTTCTGACCTCACACTCGCAGAGGTCGTGGTTCAGGACCAACACGAGAGAAATGCTCGAACCAAGCAAGAACACGCGCCTGGGTTGCTTGATCAAGTTGTGCATTTTGCATCCGTGGTTGCCCAGCGCGAAGACCAACGCTTTGCCTCGCTTTCCCCGGCCGCTGTAGCCGAAGTTTCAACAACAGCTGCAAATAGCGCGTCGGCGTATCGTATCGTCCAGCGTATGCGAGGCGATGGAAAGTTCCAGGAGGGCATGTTCACCTTTACGAACCCCTTGCTTAACGATAGCCAAGTCTTGGAGTCGTCGACTTCAAGTGTATATGCCACTGTGCTGGCATCCGTTTCCAACACCGCGGCACGCCTGCTCGCGCAGTCCGGTTTCAAGCAAGAATCTTTCCTGGCAACTACACTGCCACTCTGCGACTATCTCGCCAAAGTCATCAATCCAACCTCGGCGCAGACCATTGCGGATATCTTGGCACACAAGTCTCTGCCTCCTATTGTTAATGAGCCACGATTGCTTTTGCAAACCGCTACGACGGGCGCCCAGTTGTTCTCATTGCTCGTCCAGGAAGCCGAAAGAGTTCACTCCCCCTCGCAGGTTCAACGCGTCATTGACACCATCCGACTGATGTGCACGCCGAACGATTTGAATGCTTTAGTGCTGTACAGTCTGGATCCCGTAAACGCACCACCTCCGCCATCTCATCTCGTTCCTTTCAGCTGTGTGACTGTCTCCGTCCTCTCCGGGAAAGAAGAATTCTCGCGCGCGGAGTGCATCGCATTGTTGCGTCAGTTTGCTGCCCTCACGCTGGTGGATAAGCTGCAGAGCGCGTTCATTCAGGCAAATGGTTTTGAGGCTGTTTACCAACTTGCACGGAAGATGAGTTCATTTAATGCCTTTCAATCCGAGCTTGCACGTACGGCCGTTGCAAACTACGTCTCGCCAGCTGTCAAGGTGGCCTACGCCACACCTCTGATTAGCGCTGAGTACGCGTCTATTCTACTGACCTCAGCACAAGTGTACGGTTTTACTGCGGCAGCTCTGGCGATTCTACGATGTTCTGGTATGTTACACGGGTCAACTGTGAATCGTTCACATCCCGCGTTTCTACTGGTGGACCATTCTCAAGGAAACGAAATCATCGATCTGCATGCTTCCTTGCTACATGGTGACCTTCGGTCTCTTTCCCAAGGAGTGAGACAGAACCGCACCAGCCTGATGATTGAGTCAGCGAGCATGACCACAATGCGCGCCTTGTCTTTGCTGCTCTATGATGTTATTATCCTTGTGGATGCCTTGTATGCTGGTTGCAGTCGAGTTGAGCGCAAGGTTCGAGCTTATGCACAGAGTGTTTCTTCCCACGAGCAGCAGACCACTAGCGTTACCCTAAACGATGTCGCCCTGGCAATGCGGGATGTGCTGCCCCTTCTCGGGCTGCTGAGCGAGCGTATCGAATCAGCAACAGCTTCAGTTTTGGCAGCGCAGTCGCTCTGCACGAGTATTCCTCACATTATCAAGCTCTACGAAACAGATGTTCTTCTGTATCTCCAACAAATGGCAGAATTTGTGGCGGCTGCGCAGGCAGAAGCATTGCATGCACTGAATGTTGTCAACACGGTGTGCCCCCCAGACTTCGTCTACTCCATCCTCTTCGGATTGAATAGCGACTCATCGTTCACCTCTGACGAAGGAGCTCCGGCTAACAAACCTTCCTGCGCAGGTGTTGATGTAGACGCATTCTTCATCGCATGCACTGCGTTCGCCAGGGGTGCGGCTCAGTTTGTGTCAACGTGCAGCGCCTTTATCTATCCAGGCTCGATATGCAGTCAGGCGATTAACATTGGTGTGAATCCTGCCACGAGTGCGCCTGATGAAGCCGCTCGCCGTGACACCGAAGCAATTTCTGAGTTCGGTGGCAACATTTTGCCTATTCTCGACGCATTGGCACCCATAGCTATCAGAGCGACGGAGATGGATATCCTGGATGTGCACTTGGAGTCCGTCGGCGTGTTGTGTTCCAAGGGAGGTAACAAAGCTGACCGCGTGTCAGAACTCACCCCACTAGACGAGAAGCAACCCTTGCAGTCGCCAGCCTTCACTCCAGTCTCACGCGTTGTATGCGCCCTGAGGAGAATGAATGCAAGCGCCCTAACGAATGCAGGGATCTATACTGCGGCTGATGATCTAACGACAACGCACATAGTCTCCACAGTTCTTTCATTCTCATTACCGCTCATTGCACGTATCCTAACCAGCTCACCAGGTACTCTAAAATCCCTAGGAGCTGCCAAGCAGCGACTGCGTGAAAAGGCCGGCACAGCGCTCCAGCTCCCACGAGAACTTCAGCAGACATTGGAAGAGCTCCTGGTACGGTCAGCGGCATCGCGATGCGTAGATACTCTCCCAGGCATGTCCTCAGCTGAGGAATACATCCAGAGCCAATATGCTACTCAGCTTATGCAAGAAGCACACGCTCGGGTGAACCAGCCAGCAACGGCACTCATTGCCGCCCTTACAACGTTCTTGGAATGTGCTGCAGTGCTGCCGGTGCGATATCTCCCCGATGATATCAGCCTCGCGACGCGAACACTTCAAGCTCTCCTCGTTGCGCGCCAAGATGCATCAATTAACACTTTCCTTGGACCATCCTCGAGCATCGGAGTTGACCCGACAACTCGACTACAGCACTTGGAGCAAATGCTTGCCAACATCCCGAGCGATGGAGCGTCAGCTTCGCTCGAACCCATCTCACAACCCACGCTTGGTCAAGTCGCTCGTCTCAAGGCTGTTTTTGAGGCATTTGCAAAAGAAGTCGCTGAGCGAGCCTATCGGGCAGATCCCAAAAACAGGGCTGCACTTGAGGCTGAGTTGAGTTCGGAGCGCAGGCTGCGAGCAAACACCTCCGGAAGCGAAGTTCCGACCATAGACGCAGTCTTGCAACAGCTCAGGTCTGTCTCGCAGGATGCACTGGCTACGGTCAACTCATTATTCGCGCATGTCGAAACTGCTCTCGCCCAGCTGCGTCTCGTTCCGATCAACTCGAGCGAGTTCATTCCGGGTGTGCGTGCGCAAGACATTCAACAGCCTGAGTGGGTCGCCCCGGTATCTAGCGGCGGTGAAAGCGGTGCTGGTCTTGCCAATGCGCTACGTCGCGCGACCATGACAAAGTCCGCCCTACGCCAACAGCAATTGCAGGCCAGCGAGATCTCACAGGACGGGCTAGCACAGGACATTTCCGCACTCATGCCGTTCCTACCAGCGATTCGTGCAACGTCCCTGCACATGGCGCAGCAAACTCCACAACAGAGCTCTCAATCTGCCTCACAGGGCATGACAGCAGGTGTCCCCAAACCGAAGATGCTTGTCGGGCAAGTCGCATCCGCTCACATTGTTCAGGAACCTGCCGACGATGACGAAGTTCGAATAGAGGGCGCACCCCCACCACAGAACAAGGCCGGGGTTGCAGTCCCACTCCAGCTTGAGGACGCAGCGCTGGAAGGAACGGCGCTTCTTGCCGCGAGATTCGCAAATTCGCTTCCGAACCTAACCTTCCCACCGCCTAGTAGTCAACATTCATTCAAATCGGCCTCGTCTCAGCATAATCCTGCCAATTCTGCCAATTCATTGGTGGGCTTGTTGACGACCCTCAATGATTTGGTAGGGGAATTGTGTCAAGAGGTCGTTCAGATTGACGCACGACAAAGCACGACATATCTCACGTTTGATAAGTTGCGTCATGGGTTTACGCGCCTGATCGGTTTGTTCGATACGTTTACCTCGAGAAAACCGTCACTTGATCGGGCCAAAGGCCTGGCAGCCGTGTGTGCCGCCATTGAATCCGTTGTCGATGCGGCAACTCGATCAAGTTCCAAATATGCTGTAGGAGCCCCTCTCGAAGGAGAGGTCTCAGCATTGAGCATCCTCAAGGGTGAGATGCATAACGCTTTGTTCACGTTTGACATGTTACGGCGGCTAGCATGCGCAGTTCAAGCTGAGTCGACGGCACTTTCGCAGATTCCTGACCCGTCGCTCTTTGCATCCCCCAGTGAATTTAAGGAGCCTGTGGCCAAGTTTGCTTCGCGCACGTTCTTGATGCTGGTTTTCCCGGCATTACAAGACATGGCCTCACCACCGCCACTCTCCTCTGCTTCACGATCCTCCACACTGGATGAAGGCCGAGCCGAAAGCGAACGCGATGCCTCCCTTGCCCGGTTTGTTGCAAGGCTACTCGTGACAGTTCCGCTTCCAGAGCTCTTCCCTCCAAATTGTCCTCCAGTAGTCTTTTTTCCTCGCAAGCTTGGGCGTAACCCAGTGTCGGCACAGACCGTCACGCCAGCACAATGGCAACACTTCGTGATGTTCGTCAAAGAGACGGATCGTCGTATTGCATTCGCGTCGACATCGGCTTCAGCACCCAAACGAAGCAAGGCGGTTGAGCCCCCACCTATGCCTCAAGGTTTACAATTCGAGTTTGCTGGAATTTTGGCTGCCGCGGGTTTCCTTAACAATGGTGAAGAAAAGAAATCTGAAGGAGAAAAGTCCGACGCCGCTGTTCAATATGAGGCTGAGTTGCTCGCAGCTTACGGCGCCAAGAGCTTCGATCAGCTCCCCTCTGACGAGGCCCGCGAGCAGTTCAAGAAAGAGACGCAGCGTAGGGAGATTCACATTGCTTATCTACTGCAGAAGCTTTGGAATATAACTGATGTGTCGATGGACGGACTAGACCTGGCGAAGGCACTGTTGGACCGTGTTGTCGCCTACAAGACACAAATGCAGGCTGAAGCTGACAAGGCAGCTGCTGAACGAGCTGCGCACATGCAAGCTTCAGTCGATGCTGCCCGTGCGGTTGAAAAACTGACCTTGGAGGCACAACAAGTACAGTTCGCAGAAGAACAACGGGCACAACTTGAAGCAGCTGCACGCAAGGCAGCCGAGCTCAAGGCGGCTCGTGAGGCTGAGATGCGTAAGGCTCAGGAGGACATGGAGGCGGAGCTCGCCCGTATCAGGGAGGTCTTCAGGCAGCAAAGTGTGCAAGTCGTCCAAAAGCAGCGAGCCTTTGTGGAGCGCCTTGACGGTACGAATGCAATTGGTAAGGTCGAGGATTACTTGCCTCCTGACACACTTGAGTTCTTGACGACGGGAGGGTTGGTTACCAAGCACGGACGCAAGGGGCGTGCGAGCCGACGACTACTCTACTTATCACTCGCAAACCCCCAAAGCATTGTTTGGCGCGAACCACACTTATCCCAGCCAAAGTCAAGTCAAGTCATGAAGCTAGGAAGGTTCGTCAACGTGGAGCCCGGCCTAGCATGCCCTGATTTGCGGCTCCCTGGCATTAACGGCTACGGCACGGATTTCGACAAGATCGCCGACGATGCGCCAGAGACTGCAACAACTGTCTCACCTCTGCAGGAGATTCGTCGGATCCCCCCTTCAGGCTCCAGTCCCGCTCCACTTCTCCGGCTGCCAACGAAGGTCCGCGTCAATGCGATGCCACTTCCATCGGCACCTACACAAACACCTGAAAAGGGAGCCGCATGCTTTGCCATTTTTGGCACTGACCTTGAGGGAGAATACCGCGAATTGGGTTTCGAAGCACCAAATCCAGCCACCGCCCGGCTCTGGGTTTATCACCTGCGAATCCTCTTAGAGTATTGCAAGCTGGCCCAACGTCCATTTGAAGAGCGCACGGGTGTTCATCAAGCAAACATTCTGTACGAAGAAGGGGGTGACACTCAAAAGAGGACCATTCCTCCACCATTCCTACGACAGGGATCACGCCGCAAGGTTCAGGATGATGCGGATGAAATCAAGTTCGTCCGTGTCCCAACGTACAAGCAGCTGCCAGGCACTGGCACATCAGTTCAAAGCCAGGGGACCTCGCAGGCAGAATCCGCAAATCTCTCCGAACCGGCTGTTAGTACGAATATGACCGAGAGCAAGAGCACATTTATCCCGAACACTGCAGCTTCTGCAAATCCTGAGTCCGCTCAAGACACAAAGGATGAAGATCAGGAGGACGGCGCAATCCCACCTCCTCCACCCTTAATGACACACGAGCCTTTGTATCCTGCTCATGAGCACATTCCTCCACCGCCTGTGGATGTATCTGAAGAGGATCATCAAGAAGTCGAGCCTGAAGTGCCACCACCGCCTCCTCCGCCAATGGATCAAACAAGCATCCCGCATGACCCTCCGATTGACTATCACACCTTCACCACTGTTCGTGACCCCGAAGTGCCACCACACTCTCCGGCTGCATTGCGTCCTCTGCTCCCCCAAGCTCAAGCGCAAGTCCAACACCCACCCCAACCACTACCCCAACCTCAGCCGCAATCAACTCCTGGGTCTCCGCCTATGGAGGTGAATCAAACCATATCTCCAGCGTCAACTACCCGGAGCCTGCCCTCGCTGCCTCCGCGCCCACCGGTACTTCCAGCTTCGACAAGTACCCCGACGCTTCCTTCTTCGCCTCCGACGCTTCCCACCCAGGTTCCCCCCTCGCGATCGGTATCGGTACAAGAGCTACCACAACAGGCTCAACCAAGCCTAGCATCACATACCCAGCAGCAATCCCCGGCGGTTTCCTGCTCCATTGCTGCAGCAGCTCAGGCAACTCCATCCCAACCTGCTCCTTCACTGCCAGCGAAACCTGCGGCTGCGTCTGGCGTCAAGGCAGCCAAATTTGTCCTGCGCAAACCACTGCCTGGTAGTGCTCCTGCTCCACACGCGGCTCCTGGCGCACCTGGTTCCGCAAGCGTTCCACCACCTGCAGGCGTCTCTTCACCCGTTGGCGCCGCCTTTTCTGCAGCTGCGCCAGCACAACCTCTAGTCGCGGAACTTCCACCTGCTCCCTCGGTATCGCCGATAATGCCTCCGGCGCCAGCAGTGCGAACACCCAGCGCCGCAAGTCTATCTAGCCTGCGCGAGAAATTCTTCGCGGCGAGCCTAGGCCAGACAAGCTCGGTGTCTCTCGTCTCATCGTCTTCGGCCCAAGACGACGACGATTTGCCTCCGCCTCCTCCGCCTGCATTTGGTGATGGCCAGTGAGAACACGGATTTGCAACGACGCTTTACTGAAAGCGATACTGTAAGCCATAAAGCCTCGAATGTGTGTATCGTGCGTCCATTACGTTGAGAAGATACAGCGAGCACATCCGTTAGCCACCTCTATCCGTCCTTGCCCGGATTTTCGAAATTCCGCTCGAAACATACAATGTTGAGGAACCAAAATCGGGACATCACTCCAATGCATTGCATATGAACTGCCAGATAATGATGTATGTTTGATTTATAAATTGTAACCCGCATTATCTCCCCGAATAGAGCTGTAGGTTGCGAGAAAACCGCGATCATTCGAAACCCACTTGGGAAGAGTCTCGAAAAAGGAGCGGATATTCAGGGTTTAGCACGATTTCGCAACCACCTGCGTTGCTCTAGCACGTATCATCATGTTTTTTAAGGTAGGTCAAGGTGGGATGTATGGATGTAACGTCGTATGACCCTCGATGAATCACGAAAGTGCTTCCCAAAGGCTTCACAATGGTATGAGGTTCGAGCTTCCATTGACTCATTCGCACGCGCTTGACCGCGCATCGCACCCTCTTCTACAGATGACACTTGTGGACCACGTGAAGATTGAGCCGCGCTTGCTCAATCGACACCTACGCAGGCATGTACAGCAGGCGCTCATCCGAAAAGTCGAGGGACAGTGGCGCCCAGACACCGGATACATTATTTCTGTGATTGGCTTTCCGGACCTTGACCAATCTATTGAGGTAGACAAGGGTGTGATTGACAACACAGACGGTTCAGTGCGTTTCAGCGTACCATATGAAGCTATTGTCTTGCGTCCTTTCTACAATGAAGTCCTCTCATGCGTTGTACGAAGCGTCGGCCCAATGATGGTGACAGTCTTCGTTGGACCCATGGAGATCAACATCGACCGCTCGAAGATGCCCGAAGACTTTGTATACGACGACAGCGATCCGTCCAATCCACAATGGAAGGGCTCAGAATACTCTATTGGCGTTGGCAGCCTGGTTAAGGTCCGCGTCGTAAAGGTCACTTCGGCGCTCCAGGGTGTGGTCGTAACAGGCACTATGCGTGGTGATTACCTTGGTTAACAGACAACAGTTGTATGGAAATCTAGACTCGCAGATCGGAGATATGTATCGAACGATTACAGGTGCATGTATGAGGCAGGTCTGACTCTCGGTCTGGCCTCCTATGTGTGCTAATTTGGAACAATACACACTTAAGAGTTAGTGACTGGCCAGGGCGAACCCCCAGTCATTTGCCACTGTATAACACCGTAAATGCAATATGCAACGGAATCCCCGCTGAGTACACGTTAACCTATTTGAAATGTTATTAGACGACTTATGTATTCTATACGAGTGTGTAAACTAAACTAATGGTATGTGGGGGTTTTTTTTTTCCTTGGGTCGGCAGGGCAATGATAAACGAACGAGATGCATCCCGATCTATACTGCAGGTGAAGCAGACCTACTACAGCAATGAAGCATAATAATCTTTGCCTCCTGCATTGCTGGCCGTAGCGTAGGGTGACTAGCACGTGCCGTGGTCGTCCCTTCAGCCTCGTTCATGAATTGTGCTGCAGCCCCCTTTCTCGGACATTCCTTAAATCTGACGCCCGAGAAGCCGACGTCTGCACTCATGCGCCCCTACCGTCGCGTGAGTGGGCATCGTAATGACTTGTTCTAGTGTGTACCTTTCCAACTTTACACGCAGGCAAGGATCTCCTGTTGCACTTATCGAAGCACCCTTGCTGCTGCTCCGAGCTTGTGATACGACGTGTTGCTCGTTGGCGGATCTATCCACCCCGAGAGCAAAGATCGGTGCCGGCCGGTGGCAAGAGGGAGACCCATTGAGCTCAGATGCAGCTGAGCTTCCGTGTTTGTGATCATTCCTCATTCCTCATACCTCAATCCGGGCTCCAACCTATGACTCGCATCGGCGGGCTAGATGCGCTCAAACGAATCCAACACGTAGTGGGAGTTGCCAACGCAACTGATTTACTCGTCCGAAGACTCCTCCTCGTCGACATCGCAGTTCGGGGGGATCTTGGGGAAGTCGCGCAGGACGTCTGCGTACAACTTGCCCTGGTTGTTCCATACCCAGATCTTGTCCCACATGGTCTGGTATGCGTAATCCATGACAATAGCACCAACAACGACTGTGGTGGCGTATGTGGAAGTCTTCTTCATGAACGTCTCGTAGAACCATGCACTGAAGCCTGGCTTGGGCTTGAACTGCTTTGAGACGTAGGGAGTAGTGAACTCCTTGCCAGCGCGCAGCACTGAGCTCGCCTTGAAGAGCTGTTTCGCGAGTCGGCCCGACATGGGTGGGATCTGTAACAGAAGAGAGCGTATGTCAACGCACTGGTGAGTCATAGGACCCGCTTTCATAGGCATATGATATCCCCACGTCGAGTATACCCTGCAGGAGGCAACCCACGCTGATGGAAAAAGCTTACACCGCGCCAGAAAACGCAAGGGAAAGTCACAAAGCATGGTTTATATCGTCTCCTCACTCAAGCGGTTGGATGCACCACGAGTGTATGCATCGTCCTGCATCCCCAGCAGAAGCCAGCACGCGCACGTCGCCGTCCAATTCCACCCCAAAACTCACCCTTTCTTCGTCGTTTTTCGTGCTGCCCAACGGAGAGAAGGGGTATTCCACCACCCCCTGTCCCGGAGCCTACCTTTTGTCCTGAGCTCGGTCGGCTGGCCAGGAGCTCGCCGACTTCTCGACGGCCTAGCGCCGCGTGCAGGATGCCATAAAGTCTGAGCGCACTGGTCCGCACTAGTCCAGGGCCACGCATTAAGCCCTGCTTTTCCCAGCTGTGTCACCCCTCGAGCGCGCGCAGTGTACGGGCTGAGGTAGGGGCGGCTCGGCTAAGTGAGCCATGCATTTTAGCCGGATCAGGCCAAAACCCGCCCAGATCGTCTTGATAACACGAGTGGATAGTAAGGTTAATCAGGTTAGAATTGAAGGGTTGGTCCCGAGATCGACCTGAAAAGACGTAAGAGATCGTCTTAATCTCGGTTTAAGAACCTACCAAGACTCGATCCGGTGGTACAATACCACACAATCTGTCGACTGAGACACCTCATCAAGTCTCAGACAGCACTTGAAGATTCGAAACCTAGGGCGCGGATCCGTGGCCCGTTCTCGCCAGGGGGTACTGCGACGCACAAGCTGGCACGCGAGACCGATAGATTATCTTGCGCCACATCACTCAGCCCTCTAACGACCCCGACATAAGTGCGCGACGAATATCTCGAAGCGATCAGGTATTCAACATCCGATCCGGTGAAAGTGGCGAGAGGGCCTTGGGTGGCTTGGGAGTGGGTCCCACACGCGAGTCTAGACCTAGGACCATGCGCAGCTACACCAGCGGTGGTGCTCGGCGGATATCGTTGAGATGGGCGGTGCTCGCGTGCTTGGTCCTGATCTTCGTGGCATGCGCGCGCGTCAGCAATGCACAGTCAGCACAAACAACCGCACCCTCAACAGCAACAGCTTCTACAGCATCTTCAAAACCCGCCACGGTATTGCTGACAGAACCGGCGGCAAATCCACAACGTTACTCCAGACCCCTGCAGGACACGGATCTCCTGTATCGAAGCGATATGGACAAGTTTCGGATCGAGACGAGCCCACGTGCGGTGGATGCGCCGATCACAGTTGAGGAGTACGAAACATTTCGAAACAAGTATCCGAACTACATTCCCAAGCATCGGTATAACTCCCTCAGTCGACATCAACAGCCCAGCGCGACTTTCCTATTTGATGCATCTATCACTCATGTAGATGTCATGGAGGCTCTGGGTGTTGAATCGCTCCCCGAAGAACCCAAAAATATGCCTAAGGAGGCGCAGCGAATATGGAGGAGGTACCGTGTCAACCAGCTCTTGGCCTATGCACGCACGCTGCGCAAGCACTTTGATCACAGCCCGAGCGAAGAGGTCGGTGTCAAGTTGATTAAGGCACTTGCCAGCGCAAGTCAACTCGGTTCGCTGAATGCCACGACCACCCTGGGTGAGCTTTATCTTATTGGTGAAGTTGTCGCACCCAATTACGAGTATGCCCACGCCTTTTTCCGAATCGGTGCGGAACACGGCGATGTGGATGCACACGTCTGGCTGGGCTTCATCTACGCCAAAGGACTAGTTGCGCCCCCTCCTCCGGACGTCCCGTTCCCGTCAAAGAAACAGTCCTTCTCGCCCAACCTCACGGCAGATTTTGACTTTCGTAATGTATCGCCTAACTCGCCGTTACTCTCCCCGTTCCGTGGTTTGTCAAAGAAACGAATTGATCTCGCGCTTACACACTGGTTTGCTGCAGCTGCAGCGGGTTCTAATGAAGCCAAGCTCATCCTAGCAGCTCGTTACTTCACTGGACGTGATGTACCACGATCGTGCTTTTCGTCAGCGAGCTATTACGTGGAGGTCGCCGAGCATGTAATGCGTATGGAGGCCCCGTTGTTTAAACCGCTTGGTACCCTCCGCACAAGCGACGCGCCTCCGCGGCTGATTACAGATCGCAACGGAGGCGGTGGAGGCGGTTTCTTACACGCGAGTGGAGTGCCATCTGGTACCCCAGAAGAGGGGGACAGCTTGGCGCATGTGGTTGAGTTTCATATTCAAAAGCTAGAGGGTCGTCAGGTCTACACGCTGATCGCAGATTATCTTACGGACGAGGATTCATCTGATGTAACAGCACATGGTTTCAGGTTCTGGAGAGCTGTGAATCGCGCGATTTCATCGGTAGTTCGTACATTGACTGGCGGTCCGAGCGCGTCGCTACACCAGCCAGCCGATCAGAAAGCCCAAGAATCACACGATACTTTGGAAGACGACGAGACGGAGCCCATTACCGAAGAGGATCTCGCCGCAGACGATTCGATAGCTGCATACCTCGGTGCAGGACACGACCCCTCAGCACGCGAAGCCTTTGCCAAGGCGTACGACATTTCAGTAAGCGATATGGAGACCCTTCACGTGCTTGGCCTGGTATATTACTACGGTGCCCGAGGAGTGCCAATTAACCGCCGTCTGGCCCTGCGATGTTTGCGAATTGCCGCCGATGCAGGTCATGTTGACTCGCTGGGAACGCTGGTGACCCATTATTTCCGAGTCAACCGCAAGCCCCAGCCTCATGATGTCATTGCACTCCTTGCACTGGGCAAAGAACTCTTCGATGGCGATGTAGAAAAGCTCGCTGCCAGTGGTGAACTGGAACTCTCCTCACCTGCCGCAGTTGCCCTCGGTCTCCTCTATACGCATGGTTATTCGGTCACGATCGATCACCACAAGCCCCAGCGCCCAGCTTCACTGTTGGGTCCCAGTCCAGCAGAGCTCATCGCGCAGCAGTTACTCGAATCTGGCGACATCCAGACCTCCGCACCGAAGGAAGCTATAACTACGGTTACGATTAAGCCGTCCCAGGCCGTTGCCTTAGTTTGCTTTAAATTCGCTGCGATCATGAATGATCCGGTTGGCAAGTACTATCTCGCCAATACTGCGTTGACGGCAACTGATGTCTCCTTAGATGATGTTCGTACGTGGTACGCAGAGGCGGCACGGGCGGGTCACTTGCCATCAACATATAACCTCGCTCAACTCCACTTCCACGGAGTAGGCACTGCTCAATCCTGCGATCTCGCGGCGCCGCTCTACCGTATTGTAGCAGAGAGTGGGCAGACCCCGACCTGGCTCGTGAATCGTGCATACGAAGCGTTAACTACGCGTCGCAATCCCCACGCTGCGATAATCTATTATGCGCTTGCAGCGGAGATGGGACTCGAGGTGGCCCAGGCCAATTTAGCTGCCCTCCTTTCTCCTTCAAGCAAGGCCTACATCTCTCATCTGGTTGACTCCGTTGCTACAGGAGCTTTCTCAGCCTTCAGTCAAACTCCGCAGGAGTTGGGTGCCGAAATCACAGCAAATGCCCTTCCCCATCTTTTTGAGGCCATTCCTCGCTTCAAGGATGAGTTCGAGAAGGATGTAGCTCAAGAAACTGATGAATCCGATGACTCGGCCCAAGGCTTGCGAGCGGTCTCTTTCCCCGATGGCTCACTCAACACATTTGCAGTCATCGATGTGAGTGGTGAGGTGACGTCGGCACGAACTTGGGGCGAGGGTTATGTGAGGCTTGCGATTCGAGATCCTGACGAAGAGGCGGTCACACGACTGGAAATGGCATACCATGCAATGGACCTCGCGGCACTCCAAGGTAACATTGTTGCACTTCGAACCCTCGGAGATCTGGCATTTTACGGCCACATTACGCAGATGATTCCGTTCAGAGTTCCGGAGTCATGGCTTGACACGATTGAAGTAGATGAAAAGAACTCTCACTTAGACACTCGACTGCGTGAGCTTAAGTCAAGAATCATTGAAGCAGTGAAGCGCCAAGGCCATCCCTGGGTTCTACTGTCTGGTGTCCCGGATTTTAAGCTTGCTGCAGAGTACTACCAATCCGCTAGTAAGTATAACGACGTACAATCAACTTACAACCTTGGCCGTCTAGAGGAGTTGGGCTTAAAGCGCTCTGCCTTGAGCCTTGTTCGGTATGGATTGCCGGCTGTGGTTGCCGTTCGTCAGGTTACCGATGCCTCATCGAACGTTGTCAGCTACGCTCTATATTGGGCCAACCAAGTCCTCTCTGAGATTGCGCACATGATTACAAAAGCCGTGGGTTCTTCTTCACCTGCGTCCGAAGCCGTCAAAACCGCTGGCGCGTACGATCTCGGCCCGCAATTCTTCGTCGAGTCGATGGAGGGCGCTAAACAATATTACACAAAGTGCTATACTTACGAGCCTGAACTTTGGGGCCCAGCCTATTTTGCTTTGGGCCGAATGTGGGTAAAAGCCAAGTGGTCTGGCATGAAGCAGACCTTGTCTCCAGCCAATGTTGTGCGAGTCTCGAAGGAAACTTGGACTAATGCGCGGAGCTGGGCGACGAACTTCGGCGAAGGTGTCATCTCAGTCGTCAACCAGACCTTGGGTCGGTCAGGAGCCGCTCCTACAGCATTTGGCCAGTTCCTGGATGAGCACGAAGACACCATCCTTGGTACTTTAATCGTGGTTTTCCTCACGCTGGTATATTTCTACTCGCGTCGCAGGTAACTGAGCCAGTGTGTTCATGCTTAAAATCCACCAATCCTTGAATCAACCACTAGTTCATCACCACACTGAGCAATGTAATGCATGTGAATCTGATGCATACTTGCATAACTAGACTAGTCCATCATGTACAATAGCTTTACTGTCAGTTAGTGTTTATTTCTGTGTATATATGTGACACAAAGTATAAATAGAAAAATGCCAATGAAAAGTTAATTATATAGGAGTTATTGGAAGGCCTCCTCGAGGTCTGCGAGGAAGACTCTGGCAGCCGCATGGACAGTTGCTCGGCAGAACGGACACTTTCTGGCATCGCCACGCGCGTGGAGTTGGCCGAAACATTGCTGACAGATTCGATGTCCGCAAGGCTGCATCGCCACATCAGTGGTGTTGGTCATGCAGATCGTACACTGAACGCTCTTTCGAATTTCCTCAATCACGGTGAGAGTTTTCGCTCGTTCCGCACGCGCAGCTCGAAGTTCAATCGCCTGCCGCTCGACCTCACGTTTAAGGTCGAGGATTTGGTCGAGGAAAGGCAATGTGTCGGGGGATAGCAAGGCGCCTCCAGCTCCGGAGCCAGGGTTGATTCCAAGACGAGCGCACAATCCTTGCATCTGCTTAACGACCTCGCTCAGCATGTGTGACTGCGCAAGTCGCGTCTCCTTTTGCTCTCGTTCATCGTCGTCTTCCACTTCCAGACTTGTCTGAATGGTTTGCCTATGTTCCATAGCCGTTTGTGTCGACAACGTGCCTTTAGCCGTAGGTGGAGTAGCGATTTGCGACCTAGTCGTGGCTTCAACTACCATGTCACCGGGTAACAAGCCGCGGGCTAGGCTGGCTTCATATTGCCGAGCCTGCTCACGAATGAATCGGAGTTTAGCTAATACGTCATTTCGATTGACTCGGGCGTCGGCAAAGGCAAAACCGAAGATTGATACAGATGAGACTCGAAGCACACTAAACTCTGGTGAGGCGGCCTCATCGTCACCATCAGTAGAGGAAGCTCCGAAGTCTGTCCGGTGGTTCGCAAGATATCCCTCCTCTCCACCGTCTTGAGCTTCGCGCCGGTTCTCCATGTGCCCGAGATTGGTAATAAACTGCAAATCAAGTGTAGCAATGTCACCGTAAACCTCTCGAGGATCCGGTGAGATGACACGAGCAAATACGAACTCATTTGTAGGATCAGAGGGTTCAGCCGAACCCTGGCATGTACTCTCTAGTAGTCCACGATGCACAGCGACAATTTCACCTGGGTAGTAAGTTCGATATGGGTCGAGCGTAAGGCTTTGAACATCTGTAGGGGATACACGAGCGCCGGGAACACCGCGTAGGAGCGACATAGGATCGCTTAAATGAATATCGAGTGACTCAAGTAGTGGATAGTACCCGTGATGTGACTCAAGTGTTTCTCCTGTAGATAACAAGGCAATAGGATGTGTCATGATGTAACTCAGCGCAGAAGTGTCTTCAACGGGGACGGTGATTCTGTGCGATTGCAACAGTGGCTTAATGATGCGAACCAGGAGCTCTTTGGCCAATACCGCGACAACTTGAGACTCAACAATTGAAGAGAGTTCGGTGGGTGTGTCTCTCACCATCACATGGAATTGCTGTGCCTGGCTGTTGAAGAATACGTAACTCTCAAGAGCCAGGCCTGGGAGATCACTCTGTCCTGTACTGATTGTAGAGCGCACTGTTCCATGTACCAGAGTGGGCACCGCCTTACCAGCCTTGCTTGGCACAAACGAAATACCCTGCATAGCGCGCCAAATTGTCAGATGGTTCGGCAAGAGCAGTCTCATATCGAACATGCCTGTACGAACAGCTGCATCATCAAGCACAGCGCTGACCACACCTGCAAATGCCTTAGACTTAATAATCCGAGCAATCTGGTCAAGTGACACACCAGAAGACACTGGGTTGGGTATCGAACTTCGAGGGACGGCTAGCAGTGTCTCGTCTTCAAGCTGCTGGAGCAACGCCTTGTCGTCGATCGCAATTTCCTTGTAGTAACTGCTCAGGAGCTTCAGAGATAGACGGCTACACAGTTGTGCTGACATACGCGGGGATGCAGTGCTATGAGTAAACCTCATACGCAGTCGTCGTGCCCTCTCATCAGTTGCTGCCCTTTGGTCTAACTTGGCCAGTGCGCGCGACAAGCGAGGGGAGTCGTTATAGCAGCATTGATTTCGGGGCACCAAGCGATCTTCCTCATTCAACACTAGCAGGCCATACAGAGCATCTTCACTCTTTCGTTCAACGGCCAAGCCTCGCCGGATCTCATCTTCGTAGAGTGTGGCAAATTGCTCAAGCAGCTCAATTGTGCGAGCCGCTTCGCTAGGTGTGAGCCTGCGATCACCAATAATCAGGCTACCTCTGACGAGCGCTCGCGCCAATGTGCTAGCGGATATGGTTTGCTGTGCACCAAGAAGTTGCAGCAGTGATTCAAAACTTCGCGCGTAGCGAGGGATCGAGTACAAAAAGGGTTCCATGTTGTGCGATGAGGAGACCCGTAGTTGCGATGGACTAAGCGTTGAGTTGCCTACAGGGATAAAGCAAACCTTAGCAAACTCATCGAATTCGCGTGCGCTGACGGAACCTTGTGGGATTAGTTCTAGTGCAAGATTTAGATCTGCTGCCTTGGTTAAGTTGTCTCCTGCTACCTTCTGTGCCTGTGCATAGAACTGCATCGGTTGGAGTCTCGGCTCACCATATACGTGCTCTAGGAAGCAGAGAATAGCGAGCGCTGCATTTTGTAATGCTCGTGCCTGCGTTGCTCCGTCAGATCGTGGGCCTAACAGCGCACGTTGATGCAGCGGGAAAGGAGCCAGATTCTTGAGGTGCTGCAGGACTGCTGCGGCATCTGGAATTCGGACTTGCAAAGGCCTGAGAACAGTCCTGGCAAAGTGCGTACCAGTGTAGGGTAAGGTCGGACCATAAGACCATATGAGCACGCGATGTTCATGCAGATAAGCCTGACTAAACCTTCCAAACAAAATGGTTCGCATATTTGCAAGGCTTTCAACGCCTCTCTCGAAGTTCGAAACTTGAATGCTGTAGCGAGTCAAGGGCACGAATGGGAGTGTCGCCAGTGTTAGCCATAGTGTTTGGCTTGTCTCTCGATGAGAGAGCTCCGCGAGAGCATCGTAGAACAAGGTAGCATCGACCTCAAGCCGCTGAAGTTGACGAAGTTCGATAGTCTTGGAGACGCCCTCGTCAATGCGCTTGCTTTCTTGATCAGATGTATCTGGCGACCGGTCTGGAGACTCTGCTTCAAGATCACTACCCTTCACATCCCGCGATTTGGGGCGCTCTTTTAGAGTGGCCAAGTACGATGTTGTCGGCGCTGAGAATGTAATGGGAATACCTCGTTCAATTAAGTCTATCGTCTCTGGGTCGACCTCCAGATCCCCAAACATTCCTGGTAAGGCACGCTGAGCGACAGCCACTTGGCGTAGGCGCACGTTAAAACGCTTGATCTTGTTGACAAGAACCTCGGCCAATTTAGGAGCGACCTCCGCAGACAACTTTTGATCGTTCAGGCCAAAGTTTGTGTAGAACTGAATGCGAGATGGATGACGCAAACCGAGTGGCGGAAATACATACTCCTCTTCAAGAATGCGTGCATAAAGCGGAAGCGCTGGATCGAAGAGCTGTGAGAAAGTAACCAATCTGATGGATTCTGGGGCGCTACTCTCCATACTAAGGACACTAGCTCGTACTGTCTGTGATCGCCCACGACGATCAAAAGGGAGCCTGCCCTGAAGAGAGGCCGGACAGATGAATCGCACGCGTCCAATGAGTAGTCTGAATAGAGGATTTCGAACACACGCCGACCAGGCACTACTTCGAGCTGCCTCTACAACCTGTAGAATTTCGTGTGGTTGCAGCCATGGTATGGCAGCCGGTAGAATCCAAGTTGCAAACTGAACCAGGTTCAGACGCACGAGACCCAAAGCAGCACTCAGTTGAGGTGACATGTCGCTGATGACAAATGACCGGGTGTTGGAACACCAGCGACGAAGGGGACGGGGGAGCAGGGCAAGGTCGGACGCGGACATTAGGAAAAGCCTAGTTCCACAACGTGTTATCGCTAGTGGTCGGGACGTAGATTCTCCCACCGTTGTAGCGGTGCTCGTGCACGGTACGAACGGATCGAGTGGCGGAGGTGCGTTCTTCGCCTGATTCTGTGCAGTGTGCCCGTGCCACGAAGCGGCTCGTTGACAATGAACGATTGCAGGCTCTCCAAATAGAGTCTTGGCGATGAGCTCACGAACCAATGCCAATACCTGTTCTTCTTCTCGGTTGTTAATGGCTCCTTCGTGCTTGTAACGTAGCACATTGTTAACAAAGGACTTGGTAAGTTTCTGCTGGATAGCCGTCTCGAGTTCTGTTCGTGCATTCTCTTCACGTTGAGCCTTCTCCTTTACCTTTGTAAGCAGCTCACCTGGATCATACTCCATTTCGGGTGGAGGAAGAGCATTCAATGCAACCGCTGGCGTTGATAACTTGAGATGCAGATTTTGTAGCTCATCATCTCTTAAGTCACCACCTTCGGCAGTTGCAAAAACTGCTGCGTCGTAAGCACGTGTCCAGTACTGGAGGTTTGCCTTGATATGAGCTTCAGCTCTCGTATTGGAATCTGTGGAAGTCTTGTTCTCAGCAGCTGTAAACAGGTATTCTCCCTTTCTGGATCCGGTTAACATGGCGTCACTCATGTTTTCTACAGAGCTGGCCGGTGAAGCATCGAGGACACCTCCATCTCCCAGGGAATAAGTAACATCGTCCTGGCACAACCTACTAGACTCTGCAGGCATGATTCCCTTCATAGCCGTCTCGCCAGCCGCGCTTACATGCGCCAAGTGAGACTCGGGTTCATCAACATCATCCTCAGGTGCCACAACGAATACCTGCAGCAGTGGAAGTCCTGCTAACACCATGAGCGCCGTTGAGTCCATCTCGCGACCACTTTGAAGGGCATAGTCGAAGTAAGCGAGCAGTTTCTGTCGTGTAGCGGCATGGACCACGTTACCTCCAGCACCACCGCCAAGTCGAGCAACAATCGAGGGAAACATTAGAAAACCGCGCGTAAGTCGGAAAGCTAACTTGTTCGGGCCGGCAACACCAGGGTGAACATGTCTCGGCAACGTGATACGCTTTTGGCTCTTCTTTTCTTCCAAGACCATGAGTTGCTCTTCCAGATTGAGGTAAGGTGCGAATATTGGAGTAAGTATCGCAAGCAAGCTCATCGGATTGACCGACATGGCCAAATCCAGCATCGGATACTCCAAATCTGCGAGCACGGTATGCAAATTTCGGATGTTTTCATGCTGTGCAGTTGCTGTTATATCCACACGAGGGTCGATGTCAAAGAACACCGTGAATGGCAACGCGGCTGGGGGTACAAGCTTGATTTTCGTCGACGCTTTGGGCACGACTGATGAGGTGCTGACAAGTCCTTCTCCATACGGCTTCGTCGGGAATATCGCCCAGACTGAGAGCGGAGAATGCACTATGCTCCAGAGGATAGGTGCAGCGGATCGGAGCTTATACCCATTCTGAGCGTCATGTTTCTGGAGAGCTTGCTGCTGATGTGAATACGTCCGCCACTGTCCAGTCGTGTCCTTTAGCACCTCTTGTAGCGCGGACAGTGAAACTGTGGCCCCGAAGTCAATTGAACTTGCCAGGAACATCCGCAACCAATCTCGCAGCGTCATCGAAGCGATTGCTTGCTGAGGAGCAGATTGGTCTGGAACTATTTTCTCGACGTGGGCAGGTCTTAGCCGATAGGTAAACTCATTCGCAAAGGCTGCGATTGAGTTGGCAACAGCAGCAGTTGCGCCCTGTCGAATCATTCCAGAAATGGTGCGGGCTAGAGCCAACTGAGTGACTGCATCGTACTCAGGCACAAGACTCGCATCGGCACGAGGGTATATGCAATGCTCGAGGTCACCCGAACGAATCTGGCCAAGTTGTTGATCAGGTTTACCGAAGATGCTCTGAATCGTATCTTCGAGCTCAACGAAAGCATCGAGAGGAGGCAAGTCAGCTAGCACACGTGCATGAGCTTGGCGCAGGGTCTCCTCTTGATCCGCGAATCGTATTGAGCGGCGTCCCAGACCTAGCTCAGCCGTCGTCCCAGCGACCATCCGATGATATTGTTCAGCCTTCTCTCTGGGGACAAATATAGGTATGGGTCGAATACAAGGTTGAGCAGTCGCAAAACCTGCCATAGCTAACAAATCGTGGTTTAGGGAGGCAGCCGATGCACCCGGAGACCCTGGAATTATGTTTAGTTCCTGAACCTGCAACGGATGCGCCAAGCCCGTAAACGGCATCGCCTCTAGGAGTGAAGCTATGAGGTCTGGGCCTTTTTCTGTCAAGAATAACCGACGGAAGTAAGGTCTCGAAACGTGTAGTGCGACTGTACGTGATGGGCTTAAGTTGATGCTGGACATGTCGTGCGGTATCAAGGCTGAAGTCGACGTAATTGCGACCTGTCGGCCATGGTGGATACTGTGACTTGAAGTATCTTTAGAGGTCTGGTTCGGCACCAACGCGAGTGTGCATGAGGGTAGGATGAATACTTGGGCCCAAAAGAAGATTGTTCGCTCGAGCACTGAACCAATCGTGAATTTTCGATTACGTGACCACTTTGAAACCGCACCATTCTCGGATCGAGGACTGCATTCGTCTTGCTGAGTGTCCGAGGTAAACTTTGCAAGCGGCCGCGGCGCTAGAGGTGCCAGCGGAAGACCTTCAAACTGACTGTAGAATGATCCAAGGATGTGTTCATTGAGTTGATCAAGCTCTGCCGGAGTGAGCGAAGGCTTGATCTCGGGGGCGAAATCGAACCCAAACCATCCTCGGTTTCGAGCGTGATCTGCTTCGTACTTTGCATATGCCTGCCTTGCTTCCAATGCAGACCCATCTGTGAATAAACGAGGTGCGTCGGCAAGACAGTATGCTAGAATCTCGATCGCGAGGTCTACATTCATGTTCAGTCCGCGAAGTTGTGGTGCTTTGGCCTCATGGGGCTCAGGAGGATCTGATTGCCGCTGGCGCTGCTCAACGAAGGAGACTGATGAAAACGAAGTCGCCCCAGACCTGACTGAAGTGAGCGTGCTCTGAGCGTTTAGCTTGTCAATAGTCAATCGCATGCGCGCAGGAGTACACAATTGACTACTGATTGACACGCCAAATGCGCATAATGTCATGACTACCTCTGCTGGTACGGCTGCAAGGACACTCGATTGAGATACATGACTGGTTGTGGTCCTAGCGGAGGTCGAGGAGGATGATCCCACTTTCGCGGCAAAGCCTGGAGCCGTCGAGGCTGCGGTTGTCTGAAGGAAGTCGATGAGACCTTTGCTAATAAAGAAAGGTAAGTAAAGCAATGAAGGTTCCGTTGGCGGGACGAAGGTCTGCTGGACAGTCAAAATAACTGGCTCACGTGCTAGTGATTCTACGAGGCGGGATGTGAGCATAGCCGAGAAGGATGACCTCAGATCAACTACTCGAGGCCAGTATGCGTAGAGACTCGCACGAACGGGGAGCCCACTCAATTCGCGGTTAATTCTCGTTATATGTTGATAAAGTGCAGTGCTTACGGACTCGTGATACAGCGTAGCATTCCAAAGAGACTTCCATCGGGTCTGGAAAGCACTGAGTCTGATCAGAAGGTTGTGCATACCGAGTTGCAGCTCAGCCGCGATGGAGCTAAAAGTGCTTTGCAGGACAGCTGGGTTCACTGTGTGAGTAGGTGCTGTCAGTATCATGCGCAGCTCGCTTTTTGCCTTGTCGAATGAGAATTTGGATGCAACGATGTCTTTGCACATGCGTCGAATTTCGCTATCAAACTGAATTCTGTCGCTTCCAAATGCGCTCGCGAAGAAGCCAAGCACAGTGTTTGCAACTGAATCTTTCGCGCCTGACGGTGCCGTCCCCTGCTCAACATTCAGAGCCCGCAGCACTCCTGCGAATTGAGTCAGCCGCAGGGCATTGTCGAGCGGATTGTACGATTTCATCTGATCCTCGTACTGTGCCGCGAGTGAGGTGAGAATTGCATTTACATCGTCTCCTCCAGCGACCTCTGTGCTCTCTATGTTTTGGTGTTGTAGATCCAAATCCGAATCGCTGTCATCTAGTTCATAGTATGGGCTCAAAATAGAGCTACGCTGATCCTGCCGCTGGCCTCGAGCGGCACGCCTCTCTAGCTCCTGTTTGCGGATATGAGCGATTGCATCTTCCTGGTTTAGAGCACGGCGTATTGCCTTGGATATACTCAACAATGCATCGCGAGCATCGTGCATGGATGTCACTTGAGAGTATTGGTCAGATACCTCTCGCTTGTCAAAGGCATCGAACTCATCGTCCAGAGCTAGCTCTAGGTTGGAGCGAGAATAGCTTACCTTGTCGCTATCATCGTCATCAAATTCACTAAATCCGCCGAAACTATAGTCGGACGGCGAATGGCGTGGTTGGTAGCCGCTGGAAATCGATGAGCGATCGATATCGGGAGGGTCATAACCCACGCGATGTTGTGATCGAATGAAGTCTCTTCGTGCTTCGACCAAGGCAGAGTCTTGAGTGGAGACTTCTGCTTTTTGACTCGTGGCTTGTAGAATTCGATGAACCTTCCCCACGTAATCGGCCACTTCATGCATAATGGATGCGCTCCATTTGAAGTCCTGAGCAATCGGCCGTTGTGGACCCGACGTGGCGCCAACGACGAACAAGGGATCCGTGGGATGTTTGATATCACATCTGTCGCTAACAGTACCGCTCTGTTGGCTCGCCATGGCCTCAAATTGAGGTGCCATAACTTCGCCATTCAAGAGGGATGTAGCAGACGCGATGCGGCTATCGATGTAGAATCCTTCGTTCAATGCAAAATTGGCCTGCACAATGCATGGCAAGCCACTTTCATTCAACTTTTCAAAGCGAATCGATGACGAGGGACCTGATACGAAGCTACTCAAGAACTTGAGATCATGCTCAGGGTCATTTACTTGCTGGGAGATCATCAGCTCCTCACGGAGCCAGCCGGACCAGACGTTAGGTCTGCTCTTGGCCGCATTCAATTGACGAGTTGCGAGCTGCGAATGGACTGTACTACCACGCATTTGGGCCAGCAGTGGCGCGAGTGTGTTGTTCCGTTTCCAAAGCGATGCAACAACTGTTGCAGGGGAAAGCCTGCGCAGCATTCGTCGCTTGACCTCATCGTCATCGCCCAAGCGTTTGACTGGAATCGCTTGCTGGGGAGGGCTGATCAGATGATCTAACGCAAAGTTCTGAAGCACAGCTGGTCCTCGCCCAAGCAACTGCTGGAAGTTCAACACCAACGTTGCCCGCACACGCCGCAAAACGGAGGCAGGATCTTGGCAAAGGATTGACCGTTCTTGGTCTGAGTCGACCGGTGGCTTAGACACAATATCTCCAAGCCTGGCAACAGCCTCCTTCAACGCTCGTGACAAATCAGCAGCGGGGCCTTCTCTAGGGCAGTATTGTACAACCTTCCATGTGTCAACATCATCGATTGGCTCAGTAGACACCCTACTTCCTGCGCCTACAGCTCTAGCCGCCAACCCCAGGCGCTGTGAATACTGGCGGAACTTGATTGTTACCTCTGAGTTCCATTGAATAGGCGCCGCAGGCTCGGAAAATCTGAAGAATCCCAAGATACCTCTGTCCGAAGACTTCGGAGGTGATGTCCACTCTGTTGCGTCCCAAATCGACTTACGCGCGTGAGCGGGCTGTGGGCCATTCGAAACGACCGTTGCTTTAACATCTTGGATTTGTGCGCAGGCTACAGGTAACATGATGGTGAGGAGTTCTGGCTCACTCGTACCGATTGAAACCCTCCTTTTCTCGATGTCACTCTTGGTTGAGGCTGGAATGATCAGTTTTGCCATCTCGAGTAGCGACTGTGGTGCTGATAATTCGCTATCGGGACTATGCGGGTCCACACTCCCCAAAGATACGTTTGGCGGAGGGAGGTCAGCCGCATTAGCGAGGATCGAGGTCGAGACGGTTGCGACTGAAGCTGCTGTGACAAGGAATCTACGAAGAACAACCTGGGCTGGTAGGGATAAAATGGCGGCAGAGGCAAATGACTTGGAAGAGACGGTTTGTTGGTCAGGGAGAATACAATCGCATGGTACTTGTGCTCCCGCATGCTCCTTCTCTGCTTCATTGTGCTCCTTGGCCGCGGTTCTGACTTGATGTCGATGTCCCTGGGGCAGCGCTAGAGCTGATGTGAGGGGTGGCGCTCGATACATGCGAGCCATCGCTATGAGACGTGGAAGGATTGGAGTGGAGTTTGAAAACGAACGCGAAAGTGGAACGCGCAAGATTGTCTTGTCATACAATACAGGAACGCCGGCGAGAATCGTTCCATAGTTGCCCTGGTGGACATAAAACTCTTGAGCGCGGCGGATTGCTTGGGAAGTCGTTACATTTAGGTATGAACGGAACGGTTCGAAAGTATCTGGATGTTCCAATAATAATTCCGGTCGCAACTTGAACACCCGGCCTCGCCCAGTGGAGAGGTAACTTAAGGGGTCGAGCCTTACGTCCATCAAGTATGGCGCAAATTCACCCCAAAGTGGATCAATTCCTGGTGTATCCAGGGATGCAGCAGTTCGTTGAGTGTTTGTGTTGTTTGCATTGATACTGGAAGTTCCAGATGTGACGACTTTTTGGGCAGAGCGCCGCGCGCTCCGTCCTCGAGCACGAGATGAAGATAGGTTCTGGGTCGCACCCGAGTACCTTGGTCCATAGATGCTTTCAAATTTGGCCCTGATTGCGGCGCGTGCATTGTTGAGTAGAGGATCCAGCTCAGAATCATCCATGGAGGCTGCCGCTGTGGCGGCCGAGCATACGGCCATTAGAGCAGCAGCAGAGCTTGCCTCAATGCTGCGTTTGGTATGAATTGTACGATCTCCCGAATGCACTGTTTGGGCATGCTCAAGCTTGATGCTCTTATAAGGGTCTAGGATGAAGAATTCATCGCCAGCAACACCAGAGATAACATCTCCGAATAAGAAAAGCGCGGCCAGGCCACTTCCTGTGGTTCGAGCCTGTGAGAACTGCGTGGCCGCTACGATGGGGGAGCTTGTGGCACTTAGACTGTGCATCATGTATGCCTCAGGAGTGAATTTGTCGAGCTTACTCTCATCAGAGGTAGCTTGCACGAAATCAGGCCATATACATCGTAACTGCTCCGAGCAAAGCTTATAGATTTTGTCTACCTCCTCTAGGACCTGTGACAGCGGTTCGGCGCTTGACTTATCCTCTTGTTGTTTTGTATCAAAGACAAATTTGAACGGATCAACGCGTGTTGAGCGTGTGATCCTCGAGGCCAACGCAAGGTGAAGCGGGATACTTGAGAGGAATGGTAAGGCTTGAATCTGAGACTGTCCAATGTGACCCGGAGCAAGTGCTTTGGGCTTACCTTCGCTATTGAGAAGTGTCAGCTCTACGCACAAAGCAGGCTCGTTGCCTGGGTTCACATTAAAGAGCAAGTTCTGGGAGTCATAGGGAACAACGTCAAGGTAGATATTGGCCGAAACGGCACCCAGTGCATCTGCGGCCTCGAGAACATCAACTAGCGCCTGAACCGCAGTTCGTGCTGTAGCCAATGAGCATTCCCCGAGCCAAGCGCTGAGCTCTGTCTCCTGGGATGTGGATGGTGGCAGGAAAGACTGGGCACTTTGGTCGTCGACCGGGACTTGCACTGCTGCAGGGGGTAATACGCCAGGGTCGCCAAGCTGAGCCCTAATGACCTCAACACCCAAGGGCGACAACGTTGGGATGGGATAACTCTCAAGAGCTTTGACCTTTTCAGCCAGCACAGTCGCAACACCAAGGTATTGCCAGACGCTTGCAGGTACTCGTGGATGGATGGAACGAGCTCCCTTGCTCGCCTGACGCTTAGAACTCTCGCTAGTATCGTCAAACGTCAGCTCAGAGGCCGGGAGGAGGGTTCCATTCTCTGCTGGGAGGACGAGCTCCTGTCTTTGTAAGCGTGGCGTGAAAACAGCGATCTCTGCAAGGCCCGTTGTGTCAGAGGGTTCGGCGATCTCAACGTTTTCATGTTCCTTCAGTTCCTTCAGTTCCGCTTGGCGCTGGATGTTCTTTTGATCCACTCGCGCTTGGCATGACTCAGAGCGTTTCATCCCTCGCACACACATTTCAAGCAACTTAATGATGAGTCTCAAGTCCGCACCAGAGGAGAATGAAACCCTCCGCGTCATGATTTTATACTCGTCGGAAGCGAATTCACCGGGAGATGGATACGAACCTAGGCTTGTTAGCGCGGCTACCAAGGTGGAAAATCCGTGTCCTGGCGCTCCGGCAATAAGTGAGTTAAGGCTAGCAACAAGCATTCTGGCAATTGCTTTTTCTTTTGCGATCGCCGAGACGTGATACCTGCCTATGGTACGAACGCCGGTCGTAAACAGCTTCACCAAAGCTAGAGCGGAGCCTGAGGGTTGTGCAGCGGCTGGGGAATGAAGTACAATCGATGCGAGTCGTGAAGCTCTCTGAATTGACGCTATTGAGCTCAGAACGGCCGAGATTTGACGAGGTAGGAACCGTACAGGCACGCCAAGTGCTCTGAACAGTACTCCGAATCTTCGTGCAACTGACTCTTCCACGTAGTCCAAGAATGGCGAAAGAGACTTGTCCATATTCAGGGCTGCTGTAGTCTCCGTTGTCTGCAGATTAGTTCCATACCTCACGGATACAGGTTTCGCACCGTCTTCGTCTTCCGAAAGGCTATCTTCGTCTCCACTGAGCATGGGATTGCTGGTAGGATCATCATCATAGTCCAGCGCTGCCCCATCCAGGTCCTCGCTCTGCTCTAACAGTATGTCAATCTCGGCGGCCTGATCGGCGCCTGCTTTCGCGAGATGTTCGCTTGCCAATCGTTCCGAGTTCTGCCGAATCGAGCAGAGGTAGTGTTGGGGTCGCAGCGCAATCGATGAAGAGCTACGGAACTGCATCCCATCCCAGACCCAGGCACTTTTCTTTACTTCTGTTATGAAGTCTTGGATAGCCTTCTCCGGAGAGGCAGAAGGACCGTCCACTGGAATACGTGCTATGACTGCTACAAACTTGGCAGAGTCATCGGTCAAATGCAGTGCATTGGCTAGACTGGCATAAATGAGGTGCAGATTGTCATCAACAAGCCTAAACAGCTGCTGTGCCACGAGTGCAATATTTTCTAAATCGCTCATTGCCGGTTTCAAATCCGCCTTCTCTTTCGCTGCGAGATCAGCCAGCGTCCTCAGTAGGCGGGCAACATCAGGTGCCGTGACGCATGTTCCTCCCGAATCGATCGAAATCGTTTTCCCGAAGACGGAAATAGTCCGTGGGTAAAGTGGACCAGTGCTCTGTGGCGTGAACACCTCGGGACTGCCACCTGCTTTCATATCGTTTTGTTCCATGTCTGTGTCCGAACCCGGCTCATCGTCTTTGTCATCGCCTCCGCCAGATCCGAGGTTAGAACAACGGAAAATCTGTGGTGGGTTCTGTCGGGCTTGCAAGGCAATCAAGAGCTCAAGCAGAGCCGTCTGGACTGTCCGGATGCTCGTGTTAATGGCATGAAGCTGACGGATGATATAGTGTGGCGGCAAAGGCCTTGTCCATCCAAGTACAGTTCGTAGAGCCGATGGCAACGGCGCTCCTTGCTGTGCACAATCAACAGCTGCGATTCTGCAGTCGAATGAACATAGAATAGCGCGGTCATTCGGCTGAATGGCTGATGAACTCACTAGGTCCATGTTTTCCAAGTTGGTGAGAATTGTAGGTGTGTCTCTCGCCATTAACTGGTGTATCGTGAACATATACGCGTTGAAATTCGTAAGAATACTCTGGTCGGTCGAGGATGGAGGTAGCGAGTCGGCTGCACGCCATAGAGAAACCAACTCTGCTTCATCGCCTCGCCAGGGCAGGCACGGTACAGGGGAAGATACATACGCGGGGATCCAGTAGAGATCTGGATTCTTGATCGTCGCAATCAAAGAGTTCGCCGAGACATCTACATACATACGCGGGCATGCTAACGCACTCTTTGTGTGAGCCATGTCGTGAGCACCCTCGTTCAACACTAGGACCGTCAGATGGAATTCGTCGGCTGCAGGTTGCGGCAGCCGAAGATCAAAGTGCTTTTCCAAAGCTCGACCGGTGTCAGGTGCTAGCGCTGCAGTTATGTTATTGACGGAAAGCAGCTTAAGCATATACTTCAGCTGAGAAGACATCAAGTACGAGGCAGTATAAGTCTGGCGATGTACTCTGTAAACAGAATCGTCAGTCGCGAGTACCCTGCTGAAAACATTGTCGGCAGATCCTTCGAAGTGAATGGAGGTGCATGCGTCAAGGTAGTGCCACAGTAGCAAAGAGGCGGCTGCAAGTCTCTTGCGCTCAAGTCCTACTGCTGCAGACGCCTTGTGAATGGATTGGTACCGATCCGAAATAGCACGAATGGCCAGTGCTTGTATCAGTCGGCTCGGCGCATTAACCGAATCGATACCTGATCCTGGCAATTCATATCGGTCAGGCTCCACCTCACCTGACAGCTGCGTCGCCAAGTATGTATTGAGATAATCCGGTATCTTCCAATGAGACGTCCGGAGCCCATAACGTCTCAGAGAACGGATGAAATCCATAGGCCTATTCCCGTAGACTCGCGGGAAGATAGCATATGCGGCAGCGTCAGTGGTGAGTTGAAAGACATGAGCCAAAAGTGGGTCATACGGGTCAAACAGCACACTCGGGGGATAAAGCGCTGGTTGATTCCCTGTGGCTGTTGTCTTCTCTTCGTCGGCTCCTTTACGTGATTCTCCTAATGACTGCTTGTAAGAGCAGGCCGCAATGCAGGGGAGGACTGACATTTCCTGAATCAGATATCTCATAGCATCGGCTCTAAACTCATCTGGCGCATGCTGCATCAGTCTGTCCAACCCTTCTGCTGTCGGCAGAAGAATCAGCTTCGCAGCAAGCTCATCGACGCGAACCTGGACGCTGATTGTAATGGACTTCGCAGTTAGTGGTACATAACTGAATGCAGACATCTCGTGGGCCTGTCCGAAGATCGCCCTAGCAAGGAACTTCGGGAGACTCAATGCGCCCTCAGAATGTTGACGAATCTTTGGAATAGCGAAATCAAGCATGAAACGAATAGGATCGAGCTGGCGAGCACCTAGTAGGCTCAGTATCGCTTGGCCTGATGACTGTCGGATTGAATTTGCAGGTGAAGACGAGGAGACAAGCGGAACTGTCGCAAGAAACTCCATGAAACTCGGATGAAGAATACGGGAATCACGGACACCGCATGCCATAAGCGATGGGAATTGTCTGTACGGAACGAAACGGGGGCGAATGAGGGACACAAAGACGGTTGATGACTGAAGATTCGCTTGGTAGACAGAGAATGATTTAGGGCTTAGAGAACTCGCTTCAGGACTACTCCTGAATCTGTCGATGACTGCCCATTCATCTTTAAACTTGGACAGAATCGGGAGGGAACCTAGGCCCTGAATGAAGATTTCTTCAGAACAAATGCCCTTGAGGGCTTGATGCGTCTCGTCTAAGAAGAGACCCAACTCAGTTACAAGCGCTGGTCGGGAGAGCAAGGGATTTGTTGTAGTGTCAAGGATTTCAGGATAAAGGTCATCTGCATATGTACAGTAAGGAGAAACGTGTCCTGTCGCTCCATCCATACATGGCATCTCGTCCGGAAAGGCTACATATAGTGGTAGGGCACGAAGAACAGAAATACATACGTCCCGTGGTGGGCTGCTCCACTGCCTTGATGAAAAGTGGGTTTCATCGTCGTTCACATCCATATCTAACGAAGAGATGTCGTGAGCCTGAAGCAGCTGAGGAAGTAGGAATTGAAGCAACGCGCGCCTGTGGGTCTCTGTAAGTGGTTCAAAACTAGTTTGAATATGCTTGCAAATCTCCAGTTGCCTAGAATAGACTGCAGAGTAGCTCAGATAATTCTGGATGGACTCTTGGTCCTTGATATCGGATCGCTCTGCCCTGCCATGGAACCACATTTCGTAAGGCAGCTTCAGGCTCTCCGTGCCCTCCTCGGGTCTCCTCTGGCCACCATCCTGAGCTTGAGCGATGCATAGAGCAAGCAACTTACGAAGATCACAGTCTTTCGATTGGCTCATAGTCAACAAGTCGGGCTTCGCCTCTTCTGATCGCAACAGAAGCTTAGCTTCATCAAGCAGGGCAGGTGTGATATGACCCTCCAGATTATCGATGAAGCGAGAGAGCATAAAGTATTGACGATAATTCCCAACATGAGCAACGTCTGGGATTGTATCTACTTTTCCGGCTGTAACACTTCGATAGTTTGGAGCAAGCTTGTCCTGAAGTAAGTAGAGCTCGTCGCGGAAACCATGAACAAAGAGTGAACCTATCACGCCTCCAGGAGTACCTGGGAAAACAACTCCGGCAGACACAGCTAGCTTAGCTAGATCAGCCAGATGAGGCTCGAGACATGGAATCTTTAATGTCATAAGACAGTGCGCAACTGATCCCAGGGTACCTGCCTGGAGATTTTCTGCAGATGCAGGTCTGCGCTCGTCGTCCGAATGTTGCAGGTCAAACGCCACGAGACCCGATCGCCTGTGCAAGGTATGCAACGCACCATCACTACAATGAACCAATGGCAATGCACCTAATCCAACAATTCCAAGTACAGCATGTTTGGCACGACTTCGGGCCGGAATACCACTTGTCAATGTGACCTCGGCGTATGTGGACTTGGCGGTGATCAGGTAGAACTCATTGTCGCTGTTAGCGTGTTCGGCCCCTGTTTGCCTAATAGTCACTGCCGCGCTATTGGGACAGATGAACTTTTCTCCACTCTTTGTTGCTCTCACAATGAACTGCCAGAAGCAACGCAGCCAGGCCAAGTTGGTACTCAGTGGTGCGTCCGATGGGCTGTTTGCCAAATAGGACTGGACGGTTTCTTTTGAGAGAATATCGAGAGTACACCAGTCCCATGGGATAATGCCTAACGCAGGAAGCAATAGGACTGCATCCGCTGCGCCAAGATGACGGACTTGTGTGAAGAACTGAAGACGAGTGTCCCGGAACCAGCTCGCGAGTTCTGGTGGCATGTCAGAGGTTGAAGCTACAAGCCTCTTCTTAAAGGCAGAGCACTCGGAGAAGAGTTCCGCCTCGGTGGAGAACACGGGAAAGTCAGCTCCCGCATCTAGTGAAGGGAGGGTTCCTGCGAATGGTGTGGGATCGGTGACATATACGCAAGTTAGCGCCTGGCGCACGATTTGTCGCAGCTCAACCTTCTGAATACCATCGGCTGCGGCGACATAGTCCAGCCATCTCTCGGCATTCTGCATGATCGCAGCAAATTCATCGGTCTCCACGGCTTGATCATCTATTCTCTCAAAGGTTATCAGACTGCCATCTGCTAAGGGAAGTAGTGGAACCCCGACGATCTCCTCGTAATATCCAGTAGAATGTAGGTCGCTCAAACAATACTGCAGAAGCTTGAAGACAGTAGATCGCGGCAGTTGTGACAGTACCTTGCGTACTTCGGGTGAGGCTGTTCGCAACCAGTCCCGCAGCCACTTGGGTGTAACAATAGGTGGCTTGCCTTCGCAAAAATGATGAAGCAAGTACAAACAGTTCGAGGGAATCTGGACAATGTGGCGCTCCTGGAAAACCAGGATTTTGACTAGAGCTTCGAATGTGGCAGGATCGGCAGGGCGCCCTAGATATGAATTTACGGTTGTTGGGTCTGTATCTGCTGAAGCCGCCGGCGTACTTTGCAATGAAAGAACTTGTGGAAGGACAATCGCCAATGCAGGAATAACCCAACGTTGACCACCGACTGATTTGTTCTCATGTGACTGGACCTCCGCTCCAAGGGTCCCAAACGAACCCGCCACGTTCTTCTCCTGAGCTTTTTCCTCGCCACCACTTGCAGAATGCGCGTCATACAAAATGCAGGTGCGTCGATGAAGAATTTCACGATACACTTCTGCGACAACTCGGGACCAAGGTGTGCCCAGGAGATCTGCCTGCGGCCAATATGCATAAGAGAACGGATGCCTGGGATTACGGAAGCAGCGCAAGCTCTGGAGCAGGAGCGCATAGAGGGGTGAGATCACACTTTCAAGCAATGCGACATTCCAGAGACTTCGTCTTCCTCCGTCTGTATCTTCTGCAAGATCATCGCCAAGCCAAAGATCACGGCGATTCGAAGTGAGTTCAAAGAAACCGTTGATGTGGACAGGCAGTAGGGTTTTGATAGGGAGAGGAAGGAAACAATATGCTTGACCGTGAAAAACTCCTGCTCCCATCATCAAATCTACCTCGGATCTTGGTGTCTGTGAGGAATGAGCGAAAATAATCAAGGGAGACCATGCCTCACCGTTGAATGTAGTGGCTAGAGACTCACTTACTTGAAGTAGATCTTGTGGGCGAGCTTCAATAATGAACTTTGCGAGTTTGATGGGAAGCTCGATGTCGAAATCTGTCAATAGTGAAAACTCGTATGATGGAACCAAAGAATTCGACGCAGTCGAGGCAGACGGTTGGGTAACCTCTGAATCACGTGTCATCAATGATAAGGCAGCCGTAGCCTCATTCCGCTTACGTTCCTCAAGTGCTAACTCTTTCTGGACTCGCTGGGCCAATGCCAGGCCAATCTCACTCAAACGCGCTATGGCTGTACTGGTATTTGCTTGGAGTTGCTGCCAAATTGGCGCAAGCTGATCCGTTCTATCGTCTGGGACGACCAAGGCCCCTTGTGCAAAGGGCACCACAACATCACGAAGAATATCTCTTCGGTTGACTCTTTCGAGCTTGAGTGCAATCTCCATTAGCAGCTGTACCCGCGCCACAATGTTTTCTCTTTTCACAACACCGCTGGTGAGTTCCTGCAGTTTCTTGAGGAGCGCGATGGCTCGATTTCGCGTCAGTGGCCTTATCGTTGTGCTGCGGGTATACGTGGTTAAGGGTGTTGCTATACCACCCCATGGCAGTCGCTTGGACTCTGGGATCTTACCTGCATTCACAACCTCAGAAGAATCAGATTGCTCTTGATTCGCGCGAGCATCGGCCAGCACGGCTGACAGAAGCAGATCGCAAGACCGGCCAGGAACCATTCCCTCTGTAACGAGATACTCGGTTTCGTTCTCAATCCACTCTCCAACAAACGATCGCTGATCATAGTAGAGTCCTTGAGTAAACTCACCGGTTTCAACCGCCCGCTCCAAGTCGTATGCTTGATTAGAATCGAAGAGAACCAGTTGTGAATCCTCGTTTGGATCCTCGTCTTCTCCACCGGTGGCTTCGTCTTGTAAGCCAAACACCTTCGCTGTGATCAAGGCCTTGTTTAAGGCTAGGAGAGCTTCCGATGTTGATTTGATTACCTCCTGTAATTCGCGGTCATCCAATGGCGTCACCTTGCCAGTTGAAGCAGCGAAGTCATGATCGGTAACGAGTGCTGTCGGGGCTATTCGTATTGTGAGGATCTGGCGGTCTGGCCCACCCTTAGAACTGCGCTGTTCTGATGCTTGACTGGTTGACCCTGTCGTCACGATGTTGATTGCTGGGAGAATGCCCTGAATCTCCGCAAGGACCGATGGTTTCAGCTTTCTTGCTCGGCTCCAAATGCTGCGGCGTTCAACAACAATAGGGAGATGGTGTTGGCGTAGACCCGCCGATCCATCGTGCTTGGTTAGGCTCTGCATCGCCTTCAGGAATTGGCTGCTCTTAATCGAAAGTCGTCCCTCAATGGGAAGAAGCCTTTTTGTATCTGCCTGTGGTGCGCACTCCTGAAGCTCCTCGTCAGGCTGACCGTCCGTCATGGGCAGGGGCTCTGCTCGAGGTGTAGTCTGCTGGGCTGCAGCACGAGCGGGAGCCAGACGTGGAATCGAACCTGTTGTCACCAACGTATGCATTTGGGACCAAATACCGAACTGACGTTGATGAACGTCCTTGAGGCCGCATGAAAACACCTCGTGGACGCGCTTGCCGACGCGGCACAGAACACGGACAGAGGTGAGACGCTTAAGGAAGAGTAGCGCATCGGCAGCACTTTGTGAAAAGTCGAGTAAGTGACGTAGGATAGCAAGTGGAGACGAAGGAGTTCGTTTAATGAACGATCGGTTTGCCGAGACTTCATTACGAAGTGGGAATCTGAAGAGAGTTCCTGCATAGGGCCGTAGGAAGTCGTGGCCGAACTCGATGAAAGGGGCGAATTGGTCAGGAAATGCCTTCACTATATCCGGTACTAGGTGCGCGTTCGTGTCAGCTTTTTGTGCCCGACGAGTGATCGTGTGAGCTCGGTTCTCGTACTTCTTAGAGTCGAAGTCGAATTTAATACCCGGTGCACTTGCGGTGCTGTCTGGAACGTAGAGGAGATTGGGGTCAAAGAACACCAACGAGTTCCCGCTTAGAATCGAAGGTAAATCAGTCCAATGATATGTTGATGAGAAACCAAGTCCCCACTTGCCTGTTGCTGCCACATCATCCGTTTTGGAGCCGTAGCTGAGTTGGGAGATGTGGTAGAAGTCGTTAGCAGTGAACACAGCATCATTAAACACCATCAGTGCTGGGCCTTGCCACAGCTTCATGTCAGAAGCGAACAACGAACTCCCAGAATACTGATGCAAGTCCAGTGTAATGGTAAGCTGCCGCGCCCCTGCATCATCAGCGTTTTGTAAAAGCTCATAAAACAATGCGGGACCCTCCGCGTAATTCACGAGATTGTTTTTGAGCCATCTCGTGAGAGGACCCTGTTGGCCAAAGGCGACTGCACCTTGAAGTGCCGACGCCTTAGTCTCTTTACCTGCTGACGGTGGCGTGTAGAAATTGGATGCATGTGAGAGCGTTACAAGTGCCGAAAGGCCTCTCACACCCAGTCGCCGTGCTGTGGCATCCGAAATCGCCTCCATCACTAAAGTGCATTTTGTCGATTCAAGGGCCTGTCGGAGCTGCTCTTGACCTTCCTCACCGTGGTCGAGCAGCCAGAGCATATTGTTATATGTCAAGGCTCGAACCGGTAAGAGTTTATCGTTCTCGTTCGGCAGATAGAGACGAGAGATATCAACGGACGTGACGACAGGGGAGGATTCGCGCATTCGAGCGAGGTCGTCAGATCCGCTTCGTGCACGAATATATTCAGAGAGACGGTTGACAATGCTGAGTGCCAATGCTAGTGCTGGGGACGGAAGAGATGGCGCACCTAAAGAGGCCTGCAAGATCACATCGTTGTCTTGTTGGGCTTGCTCTTGCAATGCCCTCTCCTTGTTCCAACCAGAAGGATGTGACAGAACGGCGGATCTGGCCTCGGCAGCGAGGAGCTCGAGCGCTCGCACGAAGTCCTGAGCCTCAAGTATGTTTTGTACGCCGACTATATCTCGGAAGAATTCGTGTGCGCGTGGGTGCACCTGCAGTAGGCTTGAGTGAAGTTTAAAGAAAATGGGGGAAAGCTGTGCCGCAGCGGAATCGAGGAAAACCCTGTCGGGTGTCACAAACGTGCCTCCTTGATAATCCACCCAAATCCACGGATCGGATGGTGAAGGAAGCTCAATCTCAGACACATTAGACCGATGTACATAGTACGCTTCAATAAGCTGCGCATATAATGCAAGAGAAACGCGGCCGATGCGAGCTAGCAAGGATGCAGACATTGTTTCGTATGCCTCAAGGAGTTGGACGTCACCACCATGTTCAGAAACGCCGCTACTTTTCCATTCGAACAGTGCAAATGGCCGGAGCAGTGAGTCAGAGTGATCAGCATCTGCTGCGACTGCTGAAGTTGTGTGCATGCGAGTGCGTCGATAAGCTAAAAAGCGCGATAAAGCCACCAATTGCTTCGTTGCCACGTTGGCTACGACGACTTGTGGAAGGTCCCAATTGAGCAATGCAGTTAGGTTCGACGAGAATCCCAGCGTCGCTGATGAAGAAATCCAGTTACTGCGAGTGGCCTTATCAAATGGGAGGTGTTGTGAAGCCTCGGATTCATCAATCGATCTGATGAGTGACCCTGCAGCAAATGAAGACGCTTGGTTGAATCCCTCCAAAGAAATAGTCAGCCGGCTCCCCCCTCCAGCTTGCAGTTCTGTTGAAATCGTTGCAAGCGAAAAGAGATGGGACGGGAGCGATGCTGGAACGTGCTGTTGTAGAAGCATTTCGCAGGTTCTAATAACGGACTGAGTCTCAGCGTTGGATAAGCCTTGGGTTATCAGTGGAAATGTGAGATTCTGAAGAACCCTCAAGCCTGACGGAATAAATGCAAGATCGACCGTATAACGTTCAATCGAGCAAAGCTCGATGAGGGTTATTGGTGCGCATTCATCTGCACGGCAGCGTAGATAGGTGAGAGCTTGAGCATCCGAGTCAGTGCCATCACCGGCAGGTGCCGACTTCAATGGCCAGGCCAGATGGGAGAACAGTGTTCCAGCGCGAGGGGCGATCGAGGGGATCCAGCGTTTTGTGCGGACAGCCTCAATTAGCGCTAACGCATCAGGTTCATCGGGGCGCGCAGCATTGGCGGTTGCTCTTAGCAAAGAAGCCAATGATGCACCACGTGATTCGAGATACTCCAAGAGCAATGCAGCTAAGTCGCGGATCGAGAGGCTAGGAAGGAGCCATGAAACTCTCTGAGATGGCGAATATGTGTGAATTCTCCCTATCAGGTCGGTAGCAAAACGATCTGTTAGCTGTGTTTTGAGACCTAGAACCCTTAGGCTATCAAGCACACTACCTGCCGTGGTCCCCATATCGGATTGGTTGGCAAAATTCCCAAGTAACTCAGGATCAGGAAAGAGCGGCAAGCCCTCTCCGCCCAGCGCAGTGAGCATGACAGAGACGCCAATAACTCGGGGATCAAATAGATCACGCGCAGCTACAAGTCCACTGCCCATTTGAGCCTCGGCCGGACAGAGATAATGGACACATGGACGGATAAAGCGGAAATTAGTGAGTGCATCCCGCAACTCGGGCGCGACTTCGCATAAAGAATTGAATGAAAGCAGCACATCTCTCATGATAGCAATCAACACGTGAGATGGGATCGCCTGCGAGGCCACGTCACCAGAGGCTAGTCTCTGCACCTTGGGGACTACGACATCAAGCACGAAGCGAGCCTTGGAATAACGCGCAACACCGAGCACTGAAGTCATGACACTCTCGTACTGAGAATGTGCGCTATCGAGGAGGAAGCGTGGATCCAAGAACGCTAGCTGCACCTCCTCTTCTGTTCCGTCTGTTGGTAGACGACATGACGAATGCTCCAACAACGAAGATGGAGGGAAAAAGCGTGGTTCTGACCTCAGACTGACATACATAGCCTCACGATGCCTAGAAGCATATCCACAGTAGGCTGAAAAGATGGGCAAACTGCGAATCAAATCGAACATTGAGATGGGTCCCACTAGTTTCTCTGCGATAATGGCTTGCAGCTGCGTCTGAGATAAGAAGGTCCGCAGCTCCTGTGCCGGCGACCCTTGATTACGTGGTCCAACAGTAAAGGCAAGATTGGCGAGCTTCATTGTGAGCCACTCGAGAATGGCGCTTGAGAGCGCATTGAATGCCTGCATTCGATTCCGTCCAGTATCGTCAAACGACTTCTCTGCGAGGCAGCCCAGTCGGTCGAAACATCTCTGAAAGTGATCGAGCTGCTGCGGTGGAGTGGCCACCCGCTCCTCTTTGCCAACTTGCCAAGAGCATGCCGCGGCCCTTTGGGTTGACAAATTCGCCAAATGCTCGATATCGCACACCTCAGCATTCGTGGCAATGTCTAACGCTGCGGTCACGATGCATGCAAGAAGAGTAGCGATACCTGCATCCGGGCCGTGAAGTGATGCTTGAGAAATATTGAGTGCCAGTGACTCAGCTCTGCATTCGTATGGGAGTCCAGAATTAGCATACATCTCCTGAAAATCTGACAATATCTGCGGTGCTCCCAGTAGAGAATATCCCATGTGAGGTAGACGTGTCAAAACTTTGACGAACTCATGATGAAGACAATAAACGTGAAGAGCCTCAAGCATCTCGACCAAAGGATCGGAGATGATGTTAGATGAATCAGATTCATCACTGTGCAGCCAGAGGTTGGAACCAAACAGAGGTCCGACCCGAGCTGGGGCGACCAGAAGTGCTTGCGACGTGGGGCACAACGGCAATTGGCACGCAAGTCGAACGATGCCTAGAGGTGAATCGTCCTCGTGTGGGCTGCTCGAGACTAATTTGTCCGAAACAGGTTCTGTCCCATCGCCATTGCTATTGGACTGGACACGTGAACTGCCAAGACGGGCCTTCAGTTGCAGCTGCGCCTTCATGCGTTCTTGGTTTGCTAGCTTCTGGGCATATCTTTCGCTGGAAGTTGCGATGCCCATTGAAATATGATCCCAGAAAGCCCTTAGCCATGTCAAAGTTGGCCGCCAATCTGCAAGTTCATAACTCCTGTTGAGGCCCGTATCTGTGAGTAAGGATGATTTCTCTTCATCTGAAAGCTTCAGTACAGGTGGCAGTGAGGGATCTTTGCATTCCGGTAGAGTCGGAAGCAACGTATCACGCACCAAGACAAGCGCCTCATACGGGCCTAATGTTGTCAGTCGAGCAGTAATGCGCATGAAGGGCAACTGAAGCAGTCTGCGAGCCTCCGTAATAGCAATAAGATCGTATCGGATGGCATTCGTACGTGGATCTGTCGCCTCCACCATACTGTCGCCTGTAATGGCAGGGGCATCCTCGTCCTCGTCATCCTCATCACCACAGAAGATCGAATGTACAAATCGATCCGCAGATGATCGGAAGCCGAACAGTTTCTGGTCCAACTTCGATGCAACGTGGAGTGGCGACGCGTTGAACGGAAGTGATACAACCTTGCCGTCCATACGTGCAAGCAGTGGAAGATCGGTTAGTTCGCGAACGGCCCTGAGCGCCTGCTGTGTCACCGCAGAGTTGATAGACTTGCTATCTGTACTCTCATCCGATACCAGTTGCGATGCGATTGCCGATGCTGTTGCAGCATCAACAAGAGATAATTTCAGATCACTCGTTGCATAAAGCAACAGACCGGCGATTTCTGGAGGAGCAAGTTCAACAACGTTATCTGGATTCACATTAGCAATGCAGCGAGATGTCACAAGCTTTAGCGATGTACCCTGGGAAATTGCTCGCACACGGTCGCGAATCAGTTGTGGTGACATGAAATGAGCCGAATCTGGCGGCAGGTAATGCTTCAAAGCTCGATACACCGCTCTGGGAACGGCGCACAAGGTTAGGCCAAGCTTCTGGGCCACGCCCCTTAGAAGGATCTCTGGTGGCAAGAGCTCCTGTTCTCGGCCTGCAGCTTCTAGGCCTTCCACCTCAGCCTTGGCGAGGCCAGAACCAACGCAAAGCAGTCGCCTCCAATCCTCAGCAAAGGTGGTGGACTCGAGAAAAACGACTTGACTCAAGTCAGCAAACCCAACAGATTGGTCCGCCTCAATGAGCATTTGAGAAGTGTCTTTCGTGAGCATTGCTTGCACAAGACGTTGGACCATTCCACTTGCGGTCAAAGTGTTCATGGGCACCAGCGACGACTTGACAACTTGTCCGTAGAAAGCCCGTGTTAATACGCTCCATGGCTCCGCAGTGGGTGACAGCGGCAACAACGGATAGATTGTCGCAGGCGACAAAAACGTTCGATACGCTAGCTCCCCTGCAAGTGAAGTGAGCGGAGTTGGTAGAATAAGATGTCCAGGTAGATGCTCTGGGCCCGTGGATTGGCCTACTTGAACTGCACGAAGAGCTGCACCGTGCACGAGATTCTCAGAGAGCAGTATTGGAATTGATTGCACAAGTTGCACGTAGGCTGGAGCGATTACGTGGGAAAGCACGGCTTCGTTCCATTCACGCCTTGTTCTTCCGTCACCATGGGTCTCATCACGAAAGATTAGTTCGGTTCTCGATTCGCTGATCTCAAAACATCCATGAACATGAACAGGCAAGCCAGTTCTGATGGGTAAGGGTAGGAAGCAGAATGCTCTCCCTGACATTACGGGAAAGCTGAATACAGGACCCACCTGCTCTGCTTCGTCTCTACTTTCCACCTTGGCATTGACACTCAGGCACGAAGGTAGCTTCACTGCAACTGCACCAAATGGCACAAACTTCATCCCTCGAGTATGTGGCTGAAGCGCCAGTTCCTGGGCTTTGCCAGTAGCCAGGTGTAGCACCACGGCCCAGCAGGTAAGCTCTTCATTCCAGCCACCACACGCCTCAATATAATCGACTGAAGTTGCGTCACCGGATACCTGTTCACTCTCTACGGATTTCCCGGTGCTCTGCAGAGGAAACAAGCTCTCGGCCACTTTATCCCAGTTGTTCAGCCAAGAGGAGCGAATATGCAGCAGCAACGATTCTCGGATTGGTTCAGCATAGTCAAGACCTGAGACCTCCGCCAGAACAGTACGCTTGCGCAGAAGCTCCCGTGAGTATTCCGCTGACTCCGCTGGCAAATCGGCCTGTAGATTTGGATCAATACGAAGCGGCCGAGTTGGAGGCAAGACTCCTGTGTGTGTGGTCTTTACCTGTCGTGCCATCCCAGGGGGAACTAGCTTTGATAGTAAAGGCGCCGTGTCACGGCGGATTAGCCAAGGCTCGGGGGCATTCGGAGGCCAGTAATAAAACTCCACGGTATGCACATGCTTTAAAAATGGTAGCAGAGTCGCGCCATTCGACATCATACGTGAGAGCATGCCGAACATATCCTCGCGTGCATAGCTCTGATGTGAAATTTGGCTTGATTTGGCTTGTTCTGCAGTACGTAGTGGGAAACGGAACAAGGTACCCATGAAGTGTTCGCGCATGGTGCAGCCAAACGCCACGTATGGTTGGAACTGATCAGGATACAAATCGATTGGAAGCCTCTTTCCAGCCCCGCGTTGGCTCTTGGTATCGTCGTCAGGGGGTTGCTTATAATCCGCACCCTCAGGTACGGCGGTATCCCCATCGAGCGACTCAAGGAATGCGATCCGCACACCTGGATTGCTGGGATCACACTCTAGAGTGGTTGTGTGAGGGTCGAAGTATACTATGCTGGAGCCACTCACGAAGGAGGGGACATCGGTCAAGTGAAATACGGAGTTAAAACCAACGCCGAATCGGCCTGCTTTCCTTGGGTTGGATTTCTTTACACTGTTACCGATGCTGGTAATTGACTGAAAGTCGTCTTCGGAGAAGACACCAGAGTTGTAGCACATCAGAGCGGGTCCCTGGTACCCCGCATACTTTTCCCACACTAGGGAATCCGTCGCAAAAACGCGTTCATCATAGCAAATGCGGTAGATACCCGACGTAGCATCGTCTGCATTCTATACTCGTGGAGGAAGAGAGACAGAAGGGTGAGTCAAACAGTGATTGGCGGGAAGCTTTCGGAAGCTTTAACCTGAAATTGGAGAATCACATGAGTGTCCTTGGCATGCGTTCGCGGGGAGTATAGATAGACCAGTGCCATGCGGAGCAACATAAGCCGCGCAATCCGTCGCTGGATCCCTGGATGATTCACAAAGTACGTACTTGAAGTAATTCCTTAACCACGGATTCCTGGTCATAACCGCGCAGGATCTCCTGGATGCGGACCGTGAGCGGCACCCGCTGCCCAAATCCTTGTTGCTACATGTCATATCAGGCGGGAACACGGGTGGATCATGTGAGTCGGTTACGCAATCCCTCTCAAGCAGCGTCGAGCAGGGGAGTAGATACGTGAGTCTAACCAGCATGCGTTGGGGCAGGATTTCTCGCTACGTACAACAATCCTGGACTTGGCAGACATGGTACCAAGTTGTTTAGGTTATCCGCTATGTGATCCTACAAATATTTCATATAAGTAATAGAGGCGTATATGAGATGTCAGTACGAATGCAATGTAGTCTTTCGTCATTGATTTCCCGCCAAGGGTGGATGGAATTAACCCACCTCCTTCCCTTAGAAGTAGTCATGTGGTCTATGGGTGCTGCATGCACAGGAGGTACAGGGTGTAGGATGGATGCTTATGGTCATAGGAGCAGTACTGTAAGTGTTTGCTTTGCCTCGAATGCCATAGATTGAGCATACGTCAACTTGTACATGTACAATCGGAGTGCTGAAGTAGTCCTCAAGTGCTGAGTTAGGCGAAGTGTTTATGAGCTCAAAGTTATTAGGTCAAATTTAGAGCGATTATTATTGAGGCTGTCGCAAGAACTGGCAGTCCTTGTCATGGTCAACGAACTTCACGACCTTCCAGTCCAGCTTAGGATCGTCATCGCCGTCATCGTCCTTTAGATCTTCAGCGATCTTCGACGATGGTTTGGCCAGGGCTTGAACCGAAGTCTCGATCAACTCCATTCGAGTCTTGTCAAGGTTCTCAAGTGAGACTCCTTCAAGACGAATCGCATCAGCGAAATAGTCAAGTGGTGGCGGGGGTTGGAACTCTCCATCTTCGCCATCGGGTGTTGGTCCGTACAACCCACTTGAGTTGGCGGCAGCCTTCACGACGGAAGTTTCCCAAACCTTCGTGACCTCTTCGCGAAGAATGCGCTGAATCGCCGGGTGTGTATCAAAGTTAAGGTGCATCTGTCGAGCTTTGTAACAGTAGATGGCGCCGTCGATAAACGCGCCGGTCCTTCGGGACACGCGCTTGCCAGTGAACTCGGGAGGCAGTAGCTTCTTCCACTGCTGAGAGCTCTCAAACTCTGCACGTTCCTGATCATTCAGCGCAAGGAAGCGCTTGAAGCCTTGAATGAAGTAGCGTTCGCGGATGTTCAACTCCTTGCAGCTGTCGATCACGTTCTGGACGCGTAAACGTCGCGCGCGCTGGAAGGGACGCTCGAGACGAATGCAGAATGGGCAACCCTGTTGGGCTGCGCAGACAAAGTCGACCTGGAAGCCACGTCGAGAGCGAATCATCAGCTTGACCTGCTGGGGCTTGGCTGCCTCAGCGGCTTTCATGATGATGTGTTTGGCATCGAGGTAGCTTTTGAAGCGTGCACCGACAGGAGGATACAATGCGCTACCGTCGGGCGCTTCATAAATAGACAGATCACCCGCCGCCGCAGCAGCTAACGAGGCGGTTGCTGATCTGCCCGACCCGGATTTGCTCTCTTGCGATGAGGACGATGAGCCTGAGCTGGCTGCTACTATCCTGCCTGCACCGTCCTGGTCTGAACCCTTTGTGCGTGCTCGTCCTCGAGCTCTTCCCTTAGTCTTGACCTCGTCTGCGTCCTCGAAGTCTTCGGTTGCGCTGCCTTGCTGGTCGTCTCCGCCCTTTGCCTTTGCTCGCGGCTGGCGTGCTTTTGGTTGTGTTCGTCCCTTGATGCCAGCCTGTTTGTCTTGTTCCGAGTCAGTGTCGTCTCCGTCTGCCTCGACGTGTGTAAGCCGAGCAGAAAGCGCCAAGCCCATCATGGTCGCCGTTGAGGCGGCACTAGACCTGTGCTTTGCGTCGTAGTCGACCCCACCGGGGACGCCTGTAACGCCGGCGAGTGCACCAATCGTGGTTGGCAAGGAGCCATGTGCATGAGAGGCAGCAGCGGCAGCGGCGGCAGCAGCTGCTGCGGCAGCTGTAGCGGCTGTAGCAGCTGTAGCAGCTGTGGAGGCCGAAAGTATCGAAGAAGCAGTTTGACGAGCGGTACTCTGAGGGCGACCGCCCAAGCCTTGAGAAGCGCTGCTCGCAGTGGCATGGACACCGCTTGTAGTGTCAAGCGCGCCTACGAGTGAGTTACCACTGCCGCTGCCACTGCTCGTGCCTGCGTTACCGCTGATGCTGGGGTTCTGATCTGTTTTGACGCGTTTGCGGTCTTGTGAAGCATCTGGATGCTGTCCCTGGGCGGGAACCGCAGCCGCTGTAGCCCCACGAACGCGACCGATCTGCTGGGTTGTGGCGCCAGCGCTACCTCCCGCCTCGGTCGTGGTCGTCTGTGTCGTCGTTGAGTGAGCGCTCAGCATGGGTGTGTTTTTCGTGTCTCTCGGGGTGTCTCTAATCTTTTCTGTGGGATTTGATGCGATGGACATAATACGCGCAGTGAGTGTAACTGATGCAAGTTGATGTGGCAGTTGTTGCGCATGCGCAAGTGCATCAAAAGTTGAAAAAGGTACTAAGTCAGGGGGTCTGAATTCGAATTTCAGAGTAAATCAAGCAAGATATCACAGCTTTTTATCGCATTTCATTCATTTAAAATCATACCAATACGTACCTTATCTACTACACTACAAGCCTAGCTAGTGTACATCCACGCGTTTCAGCGCCCTTGCCTAGTTTCCACCTCGATTCTATCCCGCTCCAATTGGCTTTTTTCAATCTCTTCCCTTGCATTTTGGGCCCGGACGGAAAGCGCGCGCGATTTGAATTTTGGACGCATCCGGTTAAAATGGACGTACCAGCTCGCTCACTGACGGACTGCTGCAGCTGAGATGCATGCACACATGCAGACACACATGCATGCATACGACACCATAACGAAGAAAGGAAGTTAATCTTGAAGGTATTCGCTAAATCAAACAATTCAAAGTTGGCGATGAGTGAAATGTTGCCACGCTCGACTTTATTGACTACACTAGCTTCCAGCTCGTGGGAGGATCTAAAACAATTCGAAGATACGTCTGACCACGACTACCAGCCTTGAAACACCAGATACGAGCACGAGCGGATGGAACAGAGATCCTACGCACGTTGTAGATCCCCAAAGTAGCCTCGCTGGGGACGTCGTCTTGCTCACCGCGACCCACCAAAGCGTCGAGCCAAGCCTCGTCACACTCCCCAAGCTTCTTCCAGTCCACTTCGACGCCACCCTCGACGTCACTGATATCCTCGAACTTGGCGTTGCGAGAGCGCAGGTACTTGCGCTTGATCCATTTCGTTGCGTGGGGAGAATTCACAGCTGCCTCGACCTGCTCAGAAGTCAGCTGAGGAATCTTTCTCAGTACTCGCTGTCGGTACGCTTCGGCGCCCTTGGCGAATGCACTCGTAGTCTCCTGTCCACACATCAAGGCTGGAGTGTCAACAAGCACGGGGAACTGCAAGAAGTACGCCTGAAGGCCCAACTCACTCGGTCCAGACTCCTCTGTCGAGTCTGCCGCGTTCTTGTCGTGTTCTTCATTCTCTCCCGCTTGCTCCTTCCTGAGCCGATCCAGCGTTGCGTACCGCTGCCACCACTTCCTGATGAAGAAGTAGTTGTAGTAGGCATCACCACTCACGGGCAAGCCGTTGTCCGAGAAGTGAACACGAATCTGGTGAGTTCGACCTGATAAGAGCTTGGCCGAGTACAACGCACGTCGGGTCTCTGGATAGATCTTCTCCAACTTGTACTGGGTAACGGCGAGTCGAGCCCGCTCCACGATTTCATTCAGGGTCGTTGGATCGTCCAGAGGAATGTGGTTCTGCAAGTTGGCGTGACATTTGGGAACGCTCTCGAATAATGCAGACTCAGCGACAAATGGATGAGGTCGATCGTACAACCAAAATTCTCGAGACTCACCATCGCTCTCCTCCAGCAGCCTGATAGGTTTCCTAAACGAGTCATGAGGGATTATACATCCGCACTGCAGCCTGGGTTGCAGAAGATGCTTCGATTCGTACTCGAGTTGTCGCTTCAAGAATGGCAGCGGTGGCTCATTAGGATCGATCCCATTGCCGAGCACTCGAGGCATCAGAACTCGATGCTGACGCCAATCCCGCATGTTGAGAATGTGACTGGCATCCAAGGTCTGCTGTTTGGGCTGATCAGGTGGCTGTAGGGCTGAGCGACGGTCGAAGTCTGATAGACGGTTGTTAATCCATCCCCAAGGCCCGGTCTGGGCTGTTGCCACACCGATACTCACATCCTCACCGGGCACCGGGGCGCCTTTCAGCAAAGGCAAGGCATGTGCAGCACGTAATGCTCGTTGAGCCATGTTGTAAGTGAGCAAAGGTCGATCGAATACCATTAGTGCCTGAGTGTTTGGTTCTGATTCGAGACTTTCCTGCTTCTGATCGGAAGTCTTGATCGTTCTCCGGCCGGTTTCAAAGTCCTTGTCCTCCTCATATTCGGATTGGAACTGTGGCCGTTGTAGTGGCTCTGCCGTGTCCTCATCGGCAGGAGTTACTCCCTGTTGCTGCTGGTCATCCGCCTCAGAACTTACTAGCGCCTCACTTGCTTCTTGGACTGACATTCCTCCCCTTCCACGAAGTCTTTTCCTTAGTTTGTTGCGTTTGTTACGCTCCTTCTTGGTACCTTCATTTAGGACGACCCGCCTGACACCCTTGTCTCGATCTGCGTCTTTTGCACCCATAAATGACAGCGCAAATGTGCCGAGTTCAATCGAGTCTCGGAATCTTGGGATTTTGAAACCACCGGCTCCTAGTCGGTACGTGTAGTTTGGCAAGTACTTCCACACAGTCTCTTTGTGGTCAGGGATATAGTACGGCTCCTTAATTGGCTCGGATACCTCCTGGAGAGGCCGCCGCCATCGCGGCAGGACTGGATTTTCTGGATCAAACTCATCCAGGGGAATGTCCTCCTCAGAGTCCAGCAACGACTTGTCATCCGCGTTGGCCTCGCTCTCCTCGGTCTCGTTGGATCCATCCGAAATCAGTTTCGCATTTGTACCCGAAACAGGACCGCTATCCGAGGTAGGCGGCCATGGCAAGCCCACAACCTCGCACAGTCGTTTGGCACTTGCTTTAAGTTGTGTGCCCTCCCAAATGAGTGGAAGCATTCTTCGTCGAGTGATGTAACTTGCCACCGCTCCCGACGCGCGAAGTCTAAACTGGTCGTCAATCATCCTTGCAAATCTGAAGTCTCCAAAGGCGACTGATTCTGAGTGTGTCCGCGGAACAATCTGTGTTGAAGCCACAAAATCAGGTGGGTGGAGCTGAGCTGTCGGTCCTTTGGAATCGCAGTGTTGCTGCTCATCAGGCTTACAGACTTTCTCCGCCACGCAAGGAGGGAGATCCACGAGCACTCGATACCGCTTCTCCCAAGGCATACGTGGTGCAACGGTCTTGGCCAACTCATTTCGCCGAATGTCTCGTTGACTCAGGGGCACCTCAGGCGCCCAGCTCGGTCCTCGTAATGCCTCTCCTTTCGGGCTGAGTCTCTGGAGATACGGCTCGATCTCGCTTTCAAGTAACTCGGTGCCATATATGGACTGCAGTTGGAGTGCACTTTGAAACTGCGATGCCGCAATTGGGTCCAAAGCGACAATGAGTAGACCACTCGTGTGCTTGTCCAGTCGGTGTACTGGTAGCACGGGCCGTTTGTCTCCAACGATCCGTTTGATCCTGCGCTCGACGCAGTCTCTCCGTGTGGAGGAGACTGGAATCCCCGCTGGTTTATTAATCACCACGAAGGGGTCATTCCAGCTACCAAACACGAGCTCGATCTCTGTGTCCGCCTTCGAGTCCTCCTCTGTCTGGTCTGTCTCCTCCAAGCCTCTCTCCCCTGCCGTGGCGCGGTCGGCAGCTGTAACTTTGCGTACACGCGCTACTTGGACCTGTGGCGGTGCAAACGGTCGCCTTGCAGTTGTATCAAGTGTTCTGGCCTGCCACTGCATTGATGGCACTCGCACCACCCCACCCGCCAGCACCCCAGCCCTCGCCCTCGAACCCCAAAGTCCGCGGTATCCGCTGCTGCTCGCGAGTTGGCGGACTATCCGTGGCAGCATGGATGGGTAGTGCGTGACAGGGCGTGGTTGTAGCTATGATGTATATGAAAAGCCCCGGTTGTTAGGGGTCAATCCCCGGTATGTATGTTGAAATATGCGGTCTATCGGTTGAATTTGGGTTGAAAAAGCGGTTAAACCTGGGTATTTGACAAGGATCTATGGTGCAGCGTGGGATAAAGCATCGTGCAATTGATATATATTCTCAGCTCTAGCTTATTTCTTAAAATAGATCCAGGACATCTTCACCGCATAGCGATCTCACTATACCCCCTACTCAGTCCAAAATTCAAATCTTTTGGCACAGTGTGCGGTTCATGAATGCGCGGCACGGGGCGAGTATGCATCACCTCACATGCGGCATAACGGCTCAGACTCGGCGTTTATACTCATCGCACGACTTGTTTATCCCACAAATTGCATCTAGCCCTCCCAACTAGCGGCGAGAGTGCCGACTCCAGTGGAAGTTTGAACGCGCAGTAGCGTGAATCTGCGTGACCTTAGCTGCGGCTGCGAAGCGAGAGCCATGTCATTAGGTGGTCCCTCACCTGTGGGCACTGCCTACCGGGATCTGGCTGCGCCCACGCACGCCGCCGAGAGATATGAGCCCAGAAATGCTCCGCCTGTTTCAAGTAGCGCATCCCCTTCTCATAGCACTGCTTTCCGAGACACGACAACCGAGACGCGGCATGAGGTACGACGTGCAGGTGACGAGACATATGAGATAACTACTTCCCAGCGTATCGTTGTCATCAGCGGAGCCGGCGCCTCACAATCGGGAGAACACTCGAGACACGAGGCCAGTCCCTCCTTTTCACACCTGCATGGCAAGCCCAGAGAGTCAGGCCAGGACGATCGCGCGAGGGCGGCGCATCATAACACATCAAGCGACCGTGCTGCATCGTATGCGCCTGGATACCAACATGAAGCACGCTCGAGAGCCTACTCAAGCAACCCAAGACAAGAGAAGGGGGTCATCGATCACCACTCCATCCCTGAACCCGCCCATGGCGGTCAGGTCGGTCGAGAGGGACAGTATACGAGTCCAGGCCAGCAAACACAGCGCGTCGTGACGCCTTACTCGTCGCAGCATGATGCAGCCAAAACGCATGAACATGGCAGAGATCGCGACCGAAATCGGGATTATGAGTGGGACCGAGATCGGACAGCGCGTGACCGTGAGTATCGCGACCGAGGTCGGGAGTGGGAACGAGACCGTGAACGAGACCGTGATCGGAACCGCGACCGTGACCGAAATCATGGATCAGGCCACTCCTACCCGCCGCGTGATCGGGACGCGCCACTAGGCCACCGAGACTCACACCGTGATCACAGAGATCAATACCAGCCCACGCGAGACCAACACAATCACAACCCGCACTACAACCACCACCGCGATCATAATCACAGTCACCACTACCCAAGTACCGTCAGCTCAAATTGGAACCGAGACCGAGACCGTGACAGAGACCGTGACCGTGACAGAGACCGTGACCGTGACAGAGACCGTGACCGAGACCGAGACCGAGAACGAGACCGAGAACGAGACCGAGAACGAGACCGAGACCGAGACCACCATCGAGAATACCGATATGAACGAGACTACGGAGGAGCTCATCGTGACCGAGATCGTGACTATATTGAGCCAATCAAAGAGCGCGAGTGGTCAAGAGATTCATCTTCCAGTGCAGCCACAGTTCATTTAACTCAAGACAACGAGAGGACCCGAGAGCACTCCAGGGAGTACAGAATTGAGCGTGACGTTAACGCCGCAAGTAGCACAACCTGGAGTTCAAGCAGGCATGCTCCTATCAAAGACCATCTACCAAGTCACGACCGAGCTCGGGGATGGCAACGAGAGTACTCACATGACCGAGAGCGTATTCGAGATCGAGAGTATAGCAAAGAAAAAGACCACGAATCCTGGAAAAACCGAGACCACCCTTCGGCTCAATTCCCCAACACAACCACGACGACCGCAACACCAGCGACTGCTGTTGCTAACAATTCATCATCCATACTCCCAGCAGCAGTACTAGCACCAACGGCAGGGACACCATCGGCGTCAACACCAGCACCCACACCAGTTCCAGCACCAGCTCCCGCACCAGCACAGATTCAGCCTCAGATCCCCTCTCCATATGTGCCATCCCACACTCTACAGTCACTGGAGCCCTCCGCAAAGGCTGTCAACACATCAGCTCCGACGCCTTCGGGCTTGCACAACCATCCGCAGACGCACGTACCTGAGCATTCTGTAGGGATCCCAAGAATTGGAGGTATTCCGAGAAAGGAAGGTACCCAAAGATCAGAATTCCACCCTCCAGCCCAGCAATCGCTGCCTCAACAATCGCACCAGGCTGTTGATCAAACAAAGTCCGCCGATGGAGCTCAGGTGAAAGCAGGTGGAAGCGGAACACCGTTCGCGATGGGCATTCCGAGGAAAGCCTCAGCATTGCCTAACCCAATGAATCCCTATGCGGCGCCCCTCCATCGGTCAGAACTAATGACAGAAACGAAGTGTGACCACTCGCACATCAACTCCACTCATAACTTGCAAGAATCGCCTGGATCTGCTACCGCACAATCACTGCCATCACTATTGAGCAAAATGACCCCCAAGAAACCTCAGGCAGTTGATGTCAACATTACTCCCCTTAAGCATCGTGTAGTCAAGAAGCGCAACAAGAAGGTGCCCAGAGCGACTCCATCCACGTCTGAGGAAGATAGCGAGAGCTCCGACTCTAGTGCCTCCAGCCATAGCTCGAGCTCTGAATCAAGTTCAGATTCGAGCTCAGGAAGCGAAGACTCAGAGTCGAGTAGTGATTCGAGTGAAAGTGAGAGTGAAAGTGAAAGTGAAAGTGGGAGCGATTCGGAGACACGAATAACCAGGGCGCAAAAGCGGCGGCCACGCAGTCTATCAAGCCGTACAAAAGCAGTGGAGAAGTCCTCGGTAGCATTAGCCGAAGACAAAGACCGAGTGATGGCATCTAAAGCAAAGAGGTCAAGGGGTCACCAATCTAAGACAATGGTATCCGCAGACGCATCATCGACTGCAGTTGAGTTATCCGAGTCCCAGGAATCCGCAGTTACCTTGAGTACACCCGCACGGCCCGAAGGGGAATCCACACGACGCCGCAAGCCTAGGTCGTCCTCCGCCAAGTCGCAACATGAAGACGGTGATGCCCACGCTCCTCTCATGTCCCCCACGGTAGTTGCCACCAGTAATAGCAATCCAATCTCCATGAGAGTCAATGCGGCACTGCAGCTGTCCCAATCCTTCTCTGCGCTGCCTCTGAAGGATCAGCTTGCAGGTATTCGAAGGTACTCGACTCGTCACAACGCTGCGGTTACCGTTGCAGCAGTGGCAAGCAATTCTGGAATGTCGGTTTTACCATCGCCGACATCAGCCCATGCACTGTTGTCGCCTGCCAGTTCGATGAATTCGAGTAATAGCCCCGCACTTTCTTCTACTACTTCGCCGAACCAGACGCTATCTGCGCCCTCGCTCTCTGCCAAAGATGGGCGGAACTTGGAGAGCGTTTCCGAGTGCGATGAGCGTAGCTCAGATGAGCTCTGGGGCAATCACAAAGATGAAGGTGGTTCAGAGCCTGAAGATTCGCTAACCACGCGTAAGCGCAGACACGAAGGTGCGGGTGACTCCTCCAAGAGTTCTGCGAGCGAGTTGGTTGTGCAACTCAAGCGCGTGTGCCGAGATGAATGTGGTGCGGATACTGCCACGATGACGCCCAAGACCAAGAAGTCCGCAGCGCTTATTCCAGCGAACAACTCCACTCCAGCCGGTGCACCCATGACCTCTGCCATAATTGACGTAGCGACTTGGATCCCGAATCCTCATGAATGCTGCGCACTGAGACGATGTCTGGACTGGTATAACGCGTGTGTCTTCCCGAACGATGTGATGGAAAAGTTTAAGGAAGACACTCTCCTAGCAAGTCAGATCACTACCCGATACCGCAAAATGATCGCACAGGCGGGTACACTACGCAATGGTAAAGTGTTCGTGGCGGTCAGTGATGTGGCATCATACCCCATTTTGGGTCTCTTCAGTGGTACCTTTATTCCTAAGGGTGACGTGGTGACAACCTACGGTGGATCGTTACGTGCATCGCATGAAGTGCAGGCCGAGCCCGTTGCGCACCACTCTCACACCCGTGTCATCCCTGGTTCCCTCTTCGTCCGAGACGGTCGACCTTACTCCCTCCTTTACGATCGCTCGGGCATTGATGAATGGGAAGAGTATCGCAAGCCCATCGCTGAGCGCACGCGACTACAGCCAAAGCATCATAACCAGGACATTCTATCCTGCGTCCTGGATGGAGGCGTCGGTTACATGACTAACACTGGCCCCAAGTCTGTTCATAACGTTAAGATTGTGGAAGTCGATCAGCGAAAGGATCGCATTGGATCTGCGGTCCTTTTCTTAGTTGCAACCCGAGACATTCAACCAAACGAAGAGATCTTCTCACCTTACAACAACTTGGACCCCTTGGAAGGATCCAAGTGGGAGTAGATTGTGGAGTTCGCCAACAGTACATTAGATGACGATGATTAACGAGTTTACATTCACTCACAAACACCCATCCACTGGATACCACCACGATATACTAGTTCGATGTCATTGTATTGCACTCGTTATGCGAACGGATGCTATGTCTTGGATTCTTTGATTGATGGATTGATTCTCTTGTGGATTGATTGTCGTTTTTGTTTCGGTCCCATATGCCGACCACTAATAAGCCCACACGCGCAAGGTTGAATAAACTCCATTCCGATCAGCTCACTCAGCGGCATATGCTCGGCAGTCACTATCGAGTGGATCACCAAGCCGGTCACGTTTGAAGATCACACATGGAGTTTGTATGTTGATCTCAAGGAACAATTGTGGTAAGCTTTTTGGTTTCTTCTTTTCATTGCACTCTTTGAGAGGTGGGTGACAAATTGTCTCATCTGCGTAGGAAACAAAGGTAGGACGACTCAAGTCACGTAATGGTCATAAAAGTAGTTGGAGTAAGTGGTCGTTAGATGGAATGAGAAAACATCATATGCCGCGGAAATTACTACTTTGCGTGAGGTGTTGATGGCCATAGTGGTATGGAATGTATGAGAAGTTTTGGTGAATCTATCACATACGGCTATTGGGTTTTCAATCTACGACACGCAATCTAGCAATCCAGGCAAACAATCGATGCGATTACGACTGTACCGAAACTTGAACAAATTACTAAGCATAGAGAGGGGAAACGAAAAGGGGAGCTATCTATCTCTCAGGTATGTGGGTGCGTATAATCAGCTCGATCCTCCATCCATCCATCCATCCGTCCATCCGTCGATCCGTCCGTCCGTTCACTCGATCCACCCATTAGCGGACGGATGGCTTTCCATTCAGGAGGAGGTACGGGAAAACGAAAGGGGGAAGGAGGGAGAGGGGGCATACGTACGTGCATGCACCAACAATCACAACAGATCAGGTCGACAAATGCATGCGGAAGGGCACGTTTGTCTCGCTAGCCTGCTTGGGGTCAGTGTGATGCGATATCTACTACTAATAGATAAACGGTGGATGACGGTGTGGGAATCACCGCGCCCCAACAATAGCAACTGAAACTTTCATATGTCTGTCGAGAGCGGTGAAGGGGGGAGCTAGCTCGAGTGGAATATAGTGGCTAGTGAGTGCCGTGCAATGTGTAGCAATCGCGCAGTGGTGTGTGCAAAGAAAATGAGTCCGTCTCGAACGATCTCCATACACACCATACTGAAAGGATTGTGGGTGTCCGCACGTGGGTGTTTCTCTCTCTTTCTCCTTGCTAGGGGGTTGACGGTAAAGCAATGCAGAGTCTAAAGGCAGCGCACCTGCTGGCGCTTGGCAATGTCATTGCCACAGTCGTCGTCGTCTTCTCCGATGCGGAATAACCATCATCACCACCATGGCACTGACCGAGCTCAATCTTGCCGAGTCTGTCGCTCAGTGCGGTGTCGTGTGGTGTGAGCAAGGGGATGTGCTGATGTGGATGTGTGACTGTGGGTGTGGGACTGTGTCTGCGAGGAGGGGATAGAGCTTCCTCAACCGGTCAAAATGATGGGCGGTGAACAAAGCTCTCTATCTCTAGATCTCGGTCACTCCCATCTTTCATATTATCTATCACGGTTTCCTTCATTCCCTACTGACTGTTCGGTGTTTAAACCGATTAATCCTTGATACGTGAGATCAATATATGGATCATTCCTGCTTCCCATCCAGTTCTTTCTTGCTTATCCTTAGCAAGCAAGCCCGCTGCTTCAAATCAAGCTAAACACCATCCTTCGGTCAGTTCAACTTAATTCGAGCAGCAACCCTCTGGACGTGAAGGAGGCTGATCAATCACAACATCAACACGCGAGGGTGGTGCCGGGCTGTCCATAAGACGGTGCTTGATATCCTGTGCGATAGAGACGAAGGCTTCGGTGACGTTGATGTTTGACTTGGCGGAGGCCTCGAACAGCTTGATGCGGTACTCGTTTGCGAGATGCTGTGCACGAGGACGGTCGACGACCTTTTCATTCTCCATATCACACTTGTTACCGATCAGAATCTTGTCCACGTTCTCCGCCGCGTGCTGCTCAATGTTTCGAATCCAAGTGCGAATGTTCTGGAACGACTGCTCATCCGTGACGTCGTAGACGAGCAGGATACCCATGGCACCACGATAGTATGCCGTGGTGATTGTGCGGAATCGTTCCTGGCCTGCTGTATCCCAAATCTGCAGCTTGATACGCTTGCCATCTAGCTCGATTGTCTTGATCTTGAAGTCGATACCGATGGTTGTGATGAACGACGTTGTGAACGAGTCGTCTGAGAAGCGCAGCAAGAGACACGACTTGCCGACACCTATACAAGAGTTGTCATGACATGGGGCGGATGTTGGATGAGTTCAGCTAAGGCGTGGGAGCCCGCATGGGGCAGATCATGCACACAACAGGGTGGCACGCACGCGGAAACTCCTGTTCTGAAGGGTGCTTCGGAGGGGTGTTTGGTGGCCATCCGCGTGTGAAACCTGGGACAAACCCAGGTGCAAACAATGCAGAATGAGTCCAGAGTTCATTTTCAGACGCGATATCCGCACGTACCACTATCGCCGATCAACAAAAGCTTGATCAGAAAGTCGTAAGAAGCATTACGAGCTGCCATGTTGGGGGTAGGAAACCTTCAAAAGCGCAGGGTTGGGGATGGATCGCGGGATAAGCGTGGATGCGGTTGGATACCTGGCGCAGATCACAATCGTTTGCCGAGTTGAGCGAGTTCACCAGGTGCGGATGAGGTGCGAAAACGGTGCAAAAACCTGGTTCAGCACGATGACGAACGAAGTCGGAGTGGTAAAGAAACTCGTTGAAAGTATGGCTGGTGTGTGGTGCTGATTTGTAAAAAAGTGTATAAAACATTAGATTACAATCACAAGAACGGTTTGGTGGAAGTTTCACGATGATATACTCGTCGCAATGCACTCAAACCACACCAGAACCGGTATTTTCCAACCTGGGAAAAAAGGGTGGAAAAACTGGCTTGGCCAGTATTCCGTCACCCCCGAGTGCAGCCGCGACCACACTTGCCAGGATGAAACGGCAACAAGTCATGGAGGCGGCTGGTGAGAAATTTGCGCCCACGCAAAAATTACAAAATACCGTGAAGTTCCACCCAACCCAACCCAAACCTCACTCAAATCGAGACAGACGCAGAAGAGCGGGAAGCGGGCGCCGTAGACACACAAACAAACCATAGATACACTCAAAAGTTAAACCGGAGTCAACACCAAGTGCACCCACGAGCCAGGAAATTTTTCCAACTCCCCTCCCTTGGCCCAACCCCACGCTACATATTCTCGTATGTATTGAGCTGACAGCAGATTGCTCTGCTCGAGAACTCTCAACCCAACTGGTTTGTGCAGCAACTGCACGCGTTTACAGGGGCAGTGACATGAAGGGACAGGATATTGCACCTGGCAGCCTATGGTGTACTCGCAATTGAACTTCGATAAGAGCAACCAAGCTGATGGCGAGCAAGTCTGTATCAATGCGCATCCACGAGCATGAACCCTCCAAACTCATCGCGCAGGACAAACACACGGATACACACATCAGATGGAGAGGAAGAGTACTGGTGGTTTGCACAGAGGTTGGACGTGGGGCTCACACATGTTTGGCTGTCGCGGTAGGTCCGAAGCGGTCGGTGATCACTTCTTCACCCCTTTGACTCGAGAACCCAATGCGTCGAAGGAACGGTCTTCAGTTTCCCACATCCGTCGCGTTTTCCGCGTTTGCCACTGCCACGGGGCTAAACGAAGAGTACAGGAGCCTGGGCAGTACCGCCACGCGTGTACTAATTTATTCAGCCGGAATCTATAGCAATGCACTGCTGTGCTGTGAGATCCACGCGAGCAGCTGGACAGTTGGTGAGCCAGAATTTCTTCAATTTTGTGCAGTGATCCCCTAGAGGGGTGATGAAATACCGTATTTGGTCACCCCCTACTCCGCTCACCCTTTCTCTGGGAAACACTAGGATACCCACGGATACGGTTGTGGATGATGCGGATGGAGTGACATAGGCAGAAAACTACACACCAGCGGTCACTGGCAGATTTGTATTGAGCGCTTTGGCGGTCTTGTATAGTCCGTAACTTGCATGTGGAATGTACCCACCCTAGGATTCGGACTGGACCCAGCGAGGTCAAGTCTGACCAGGGCTTTTGCGTACTGGATATTTGTTCGTTTTCCGCACGGGTGGGTCGATATTGTGACAGTTCCAGTGGAGTATCTGTTATAGCAGTGCACTCACTACTGCGTGCATGCCTTTTACTGTCTAGAACTATCCATTTAAGCACGAGTTCCCGCAGACACATCTGGCCGCTAGACTCAACTCGACGAATCCTATTGGGCCATTGTGCATGCCACGACCACTCGAGAGCTAAGACTGACCAAGGTGAGTACTGCTCAGCTGCTCAGAGTGGACATTCAGCGATTCCTCGCAGAGCGGTCTGTCCTACATGCCCCCAACAAGCAGCAAAAGCACCAACACCAACACCACCACCACCAAGTACTCCTCCTCAAACTTTAAACGCACATGGTCCCTGATCTTCATCTATCTCTTGCTGACCAGCTCATTCACAGTAACCATCCGCGCCACTAGTGTTGTGGGAAGATTCACACAGCCCACCCCACCCTCGCTGCGGAACAATGCAGGGATTGCCACCGGTAACCCTGGGAGTAGCAATGCTGGTGGTAGTGCAAGCGGCTCCTCGAACACCCAGCCCGCCCTCACTCCCTCACAAAGCATCCCACCTGGATACAACGCAGCAGTAGACACCACGGGTGCTTATGTAGTCCTCTGGAGGCTCTCTCGAGGCATGCGCGATGGACCTGGAACCTTTACTTTAGACGCAATGGTTTTCCTATCCAATGCCTTCCGCGGTGGTAGGCTGCCCCAACTTAACGAACGCATTCAGATCAGAGCGGCAGATGTGACTTACAAGTACGTTCGACGTGTCACCAACGCGACCCATCTCTCACTTGAAGGCTTTCTCGCGAACAGTTCGTCTGTCGAGGACCCTCTCGAGACCAACGCCACACACCCGCACCTCGTCATGAACGTACAGAGAACAATCGCCATGACCAGTGTGAGCCCTGTGGCATTCCAAGTACCAGTGTTGCAGCTGCCGAAAGAAGTGACAGCTGTCCAGTTTCTCTTTTCGATGCAGCTGTTGGTCCGAAGCAATGATGCAATCTCCGGGACGAATCCGAACATACCTCCAGGTCTCCGTCTTGTTCCTATCACGACATTCCAGTGGGGCGTCCAGATTCTGTCCCTCGTACTGACACGCTTCGATGAGGGTGTCACAGCAACGGGCAACGCGATCTCGAGCGCGGAAATGGATGGGTACTTTGACCTACCTATCAATCCTGACGAGAATGAGGCCGGAGACCTGTATCCCGCTTCGCCCATCCAAGACGAGGGGGACTTCGTTCATCAAGTCTACATTCATGGGCCGGTTGCGACATTCTATGCGCGCGAAACGTTTCAAGCCACTGCCAATTCACAGGCGTTCTTTTCGCCTTCCCTCGCGCGAGCAGGACCGCACCTTAATGTATCAAGAGCGGTGTTTGTACCGCCAAGGAGGCCGGAACTTCAGGCCTTTGTATTCCCACACGCTGCAACAAATACCATAGGAGACCCCACGTGTACGATCGCTTTTTGGCCCAAGAGAACTGCGTTCGCCGATCCAAGTGACAATAATCTCGCCATGGAGTGGGTTGATGTTCAGATCCAACTTCAGTTAATTCCAAAGCACGTCTTATCGGATCGGGACCGAGAGTTCATTATCACCGGTGCCTGGAATCAGCCTAGTCCAAGTACTGATACATCAAGCCCAGCGTTTACATCCATTCATCCCGATGATGGGTCTTCGAGCAGTATTACGAATACGACAGTAGGTGATAACCTCGCGGTAGTTAACAATAATCTTAGATTGCGAGCATTGTCACTCTCAAGTCTACTACATCGCAGAGCAGGAATACGTCTACCGCGCACTCGCCGAGCTAATGGAGCTCGCCAAGATAACCCATTCAGCTCTGTTCGGCCAATCAAGCGCACAACTGCGAAAGTGACAGAGGCAGCAAAACCTCAGGCGCAGTCAGCCCTCGAAAGTTGGTTTGCGGAGAACTTTGGTGAAAGAGGTCGCAAAGTCTACTTGTCGAGGAGCAACCTTACAGCTGAAAGTTCAAAGGCACGAGTGGTGAAAAACCAAGCCATGAATCGAAAGCCCTCCAGAGCTTCGCCACCTACGAAGCAGAAGAGCGTCGTTGTATCTCAAGTACGCCCTTCGGAAACCTGTTTATTCGAAACCGCCCAAGAGGTAGTAGAGCCCATAGAGGAGCCGTCAAATCAAGACAACTCAGGAACCGCAGAGGCCGTGCAAAACCTCGTGGATGACAGACCTAGCATTTGGCATCAAATATTGAGTGCCATGAAAGAAATCCACTACGAACCCATGCTGCTGCAAACGCCACCCTTACCTCGGAAGCTTCGCCGATTACGAACGGCTGCAGAACAGGACGTAGGAGACAGGCTCACGCATTTCAGCCGAAACCCTCAAGACGCCCAACCCAGGAAGGCAGGTACATTCTCTCAGGACGAGCCAGATATCGCAAGGGAACGGTATAAACGAGGGCGTACGACCAAAGCACCTAAGAGAATCAGAGGTAGATCAAAGCGTAAACAGCAGCGCTCAAAAGTGGCGCGAACAACATCTGTCGACGAACTTAAACGCCGCTATCATGTTTTCCCAGTTGAGAGTCAGGCGGCTGGTTTGCTTGGCAAAGTCTTCCTTGTCTTCACGAGTGAGCCGATGGTTTCTGAGGCTCATGAGCCGAAACTCCAGGTCAAACACAACTCCCTCAAAGGTGCAGCGTCCCACCACACTCCTGCAAAAGAATCGCCACGCGCGATAATTTGGCCAAAGGATGTGCCCCTTCCAAAAGCTGGCCCAGCGGGTTACTTTCAAAATCTCACCAAGGACCAAACCGACAAAGTCGTGGACATTTGGACCGCCACATTACTTGATGATCTGAAGCAACGACGAAAGAATGATAATGAGCCACTGGCCGAGGCGAAACGTGCACCAAAGACTAGGTCGAGCAAAGTTGCTGCCTCTCGTCCAGCAGCTGCTCAGGATGAATTCAGGCACTTCTTCCCTTCGCAACAGGAGATAGACTGGCATCGAGGCGAAACACAGCGACGGCTTGTCAGAACTCAACGCCAATTAACCCCCGTAAATCGGGAGATCCAAACTATGATGTCATCACTTCTAGCCATGAGTGCAGATCATGCTAGTGAAAAGTCGTCAGGTGGCGTTTCTCACAAGCTGTGGAGGGCATTGTATACACTTAATATATTGGCCGACAGGCAGCTTCGATCAACCCCTGGCAGAGCGAAGCGGCATACATACGTGCTGAGCGAGGAAGAACGAAGGGCTCAAATTCGTTTCCGCGATGCAAAGCATATGCGGAGGACGTGGCGGTTGCTACAGGCCGTGCGAAACACACATGCCATGATGCGAGACACACTTCGGTACATGGACGTGGGCAAACTGACTCGACAGTCGACCCCCATGCTCGTCGATGGGTTTGGAGTGCATTCCCTTCCTCCTCGCCTGGGCACATCCACTGAACTAATTCGTATTGGCACTCAAGCAATGAAAGCTCCAAGCAAGTCGCCGGTCCTGACAAGAAGGATGCGTTTGCACGCCATCGAGCCGATGAATTCAGTCGCCCCAAATCCAAACGATCTTGTTATCGGGCCATGGTTTGATGGTGACGGTCTTGTCGATAACCCCAACAGTCAACAAACCGGAAATAGTGAATTTGACGGGACATTAGTTGATGGACCTTGGTTCAATGGAGATGGGTTGGTTGAGGAGGTCACAGGTGAGTCTCAACAAGTAGAACAACCTCCAGCTGATTCGACTCTCCCAGAAGATGATAGCTCAAACCAAGGTCCGGTAGAGCAGCCTCCTGTAGAGCAGCCACCGTCGCACCCAATGGAAGAACAGTCTCCGTCGTCACCAGAGGAGCCGTCCCCTGAGCAGCCACCAGGAGAGAATGATATGAGACAACAACCTCCAGCAGAACAGCCCCCAGTCGAGCAGCTGCCACCGGAACAGCCGCCATCGGAACAGCCGCCATCAGAACAGCCCCCATCGGAACAGCCCCCATCGGAACAGCCCCCATCGGAACAGCCCCCATCGGAACAGCCTCCAATCGAGGAGCCGCCGATGGAGCAACCATCTATAGAGCGTCCGCAAGAAGAACAACCTGCGGCAGAGCATCCTCTAGAAGATCAGCCATCAACAGATTCGCCATCTGACTCACCCATAGATGTGAGCTCTCCCTCAGAAGATCAGGCGCCTCCCCCAACATCTCCCTCAGGTAATGCTGAAGATCCCCTGCCTTCAGATGCGTCTGAGCCAGCGCCTATTACACCTGTCCCATCCGATGTCGAAGTCCCTCCAACGACTCCTGAAGTGCCCGATCTACCGGCATTGCCAGACATTCCAGGAATTCCTTCGCCACCCACCTTCAACCCCTTGCCACCTTCTGACCCTACGACTAGCCCTACGATACCACTTCCAAACCTCCCAACAAATGGGTCGCTGTCAGACATCCCTGTAATTGGAGACATCATTGACGCGATACTCGGCAACGATTCAGACGATGGACAATCGAACTCAACGACGAACTCTACGGCAGGTCCTTCTCCGGTGGGGAATGTGACGAATACGAACGCGACAGTGACATTGAACACTGTTGTAAATAACACACTGCCAAACGTCGCAACTCTGCGGGTGGATCGATCCTTGCCAATCAAGCGATTTATGATGGCCCAAGCACAGCCTGTGAATTCAGGCACGACTTCATCTGGAAATGGTGCCTCCGTACCCCCCGTCACCCCCCCAAGTTTCCTCGATCTCCATATAGTGGTGCTCCGTCAGCCAGATCCTTCAAGAGCTAGTGTCCCCTTCGCGGCAAAGGAGCGGACATTCCACGTCGCTGGCAGTTCGGATGATGTGAGAGAGGGGAATAGCAGCTCTCAAGCTGAGGACGCTGACGAAGAGTATGAGGTTCATCTACTATCAGAGGGATTGGACTTGGACGACCCGGAATTGATATCCGAACTAGAACTTGCAATTGACCAATTCGCATCTGACCCATCAGGAGAGTTTAATGCTCGGATCCCATCCTCGTCCAGCTCCCACACCACGCATAGAACCTCCGATCCCCAAGCAGCTCACGCGGCTTCTCGACCTGTGAGGCCACTCGGAACTGATTCCTCCTCAACGTCGTCATCTCTTCAAGCCCAGCTGACGTCACCCGAGCTCGCAGAGTTAGCCAGGTCACCTGACTATATGGTCGTCGTGTTCTACCAGTTCATTTATCAACCGCCTCGATCTTCGAACTCTATGAGTGCTGTACCTGCCGTGCTGGCACCCTGGAGGCATTTCATTCTACCACTGCCACCAGTGGAGATGACTCGACCGGCCAGTTCACTCCCGCAATCTACGTTAACTAGAGCACCAACTCCGATTGACACCGAGCCGCCCCTACCTACATTAGTCCCTCGAGGCCCGGGCCTTTGGGAGCTTGAACTGCCAACCGTGGCTGACAATACTAGGCCTCCGCCAAGGCCCAGGCCACCATCGCCACCTCGAAACAGAACATCGCCAAGTCAGCCTAGCCAACCCGGCGGATCAGACACGCCACCAACACCAGGGGGTTCGTCGGACTCAGCTTCTCCGTCGCCAACCAACACAACTTCGGGCACCGTTCCGACTTCTAACACTACGGTGCCAACTGGCAGTAGTGATGAGAATGTGTTGTTGAACGTTCTTGGAACGCCTCTCGAGGCATCGCCATTCGTATCAGTAGGCTGGAATCTGACGTGGTTTTTGACCGAGTATAAGCCAGATTCACCCTACCTCTACCGTCATGATGTCATACCATCGATAATGGACCCTGCCGCACACCCAGAAGAGCTAAGTGCGTTGAATGTTGAGGCACCTAACCTTCTTGCGCAGACTCAGCGCTCCATGCTCTACCACGTCACTTTCATTCCTGGATTCCTCATTGAAGAGACTGCGGAGTTCCTGGATGCCAAAATCACCATGTGGATTAACCGGGAGCTTATCGGTGAATATTCGATGAAACGCCTCGACGCCTCTCCGGGTAATCGTCAATCACCCCTGGGTTATTACCACCCTTATCTCGGAGTGCGATACGTCTCCCCTGCCGTGCTGTTGTATCCCAATGATATTTTAGCCTACAGCTTCGAGTTCCGAATCCGCCCATTGCCGCAGATGACACCAGCGAACCGAACTCGAGTCTGGTCAGAAGGAGATGTTTGGGGCGTGCGCCGTGTGCGAACTCCTTCTTTCCCATGGCCAGGACCACGATCATTCGTTCAAGGTGTCGCCCCGCTGAGTACAGTAAGCCCCGACCCCGCAGAACTCCGCACAGCGCCGACGTACCAAGTTGTAGTCAAGGTCCGTCCAGGGATTCCAGCAAAGCGAATGTCACTTCATTTTGTGCGTGGTCGCAAGAGTGCTGAGAATGGAGGGCTATTGGGATTACCACCCATCGACAGTTGGATTTGTCACGTCGCTGAGACCCCTGTAGTCACTGGTCCAGCCGTACCCGATCAAATCGATGAAGGTGAGGAGTCGAGTGGTTACACAATCTATGATAAGCTGGCACAGCTCACAGTACAGAAACCTCAAGAGCAACGGCCGACTGCCGTAGCTAAACTGCCTCTGCGATCCATGCATAACATTTGGATGCGCAAGATCCTCCTTCCCATGGTGATCTTCTCTGAGATTCCCTTAGCAGCGTCGAACGCGGTTGTATCAACACAACCAGTTCATATGCAGTCACTTGTTCCCGTTGAGTTTGGAGGTTCGTTGAGAAGTCCCATCGCGGATGTTTCACGATCCTTCATTCTAGCGGTCGTTGAGCACTCCCTCGAGTTCCTTCCATACATTCTTGAGGAGTGGTGGTACTTTGATGGTCTTGCCAACTCGTCTGTACTTGCGGTGTTTGAGGCGGGTACAACAGATGCGTTCTCAAGGCGCACGCCCTTCCCGGATCCTGACCCGGGACTACCATTGCGTGCCGCGCCAGATGAGGACATCTTATTATACTCGATCACTGTCTGGCCGAAAAATGAGCCAGAACGTGAGTTCATCTCGCCAACCCTAATTTATTCTCCCGATTCTTACCCGACAACCGGAAAGGCACTAGGTTTCCTTCAGACATATCCGGCTGTCCATAGATGCTTCTAGACCGCATCGAGATCAATGAGACGTTCACATTCGCTTTAATACACAATCAACATAACACTCCTAGAAGAGTCCTCAACACTGAACAACCCTAGTCTTGGTAATTTTCCAGACTGCAACAGGTCATGCAGCCTAAGTGGTTGCTTATATAAGTAGAGGTGTTACTGGCAAATATATATGTCGCAGAAAATAACCCATTAACAACTGGCATAGCTCTTCCCGCCGGAGCAAAATCAGTCACACCCCTTCACTCTCAGCAAGTTGCACGTCCTGAAATCGAAAAAAATGAAGACCTTATCCACCCTGGTTCGGGCTAGGGGGTGTTGAAAAAGGCGGGATTGAAGATTCATTAAGTATCATTTTGACGAGGTTCCCGTAAGTGCATCGCGTAAAATGTACAGTCATCTTCTAAAGAGCTCGAAGACGCTTCTTAAGGCGTGCGCAACGGGCGTGAAGGCCCTCGCACAACCTGCCAAATCGAACTTTTTCCAATCCGCTACTTTGCGCGACTCGTCCATGTGCTTGGTGGTGCGCGGTTTCTCGAGTGGGGCGGGCGCAGGTAAGAAGACGCAGTACGTTGAGGAAGGCGAGGAGTATGTTGAGCCCAAGCGCGGTGTAATTGAGAACACACTCATCAATGCATCTGTCATTATCGAGCGAACTCCCGTCTGCTTCCCGGATCCCGAGCCCTGGATGGAGCAGTTAAGCGAGTTCAAGCACCACCAGCAGCTCCGCGAGGCCAACCCACTGCCCAAGGACGTTGTTGCGGGTCTCCGAAGCAAGTTCCGTGATGATGAGCGTGTCGAGACCTTCGTTCCCAACCCACGAATAACCGAGGACGACCTCAAGAACGACCGCAAGTCGCTCTACCGTGCCTTGCCCGAGCCCCTGTATCTGATTGTCAAGGTGCGACAGACTGAAGACAAGACGTTGCCCCGCGAGATCTGGCGATTCCCCACGGCCGAGTGGCGTGAGGGCGAGACTATTCGCTCCGCCGCAGAGCGCACTATCTTCTACCACGCTGGTGAGGCCTTGCAGTACTACATGTTGGGCAACGCACCAATTTGCCACCACGTCTACACTCCCTCCGCGGAGTTGAAGAAGGAGTTCCCCAACGCTACACAGGTTAAGGTAGGTTACGTTTCCTATTGTGCAACTTGCTTTCGAACTGCGCTCCAAGGTTTGCGTCCCAACTTTGCTTGCACTTTTTTGTCTAAGCGTAGCCATCATGCTTGCACTTGCACTTACGCTTGCATGTTTTCACGATCTGCTCGGCTCCCTATATAGAACTTTTACATGCACGCACTCTATCTCGCTGGCAAGTTCGATCTCGAAGAGGACTCGGACGTCCTGGACTACGCATGGGTCCGAAAGTCCGAGCTGAAGGAATACTTCACCACTCCTCTCACGGCACCCATGATTGAGTTGGCTGAACGCTCGCTGTACTACTAACGTGAAGATTTTTCCGTGTTTACTCCACAACTTGATCCCATCATAGGTTTCCACTCCCACTTTTCGATGTATTATTTACCCCTTAGTTAAGCCCATCCTCACTTCACATCACCTTCACAATCGTAGTCGGTACGAACGAGCAGCTTCCACCCAATCGACACCGAACTCGAGTCAGCCACATTCAACTCCCATTCAAGAATTGAACAAGTAGAACGCAGCAAGCGCTGCGCTTGCGTTGCCAGCAGCTGCTTGCAACGCAGATATCGTTACAATTAGATAGAAGACAGAGTGCCGATCGGCTTTTCGCTCAGACAGGCAGATCCCCTCGTCTCGTCAATCACAAGGCAAGCCGGCTCGCCGGTTAGCCAGCAGTCACTTACCTTACTTCGTTCGTGTATACGTACATCCATCCGGTCCATGGCATCATCTAGGCCGGAGTGTGTTATAGGTAACCCAGCATCAATTGAGAGTCCAACTCATCATACATACACGTTCCGCTCTTACACCTTGTTTTCCACTTGTGCTCTGCCCTGCCAGGACCTCCCTCCTACCACGTAGGTGACGAACCTTGCTGAGGTCCGTGAAATCACTTCCTCTCGTTCTATTTTGTCCGGATGCGGCTAAAATAGGATCAAGGAATTGCATCTCCATCGTGTGTGGAAACAGGGTTTGCAGCAGTGGTGTGCTATATAAACCAATGAAATGAGTATATTTTACCTGTAGGGATCGATTGGCCACCGTCTATCCCCGAACAAATCACGATATACCCTTCATTTAACGCCTTCTTTGCGTTGTCAGCCAGGTTGACTTCAAAACTCAATGGTTTTGTCTTGAATTGGACGCTATGCGCATTTGAACATCGTCGTATAGAACCCCACTTCCACACGACACGACGACTAGAGCCAGATCCGCCCCGCTGAGTAGTCACATCCAGCTCAGCCGTGCGGATTTCGTTGCGTTCAGGCCTCATTCAAGGCCGTTCCGAGCGCCTTGGGGTACAGGGTAGGTCCAGTACAGGTGTGCGTTGAGTCGTGCATCGTGGAGTATTTAGGTAGATACCACCATGATAGGCAATCCTGGCACGCCGGGAGCGCCACTGTACTCATCCGCGACTATATCGAACGGAAACACAACTATTCTGCCGTCTCCCAATGGCTCGCCCTCGTCCTCGTTTTTCTCGACGCTTTCGGGACAGGGCCTCAAGCTAAAGTGCACCGCCACCGTAGCATTCTTTGTTGTGGCCATTATCTACATTATTGTTAGCCTCACCTCGTCTGATCTAACGCCCTACACAGCGTTCATTACACATGTCCAAACCCTTGGAGGTGCTTCGTCATCGGGTGCCAAGGGCACAACGAAGGCGGAACCACTTGATAGCACACATAGTATCGACGAAACAATTCCCAAGTCCGCATCGGGCCTTCCGCTTGCGAACTATGCCATTGTAATTGATGCAGGAAGCAGTGGCTCGCGTTTGTATGTCTATCAGTATAAACTTCCCGAGCTACTGTCGATCAAGAATGGTAAAGATCGACTCGGCAACCCATCGCGTCCACCTACCGATCCTACTGCAGACCTCCTCCATGTTGCCCTAGCCGTCGATAGTCAAGGTCGTCCCGTTATCAAGAAACACGAGACCGGACTGAGTGCATATGCAGACCACCCAGGAGAAGTGTTCTCTGCAATCAAGCCTCTCTTGGATTTCGCGCGGTCACACATCCCGCCACAGCTCTACTCGAGAACACCCATCTACGTGCTGGCTACAGCCGGGCTGCGATTGATTCCCGTCGAGAAGAAGGATGCTATTCTTGCGACACTCCGCATGCACTTGAAGCTCGAGAGTGATGCTGGCGGTTTCTTGTTTGAGAAGGACGATCATGCGACAGTGATCACCGGTGAGCAGGAGGGTCTCTATGGCTGGATTGCCCTTAACTACGTCCTGAATCGATTCGGCGATCTCAACAGCACATATGCTTCGGGCGGTCTGGATCCCCACACATACACAATCCTGCCACCCAAGCCAGCTCACCCCTGGTATTCACCATTGCCACAGTCGCCCGCAGAGCTCACGCCGCCTCGCACAGTCGGTCTTGTTGAGCTAGGTGGAGGTTCCGCCCAGATTGCTTTTGAGGCTGATGATGAGCTTGAGGACCCCGACCAAGGTCCAGTCTCACATCCAGAAGAGTTTGTCTTCCATTTGGATTTAGACCTCACACGCTGTGGTCCCGCAGTTGAAAAGTACTCAAAGTCCGAGTACTACAAGCGAAGAAGGGGTGCGACGGCCTCGGCCCAAGAAGGGCGTGCAGCGGAAGTGTCTGCAGCGGTGACGCCAGGTTCAGAGAGTAAGGCCCTAACAAAGGTGCCACCCTCGCGAGTCCGAATTGAGCAACAGCGCGGAAAGGGTCTTGGCGTTGGCGGTCACGTATATAATATTTATTCGGCGTCTTTCCTTGGCTACGGTGCGAACTCAGCTCGCTCACGTTACGTGCAGACACTGATCGAGACACGACAGCGTCTCTTGGAGAATAATTTGTATAATGGACCACCGGGTATGGACAAAGTCATTCTTGACGGCTGTCTGTTGAAACATCAACGTCAAATTGTCAGTCTAAAGAACACGTGGGGCAAGTCACTCCCACCAGCTAAGAAGGGAAGCCCTACTCCGGCACCCGATGCTACGACGATTCATCTTGAGCCAGGTGAGTTCCTCCTTGAAGGATCTGGTCAGTTCGATGAGTGCAGAAAGGGCTTGGTTGCTATTTTGGATAAGGAACTTCCCTGCCCTTACCGCTGCCCGTTCGGAGGCAAATATCAGCCAGTGCTGTCGAGGCAAATCCTGTCGCAGCAGTTCTACGCCTTTTCCGAGTACTGGTATACCACTCGAGACGTCTTGGGCTTGGATCCAGGCTCATTCACCAGCGAGAAGTTCCTTCAGGTTTCTCATGAGTTATGCTCCGCTGAGCAGAGTGACTTCCATGATGTTTATGAAAATTTCAAGAAAGGCAAGTATGCCGCCAATGCGAATGAGGACCGTATCCGACAGCAGTGCTTCAAATCGGCTTGGCTCGATGCGATTCTGTTCCAAGGTCATGAATTCCCACGAGATCTCAGCCCAGCCTCCATTCTCCCTATTAGTTCCATTGAGGGTACAGAGATTCAATGGACCCTTGGTGCCCTCATTGCCCTCACAACGGAGAAGCTAAAACGCGACCCCGCGCTGTGTCGACGAATGGCCACCCAAGACGGTCTCTCGGATGTTCGTCTCAAGATTGCATCTGAAATGCTAAATCAAAAAGATGGCATCGACGCGAATGCAGCGTTGCCTCCTACACTAGTTGATCCATCCCATGGTGACACTTCAGGCTCCTCAGGCTCGGGCGCACCTAAGCCAGACTTGAATAGTGCACGATATGCCAAACGAGGCTACGCACCTGAAGGAACAAGCCAGGTGTACACCGAAGCGCAGATGAAATCCTTGGAGATGGCACTAAACGAGCGACGCAAGGGTCTTATCAAGCGTCTCATCGAGTTCATGGCTTCGCTTGTAACACCATCGGATACTACAAGCGCGCCGACTTCAACGGTTTCAGGAAAGCAACCTGCTGTTGTAGCTAAGCCTGCTGGATCTACCGTTACAAATGATGGTTATGTTGTAGTTCTAAACGGAGGAGAAACCGTGTCGGTCTGGTTGTGGGTCATCGTTCTTGGTCTCGTTATAGTAGCAGCTCGTTTGAGCTATCTGTTAGCATCAGGACCTCTTGATACCTTATCGATGTCGACCGCGGCTTCACGTTTGCTGGGAGGCTCAGGACAGCTCCCTCCTAGGTCCTCATCCTCCTCCGATGCAGTCCCGCTATACACTCGAACCTCGCGGTCTCTCCTCGCAACACCTGATCCTGCACTTTACAGCACAGCTGATCAGTCCACTTCACTCATTTAAGGAATTTTATGACAGCTAACTCACTGCTAAGAGCAATGTTTCCATCTTCCAAGAGTTGTACATTTTATCCAACGAATAGAGTAGCAGAGTAGCTTGACTTTGCGGCCTCAAAGGCATCTCAATACAGACCAACTACGTTTATGAACGAAACAATGGGCGTGCAACCATTATGATAGCACGATGCGACTATGAACTAACCTTAGCAATGCAAACAACTATGTACATGTCGTTATCATTGTCGCGACTGGAGACGATCCTGGTGCTGGGTGATGAACTCTAGCAGAGCCTGGTAGTAAGGCGCACCTCCTTGGTAAAACGTGGTGTTGTGCTTTCCTCCAGCCACCTGGTGAATTGCCTTTGGGGTAGAGGCTGGAACACTATCATAAAGCTTAGTCATGTGTTCGGGAGGGACCAGCTCATCCGCCAATCCTGAGAGGAAGAGCACGGGGACGTCCAATTTCTTCACAACGGATGCTGAGGGCCACTGCGACGTTAGGAAGCCCTTAAGGATAAAGCGAATAACCCCAGCAACCACCGGCCAGCGGGATGGATGAGATGCAGTAATGCGTGCTGCAATCGAGAGGACCATCTCAGCGATACTCGTGAAGGTATTTTCGACCATGATGCCCGCGATCTCGTCAGCGCGCTCACTTGCGAGCCAGAAGGTGACGGCACCGCCCAGGGATCGACCCAAAATGAAAATACGTGTGGGATCGATGCCCTGAAGACCACGTAAAAAGTCAAAGGAGGCAATGGCATCCGTCTTTAAACCATCCTCTGAGGGGAATCCTCCCGAGTTACCATATCCTCGGTAGTCGACGACAAACACGTTTACGTTGAGTGAGCGATACATCTGTCGGGAGTTTACAAGGACGTAGCCGATATTGCCTGCGTTTCCGTGGAAGTGCAGGATCGTACTGCATTTCTCACGATTGGGCTGGGGCATGAGCCAGGCATGCAGTAAGACTCCGTCCTCTGTACGAATCCAGTATTCTTCGAAAGGAAGTTTCTGTTCAGCAGGTGACTTGCAACCGTGGAAGTTGCGCGCTATGAGGCGCTGATGCTCGGGCTGATCTGGACGAGCATTGACATAAAGCAGACGCCCCTGGTTCCACCAAATGAGGAACACAACGATAAATACACTCCACGCGATGAAGGCGAAGATCGCACGGATGGTTGTCCAGAGCCAGATGAAGAATAGATTGTAGGCATCGCTTGAGGCGATTTCAGCCACCATTTGACTGATCAAGACGAATGCAAGACCATGATCCTTGGAGTTATTCGCCTTCATGGGCTTTCCTGACGCAGCCTGGGCCTGACTCTGGCTCATACTCACTGCCGCCGTAGTTGCATCGACCGCAGTGGACTGCTTGGCCTGAGAGGTTGAAGCAGTGTGAGCTTGAGCTTTGGTCTCGGCTTTGGTCTCGGCTTTGGTCTCGACTTTAGTCTTTGCCTCGGTATGCGTAGCTGCAGCTGCCTCAGCATGCGTCTGAGACTGCGTCTCAGTCCCGGCCTCAGCCTCAGCGTCCGCCTCAGCCTCGGCATCAGCCTCAGTCTCTGCCTCGGCCTGAGAGTGCGATTCGGCCTCGGTTTCTGCCTCGGCGTCCGCCTCAGCATCAGCCACAGTGTAAGTTTCGGCCTCAGCTTCGGCTTTGGTGCCGGCTTGCGACTTGGTGCTAGCAGCGTTATTTGTTTTAGCACTTGTTTCAAGTGTTGACGATGACGTATGTCCTTGAGTCGACTGGCTCTTGGTCTCAGCCGCAGTTTGGTGAGCTGTCTGCGTTTGAGCGTGGTTCTCAGCGCGAGTCTTTGCCTCCAATCCGAGCGTGGTTTGCACCTGCAGCTGTGCGTCGTTCTCAACGCCTTGCCTCGCTAGGGCCCCTGCAGTCGCGAGTTGAGCCGTTCTGGCCATGTTTCCGAGGCGCGAAACGGTACGAGACGCGACCGCACCTCGGAGAGCGCACAGGACTAGGGCGAGTCCAACAAGACAAATGACGCGGAGAGCGAGTCCCCGAGTGCGGGTGTAGTAATGGCTCATTTCGATGAGGTACCTAGAGTCTTTGAAAGGAAGTCAAAGGCTGTGGACCTCTTTGGGCGCAATTTTCTCCCCAGGCGAGGGAACTTGTGCAATAATTCCAAAACAGGACGATTCTCCGTAGGGTCGGATATGAAAATAGTAGCTTTACGTCCTGTTTGCAGTTGGAAACCTACCCAAATCGACTATCGAAACAATGTACTCCAGCTGCAGATTTTCTATCCGTCCTGGCCTGAATTCCGGTTCTCCGCATCGAACGCCAAGTACGCTGGATAGGCGCAACACCGTGACTGCTCACTCGTGCAGCTCGTGCAGCACAAGTGATTCGATTGACAGGCCCGTCCAGCCCACTTGGAGCTGATTTTCGTGCCCTGACACTCCCTCCGCACATGTAGATCCTTTCACAGAATACCACATGTCCGAAGATCTGATCGAGAAGTCGAAGCGTCTCGCTGCGTACGCCGCCGTGGACGAGTTCGTTAAGGACGGTATGGTCGTGGGTGTGGGTAGCGGCTCGACTGTAGTCTATGCCGTTGAGCGCATTGTCGAGCGCGTCAAGACCGAAGGCCTTAAGCTTCGCTGCATCCCCTCCTCATTCCAGGCTGAACAGTTGATCCGCGAGGGTGGTCTGCAGCTCGAGAGCCTGCAGAACGAGACCAAGATCGACGTGTGCATCGACGGTGCTGACGAGGTCGATGAGCATCTCAACCTCATCAAGGGCGGTGGCGGTTGCCATGTTCAGGAGAAGATCATCGCTTCTTGCGCCAGTAAGCTTGTTATCATTGCTGACTACCGCAAGGCGTCCAAGACGCTCGGTACGGCATGGCGCAAGGGTGTTCCACTTGAAGTCATCCCCTGCGCACTCAACTCGGTCATGCAGAAGCTTACGGCAATGGGCGGCAAGCCTGTGCTCAGAATGGGTGGCAGCAGCAAGGCTGGACCAGCCGTTTCGGACAATGGCAACTTACTCGTGGATGTGGACTTTGGTGCAATCGCCGAACCTGCGGCACTCCACTCCAAGCTCCTTCACATCCCAGGCGTTGTTGATTCGGGCATCTTCGCTGGCATGGCCTGCAAGGCTTTCTTCGGCCAGGCTGATGGCACGGTGACCACTCGCGAGAATCCTGAGAACGTTCCTTTTAGGGTGTAAGCATGCGCGGGATGTCGCGTTACAAGCATGACGCGCGCCATATTCGTTCTTCATTGTCAACACGGTTCATTACATCTAGCATGGTGCTCCTTCCCTTTTCTAACTTATTCTAGCCCTGGTCGACTCAACCTGAGTGTCTTCATGTTGCACGTTGCCAGGATCTCTGTCTGTTCAGTAGTCCATTAACCACATTAATCCAGTAATATAACACTCCAGTGTATTTCAATGTACATGGTTTAAATGAGCCCGTACTTGCGCGCCTCGGCCTCGTCCACAATCACCACGTCATCGTCAACATCATCACCTTCGTCATCGAGCTCGTCGACATGCGGTGCAGGTTTGCTGGTTGTAGTGGAGGCTTGCGACCAACCCGGGCGCACAGCCAGCTCCTTCTGAAAGTTGTGAACGGCAACGTAGGCTCGTAACCACTGTGCCCTTAATCGCTTGTCCCATTCACTTCGTTCCTTCGATTCGTGGGAATCATCATCGCTCTGCTTGGCGCTTCTTGTCCATTCTTCATTGTGTGCCTTGTAGGCTTCTGCGAACAGCTTCACGAGGCTCTTGAGCGCGGGTCTGAAGAAGGATTCCTTCCCTAGCTCGTCAATAAACATATCCTTTGGTAACTGCTTTGTGATCTGAACAGTCAAAGTTTCAACGAAACTCACGTAGAGAGATAGGAACTTGACTGCAACTTCAGGTGAACCCGACTCACATCCGAAGCGAGAATGTATCCTGCCACGCAGGGTCGCCAAATATTCGTCAATCGCTTGAACACTTGTCAGCTTATCCCATGCTGCAGCCCAGCTTTTCGCCGTTGAGTCCCGATGAAGGTCTTCCCTCGGTTTGAGTTCTGTAGCAAAGTATCGGTCATAAGTCCCCACCGTAAGATAAGGATCCAATAGACGTTCCGCATTCGCGACCGCATCAATTATCCTTGACCAGACTTCGTACGCGAGGTAGCTCTGGCCAATAAGCATGTCACTGAAACTGAGTTGAAGCTCCTGAACAATCATTCCTTCGACCGGCAGCTGCGCATTGTCTTGCAATCGCGAGTATCGCGCACTGACTTCGTCTATCCACTCCAGCGCACTCACGGTCCTATCTAAAGTAAGCCTTGTAATGGCATCGGGTTGACACGCTACCGGGACTCTGGGAAGATGCAGCAGGGTCAAGCGCAGGTCACCAACGACTTGTGATTCGACAGACTTGCTCTCGTTGCTCGAAGTTGAGCTGCTCGATGCATCATCGTAAGGCTCGAGCATAGCCAAACGTTCAGCGCGGTCGAATCGAGTTTCGCGACGCGTGTTAGTAGTTGAATCTCGACCTGTCTTAGCCTCCGCAAGGCGTTGTTCGGAGCTTGTGTCATCTGCCTTCATTCTTGATGGGTCTTCGAGTCGCGGGGCACACTCCAAAAATACACTGAGCGTGACTTGGCCAACCAGACTAAACCACTCGTTGAAGGCATCCAATGGGTATGCACCTAGGTGAGCATCGAGCTGCATCTTCCTGGCAGCTTCTGCGATCCGGCGGTGCTCATCAGCTTCCTCACTCGAGTCCGCAAGCAGATGATTGATTCTGCCTTGACCTTTAGAAGTCGTCAACCTCTCTAAATACCTTGACATATACACAACCTGCTGTCGTAACATCTCATCCTGCTTCGACGTTGGCTGTGTGTCGAGCCTTGCAAGAGCAACTCGAATCCGATCCTCGATCCATTCTCGGCCTGCCCGGATCCACACACAGCTTTCTGTCTGCGGGTCCCATTTGAGTACAACGACATCCTGAGGGAACATATAGAACCAGAAGCCACGTCCAAGAGAGGCTCCACACTTCCTTCGTGATGCAGCAGCTGTGGTTGTTGGGTGGATACTTGTTTGTTCGCCCTGCGGTTTGTCTTCCTCGAGAGAGATGGTCACTCCGGACTGTTGGCCCGACGTGGCGTATACGTAGTGTAGGCCAGGGGGTACCATTTTGACGCCCATAAACTTATCGCCCACGATCCACGCTCGCATGTCGATGCCGAACTCGCTCCCGCGTGGGAGCTCCAGCACAATCACCATCCCTCCGGCCATCACGAGTTCATTTGCTTGATTCTGGGGTATATTGATCTGCATAGGTGGTTGCTCAGTCATGTAACTGAACTGTCCAGATCGATGTGAAATGTACTGTAACTCACGATTTTTGAACTTATTCTAAGACTGATCCTACCGAACTAGACAATTTACAATGTGTTATACAAGTGATGCAAACCTTCCACTCACGTTTATTATATCAGCCGAATCTCGGGATCCACCATGAGTCCAGTCGCGACATGGCATAGGCACCACTTCGGCTGCCTTATACAGGCAATGCGAACATTTATGCGCATGCAAACTCGTCCACACACTGCATATCCTTCCTGCGGGAAAAGAACATTGAGTAGGATATGTTGCCGAAACCGAGCTGTATACGTAGTGACAGAGGAAGATTTTGTGGACAATTGATGGATAATCGCATGATAACACTGATTCCATGTTTTCGCATCCGTGTACATGCTCATCCCCGCTCTAGACGTGCTTTTACCCCATCCAAAGCGATTGAGGAATCTCTCACCTGCACTGGTACTCTGGGCGATATCACGCATGAGAAAAGATCAAGTCGTAAGATAAAGCCAGCATCTCAGACAACTTGAGAAATGTATTAATTCGGCCTCGGATTTGTGCCCAGCCTCGTATCAACATCAGAAAAGGCATGTTCAACGGATCCGCTGAGCTTCGCTATGCCAAGCGTGTCGCAGCCGAGCGCTCACGGGCAGGGGGCCAGACTCGATCGGACGTGGTCGAGGAGTCGCGTAAGGCACGCCAGCGCCGCGCCGAACAGGCCATACAACTCCAAGCCGCCTGTGTTATCCAACGCGCATTCAGGAGGCACCTTGCTAGACGACAGACGTTACCCAAACTAAGAGAGTTGTTCCGGTTGACATGGCGCAAGTTACTAAAACGACTCAAAGATGCATTAGAGACGAATCTGGCGACAGCTACCGGCCACCCCCAGCCCGCTTCATCAGGGGTCACTACTTCAGGATCAGGCCCAGGTGCTGCTGCTGGAGGAAGTGCCACGGTTGTTGAACCCGAAGCCCTGGCACTTGCGAGACGGAGACAATCTGCGGACCCCAACTCAATAGACCTCTCGCGACGACGGTCGGCAGACCCTGATGCAATCCTCACTTCCCTTGCCACACGGCGGCAGTCTGCTGATCCAGACACGATCGCAGCCGCCACGACAATGCCAACAAGCGCTAAAATCCCAATCTCCCAGTCTTCGGCCAACCTAACGATCTACTCCACAACTGCGGCCACAGATAAAAACGTTCGGGTTCAACCTTCGACTCCATTACTTCAGCCCGCCCACCCGGACACAGTACCCAACAGTCCCTACCCTGAGGGAGAGCTCGAGAGCACTGTCGCACTGATCGACCAGGCCAAAGGGAATGAAGAATCGAAACGTATCGACGTACCTTCCGCTCGTATTTCACCAACAAATCGCTCTACGAGTGATGGTGGTCATGAGCTGCAGACGCCTGCTGCATCGGCGCAACAGACTAGTGCCGTGAAACTGCATCTTCCAGCCTATGCACCCTCATTGCATTCATCCTCGAGCGGCTCAGGATCTGATCCAGCCACCCTCACTCAGAGTTTCCTCACACCAGCGGAGGATTGCCGGAGATTGCTTGACAGGGCCGTAGGGCTAGTCCTGCTTATTCATTCCGTTCGAACCCATCCCTTCATCAGCAACACTGCTCAGCGAGCGTACTTGCACAAGCATAGCATTTCCAAGTCGGTAGTCGCGACTTCGGTATCACACTCTGAGTCAGGTGACACGGAGGCGCATGCGGCGACATCAGCATCAGCATCAGCATCAGCATCAGCATCAGCTCATCTACCAGACTCAGCGGGCCATTCTTCAGGAGCAAGTTCAGATTGGAGGTCTTCCTTGGCATCGAGCATCCGCAAGTATCCATTCCTTGACGAGGTAGACGACTTCCTCGTGCAGCTTTGTCTTCTTATTGTTCAAACCGTCCAGCCAGGTTACGCTGCAGCGGGCGTCAACTACTTCTTTGGAGCTCTTCCACAGTTCCACGAGTCGTTCATACGACGTTCTCAAGCGGCGCTAAAGATGATACCCAAGGATCGGGTGAAGCGAAGTCAGGAGGCTTGGTCAAAGAACCCAACGCTTCAATCTCTGTCGGATCAGTTAGTTAACCCGGTGATTCAATGGTGCCACCGAACGCGAAGACTTGTGTCCCTTGCAGTGTCGCTTTTGATCCAACTAGCACCATTCGCCGCATCTGAATTATGCCCGGCTTCTCTTCGACCAGTCTTCAGTGCAATGCTAAGCTTCGTGGTGATTACAACCGATCCATCCTCATGGAGGCTTCAATCGGCGCTCACGACATCGCGTATCCGTTGCAACATTGCGACCCTTCCCAGTGACGAGAAGGCTAAGGCAATCTGCGAGGCCTACGCCGTCCACTTATCACACATCCATTCTGGCCTCGTTCGCCGTGGAGCTTACTACGACCAACTTCACATCCTCCTGCAAACACTGCTGTACCCACACTTAACGCAGCACTATATTCCGTATGTGTTCGATCTCGACTACATGCGAGCACATGGGAGCAAAATCCCTCCTGTTGAGCAACTCGCGTCCAGTGCCCCGGCTAAGAATGTGTCAACCCTAGTTACGGCAGTCGCGTCGTTGGCTCGTATTGGTGTAGGGTATGCATGCCCGATGGAAGTGCCCATCAAACGATTTTACGAAATGTACGCTGTGCAAAACGTCGCGTCTGGGGGTGACTTTGTCGTTTTACCAGATTCAACGCGTAGTACCTCTAACCTGTATGACTTGGATATGAAGCCGCCACCTGTTACCATCCCTCCAGAAGGTATCGCAAGGGATCTAATTGATCTATCACTACAGCTCTTCGTGACACGTATTTTGATTATTCCTGCAGCAGCGCGCCTTGTTCAAAAGCATTGGTTGATGCCCGTTGCGCACCTTCGTGAGCTCGCCAATGCCGGTACTGGAGCATCGAACATGCCCACCCCACGAAGTGCATTCTCGAATTGGCGACGCCTCCTGCATGCCGTCATTTCAGAGCTGTATGACGACGACTCTGAATCTTCCCGGTTCAGCTGCGCATCCTCGATTCTGCCTTTCTCTTTTGTTCGAGACACTACTGCAGCACGTACTTTCGGTCCAAGAGGTGAGCCTATGTACTTACCATATCCAGCATTCGCTATTGATGCGCGCTTACTTCAGGCACCGCCGAACTATTCGCCTCGTGATGAAGCCAAGTCCACGACAATGCGCGCTGGTTTGTCTGGTAAGACTGCTAGAAAACCTCCCAAACTGCGAGTAATCACTCGCACACGCCAAATTCTTATGACTCCGATCAGACGCAAAGCCGTCACGCTTGACGATGCCTTGATGGAGCCAGATGCTGATTACAACATCAACGACGATGAATACCAACCACCGCCACGAGTTTCATTCTATCCAATGACTCCTCCACATTCTCGCCCAGTGGCGCGCTTTGAGGTCATGCATTGGAGGCGCTACGAAGGATTCCGAGTGGTAAACTTTCTGCTTGCGAATCTAGCCGACTTATACTCAAGGCTTCTCAGTCCGGCACGAATGAGCGTTGACATATTGAAATTAACAGCAGAAACCTTGTCCGGAGTGCTTTCCGTCTGTGACAACAGGTTTTTGTGCGGACCTGCATCCGATTTTTCAGATTCCCTGTTCCAGCGTTCGAGGTCGCAACCTACTTCCCGAACGGCTGAAGATCTCGCACTTCAGGGTTGCGTCGAGCCAGACGACGAGGAAGAGACCGAAATCGAAATGAAGTCTGCGGCCTCGACGTCATTGCAGCGGACTGCTCGCCGTGCCAGTACTACCATCAAATCGCCATCGAGAGCAAGCCAAGCCCTCGCTGCGCTCATGACACCGGAAACCAAAACAGGGCCCAAGCTGGGACCGGCATCAAGATTCGCGCTTGAGCAACTAGAATTGCTTTTCACACGAGAGTCATTAACTCCAATGCTCATTCGACCACTACCTCACCTATGGGGTGTTCCGATTAAGTGCAGTCAGAATCCCGCCGCTACTCCAATCATGGCCTCAACTGCCATCGGTAACGCGTTGTATACCGTGGTGGGCGGCGCTGATGCTGTTGTTACTATGAAGAAATTGCTTTTTACTGACGATCAGCCACCGGTGAACAACATGATTTTCAATCTCCAATCGGCAAAAGCCGCCGATTTACTCTTGATCCAATTAGGGTTCCAACGATTCACTCGCTTTTACAATGCAGAAATGCATGTGGACACCGATAAGAACTTTTACGACGATTATGGCTCAACGATATTCACCCTCATGTTACAGCTGTTAACCCAGTGTCTCAGACCAAGGTTTGCATGTACATCCACATTGCTTTTCTCAACCCCACTCTTACCTTGCTTAATCTCCTGGCTTGAGCATCACGTAGGTTGCCCCTTACTGCCACCCTCCTTGGCGAATCAATCCACACTGACTTTCGCAAGCTCGACATTGGGCCCACTGTCGCCTCCTGCTGGGTCCTCTTCCTCCTCTTCTGCCTCCACGTCTTCCGCGCCAACCAAGTGGCAGCCTAAAGATCCGGCATCAGTAATATCATATTGGTTAGCTACCTTCGGTATTTCAGTACCCATCTATACGCTCGTCCGCCCGCCTTTACTGCAAGTTGTGAAGGGTGATGAAAGTGTGGTCACTCCGGATTTGGTGGTTCCCGCCTGGTTGCGAAGTGTGCAGTCGCATCCGCCCGTCAACGGTGAAGCACCTTCTCACCTCGCACTACCAACGAAGATTCCAGCATTTGCACTTGCGATGCACTTGTTTGCCATTATGTATGCGAAGCTTCTGTTTGTTCTTACAGAAGATGAGCTGAGAACGATCTTCCCTCCCTTTGGTTCGGTCCTTGCGCAAAGAATTTTCACAAAGCTGCTGCAGGTCATGGTCTTTGAGTTAGTTGCGTTTGAGTCAGTCTTTGTTCCGGCGTATGGGGCCTCACTTGCATATCGGCTTCCGAGTATTCTCGTTGGTCTCAGTCCCGCTGCGAGTGTTCTTCAAACGGTCTTGCGCGAGCTGTATAGACGAGACGTCCGGCTTCCCTTTATGGTTCTTATCGGAACGTCTACATCTAGCACCAGTACGAAAGTATCGAAGGACAAGAACTCAAACCAACATCAGTCAGAAGATCCAAACTCACTGGGATCACTGCTCGATGAGAACGCGCCTTCAATGTACCCCTTCTTTGCGCCTCCCAACACAATACCGCATCAGGTCTTGTTCTCGTCTCCGTTCTCATCATTACCGTTGATTAACGCTACCCCATGGGTGGAATGCGCAATAGTGGCTCAGCGTTCGTACAAAGAACGCCATCCCGACGCGACGGTCACGGGTGTGCAGGCCCAGCGATCAGGTCCTGGCGGCTTTAGCCGTCAGGAAATTGTCGAAGAGCTTGGACGGGCCTGGCTTCTCAATGAGTCTTGGTGGCTAAGTATCTGGACCACCTGGTTGGATGCGCTTACAACTCGTCAGCGCTACAAAGCGGCTGATGCGCCCGTTACCGCTCTCGCTAACGCCCTTAACGCTACTGATCGATCGATGGTCATGGATCTATTGGGCCGATTGCCCTTCGCTGTCAGGTTTGAGCAGCGTGTGCTGCTTCTCCGATCACTTGTCCAGCTAGACAAGGCGCACTTGCCGACTATCATTCATCCTCTGACAGGCGTAGTAGAGCTTGTGCCTCACGACATTACGATTCGTCGTGGCCATGTCATGGAGGACGGCCTTGAGGCCGTAAGTCGCTTGGGACGAGACTTCAAGGGTCGCGTTCGAGTAAAGTTCATCGACGCCATGACACGAGAAGAGGAGAAAGGTGTGGATGCAGGCGGTCCGTTCAAAGAATTCCTCGAAACAGTCGTCGCTGATGCATTTTCTCCCGAATTGGGATTGTTCCTTGAGACTGCCGGACAGGACCTAATCACATACTCGGAAACGAAGACCGACAGCGCATCGTCCGTTGAAGACATACCGTTCTCATCGGAGGGCAAGGGCGACGGCTCAAGTGGACAGGGAAGCGTCACCGTCCTTCGCAAACTGGCACAGAGCGAAGCGCGGTTCCGACGAGCCTTGGGTAGAAGCTATTACCCTAATCCTGCCGCACGAGTACTTCCTGACAACCTCGCTCTGCTACAATTCGTCGGACGGGTGGTCGGGAAAGCTCTTTACGAAGGCATCTTATTACATGTGCCATTAGCACCGTTCTTCCTATGCAAGGTCATCGGCCAACCCTGCGTGCTTTCTGACTTGCAGCTGATGAACAAGAAATTGTATGACAATCTTATGATGATTAAGACGTACGCGGGTGACGTAGAGGATTTGTATTTGTCTTTTTCAGTTGACGAAGAGATCTTGGGAGAGGTCGTGACACGCGAGTTGAAGCCCAATGGTTTTGACATTCCTGTCACGAACGAGAACAAGATCGAGTATATCTATGCGCTTGCAGACTACCATCTCAATCGTGCGACGAGCGCCCAAGCCCGAGCCTTTATCAGCGGTCTCGCAGACGTGATTGATCTCGGGTGGTTGCGCATGTTCAACGTGATTGAGCTTCAGTTGCTGCTCTCCGGCTCTGAAGAGACCATTGATGTGGATGACTGGGAAGCTAACACCGTTTGGCAAACAACGGATGGCTCCGCACCCGATCCCAAACTTCAGAAGTGGTTCTGGCATGCCGTACGTCTCATGACGGATGATGAACGCTCTTCTTTGCTCAAGTTTGCGACATGCTGCAGTCGTCCGCCCCTGGGTGGTTTCAGGCATCTCAACCCTCCGTTTACGATTAGAATCGTAGAAAACGCGTCGAGCCACGAACCGAAGAAGAGCTTCTTCGCTAGGTTGTTCTCCAAGACGACGGACAAGTCTCAGCTCCCCTCGGCCTCGACATGTTTTAACATCCTCAATCTGCCCAAGTACGAGTCGAAAGACCAGCTGGTCGAGAAGTTGAAGCTGGCGATCCTCGCGACTGGTTTCCACCTAACGTAAGCGAATTAGTGAGTTCAGACGTGTCTTTCCTTCATCGTCCCAACCAGCAGCTAGAATGGCCGGTTTCGATTCGGTTAATGCCAGTATGTTTATGTTGTATCTGTGATATATATCTGCCTTCTCTTGTATGACACACCGATTGTTTTCCACATACACAGGTTCACGGCTGTGGTCTCACCTCTATCACCGCGTTGCACCCCTGTGTCAATATGTCGTTACGCCCGAATATCTTGTTCTATCATTCGACCATACAGTGTTCCTCTAATCCCGCATTCAGTCCAATCCATGCGAGTTCATGTTGTAGCAGATATGTCCATGCCTGCACTCACGGAGTAACTCAGTCACCATCAGCCACCCTCATCTCGTATCCTATCACGACCAACTGTGACCAGTGCGGACCAAGCACGCACAAGAGATTATCGCGATGCAGGGTGAATCCATCGAGCGATTGTGGTGAATCGCCTATCCGCGCGAATTTTTTCCCGGGAAAATGCGAAAATCTCGACCAAAATCGAGCCTGGCTGGATACCACTAGAATCAGTGTAACTCGGTAGATACTGAGTGCGGTGTGCAAGAGATAATTTTATCCTGTACCTACTCCATGCGCGCACACAGAAAATAGCTTTATATTACCACGCACTCATGCCTCACATGCCTAATTCAACACACAATTATGCTCTGAACATTACACACTCTAGTGACGGATGTCCGAACCTGCTTTCGAGCCCAAGGTCACCGTCGATGACACGCCCGGCGAGGTTACTGTTGAGCTGGGCGTTCTCGGCACCGGAACCGATGACAATGACTCGGTCAAGCTTGGCAAGACAACGAAGGTCACGCCAGAATTGCTCGAGAACTCAATCGAGGAGACGTTCCAAGAGATGCTTAAAAAGTATCCCAAGCCTAAGGAACTCGAGCAGGACGACGACGACCATAATCCCGAGGAGCGTGCTGGCATCCTCTCACGCATCTTCTTCTTCTTCGTCCACCCTCTCGTTGCGCTAGGTTACGCTCGAGCTCTTACGCAGGATGATCTGCCCAAGCTTAAGAAGCGTCACTCCTCACTGGTCGTGGCGCCACTGCTTCAGGGCCACTGGGAACGCCAGTGCAAGCTGCACGCCGAACGTCAACGCGAGCTTCTTAAGAACCTTAAGCCTGGTGAGAAGCTGCCTCCTTCTCAGCCTAGTTTGATTCGGGCGATTGTGGGCAGCATGGGTTTGCCCGCCGCGCTTCTCCTGATTGCTCAAGTCTTTCTCCGTGTTATCCAAGTTATGCAACCTATTGTTGTTGAAAAGATCCTTATGTGGCTCGCGGTACCTGGCGAGCCCGAGCTAGATGGTTATCTGTACGCACTCGCTCTCTCCTTAATGATGTTCTTCCACAATATGCTCAATGACCACTACTTCAACTTTGCGCTCCAGCTCTTTGTCCAGATACGTTGCGGTCTCTGTGCTCTGATCTACACCAAGGCCCTTAAGGTTGCTGTTACTGAGGAGGACAATACTCCGGCCACCAGTACCACGTCCGCCGCCACTGGGAATGGGGACGCTCCGAAAGATGCCTCCAATCAAGGAGAGCAGAAATCACAAGAGCAACCTGAGTCTCAACCCCAGTCTCAATCTGGCGCGGATGGCCAGCACAAACCAGATGCGGGTGGGTCCTCTATGGGCCAGATTGTGAATCTCATGTCCGTCGATTCTGAACGTCTTGCAGAGTCCTGCTACTTTGCTTGGGGTGGTTTCTATCTTCCGGCGCAGCTTGGTGTCACACTTTGGTTACTGTATGACACCGTCGGCCCCTCAATGTTTGCGGGTCTCGGTGTGCTTATTGTGGTTCTTCCTTTTGTGACCTTTGCTTTGGTTCAGGTTGGCATGGCGTATGAGAAGCGAATGGGCCTTGCAGACAATCGCGTCAAGCTCACGAATGAGGTGCTTCAAGGCATTCGTATTGTCAAGTTCTACGCTTGGGAATACTTCTTTAGAGACCGGCTGAACGGGATTCGTCAAACCGAGCTTGATGCTATCCTTCATTTCAATTGGCTCTCAGGCTTGGTTGTCGCGGGTTTCGTCCTTATGGCCTCTTACCTGATTGTCATAACGCTTTCGGTTTACTCCGCCCTCCACGATGACTTTAGTCCCACCAAAGTCTTCAAGGCTGTGGCATTCCTGAACGCATTGCAACAGCCGTTATACCAAATTCCGGATACGCTCAATGCCATTGTCTCCGGAACCATCGCTGCTCAGCGCATCACGAAGTTCCTTCTCCTACCTGAGTTGGAATCGGTCAGTGGCCTAAGTGGTGCGCAACCATTACTATATCACAAGCGTGACTACTTGATCAAGAAGAAACAGGCTGAACAAGAGGGCCGCAAGATCCGCCGAGATGCCATCGCAAGTGTCAAGTTGGAATATCCTGCTATCGGCCATGATCGCGACTTGGATGCAGAAGCCGCCCGACTGGCCGAGGATCCCAAACCGATCTTGGATCAGGCTGCGTTTGCCAAGGGACAAATGCCACCCAAAGATGAGGCCAATGCCATAGAGCTTCACAAGTGCACCTTCACTTGGAGATCCGTTCGTCTTGCAATTGATACTTTGGCTTCTCAGGATGAGCCTGAAGACACAACGCCTCAGATCGACGAGACAGTGCTATCTCGCCACTCAGTTCTGGCGCAACCACTAATGGGTGAGATTCCGGCTTCTCTGGGTGACCTCTCTCCAGAGCAACGGCGACGATTGGATAGATTGCCCATCGTCCTGAAGAACATTGATTTCACAGCGATGCGCGGTAAGATTACTGCAATCGTTGGTCCAGTTGGCAGCGGTAAAACATCCTTGTTATGTGGTATCCTCGGAGAGCTCGATCGTATTCGTGGCGAAGTCGCACGAAACCCAGATGACCTAGTCGCCTATGTTGCGCAGACGGCTTGGATTCAAAGCATGAGTGTCAGGGACAATATTACCTTCGGTCTACCCCTGGACGCTGAGGAGGACCGCGCGCACTATGAGCACACGCTCGATGTTTGCGCTCTCCGTCCCGATATCGCGCAATTCGAGGCCGGTGATGAAACTGAGATCGGTGATCGAGGTATCAATCTCTCTGGTGGCCAGAAGCAGCGAGTTGCAATCGCGCGTGCAGTGTATTCGCGAGCAGATGTTTATTTGTTCGACGATCCACTTTCAGCTGTCGATGCACATGTCGCCGAGCACATCTTCACTGAGTGTATTGAGAAAGCGCTTGCAGGCAAGACGCGTGTCATCGTCATGAATCAATTACACCTGCTCCCTCGTTGCGATTATATCTACGTTTTGAACGCGACGAAACTCTCTGACGCGAAAGTGGTCGAGCCAGCCACCGCGAAGGATAACAGTGAAGATGTTGTGCTTGGTCTCGACACCCATGACGAGACCAAAACAACACCCGAGGGTGCGATTGAGAAGGAGTCCACTGTAACCTCAAAGCGTGTTCCGATGATTGGCTACATTGCAGAATGCGGGACATACGCTGAGTTGAACAAATCAAGTGTCCACTTCCAGCAGATGCTGCAGAGCTACCGTGAAAGCCTGCAGAAGAAGGAGCACGAGGAAGAAGGGCAAGCCAAGAAGAAACAGGCGAACAAGTCGACAGAGCCAGCTGCGGATGCCAAGGAGGACGATGAAGAGAAGAAACATACCAGTTCTGATGACCAGGCTGTACTCGACCCTACCACTACTAATGTCGGCACCATCGAAACCAAGGTGAGCGGAAAGTCGAGCAGTGGTGGCAACTATGTCGGAGGTGGCAAGTTGAAGAAGGGTCAACAAGTTCAGGATGAAGAGCTTAGCGTGGGTCGCGTGCCTTGGCGTCTGTACTGGTGGTATGCTAAGAGCATGGGACTTGAGAACGTGATTCCATTCGTAATCTTCACTCTGATTAGTGAAGCGGCACTGGCATGGCTCGGAGTCTTGTTGGGTTATTGGACAGAAAACAAGTGGAACAAGCCGGTAGCCTGGTATCGCAATCTCTACCTTGGACTCCTGGCGGGTGCCACCGTGGCGGTATTTATTCGAATTCGTTTCTTCGCTCTGGGTGCCACCAAGGCATCGAGTAGTTACCATGGCCGTATGATCGATCGCGTGCTGCGTGCGTCTTCGGCATTCTTTGACGTGACACCAAGTGGGCGAATTCTCAATCGATTTAACAAAGATCTTGACTCGCTGGACTCGATGATTCCACTCATGATTGTGAACATGCTGGCGATTGGACTTGGTCTTTTGACATCGCTCGTGGTGTGTGCTGCAATTTACCCCTGGTTCACGATTGCCTTGGTTATCATGCTTGTGCTCTTTGTCAGCCTGCAGACGTATTACTCCCCAGCGGCAGTGCAAACTCAACGACTCGAACAGGTTTCTCGTTCACCCGTTTATCAACATTTCAGTGAATCTCTCCGAGGTATTGCGACTATTCGTGCATTCGGACGTACGAGCCAGTTCCAGATTGACAACGCACGTCGTATTGATACCAACAATGCGGCTCTCTATTGGGTCCGCATGGTCGATCGATGGGGCGGCATTCGCATTTCATTGATTCAGAATGTGTTGATCACTGTTGCAGTTTTCCTCATCGTGGGTACAAAGGGTGATTTCGAAGTCGGCATGTCAGGTGTCGTGATCACCTACGTACTTTCCTTCTCCAGCGTGATTGGTTTCCTTGTGATGATGAGTATTGAGCTTGCCGGTCGCATGAGCTCTATCGAGCGTCTGCAGCACTACATCGAGCATATTCCGCAGGAGGCAAGCCTCGACGATGGCATTGATGGCTACAAGCCACCGGCGGATTGGCCATCAAAGGGTGTTGTCGAATATGAGGGTGTCAAAATGCGCTACCGACCAGAGTTACCTCCCGTTCTGCATAACTTGAGCTTCAGAGTTGAGGGCTCAGAAAAGGTTGGAGTTGTTGGACGAACTGGTAGCGGCAAGAGCTCATTGATGATGCTACTCATGCGACTGTACGAAATTGAAAAAGGTCGCATCCTCATCGATGGTGTGAATATTCGCAATTTGGCACTCCACGATCTTCGCTCGAAGATCGGGATTGTTCCACAAGATCCTGTGCTCTTCAGTGGTACGCTTCGATCCAATCTGGATCCGTTCAACCAGTACACCGACGAGCAAGTCTATGCGGCGCTGGATGCAGCAAATCTTGGTGATTATGTCAGTTCCCTCGAGAACAAGCTTGATCACCGCATCCTTGAATTCGGCTCGAACCTGTCACAGGGACAGCGCCAACTGATCTGTCTTGCACGCGTTCTCTTGAAGAATCCGAAGATTCTGCTCCTCGACGAAGCGACATCGTCGGTGGATGGTGAGACCGACTCACTCTTACAGAAGACCATTGTGGAGCGATTCCCTTCCACGACTCAGCTTACTATTGCGCACCGCCTTAACACCGTTATGAACAGTGACCGCATACTTGTAATGGAAGCTGGTGAGGCTGTCGAGTACGACACACCTGCGAATCTTCTGGCGCATTCGTCCAAATTACACGAAGACTTCGACGAACCTGAGGCTGAAGAAAGTAATCCGACACGCCGCCGTGCGAACTTTGCTGAGCTCTATCGTCGTTACATCAATAGCTCCAAGTAAGATCGGACGTGTTTGAATGAGACCAGCGCAGTTCAGGTTTGTTCGATTAAGCCTTTGCGTATTTTCCACTAGCAGAGCATGATTTTTCGCTTTTAATGTACCTCAGGTTAACGCCATGTTCCCACATCTCCTAAATTTCCAATGTTTTATGAGCTTTGTTTATTTATTGCCCAACAAACCACACTTTAGTTCCTGGCTTTGGGTCCCCGCTTGTTTTCCTCTCTATTGGTTTGCCAAATATTTCAGGGCAGCTTATTAGCCCTTCACGCTCGGGTCCACCATCTTGAGCATTCAAACATTACGTCAACGATCCCAGTCTGCACCTTTTCTGCGTAACGGTATGAACTAAGTTCATTGCGCTTTCAATGGCAAACTTGTTCTGAAGATCTTGTGAGGGGGAGCTGGCAAGTGACTCATCCTGCCTCACGCTTCTTCTCATTTTGGTATATTGCAAGCTTATTGCGTAAATGCTGAAATTCTCTGCCGTTGCTCTTAGTATGTTAACAACCCAACGGTGAGTTACGTTAGACAAACCTCGTTCTTGACACAGCTCACAGGCCACAGCTCATGACAAGACCTCTGGCCACCTTGTCACACCCTTTGTAATCTATCTCACGATAGCACCAAGAACGAGAGAGTAGCGAACATAAATCAGTCCTTAACTACCTACATCCACTAGCCAGTGCCCGCATCGGCACAGCACAGCCCCCATCGCAGACACCTTCTTGATTTTAGCCCGATCAGGTTATGGTTTCACAAACTGCGTAGAATTCCGCAGTATTGAAATGGGATGATAGGCTCACTGCGCGTCGGATTAAACTCAATGGTATGGTAGAAAACAGTGTGAGTATTCTTTCCACCGAATATAGTCCCTAAAAAGTGCGTTTGCTCGCTCCGTACTCTCTTCCAAAATCTAGTCCTTAGTTCAACTTCACGGACAACCAATTCGACGTTGCGCATTTCACGATTTTCAGGACAGGTCTCGCAGCTATAGTCTTAAGCGAGGCATAACCACACAAAAATGGTCAAGCACCGCCGCAAACCGCGTCCCGGCAAGCTTGTCGACCTGGGCAAACAACTCAAAGAGCAGCGTCGCAAGATGGAGATGGAGGAACTCCGCCGGAAGGCAGCTGAGCAGAAGGCAAAGGAGTTGCGAGAGCGGGCTATTGTTCGCAACTTCAAGATTCGGTACTCACCCACTGAATATATCCTTCTGGTTGGTGAAGGTAACTGCAGCTTCGGACGTGCCCTAATCCGTCACTGGCGCAAGAAGATCATCGCGATCCGTGAGAAGCATCGCCAAATCATGATCAAGAAGGACTTCCTGCGTGAGCGTGCCGCGCTGCTTCAGCAGTTTCAGGACGCGGGTATCGAGCCAAACATGAAGGAGATCAATGAAACTGCACGCATTGCTGCGGAGACGAAAAACCGCCGTAGCACCACGCTGCAGTATGGTGTGCAGTTCGACGACATCCTGGACGCAGAGAACCCCGAGGAGAAAGATGCAATCGAGGGCCTTGACGTTCATTACAAACGGCAGCGACTCACTCTCCGTAACTGCGGTATGAGGTTACTTGTTACATGCTACGACAGTCAAGAAGTCGCCCTCCGCAAATACGACGATCTTCCAGAGATTCTCGACGAGATTCACTCCGCCGGAGCCAGAGTCGTGTTTGGTGTCGACGCAATGACTATGCACCAGGCCCTCACAGAAGCCGGCTTAGTTCCGAAATCCAAGTTCGATCGCATCGTCTTCAACTTCCCACACGTCGGTAGTGGCAGCCAAGGCGAGGAGAGTATTTTGGAAAATCAAGGCCTTATTCTAGGTTTCCTCGCGAACGCTTTGCCTATGCTCAGAAATCCAAAGAAGCACAGTGTGCCCCCCTTGCCATTCTATGACCGTCCTGGTGGGATGCTTCGTGACTACGGGGACTACAACCCAGCGGATGAAGAGGAACTGTCACAGTTCCAGGCGGCGCGACATGCAGTTGAGGGCAAGGCCCGCCTTAAGGTTGCAGCTGCGGCCGCTGGTGACGTTGACGCAAGTGAAGATGCCGATGCGTTTGAAGACTTTGACAACGAATGGAATGAAGATGAGGATGAGGACGAGGACGATTTTGACGCTGAAATGGAAGATCTGTCAGATTACGAAACCAAGGATGATCCATACTTCCAGGAAGAGCCTGCCCCGGTCCGCACCACAAATGAAGCGCTTTTGAAACAGATCAAGGAGTCAGAAAAGCTGACGACACCAACACCCCCGCGGAAGCCCAAGTTTTATGACCGCGGAGGCGAGATTCATATCACATTGAAGCTTGGTGAGCCATATGACAGCTGGAGAATCGCAAAGGTGGCCGCACAACTGAACGATAATCAACGTAAGGCTCAGGAAGAGCGAGAAATCGAGGCTGAAGTCGAGCCAGGTGCGTATTCGAGCAAGTTCCCCAAACTGGATCTCTTGCGAGGCTTGCCCTTCGTGGCCTCTGCGTTTGACGGCTACAGTCATCGTCGTACGATCGGTTTCAAGCACAACCTTTCCGCAGAATCAAATCAAGAATTGAAAAAAGGTGCTCGTACCTATGTATTCGTACGATCTGACACCGACGGGCGAGTGAAGACAGACGATGATGAAGAAGGCAACAAAACTGTCAACCGCAAGACTCTCAAACCCAAGCAACGCAAACAGAAGAGTGGTCGTGCATCACGGCTTCAGGTGAGCAAGAGGAACCGCAATCGTAAGCGCATTTACTAACTAGTACTTGATATGTATCCAAGTATGTCAAGCAATACAGTTTGTTACACCTTGCCCCTACGGCGGTTTGGTTTAAAGCTGACTTGATAATGCATTTTATTTTAGCTTGTGTTCACATGGCGAGAAATCTTGGTCGGTGTGCAGGCTGATTCAATCACAGGAAGCGGAAACACTATTCGATACATGCACTTCGATGAAGCGTCTACTAGACGGGCGGAAGAAGGTTGGTAGTATAAGTAACTTGTTTTAAGCCTCCACCCGACATGCTTTCCCTAAATTGCAGCGTTTTGGAGTCTACTCCACTTGCGGCATTTAGTAGTCTGCAATATCGGGAACGAGCTTCTTGGAGAGATCCAGGGGTTCGCCGCTGATGCGCGGGTAGATGCGGATAACCTCCTGAGCCTCGTTGTCAAAGGTGCAGGTGGCATCAAGCGACGAGGTGATGAAGATTTTATCCTTAGTACCGTCATCGGCAGCGACGTAGCGAATAGTGGTGTAGGTGAAGCGGTTCTCAACGGGGCCCATGAGTCGGAATGCAGGCTCAAGCTGGCGTTCAGCTTCAGCATCGGATGAGACGTTGCCTTCGACGACGGTGGAGGCGCATGCAACCCAGAAGCCAGGAACGCAGACGCACTCCTTGGATGAGAGCAGAGTAACGTAGATATCGTTCTTGCGCTTGACGCTGGCACCAGGGATAATGATCTGGAGCGAGTCGCGATTCTCTGTGTTGGGGATGGGGTGAGTGAGGAAGTTCACCGAACGAACAATGCGTTCCTTGGGGATGACCTTGTTAGGCACGCTGGCGAAGTTGGCGAAGAAGCGAGCCTCAGCAAGGACAGCCTTGGTCTTGACGTTGATGACCTCACCAGTTGCGTTGTCAACAATAGTGAGACCGCAGACCTTGCCCTCATCATCCTTCTGGACCTCGGTGATACGGCGGTTGAGCATCTGAGTACCACCGTGAATGGCAGCAGCACGAGCGAAACCTTCCGGAATACCACCCAAACCGTAGCGAGTGTAGAGGAAAGGTGAGTCATTGAACTGTGCAACTGCGTTAGCATACAGCTTGCAGCGCTCAACCATCTCAATTGCAGGGCGGTCGAGGTAGGAGTCTTCACTGTAGCCAGCGAGAGCGTGGCCGACGAAGCGGTAGGTCTCCTCATCAAGCGACCAGTACTCATAGGCAGCGCGTGCAGTCACGGAACGAGCGTCAAGATCCTTATTGGGTGTGCTAGACGTAAGATCGTAGTCATTGACCCACTGGAGGAAGTTACGAAGACGGCGCTTCTGGAAGAAGCCGACAAGACCGGAGGAGAGAGCCTCACCAGGAGTGACGGGGACCTTCTCAATGTTACCGTCCTTGAAGACGAACGAACCCTTGACGACAACGAACTCAAGGTAAACGTTGACACGGGTCTGGAGCAGCATCTGAATGAGACTGCCCGAACCCAACAGCAGTTTGGGAGCAAGGTCGACGTTCCAGGCGTGAGGACGCTTGTAGTGCGCAGGCACAGTCTGGCCAGGGCGGAACTTCTCATAGAGGGCCTCAAGGTTGAGCGAAGCGGAGTCACTACCGTAGTAGGGGTTGTCATCGACGTTCAACACCTTCAAACCCTTGATGGAACACAAACTCGACAAGATGCATTCTTTGATACCAGTACCGCACACAACAAGATCATACTCGTGCTTTTCTTCGGGAGGAGCACCGGGGTGGCCGTCTTGGTCCTGAACCTCACCTTCAGGAGCGCTCTGTGCCTCCACAGCGGAGCCTTCTGCAGCGGCTGCCACGGGATTAGTGGTCTCAGGTGACTCAGCGGGGGTCTCGGTGGCGACTTTCTCTGCTTCGGACATGACGACAGCGGGGTCTCGTTGGGAGCGAGTTACTAGACAAGGGATTGGATGCACGCAGGTAACGACAGCTTGAGCGATTGATCGGCAGACGTTGCATATTCCAGCCTGAGTGTGCGACTAGACGCCACGAGGCCCAATGAGCAGGTGCCTACTTGGACAGTATATCACATGGCCATCTTGAAAAACCCGAGGATCTGGCAGGGTCACATGTGGTGGCGCATCAAAACCACTCAATCAACTCGGATACGCGTCAGATCGTGGTAGGGAACGTGACTTTCGCTCGAGAGTTGGCGTTTCACTTTGTCGACTCCCGCTTTTTCGCTTGAAAAATCGTGTGCACGGGTGGGGGCGGGGTACAGCACTACACGGGACCAATACAGACTAGTGTTATCTGCGTAGTCGAAGAGCTATACACTCCAGTGCACTCGTGTACGGCGAGAAATCAAGCCCAATATGTCTCCCGATTTGCAGATTTTTTCCTCGTCGTCATGGTTGGTGTGAATTTTTCGGTGGGCGTAAAAGCGCACGAATTTCACACCTGGGGGTGCTAGAATACAGACCGGGCAGGACTGGAGCGCGAGGGGATATTACGCTTGCAAACGAGCTCGATGGACATGCGAAATAGTTAAAATTCGATAGAAAGCTGTATGAACGTGTGTACAATGTTTTCCATTGGCCATCTATCTCGATGCCCTCCCCAATGAGTTTCATTTTGTAACGCATATAGCGAAGAAACCAAACCAACCCTCGGTGCGCCGTTTTGGCGTCGATTCTCGCGACGCCTCGCGAGTGTTGGGTCGAGTGGGTTGGACGAGGTAATGTAATATGTAGACTTCTACACTATGCACCTTAGTCACCTTCGACACACTCACTCATCAGGCGAGAATATCGCACAAAGAAGGGAGACTGAGAGGACGGCTCACGCGCGGGATAGTGGTCGGCCGCTTAGCACGGCCGGGACCCGGCGTTGACGGGTGTGTAATGACCAGTGTCGTCCATGGGAACCCCTGTGATCTCTGCTGCTCGCGGCTGCTGAGCTGACGCAACGTCTGCGCTCGCACAGAGAGAGTAAATGAGCTGCGTGGATTTGCAAGACAAGCTGAGTGGGATAAATGTCGTTGGGGTTGTGTACCGGGGGCATTCTGTTGGAGTGAGACCTTGACTGGTGATGTTACCCACCCCATTAATCAACTATTCGTTCTCCTTTATGTGCGTCCCTCACTAATTCTCGACCATTTTCTCGCTCCCTCTACTCGAACGAACTACCAGCGGCTCGCAGCTACGCCAGTTCTCGGCTAGACTCCACGCAGACACTAAACCGCTTCACACCAAGACTTAGTCGGAGCTCTTACGAATCGCGCGTTTCAAGTCGATTCACGGTTCGTTACGGTTCACGACAACCACAGTTAGTTTGACGAAGAGTTCACCTGCATACGTACAGTAGTAGTATCTTATATCATGTCCAGCGAAGAAGACCTCACACAACTCGATCTCCGCAATCAGCACCTGACAACACTTGATGAAGATACCATCAAGAAGTACGGTCCCACTTGCACAAGGCTAGACCTGACGGGCAACAGCATCAATAACTTCGACTGGATCGCCCGTTTCCCTGTGCTGAATGAGCTCATCCTCGACCGTAATGGTATTTCTAACCTCAAGTCCTGGCCCAAGTCCAAGTCCGTCACAACGCTTTATCTGAATAACAACAACATTGACGATATCCGAGAGCTAATGGACTGTGTAGTCAAGTCTTTCCCCAACTTGACCTACCTCTCATTGCACCGCAATCCTTGCACACCCGACATGTATTCTTGCGAGTCCGAGGCGGAGGCGTACCAGCGTTTCCGATACTATGTGATCTACCGCATGCCTGCCTTGCAGTTGCTAGACGCGACCGAAGTCCAGCCCGAGGAACTCAAGGAGGCGAAGCGCATTGGCCACTTGATGGCTCCTGCGAAGCCGACTACCGAAGCCAAGGTAGACGTGGCCAGCACGGCCATCCCAGGCACTACCTCTAGCACAGGTGCTTATGACCTGCGCAAGGTGATTGAGTCCAAGAACACCCGTGTTGCAACCTTCCTCGTTAAGAGCCGACCTCGCTACGATGGTTTCAACAGTGAAGGCAACCGCTTCATCACTAACGAGGATCTATAGAGAGCTTCCACTATTACTCTGTCTTCTGACTTAGCCATTCGCACCTTGTCCGCCATCTCATTCGTTTGATGAACCTTGGAAGTTTGTCGTGGAGATCCTGGACTATTTATCGCATTTTAACAGCAACATTAGTATTACCTTCGTCCCTTGCCTGTGGGATTCCTCACAAGTTGATTCTAACTAGTCACCTGATTACGTTAACCTATTCACGCCCCTTTGAGTCACGTGGATTGTGCCTCTACGCGGCACGCGAATCAGATACCCCGCTCTTGTAATGCTTGCGCAGCTCGTGTCTAGGCCACGTTCTCGCGATAGCCATCCTCTCCGAGGACCGAGCCATAGTTCTAATCTTCCTACGATACGCACAGATTCTGGGGCGTAGCACATTTATTCAATCAAACGCAATGTCCGTACTGAGCCGCGCTTTGCTGTTCATAAACTGTACCATACCGTTTCTTCCGCATCTCTGCCCACAGCCGAACTAGGCTCAGTCAAATCCAGCGATTCGGTCGTTTCCAAATCGGAATTCGGCTCTTCATCATGTTTCGCATCGTGTCGAGATTAACAGGTTGGGTTGCGCGCCAAGGTGTGCCAACCACTGTGGCAAAATCCGCATTGCGCGGCGCGATATTTGGTACCACTTCCACCGCAAATGCATCCGTGGCACGCTCGGCATTCAACTCTTTTCATCAGGTTCAGTCGAACTTGCCTCGGAGTTTGGAATTCTCCGCACGCGCCTTCGCTTCCACGGTCTCGCAGGGCAAGACCGACTTGACCAATGAATTGCTTGCTGTCTCCCCTATCGATGGACGCTACGGATCTGTAACTTCACCACTCAGCGAGTACTTCAGCGAGTATGCTCTCATCAAGTTCCGAGTCCTGGTCGAGGTCCGGTGGCTGCAGTTCCTCGCCTCGGGCCGGGTGCTGCCCAACGTTGAGGCGCTGACCGCGGAAGAGAATGCCATCCTTGATGCCATTGTGACCAAGTTCGATGTCAAGCACGCTGCGCGTGTCAAGGAGATTGAGCGGACCACTCGCCATGATGTCAAGGCTGTGGAGTACTTCTTGAAAGAGCAGGTGGCGCACCACCCCAAGCTTAAGGAGAAGGCCGAGTTCCTGCACTTTGCATGCACTAGTGAGGATATTAACAATCTGTCGTACGCGCTAATGCTTGAGAATGCACGCAAAAATGGTAAGTTGTATTGCAACGTTTCGACGCGTTTGGGCTTAGGGTTCGACCATGCGATCTGTAAATCAGAGGTAGCTGTAATTCGGGCTCGCTTCTCAATTTAATTCGTGCGGCGCCTTTGCCACCCTCACCTCCTTCTTATGCTTCATTCTCTAGTCCTCCTCCCTGTCATGGACGAGCTCATCGAGGCCATTCTCAAACTCGCCGAGGCACATGCCGACCAACCAATGCTGTCACGGACACACGGACAGTCCGCGACTCCCACCACCGTTGGCAAGGAAATGGCTAACTTCGCAGTTCGTCTCGCTAAGCAGCGTGCTCAAGTTGCTGCTGTCAAGATCTCCGGCAAGTTCAGCGGTGCTGTTGGCAACTTCAATGCTCACTTGAGCGCATATCCTGAATTGCCATGGCAACAGCTTGCCAAGACATTCGTCCTCGACAGTCTGAGGTTGGATGAGTTCGCGTACTACAGCACGCAGATCGAGTTCCACGATTATATCGCAGAGCTCTCCCACGCCTTCTCCCGCTTCAACACGATCCTTCTGGACATGGATCGAGACATGTGGACTTATGTCTCGCTGCACTACTGGAAGCTCGCGAATGTGAAGGGTGAAATTGGTTCCAGTACCATGCCCCACAAGGTCAATCCTATTGATTTTGAAAACAGTGAGGGTAATGTCGGTATGGCCAATGCAGTATTCACACATCTCGCTGAGAAGCTTCCTGTTTCGCGTATGCAGCGCGATCTTTCGGATTCGACGGTGCTCCGCAATCTTGGTGTGGGCTTTGGCTACTCCTTGATTGCATATCAGTCTGCATTGAAGGGTCTCAGCAAGGTTACTGTAAATGCCCAGGCGCTTGACGACGATCTGAATCAGAACTGGGAGGTCTTGGCCGAGCCTATCCAGACAGTACTTCGTCGATATGGCGTCGAGGGCGCGTACGAGCAGCTCAAGGACCTTACCCGTGGTAAGCGTGTCAGCAAGGAGGCGCTCGCTCAGTTTATCGATGGCTTGACTGTCTTACCTGAGTCAGAGCGAGAGCGATTGAAGGCCTTGACACCTCACACCTACATTGGCAACGCAGCTGAGCAAGCCCGTGCTGCTCGCGCGTTTGTTCAGCAGTACCTGGTAAACTATGCGCGCTAGATCAAGGTTTGTATGGGTGTATGCTAGACTTTGTCAGTAGACCTATTGGATTACATACTGTGTCTTGAGTGTGTGCGAGCTTGACTAGGTTCAGTACAATTCTCGAGTTTACTTCTTCCCATTGCACTTGAATCGTAATAGATAGCGATCCAGCCCGCCGTGAATATGGTGCTTTAGTGCTCACCTCATACGCGTAATGCAATTCCAGCGTCATAGCCACCAACAGTTTGGGTTCGCGCATGTACCAGCGCGGGTGTCGGTGGCTGGACTGATCAGTTTTCGCAGATTTCCCAGATATTCAACCTGCGCGAGTGGATCTGCAGTTCGAGTATTGAATACTATATATTAATTACAGACAGTAAGTAGAGTCAGTTTATTTAGTTTGCATTCCACTTAATCCAGCATATCGCTCCCGGTTTCCTCTCAAAAGAGCCCTGCACTCATCTTGAAGCTATACTCTGCACGGAATCTAGCCATTGCCTGGGTTGAGCATAGAATCAAGTCGACATGGCGGAACCAGTCACTCTGAAACGCCCCAAGCTGATGTATGCGGAGCCAATTTGTGAGCATATCGCCCTGGCCGAGTTCGATATCGATGAGGGTTCCATCGTGAAACATCAGCACCCGTATCCAATCGGGATACCCGCATCTCAGCTGGGCGAGCTCATGCTACCCGAGGGTGTGCACGCGCGTAGTCGTGACTTTTGTATGTTTACGGTGCCCAGAGTCTCGCACCCAGTAGTAATCTCCGGCTCAACCGTACCCAGTGTACCGAAGGGCACGCGTGATACCTCCGTTCCTCCAACCTTGAGGAAAGGTGACCTGCTGTGTCTGAACCTTGTGTCCACTCGGCTGGACAAGAATATCCGTCGAGGTGCACTTGTTCGCGCTCTGGCTATCGTTTCACCGTACTACTTCCTGGACGCTTTCAAACGAGTCATGGTTCGAATCATGGAGATCATAACGGACACCCCAGTCCACCTGCACGGTGAGGTTCTATGCCGAGCGTTTGCGGCTCTGAATAATATGGATCTTTCGGCATTTGTAAAACCATCCCCAATATTTTCGGCCTATCTCTTTACCCGCTCAGAGTATCCCGTGCAGGTGGGGGATCCTACTCGCTCGGAGCTGAAGAATCACCAGACTGATTCCGTTGACCCAGCGTTCCAGCCGGATTCACCACTCAGCGGATCAGTTGGTAACACTGTCGCCAGCACAGCAGCAGCGAATGTTGCTTCTGGTACCTCTCTTCCGCTCTCGCTCCTGGCAACACGCGAAGTCTCACTGTCAATGGATTGGACAGGAATCCTGGACATAGAGCGGGCCTACGCGAGCCTCTCAGAAAAGAAAGAAGGAACAGCTTCATCTACCACTGACGCTGAAACTCCCGCGCTCCCAGCTCAACCGCAAGCACCCATTATTGAAAAATTCCACGTTCCAATTCCACTTGTCTTGGCTCCCAACGAAATCCTAGGGGGGTCAATTACTTCTTTGCTCAAGTGTTTCAAGCAAGGCACAATGGTAATTTACAACGCGATCATCACAAATCGGCGTGTGCTCTTCTTGGGTCATCAGCTTCCTGTAGCACAAGTTGTACACATGGTGTTGTCTGCGTGCCTACTAGTCTCCGTACCTCAGGCACTGCTGGACGTCTCAACTGCAGAGTCCACGCAACCATTCTGCACGTACACAGGATCTCGGGCAACGAGACGCGAGAAGATTTTGTCCAGAATGAAGAAAGAGCGACTCAAACGCATGCTGGAGCGGCAGGCCTTGGGATGCATCTCTGGTGACGCGCCATCCTCAGAGATGGAGACGCCGACTAGTGTAGGAGCTCTCAATTTGGATCTGATGCGAAAGTGCTACCCGTACACGTCGTTAACAGACCTCTCCTTCCTGGACAATCCACTGGGCTACATTGCAGGTGTCGCGAATCCGCTCTTCGCACAGCGCGAAAGCTGGTGGGATGTATTGTGCGACATTAGCACGGGCGAAGTGAAGATCTCTCCAAGTTACGTCGAGTATGAGCGAGGTGTCGCTCGCATTGCCTCCAACGCATTAGCGGAAGTTGACCAAGCGTATGGAGCTGCTCATGAGGGCAGCGCTGGAGCACGTCTGTCTGAACAACCACTGTCAAGACCATATTCGAACTCGAACTCCAATTCCAGTCCATCGAATCAGGCACGGCCGCAACTGCCGCCATCCCATCCCATCTCCCCCGAACATGCCCAAATTGATAATCTGAGTGCTGATGCGTCGGGAAGTTTCGCATCAAGTGTACTCAACGCAATCAGTCAAAGCCTCAGTCCGCGCCCCGAAGGCGAAGACACGAAGTTTGAGGAGACTGTGATAGGTAAAAGCGAAGGCAGTGGTCCGAGTCTCTCTTCCTCACCCGCAGCTGTCAATGCCTCACCCTTTGGAAATTGGGGAGAAGGCATTCCAGTTTCCTCTGCAAAGCTCCTGGCGTTGGCTTTCCATTACCGCAGGACCTTGACAAGTTTTACCTTGAGCAATCACGATTCCTCGTTCATTACGCAGATTTTGCACGGTCTCAACTCGGGATTCGGTGAACAATTCTTCCGCGACGCCTTCCGTGAACTTACAACCCAATTGATTGAGGTTGTGCGTGGAACGGCAACCTTCCCTAACGAGCAAGCTCGGGCCAGCTTCCTCGGTCCGAATGCAAAGCGTATTTATGGCCTCATCAGGGGTGCTTCACTCGTTAAGGAGGCCGACCAAGCCGAGATCGAGTACGCCTTGAGACACGTGGAACAAGGGAAACATATCGACTTGGACGACAGTTTCGACGAAGAGCCGGTGAACCTTCTCCTTGGAGACGCGGCGGAATCACCCGATGAAGTAGATACTTTGGCAAGCAAGCCCATTGTCAGGAGGCCTAAGTCACAGCTGGTGGCTGCCGTCTCAGAGGTTGACCTAATGCGAGCCGCATCTCCTACAACTGAGCTTGTAGCCTTTGTCACAGCCACTGCGCAGTCATCTCAACAAGTACCAATCCCTGTGCCTGGTGAACTGCGTGCCTTGAAACGAGCGTTAAATCAGTTGAAATCAATGGCTCCGCTCGAACCGATGGCCTACACAGCACACCTGCGCACACTGCTTGTCCTGCTTCAACAAGAGCAGAAGAGCATCAGCGAGAAGGCGTCGACGACGAGCTCCACACAATCTGATCAAACTGTCACTTCTGCCCTTGTGCACTATCTACTAGCGTTGCTCCCACCATATTCGGGCGGCTTGGATTGCATCGGTCGTTTGCTTTTGCACGCGAATCATGAGGTGAAGCAGGCTGCATTTGAGTTCCTAGTTATACTCAGTCGTTCGGGTGCCGAGGGCAACCACGCGGTTTTTGCCGGCGGAATGAATCGATTGTACGTAGAGGTCCTGCGTAGGTATCTGCTGCGTGGAGCAGCCATTGTGCGTCGCTCGATTCAGGAGCAACTGAAGCCAATGAACTCAGACGCCGCTCAATCGCTTATCCACGTGATGGAACAGAGCGCAGACGCTTCGGTACAGATGGCACAGAGAGAATAGCTTTTCAGTAGCATTTTGTTGAGCCGGCTGCACCTTGTTACATTACAGTTATCTCGTGGCTGCATGCGGAATCGCAATAGAGAAGAGAGTGTGTGGGTGCCGTGTCCTCACAAATTTCCAGAATCGTCAACATTTTACTCCAAATTGGGTGCATCTATCGTATTCTGTTATTTGTTACTGAAATAACGGCACGAAAATGATTAAGTTCAGGTTCCGTGCTATGTCTGTACTGCAACTCCGTGCTGTGGATGAATCCCAGAACCCACCTCCACGTCTTTTTCCTACCCACCCGATTCGGAGACTCTGGAGCAAAAAAAATTGAGGCCCAAGTAGTTCACTACAGGGTCAAGATCTCGGGTTTACGGACAGAGCTCGCGGATCTGACCCATTATTGCACTTGATCATTGATCGATAATGTCGACAGACCCTAAAAGTACCTCGCAAAACGTCCGAAGCCGACGAAAGGCGCGGTCAGTTGAACCCGAGGCGCCTGCTTCGGATATTGGGACCGAGATGTCGGTTTTACGAGACACCCAGCAGTCGCAGCGCAACGAATCAAACACAGGTCGTAAGATCGCACATGAAAACACTGCGGAACAGGCCCAGACCGAAGCGGCTGCTCTTGCAACGACTGGCTCTGGTCAAGCTCCACCAAAGGGGAGGACGACTTCTCAGGAAGACTCACGACCCGAGCTGGATACGCCGTACCAAACGGACTTGCATCACGATCACTACTTTTTCCACAATATCAACACGTCTACTCAGTTGCGACAGGCGCAGGAGCGCGATGCTTCACGGGAAGCGCGTTGCTGGACCAGGTTCAAGCGGTGGTATCAGAGCATGCTTTGGCATCAGGCGCTCTCCAAGGCCATGTGCGGGGCTCGACGACCCTGCCGAACACTAATGCTGCTTTTCGTGCTGGTCCTGATTGGAATTGGGCTATTCGCCAAACGAAATGTGATTCAGGAGTCGATCGCATACACCCGTCCCATGCCAGGGGTGGAGCTGGCTTCGATCGGATTCCAGGCTCACCATCCCATTGTGCTCGTACCAGGTATCGTGTCAACAGGTCTGGAACTGTGGCAGGGTCTTGAGTGCGCACAGAACAACTTCCGCAAACGCATGTGGGGATCGACGATGATGCTACAAGCGATCTTATTGAATTCTCGCTGCTGGCTTCAGCATCTCAAATTGAACCAAACCACCGGCTTGGACCCAGACGGTATTCGCTTGCGTCCTGCGGATGGGCTAGAAGCGGCGGATTATCTGCTACCAGGTTATTGGATTTGGGCGCGGTTCATTGAGGATGCTGCAGCGATCGGGTATGATACAAATAACCTGCATCTGATGGCCTACGATTGGAGACTCGACTTTTTCGCTTTGGAGGAGCGCGATGGCTACTTCACCAAACTAAAAGCCAAGATTGAACTTACCAAGCGGTTAAATCGAAACCGCAAGGTTGTGCTCGTGGCGCATTCCATGGGTGTCTTAGTCATCCAGTACTTCTTCTCTTGGGTTGAGTCGCCGTTCGGAGGTGGAGGTGGTCCCTCTTGGGTCGAAGACCACATTGACAGTTTCGTCATGATTGGTGCGCCACACCTAGGTGTTCCAAAGGCCGTTAGTGCTCTCATGTCTGGAGAGATGCGAGACACTGCGGAGATGGCAAACTGGATGACATATCTTCGTCGGCAAGCACTGCTCTCTAATCTCGACATGGCCGGTCTTTTGCGAGGTTTCCGTAGTCTACCAGCCATGCTTCCCAAGGGCGGCTCCGTCATCTGGGGCGAGGTCGGTAAGCGTGCACCTGATGATGATGCACTTTCTTTATGCCAAAATCGGTACCAAAGCATCTTCAGTGAGGCCGCGGCAGATGCGCAGGCCAGAGCCGAGCAGAGACGGCTTGAAGAGGAGGATTACTTCACTGATCTCTTCATGGAGAGCAAACATACTTTTGACTCGCTCACCCGTTTGGCTACGACGCATTTCCCAAGCCTAACACCCTTCTTCAATACCAGTGATACTGCAAAATCTGCGGCCCGACTGGGATCGCATGCACTTGCAGAGCGAGAAGAGGAGCGAAACGAGCGCAATAGCTTGGCCGAACGCCTTGACCTCTTGAAGATGAAGTTCTCCGATTATGCGAATCAGGCTACGGAGCTAATCCGAGCAAGACTCAAGCCTAATAGCACTGCACAGCTCCAAGTCACGAATGCAACCCAGCATGACAATTCCACGGCTAATATCTTCGACTCAATTGTGGCCCATCTTTCTGACGCCCTTGGACCTTACGCTGAATTAACGGGAGAAATTTCCCCTGCACTCCCTGCCCAGTCGCTCGCAGCCATCTATCGTGTGCTTGTGGATGAACAACTCCCCGTTCCACGCCACCTTCAATCGACATCGAATGTTGTGGCGATCATGCCAGAGGCAGAAGAAACCTTGGATACAGAAGGACTCTCCGACTACCTGCAGCTAAAGCGCGATACAAAGCGTCGTATCAGATCAGCACTGAATTTATTATTCCGTCACAAGTACAACGAGTGTGCCAATCAGGTCCAAAATGGCCCAACCCATTCTCATCCATTTAATGTCACTATGGAGATGTGTGAGGAGCTCAAACGCGCTAATTCAGTCGAATCATGGCTCAAAATGCCAGATGAACAGCTGCAGGAGCTTGTTCGTGAGGCTGTTGGGCTTGTAAAGGACTTCGTTTACCAGCGTCAACAGGCCAAGAGGAGGCGTGCTCGACAGGTCAATCTATTCCAACGATACGGTACTACAGATGCGAAAGCGTTTGACCACCTGGTACCCAACGATGATGCATATTCAAGCGACGTGTATGGGCCTATCTTTGATGAGCTGTACGAGTACGAGGCGTCCCGCAGCCGTGATCTTGACGCATGGGAGTATAACGATGGAGAAGGGCCGCGCTATTGGTCGGACGAGCCACGTCCTTCCGAACCCAACATGCGACAGAGATTCCTGAATGCGGCAACAATCTGGGCAGAGAACGTGCAAATGACCTTCGACCGTTACCGCGATTTGCCTGTTGTGGGTTATCCAGCTGCGATCATCGCAGACGGCTGTGCCTACCAGGGCATTATTCGACGCATCAGTGAGGTGTTTGCTGTGTCGGCAGCCCAAGTTGCAGAGTTCGCCGTTTATGCGTGGAGGCAATTCCAAACCCAAGTTCTCGAAGCTATTTTCCCGCCTGGGCGTTCGTCAGAGGATCCCTCTTCGGAGTTTATATCACACGGAGGCCAGCCACTGGCAAAGCCGGGCGGCGGCATGAGTCAAACTGATACAGGATCACTGCGAAGCCATGTGCCCCAACTCACCGACACTGCGCCGAGCGCGGAAGCCAACGGAAACGGTCGTGCTGCCAAACCTAGCACTGTGGCGTTCGTTCAGCTCGAGGACAGGGTGGGCACTCGTCGGCTTCTCGATACCTTCTCTGGGTCAGAACTCAAAATGATTCTAGTCAGCACTTCCGAGGAACGCAAGCAAGAGCAGGCCAGAGCTAAGTATGAATCGCTTATCCGAAAGGAGGCGGCATTTTCAATGCTTGAAGAGCCCTTACCCAAAGCAGTGCCTCGTCGCAATGGCTTGCCCCATATCTTGTCGGCAAGTGACCTTGGCGTGTCTCGCGAGCAACTGACCAAGTTCATCTCGTACACTGGGCTCCATCACAGTTTGGAAGAAGGTGGTGCGTACAATGCCACAGGATTATTGGCACTGCTGGATGCGATTTCCCCTCAATTCATGGCCAGAATGCGGCGCTTGTACGAATTCGAGGCAATTCCAAGAGAGGAGATCGAACGAAGGGCGAAGCTAGAACAATCACCCGAGTTCATTGCCAATGCAATCCGTCAAGCAGCATGCCACCGTGGGCTCGTGTCTGATCCCACAATCTGCGCGGTGACAGCACCTGTGGACCTTACCAGCACCGATTCCAGTACATTCTGTTCAAAGAACTCGTCTGCATGCCACCAAGCTGTGATTCTGACCCAGAGCAAGCCAGAACCAGGGCTGTTGAACACTACGTATATCTTCGACATTTACAAGCGTCAGGCGCTTATTGAAGCCCAAAGGCGATGGGCCAATCCCTTAGCTGTTCCTCTTCCGCGAGCGCCATCCATGAAGCTATACGCGCTGTACGGTGTCGGTAAGCCCGCAGAACGAGGGTACGTCTACCGTCTGAATCCAGACCGCAGCGAGCGCCGATTTTTGCCATATGTAATTGACTCGCGTGTGGCTGATCCAGATTCGAATGTCCGCCGCGGTGTGCGTGTCACGGATGGTGATGGCACCGTACCGCTTATTTCGCTTGGCTACATGTGCGCCGAAGGAGGTGGCTGGGATCCCAAAGTGAACCCGCACTTGAATCCGAGCGGTATTAAGTGCATTGTTCGCGAGTTTGCGAACAGAGTCGTCAGTCCTATGGATATTCTACGTATTACATCGGATTCCGCAGATCACGTTGACATCATCGGCAATACCGAGCTCATTGCTGATGTTCTCAAAATTGCTGGTCGATTTGGTCCGCAGGCAAGACGTCGAATTGAAATGGAGAACGAACGTATTGCTAAGCGCAAGCAGCTGCTTGAGCTTCGAAAGTCGAGGCGCAGAAAGCTCCACACTAATCAGACCGTAGCAGAGGCCGAAAATGGCGGAGCGGACAAGTCTACTCAGCTTCACGAAACTCTCGAAGAGCTCGAAGAGGCAGAAGCGTTGCACAATGGCTCCAAGGCGGATGTAGCGAGCCGGAATCACCACACATCCAATGAGCCTCATGCAGATGGCATGGTCAGGCTAGGACGACCGCGCTTCACGACAGTTAGTGGGAACGGTCCCTCTCGAGAGGCGAGAGTCGAGACCGAGAAGTATGAAATGCCTCCTGATGAAGAAGGTCGGATTGAACTTCTTCCCCGCGTCTTGAGCTGCATTAACTCGATTGCTAAGCGGATCCAGCTGCCGTAATGAGCATATATCCTATTATCCTATTATCTTCATTGTTGCTTACAGTGTTTATTCACGGCAACTTGGCTAATGTACATACTTGGGGATCGACCACAGTAGTTACGCTAACAACCCCCAAACAACCTTCATAAACTTTGCTATATACAGGGAACTACGCGAGTCGTGCCATACTCATAACACTAGTTCTTCAAACCATCACCTCGGAACATCGCGCACAGAGCGTCTCGCAGCTGAGACTCGTTCTTGTCAATCTTGGCCGCCCTTGCTGCAGGGGTTTCATCTGCGTCCCTGGGTAGGTTCGCAAGCATTCGGCTTGCGAGCCTCACTGTCGCATCGCAACTTGGATCCGTTGTACCGTATCGTGCAGGTTCTGTGCTGTTGATTCCATCGGCGGTCATGCCATCACCTCCCATCGCATTGCCGTCATCGGGCGGATTGAAAGCATCTGCAAGAATTGGTACGAGTGCTTCCTGCAAGGTCGCTTGGTGGACTTCTTGATTGGCGAGAGCATCTGCAGTTTGAGAAAGCTCTGCGCACAATCGAGAGAAGCCGAAGATACGCTCCTCACGGTGGTCAAATGTCTCCTCACTGCGGTCGTACGGTGCATCGCTTCCTGGAGCAGGCACCCCCTGGATCTCTTTCTGTTCCTGAAGGGCGGCATCATACAGCTTCTGATTCGACTTCGATACGAAGAATGGGTACTCGAGCTGGGATTTGTAATAAATGTCCAGAAGCGACCGGTAGTCATCCATCATCGCCTCCATCTTCTTCACATCAACCCACGACATGGAGAAATCGGGTGATCTAGGCTGCAACAGCGCCATCCCTCCGAGTCTTTGTGCACGTTCAGCGTCAGTGGTTCCCACGTTGGTGCCCGTAGCCGAGGCACCCTTCGACGCAATGATGTTCTGCAGCACAAGCAGGTCCTGCGAGGCTGTTCGGATCTGCTTCAGGATCGTCTCGTAGAGCTTCGTGATGAGCATCTGGCGCTGGGCAGGGTTCGGCTCGAGGGAGATGTCGTATAGCAATTGTGTCGCACGCTGCACAGCATCGCGTGCACTCGCTGCGGAATGCCGTAGTGAGTTGATATACGGCACCAACGTGCTCTATACATGTACAACGGAGGTGCAAATGCCGAATGAGTGATTCTAAGTGAATCAAAAAGTGTCCAGACGGAAGGGTTGGCGAGGTACCTAGTGTCAATAAATCGCATGGACTAGCTTCGTGTAACATACCTGAAGACTTGACATGGTTTGTTGACCAGATCGCAGCGCAGATCCTAGTATATACAAACCACGACAGAGCGAAGAAACAGACTCTGATTCTCTTTTTCCGAGTGGCTGTATCTCTGACCCAGGTAGGTGCCTGACAGAATTGTTTGCATAGGTGGCACTTTACTTGCACTACATATCCGCCGCCTAGGTATTTTCTACAGACACCACCGGGAAGGCTGCCAACAAGAGTCCGTAGTGCCCTCCTGGGGCCATTCAAGGAGCAGCATGCATCCGCATTCCCAGCCAGGGAGCAAGACCTGGCGGAACAGAGACGATGATCAGCATCGTGTGGATGTGAGACCTCGTCAGGATCCAGGACGGACAATGCCAACTCCTCATTCACAGCAGCTTACAGCAGGAGCCAGGCCTGGAGATGCTTCAAGAGGCTCCACAGCAGCCTGGCCGAGCTCTGCATCGGCATGGGATGACAATTTCGACTATGATGAAGAGGCTGTGGACACAGTGCCGCCTCCGCTACCCAGTTTCCTTGCTGAGCCCTCCCATCGTACCGTCTCTCCCTCAGGGAATGAGTCGGAGGCTACCCTGGATCCGAATGGACAAGCCACTCCCACTCCTAGTTATGCGGCAGAAGGAGACACGGAGACTGGCATTCGCCAGTCCTCAAGTGTGGCTGGAGAGGTCCGGCATGCTGCAGCTGCTTCAAACCAGCCTCGGCGCCCTAAGCCGGTTCATCTGGCAACGGTACTACGAGCTCTGATTGGGCGAGACGTGGTAGTGGATTTGCTCGACCTACCCGAGAACCGAGGACTGCAGGTGAGCAATCCCGCAGCGCACTACACACACGAAATTGCAGACGCGCAGATGAAGCTGCGAGAACGCTTTGGATATGCGACCCCACAAATGGTTGTGAATCCACAGATACAGCAGGAAATTCTACAATACTCGGAAGCGCTATCGAATCCTCTCGCAGCAGGCGCTGCATCTGCTCCTACTACTACCAGTACGGCACTCAAATCGCTCGCTCCTTCCGCGTGGGGTTGGCCCATCGCAGAGGTTAGGGGCACACTCGAGTCAGCTGCGGACGACCACACGATTACCCTAGTGAATGTCGAGATTCGTGCAGTGACGGCAGCACTGAGAAGCACAGTCCAGGCTGACACACCAACCAGCAAATGTGAGACCGTGCTGTATGGCAAATGGATCAAGTGCCAGCCTGTCCGCATTCCTGGGAGTCGCGTGGGTGCAATCAAGCTGCCCAATGGAACAGACGTTGTCAAGCTCCTTACTCGGCATCAGAAGGAACTTGAGGCGATTCAGCGTAAGCAGCAACGTGGCATACGCCGAGGGCCCATGCCAGGGACAGCGCCAGCAAGTCCTCAAGGCTCGCAGAGCTCACAGACCCTGCAGACCCAAAAGTCCGCGAGGTAGCGATGGGGAGGTAGCAGCCAAGTGGTCTCTCCCAATGTCATGTATTGTGAGGTGTCACAGGCTAACCAGTGAAAGCGAGTCGCTTGGCCTCTTAGAAGTGGCATAGTTTGCCCTCACGTATGCTGAGGTGCCCTCGTCAAGTGCCTAAAGTTGTTGGCTGCAGACTAATCCGACTCCCAACTTTAGCTCGAGTCTGGCTTCGAAGGAATCACAAACAAGCCGACGAGAGCGTTCGTTTGGTCACTGAGGGGCCGGCTGAATGAGAGGTCAGGCACACATCCCACACGAGTTCACATTCACGTCTGCACGCGAGGCGAACTTGAACTCGAGCTGGGTGGCCATAAGCCATAGGCTTGAATCTGGTTTCGTTGTATCGTTTCGAGAAGTGTATTAGAATAGAATGAAAGGGTATGTTATAACTGTAACTCGGGTGGTGTAGTACGTGTATGAAACATAAAGCGCGGTATCGCATGTGTGGGCGTATAGCGTGTGTACCGCCTTAGTTGTGCGAAACTATCTCTTCTGACTCCGCTTTGCATACATACACTGGCGTACACACACGCATACATAATACATACCTTTCCTTTAAATTCATTCACCCCCTGTGATAAATAAGAGGGCGTTTTAGCCGCATGCGGTTATCACAACAAGCGGTGATTGAGTGAAAATATCTCTCGACTTTGGGCGCAATATATACCATATTGACCGAGTCCTAACACGCTGCCGTAAGGCTAGTACGATTTAGCAACGCGTTCTATATCATTTTAACTCTGCTTCTGATACGAGCATTTACTCATACCATGGGTAATTATTGCTCTTCGTGTTGCTCTCGAAAGAATACCAGCGAGTCAAACTTTGTCTTGGTACGTATATCTGGTCGGATCCGATTGATTTGAATGTGCTATTTTGTGCATAACTTGAACCCAGCCCGTTCTATCTAAATGCGATGTTGTATAAGTCGTCCACTGCGTGGCTCTCCCGAAATCGGTCGCGTCTCGAAAGATCTTGAACATGTTAGGAGGTCGTTGTCGAGCTGGACCGGCGGGTCGTACGCGGGTGGACGGACTGTTTCAACTTAGTTCGCATAGGATAACGGTACGAGCTAGTGTATGCGCTCTAAATGCCCATTTATTGATGTGATTCTACCACATTCATAACCGCAAATATCTCTTTCAACGTTTCCACCTACGCTCAGTGGACCTGGATCTGACTTGCACATGCCTGCACCACTTGAACACTACCCCAATGTAGCCTCCTACGGGCGCACCCAAGGTAAGACAAGACTCAAAGAAACTACACACCCAGCGCCATCGCTCGGCGAGTGGTAGTTCGTCCGCAAATGCTTCGCCCGTGGGCAAGCCTGGAAAACACTCCAGTCAGTATGTAACGGACAACGATGCCGACGCTGACAATGAGGACGACGGTGCCGACCAGAACGATGGCGAGGCTGGAGAGGGTCAGCGACTGCTCAACCGATCTCGTCGCGAGGGCAGCGTGCGTGGACGCTCGAATCGAGGCACTCAGGGCAGTCAGGGCAGTGCATTTGATGACTCGAGCGACGACGAGGACGAGGGTGCACAACGCTTGGGCGCACGTGGACCCGTAAACGTTGCTTCTGTCCCATACGAGGACGATGGAAATGCTGTCAGGAACTCGATTGTGATTGGTTCTGTGGTGGTGGTTGATGACACGCTCACGTCGAAGGACTTGAACGACGTTGTGGGCACCGAGCTCCCGCTTGGCACAGTTGTATCCGAGATTCCTCCTCCCCAGAACGCCGACACGAACCAAAACGATGATGACGACGGCGAATGGATTGTGGCAACCTCCAGGCGACGAGGAAAATCTCAGTCAGGCGCTTCTGCAGCTGACGCCAAGGGGAAAACCCAATCAAGCAGCAAGGGCAGTGGTCCGAAATCCGGAGCCGCCAATAGCACTAACGAAGGCAAATCGGCCAGTGCCTCAAAAGACTCCGCAGCTGGTACCGCTGCAAACTCCACCACCTCGTCTGCAAAGGCTGGTGCACCACTCGAACCTGCAGTCGTCCCACTCACACTTACCGTGCAGGTGAGTGGACCGCCGCCAGAATCAAATGACAGGCCAGTTAAGGACTCGCAACAGTCGGATGCTGATTCCAAGAAGGAAGATACAGCAGTGAATGCTGACAAGGCGACTCAGAGTACCAACGCCACATCTCCCAATACTGGCAGCTTGAGCGCTGCAAGCCCTGGAGGTGCGAAAACACGGGAACGCACCAACTCCCTGGCCCAGAAGTCATTGAACTGGGATGATGACACGGACTCGGATAGTGGATATGCAATTCTCACCCCTCAGATGCGCTCACCACCCATGGGCAGTACGCCCTCCGCCGCAGGAAGCCGAACGCCTGTCACTGGTGGTGGTGGTGCCGTGCGTCTTGCCCCATCAAGCCGCTTCTCGCTCAATGGCCAATCCTCGCACCAGCGCGTTTCGTCAAATCACTTCGCTGCCTCCCCCACCAATGGTAGTGCGAACGGTCGACCTCGCGGAAACAGCAATGCAGGCCGTTCGCGTGAGCCAAGTGTATCCGGCTCGCCTCGAGCGAGCACCTCATCTCAGGTGCGCACGCTGTCCGGTGCGGCTGGTGGGCAGCCAAGCGCCTCCCCCTCAAGCCGAACGGGAACTGTTGGCACACGTTCTCGTACTGGTAGCGTGAGTAACGGCACCAACGCAACCTCGGCTACTGGATTCAGTATTCTTCAGAGCCAATCGACAGCTGGATCTTCGCCTCAGAGCTCTGCGGTGCCAGCCAATCCTTCGTCGGCGGGCGTATCCTGGCGTGCAAAGTTGACCGGTGGTAGTACGCCCACACCTTCGAACCCAAGCTCGCCCCTCGTAACCCCACGCTCTGGCAATCCTTCGTCTATCCCTGTGATGCCCCTCAAGCATCAGCCATCGAACTCGAAGGGCTCTCCTCCTGCACCCAACAGCCCCTCGGGTTCTCCTTCCCTGTCGTCATCCTATGCTGCGCGACTTCAACAGACCGTTAAGCAGCAATAACAACTCTATGAGGCCATAGAGCTAGTTTGTACAATGCTCTAAGCAACGGAACAGCATTGGCACATCCGATGACTTGATGGTGATTTATTTGAACCGTGACTCCCTCATCGCATGTGTTGATCCTATCACACAGCTTTGAATCATTCTGTATGATGCGAGTGAAAGCCTGCTTAATATTTCCACCCTAGCGTTTTCTTCCTCCTCACCCCTTTCCGCATGCTAGCGCAACTAGACCACACAGCTCAAAAACAACAATGACCTTCTTCAAGGGTCAATCTTTTTCCCCTTTATCTCTCACACAAACGCACCAATGACAAAGCGCCGACAGCTGCCACATTTCTGGCACAGTTCTCTGACACAAACGTACCAAATACACCCGAGCCACTGATCGATTTGCATTGCAGTCGAAGTTCATACCACAAGCACTGGGGTTGTCAACCGACTGACAGTGGACTTGAACTTAGGTGAGGCAGGTGAGTCCTCGGCATGGTCAATGAACCCTTTGACATCGTCGTGGGGTATCCTCTTTCATACGCTGTCGAGCTCATTCCTTTACTTCGAAGCCCATCTGGGCTCTCACCCCAGTGATTACGCAGGGCTCGCGAGGAGTCCACCAAATTAGCCGTTTTCTATATTTCTGAGGTGGCTGAAAAGCGAACAAGGCGCCACTGTGCCACGAACCCAACGCAATATTCAGATTATACATACTATATAGCCCCAGAAAGTCAACTATATACTCAGCTGTCTCACCAGGGAGTGACGTAATTCGCCCACAAAAATGCACACCTCGTCAACTCCCTTTCCAAGCCGGCTTAGCTTCGGCAATCTCTCGATAAACCAAAGCGCAGTGCAGGATGCGTCCCCAATTCCCAGTGACTTTCACCACCCCGCGCTGATATCACCCCCTCTTCGCCCAGGCTCCAACGGGCAAGGCATCGTAAATACCCCACAGCCAAGCAAGTCTGACTTGGCAACGGCTCTCTTCTCTGCAGAGAACGTGCGGAATCATACCAGCGCAAATGGTGAGCTGCTGGTTGACATTACAGGGTTACGCAAAATCGTAGTTGACGCTATCGCGCGCAATATGCTCGTATCTGCGATCTTCTTTGCTGATAAACTCGTCACCCTGACCAACGATGCCTCGATAGACATCTACTTGCTTGCCCAGGCCTTGTACGTGAATGGGCAGGCCAAACGTGCGTACCACATCTTGCAGACCCATGGAAAGCTAGTTCCTGCGCTGGAGTGCAAAAGCAAGAACCAGGTAGTACTGAACTTCCTGGGAGCGCAGTGCCTATCACAAGCCAGAGCTTGGGAAGAAGCACTTGCCCTGATCGGTGAGGGCGAAGACGATGCGATTGAACGCATCACAGGAAGTGATGCAGTCTTCGCTGGACGCGGTTTCCCTTCCGCACGATCTATGAGGACATCATCACTCCCGTCGCTAGGCCAGGAAGCAGCTAACGCCGCATCAAATCACGCCAGCTCGAAGAATAGCCAAGCAAGCAACCAAGACGATGATGCCGAGCTCAGTTGCTTGGATCAGCTTCCCTTCTACTCTGGAAACTTCTCGCTGGCAGCAGGAGTTGCATGCCTTCGAGGTCGATGCTATGATGCCTTGGAAAACCGTACAAAGTGCCTTTTATGGCTTAAACAGGCCGTTCGCTACGACGTCGCCTGCTATGACGCGATCCAACTTTTATTTGACAAGCAGATGATGAAGCGAAGTGAGGAACGTGCTTTCCTTGCAGAGCTGGTTTTCCCACCCGAACTTCAGTGGCTGAAGCTCTTCTACCTTACCCAGATGAATCCTCCTGTGTTGGACTTGGAGGCTGATACGGCAGATGTCCGAGCGCAGGCGCAAGACCAGGCCCATGACGCTGGTACTGGTACAACTCCTGCTTCATCGCTACTTCCTATCCCCAGGCCCATGCGTCGGCCATCAGTTCAGCACACGTTCGCGTTTCTCAGCTGCTTCCAGGGCGGTCGTTCGCTCATCAAATCTGTGTCGCTCCAAACTTCTTTGGCGAAATGGTACTTCGCGAGGAATGACTTCAAGGAGTGCATTACGATCGTAAAGCCACATCTAGAGACAGATCCGCTTGTCGAGCAACTTATTCCGGTCTATGTCGCCAGTCTGGTTCAACTCAACCAGCCTCAAGAGTTGTTTAAGTGCGCACAGAAACTCGTAGAAAGCAATCCCAATAACGCACTACCATGGTTTGCCGTGGGCTGCTACTACTTCCTTGTGAACAAGTTCGACGCAGCGCGAAAGTTTTGGGGCAAGTGCGTCTCGCTTGATCCTCTCTTCGCCCCAGTTTGGCTTTTCTGGGGGCATGCTCATGCAGCACAAGATCAAACCGATCAAGCGCTGGTATGCTACCGCGCAGCGGAGCGACTACTGCCAGGAAATCCCATTCCCGTGTTAAGCATCGGTTCCGAGCAGCTGCGGACTCGAGCCGATGTTGTGGCACTCTCAACTCTTCGTCGAGCGCTTGCCCTCGATGAAAACGAACCACTCACTCATCACGAGCTCGGTGTTGCGCTGTACCGCAGAAAGGAGTATGCCGAGGCTGCAAATTGTTTCGAACGAGCACTTAAGCTGATTCCACACGAGGCCTTGGCACACTGGGAACCAACTTTGTTCAACCTAGGCCATGCCTGGCGTAAACTCGGACGATACTCAGATGCTGTCGAGGCTTATCAAGCAGCACTCGCGATTCGGCCAAATAGCGCATCGACACATGCCGCATTGGCGTTCACTTACCACCTTCAGTCGCGGATCGACGATGCAATCACACTGTATCATCGCGCACTCATGATCGAGCCACAAGATGTGTTCGTGAACACTATGCTTGCGAGGGCACTTGAAGAGTCAACGAGTGCGACCTCGCTAGATGACCTGTACAGCCTGTAGCATTCGAGTTACTTGGAAATGTAATACAAAATGACAAAAGTGATGTGACGGCACTTGTGTATGCGAGTCTAAATAGGAATCCACAAGACTGGTTGTAATCTAGCTAGGTTCAGCAGATAAAGTATACATAAGATAACAGCTACTTGAGTAGCTGCAACACTGGATTATCTGATACGCACGACAACTACTCGGCCTTTGCCTTTTGTGTTGCTCCGTCGTTGGGCGCGGACTTGGCACCAAAGCTCTTCTTGCGCAACAAGTTCTTGATAGGCTCCTCAACCAGGTAGTGGCAAACGAAACCGAAAGTCCACGAGCAGAGCAAAACAAGCAGTGTAGCCTGAAGGAGCTTCCAGTTATTAAAGCCCGGCCAAAGTGGAGCGAAGAAGTTGGACCAGACACGAGGAATAATCACCTGATGAACCAGATAGACAGGATACGAGGGAATAGCGAGCCATGCGAGGAAGCGCAACGATAGGATCTTTGCCACGAATGTGTGAAGCAAACCAACCTCGTTGAGCAAGCAATAAACATGGAATGCAAGGGTGAGTTGCCAAATAGGAGCACCGACCGCGAAAACCGACATGTGAAGTGGGCTGAACTCCTGCGTGTCGAGAGTGTAATAGACCGCGGGGAAGCTCACAACTGTGATAGTAGTAGTGATGATGGTGGCGAGAACCTTATTCTTCTGAGCCCACTGACGAATGGAGTAGTGATACTGGACATAAGCAAGAGCAACGCCCATGAAGACGCCACCAATACGCATGTGCGTCGGGGCGTACCAAACGTTAAAGTGCATGAAGTACATCATTGTGTCTTCGAAGTCGAACAGGTACATCTTGGAAGGCGTGTAAGGCAGCATGACATGGAGATAGAGGAAGTATCGCAGCACGATATTGCAGAGGTAGCCCACAATCAGTGCATACATCAGTTTCTTGGTGATGCCGAACCAGCGAATGACCAATGGGAAGATGCAGATGAAGTGCACCTGAACGCAGAGCGACCACGTCCAGCCCATGCAGCCACCGAACGGAATGTAGTTGTTCAGGAACAGCAAGTTGAAGATGGACATCTCGCAGTTGTTGGGAATACCACCCTGGGTGTCCTGTCCTGCTGAGCGAATGAGCTCACGGATGCCAGTCGTCACATGTTGGTCCCAAGGAATCACGGGCAGCTTGCCGAAGCGGTAAATACCAGCGCAAACGAACAGGAGGGTGAAAATATACGAAGGGTAAAGGCGTGTGACACGGCGCCACACGAACGAAGCCCAGCTACCCGTGCGCACACCCGTGAGAATAGGGTATGACAGAAGGAAGCCTGTCATGAGGAAGAAAACATCCACAGCTACGAGGCCGTTAGTGAGGACCAGGAAGTACGGCTGCTTGCTTACCGCAAGGAACTGCTTTTCTGTGCTATATGCACCCGTGTACCACAGCGTGTGGAACGCGACAACCCAGAATGTCATCAAGGTGCGAAGTCCATCGAGGACTGGAAACTTCTCGTCGCTCTCAGCGCGTTGCACCGAGACCTGTGTGCTCATTGTAATCTAGCGTTGGATTCTGCTCCGGCCTCTCAGTCGAACGAAACTTGTGCAGGGCTTGCTACGCCTGTGTGCGGCGAGATACAGACGGCTTTCCACCTCGCGGAATCACTCAGATTTTTTCAAACTTGGGACTGGGGAGTTGAAGAGAGTAAGTCGGGGGGTTGGTGTGTGGGCATGTGTTCGAGTTGGACAATATCGGCAAGGTAGAGGCGAGATAGCTTACTGGAGAGGCGTATGATCACTTCAATTACTTATGAAAATCAACCATGCCCACGATACTCTACCTGAAATAAACTCAGAGTTTCACACCCCCGAGAGCAGGTTAAGCATACCCACAGCGGTGATCACCGTGTGCATGCTCAGAGTCGACATGAAAATCAGCTTGCTAGCTGGGAAACTATCGATTAGGGCATTTGCGAAGTGTGTGCCTTGCGTCATTGTAGCCTAGCACTAAGAACTACAGCTCCAGTGCGGGGTTAAGACCCTCTTCATAGGAAACCTTCCAGAGTTACACGACTAAAAACATCAAAATCTCCTGGTAGTCGCGTCTTATATCTGTCCCCATTATGCCAGCCCATTATCCTGACCTCAAGTCCCCAAACGCGTCAGGTGCTGTCTCTGAGCAAATTTCATAACGGCAACTACATCTCCAACCTTTGAAGATCTCGCGGCCTGCGTTGTGCACCTTGGATCCAACCAGACAAACCACACGCAGACGCCGACACAGTCCATAGGAGCACCCTAGCAATGGACCTCGAAGCGCTCATCGCTCTAGGTGAGGGCGAGCTAGGAGATCTTCATGTAACCGAACTCGATCGAGTTGGCGATTTACTGCAGGTACGTACACCAGTGCATTGGTTGTGTCGCGATTCGTGAGGGTCATTGCTGATCCAGTGCGCTCCACCCTCTGCTGCGCTCCCACATCCCTTGACTCACTGAAAGAGCACTTAATTCTCGATCTAATCTAGTCGCTGCGAGAGAATGGCGGCGCGGTTGGACTGTGGAGATATTGCGAGACCGCCACCAGCTCACGTCAGGACGCTGCCGAGCTCCAGAAGCTCGTGTTACAGTCTCTGCTAAACCTGGCCTTGCGGATCCTCCCAGGAGTCCAGGTAACCTCCTCCGTAGACTGGCACAAGACACTAACAAAAGAGCTGCTGTGCTGTGACAGTAAGGACGCAGCAGCCTCATCGACACAGGAGCGGCAACAAGTGGCTCTTGATCATAGTTTAGCGCCGGACTCTGCCACCGTGTCCTATGCAAGACGACTTTTGTATGCGCTACGGATTCTGAGGCTTGTGCTGCTGTTGGGCGTTATCCTTCCGTCGTATCGCTGTTCGACGTTTCACCTCGGTGGTGGAGAGGAAGTCAAACCTGGTGTGGCACCTGCTAGCGCCCCCGCAATTCATACTAACCTTCGCAACCCACAGAGCACTGGAGACGCTCTGCACTCGGCGCTAGATCCCAGAGCAGGCTATGTCGTGCTCCTCCTCGCTGCACTGCAGCCACCCGTCAAGCAAGCATGGGTGAAGCGTACTTTCGGAAATAAGACATCTACGACAAGTGGAGAGCCCACAAGGTCCAAAGCGGCGTACCCTGCACACAAGGCCAAGGTATCAACTCAAGTTTCTGAAGCAGAATCCAAGTCGTTGACGCCAACCTTTTCCGTAGAGCGAGTACTCAAGTTTATTACAGCGGCAGTGCACCATGTGAACCTGGCGTTGTTTCTCGTACTGACCTTTGCTGATACGAGGGAGGTTGTACGTGCGAGCTTCAGTTCGGAGGTCCTTCCTCTCGGTCCAGAATTCTACGACTCCACGTCTCACGCACAAGTCCTCTCAGTGGTACATCGTGAAGTTTCGCAGGCCACCACAGGTGGTCTTGAAGCGAGCAAGATAGCACAAGAGGAAGGTGTTGTAGAAGGAGTCGCAAATGGCGATGGAACGAGTACAGAGTATGGAGAACGGTCGGAACCACGATTCAGTCAGAACCACTCGATATTCGAGTTGTCCTATGTTCATGCGCTATCGAGGTGGGCCAAGGTTCCATTGCTACACCTGTGCGTCGCTCCCAGTGCGATACCACTCCTCGTAGCACTAGCACACATTTGGGACGATGATGAAGCATCCATAGCCATGCGCAGCGAGGTTTGGGACCAGGAATACCCCATAGGCGCAAACGGACCTACACTAAAGGGTAGAAACGGAGATGCTTCTTTACTGTTTGGCACAAAAGAGCATGCAACATTTTCTGTTTATGCTCAGCATCCGGATCTCCTGTCAGACATGATCTTTGACAGTGGCCGACTCAGCCTTGCGAACCGTGCTCAGCTGTGCAATCATTTGGTATTCGACTTCCTGAGCAGAGTCTCACGACAACAGCTGCCGCTGCAGTCCGACGTCCCAATTCCCGGAGCACATCCGACAACAGCGGCGCATACATTGCGATATCTCTTAGAGCCGCACATTCTCCATCCTACTTCGGATTTGAGTTTCATTAGTCAGGAGGCGACGTTCCACCTCTCGCCGAGGAAACGACCGCTCCAACTACTCACAGATTTCGCAGAGCAGACCATGACACTACTCCGTTTGGGTACAGGGGTAGGAACAGCGGGCCTCCGAGATGGGATCAAGCCCCTAGAACGCAAGACATCACGAGCTGAGCACACAACGAGTGGAAGACAGACTCACCGCAGCGACCAACTTCTCAACCTCAGCACAGCAGTCCTCGCAACGCTCTTACTGGACGCATGCGGAGTTGGGGTTCCTATCAGGTTTGAAGAGCAGGACATAGTGAATGCATGTGCAGTACTAACGCATATTCTGTCGCTAGAGTCTAACACCGGTTCCCTTGCACTGGTCGAATTGGAAAACCATAGTAAGATCGCTATTCATAGCCTTGTTCAGCGATTTTCTTTCGCTCTTGTGCATCTACTCAACCTCCTGAGTTTGCTTGCTATTCCAGTTACGACACCGGCAGGTCCCGCAGGAGCGGCGTCACAAGGACTCTCACTGACGTGGTTTGATAACCTCGCTAAGTTTGCGGTGCATCTGCTCAAGACTCGCCCCGTAACAAGCATGTATCCCACACTTGCCTTAGCACTCGAATTGGTGCTCAAGCTATTGGCATCCCATGGGTTGTTAATGTGTCATGACGCTCAGAAAGAACATCAAAGGCAGGCTTTACTGAGAGCCGGGGATTTGATGGAACTCTTGACAGATCTAGTTGCTTCTCCAGTCTCAACGGGAACACGAGAGCACGTATCGGAGTCCATGAGTGAAATAGGACAAACATGCGCTTCATTTCTGGCGACATATGTGCAAGACGAAGGTATTCCACTAACTCTCAAAATTGCATGTTTGGCCGCATTAGATGCCTTTGCTAGGCTGTGGACAGCAAGTCATCTCGATCAGAGCATGCAATTAGGATCGCATGGTCACCTATCCGAGGAACGCTTCGACACGCGCTCGTTCTTCCTGCTTGACCATCGGTTCCTTCACGCCCTCCTTCGTGAAATTACCCCAGCGTCTGCAACCAGAGCTCCCCCGGAGCTTGGCTTGCGATCCACGTCTACGGATCAACGAATCAAGCCCGAATGCATTATTGTGCCGTCCGCGTGCATCTTAACCACGTTAGATATATTCGCAAGGTTGGATGGCACCGATAATGAATCATATGAGCTCTCTCCTCAAACTCGAATATCAAGAACCGCATTACTCAAAATTAGTCGTGATTACTACGTGTGGAATCTTCTTACCATATCGATCTCAGTACTGGGTATCCTTGTTATCAAGACAAAATTACCTGGCTTGGACAGCAGTCTGCGTACGAATCAGGTACTCCGCTGCAGTAGTATGGCTCTTGCTGAGAGGTTTCCGCTGCTACGCCGGTCAGAACATTCTCAGACCCTACACCTGTTCGCGCTTCTCAGTGTTTTGCCGTCCCCTCTATCGTGGGTTGCCGGATTGTGCGTTCCTGCCACTGGGCCAGGAAATTCGTTTTCCTCCAAGAGAGCACGAGCACTAACAGCAGCCATACTAGCGTCAAGGTCGATCCTCACAACCTGTCAAGTGCTGCATGATTTGATGAAAGCCCAGCTTGCATTCCGCTGCCTCGAGGCTGACGGACAGTCCGATGTCCTAGACTTCGCACCTGGTGACGAAGATATGGCCCAAGCTGCATTGTCTAAGGCAGAGGCTAGTATCCGTGCCGCACGAGAAGACCAAGCACTCTGCGGCATTCTCAGTCAGCTCACCCGAATGAAAAATGGCCCAGTTGAACGCTTGTGGGCTCTACTGGCCATGGAAGCCGAAGAGAGCTTGACATGGAATGCACGAGTACACTCTGGTAATCAAGACAGTCGACCATACGAGAGCCAAGACGAGCACGATGTCGAGGTTGATGAGGGCCTTTTGCCCCTGATCGAAACCGATCCATACGAAGCAACATTTCGTGGGAGCTTTGTCATTCAGAGGCTGTGCCGTCGGATCAACTCTGTGAACCAGCAAGCAGAACTTTGTACATCTATGGGGCCGATGGCCGCTTCAGAAAGAAGGGGTATTTCATGCGCACCTCCTCCCCAAATGTCTTCTATTGATGTCTTTTCGCGCTCGGCCCCAGTGGTTGGACGGATTAACAATGAGTTGGGTGGACAACAATTCGCAGATTCATCAGTTACTTTCAACAATCATCCAAACAATCGCCCACCTGACCTGCAATTAGATGACTTAAATGATTCGATTGTACGAGATCCAGAGGTTATCGCCGCGAAAGATGAACAATCTGCCTCAGACGGAAAGGGCGTAACCGAGAGGACATTGCGCAAGTCAGGTGTGAAAGCGCTTTTCTTCCCAGCAGAGTCTCGTAACATTATACTAGCGAACGTGTCATTGCTCCAGTCCGCCCTACAACGCAATCTAAGGCTCAATTTGAATGGGCTGCAGCGCATCTTGCGTCCAGTAAGTAGTTGGCGGCATAAGATTGAGCTCAACCCTTCTTCTCCACCTGCGACAGCTCTTGTCAGCCTTGAATGTGATCGTAGTTTTGTGACCATTCCGCTGTATGCCAACGCCTGGCGATTATATGAACGTCTCATCAAGTCACGTGTTCAACAAGAAGAAACTAGGCTAGCGCTTGCGAAAGCGGTGCAAAGAGCGACTCAAGCCGAAGAAAAATGGTCTCAGGTAAATGTGGTACTGTCAACGTTGGAGGCCGAGATTCAATCACTTGCGCAGCGTTATCAGACTGCGCAGGAAGAGTTTGCCAAGGTCGTGCAACAGCGTGACCAAGAACTCGAAAATGCGGCTAACCGTCTCGAAGATACGAAGCTCGAGGCAGCAGCTCGCATCCAAGAACTAATCAGCACGCATGAAAAGCGCGTGAATGTTCTGCAGACGCAGATTGATGATCTTGTTCGTGCTGGTGTAGAAGTCTCTGAAACCCTCCGCCAGTCACAGGAAGATTATGCACAACTTATGACCGAGAAAGAGCTTGTGGAATCACAGGTAACGGCTAAAGCCCACGAAGTTCAGCAACAGCTTAGCCGCATTCAAGATCTTGAGGCTGAAATCACGCATCTAAACACGCGCATATCAGAATGGGAAGCGAAGTGTAACGACGCTCATGACCAGATCGGTAAATTGTCTGATGAGCTTGTTGATGAGCGAAGGCGAAGAGAGAGCACAACCCTCGAATTGGCAAAGCAGAAAGAGATTTGCGACGCTCTTACTGTGCAGATTGCCGAAAATGAGGGGCTTTCAAGAGAGCTTGTCTTAGCGAAGGCGCAGACGGCAGATCGGGAGTACGATCTCAAAGAGGCTCAGGCCAAATACGAAGCAGCTAGAAAAGAGGTTCAAGACTTGCAACTACAATTGAAGGAGTCCCAGCGCAGAATGGAAGAGATGGAGCTACAGTTTCAGAACGAGCGCAAAGCATGGGATGTCGAACGCAATAAGATGGCCCAGCGTGGTCAGCAACACATGGCAGAAGTAATTGCCACGAAATTCAAGATCAAGACGTTGAAAGACCGCATGGCCCAACGCGACGACCTCCACGAGGCTGAAAAGAAGTTCTTCCAAAGTAACTTGAAATCGAGAGACGATAATATAGCAGCGCTTACCCAGAGGGTCCATGACCTCGAGGATCGATACAAGCGGGAGACTGCAAACCTTCAAGCCCAACAAGTGCGTCTTGAGGAGCAGCTCACGGCAACTCGGACAGAACGGGACCAATGGAAACAGCGCGCGAAGCTTTCCGAATCTGATGCAGTTGCACGCCAGGAGCAACTTGAGCAGGAACGCAAGAGTGCAACCGCACGCCATCAGGAACAAGAGCAGGTGATCGCAAGGCTGCAACAAGACTATCAGCGGCTAGAGAAGACGGTCTCGGAAATGGTAAATGAACTAACGGCAGTGTCAAAGGAACGGAATACCGCAAATGCAACTATCGAACAGCTCACTGAGGCGCTCCAAAACTCTCAGACACAATATCTTGAGACATACCAAGCGTTGGGCCAGCTGCGCACTCAGCATGATTGGCTGCTTAAGAAGTATCAGAAGCAGAAGCAAGAATTGTTAGAGAAAAAACGGACGCTCCTGAATGCAATGAACGTGATCACAAGTCAAGCCAACGGTGAATCTGACGACGAATCGGATGCCGAATCGGATGCTTCAATAGCTGCTTTCAGTGTGCATTCCCAATCGGCAGCGACCAGGGAATTCTCGCAGCCAACACTCCTCCCCGCACATCCCCCCTCACGAACGTCAATGGATGGCAAATCTCATGAGACAAAATCAGTGGCACACTCGCACATCTCCAATGGAGCACGACAAGCAACTGCGCGGCTCTCGTCATCGACATCAGCTCGAGCTACCTCCCAGACCATCGCACAAAGTGCCGATCGACAGTCAGCTGCGACACAATCCGTGAATCGCCCTACTCTTGCCACGCGAGTGACCAAGCCCTTCCGCTAGAGTGGTTCAAGTTCTGAGCCACTATCAATAAAATGTAAAGCATTGATTTTATGTACAAGGTTGGTTACACGTCCAGCGGGATTAATCAGCCTCCTGCGTAGAGCCTTGCCCGCATAATGTGATCACCGCCTGAACAGGTCCAAGACCCGTCAGCACTTGGACACCTGCGCGGCCGTCCAATGACGCAAGAATTTCCTTCAACTTCGTTCGTGGCACATCTGCTACAGGGGCTTGTGTAGGGTCAGCAAGTTGAACTGGGCCCAGTCCTGGAGGTCGAGGAACCTCCATAGACGAAAGCATACTCTGTCTCCTAAGTCGGAATGTCTCCGATGGGACGGGATCTGCTCCGTTGGATGCAGGGATGTTGAGCGCGATGAGTGCAAACCGTGATTTGTACTTGATCGGGCGAGTTGGCACGAACGCTACGCGAAGCTCCTTCTCGACAAATGGCAATGCGCTCGGTCCTTGAGTAGGTTCACATTCGATTTGGTCGGAAGTGATTGGCTCAACCCTACCCCACGTCTGAGAGAACACGAAGACCGAAGCGTCGTCGGCGTAATCGAGATCAGGATTTAGCTCCGGATTCGAAAGATAGCGCAGTGTCTGTGGGTCCATGGTGGACTTGAGGGCTTCTTGCTTAGCCTCACTTGCCCTAGGACCAGACGATTGAAGTAAGCGCTTGGTCATCGCAGCGAGGGTGCGCTCAGGGTCCTGAAGATGCACAATGCGCCACAAGATTGCAGTGGAACCATCTAATGACGTCGACGATGACACAGGTTGGGGACAACGTACCCGTAAAGCTTGGATCTGATAATGACGCAACTGAGTCCACCCTAATTCGACATCCTCCAACCAGCTGTTGGCTGACCCACCAACCGACAAGACTTTGTTGGGCGCATTCGAAAGAACGGTTTTCCGCTGCGTGGGTGGCTCAAACGCAACAACAGGTGCTGGCGGGAACATCATATCATTCGGAGGGAGTAACTGTAGCTGAAGACGATATAAATTGGCTCTGAGATAGATCGAGCGGATTGGCATAAACTCAGGATTAGACTCACTTCGCGATCCGTGCGAATGCATGGGCGCAGCCAAGACGTCAAGGCGAGCAGAAATCCTCAAGTTTGTGACAAGTGGCCATTTCCCGAGATCACAGGGGGAGGGCGGCGTAAACTTAACCACGACATGGCAGGTTGTTCTCGGGGCAAGGATCACTTCCAATGGCGCAGAAGTGAATCTTGGTCGAATGCTGCTCTGAATGAATGACGACTTCGGCCCGTCTTGAGGAAGCGTCGTCGCATAGATCTCAAATGGAGTGAACGAAGACAATCCGCTGAGCGCAATCACGACTCGGAGAGGCACATGTTCTGATGTGTTCGTGAGTGGGAAGCTCTGCTCTGTTGGGCTGCTTGCAGGGTTGGAGATGCACGCTCCACTCGCAGGAGTCATCGGAGCAGATGCAGAGAAGAGGATTTCTTGCACTCGTTCAAGTGTCCCGTCTGTAGCCGTTGCGTCTTCACGTGGGCGGAGCACCTCAGGAAGGCCAACGCTAACCAGACGTTTAGTATCCGGAGCTTCGAGTCTGACGAACAACTTGAGTGGCATTTGTGGTTTAAACCCGACTTCTATTAGTGGGTTCCAGTTATTCGTGGCCTCCGTGCATTGCTGGCGCAACTGCGATACCGCCTCTGGGTTACCTACATAGGGAAGTAGCAACAAATTCGCTCGTCCACCACGCTTCTCAACAGCCTCGAGATCTGCGATGAGAGTAAACGTTCCAGCGTGGCCACCCGCGATGGTCAGCATGCCAGGTTCGACTCTGAATACGGCTGGATCGACATCCGGCGCCTGTGCGATCCAATCCACTGGAGTCACCGTGCTGCATAATCGCACGCTGGCATCCCCATGGTCCTCCGGTAGATCGTCCAATGCACTCTCGGAACTACGCTTCCTAAGAGGAGCTCGGGTCTCCTTGTCGACCCATACGAGCATCCCCTTGGCCTTGGGCGTCGAGGAGAATGGCCGAGCTGGGGGGAGCGCCGAGTCAACCGGCTGCATGGCGCGCGTAAGCTGAGCTAATCGCTTTGACTCCTGAGCAGCTGCCTGAGCTCGGCCCTCTGCCGTCGTAAGAAGCAGCTCACGTTCGGTCTTTTCAGCAGCCCTGGCTGCGAGAATTGTTGCGAGATATTGCTCTGCAGCCGCGGGGGAGACATGGGCTGGGTTAATAACCATGACAGGGACAGTAGATTGCGCTCCGTAAGGGGGCAACCCGCCAGACACACCTGATGGTGCTCCCGCGAGGCCTGGTCGGGTGGTAAGTCTGCCAGCGGGGAGACCACGAGCAGATGGTGCGGGAGTTGCAGGGACTGTGGTAGGTGGGACGGGAGCAGATTGCTCAGGGGACGTGGCGCGATCAGGTGAGACTGAAGATCTAGTTGGTGGTGTGCGTTTGAAAGGCGGAACGTAGTAGAGTTGAGGATCGGGAAGGGGATACCACACACGCTCACACTTGCGAGGAGCGTTGTCGGCGAAGAGATGGTCAAGACCCTCCTCGCTAGGGACATAAGTTTGAATGTCCGCATCCAGGTCCTCAGACTCCGTCACTTCCTTCGCTTCAGTTGCAGCTTCAGGGTTAGAGGCCAAATGCTCGTAAAGTTCGGCAAGAGGTCGACCTCCAATTGTGAACTTGAGGGAAACGCACCGGTTGCCATCCAGGTGTGTCAAGTCAATAACTCGCACTGCGATGCATACAGGCTTCGACCCATCATTGACAATACGCAGCTTTCGAGAATTGATGCTTTCGTGCTTGGCACCTGTTCTTTGCGTGGAAACTTCATAATCTACCTCATCCGCCACCTCTTCATCGCTTTCGTGGGATGTACCTGAAGTCAGCTCAGTGACTTTGGAGAGGCTAGCTCCCCCTACCGAAGGGGTACCAGTCTTTAAGCGGTGCAATGAGACTGGCTCAGCGAGACGCCATGGCAGCAGAGGGAAGCAAGGACCCCACACGGGCTCTGCTTCGGCCTGCAAGCGCAGCGCTCTCAACAGTTCATAGAGCTCGATTGGGTCTGCAATTTGGACTGATGGGAGCTCTGGGCTATCCAAGTCTGCAACAGTGCGACCTACACTTGACACCGCTTGGTAGTTTTGGATGGCCTGTAACACCGACTTGTACAGAGATGGATTCTTCGAGGGGTCCGCCTCGGGTAAGAGAATCTGCTGGACAAGCCGGCCTAGCTGTCCAGCCTGTGCATAGAGTGGAGTGATCGGAAGACCTGCCAAAGCGATTAAGGCATCATCATAGTCTGCTTTATCATCTTGGTCTGATGTGGCAACGCGACCGGAATTGGATTTCCGAACCTGCGTTAGATACTTCTGAGAAACCGCAGGTAAAAGCGCACGCGCCCACAGCGTTGTTGCAGCAAGGATGTCAGAATTCATACCACTTCTGAGAGCGGAATAGTTCACATTGCCGACAGGTGGTTCCTTGCCCAATGAGCTCATAGGTGCGTAGGTCCTGTCGAGACGCAACCCGAGTTTGACATCGAGTGCCCTCTTCGCACCCTCTTCGGTGTACCATTCTCCTTCATTAGTTAACGACTCATCCGTAACCGACTTAGGCCCCAATGGGGTTTCGCTCCCAGCGAGTGTTGCACTAATTGCAACTGAGGAGATGGACTGGCCCAGCAGGCCCAGGAAGCGGCTTCTCTCGCGAACCGCACGGATGGCACTCGGGAATGGCAGGCTTCGAATGAGCGCACGTGTTAGAGACAGCGCAAGCGGAGGCGCACGAATGATGCCTGAGGTCGTTGTCGAGCAATACCTGAGTGCAAGTCCAGAGAACACTACGTGGACTCGCATTTCCACAGCGTCAACCTCAGTTTGCCTTGCTCCTAATGAACCCAGATCCACCTTCGCAGTGATTCTTAGGTTGTCGACGTATTCAGCCGCGGCGTCAGCTCGCGCATACACACGAACCAACGCGACTGACCGTGGTGGAAGCAAGATCGCGGGCTGGGCAAACGGAACACGCTCGCCAGGTCCGAGCTCAGTCGAACCAATTGTAGTCGTATTCTCCTGAGAGCTCGGGGCGAACAAGGTGGTTTGTCGCATCAGGAAGTCGCTGCTTGAGAAATGAAGTGAGTTTGTGCTGTGGTTGTGTCCGTGGTGGTGTCCGTGGTGGTGGTGGTGGTGGTGGTGGTGATGGTGAGGACGTTGACTATGCAGCGACGGCAAACGGCGCAATGTGGACAGCTTTTTCGAGAAGGCAGGAAGCTGTGTGGGACGATGCGAAGCGGAGTACGGTAGTGGTTGGACTGCGCGAGGATCTGCGGATGCAACAGTTGGGTATTCCTTGGGAGAGTGCAGGGCAGAGAGTCGTGAAGAACTTGACCAAGCTTCGTCCGTTGGCACCGGTTCTAAGCTCTCATCTTCTGGTAGGGCTGCTACACGAGCAGCGCCTAGCACGCGTACCCAGAATGCGGCGCTCTTGCCTGATCGCGCAAGTGCGCGGCGGGCCGCGACTTCTGCATTATTTTGCGCAAGCCATGCCTGCCCATGCATCGAAGTAAACCGAGTTGAGGACTCGTACGCGTTCGTGAGCTTAGGGACGGCGAAGACCTGGGTAGTATGACCCATAATCACATCCTTGGTTTTGAGATTTGCACGTGCCGATTGTAACGTTGCACTCACAGGACTTGCGGGGGTCAGTTCTCCAACGTCTCTCTTCATTGACTTCGCAGCACCGCTAAGCGTTGGCAGAGAAAGCTGAGCTGTTTTTAGTACGACTGGACGTGAGGGTGGATCTCGAATCGCTAATTTGCTGAGGGGCTCCACAGACGCTTCCAGAGCTACGCTCTGGGCAGTAAGAGGCGCGACTCCTGATGGAAGTGGAACTTCCATCTTGTCAGCTGCCACTTCTGGGAGCGGGCCAAGTTGATCAAAGTGGAAATCTATCGCCAGTGGGCACGCGCTAGGATTTGAAACGAGAATGTCTCTGAAAACGCACTCAGCTACGTCCACATCCTCACCTAGGTTGATCTCTTCTGGGCGCTCGCTTCGCGATTGAGACTCCAAGAGGCCGAGACCAACCTCGGCTAGATGCTTGGCAGCGACGACTGGGAACTCCGTTAAGGCTTGAGTAGTTGGCTCGAGTGTGTCAGAGTCCGATGCGCTCGCAGGATGGCTAGGTAAAGCAACTGCAGTACCTTGACCGGCTGGTGGCGCAGTTAGACCCGCCCTAATCAACGCGTTCGTGTGTGCTGGTGCCAGAGTTTGAACACCTAGCTGAATAGGGCGAATGGCTCCCCTCAGTGCAATCAACGGAGGAGCGGTCATTCGAGCAGATAGACCGCGAATGTCCAGTACAAACATTCGCTGGATCACACCTGCCTCCAGGCCGACAACAGTAAGAACAACCTTGATGCGACCGTTGGGCGCCAGAACTCCAGACATCGGTTCCAAAGTGACTAGTGCAGAACCACTGCGAGTGTTGGCCTGCGTTGGAATCTTCAGACCGATTTCGCTGAGAGGGAGTTCCACGAACGTAAACGGAGTCTCCAGCGGTGTTGCATTTTCTAGCCAATACCCAAAGACACGTGCCGTGCCAACATCCACTCTGCATTCATGCTGCTCTAGATCTGCGTCTGCAGCACTCGAGGGAAGCAAATGCTCTCGGCCATTGGCAATACGATATAGGCGAACGCTAGGAAGCCGGACTTGTGCCAACGCCCTTAGATAGCATGGTCTAGCCGGACATCCCGCAGAATGCAGCTCGATGATACAGTCAAGGTCCTGGGCCACGGCGATGGCAGTAGGAGGTGTCTTAAAGATTGCTTCGATAACCCGAGTCTCTCCTGGAGCGAGTACACCACGAGAAGGGATGAATCGTAGCCCTTGCCCAGACTTTACATGCGGATCAGGCCCGCTCTGACGTGAGGATGCCACTGGATTGCCCCCTTGTGCGGGTTGAGCGACAAGTACGAAGGGGACTGGAGCAGAGGAAGGGTTGCGAATGCGGAAACGAGCTGTCGCACTCGCTCCAGTGGAGCCGCGACCACCCGTGAGCTTCTCGCCACTGGCGTTTACTACGCCGAAGTTCACCTCTGTATCCACGAACACGGCACGGCCTGAAACCGCATTACCAGCCATGCAAATGAACCTAACAGAAGTAGAGTCTGCCGCTGGTGAGACGCAGGGAATTATAGGCCAAGTGGGTTTCTTAATGTCGTAACGATTTGCCTCTACACGTGAGCCTTCACTGAGTACGGGCCTGGCGACATAGACAGGAAGTCTGCACTCGGCAGGAGTGAGCGAAACTGGAACTTTGGGTGTGATAACCATGCGGAATCGAAGGCCCTGCAAGGGAGGCACGATAAATGTCTCATTTGACTCCGCATCAGCCACTAACACCTTGAGATCCACCAGATCGGCGTAAGTGAGGGGTGCTCGAACGCCTGCGCGCGCCTCTTGATGGGCTTGAATGAGTTCCCTGAGCTTCTCGAGCCAAGACGAAGTTGCAAATGCTCTCGGGGAAGCATTCGTTTCGGAGATCGCTGGTGAGTCGGAGAAGTCAAAGAGTTGCATGTGACTTGTCCCAGTATTCAGATGCACTTCGAGCATTTCGGGCTTGGGAGCGAGCGGTAGGGGCTTATCGCTAGGGAGCGGCTGCGCCAGCCACTCTTCAGGCGCTGGTTTGACCAGTAGGTGAAGAGCCTCGGAACGATTCTCGACAACCACTTCACTCACCGAGTCGGCCCCGACAACCAACGATCCTGGTCCGAACACGACCATCTCAGGTGCGAGTGTGACAGGCTGGATCGTGCCCTGACCTTGGAGCGTCACGTAAAGGACGGGTAACTCCATTAGCCCGCTCTGGTCCGAGCCCGTAAGAGCAACAGACTGACCGTGATAGGCCGCATCAGATGTATGAGAAAGCGGCCTCGCAGCTGATGAGATACGAACGGTTCTTGATCGATTAAATGCTACGGTAGTTTCGGTGGCAGAGGGATCGGAGGCAGTGTGTGCCCGAGTACCGCCTGTAGCCAAGCGCCACTTGCCCAAACCTGACTCTTGGACCAGGGCTCGTGACATCTCCGCAGCTTCAGCCGTATCATCATCAGAGATATCATCATCCACGTCGGATTCGTCATCAAAAGGATCGTCCTCATCGTCGAGTTTGTCACCATCGGTGGCTGTGATTTTGAGAGCACTCAAGATGGCGCGTTGCTTACTGCTGCCTGGAACGAATGCAGCTAGCGAGTCGGCATTGCGACGTGCACGTAAATAGAAGAACTTTGCGTCTCTCTCCTCTTCTGTCTCGACAAGGGCACCTGGAACCGCGAAGGGCTTCAGAGATCCTAGGGCTGGCACCTGCTTCGGATCAAGGACAGGCTCGAATGAGGAGGGCAGCGACACTAGTCGAAGAACGAGGCGGGCAGATAAGGCACCGATGTGTTTGCCGACCTGCGGAGCGAATCTTACGTGGAACTTAATCGCCGTGTGGGCTTCAAAAATGCCGGCTTCAGGCGTGACTTCAAATGCTGAGGCGTCGTCACCTTCTGATGACCCCGTATCGGCCTCAATAGTGCATCGGAAAGGTAAGGAAAGCAAAGACGTATTCTGAACAACGAATGACTGCAAAAATCCGTTCAAGGCCTCAGCATCAAGAACATGTAGCACCTCAGAGGTGGCTTGCTTTGAGTTAACGCTCTGGAGAAGACCCGGATGGCTCGCTCCAACCTCTCGCGGTTTCAACTCCAAGGGTAACGGAGTCTCAGGCGCAGTGCCTGGGAAGGGCGCTTGTTGTGTCGTTGAGGACTGCAACAAGGGTACGTCTAATGCGACATTTGCAAATGTCATCAGGGACAAGGTAGGCATATGCGCAGCAGCAGAAATAGATACCAGCGCGAACTCCCCGTTATCGGCAACCAACGCGATGGTGGACATGTGATGACCAGCCTTTGGAGGCCATGACACCACCTGGATGTCGATTGATTGCCCAGGATCAAGTTCGAACACACGTGGTGCGATGGCGAACGTCCCAGCAAGAAGTAAGGTTTCGGGTCTGGTAACCTCCGGGTTCCCTTTGGACCGTCGATGCTTATGACCATAATCTCTTCGATAAACCCGCTTCACATTCTGGATACCTTCATTCTTGTGACATTCATACGCGTCCTCCCAGCTCCGCAAGGAGAAGTACTCGCATGGAGGGATTCCTGGGATTGCGATAGGGTTCTCGGGGTCAAAGAGCTCCATATGACGCCTTGCCAACGTGGCAGAAATTACGCTGCGGCGCAATCGGTGGAGTGCAAAGAGTCTTGATCGTCGGGCAACGGCTTGGCGCGTGTTGTGGATCCTATCTGTCTGCAATTGGTCGTCACCAATTAGTTGGTGGCCCTGGGTTTGAGACAAGGATATGGCCTGAATGCGCGCGTCTTCGGTGCGTGCAATCACGTCATCGTCACCACACACGAAGCCGGCATAGCGCTCTAATGCAATCATATCAGCCAGACGGCACTCACGGGCTGCGTCAGCATAGGGCAGCACAATATGGTTGAGTGTGGTCTCTGAATCGCCGGGAATGGCGATGCTGAAGCCCTCCGTCTCGGGCTTGTACAAAACATTCACCAGACTTGGACTTATCGCCTCAATTTGCTCGTAGAGCCACGTGTCAAACCAGGCTTCACAATCCTCTAGAGAAGGTATACCTTCCTCTAACGGACAACTGTGTTCATGCGCGTAAAGGTGACGAATTGCATCAACGGTAAAACTGCTTGTAAGTGGGAGTCCCCGACTCGTCAAGGCGGCAACGACGTCCTGTGAGCTATCGACGTCGCACAGATAAAACCTCAGCTTACGAGATGCTAACGATGGATTGGACAGTGTAAACGACGATTCCGCAGCTAGAAGAGGCGGAGAAGGCTTAAATTGGAAGAGTGAAACAAGTCCAAGCAGCTCGCTGGGCTCAGCATTTGCCACTACGGGTACAAGGATGCGACCTGCGTCTGTCTCAATGACAAGCGTATCACGAATAACTGCGTGAGATGTCGGCTTGAAATAGACATGGAGTTCTGCGGCAAGACCTGGTGCGATTAGTCCTGTACCTCGCTGCTGAGTCACAATTGGATCCGCGAGTTGGGAAATAGGCGCTGGGGATGTAGACAGCACCGCTCTAAAGAACGGCGCGCGCATGGGCAAGACACGAGCTCTTCGTGAAACTGCTGATACATTTCGTAGACTGATTTTGGCAACGAGCTCGCAGTCATCAGTGCTCTCTGGATGCATCCGCTCCGTAGTAAAGTGGACTTCACTTGGACTAACCGAAAAGAAGTCATGGACAGACATCTCGCGTCGAGCGCTTGCGAGCACGTTTTTCGTTACATCATCTGACTTTAGAATGTTGGGTGAAATCGAGGACAGTGAGAAGTACGTCGGCCTGGGCTGAATGGGCGATGAAGTCCATTCAGGACGCATCGTCAGCTCGCCGGCACACCGAACCGATTTCGGATACATTGGGTGCAGGGTGCCAGTCGCCATCGCACCTAATTTCTTCTCTGCGAGGCGAGCCAGGCGCTCTTCGGGAGTCATTTTGGCGACCAAAGAGAGAGGATGAGAAACCGAAACAGTTGTGCTGAGGGCAGTCTTGTCATTTGCTGATGCGGAGGGTGCATCTGGAACAGGAATTGTGTTAAAGCGGGGATTTGCAAGATGTGCAAGTCGCCGCAATGATTTACGAAGTGCATTGCGGTGCATTGCCAAAAGTGGAGTGGGCATGCTAACCGGGAGGCGAGGGGTTGGTACTCGAGCCCGATGGGGTGCTCCATCGGTGCCCAAAGGAGTCACGCTTGGTTTTGATTTTCCTGAGCCGGCACTGTCTGCGGAGGGCTGTAATGATGAGGCAGGTGGCACCCCAAAAGTACGTAGGGACTCCAGTGTCGATGCCTCGGACTGCTTGGATGTTTCTCGCAACTCGTTGACAACCTTTGTGAGTTCTTGATTAACTTCATCCGATACTCTCTCTGACTGTTTTTCGAGTTTACGGAGTTCCTCAAGAACGTCCTCTCCCAATGCGTCAGCAGGTAGGAGCTGACGAGCCGCGAGCGCATCTGCATGATTCGTTTGGATCAACTCGTCGAGTGTGGGCTCCTTTCCTTTCGTTGTCGACTCGGCGCTGGAAGCTGCTTCATTCGTAGGCTGTGGAGATTGTGTCACTTGAGCCACTGCTGCATCCACCTTGCGAACGAGTGGTAGCGTGGCTGGAGAAACACCGCCAAGATCGCTCGATACCGCTGACTCGCGAGAAGATCCGCGTGCTCGTGTTGACGCCATGACTGGCGACGAAACCGAACCTGTTACTGTACGTCTCGTAGTAGGTAGACCGCCACCAGACTGGGCTCCCTGATGTACCTGCGTAGATTGAAGTTGTGGCTGAGTGCTAGACCCACTCGGTCGTGTCATAGATCGTCGCTCTGCAAACGGCGAGTTCAACATCTCGAGTTGGCGCTGCAAAGACGCAGTCGTTTCGTCATCATCATCAACACGCGTCGCGGCGGTCGCCGTGCCCGGAGACTGGGGTCGTGCGCCAGCTGAGTTGTCATCTACAGTTGTAGGTGAAGCCGAGCTTGAACCCGAACCTGAACTTGAACCTGAACTCGAACTTGCCGCATTAGCAACGGTCTTGTTATCCGAAGCTACTTTGGGCTTTGGTACGATGGGTCGCTGAAAGAGGTCGCTGAATGTCTGAGTGAGCACATCCAATACCATGGACGGCTCGTGTCTGGGAACGTCCACACGCTCGAGGTCTTCCTCGAACCGCTGGCGCTTCAACTCCAACTCAGCCTGCTCGGCTGCAAGTCTTGCTTCTTTCTCTGCAGCTGCCTCTCGTTCCTGCTCCTCAGCAGCAGCCTTTACGGCCTGGGACTCGGGGGATTCCTCAGGATCGCTCGAATCAGCGACTGCAGATTTCCCAAGCCGCTTACGCGCCAGTGCCTGAGCAGCCATGGCCTTCTTCCTCATCGCGGCTGTCAGGGCATTTGAACCTTGAGCGCTTCCCGAGTTCGTTCCGGGGTTAGATTGGCCGTGGGTGTGTGATACTGCGGATGTCGTGTAGCCTTGCTGCGAGGAACCACCCGGTGGCGTGCCGCCTCCACGCGCGATGTTGGAGCCAGCAAATGAGCCACCCGGGTTGGCCCCACTGGTTGAATTTTTCACGCTCGTGGGTGGAACACGTGGTGGCATGGTGTTTGCAGAGCTAAAATCTGTCCAGTTGGATGTGTACTATCGTGCTGAATCACCTTCCAGTGTCGATTTCAGGCCACAATGTCACCTTGGTACCTATTTGCACCCTATAATCTAGGGCAATTTGAACTTGAGTAACCGTTCCCCGGAGTCCATCGGGACTCTGTAGCGTGCCTGCTAGGTCGTGTGGAGCGGATAAAGACACGCAGGGTGATGCGCAGCTACGCCTTACAACTGGATAACAGGGTCATACCGTCGTACACTCACCCAGTCATAGTCACATCCTAAGTATCCAGGCAAATTCCAAGCTCGGGAAATCGCGTCGCATCATCAGATCCGCGCGCGCCCGACGCTATCTGCCAGTAAGCGTGCTTTATTTAGCTGTATTTCGGTGAGACATACGCGGATCCCACCCTAAATCATCAGCACAACCCCTAATTCACCCGAAATTCCGCGCACTTCCTTTCTCCGCGTCTAGATCTTCCTCGCCAACGACTAGTTCGCCCGCGTTTGGCTGGTCGTTGCACGAGATTTAACTCAGATACCATTGCAGAACGGTGTCTATTGGCACGATCCTTGATCTTCACCAGACACTGCAGCAGGATCCCACGAGATGTCCATCAAACGCGAGTATGCCGCAACGGCCATGGGGGCCAACGCGGACAACAGCCCCACGAGTACACAGCCTGCCAGCTCCGAGTCGAGCCATAATGGACCAGACGTTAAGAGAGTGAAGCAGAGCGCTGCTTCGGGCGTGGGAAGTCCCGCCAGTGGGAACAACCGTCGAAAGTCCTTCGGAGCGGGTGCCAAGAACTCAGGAAAGAGGAAACTCCTCAAGGTGAAGCTGTACAAGTATGTTACGAACAAGCAGCTCGCGCTTGTATTGGAATCTGCTGAACGGGCTGTGAACACGGACAAGTACGACGTGGATGCCTGGCAGCACATCATGAGCTATGTCACCACTGTTACGCCTATCAACGACGCAATCCGACGGACATACGAGACCTTCCTGTCCATCTTCCCAACGGCCTCAAAGTACTGGAAGTTCTACTGCAGGGCCGAGATCGATGCTGGAAGGTATGACCTTGTTGAGAAGCTCTTTGTTCGATGCCTTGGACGGTGTCCCGACCCAGAGCTTTGGCATGTATATGTGACCTACATCCAACGCACCAAGGCTGGTCAACCCGATGAACTTACTGCGGTGACAGAAGCGTATGAGTACGCACTGCGACATGTAGGAGAGGACGTCTTCTCTTCACCTGTCTGGCAGTCGTATGTTGAGTTCCTGCAGAAGATGGCTGCAGCACCCACTCCAACGCCTGCCGAGAAGCAAGCTCGAATTGAAGCACTCCGAGCGGTACTCCAACGGGCCGTCGTGAGCCCCATTGAGAACTGCGATGCTTTGTGGAAAGCCTATGATGCCTTCGAGCACAGTGTGAACGCCGCCAACGCACGAGCTATGATCGCCCCCCTGGTGTCCAAGCACTTTGCTGCGAACACCTTCGCGGCTCAACGCCGGGCGAACAAGCAGAAGGTGCCACTGCATGCGCTGGCACGGCCACTGAGAGCGCAAGCACCTGGGAAGCCCATAGATCTTTCAGCCTTCAATGCGTGGCGGCAGTATATTATTTATGAAGCAGGCAACCCAGGTCGTGCGACTGCCCCAGTTCTGCGAGCAAGGACCATTCTTGCCTTTGAACAGGCATCGCTCGTACTTCAGCACTATCCAGAATTCTGGATGCTCTATGTGACTTATCTGCGACAATGCATCAAGGACAACAGCACCAGCGCCAGCGGTTTGATCAAGATTAAGCAAGATCAAGAGGCCATTCAGGCTCTGTTCCGACGAGCACTGGAGGCCATGCCGTACAGTGTGTTGATGCGCCTTGTGTATGCAAACTACCTCGAGGAAAATCGGCAAATCGCAGAGGCCAAAGCTGTCTATGAGTCCCTTCTTGTTACAGAACGAAGACAGAAGGAGCAGGAGTCTAGTACGTCCTTGTCAACGTCGGTGACGTCCGGTGCTCAACAAGACGATGGTGAATCCGAATCGAGTGATGAAAGTGACTTCGAAACTGAAAATACTGCAAACGATGCGACCTCATCACAAGATGGCAATGAAGAAGACCCGTCAGAAGTAGAGGATGAGAAGGAATCAGGAGAGGACCGACGACGTCGTGGGCTCGGCTTCAGCGAAGGAGAGGGAGGAGATGAAATCACCGAGACACACCCAATAGCATACATCCAATATATGCGCTTCGTCCGAAGAACAGAAGGTCGTGATGAAGCTCGTCGAATCTTCGTCATGGCACGACGATCACCATCAATCACTTGGCACGTCTATATCGCTGCTGCACAAATGGAACTGGTCTGCAACCAGGATCCTGGCATGGCGGTCAAGATTCTAGCTTTCGGACTAAAGGAGTTTGGTCACGAGCCAGGTTATGTGCTAGAGCACATCAACTTGTTGATGGTAGCCAATGATCACGCCAATCTCAAACTCCTGTTCGAAACCGTTTTGTCAAGCGGAAGCTTTGGACCTGACCGACACCCGGCGGCATGGTTGCAAATCTGGAACAAATACGTCGAGTTCACTCGGGACTCAGGCGAAGGCCTCGTGGGTTTGGGCAAACTGCAGCTTCGACGCAACGTCGCGCTGGGCATTCCGCCTGTCCCAGTTCCCGGTGTCGGAGCCTTGACGGCGCTCGATGCTCCCTCTTCAAATCAACCTCAGGTTGGACAAGACCGTCGTGAGCGTGCGCTTGCTGCCCAACAGCAGGTCATCCAATCGGGTGGTGCTGCAGCTATTACCAAGACCGACGATGATGCAGAGCTACATAGGCTAAGTGTCTGGGAGATGCTTGAGCGGTTCAATTTCCTAGACCTGACGCCTTGCTCGTCCGTATACTCCGAGACACAAGCTAGACAGCGCGCGATGCAGTTGAAGGCATCTGCAGGATCGGCGAGCGCAGAGCTGGATCAGGCACTGGCTGGCCTCGGAGGAGTCGATGATACGAGCATGGTAAATGGTATGGTTATTCTTCGCAACCTACCAACCAAGAAGGCCCAGCAAGCCAAATTACGGTTCCCTCGCCCTAACCTCTCCTTGTTGACCGAGCTCACACCAACCCTGGCCAAAACTACAAGTTTCCCTAGCAGCATCATTGCAAAGTATGGCCACTCCGCAACCACTATCACCGAGACTCCCACGGGTCTGCAGAGTCGCTCCGACATGGGGGTACCGTTTGCTAGCCCGGCATTCGCTCCTCCTGGTGCACCTCACGCTGGCTTTGACGTGATTGCTGCGTTCCTTAATACGCTTCCTCACGAGATTCCACCACCAAGATTCAGCCCGCTTTTCAGCCGGTTCCTACACATGCTCCCCCAACCGCCCTACTGTGGACCACCCTTGGATTTAGACACAATCATTCGCGTCATGAGAGTCGGTCCGCCGTTGCCGCCGCCACGAGCTGCGATGCTGCGACCTGAGGCTATCGATCAAGCACTCTGGGCTGTGAGGACGCTTGACAATATGCACGCTGCTTCGACAGCCGGTCCCGCTGCACGTCCTCCTGCCGGCGTCGCAGTTCCGCCACACCAGCCGGGTTCGGCCCCACCACCACATGCAAACTTGCAGCTGCAGCAGAGCTGGAGTGGCGGCCCTCGCGGAGCGACAGTTCCCCCCAATCCTGCGATCCCGCGACGATGAGAGCAACAGCAGCGGCTTAGAATGAACTACAATAGAAAAATGTTTGAGATGTTTGTATTCTAGGTATGCTATGTACACTCATGTTATGTAACAGGTGCTTCACCCTTGCAATGACTTCCACCAAATCCAACGAGAAGCATGAGTAGGTAAGAACTCTGATCTAACCGGAAGAATGATGTCATCCTCCATTCCGATGGGGAAGATTGGAGCCTCCTCGAGCCTAAAGCCACGTGTAGAGGCTTCCGGGAGAATCGCGTTGGTCGCATGTCGGCGAATGCGAACTCGAACAGTTTGTTTCAAGTGCTTTCGCAGCCGTCCCTCGGACCGCATCCCTTGAATTTTCTCCATCACAATCCGCTCGTGCTCAGCTTTCACGCTCTTCAAAATCTGAGGGAGCTTGATATCACCGATAACAATCGTCTTATGATGCAACGGTAGATGGGTTCGCACCCAGTACCGATCTCCCCACATTCCATGAGCAAGCGCTGGTTGTACTCGCTCCTGTTTTGTTGGGATGGAAAGTGTCAGTATCCCGTCATCAGCAGCCCCCTCATTCGCGATCAGAGCTCCACCATCGTCGTAGTCTTGATCGTGATCGTGCGACATCCCAGTCTCCCCTCGACCTTGTCCCTCATTCTTAGACGGCATGACAAGCAACATAAAATGCATCTTCACTCCGTTCGGTGTCTCCACCTCTTCCGAGTTCAGGGTGACTTGGCACCTTCCAATCATTGTCGAGAGGGACTTTGCTGTACCTCCCGTTTGCATGGTCACGATCCTCTTCGACCTTTCGATCCATTCGCTGAAGCGTCGTAATGCTGGAGAACTTGGCTTAAGCGAGGTGTTGCCGACAACTGCAAAAACTCTGCCAAGACACTCGAGGTAAAGTTCGTCGTGAGCCCCCGCTCGCTCTGATTCGACCCTGGATGTATCATCAGAGGGAGCAGGCACACTGACACCATGCTGCAACTTTGCTAAATCCACTGCCACAACGCCAACTGGGTGAATCACAACTGACGAACTCCTAAGAAGTTGAGTACAGAACTCATCCAATGCGTCCGACCATGCACGAGCCTCCTTTTCCGCCAGTCGGATCTTTTCATTAAACCCTCCTTCGACAAGGTCGGCAGCAGACAGCGCGTGCCGAATTCTCACTCGATCAAATACCTCGTTCCTGTTGGAGGGATCCTCGACCCATCTAATCTTGGGTTCCAATTGGCACATCTCCTTCAACGCTGGCTTTGTCCAATCCAGAAGCGGTCTGACCAGCAGAATGTGTGGAGGAAGTTGCGAATCGTCGTCATAAATCTCGAATACATTTGACTTAAAGACTACTCTGACGGGCTGCAATCCTTTCCATCCTGCTACTCCTGAACCTCGAGCAAATCGCATCAAGAACGTCTCGATCGCATCTTCTGCATGATGAGCGACGAGAACAGCTCCCGCCTTGCACCTGGATGCCTCTTTGAGTAACTCTTGATACCTTCTGGCCCGCGCAAGCTTTTGGAGATTTGACTTGCGAGGCATCCCCACTGCATTCTCTTTCTCAGGTGACCTCCGCTCAGTCGTCCTCCAGTCCAGAGTGACGATCTGGGTTGGAACATTCAGTTTGTTTTCCAGCTCAGACTTGACGTGTGCGCACTCCTGGGCGCTCTCCAGCCTCAGCCCATGATCTATTGTGACTGCGTACAGGTGTGGTACTCGGCCCACGCTTGCGTCTCCTAGCTCTGAGTTCACCAGCATCCTCCTGTCCAGCCACTGCCGAGTGAGTCTCGCAAGAGCCATGCTATCTGAGCCTCCACTCACTGCTAGTAGTAGATTACGCTGACCTATCCTTCTTGACACCTCATCCATACAGTTTTCGAAGCTGGATGTGCGAAGATGTACCTGATCACCGCTCTGGGAGCTCATAGGCCTCCTGTGAGGACCCGAATTTTGGAGGATCTCGCAGGGAAGGCGGGAGTAAACCCGGGTGAGACCACGCGTGCGCGTATGCAATCGCGTGATCATCGCAGTGGTAAAGCGTGGTGTGAGTGCACCCCACGGAGAGTCAGGATTCAGCACGCTCAGTCACTGTAAAATCGCATTTTGTGACCACATCAGGCATAGATCATGTCTGAGGATCGTAGCCGTGAGGTGAAGGAACAAAAACAGCAAAAGTAAGTATCTCGCGTGCGTCACACACTGGGCAATGCCTTTTATCTAATGTCACGACCCAACCCCTCTCATTCACCTATACCTACTCTCTCTCCTGACGTATAGAGCAATTGCGGAGATCAGCCGCAAGCTGCTGCAGGGGTGGCGGATGACGGGCCGGATGTGTCCGCTCTGCGGCACTGTCCTAATGGCCGAGAAAACCACTGACAGATACTACTGCTGCCAGTGCGAGCTCTGGGCTGTCAGCGAGAACAACCTACCACCCAATGCTATCGTAGTCGAAGCGCCACCTCGTGCTGCCGACGCCAGTGGTAATGATGCATGCGCCAGCGGAGACCGATCCGCACAGCAATCGCTTTCCCAGCCCTCCCGGGGCACATCTGTTGTGGCCCCTCCGCAGATCTCACCCGTGTCATCTCCAGCAGCAGCAGCAGCAGCAGCGGCGGCGGCAGCTTCGACCTCGCATCAACAGCAGGGTCGTAAGTATGCCCAGGTAGACACAAAGTTCCTAGAAGATGCCGCAGCCGACGAAGCCGCTGCCCAGGCGCAGCAACAGAGAAGCGCCGCAACGTATCAGGACATGTACCGAGCTGCACGAGAGGCCTACGAGGCCAGCATCCTCAAGTTGGCTGAGAAGGAATTCCAGGCTGCAAGCGACGACGACAATGAAAATGTGACTCGCCGCGACCGTGCTGCAGACAGTGATGATGACGGCGAAGATGATGGAGATGAAGAGGTGTCGGACCGATTCGCTTCCATCCAGGCTAAGTTTATTCAGGGCGTGATCGAACAGCAGCGCAAGAAGGCCCAGACTAACGGAGACCCGGCCATGGTCGCTTCGCCAGAGGAGATTGCTCAGCGCTTGCGTGAGGCACAGGAGCGCGAGCGCGCAGCAGCGGAAGAGTTCCTAGCACGCGAAAGGCAGGCTGTATCTGCATCCGCTGCTGCGCCTCAGAGCTCGATTAATTCCACGCAGAACTATCATGTCAGCGACGAGAATGATGAAGAGTATGATATGTCCAAGTTCTTTGATACCCAGTACTTGCGCCCAGATGGTCGCGTAGTAAGGCCGGAAGAGCTGCCTGAGCAACAGCGCCGTCGCCAAGAAGAGTTCATCTCGCGTCAGCGTGACGAGCAGCGCCGAATGGACCGAATGGCAGAGGCCGTGCGAGGAGGTGCAGCGCTGCTTGAAACTCACTGTCCTTACTGCAATCTCCCTGAGGTGCGTCTACCCGGAACGAAGGAGGCTGTTTGCGTGCCCTGCAAAGAGTACGGTCCCCCAGGGGCGCCAAGCAGCCAGCCAGCCGCCCAAGTTCAAACGCGCACATCGGCGACGACCTCGACCACTTCCGCCCAAAGCACGAGATCCCGTGACGCAAGAATCCCTGAAACACACCGACGCGGCCGCAGCGAAAGCGAAGACGAGGAGGAAGAAGGGGGAGAGAACGTCGTGCGCGCCAAGGCTCGCGCGGAGATCGACTCGCTACGCAAGGGTCTGCGTCAACTACTCGAAGCGGACCGAAACCTGCTGGGCGATGCCGCAGACGATTTGGACTACGAGTACGACAATCACCATGAGCCTGCTCAATCCGACAACGAAGATGCGAACTCAGAGCACAGCCTTTCAATGTCAGAGACACGCCGCATCCTGGAATCGGATGAACTCAAGCAGAAGATTGCCGAGCGCGAGGCCAAGCGTTCGAAGCTGACCTCGCTTCTCAACACACACACCATGTTGGCAGAATACTGTCCTGACTGTCTTGTGCCGATTGTAAAGCCTCGAAGCGAGACTGTAACGGAGTTAATTCGCGATGCCTGGCGCAAGGAGTCACCTGAAGAGAAGGAGAACTATATCGACTTCGCTGATTATGAGGAGTCTGTTCGAGACAAGTTCGCAAACGAGTGCTTCTGTCCTGCTTGCGAAGCCAGGTGGAGTCTGTTTGACACTCCTTCAGGTGTGGTTTTGGAACCCATTGCACCAGGCAAGGAGGTTGAGCATCAAGTACAGTCTTCAGTCAGTTCCTCATCGTCTGCCTCGTCGAATAAGCCAGAGTCAGACAAGCGTGAATCCACACATAGTCAGGAATCTGGCGCTCCATCGCAGAGCCAGAAGTATGTTTCGTTAGACGAGTTGCGAAGCAAGCAGGCAGTACAACAGCCCGTTCATGAATCCGAGTCGAAGCGACCCATGGGAACAGCGCTCGCTGAAGTCCTCCGGAGCAGCGGCACCGCCGCCACATCTGCCCTCTCTTATCACGCGAGTGGATCTGCAGAGGTCTCTGCCCCATCATCAGAGGCGGCACTTAGCCGACCCACTGCTGTTGCTGTTGCATCGCCCGCGGTGGACCCCCGCACTCAGGCCGAGGCACAGCGCCTCACGCGAGAGGCAAAGCAGTCGGTTCGTGCTAGTATCGATGCCCTGCGTGCATCTCTCGATTGTGTCACGCGGCGACTGACACTGGTCCTTCAGCAGCAGAACGCTGCTACTAACGACGCCCTATTGTCCTCGAGCGCGGCAGCTGGTGCCCAAGGCATAGACCAGATCCAGGAGTTGGCCAAGGCGAGCTACGACCTCATTGACTACCTGACCAAGAGCGTCGCGTTGGAGAAGCAATTGTAACGTATTACAATCAGATAGTCGTCGACCTCAGTCGCTTCACTTCATATTTATTCGTCCCGATTTTATTGCGTTTCGGTGTTAAGAAGAGTGAGGGTGATGTGAGATTCCTGGACGTCGTGTGTTAAGTCTCGTCATTACATTTTGTATTCTACTTCGTAATACATGAGTCCAAATTGATTAATCTCAAGTGAAATCGATTTAGAAGCGACTGGCCGATATTTATCTCGAGTATCGATCCAAAACTCAAACGAAAGTATCACCAAACCCACCCGCATTCCCAGCTAGTTCCCATCCAGATTTGCCCTTTTTCACAGATTCCATGCCCGAATCGAGCAACTTCTCGAGTTGTGTTTGGGCCTGATTTCGCGCGCTACATGCACCGTGTCGGCGTGCATATACGTGCATTTGCTCGGCAACGGATAGGTATATCCAATGCTAGTGATGTTTTATCAAAGCACAGACTGACTTGGAGCGAAAAGTCATGCCAACACAATTTCCAATCAAACTACTTCAAGTCTTCAGCGGGTCCAGCGCGTTGGATCTCGCGGTTCATAAGGCGCTTGAGGTCCGATCCAATTGCATCGGCCGTGAAAGATGTTGATGTGCCTCCCACACCACGCGATGAAGAGGGTCACGCGGATGCTTCACCCGTAGCGTCACATTCTCCACCAGTCTATTCTCAACTTCGACCCGCAAGTGATACCCAGCGCGCGACGGTGAGAGTGGATCTTGACCTGGGTGCTCGTGCGCGTGGAGGACACCACGACACAAGGCCACACACACACACCCATGCTCACAACTCAGATGGACCCCACACTGGAGCGAACGATACACCCTACCAACACGATATGACGAATCGAAGTGAAACCGAATCTCCGATCCATGCTAGTGGTGCGACTGCTGGTGGTGCTGGTGGGTCAGGTCCGGGTTCAGAGGGACACCCTGTGACCGTGGCTGCAGGCAGTGGCAGTGGTAGTGGTAGTGGTAGTGGCAGTGGAGTCGCTGCTGCTGCTGCTGCTGCTGCTGCTGCTGCTATGGCCGCGGCTGCGCCGTCGCTTTCGCCCTCGACATCCGCTTCGACCTCCACTTCAACTTCCTCTTCGAATTACCATCCGGACGTGGGATCTAGCAGTAGGCTTGCATCGGCTTCATCAAATTCGCAACCTTCACGCCCTCCTGCATCATACCCCCACTACTACACGCCCACACACCTTACTAGTGCAGCTGCTGCCCAGCCTTCGTTCCTGCCACGCGTCTTCAAGCGACAGACTCCAGAGAACTGGGACCGGCATCCTCTGTATCGTAACCCCCGGCGTATCTACCTCGTACGACACGGAGAGGCGTGGGGCAACATTGACGAATCCGTCTTCGAGCGCATTCCCGATAGCCAAGTGCCAGTGACCCCGCGAGGATTCCATCAAGCCCGTCGGGCTGGCAAGCTCCTCAAGTCACTCATCGGGAATGAATCTGTAGAATTCTTCGTCTCACCCTACACCCGTGCGTTGCAAACAGCAGACGCGCTGATCTACGAGCTTACAAAGGACTCCGCCGCGCCACGCTCAATCTCTATTCGAGAAGACCCACGCCTTCGTGAACAGGATTTTGGCAACCTTCAGCGCCACGAAGACATCCAGCGGTGTCGAAGGGAGCGTGAGTACTGTGGTGCATTCTACTACCGCTTCCCCGAGGGCGAAGCTGGTACAGATGTTTATAACAGAATCGCCGACTTTCAGGACTTCTTGGAAAACGCGTTTGATGAACGCTTCGAACAACCCCCACCCAATGTCGTGATTGTTACACATGGTATGACACTGAGATTGTTTTTGATGCGCTATTTCAGATGGTCTGTAAGCACGTTTCACAAGCTCTGGAATCCCATCAACTGTCAGATTGTTGCACTCGAACGCGTTTCGGTGGACGAAGAGTTGGTCGAGACGAACGAAGGTAGGTTCCCATACTCGCTGTTGACTCCCATGCGTCAAGACGACATCGATCCACCTGACCCCGAGTACACTCTTCGACGGTTGTTTACGCGACCGTGGGGTGACCCTGAGGGCGGGCTAAGCTTTGCGAACATCCCACTCGAACAGCGACAAGAGTGGATCAAAGAACAAGGTATGAGCTGGCCCAAGTCGGCTAGTCCAGGTACCAGCGGTGTGGCTACGCTCCAGCGCAGCATGCCTAAGAGTTTCTTCTCGGATGAATTCTTCGCTCTGCCCAAACAGACGTTTATTGATCGTGCACGCCAGGAGCTCAAGAAGAAGCTTGAGCTGATTGAAGAAGAGAAAGAAAAGATCGCGACTGCGGAAGCGAAGGAGAAGGAGGCTGAATGTCACAAGCCACGAGAACTCCCACCGAGTCCGGAAGGCGACGAGTCGCCACAATCACCGAAGCATCACCGGGATAATCAGCCTAGTAGACTGTTTCCTCACCACCGCCATCATCATCAGCCAGCTCACTCTCCTCGCCGACACGCCGATGCCAGTCCAGTGGATAGCAAGTTTGGCTCACCAGTTTACCCTGCTATTTCGGTGGATGTGCCGCTGCCTTATGTAGAGCAGCACCAGCAACCCCAGCAACAGCAGCAGCCGCCCACGTCAAACTCGTCCAACAACAACAACAGCCAGAACCAGCAGTAAGCCGAGAGTACGGTCATCCGAGAGGCTGTTCCATAGGGAGGCAGGACTACACAGTACCGATGATTATGGTCGAAACAACCCTATGAATGCATCCTCCGTAAGGTCAACGAGCGCTCGTACTGTTTCTCATGGATAATGGTACTTGCGACCCACCGCCATCGCCTGGACCAGGTAGACCAGAGCTGTGGGTGTCGATTGGTTGATTGATGTTATGGTACTCACTTTGTATGATGTATGTATATATTCCCCATTGCTCCAACTAGTCCATACAAGCATATTGTTTGTTACCCTCTCCGTGCTTATACCCGTGTCCCGAAGCCTCCCCGCGCAGAGTATGCCCCCTGGGAGCAGGCTCATGCCGTCGAGATTTTCGCAATACTGGGTTTTGTCACGCTCAATCTAGACTGGTCGGTGATTGTGTATAAGCAGTGTCAGCCGTGCACTTGGCCTGCTTTATAGTGGATTCGATAGATCACATCGTGAATTAGTATTTAAGCCATACGTCAGACCCCCGCACTCAACGAGAGCCGCACATAGCGCTGCAGATTAATATCCTACACTATGAAGCGCGCAGCTCACCCAGGGGAAGAGGGCGCCAATGCGGATAATGCGCACGGACATGACGAATCGGGTGCCACCATGAAGCACGTACGCATCGACGGAGATGCCTCAGGCGCTCATGACGCCACCACACTCACGGATGAGGAGGCCAAGGTGTACGACCGACAACTCCGACTGTGGGGTGTTGAGGCTCAGCGCCGAATGAAGACATCCAGCGTGCTGATGCTTGGAGACCTGAACGGCGTTACAGCGGAGATCGCGAAGAATATCATCCTCGCGGGTGTTGGCAGCTTCACAGTCTGCGACGACACCACAGTAACCCAGCAACACATCGGATGCAACTTTGCTCTTTCACAGGATGCGCTGGGCAAACCTCGCGCCGCAGCAACGGTGGAGTTCCTACAGGCGCTCAATCCACTCACACGCGTAGGTAGCATACCCGTGCCCGAGGCTGGTTTCGCAGCCTTGCCCTTCGCCCAGTACGATGTGGTCATCAGCTGCGGTCTGTCGCTTCCTCAGCATCTCGCAGTCTCAAAGTCAGTGCAGAGTGCAAGCAAGCGACCGATGCTGTTTTATGTGAATATGATTGGATTGAATGGGCTTTGGATTGAGGACCTTGGCCCTAACTTCGAGTACCGCAAGGTGGCCCAGTCTCAAGTGTCCGCAGGTCACGGCCACGGTCAAAGTCATGGGATGACGACTGCCCATTACCTTCCGCTCGAAGAGCTCCTGCACCCGTTTGTATCCGAGGCGGGAGAGGTCGATTTGGCGTTGCTCGAAAAGACGATAGACGCGGCCGTTCCCGCACGTCCTGCCGATGTACGAAACGCCTATCACTGCTTTGCTCAATTGCTCAGTAAGCTCAGCGTGGCGCCTGAGCGACGAGCCGGCACCGACCTTGAGCACCTGAGGGGCCGGCCGAGCTCGTTCATTACTGAAGCATCCATGGCTGCCCATGGATGTGTCCAGCCCCTAATGATGGATTCGAGTTTGATAAACTTCGAGTTCCCCGCCGTCTCTGCGGTCTTGGGTGGTGTCGTCGCACAAGAGGTGCTTAAGGTGCTTGCACGCCAAGGTGAACCTTTCGCATGTGCAGGTGTAACTGAAGGCTTGCTTGCACGAACAACCGTGCTCGACATCGCAAAACTCACGGAACATGCGAGTGGACGAGCAACTAACCAGGGATCCCAAGAAGATGATGATGCGATTGAGTTGTAACCCTTTAGACTCGACACAAGCATACACTAACAAGACCATGATCACGATCACCATATTTGAAGCACTTTACAGATGTATTCTTTTGGGCTTTGTTGAGACTTGATTCTTTGTGGGGTGCGTCATCAAGCAGTGAGAAATGAAAGCGATCATCCCAGACGAAGCTAAAAAAATCCTAAGACAAAACCATTAACGAAAGGTGCAGAGAATCGCGCGTCCATACCTTTCTTGACCTTCAGTTAGCTGGGTACCTAGATACACAAACTAATACAGTTTAGTACAGTAGACATTCGCAAGGAACACAATGAGGCAAGGATTTTGCTGGGTCAATACCTGTGCGTTGCAAATGGCCAGATCCCGTGCGTTGTGCCTTTTCAAGCAGTTTGTGGTGACTTGAATCGTGTATCCTTGGTCAGGTTAGATCCCACACACATGTGAATGAACTAAACCGCGCCACCACCGTCACAGAGCGAATGCGAAACAAGTAAATATCGTCAAGTCGTTCATCGAGGATCGCTTGTCAAGCGCTCAATAGCGGCGTCGATGTTACCACCAGTTGCTGCAAGCGCGCGAAGGACAGCCTCACGATCGGTGAAGCCCATCTCTTCAAGTGCGTTAGCTTGAACGCGATACAAGACTGCAGGATCGGTCGTTGGACGTGGTACACCACCTGCTGCACTACCACCGGCTGCCGCACCAAGGTTGCCAAACAACGCTGCGAGTGGATTTGCTCCAGCTCCGGCTCCGACTCCGGCTCCGGCTCCGGCTCCGGCACCAGCAGCACCGCCAGGGGGAAAACCGAACAGGGCAGCGAATGGATTCGGTGGCTGCTGCTGCTGCTGCTGCGATGACGGTGACTGCTGCTGTTGTTGTTGTTGCTGTTGAGACGAAGGAGATTGGCCAGCAGCGGTAGGCGACGCTGCCGGCGACTCGGAAGCGGGAGAAGTGCCAGTCGCCGCAGCACCAGTACCAGCCGCAGCGGGGTTGGGGAATGGCATACCACCGAACATGGCTGCAAAGGGATTAGCAGGAGCTCCAGTACCTTGCTGTTGAGGTGCACCCATGCCACCAAAGAGGGCAGCGAAGGGATTTGGCGGCTGCTGCTGTTGCTGCTGTTGTTGGCCCTCTGGGTTCGCGCCACCCATCATTGCGCGGACTGTTCTGAGCATCAGAGGCATCGTGCGGAGGATCTCTGGGTTGGTTGCCATGGCGTACATGGCAGGGTTCTGCTCACGCATCTGTTGCATGAGTGGATTGCTATCAATCATTTGGCGCAGCATCTCGGGGTTTTGTGACATAGCTTCAATCATGCTCATCATCACGGGATTATCAAGCATGGCCATCATACTCTGCATGTTCTGTGGACCGCCCATACCCATGCCCATGCCGAAGGGTCCAAAGCCACCCATGCCGCCCGTTCCTCCCATACCACCGAACATGGAGGCAAATGGGTTGCTCGCATCAGCACCGCCTGCTGCTGCGTTGGGCTGAGCACCGAAGAGAGAGGCAAAGGGATTCTGCTGTGTCTGTGCGCTGGGGGTGTCGCTCGTGTTGCTAGTATTGCTGGTGTTCGTCTGAGTTCCAGCGCCTGCAGCGGCGGCAGGCTGGGCACCCGCACCAAAGAGAGCAGCGAAGGGGTTTGCCTGGGCTGCACCACCTGCTGCCGCACCTGCTCCAGTGGCACCCTGGGGGCGCCCACCCCATGGGTTGGCAATGGGCGCCGAGCTTGGGCCACTTCCATCGGTTGTAGGAACGTCATCGGCCACGGATTGAGGGGTAGTGTCAGCTGGGTTCGTGTGAGCACCATCCAAAGCCTCGAAGAGTGGCGCCTGAACGTCGCGGTAAAGTTCTTCAAGTGCGTTGTAGCCACCAGGGTTGCTTGCAATGTTGTTTAGAGCCTGGTCATTCTGGCGCATTGCCTCACGCATAAGCGCAGGGTTGGACATGAGGTTCAAAGTCTGACGAATCATCTCAGGATCACGGAGCATGCGGCCGATCTCAGGGTTCGCCTCGGTGATCTGGCGGATCTGAGGGTTCATATCAAGCATGGCGTTGAGAAGCTCAGGGTTGCTGAGCATCGAGTCCATCGCAGCTCGCATCATGGGATTCTGCATCATCTGTTGGATCATACGAGGATCGTTCATGCGCATTCCCGACGGGTCCATTCCTCCAAGTCCTGCGAAGGGGTTTGCTGCGGCAGCAGCTGCAGCATCCTGTTGTCCAGGCATAGGCATTCCGAACATGGCAGCGAAGGGGTTCGCGGCAGCACCTGTCTGGCCTGCGGGAGGCATACCGAACAACGAGGCGAATGGATTCGGAGGGCTGGAGTTGGGCGTTGCACCCGCACCTGCATTGGAAGCGCCGGCGGCGCCGGTTGAAGCTGCAGCGCCAGCCGCGGTTTGGCCGGCAGCTGCAGAGCCATTTGCAGCGGCACCAGCAGCACTGCCCACAGATGTTGCACTTGACGCAGGCGTTGACGCAGCGGCAGGCGCTGCAGCGGATGTACTTGCCTCGCCTCGTGCCCGAACCAGGAGAATGGTTTGACCTGGAGTAATATTGTAGCTGAGGAAGGAACGAGGGTCCTTCAGAATTGCACCGCGGTAAATGAGGCGTTGATCTGGGGCGGGGATGTCTGTGAGTCTCTCGATGACTTGCTTGAAGTCGGCGATAGAGTAGTCCTCGTTCTGGATTCATGTATAGTTTGAGAGAAGAAGGACGCGTGTGAGCGTGTGTCGCTGGGATAATATTACGAACATCGAGCAGGGGTAGAAACTCCCCGAGACAGATGTGTGCGAGCAGCCCTGCATGCTCAGCAAACCGCAGCGGAAGGCAGACGTACCACCTCGACAGTGACATTGTAGGTTTTAGCATTGGTGACCTTGACTTTTCCTGACCACGTTTGAGTTGATTCGCTCATTCTCAACGTAGTGGCAACCTAGATAACGCCACGTGACAAGTTAAATAAAGTCAGCAACTGCGATATACGCTCAAAATTACAATTAAAACTATCGATCAGGTGTCGAACACAGGCCCCCTCAAAGTAAGAAATCTCGATCTTCAGCCCATCGCGGGACGCCCTTTGGAATCGAGGCAGATATATAGATACAGCTTAGATAGATCTACTGTTCCAAACGCAGCCCTAACGAGATCCTTACCGCACAGCGTCTAAATCTAGCCCCAATCGAGTATCACCCAGACTTGCATTTTTGCTTCTCGGGGATATCCGTCCTGGCCCGGATTTGGATTTAATCCGGCCAGTCGGTTGGTCAGCACCAGGACAAATCCGGGCCAGGACGGATAGCAGCTGAGACATCAACTTGAACAGGACGGCTCGAGGCGTGGTACGCGCTGTGCAGCCTTGGTGCGAGTCAGCCTGTCAGTGAGTTCGCATAAGCACACCTGGTGGAACTTATCTGTGCCGCAAGATTGGCGACTGACCTGCTCGTTCAACTGAATCGATCATTGCGACTCGAGACCCAGAGCATGGTGAGAGGGCACGAGTCGTGCATTGGATAGGAGGCAAGGCACACGAATATCAATCGCCGTCACTGGTTGCAGCACGCACGCACACAGACGCACGCACGCACACGCACACACAAACAGACAGACACATGCTGTATGTTACCTGGATTGGCCTAGTCAGTACCCTAGCCACCGTGCTTGTTGGCGGAACCAACGCTGTAGCATGCGAAAACCCAGACTTACTCTATGTAAACGGCGCGTGCAGAAGCTGCTTCGACATCACGAAAGCCGCGCAAGCGCATCTTGACTTAGAATTCGAACCACTACTCAAAACCCCTGGGTCGTGCAGTGAGGACGACGAGTGCACCCTGTTCAACATCAAGCTACGATGTTACGGCTCATGTCCTATTCCAGTCCCCAAAGTCGCTGTGAACGCACTCCAAGAGATCACCGCTCATGTGGACGAAGAGTGGTGCAGCCCCGCTGCGTTTGCCACTGTTGCTGCAGCGCACAAGAAGAACGGCGTGAATGTGGAGAATCGAGGGTTTGCATCCTTCTGCCCGGTCATGATGCCAGGCTGTGCGATGCCGAAGCCCTACTGCGCGATCAACCCCGTAACAGGCCTTGGTACGTGCAAACTGCGCTCTGGACTGTCTATCCACCCAGAACCAGTGCCAGTTGGAGCAGACAGCGGTGCTGTCATCCCAACCCTACCCCCTTCTTGGCCGGCTCATTCTTCGAATGGCCAGGACTCCAACCCTGGTGGGTTTTCAGTCCCTACACCTGCTGGCCGGGGGCCCAAGCTCCCGCTCGAATCGCCATCGCCGTCACAGCTCCCTCGCGTCCCCGAATTGGAGTTTGGGGCTTATGGGTACGCTCCCGAAGACAGACCCACAACCTTTTCCGAGAAAGCAAACAAGGTCGCTCAGCAGATTCTTACTTTGCTTGGGCTACTATAATGTGCTATCATCTTCAAGAGTAGAGTTTTATGATGTGATGAATGACTGGTGGCATGCATCACTCACCCATTGTTTGACATGTACATAGTATCGATAATCAGTGTGAAATAGAAATACAGATGCTAAGATGCGAGACTTAGTTTTGTAATTCGGTACGAGTGGGCTCTATCGACTGTTCAACTGCGAACTCCTGTGCCACGAGTCGCAGTGGTGTCATCCTTGTTAGCAGGTCACGCAGCGCCAATTTGACCAGAGCACGGTTGACTTGATTCGAAGCCACGGCTGTAATCACGAAAGGTGCCAGGGGCATGGTCATGATGATCTGATCGCCGCGTATCGTGGTCATCACGCGGCACTTGCCGAGACCAAACCGGCTCACCTGCTCGAGAGTCGAGAGGCATAGACTCGAAGCAGCATCGAAGACCTCCATGCTGTCGGTGTCCTGGAGGAGGTGTGGCATCGTGGCATCCAGGGGTGACTCCTCCGCGACCGCCTTGGCAATGACTAATCCGTCGTTGAGGGCGATGAAGACGGCAAACAAGCCCTCGATACTAGATGAATGGCATGGAACATGTCGAGAATTCCGTGAGGTCGTGTCAACCGAAGGATGAGACATGGTGTTTTGGTCAGGATATATTGACGAAACTCGAGTACTTACCGTGCAATCATGCTCTCCATGGAGGCCTGAATGGTCTCAGTGGGCTCAGCCATGCCCTGTTTTGTGTCTTCGCTCTGTAACAGGTGTAAATAGAGGTTTCGGAGATGTGAGACGCTAGGACTTCCAGGAGAACCGCGATTTGATACACATATCCGTAGTGAAGCGCAGTTTAACCATTAACATACCATTTAATTTAAACTTCTCTATCTTCTGATAAGGTAATATGCAAGATGCGGTGACGAGGCACCTGTACTTTATACAAATCGATAATGTGCAAAGAAGCTTGAAAAACGTCGCTCCCGAATGAGTGATTTCAGGAGTCGTTCTCTGCATCGCAGGCAGGGTGCCCAAAAAGAACACTGGAGCTAAATACTATACACACAACAAGGCTCTGGTGCACCTGATGGCCTGGGAATGCTAACAAAATTATGTGAAATAGGCTCCTGGGTTCTGCATAGCCTACCTGGCCTTGATCGCGGCGGAAGCAATGCCCGAGGCAGCGTTCCTCACGAGTGAAGAGGTTACGGCCTGCACCTCGCTAGATGCCTCAAGCGCTTTGCGCTGCACGCGCTCGAGGGAGGAATCGATGGTGTGACGCTGGGACCTGAAAACAGGACCAATGACATGGTCGTAAACCCATACTGCAGCGCCAGTGTGTGGAATAAGGATCAAAAACATAAAGAACTTGCGGACAAACTCGCAGTAGGGGACCCAGTAGAGCAGAATATCAAGAGCCTTCTCGGTTACGCTTGCAGTTCCATACACAATCCAGTATTTCAGCCTAGAACGAGGAGAGCCAGGAAGAGTGGAAGGAGTCGTCCAATGTCAGGCCTGGTATATTCTCAAGAGCGCGGGCTCCTGCAATGCAGTCGAAGCAAAAAGTCATATGTATGCAGTCAGACCAACTTACCATCTCATATGCAGGTCTGGGTTATTGCCCTCGAGTGCTTTGAACGTGAAGTACGCCGATACGAGCAGTCCGGCGACCTGAGTGAAATTTGAGAACTAAACATTGCGGTAGGATGTTTGCGATGCGTCTGTGAGTGGGACAATGCTTAACAAGCAGGTGCAAAGCCATAACGAAAGGAAATCGCGCGTTTTCTATCGTGGATGTAGCGAAACCCCACTTCACTGAGGAGCCCAAGTTCCACCCTCAGGGGTTGTTATCTAATCTGGTCTCTCACTCCGAGCACAAGACGAATACAACTTAATAGTGGTGTCGGAAATACAGCATCATTACAATAAGACGTACACCAAACGTACGAGTGTAAGTGAACGCAACGATACCCGCAGTGACGAACGCGAGCACCCAGGGTGGAAGACCCGTTGACCGTTGCACCTTCTGGAATACGGCTGTTGATAGGGGGTGGGACAAGAAGGGAGCATAATGTAAGTATGGGACGGTAGATCTCAGTGCAATAAGCGGTTATAGACCCAAGGTACGTGGGGTCTTACGTACTGTACTGTGAAAGAAAGCGGTTAACCGCGTCAAGGCTCTGATGCCTTAACTGGGCGTAGTGTGCGGCATTGATTTCCGCCATGGATTAAAGACTGTGTAGGGATTTGGGGGGTGGGTTCGAGTTAGATACGTGTGGAGAACGCGATTCAGACGTTTTTTGTCAAACGAAACTCGGCCATGTGCGACTTTCAGACTATGCAGAAATGTAGTCAAAACGCTGATTCCAGTGTTTCAGTGCTTTCTTGGCTGTGCACGGAGGCCCCAGGACGAACTCCAGCCACATGGGTGGTGGAATAAGCCCCACTCGGTACGCTCTCACTCACCCCAGTCGAGTAGGATCCCCTCGTGTGGAAGCGACGAGAATGCCCCACCAATCACTCACTCGTAGCCACTGAGGTACATTCATTCTCACGTCTCTGAAGCGTTTGAAAGAGTTTGTATTATTACAGCATCATCTTGGATGCCCAGCTTACAATGACACGGGTAGAGACGTACGTGTTTGTTTTCTTACAGATCGTAGTCCTTGCCAATGTCAACGAGACGTGCAGGCTCGACGGTCTCCGAGAGCCTCCACGCAGCAAGGTGAACCGCAGCGAGCGCGAGTTGAGACGCCGCAGTGAAGGCGCAAATCGCCGAAGCGAAGAGCGGGTTGGAAATAACCAAGGGTAGCTCGAACTCAGGCACAGCATCCGAGTAGCTCAGGATCGCACCCAATCCGAGGGCTGCTGTGAGAGAGGTCAGAATGCCGAGCCAAGATCCACCTGCGCCGAGATCCATTGTGCTGCGCGCGGAGTGAGCGCTGCCTGCGAGTGCGACAGCGCCGAGGCCGGCCATCAAATCAAGGCCAAGAGGTGCCCATACCGAGAGATCTTGGAAGAATGTGGCGGGCGCCTTGATCACCGTCACCATGGCGAGCACAGCTGCGGCGAAACTGCTGAGGAAGGCAAACAAGCCAAAGGTCCGAAGAGACGACGCGAAGATCTGGTATGAAGGACGGTAAGGCAACGATGCGCCTACCACCATCATGCCGCCGAGCAAAACGCCCGTGATGCCAAGCAGACCAAGAACCCAGGAGCGTCGTGGCACAGTGAGGTTGTCCAGCAACGTTGGGTCGCGTGTTACGCTCGGTTCGTTGTCCCAATAGCGCAGCGTGAGCGCCAAAGTTGTGAGGACAAGCACGAACGCGACCTTGAGTGCGAAGTCCGTGAATCGCACGAGCAAAATTGTCGATGCCTTAGCATCACCACCCGTGCGGTGGCTTGAGCCCAGGTCAGCACTGAGTCGATACACGGCCAGTGCATGGAGCAGCACCATGGCTGCAACAGAGAGCATGCAGTAGGTGCCACTCTCGGTCACTGCGGATTGCGAGGCTGAGGCAACACCCAAAGCCTCGACAAGCGTGTCCTGACGGTAAAACGCCTGAAGGAGCAAGCCGCTGACCAACAGCACGAACACACACAGGACGTAGGTGGTCAACGCCACACCCCAGAAAGGTCTTGCGCGCGACTCACGGAGACGCGTGATGTTGGCGTCCCACTTAGAAACGTCCATTCCGTCGTCCGCCTTCGATCCAAACAGCGTTGCGGCCTTGGGACTGAGGTAACTCGAGGGACTACCTGCGAATCCGGCTCGAGATCCTACTTCACCTGACTTGAAAGAGTACTCGCCCGCGATGGCATCCTCATCAAAATGAGAGCCACCGTTGGCGCGGCTGCCACTGCCTCCCGTGAGGTAGGGCGCCAGACTGAGTACTCGGTCCACGAAGCTTCCTTGCGACATACTGGTCCGACTAGTACTCGCTTCTGAGGTGAAAGGTCGAAAAGTTGGGGCAAGACAGCTCGCCTTGCAAGCTTTTCGAGGCTGTGTGGGGGTGTTTCGAGGAGGGTTTGAGGGGTAATGTGAGGTTGGTCTAACGTTTCAAGAGGCTGTATACCGAGCGAAATAATCGAGTTGGGCGTCACCGCACTGGATGTGTGTGCTGTGAGGGGAGAAGCCTGTTCCACTCGAGTGTTTTTCTCGGCCGCTTATGTTTGCTTCAGATTAGGCTCATGTCCATGAAAGCCACTCTGATTCGAGTGATATCACTCTATTGCTCACACCAACCCTTATCGAATGGCATCCCTTGCACGCATGGACAGTGCATGCAACAGCGTTGTGTTCACTCGAAAGCGTTCTGCTCGGGAGGGTCGTATTTCGACACCCCCAAGTCTGGTCCTACTATTCACTCAGACTGGAGAGGCACAATTCGGCCCCTCAGTGGAGTCTAGGGGGTGTTCCACGCGCATGTCGGGCGTGTTTTGCGAAGAAAGTCACGAAGCAGTGCCTGCAGCATGCTAACCAGAATAGAATGCATTTTTGGACTCGAATGCAGTCGTGCGTGCTGAGTATCGCGGCACATGCGTGAAGCTGGTCCTGTCTTTAAGCCAGCCTAAGTGTATCCATCGTGAGGGCTTGTGCAGTGGAAATAAATCCCCGAGCACAGCGCGCTATCGACTACAGCCCCACGGAGTGGCATGGCCAGACTCCGAGGCCCAGCCCGCGCACACACCCGGGTGAGAGGCTCCTCTCGGAAGATCCTGTCTCGAAATCTACATTGGGTTAGGTATTGGTTTTATTAATTTATTGGTAAAACCACCCACGCGATTCGACATGCGATCCATTGCATTAACACTGGCCGTGACGATCTTGGCCAGCAGCCTTGCAATCACGCACGCACTGCGTACGGTGTTCCCACAACCACTCAAGTTCACGAGCTCCGAGCACTACTTTGATCTCGCGACACGCTTCCAGTTCCTCGCTATGAACGGCCTTGATTCGTAAGTTATTGCTGGTGTTGGTAATGTTGTTGACCCCCACTCCGCTGGCGGGTCGTGGATGCGACTGCCCGTCCCCCGTCCCCCGTCCCCCGTCCCCATCTATATGCCTGTCGGCAGGTCTCTTGCAGCCCCCCTCGTCCGACACATACGCACATGTAGCTCTCGTCCTCACACCTGATACCACTGTCCGCCTTCCGTTCCCATACTCTGATGTACAGATCCATCCTGAACAATGCGTTCAACCGATATCAGCAGATCATGTTCCGCAGCGTGATGCTACGCGGAGACGAACCCGACCGAGATCCCTCAAACATCATGCAGGGCTGCCAGGTCTACGTCAAGTCTGCAGATGACTCGCTCACGCTCGAGACCGACGAGAGCTATGAGCTCTCGATCTCCAAGGCTCCCTATATCCAGTTGAAGGCGAACACTGTCTTCGGTGCTTTGCGCGGTCTCGAAACACTCTCGCAACTCATTGAACCGGGTGCTCGCACGATTGGTACTTATGAGATCTCGGACAAGCCTCGTTTCCACTACCGTGGCTCGCTGATCGACACCTCGCGCCACTGCTACCCATTGAACGTTATCTTCCAGCATATCGACGCCATGGCATACGCCAAGCTCAATGTGCTCCACTGGCACATCGTCGATGACCAATCCTTCCCCTACCAGTCCAAGACCTTCCCTGAGATGTCTAGGGCTGGCGCGTTCACTCCTCGTCATGTCTACTCAATCGAGGATGTAAAGGCTGTCATCAACTACGCCTACAACCGCGGCATCCGTGTCATCCCCGAGTTCGACACCCCTGGACACGTCACCAAGGGTTGGAATGCACTGAACCCACCTGTCTTGACCGATTGCTACGATGCTTCCGGTAAAAAGATCGGAACTGGCCCGCTCAATCCTACAATCAACCGCACCTACGAAGTTGTGGCACAGCTCTATGCGGAGATTAAATCTGTCTTCAAGGATAAGTTCGTCCACGTCGGTGGTGACGAAGTCATCCAGGACTGCTGGTTGTCGAACCCGCAAATCAGGGAATGGATGAAGTCCCACCCAGAGGTAAAGACTGGAGCTGATCTGCAGTCGTACTACATTCAGCGTCTTTTGGAGATCCTCAAGCAGCAGGGCAGCTCGTACATCGTCTGGCAGGAGATCTTTGATGATGGCAACAAGCTCTTGCCTGATACGGTAGTGGAGGTCTGGAAGGAAGAAAACTGGAAGGACGTCATGGCTGCCGTCACTAAGGCTGGCTTCCACTCGGTCCTCTCGGCTCCATTCTACCTAAACTACATCTCGTACGGTCTTGACTGGGTCAAGTATTATAAGACCGAGCCTTCCGACTTCGAGGGTGGTGCAGAGGCCGAAAAGTCTGGTCTCCTCTCTGGTTTGGAGGTCTGCATGTGGTCCGAGTTTGTCGATGCTACGAACTTCATCCCTCGCTCATGGCCACGCACCGCTGCCGTCGCCGAGCGCGCATGGTCTGACAAGTCCGTCACCGACGTAGATTCTGCTCAGGCCCGTATCCAGGAATTCCGCTGCAAGCTTCTTGAGCGTGGAATCAATGCCGAGCCCATTGCGGACGGTTGGGAGATGGGTCCTCCACTCAATGGTTACACCTACTGTGAAAATGAGTGGAACCCGCGCTACTCACCCGGTTGGTTCAACTAAGCTGTTGTAGTGTTAAGCTAAGGCGTAATTTACATTTGTGTTTTACTAGTGTAGTTCAGGGCGTGGATCGCGGCATTAGAACATAAATCGTGCCGTTGTGCCATCATCCCAAACGAACGGTTTGTTTAGATACAAATTCAGGAGCCACGAGTTAACCAACATAAACGCTAGAACCTGAATGATATACAATCCACGAGGCCATCTCGAGGTGTTGATGTACATAACATGATCGTGCACGTACAAGTAATAGAGAGTCGCAGGGATCAAATAGTATCGGAACTCAACGAGTTTCGAGGGCACAATGGTGAGTGCTGTGCAGATAAAGAGGAGCAGGGTTCCCAGTCTTCGAAGCTGCAGGGGCACATTCTTCGTGAATTGAGGCAATACAAAAAGAGCAATTGTGGCAAATGCGTACAGGGGAGTGACCCATTGAGAGTAGCTTCCAAGTTTCCTTCGAATGTAGAAAATGAAGTGACGATTGTCAGCTAAGATGAACTCGTGCACGTAGGTGAAATTCTTGACGATCCACCAGGAGAGTGCGCTCAGGCTAATGAAGGCTAGCACAAGTTTGGCAAATTTTCGCCCACTACGATAGCGCTCTCTGCAATTCACTACATGTACGATCAGAGATGGCATGCATAACCCAAACAGAACGAAAGCTGTCCAGTACAGGAATTGAGCCCAGTGCTTTACTGGCACGTGGTGCTCGCGATCACCCACAACGACGCCACCGTTCCAGTAGACGAACGCAACGAATGCTAACGCTACAAGGAGTGACGCTGCGTGATTGATTAGGATACTTCCAAGCCGCGGTGGTGAGAACAGGACACTCTTAACGTGTGCCAGTTCCGGCCGCCACCCAAGTTCGAAAGGTCGAGGGCTTTCCTCTTGCATTCCAAGCTCTATCACGTCGGGACGCGCCGTTGCGTCGGACCTGTCTTGCCTCCACTGTTTTAGGTCGATCTCCGCGCGTTGCGGTAGAAGCGAGGTATGTACCACCGCAAAGAAAAGCCATACGATATTCGTCTGCCGGCAGAGAATGGCGAGCGTGCCAAAGAACGCGGTCATTCGTCCCGGCATGGGTGAGTTCGGCTTACCCAGCCGCGCGTTTATCGCAGCAATGTACGTCATCAGGACCCAAAACAACGAGATCGTGTCAGTGTAGAACATGAAATTGTAGAAGTATAAAGGTGGGAAGAAGAGAATGGACGCAGCGACTAACGCGACCGACTCTGATTCGGGTAGCTCCGAATAGATCTTCCTCAGGAGCTTCAGCACTGCAATGGCAAGTCCGATTGCGATGGGAAGTTGGCTCCATCGCAGGGCCTCCATGGAGCACGGCTCAGGCAGTGATACTTCTGTCAAAGGCCAGTATGGGAGCATCAGTGCATAGGCCTTCTGCACGAGGGCAGCATAGATATATAACCCAGGAAAGGTGGTAATTTTGGGATCCCACGTCGTCCACTCCCCCGCACAGTACCGCTGGGTCTGGGTTATATGGAATATCTCGTCCTGAAAGTTGAGGTCAAAGGATGTAGGAATGTGAATTAAGCGAGATCTCGTCAACTACAGGCTCGACGAACTTGCGATGATACAGACAAATCAAGACGAACATCAGTAAGACAACTTACCATGTAGGGCTCCTTGACCTCATGGTTCACCATGTAAATGCCTCCTGCCACCAAAGCGATATAGAGGGCGACCAAGACGAGCTCTGCTCGGCCCAGAGAAAGCATTGTTGCAGGGATTGGGTGGCGTGAGCTACCAGATAAATCTGCTTTGGTGTGGGTGCTATCAAGCCCTGTGCGATAATATCGGCGCAGTACTGCCACGGTCGTGAGATACAGATCGGGTGGAAGTGTGCAGATTCGGGTCTGTTAAGTCCAGGACCAAGAGGGTAGTGCTGCTCAAGCTCGGTAGGGACCATGCCAGGTCCTAAAACTATTACGGAAAATCACTCCATTTACTGGTACAAACCACTATGTTTATTTCTTTTGGTCAAATAGCCCAACTCGCGCTGCCGCTGCTGAGCTGTCGGCGCAAATCAAGCCTAACCAAGAAACAGAAAACTTGCGAGGGCAAAGCGTACTGCGCTCTCGGCAGCGATGCAATGCAATGCAATATGTTGCATGTGCAATACGCGCGCTGCAAGTCAACCTAGTAAGGTGGGAAGGATGTAATTAAGGATGTGCAAAAGAAGGCGGTGATCCATAAACAGCTACTAAGCCACTAAGCGACCAGGATCAGTCTGCGTACATTACGGGACACAAGGCCAGTCAAAGTGTTGATGGATGTAAGAACAGCTGAGACCGAATGCGTTGGACCAAATGATAGATTTGACATCCACGGCATCCGGCTGCAACGGGTAGTCTACTCTGCTTACTGTGTACATTAAGAATGTGAGCTCCTATAGCTCGTGTACTCTACACACTATATCGCGTCGCATCGCACGCGGGGCGATGCATCTCGTCTGACGGATCCAACACGATTAGGCGATTGTGCAGCTATCCTCGGTGTTAGGGTCGTTCTCCGTGACGGAGCCACACATACGACTAGATGTATCCTTGGGCTTACCGATGCGGTCCTCATTGTCTTTCTTTGACTTGCTTCGCGACTTGTTAGAGGTATACTCGGGTTCGCTGTCAGACGAAGACGAGATATCAGAGTCAGAGTCCTTTGCTGGCTTGCGCTCCTTCTTTGATCGCGACTTGTCTTTCCTCCTGGGCGCTGGCTCATCATCCGAGTCAGAGTCTCGGGTGTTCTTTCGCGACGACGAACGTCCTTCGGAAGGCGACGAAGATCGGATCGTTGCGATCTGGCTCTCGAGTGATTCGAGCTTCTTCAAGAGTGCAGTCTGCATCTGCAACAGTTGCTCGGTATTGGCAGCAGATGCTGCAGTCCGTGGAGCAGCGATTGGTGCTGGGGTAATGACAGGTGCGGGGAAGGGCGTCTGCTGCTGTTGTTGTTGTTGTTGTTGTTGCTGCTGCTGCTGCTGCTGCTGCTGCTGCTGCTGCTGAAGAGTTTGCTGGAGCTGCTGTTGCAGCTGTTGCTGCTGAAGCTGCAGTTGCTGTTGCATTTGCTGTTGCATCTGCTGTTGCTGTTGTTGCAACTGGAAGGCCGCTGCGGCAAGCTGGGACTGTGCCTCCTGCTGCATACCCTGTGCCACCGTATTAAGGTTTTGAGCCACCTGTGAATCTGAATTGGCGAAGTTGCTCAGCGCCTGCAAACCCTCAGCGCCACCTAGGCTCTCAAACAAAGCAGGGAAATCCTGAGCGAGGTAATGCAGCTCATTGATCACATCCTGACGCGAGAGCGAACCCAGAGCGTAGTCACGTTGGATGGCCGCCATGCGCTCAATTGCAGCTTGGCTTCGACTTGCCAGCAGGTCAAACTCGGCGTTAGTAATCTTGCGATTGCCACCGCGTTGGTTCGCGCCAGCGCCTTCATCTGCAGCTTGGCTGCCACCGGGACTGAGCACCTTCTTGGGGGCGTTGGGAGCGGGGCCCTTAGGACCACGACCCTTGGACTTGACTGAGCCGGCGCTGAGCATCTCGAGGTTACGATACAGTGTATCGAGCACACGTGCGACGGAGTTCTGCTTCGTCAGGTAAAGCTCTGCATTATCGAAAAGGTTACTCTTCTTAAGGCGCTCCTCAAGGGCATCACGCTTCATGATGCGGTAGCAAATAGCGTCTGTGTTGTTAATGAAGTCGAAGTCCCACATGGAGTTGGGAATACGTCGATGATCTGGGAACAGGGTCTTGCACGCAGTGATCCAGAACTTGAACCAGTATGCGGTATCGTTGCGAGAGCAGATGGCATCCATTCGCTTGTACAACTCTTCGAAAGCAGCTGCAACCTTGCGCTCACCCTTAGTAGGGTCGAAAAGATCGATATACAGGTCAGATGTGGCACCTTCGGTCTTCTTGATGACCTCTTGGCACACCGCAGGGGGCTGGTATGGCAGATCTGGATTGGCATACACCGATGGGTAGAAATTGAATGAGAGACCGCAGGTTCGTCGACGCTTCAGGGCAGCTTCCCAGAGTGCGGCCTGCTTGGGCTGGACCTGGTTTGTAAGCAGCGAGGTGATGAAGAACTGGTCGCTTGTGATGTTCTTACCAACGACTTCATCCGAGTGGTCACTGTTGCAGTGGATACCGCAGCGCACAATTGAGCGCTTGACAACGTTGACAAGATCGAAGGTGAACGCAGGATCGGTATCTAGAATATCCTGTGCGGGAGTCTTGATGGAGTGGCCAGCGAAGCGGAGAGTAGCCTCAAGGAAGCAGCTGCTGACGCCAGGCTTGTGATCCATGTGGCAACGCACACACTTTCGCATAAGCACCATGACACGAGTGCCGTGGAGCATGCGGATCTTGTGACGGGCCGCACGGAGAGTCTTGATACGGGGATTCAGGTTGATCGCAGTGAGCAGCTTGAGATCCTCCCAGTGCTCACCACGGAGAGAAATGTGCAAGATATCATTGCTCTCTGTATCCTCGCCTTCGGGTGCTTGGGCGCCATCAGAAGGTGTGTACTTGGCACTGCTCCAAACACCGCGGAACAAACCACCTGCTTCATTGTTGACGTCAATCTGCAAGTAACCGAAGTTCTCAGTCAGTGTCTTGGGGTTATCGAAGTCATCCTGCTCCGCCGTGTTCAATGCACTCACACCAGAGGAGCGCAGTTCGGGGTCCCAATAGATATCAGGACCCTGGAGATCGGAAATACTGCAGAGCTGACCAATGACACGCTCACGAGTCTTCTTGTCCATACGGCGCATGTTCACCTCGCACAGGTTCTTGATGTTATCGTGGCGCGCAGCGACTGAAGGCAAGGGTCGACCCCACTTGACCTCGTCTGTGAGCTCCTCTGAGTAGCGAGCCTCGAAAAGGAAGTCCCAGAAGAAACGCCAAATACATGTACGAGCCCACTTAGTGACTGTCTGACGGTCCTCCTCCTGTTCATTCATGAATGTCCTGAACCACTCCTTGAGACGTTCACTCTTGGAAAGTTGTGCGGAATCGATTTCGGCCTCCTTTTCATCATCGTCTTCTTCCTCTTCGTACTCGCCTTCGGGGTTATGCGTCTTGTTCTCATCACCGTGATCATCCTGCTCAGCGAACTGCACCCCCTGGCCCTTGGAGTCGTCCGAGTCGCGCCGTGGGCCCACCGGCGATTTCGAATCGCTCGTCTTTGGCTTTGAGCCCTGGTTACCCATTCCTAGAACGAGGCTGGTGCGGTAGGAGAATGGTCCGGGCATAATGGTGAGGTGTGGATGCCTTTATCGAAATACACCCAAGCCGTATCCATCACCCGACCGCAGCACTCTCAAATGCAACATATCCCTTCAACAAGATATTTCCCTAAGACCTTCTGCGTCGTGTAACCCGGCAACAAGTGAGTGAATCGCAAACTGGAGCCATATTCGCAGCAGCACCTGGTGTTTACCACCCAATAAACTCTACAACATGGTCAATGCACCCTCGCAAGGGCTCAAAATCCGATGCAAAGTTCGGTTTCTCAACTCTCAGTTTCGTGTATTTTATCACCCCCGACTGCGTTCGGGCGGTCGTTGGCCCTACCTTTTGCGTGAGGGTGGATGGGGATTACGCGAAAAGTCGGCTCTCAGTTTGGAGTGATCAAAGATAGCAACCGTGAGGTGCACCGTCAGATCGAGGATAACCACACGGTGATTCGGTCAAGGACGCTTGGACAGGCTAAAATCTCGGATTATTATCCAGACACCCGCTGTGACAACCACGAAAATCAGCCCAACACTCACGTCTTACTTGGATTCGAACCGTCCAACGATTAGATCCGACGCGGCGCGAGGTATCCGAGCATTCAAAGCGACCCGTGTCGCTGAAAAGAAGTAACACCAGGGCAGATCTTTCATCTCCCAGACCCACAAAGGCACCATGAGTCGACCCATGTATCAAGTTGAGACCCCCGGCATGCACCACCAGCAGCATGGTGGACATGGAGGGGAAGGTGGCTCAGGCGCTGGCGCAGGCGCTGGACCTGGGGCTCAGCCTCACTACACAGGCAGAGGTCGTGACTTGACGTATGAGGGTTCCGGTATGAAAAAGGGTAGCCACGTCTTCGATGGTAAGCAGGTGCGCCAGCCGGTGGTGCGTAAAGTCGTGGATTACCACCACTCGCTGATTAGGTATCTGCAAATGCGCATGTACCAGCGTGATGCACGGGATCTTCCTGTGCTCTACCCTACTATGGATTATATCAAGGAGATCCAGCCCGTGCCCGCGACGGCGGATAACCCCTCCACGGCGTTTTGCACTCGCTACATCTCGCGATCTACAAACAAGCTGCCGAATCCAATTCACTCGCTGCGATGGGCGCCACAAGGAAGGCGTCTGATTACAGGCACGCACAAGGGCGAGTTTACCCTTTGGAAAGGTATCACCTTCAACTTTGAAACGATTATGCAGGCGCACGAGTTCGCCATCAACGCGATGGAGTGGTCACGTAATGGTATGTGGCTACTCTCTGCGGATGACAAGGGATTCCTCAAGTATTGGCAGACTTCGCTGAGTCCTGTCAAGGTCGCCAAGCTGCATGATGACTCTGTGCGAAGTATTTCGCTCGCTCCCACCGACGAGAAATTCGCAACGGCAAGTGATGACCAGAAAGTGCATGTGTGGGATCTCGCGCTGGGTACCGTGGAACGCACCTTTACTGAGCACTCCGGTGACGTCAAGGCTGTAGCATGGCATCCCTCGATGGGCTTGATTATTTCGGCGGGTCGTGACACGCGAGTTCGTTTGTGGGATCCCCGCACAGCGCATTCGATCGCAACACTACCCGGCCATGACAACATCATCAACAAGGTCAAGTGGAATGAGAACGGTCGCTGGTTCGTGACGGGTGCGCGCGATAACCTCTGCAAGGTGTGGGATATCCGAACGATGTCAACGTTCCAAGTGTGCCGTGGTCACAATGGACACGTTACCGCGCTTCAGTGGCATCCCACCATGGAGCAACTCTTCACCTCCGCCAGTATGGACGGCACTGTTCTCCACTGGACAGTCAACTCAAATCTGCCACAGGCAGAGATCTGCGGTGCTCATGACTCGGCGATTTGGGACCTCGCATGGCACCCCATGGGCTATGTGCTTGCAACGGCGGGTCAAGACACCCACGTACGCTTCTGGACTCAGAACAACCCTGGCGACCCTATGACCGACCAGTACAACGTCAACCAGTTGCCGGTAAGCGCGCGTGCGGAGGGTCTGTCCCTGCTTGAGAAAGTTTATGGTGCACGCCAAACTGGCTCAACTCAGCTTGCAGCCTCAGGCGCGCCTTCGGGGGCCACTACAGCATTGGCTGGCGCAATGGATTACCCGGGTTTGGTCCCGGGTGGTACAGGTGCTACTAGCCTTCCTGGACTCCCTGGTCTAGGAGGTGCTGCGGCAACAATGACATCCGCTGCAGCTGCTGCTCAAAATCAGCAACCTCAGCCAGGACCTGGCCAGCCAGCGCAGCAGCCCCAACCTAGCCGAGATCCGTACGGAGCCCCGCACAACTATGGCCGTCAGCAAGAGTATAAGCAGCCTGATCACCGAAATCCATCATCCTCACCCCAGCCACCACCTCCGCCACCACCGCAGCAGCAGCAGCAGTATGGTGGGCCTGGGCGGGACAGTTATCATCAGGCGCCAGGCTACGATGGGCGCGGTGCACCACCTCCACCACCACCTCCACCTCATCGAGTGCCATCTCATCCGGACCAGGGTTATCCACAGAGCCAATACCCGCCTCCCCCGCCACCACAATCGTACCACCAACCCCCGCCGCCTCCACCCCCGTCAAACCAGTTCTACGACCGCAGAGATGAGAGGCAATACGATCGACGCGACGATCGACGAGATGACCGGTCTTACGATCGGCCACACGATAGAGGGTACGAACGAAGAGATGAAAGACCTCGTGATGACCGTCGAGATGAAGACTACCTGGGTCGAAAGCGTGAATATTATGACGACCGTAGGCCCGGCAGCTATCCCCCTCAAGCACCACCACCTGACCAGCCTTACTATGGTGGCCGGCCACGAGAGCATGAGGATCGAGAGTACCGCTTTGAACAGAGGGATCCGAGGGATATGCGAGATCCCCGGGATGCAAGAGACCCGCGAGACCGTGACTATGGCAATCGGGGCCGTCACGACCAGGATCGTGACCGTGGTCGGGACGAGTATGGAGGCTACAAGCGCGTAAGGCAGTGAGCAATGCAATAAACCAAACCAAAATGTATTCATTCAACACTAGAGTATAACATTTGTAGCTGGGGGTAGCTATTTACATCACGAATTGTTGAGGCACATAGTTACCGCTTGCCCGTCCGCTTGCGTAACGGCTCACGACGAGGCCAGTTATGGGTGGCGGTGGGTGCAAAGTTGCGATAAGCCTCTTCGAGTTTGAAAACGGGATCGGCAAGTGCATATGTGGATGCCATCAGGTCCGCATGATCACTGCCGGTTGGACTGGATTGTGACAGACTCTCCACAGGGCCCTGGCGTTGTGGAGAGACAGGAGTTGAGGTGCTAGTTCGGGACTGAGACGACTTGCTAGCAAGCACTTTCCATCGCTCTGCACGAAACCGTGCAGCCTGATGAGACAGAGGCTCTCTGAAAGTGATGCGAAAGGGCATCGTGGCAGGATCTGCGGACGAGAGTCGTGTTGAGGGGATTTTTGTAAAATCGAGACCAGGGATAGTGAGAGCACGACTGGAGTAGGATGGGTGGGGAACGCCTGTTTGGGGCCGCTTATGTAGAGGCGAAGAAGGCTTCGGTGAAAGTGATTGAGGCGTGATAAGAGCAGCCGATCTCGTACCCTCCTGAGTCTTGGGCCTTGCATGGTGACTACTAAGTGAGCTCATAAAGTACTTTGTTGGCCTTTCCTCGAGTTGATGCGTGGAATAAGCATTACTATGCAGACCAGTATCCTCACCAGTCACTTCCTCGAGAGGTGCAGCACCATCGGCTCCCAACGTCTTGGACTCCTCCGCTTGAGATGGTGATCGCGCAATCTCCTGCAATCGAAGGTTTGCTTGCTCAATTACGTGCAATAGGTCATCTGCAGTCGTTGTCGGTGACTGCTGCTCAAGTCTGCTAGCATCGTCTACTGTCTCTTGATTACTCTCACTCAGACTTCGTGGGCTTGGTTCCGAGGATCTCTGCCTGTCGTTATCGCCTCGAAGCCACTTCTCGACGACGGTCTTGTCGTCAGCCGCGTCTTTGTCGACCTGTGTCTCAGCTAACGACTCTCTGCTGCGACCTAAGCTGTCGGTACTGGTTGTCGACTGAAGCATCTCCCTGTTCCCTGAGCCTCGCTTGGGCGATAACCTGTGCAGCCTTTGCACTGCCTCTCGATATTCCTCTGTGGCTTGGATATAATCTCGCGAGGTTAAAAGAGATTCGATTGTGTCTACATACCTGAAGGCTCGAGTCGCTGATAGTGTCCATGCGTCTTCGGCTGCAAGTTTCGGGTCGAGGTTGGCTGAGACTCTTGCTGGGGTTGTTAGAATTGTCTGCCTTGAACTAGGACTAAGGGCCTGGCTTATTCGCTGCGACGATGACGAGCTACTGGTTGCATATCTCTGTTGGCTTGATGCGGCAAGTCCACTTGCCTCTGGTGTGGTTGGTCCTGCTACGACTGTGCTCTGAGAACTTTTCTGTTGGTATTTTCGTCCTGAACCAGAACCAGATCGGGCCCAGTCGTGGGGCGCGTTGAGTGGACGTTTATCTCGCTGCTCGTTGCTTCGGGTGCCAGTTTTAGTGAACGGTGTGAGCGGAGTCATGGACTGCTTCCTGTCGTCGGGCTCACACTGGAAATCAAACAAGACTGGCCTTACGGTTGTTACAAAGGCTTGGGCGTGCTCCACGAGCGCGAGTGCGTGCTGAACGGGGGGCACATTCAAACTCGAATTGGCCGAGAGCGGGCGGAGCGGAGACCCAGATGGTCTCTCCCGGCCCTCCAACCCATTGCGAGCAGCGAGGATCGAATTGGCGGGCACTCGGTCGTAGTCGCGTTCGAGTGCGTGGTAGGAGTGCATGGCGCAGGGAAATTTCAGAGCAGTGTCTCACTGCATGATGGTCTGGTTTCCAATGTTGTCCTCGCCTGGCACTCGGTGTGGCGCGCAATACACCTCTGAATCCGGTTTGTCTTCAGTTTCGCGAAAAGCACCCTACTCGCAAAATGCTGCGAGTCTGGGGCCCGCGGCGGGCGGGTCCAGAGCCGGGGGGGAAGGAATATTCTAAACCAGTCAAATTAGAAGAGTGATCAGCGTGGTAAATCACGGGGTTGTAGGGTGTATGATGCTCTGACAATTCAATTTTTCGGTAGATCGTGTTGAATCCGCTCAAATGAATCATTATTCTTACATATTATCTCTTCGTTAACCCTCGCATTTCCTCACAGATGACCTCACGCTTCGGGAAACCCGCGTTTGGTACTGGTGCTAAGCTGGGCGGCGTGGGCGGCACGGGCACGGCGGGCACAGTGGGTACTACAGGCGGCTTTGGTGGAGGTTTTGCGCGTGCTGGTACCGTCGGAGTTGGCGCCAACACTGGACTCGGAACCGGAATGAGCAGATTCGGAACCGTTGGCGCGAATGCACCCAAGACAGGCTTTGGTGCGCGCACAGGTACCACGGGTCTCGGCGCAGGTACGGGTGCGGTTGGCGCTGCTGGTGGCACTGGCACAGGTTTTGGTGGCCTGGCTCGCGCTGGAACTACGGCAACAACCGGGTTCGGATCAAGATTTGGTGCGACACAGCAGACTGCCGTGGGTGCAGGTGCAGCCCAAGCGGGACAGCCCCAGCAGCTCATGGACAACACACTTGAGGTGCAGTTCCAGCCGTTTATGTTCCAAATTCCCAACGAAGAGGCGGTCACGCGCATGCACCACATTTGCGCCGACCCTAGATTCAGGACAAACATCCTCGAACTGCGCTGGAACGACTACCAGCTTGCGAATGGTCAGCAGCCCCAGTCACGGCTTCAACAGCAGCCACAGAGTCGATTCGGCATCAAGCCGCTCGGCAGTGGCTTGGGTGCCGGTGCCGCTGCAGGTGCGGGCACCGGACTCGGCGCAACTACTTCCACAGGTTTCGGCCGTTTCGGTGCTGGAGCGACGGGGACTCAAACGACAACTGGACGCTTTGGTACACTCGGCGCAGGCGCTGCAGGAGCTACAGCAGGCACAGGTCTGGGCTCTAAATTCGGCACCGGATTGGGTGCTGGTACCACGGGTGGTCTGGGACTCAAATCTACGACCACATCGGGCTTCAAGTTGGGTGGGGGCACAGGACTGGGAGCAGGTACAGGAACCGGGACCGGGCTCAAACTTGGTGGTCTCGGTGCAGGCACGTCAGGAACTGGAACTGGACTCAAGCTCGGCGGTCTAGGCGCAGGTACAACTGGTACTGGAACTGGACTTAAGCTTGGTGGTGGTTTAGGCACAGGCCTCAAAACTGGATTGGGCACGACAAGTACCGGCACAGGCCTAGGAGGCGGATTGAAGCTTGGCGCGACTGGATCAACTGGCCTCGGCTCTGGACTGAAGCTTGGAACCACAGGTACAGCACCTCGATTCGGACTCGGTGCAGGATTAGGCGCAGGTACGGCTGGCACAGGAGCTGCTGCAAATGCAGCCGCTGCAGGTGCCGCAACGACCGCAACCGGCGTGGTCACTCCTGCAGTACCAGGCGCTGCTGGAAGTGTCCTAGATAACACAGTCGTAGATGTCTTCGGTCTGGCGCCGCTTCTCTCCACAGCGACGAACGAAGCACGTTCAGTCGTACCTCTCCCAGCGTCAAACGCTCTTGCGAGAGTACGCAACCTTGGAAGCCTTGGCGGAGGCACCACTACATCTGGCATTTCCTCTGCCACTACTGCACCAGTAATCGTTCCCACACCCGCAATTGGTCCAGACGTAATGAACTCAACTAGCACTGGACTTATATTAAACACGGGAGACGCAGCTGTCAATGCCGCTGGGGCCGTGGCAGCGAACTTTACGCGCGCATTGGGCCTGGGCCCGAATGAGCTTCCTCCCGCATTTGTAGCTACATCAGGTGTAGGATCTTCAACCGGACTTATTGCATCAGCTGCTGCAGCGGCCACAGCTGCCCCTCCGCTCTCGCTTGCCAGTCGTGTTGCGCAGAGCCCGGACACTGCGCTTCCTAAGGGTCTCTTCTCCTTCAGTAAGCTCGGTCCACGCGCAACACCACCACTTCTCACAGACGGCAGCGAACCTGAGGACACGGCTGCTAAGAAGCATTTGGATGTCTATGACTCTGCACGTAACACCGGTGTTAGCGCTGCCATTGCCGGTGCAGGGTTTGGTCGCGTCCGAGCCGACATGCTTCGATCGCGCTTCGCACTCAATTCACGAGCCGCAGATCTAGCCACTGATACTGTAACACTTCGCCCAGCTTTGACCTCTTGGGCCAACGTTGAAAACGCAACCAGCACTGAGAATCGAGCTGGTCAAGGTGTTGATGTATGGCAGTTGCACCAGCAGGGCCAACTCAACGAAGAAAAGCAGGATGAATTGATCAACAAAGAACTTGATGCTCGTATTGAAATGCACCTCAACCAGGTCTTGGGTCGTCAGCAGAGCTCATCAGTCTCGAGACGCGATGAAGCGGTCAGGGCAGGAGCAAGCAGCAGCGCAAATGCCGCTGAGACCCCAGCACCGAAATCAAGCACGGCTTCTGCGCGTGCGAAAACACCTCTAATCGAGGAAGGAAACGAGAATCTGGATGAGGAGTCAGACTCCGCTGTTCCATCCGGCAAGGTCCCTACCTTCCATCGAATGAAATCGGATGCAGTCCAGGTGGACTCAGATGATGAGATCTACCCAGACTCAATGGCAGAAGAGCAACGTAAAGTCCGTGAGGCTGTTGAAAAACAAAAAACGGAAGAAGCTGCCAAGGCTGCTGCGGCTGCAAAGGAGGCTGCAGCCGCTGCAGCTGCCGCTGCTAGCGCAGTTTCTATACAGAACCAGCCCCGAGTGAGCAATTCTAATTCCCACAACTACACGCCAACTCTCGAGAATAAGCGCATTCGCACATCGCCTTCTATCGAAGAGCTCTCTAAGATGTCATATGAAGAGCTGCGTGCTGTTCCAGACTTTGAAGTTGAGCATCCTACCTACGGTAAAGTGAAGTGGCTCGTACCAATCGATCTTACGTATGTGTCGCTCGACTCTGTTATCCACTTTGCAAGGAATATTGTTGATGTGTACGGAGAATCATCTGTGGAGCTTCCGAAGGATGGTGAAAAACTGAATAACCCAGCCGAAATCCACGTGTACAGCTGCTTCCCTGATATTCCTGAAACCCTGGATGCGGATGAAATTGTACAGCCCAACTCTGAGCTCAGTCAAGACGAGCAAATCGATATTGCGGCGTTCGATTATGCACGAAAGAATGCAAGTCCTGAGGATCTCGAACAGTACGAAGAACTGCTGCGCGAGACGTCTGCCAACCTTAGCGCAGAATTTGTCAAGTATGATAGAAACACAGGAGAGTGGGTCATGCGCGTATCAGGATTCTTCTAAGTCCTTGCTCTCCAAAACTCACATGCGTCGATTGCTCTAGCCATTGATGCATACAAAATAGACTCATGTACATGTATTTCGTTGTTTACTTTACAGCATTATACGAAGCAAACAGGACCTCAGAACAATGGCAGATGAGGCATAGGCCATGCGCGGGATGATAAATACCATCATGACACCATTTCATGACAGATGACTGATCACAGTCAAGTGTAATAAAGCACTATGTAGTTAATCCATTAATTAACGCTTGTTGACACCGGCGACGTACTCGATAACCAACAGGATCGCCATCGCGACAATAACAAAAGCGGGGAATGAGTTCCAGAAGAACTGAGATAGTAGTACAATAACGCAGTAGAGAATGCTTTGCATCGCAATGATGTGTTGAGGAAGCGACTCTGCAAGGGACCCAGCGGCATTGGTCATGACTCGCTCCCATAACTCTTTCTGAAGTAACGACGATAGCACCGCTGCTACGAGCATGGCCAGGACCAACAAGAACAGTTCGCCATTGGTTACTAGCTTGACAAGTCGATCAAGATACACTCTGAGGGTATGCTTGAAGACCGCCTCTGTAACTGGAGCTTGGTCGGGGAGCGTGAACACATCAGGAGTGAGCGAGGTCTGTGCTGCTTCTCTTGTGGCCTTTGGATGCTGCGATTTACTAGATGGTGCAGCGATGGCCGGTCTGGACGAGGGAGCCGTGGTGGGTGCCAGATGGCCCAATATTGAAGCTAATCCTGTAAACTTGGATTCTGAGCGTGGTGGCAGTGCCGCGATATGGTTTTCAGCATCCTGTGCTAGCGCCATGCACGCAATGTACGCGAACACTGCAACAAACGCCAAGTGCAACTTTGACTTTCGCTTCTTCGATCGGTAATCCGAGCCCTGCGAGTCGGTCGTCTCTGCCGCAGCTGAAGTCTGCGATGTGCCACTGGTAAGCGCATTGGAAATCGCAGTGAATAATCCGACGAGCGATGGGAAAGAGGAGATGACTACTGATTCAAACAGACTTAGTCCCCATAAACGGTGCAGAATCAGTGTGTAAAGATCTTGAAGAACAATGCAAACTGCCGAAGTAAACACAAGCGCTCGAACAGCTTGGAAGTGTTCGGCCAGGCGTCGAGAAACTGCATCATATAGGCTCTTCCGATCGAATGTCCTGCCATTAATTATAACGGTGGCACCTACGGCCTGATGGCCTGACGCAAGGTGACGAACCGATACCGGGGTTGGCGCACCGTCTGAGCTGGCGGAATATGCGGACGCCTGCGCCATTGGTGGCAGCTCTAGGGGTAGGGGGACGAAGTATCCAGAGGTATTTGTGTGAGCAGGTATGGTATAATACTCGTCACCCCATGGTTTCTGATCTTCAGGCTTCGACTGATATGTCTCTAGATCTATCGCTCCGTATGCAGGGGAGTGATAGCCGTTACCTTTGTAATAACGCGATGTGTTAAACGAGAGCGGTGTCTGGGCGCGAAGTGAACGAAGCGTGGCAGTAGGAGTGGAGTCTACCTGCCAATCTGCCTGGTCTTGTTCGACGAGTTCATCCGCCACTGCCGCCTCAAACGCGGCCAGCTCTCCGGGTGCGAGCCATCTCCGGTACTTATCGTCGGGACGATGCTTCTTGGATGTTTGCATGTGGATCGAGTCCCCACTTGAGCCGAAACAGGTACAATTACCGCAACAGCCGCAGCAACAGAGACAGCGCAATGTCATGACAATCAGCTTTGTGACGGACTTCCTAGCGACCCGCAGGCACGTTGTTGCTTCGTGAAGCAATTCGCCGAAAAGAGCGCCCATGATAAGCGCCGCGGTAGATGTTCGGGCGGATGATTGCTTCGCTTTGGGTGTAGGTTCTTCCTGAATCGTCGTTTCATCAGAATCTTGGCCAACTTCTACGCTAGTTGCCGCGAGATTTTCTGCATCTGCTTGGTCGATGGACGCGATACATGCGAGAATCACAGATAAGAAAAACGCAGCAACACCGACAATCCAAACGGATAGCCAAAGTGTGGAAATTGACAGGAGCACGTTTTCGGGGGTCACTTGGAGGGTCTTCCCAGGAGGTGTCAGCACAGAGAGGAAGTATGCCAGCGCAATGGCAGATACGTAGAATGCGAATACCGCGCCAGCTTGTGTCGCAAAATGGAGTACTTGACCAGGCGTGAGAGTGGCAATGCAGGAGCATGTGGCGATTTGGGGTGGGTAGACCAGAGTTCCCTCTCTTTCTGCGTTCTCGACCGGTGCTGACTCCAGTTGAGGTAGACCAACAGACTGAATAACTTCTGATTCTTCGTCACTATTGACTGCAGCATCGCTGAGGCACATTCCACCGCAAGCCTGGCCTTGACGCAAGTGCCGAGCTGTATAGGCATCCGTAGTCATCACCTGATAGATAGGCAGGCGCTCCAGAAGGTAATAGAGAAGTTCGTGGGACAGACCAAAGAATAGCCTGGAAATCAGTAGGAGCAGCCAGGCGGTGAGATTCATCGCTGCAAAACGCTCCTCTGCGCTCAGGGATGCGTGATTCGCTTGTTCACCGAGGGTCAGATTGGCTTTGATCTGGAGTAGGTAGTACTCCACTGCCTTTTCGATGAAGCTGATAAGGGGATCCAGGAAGACGAGCTGATGGAACCATGCGCGTTGATGCTCTCTGAGAAAAGTTGTGGTCGGCTTCGCGCCTTCGTGAGCAATCGCCTTCTGGATCCCGCAGGCAAGATAGATTCCAGTCAGCCCGCAGATTAAAGCTGAGCAGGCGATCATAGAAACAATCGCGACTCCCAAATGAGCCTTGCGGCCGCGCAGTTGGAAATCCTCAACCAACTCAGGAGGGACCTGGGCTTCGCTAACAATGGTCTGAGTGCGGTGACTCTCGTTTTCGAAGATCGAGTCGATGGCGTCAGGGTCCCGTTGGGACTGTTGCCTCTCAGTAGCTGAGACGGACCCTTCGACTTGGGGAGGCTCTCCTCCCACGCCACGGAGACCAGTATACGCGGTGGGGGATCCAGGCTGTGGGGAGTGTAGAGTGGTGCTGCTGGCTTCACTATTACTGACTCGCCGGTATAAGTAAGAAGACGATGAGGATGATACTGACGACACTGAAGGTGAATGTGACACAAGCCAGCTTTGGATCCAGCTCACGAGACTAGGAAGGAACCAGTTCGGAGCGTAAACAATCGCAATAGCAAGCGCGAGCTGCAAATCCGACAACCCCATGGCATCCTGCAGGACGAAAGCAATCACGGGGAAGGTCAGAATCGACGCATAGCAGAATGAGCCCTGGATCAGTAGATATACATAAAAGAACCTGCCGCGCTGATCATAAAGCCAGTCACCGAGTGCGGAACCTATCCTATGGCAAACATTCCTGCCTTGTGGATTTGTCCCAGCGTTCGTCTTTGTCCCGCTGCTCTTGTCGGGACCGTCGTTTGGTCTGTAGACTGTGGATTCTTCTTCTCGCCCGGGTCCGATCGCGAGGTAGTTTGCTGTGGCATACTGGCCCGTGTGGCCCTGTAGCAGGGGATGCTGCTCGGGCGAGGTCATGCGAGGTATCCTGCGCTTTAGTCTCAGCCTCAGCCCCGTCGCATAGAGCGCTAGTGACCCTTAACCCGTGATATTACCGTCGCAAGGTCTCACCGGAGGGTGTCCAAGCCGCGGGATCGATGTGTAGAGACGGAATCCGCGCTGTGATCTCGCTTGAGACGGCGGTGGCTTGTCCTGACAATTGACTTCCGGGCACGGGTCTGGCCCCAATCGTGAGTATTCAAGGCGTTTTCGGACGTAGAAACGGTTTTTTCCCATACTGACTAGCGGTCCTGTAAATGTCATGCGAGGTGTTGTGAGGCTCTGCAAAATGTATAAACATGTGTCTTATCGTGTTTTATATCAATTTCATCCCCATACTCTCTATCTAGCGCTACTAGCTTATCCGGTTTGGACCAACTTTCCATTCTACTAACTCGCCAGTTTGAACTGCGTTTGACGTTTTCGCCGCGCTTTGGACGCACTGACGCGAGTGGAGGAGCTAGAAACACCGCTCCCACACGCCGACTACTCAGAGACACACATAACACCCCTGACAGGAGCTAATTCCACGCGTACACACGCACAAACCACACAAACAGATGGCTGAAGCAGGAGAAGAACCTAGAGCCTTCGGCTACCTCGCTCTCGAGCGCCAGCGCCAGGCCGAGCTGCAGCGCCTCTGGAGCGAATTCACCATCGTTCGATGTGACTTATCAGATGAGGTAGGTAGCATCGTTAAGTACCCAGTGGCTGTTGCGCAAGCGCATGAATTGTACCCCGTGTGACCGTTTCTGGGTGAGGGGGCCTGGGAGTGTGCTGTAGTGAGACTTCGCCGAGTATATCCACACGCAACGGCATGACCGCTCCATCGTGCCTGTCTATAGGATGTCGCCGCTTATTTGTATTCCACTCTACCTCTCCTCGGACACAGATGAAGGAACAGGCTCTGCGAGCAGCCCAGAAGGCTCTGAAGGAGCACACCATGGAGAAGGACGTCGCAACGGCTATCAAGCGCGAGTTCGACTCGCAGAAGGATCAGGCTGCTTCTTGGCACTGCGTGGTTGGCAAGCACTTTGCTGCATCTATCACCTTCGCTGCAAAGAATGTAATCTACTTCCATAACAAGACTCATTACTTCCTCTTGTTCCGTTCGGAGGACTAACTCCGCGAGTTGGCAAGTGAGCCACGAGAAAGGCGTATTAGGCTCACACGAAGAAGCGTCACGCAGGGTGTCTCGCAACACTTGCTACGCCCATGGATGTGAGCTCTCGATTCGATGGGTGCCCAGCAACGACAACGACAACGATAATGTAATGCATTCCAAATCCATATCCCCCATGTTTCAGGTACCCCGCCTATGTTCCAAGTAAAACAGGTGCAAGTGCGATAACTCCCTGGTCCAGAGATCTATTATTATGCGCGTTCACTGCGCGAATCACTATGCCACTCGTGTGATCGAGTGGAGATGTGTTCCAACTCAGTGTGAGCCAGGGAGCATTTCTAGGACAGGGGGTGTTGGAATATAGGCTTGGGGAAGATATCAGCTAGAAGTGGTACATGCGGAAATCTCGGGATAACATGAGTGTGTAGCGGATTAAAAATAACCACGCAAGTGCATATGCGGTTAGGAGTCCACATCAACTGACTTTATTGTTGTGAACATGCTGTAAGTCTCGATCTCAGACGAATATCCTATCTCACAAGTCAAATCTCACATTCCAAACCCCGTTTCGCCCTGCTTTCCCGCGTCGTGACACGTTTCTTCACTTGAATCTAATATTTTTTGCTCTATACCAGGATGGAGGACTTGAACACACGCTCCCATCAGGAAGTGCTTGCTGTGCTCTCCCCGCAGCACTCTCAACAACAGCAGAGGACCTTTAGTACGTACACGCGTCACGCGATTTTCACCGGTGATTCGTGGAACCTGTTTGAGCCATTCCTAGGTTTCGAGTGTGATTAGATTAAGAACGAATGGCTTTCCTACGTTGCGCTGTTGGACATCCGCTAACTCATGCCGTGGCGCTATATCAAATGCTTTTATAGACTTCTTCTCGAGCCGGGCCGGAGAGGACAGTGGCAGTGATTCCGAGGGCGAGGAGCAAACAGCCTCTTCCGTGGTAGGTGGCGCTAAGTTACGCAACTATGATCAGATTGCTAAGGAACGCGCCGCTCTGGAGAGTATCCTCACTGCGGAGCGTGAAAAGGTCAAACTCATGCTCAAGGAGCGAAACGAGTTGAGTGAAAAGCTCACTAGCACGATGATGGAGCTCACTACGCTGCGCCGTGAACTTGAGAAGCGTGACCGGCTTGTGGACGACTTACAATTCGAGCTGCGCCGAGTGATCGCTCGTCAACAGAAGTCAGATACTGAGTACTTCCGCGATGACGCGAAAGTCAAAGTCGCAGAGCGTGTACGTGAGTTCGAGGCCCACCTCGCTGCTATCCGCGTGATGCAAGAGCGTCGAGTCGCTCTGGGCACGCGATCCAAGACCAGCGGTGGTGCGGATGATGACGAACTTGAAGCTATGCGAAAGCAACTTCTAGCTACACGCGAACTGTTGAACGAGTTCCAGTCGCGCTTCGGAGCGGACGACAACGAGTTGAAGCGCCAATTGGATAACAAGAATGCGACGATTGACGCCTTGACACGAGAGTTGACCGAAACTCAGGAAGATCTTGCACGCCAGAAACAAGAAGCGGAAGACCAGCGTAAGCACTATCTGGCATTGATTCATCGACTGCATCGCACCTTCAAGCGTCACATTGCCGCGATTAGAGACACCGCGTATTTGAACCCCAAGACCCACCTACCGAAGTTCTTTGATGAGCTGCCCCTCTCCGCACAGCAAGGGGGCGAGGCCGCGATTAATGCGGATGGACTGCTTGCGGCGACAACCACGCGTCTCATTCAAAAGGGTGTCCTGCTCAAACTCACAGTTACCCCTCAGGGACGCACACTCAGACCTCGCTACTACTTTGCACTCTTCGTTGATGACAATGATGGTGTCACTTTGAGGTGGGGTAGCCAAGAAGCTCCTTACGAAGGTTATTCGCACTCCGTCCCCATCACCGGCGTCATTTCGGGGGGAAGCGCATCCAGCCAGCTCAAATCTGGCGCTATCGGGGGCGAGCATGGCCAAACGATCGCGTCTCTTCTATTCCCCGAGGAGGAGTCTCGACTGATGATTGTTTCAATCGCAGGCTCAGCAAAGAAGCTCTTCTTGATTGCGTCATCGGCCAATGTTTGCGCGACCTGGCAAGCCTACTTTAACCAGGCGCTTGACATGAAGTCGCACAACGCTGAGACTGCGTCGTGTCCCTTGGGCGAACTTGCTGGAGCAGTTGCAAGCGTAGAGCAACCAAGCGCGATCCCAACTCCAGCCAAGACCATCAATTCAGAACTGCAGCTGACCAGTCCTCCTGTTGCGGATACTCCAAGCCAAGACATAGCTACTGGCGCAAAGAAGAATGAGACGGTCACCCTGCCATCGCTGCCTGAACGTCCATCCCGAGCCTCTGTTGCTACGAACGCTTCACGACGCTCGGCGTATAGTGTAGAGGACCATGCACTGGCCACGGCAGCCGCGCAGCAACTTCTCGAAGAATCGCGAGCTACGTTTGCCGATGATCCTGCCGAAGCTCATGCGGACGCGTCCAGTGCATTCTCGCAGGCTACACCAACCGACAGTACCACAGGCAAATCCTCAGAGCAGACAGATGCAACCCCGGCAGCACCTCACGAGGCTGACATTGCATCAACAGAGCCTGTAATTGAGCAGCCCCAACCTATCAACAACGCTATTGATATGGTCCCCGAGTCCTTACCATCCTCCGAGAGTCCAATTGAGCAATCCAACCAAGACTCAAGTGAAGCCGCCGAAAATTCGGAGCGGCTTGCGTCCGCCGTGGCTGAGAGCGATAGACCATCGAATTCCTTTGATGAGGCCGCTCCGATCTTACCAGCTGATACCACTGCTGTTGTCGCCAATCTGATCGAGCCAGGATCACCCGCGGCTGAGGAGGTAAAGTCCAGTGTTGTTGGAGACAATGGATCTCAGCCTGACGCATCGGTCACTGCTGCTGCAGCAACCGTCGCGAGTACAGAAGAAGCAACACCAGCTGCCTACGTGCCCGAGTTCCCTGTTTGTGGCCCGCTTGTCAAGTTTACTCATAATGGTAAAGACAAGCATACTAAGTACTTCTGCTTGGAGGGCAGCGGCAAGATCTCGTGGGGTGATGGGCCTTCGAAATACCGCTACAACGAGTCCGTGAGAAATGTCTTCCGTGGAGCTGGTAAGAACTTTGAAACAAAGATGAAGCCAGAGGAGCTTGTCTACCTCTTCACGATCGAAACGACTGGCAAAGATTTGAATCTACTGGCCCCCAATCAAGAATCCATGGAAATGTGGATTGCTGCTGCCACATATGCCCTCTCAGCATCGAAATCGAAGTAACTACGCTCGTGTTCCCGTAATTTATGACTCAGCTGCACCTATCAAATACCGATTATTTCGTCATATTCTCCCCCTCCCGCCCGGCCCTCTGCAGTGGCAAGCAGTATGCACTCCTTTGGTCCATTAGTTTATTGTGTACCTGCCGCAACCGAGACCTCACTTGACTCCTGATTCTTGACAATAGAGTCCCTTAAATTTCAGTTACGAAAAACGTGAGACATTCGGTGCCAACACCATGAACAACTTCATTGCACCGCGCCCATCTGGCACGGGTGACGCCGCTTGCTCCATGCGTGCACAAAACCGACGGTGCAGAGCTTGCAAGTATTTGTATGGGGAACAAGAAAGCAGTTTATTATTGTATCGTGGGACTTAACCCTCAAACTGATCAAACGTGCTCCATGTCAAGAATGTCAAGAGCTAGATAATAAAGCCAGATACATGTACTTAATAAAATAGAGACGATGGAACATTGGAGGAAAACAAGATACCACGGGAACCGATTATGCAACACGAGAGTGTGAAATAGAGACATTATGGTAAGAACAGAATAGATAGTTAGCTTGTATCAACACCACACGAAGTGACTTAGTAGTGCATGAATAAGCTTGCGGGAGTTAGATACTTAGACGCAGTGCAGTGCGGGAGTAAGTGGTCCGGACCTGGCTCGAACTGTGAGGTGTTTCGCGCTTGAATATGCGTGAGACAGTGCGGTTTTGAACGGATGCGACTGTAGCTGAGAAAACTAGGAAACAAAGACGAAGCTATCTAAGATATATAGCCCTGTACGTGAGCTCGGTACGACGGGACTTCGTTATGCAAATGCGAATGAAAGCGGAATGCGTCAAGCACTATAGCAGCGTCGGACAACGTACTGATGCTGTCACAGACGCTGGTCTTAGGTGCGGAATATGGGGAGGGGATATGAATGCGTTAGTGAAGATCGGATATACGAAGGAACAGGATCGGGAATACCATACTGGTGTGTAAAGTGCCCTTGCCTGGCTTAGACGTTTAATTCAGGATTATCTGTAGGCTGAAGGGCGTTGAGCGTCGTTGGACGACCGACTGCTGTTGATAGGCTCTTCGGGAGCTTGAAAGGCACGTCGGGCAAAGCGCGGCTTGCACAGAAGGCGTATGGATGAAATGAAAGAGACAGTAGGGTGACAGTGGGGCAGACGCCAATTGCAGGAGATATGCAAAAGGGAAAGAACAAAAGACTTAAGCGATGTCAGCTAGGTGGGAACTGGGAAATATACTCACTGTAGCGAGGAATAAGTGCCAGTGAAACAGGGAATGATAGGTGGGGGGGTCATAAACCAAAAGTTGTATCGTGATGGAGGGTCAAAAACGGTGGAGTGCGAACGGGGATAGTACGAGATTTAGCATGAAGATGAACAGGAAACGGGGGCTCAGAGGAAGCAGTCCGAAGGATGAGGCTGTGAAACGTAGGGAGAGATGAGGGAGGGCAGCAGGGGTAGGAACAAGGGTTGGGATGGTGAAGATAAGAGATGGGTATGTAAATGGGTGTCGAACCATGGAAGAACATGTAAACGTGAGGGTACTCGAGAGAGAGTCAGGAATTAAGCTGACCAATGGATGGGATAAATTGGAAACATGGGAACAGGGTCACAGGGAATTTAAAACGTGTGAGTATAACTTGTCTCCGCCCACGAGGTGGGCATGCAGTGACAAATGCATCCTATAAGAAACGAAAATCCAAGGTATGAACAACGGGTTAGCACATGTCAGATGTGCTCTCCCTAGGTATCTAACGCAGGAATTGGTGTTAGTCCATGGACTAACTTGACTCAAAAAAGAGATGTGTTTTAGGCATCCATATTATACGAGGATAATGCTGAAGGCAGACTCTACTGCTTCTCGAGGTGTGAGCCGCTCCAGGATCGTAGCCAATCCAAAGTATCGTTGCGAATTTCGTCATCATCCGACGAGAACTCATCATAAAAGTTATTAATGTCGTTTGAATCATCCGATTCATCAGAATCATCATGACCTTCGAACTCAGTATTGCTGTCCAGGTCGAGGGTGGACAGGACTCGTTCTGCAAGGTCTATGCCAGAAAGTGATTGCGTGGAGCCAAGTCTCGCATGCCGAACCAATGAGTCAGAGGCGTGATGCTCACTCTGGACTTCATCGTATTCCGCCTCTGCCTCACTTAACAAGACCTCCAAATCCTCCAGTTTCTTGGTCACGAAGCGTTGTGCGGCTTGTTGGGAGACCTTGCCGGATTCGATTTGTGCGTCTCTCACACTCCAATGGTTCGAGAGCCAGACGATGTCGGGATCTTTCAAGTCAAGCAGGCGCTGCCAAACTGAAGACATGAGTTCGTCGCTCTCACCGAAAATATAATCCTCCTCATCCAATCCAGACAGATGCTCTTCAAGGAGGGCAAGCCTGTCTCGTAGAGCGGCAGACTTCGTCTGAAGTGTTGCCAGCGCGTTCGTACGTCCTTTCGAGGTCGAGGATAGAGGTCCTGAGTTGTGGGCTAGCAAACGTCCTAGAATTTGCTCTGCGACAAACTGGAGCGACTTGCAAAGCTGAAGGCGCTGATTGTTGAAGAAACCACGGACCTGACGCTTTAGCGTCAACCTTTGCCTTACGGTCCTTCGCAGCTTGCGTAGGCCGCCATCGGCGCTTGCGGCCGGAACCGAATAGACCTCCGTGAAGTTCGAGAAACGCACGGTTTTTCGCGGACGGTCACCTTCAGACCCGCTGGATGGTTTCGTAACACCCATAGCTTGCACCTGGGCAGCGATTTGATCCGACAAAAGTGGAAGTGTGGAACCTTCTTCACGCGGCAGAAAGGGCAAAACGAGATGTTGCGGCAAGTACTCGTCATTAGTGCCACGAACCGTGAATGCTTCTCTCCGTAGCTTTCTTAGACGTGCAGACATATTAGGTGTGATCATGACTTGCATATTGCCAAGGTTCCACGGCGTAGTCTCATTGGGATCTACAGGTGTCTGAGAAGACTCCGGATGGGATGTAACCACAGGAACCTGGGAGCTAAGGCTATCCTCCTTGATCGGCGGGACCTCATGCGCCGATCCTGTAGTAATAACTGACTTTTGAGGCGCACCCCTCGAGGCTTGCTCAGGTTGTATCACGAATGGGCCTTGCAGGAAGTGATGCCTTCGCCCGCCCTGCTGCTTCGAGCTCTTCTCCGCCAACGCACGCCAAGAGCCCAGATCAGTTTGATCTGAGGCCTCGCGTGCTGTCGAGTGGAGAATACGGCTGGCAGGGACAGCATACTGATCGAAGATATACGGGGTGTCGGAAGGTGCAAAAGCTGCCAACGGTCTGTGAATCAAGTCACTAAAGGCCGTCTCAATGATGTCGAGCAGTGAACCATCCTGAGCACTCGTCAGCGCGCCATGGAGAACTCGATAAGGATTGCCCAACGCACCTACACTTGGATCGGTAGTTGCGAACGCGAACGATGACATATCCAGATTCAGCGCAGACTCAGCGACAATTTTGAGCAGCGAGATGGCAGTGAGCATTGCTGCGGGGGTGTTTTCGACGACACGGCGGTAGGACTCGGACAACACGAGCGCAGTACCAGGTCGGAAGTGCTCGAAAAGTGAACATGGAAGCCAGGCAACGAGGAGCTGTGAGAAGCGGCATGCCAGCTCCAATACATCAGGCTCCGTAGGTGCCAGAATATGCAATGGGTTGGCGACTGTATCGCCCTGCTTTGCTGGCGTTGTGACAATAGCAAGAGAATCGATGAATTGAGTTTCCAATGCATGCAGCTGGCTCTTTGCGAGCTCGAGTTGGGAAGAGTGTAAAAGTCCATCCGCAAGGAACCGCTCGAGCATACGCTCTCTGACTGTGGTAATCGTGGGGCCTTGTTGAAGAATCGAACCAGGCTGACCTATTGATGATGTTGAGGCCGTTGCGATATTCCGACCCTCACCCTGTGAAACCGCAGGGTTCGGATTTGGCTCTGCACTAGGGGGAACTTCAGGACTTGCAGTGTCATTGGCATCCCAATCCGTTGTGGGATCTTTGGGTTCGTTGGATGACAATGCGGGTTGGGTAGTGAGGATCGGGAATGTGAGCTTAGATTGGTGGAGCATTTCTGAAGCTTGCTGCGTGACTTGAGATTTCTGGGCGGCGAGGCAGCTGATGGGATCAAGTGCGTCTGCAAGGTATGCTGTCGCACTCAACGAAAGACTTGGCTTCATGACCGTCAGGGGATTAACACCCGCGGGTGCATCGGATGCAGGCGCAGGTGTAGACTCCTGACTTGCCAATAAGTCCGTTTTCGCCGGCCGGAAGTGTGCAGTCTCTAGCAGATGCTGAGGAATGGCATGCTGAGGTGAGATTGGGGGCTTAGATGGAATCGAATGGGGAATGTTGGTTGCGGTTGTGCGAGATTCCAATGCTACGGTGACAGGACTATGCTCGGGTAGCAGTAAGTTGGGACTGCATGAATCGATAAGGCAGCCCTCACTTGCACTCGGACTAGGCTTGGTCTGTGACCCCGAGTCCGAATAAATGGAGTACTTGGGATCTGAAGGACAGGATGCCTGAAGTTTGAGATTGTCCACACTCTGGACAGATATAGACTCAGGGGTGGACTGAACAATGTCGAGAAACTGGACTGGCAAGTGAAGGTTCTGTTGGGAAGGAGCAGCAAGTGTGTCATCGATGGCTCCACTTAGAGTGTGATCAACGCGATACTCACGCTCGTCGAACAATGAATCTGAGGATGAATGGTGCGGCAAGACAGAGGCTGTGGGGAGGATTTGTTTACCCTTGCTCGAGATTGATTCGACTACGATCCGAGGGAACGTGGGTGTGTCGGCCACACAGGTAAGGTCAGGGTAAGAAGGGGGCTTCTGGAGAGTAGGTCGCTCTCCAAGTACTCGGAGAGCGACAGTATCTGACACTTGGGAGATAGTGGGAACGATGCCTGGTAGATAATGAGAAGCAAGTGATTCGTTGTGTCCGAGGGTCTTGGATGGGAGCCGCGTGCTAGCTGGTAAGCTTGGCGGGGGGTCTTCTGGTGAATGCTGGGTGCCACCAATGACAACGACACCAAGATCCTGCGTGCGTTCCAAATCATTTGCTCCCGACCCGTATGGCATATCAGGAGACAACGCACCCGCTTTGAGACGTCGGATCTCGTTCATTGTCATCTTAAGTTGCGCGGGAGATGACGCTAGTGAGTCTGCCGTGGAGGACAGAGCCAAAGATGAGTCGAAGCTGCCAACACGCTCGAGCATCGATGCACTACCGGCGAGTGTGGTTACTGCATGTGAGCTTGTCGCAAACGATCCCGAATGCATCACACTGGAAGCGCTCGCGGTCGGGCTCGACATCGCACCGCTTGGAGCGGAATGTTGCCAGTGTTGTGTTTCTCCTGGGAACATCGATAGCTCAAACGGGCTTGAGACAACTGGGGGACTTCCAGACGACGATGTGCGCTTGCTAATTCCGAAGATGCCGTTTGGCAGAGAAAGGCAGTTGTCATCACTGATCACAGAGGTACGGTTTTCGACTGCATTCAACAGTTCAAGTAGCATTTGTTGAACAACGCATGTTCCTGCCACGACAACGAGTTGAACAGCGGGTGGAGGCAACAATACAACAGGAGCAGGCTTGTTGGCCCACTCTGGCTCATGATGATCAACAAAGGACAAACGATTCCGATCATCCGATCCATCGGCACCTTCGTCCTCGACGGCGCCGCTGCTGATATGCCGGCCAGAGGTTGACATTGATGGAGAGCTTTGCATCACATGATAGTGGGAATATGATGCCAGATCATCGAATGATTCAGGCTGGATTTCCCTTTGATACTGCTGAGCTGTGACTCCAAATCTCTCGGGATATTGGTGTCGGAACCATGTGACCCAACCGATGGGGTCGACTTTAGTCGCCTGAGGTCCTACGACTGCGGTGACCTCATCTAGAACGCGCTTGAAGTCTTCGCGGAAGTCTAAATCCACTGGATCATCACTGTCCAGGGTTGGTGGGGAATACTGTGAAATCGACACCTTATGCTCAAGTCGTTGTCGAAGACGTGCTGCAGCTTCCTTCATCGCTCTTGCTAATGGTATAGTCGAGTCCCCTGCGACTCGTGCTTCGAATGCGTCGCGCATGATACAGCACGTGAGACCTGCCAAGGGAACGAACGTACGGAGCGCTAGACTGGAGATAACATCCTGGCATTGTTTGCGAAGGGCGTGTCGGTGTGCTCGCACCTGTGACAGAGACTCCTCGAGGCGGGCAATTTCCGCTGAACTCGCGCTATTGCTTCGAAGCACGACCGCCCCAGATGCATCAAAATAACCTTCTTCATCGCCATCACCCATGGTTCTTCGATTATACTCAGCTTGTAGAAGCTTCAGGGCTGCAGTAGAAGCAATCGCGCGTCGACCAAGGCTAAAGACATCCTGGGGCAAACGCTTCGGGGTACGGTCTAAGTTGCGTTCGTTGAGTGCGTCTTCAACGGCCTCCGGAGTTGTTTCCATAGCGAGTGCAGCACGCGCTTGTTCAATGATACCATTGACAAAAGTGCTGACGTCGCATGGGGGATCAATGCCCTGCCCAGGAGTCTGAGCAGTAGAAACGCTGAAGTTTGACGGGGACTGGATGGCGACGGTGCTGACACTTACCATCGCCTGAGATGGCGAAATGGGCGAAGATTGCATATTTCGACTCGTATTGCTGATCGAAGAGGGTGACACCATGGGACTGAGATTCTGTTGAGCTTGCGACTGTGGTTGTAATGATGGCTCAACTACAACCAGTGGGGTGTGATTGGGTTTTGTTGCGGAAGGTGGCAGGTCAGACCACATTGGGCCAACTGCTGCGGACTGGGATAGATGAGGCGTATCCAGGGGTGTAACCACTGAGATAGGCGAAGCGGGTTGTTGTTGCTGTTGTTGTCGTTGTTGTTGATGGGGAACAAGCGTAGCTCCAGCAGTAGTGGCACTTTGGAGCGTAGAGAAAGAGGGTATAATGGAATTATCGTTATGGGTGTGGGTGTTGTGGTTGGCGCTGCTGGTGGTGATACTGTCGTTGCTGTTGTTGTTTGAGGTGACGGAGGTGTCATTGTTGGTAACGTGGGGTTTCGAAACAGAATGAAGCAAACTAAGGATAAATGCATCGCACGCAGGTGAACGACTCGTCGCTTCCGTCATCTTACGGAATCTCTCACGACTTTTGAACAATAACCTTCGGGACCTAGGCCGACTAATACTTCCAATAGAATAAGCAACATCCAAATCAACAAAGTTACAGCTTGGCATTAACAAAGGTAACAGAGCTATGCGAACCAAAGAATCGGCCTCGCTGAATGAAGCATCGGCTGAGTGCGAACCTGGCCGAGTACCAGCACTTGACTCGAGTTCAGGGTATGAGGCCAGATCGACTGCCGCGTCCATGCTCGAGTCGTCATCTTGGCTTGGAGTGTTCAGACCATTTGCGCTCTCATCAAGGCTATCAGCAGAGTCCAGGGCTTGCAGCGCGAAGTGCGTCGTCCTCGTAGCCGAGAAGACGTTGCCACTGTCGCCAGTCGTTTGGTGTTGAAAGTCTGCATACATTCCAGCAGATGAACGGGTTCGGCTGCCCAGCCCTTTCCTTGGGCCGTCCTGCTGAGGCTGATGGGCATTGGGACTGGCAGGACCACCGTGAGGCACAGCAGCGCCTCGCAGGGTATGCCTAGCGGAAGCAGAGGAAGATGACGATGACAACGCAGATGCACCAGCCGGATGTGTAGGTGTCCTTACCCCCGTTGTTGCGGCGGTCCGGTCGTGACTTGAGCTCCCAGCAACCGGCAATGCACGCCGCAGTCGAGTTGAATGCAGGGCGGATTCTTGAGCACTCCCATCTGACACTGCTGCAGTGATTCGGGAAATGGGTGAAGTGCCAGACGCGGCAACCTTGGCAGACCTGGCCAGTGCAACATCGACTGTGAGGCGTGCATGTGGGTCGTCATCTTGAATGCGCGTGCTGCCCGCACAACCCATTCGACGATGTGGGAGTATTTAACGTCGAATTGAAGCGCGCGAGGAGGTTGAACCGAGCTTTACCAGTTAGCACATGGAGTGTGTGGGGATTAGGAATAGATTACAATCGTCGCCGCACAACTCGCGCAGCTCTGATCCGGTATATCGCCTAAAAACAGTACAATGTCGGGAAAGAAATCCAGCTCACTTGTGAAAAGACTCGAATGCATAATAATACGGGATATAAACACAATAAAATAGATATCATTTGATAAATCCAAGTGTGTCCCGCGATAATATTCAATTTATTCCTCCCTCCACCCGCCCGCGGGCCCCCCACACGACACCAAAGTCGACCCTGTTTCCACTCAAGAAACGCTCTTTCCTCCTACCTTTTCTGGTTTCAAAAAGGCCGGTCAGTTCGCCAGTGGGTTTGGGTCAAGTTTTGTGTCAATATGCAGTGCAGCGAGGGTAGGATTAATTTTAAAAAATTAGATATTAAACTGAATATAGTATTAGATACTGATTTTGATTACAATCTAGTTATGGCAAATCAATATCATACGCTATATACCAGTCTAGTACTAATCTACTGGCCTGAAAATCTTCCGCCTCACTTGTGATGGCACAAGAAACGGTTACTCCGGAAGACTGCCCGTGGCAGCTCCGTGGCCACGGTTCGACATGCCGGGGACCGTATCAGCCGTAGATTCGAGTTGAGATACGTTGCTAGCGGGCTTGGTTGTGAGTGTGGTTGATGTCTTGGTGTCTACGTTGCCGGGCTCCAATGATCGTGCCAGCGCCTTGCTCGACTCCTCACTTGTTAGAGAACTCACCGAAGCGTTCGAGTATTTGCATGCTGAGACGGGTCCCAGTGGGGTTGTTGCAAACTTGGAGTCGGTCGAATTGAGACATTCGTTGCCCTGTTTGGACTCGGTCGGGTTCGTCAAGACGTTCGTGTGACTTGCCTCCGACCCGGTGTCGTTGTCTCTGGGACTGGGGTTCAAGACAGATTCTATAAAGTTGAGTAGATCCTCCATTTCCTTCACATTCACCGTGTGGCCCATCTTCTCGTACGTTTTAAACTGCAGTGGAGTGCCTGCGGCAACCATCACGTCTCCAGTGCCTCGCCCAGCCTCGAAGCGTACAACCTGGTCGTGGGTCCCGTGGCCCATGAACACGGGTGTGTGAACGTTAATACTGCTCGCGATTGTGCTGCGCGCCTCGTTTCGGTCAGGGTACGGTGAGTATCCGCTGCATGCAAAGATGCCACCGATTTTGTGCTCTATACGTGGAGTGAGAGGCAGGGTCAAAGCGTTAGATCACGAGTTTACTCCTCGGAAGAGATTGCATCGCACATGAATCCAAACGCATCGCTAAATTACGATACGCTGCACAGGTTGAAGTATACAGCCAGTGGAGTACAAACAACTTGAAGCACAATCCCGCCTCGGGTATGTTTCGAACGCCATCACCCTCAGATCCAACGTACTCGTAGTGTAGGCAGTAAGAAGCGCCATCGCGCCACCTTGTGAGAAACCGCCAATGATGACGCGCGCAGGATTCACGCCTGTTGCGAGTTCCTGCGCGAGCACGTCGTCGACATGGCGACGGCTATAGACAATACCTCTCCATCCCTCCTTGGGCGGCTCTAGCGCACCGAGAACATGTACGTCGTGCCAGCAGGGAATCTCCAGACCCATGTTGAGGGTCACTGGACCCTTGCCGGAAGAGGGCAACACGATCTTGGCGTAGGGGAAACGCGCCTGAAACTTCTTTGCAAACACCATTTGGTCCTTGCCACAGCTGCCTAGGCCATGCAGGAAGATTATCGTAGCTGGCTCATGGCCGGTCTAGATGAAAAGTCGGGTGGTTGGTTGGTAGGGGGTTGAGAACATCTCAGGGTAAGAGTTGGGCTCATACGACTCCTGCGAGTCAGACGCCGCCGCATGTCGCCATTTATGGGTATATCGAGGTAGCCCTGCGAGTACAATCCAGCGCACTCACGTCCAGTCCGGAACCTGTGAGTCGTAGAAAAGAAGGTCCGTTCCTTGGATAAATCCGACTGGACCGGTCCACGGTTCGATCGATGGGCAAACCGGCGCAGCAGCAGCAGGTAGAGTCGAGGCGGTGTCAACGTAGCGTACCGTGTCCTTGGGTGGTACAATGACGGTTTCTCCGGGAGGCTCCACGAAGAATGGGTCGATGAACTTTGACATGGTGGGTTTACCGAAAACTCAAGTCTAGACTTAGAAAGACTTGGATAGTATGTTAGATGTATCATCAGATGTATTGGAGTGTATAAAATACTATAGATAACAATATACACATTTACTCTACATAGACCCATGAAAATCAATGCGAATTACGCGCTGAACGCCCACTTTAACAACCTGACCCAGTCACTGACTCAGTGTCAGATTTTCCTGAAATCTCACGAAAGCGATGAATGGTACAAAATGTTGCTAGCTTGGGTCTGGTGGGCTTGACTGCCACGCGCGTGCGCAAGATGAACCGTGGGGCTGCTTGGATGCGCAAGATACTGGTGACATGCGTCATGACACTTGGAGAATAACCATTCTGTGAACTACAGTTGATATTCAGTGTAGGGAAATTGCGAGAAGTTAATTGACATTTCGTTGACTAATGAACTTTAGCCGAATCGAGCGAATGTCCAATGTGGGTCTCCTCACCATCTGGTTATGCCGAATACAAGTTCGATGTGTGTTTTGATTTGTGATTATGATACAAGGCGAATATACCAGATCGCTGTGTGGATATAGCTAGCTCGATTAGATCGATGGGTGCTTGGTTAGTGCGGCAAGGCCGACTGCATGAGCAGATCGTGAACGGGGCTGTGCTGAGGATCGTCGACGAATCGCTTGACGCGTGAGGTAATCAATGCACGGTGAGCCTTAGAAGGCGAACGAGTGTGCAACTGACCTGTGATATAGTGACTCACCTCCAAAAGTGCTGCCATATTCACACCCGTTTCGACACCCAAACCCTCGAGCATGTACAAGACGTCTTCTGTGGCTACGTTACCCGAAGCACCACGCGCGTAGGGGCAGCCACCCAGGCCCGCTGCAGCACTGTCAATGGTGGACACTCCCATCTGTAATGCCATCAAGATGTTCGCCAGCGCCTGGCCATAGGTGTCGTGAAAGTGAACGGCAACTGCCTCGATTGGAACGTGCTTGAGCACCTCTGTGATCATGAGATACGTCGCGAGTGGGTTGCCCACACCGATGGTATCACCCAAAGAGATCTCAAAGCAACCCGCGTCGTATAGCTTCTTTGCGACGTACGCAACCGCCGCGGGCTCGACCTTGCCCTGGTAGGGACAACCCATGACGCACGAAACGTAACCTCTGACCTTGACACCGTCTCTTTTGGCGGCCTCTAGCACTGGAGCGAATCGCTCGAATGACTCGTCAATCGAGCAGTTAATATTCTTGCGACTGAACTGCTCTGAGGCGGCGGCAAAAACGGCCACCTGGGTCGCACCCGCGCTAACGGCGTCGATATAACCATGCATGTTGGGCGTGAGAACTGGGTACTCGACGCCCTCTTTTTTCTTGATATTCATCAGCACCTCCTTGGCGTCTGCCATCTGGGGGACCCATTTCGGGGACACGAAGCTTGTCGCTTCGATGACCTTGAGTCCCGTCTCCGACAGCTTATTGATAAACTTGGTTTTGACATCTATAGACGAATGACGTAATGCCAACCGACGAGTGAGTCCAAGGGTCGGTTCATTTTGCCAGTGTGTCCACGGGTAGCTCGCGCAGACACAACTTAAATGTAACATTGCACGCCAGTGCAAACCTGAAAAACGTCGTATCATGCGTCGCAACGCTTACTTACTCGTGGAAAGGATCTCTTTCTCGTTCTGCAGACCGTCGCGTGGCCCGACTTCGACTATTTTGACCTTTTTAGGGATACGTGGGTAGAGTGCGCGGAAGGCTTCGATGCCTGCAGCGCTCTGACGCAGAATTCGAGTGAACATTGAATTTTCCGATTCGCGTAGACGTACAATACGGTCCGTACACAGTCGACAGAAATTAAACCACTGATCGAGAATTTCAAGTCGGAGAGCAGGTTGAACGGGGCCTGCTACGGAGTGATCCCCTCAGCTCTCGACTAAAATGGATATATCTCGCCCCCTTCCTGAACATATCTTCTGATCACCTCCGTACATCATCTAGATCCTACTTCAAACCGCGTTTTCACCTTTTCCAACGTGAGATCGGACCCCTCAGAACCCTGTTTGGACGCGTTTTGCAGGGCAGAACCGAAGCTTAAGACACCATTAACAGAGTAGATCAGAAGTCTCCGCAGGATGGACCGACTGAGGCTGCTAAGTGGACTGAGAGTGCCCGCCCGGCTCCCCTTTCTGAACCCAAGAGACCCAATAGTCCGAACCATCACGACCCACGTGCGCATGCGGGAGCTGGCCATGCATTTGGGAGTGTGTGAGGCCCACTATCAGGGTGGCCGGAGGTCGTTTGAGGTAGGCCACAATCGGAGATCTGATTTTAGACGTTTTGCAGATGTCATCACACAGACCCAAGCCATCGTTTCTTGCGCATTTCATGCCTCCAGCACGAACGGTGCGAGTGACACTGGGAATGGCAAGACCGGCGCTAGCGCCTCATCTGCGGCCGCCAGCAAGCAAGCCAAGGAAGAAGAGCTTGCGCGACTCAGGCAGAAGCTTCAGGAACACCTCGCTAAGCAACAGCAGCAGGCCCAGAAACAGCAACAGCGGACAGGTACCGCTGCGTCTTCTGAAGCAGGCCAGCACTCAAATCCATTGGGTTCCAAGCCAGAGCAAGGACAGAAAGAAGCTACTAGTGGTGGTGAGACAGGCCCCGCAGTGTCTGGGTCCACCTCGGGAGTCAAGCTCAGCGAAGAACTGAAGCGCAAACTTTCGTCGTATCCTGGTCTCGACAAATTCCGAACGAGCGAGTCGAGCAACCTGATGAACGAGGTTTACGCCCGGCGCAAGGCAGAGGCAGAACAGCAGAGTAGCCGCGCTAGCACTGCAGAGGATGTTGCGAAGATGAGCTGGTTGAAGAGATTCTTCTATCGCCCTCCTCCAACCTACAAGGATGACCACTATGTAATCCCTTACTCTCCCTTCCAGACGCTTGTGTATATTGCCCTCCTCCTCGCTGGTATCTTCTTCCTGACCTATGGAATCGACCACCACCTACCGAAGCTCGCGTATTACTTACTTAAAAAATTCCAAACTCTGCGAGACATGTTTGATCCATCAGGAGAACTGCTCAAGGAACTCGAAAGTAACCCCAAGGTGCAGCTTTCACTCCGAGAGTATGCAGAATACCTGAGAAGAAAGCGACAGGCTGGTTCTGTCGCGGCTGTCGGCACAGGTGTGGCCGCTGGAATCCATCGTGATTCAGAGGGTTACTTCACGGATGCATCTCCCGAGCGAGAGCAGCTTAGTCGAAGAGAAAATGCGCCATTCCTTGGCGGTGCTGTTCCTGAGCTAGCCACTGTAAAGAATCGCCTGCAGCGCGAAAAGGATGAGCAGGACATCACGCATGGGGAAGGCAAGACTGAAATCGCCACAAGACTGATCCATGAAGCTGCCGCAGCAGCGCTTGAAGCCGAGAAACGCGTCCGAGAGAAGTCAGCGCATGCTACAGAGGACGAATTGGCAGGCAAGAAGCTGGCAGGCCTGGGATCTGACGAGGATTTTGAGGTCGCCAAGACAACTAACTCCGCTACGTCGCCTAGGAATGAAGCTGTTCCCATCGAACGCACTACTACTAATGCCGCAGCGCCGGCTCTAACCCCTGCAAACAACACAGCAGCTGCTTCTCCCGAGTCTAGTTCTGGGGACCGCCAAACGCGACCGAGGCAACATGATCGTGCTGCTTCTGGTGACCTTGACCCATTGTGCCAGCATCATGATCCAAGCCCCATGACTCTCTACGAAATGCTCAAGACTCTTGCAACTTGGACCGTGTTTCCCATCGCGCCTCTGAGAGCAATGGCAATTGTGCCGCTTTTGTGTGCTTGCTGGTTCTTCTCACGCCTGAGTCTCATTGGTCTGGATACTAGCATCAAGAATGTTGGAAATCTTGATGCGGTGCCACGTGCTCGATGGCGCCGCCTGCTCTTGAAACCCGCAGCCTGGATCGCGCGCTTAGCTCTCTTTGTGTGTGGCTTCTATTGGATTTCCGTGAAAGGCAAACCAGCAGATGCCTTGACGGCGCCAATCGTGGTGAGCAATCATGTCTCGATTGTAGATCCCATTGCTTTGTATGCTATGCTCGATGCACCAATGTTTATCTCCAAAGCAGCCGTTGTTAATGTACCACTGCTCTCGTCCATTCTGCTCGCAAATAGTACTATTCTCGTTGACAGAAAGTCACCAACCTCACGATCTGACACTCAAAAGGAAGTCAACCGTCGAGCGGCATACAATGATGAGCTACGCCGCGCAAAGGACGAGGGAGAACGGGTTGCTGAAGCACTCACAGAGGCAACGGGACGTCATGTCGACCCGGTGGCTATTCCAGAGCCCTATCCCCACCTCGTCATCTTCCCCGAGGGTACGACTACCGATGGGTCCGCCCTCATCGAGTTCAAACTCGGTGCTTTCCGACCTCAAGTCCCAGTCCAGCCCGTGGTTTTCAGATACCACTATTCGCATTTCTCTCCATCTTATGCGGGCAAGCGCAAGAACGGGGTTATCCTTTTCCTGAGACTCATTTCACAGTTCTATAATAGTGTGGAGATGGAATACCTACCTGTCGTACAGCCCGTGTCCCCACCCGAGAGGTTTGCAGCGGTGGTCCGCCAGGATATGGCTGACACATTGGGTGTGCCTGTTTGCAACCAAAATGCTTACTAAAGAACGAAGTCGTTGGATCCCGCCGCTGAGGTTCAAGGATCGCTTTGCCTCGTCTGCGTTCTTTACGTATGGTATAGATAGGTAGGATAGATAGGTTCGTAATACATGAAACATGGTACAAGTAGCATCGAAATACCGGTAGCAAGTTGGTGTAGGTGTATATTTATTCGGTTTTCTTCAACATAAATCTGGGCAATTAGTCATTCAATGGGGTGGTTACTTGCCTTACTTGCGCTTGGCAGTGTACTCGGCGAGCTCAGCATCAAGCTCTTCCTTCGTCTTATGCTTCTTGGGCTCTTCGGGCTTCTTGTCCTTCTTGGCGGAAGGCTTGTTATTCTTCTTGGCCGAGGGCTTGGGCTTTGCCGGGGAAGCTGCAGCTGCGGCACCCTCCTTCTTCTTGTTGTCCTTCTTAGTCGAAGCCTTGGCCTTGGGCTTTGCGGGAGATGCCGCAGCAGCTGCCTTGGGCTTGGCAGGAGACGCGGCTGGCGCAGCAGCCTTAGGCATGGGCTTGGGCTTGGGCTTCACAGGTGACTTGCCTGCTGCAGGAGAACGAGGAGCCGCATACACGGGGCGCTCGTATACAACCTGGGGCATAACAGGCTTGACGACAGTGATAGGAGTTGGCAGGACGGTCATGATAAGCTTTGCCTCCATGGGACGACCATCGATCTGGGCCCCGTTGAACTCGCGAACAACCGCTTCCGCGATCTCTGGGGAGGTGAAGGTGACGGTAGCCGAGCCAGTGAAGTGTCCATTGGCGTCGAACTGCATCTGAAGATTGGTGATCTTCTGGTGTGCGAAGATCTGCTCACGGATATCAGCCTCGGTAATGCGAGGATCAAGGTTGCTGATAAAGATGGTAGGCTCGGGCTTAGTGCGAGGAGCAGCAGGGGCAGCAGGAACAGCCGCAGCAACGGGAACAGCAGCGGGGACTGGGATCACTGCCTTGTACTCGTCGCGAGCACGAGAGGGAGAGCGGCCACGTTGGTTGTAGAACTGAATCTCCTCGTTCTCGTAAGGATCAGCAACGCGGCGGGGAAGGGAACGACGGACACCTCCGCCAACTGGGCGACCAGAACGGTTAGCCTTGTCGATCACCTTGCGGACAGCCTGGTCCTTTGCGGTCTTCTCGGGAGTCACAGGAGCCTTGCTTGGGTTGGACTTCTTGGGCGTGTTGTTGTTGGCCTTTGCATCCTTGTCAGGCTTAGCGGGGGACTTTGCGGGAGTCTTCGCAGGCGACTTAGCTGCAGGCTTGGACTTGGACTTGGCGGCCTGTTGCTTCTTCTTTTTGGCCTCGAGGCGTGCCTGGCGCTCCTGGCGAGCGATATCCTCAAGGCTCACTATTGATTGAGGAATACATTGATACACATGTGCGAAAGGACATCATACGGAATGATCATAGTTGGATTGATTGGTTGGTGGATTGGTGGATTAGTTTCGAAAGCGATGGGTTGATGCGTTGGGTAGGAATGGCAGGGAGGTTGCGATTAGCGAACATGCTTTGAGATGAAACGGGTGGAGACCAGTTAATGCAGCAAACACAGTTGTCGGAAGGCGCCTTTTCTTGCCAGCTTACTGCAATGACGCATTAGCCCAACACCGACCATGCTAATGGATGGCTTGGGTGTAAACATGTGCTATCAAACCAGCCAGCGTTTGGCGTTTAGCCGTTAGGAACCCACTTTCCTCAGCAGGAGGCCCGGCCCTGGCATTCCAGGTCTCGGGAAATCCTGCATTAGGACGGAGCACAACTCGAGTCAGAGTCAGTAAGACTGAGTGGGTCTTGAGACGCCTCTTGTGGAGGAATCTGTCAAAAATATTGTGTGTCATGGTAAACAAAACGTTGTGCGTACTACCACGGGAACATCAACCTCAAGTCATTGCATCATGGCGCTTGGCATCGTTAACTTCAGCTGGCAAGAAGCGCAGAAGGCGGGAAGGCGGCAGTTCAGGTCAGGTCAGCCCAGTCCGTTACCGGTCACATTGAGCAAGCGACATAAGATCTCTTCGCTCTGCCCACTGATGGCTGTCATGGGGCTTCACAGACATTCACCTCTGACGACTCCCTGTCCCGCGTTCTGACTCTTGCTTTTGCTTATGCTTACGGTTGCCCTTGCTCGGCTCTCTTCTTCTTTCTCTTTCTCTTTCTCTTTGTCTTTCTCTTCTCTTTCCCTTTGTTTCTCATTCTCTCCCTCTCAAAGCGTACTTGGTTGTGTATCAATGTCCGTCACTCTCGGCATGTGGCAGGCTCATTCGTGGTTTGCAGACACCAAGTCACAGTCGGCGAGTTGCGGTGTGTGAATGGCAAGACGAAGAAAAGAAGAAGCAAAACCAGGGGAGGTGGGAGGAGGCGGTGGAACCCAAAGCACACAAACACACCCACAGCCCCATCACTCACCAGGGGCGCGAAGGGGGGACGAGGGGAGTCGGAGTAGGAGTCGGACAAGAACCAAGAGAACAACGAGAACAACGACGATGGACATGAAGCAGCAAAGACACAGTGCGAGAGGGAATCAGTGTGATCCACTGCCTCTCTCTCTTTCTCTCTCTCCCGCTTCGGTCAACCTGGTCGCGCGCTGTGCCATCGTGTGATACAACGAGTCATTAAGGCCAAACGATGCTGCAAGCTGACTGGTATGACATTCCGCAAATAGTATTCCAATTTGAGACGCAAAACGACGACCACTTTCACATCAATGATGTCCATGACGATGACCATACTGAGTATGCTTCAGCTTTCCTTCCTCATTTCGAGGTGTGGGCCCCCAGAAGTTTGTGTGCGCGGCTGGCATGTGCAAAAGGACAAGCGAAATTCTCACAGGCATAGCATATCAGGGAGGCTGAAAACACCAGATCTTCATCGCAACGTACTGTTCACGTGGTCAGCAGGAGTGCTCATCTTGAATGCAATCAGAAATCCTTCGAGCGGAGGGAAAGATTGAGATTTCGCAGTGGAGGGCTCCCCTGTACGAGAGGATCGGGGTTAAATTCAACTTATCGTGAGTCATTTCATATTCTATTCCACTCTAATCCCGCGTATACTACCCAGAACACCGAGAAATTCATCCCCAAAGTACAAAATCCAACCCTTCGCGCCCTTTCTCACCAGACGGGTATTCCGTCACCCCGGCCTCTGGAAGGGCTAGAAGACGGGGGGAGTTTGGGATCTATCCGTCCTGGCCCGGAAATGGACTGACCGAATGTTCACGCTACACTTCCGAGCTTTGTGTATCTCGAGTAGCGGATGTGTGACTCGCAAACAAACTGTATGGATATGTGTGACTCGTCTGCGTGTGTCGCATGGCCTGGGTCACCTTCCCACTACCGCACCGCGATGCCAGCAGACCCAACATCGTACGGACCTGAAAGTGAGTGAGACACGTGTGCCCGCAGCCTTTGGACTCCTTAGAGTGGAGCGCCCTGGCTCTCCAGTGCTATCCAAAAATCCTGTTGTCCACCGCACCGTTGCCGTTCATGTGCTGGTCTTACTGCCTCACCCTCAGCCGACTCGCACACGATACACCCCCTGTTCCATCTAGAGAAACTTTCACACAGGGAGCTCCTCGTCGCTCCAACTCTCCTATCAGTCAAATCTGAGGTCGTGTGATCTCATTGTTTTGTGCTAGAGCGGCCGCATATCTTGCCCAGCCGTCTGCAACTCGCTCGTCGAGTGGTAGTTCGCTCAGAGCTCGGAGAAAGGGACGCATAAGATGCAACCACAAACCTGGGGACTACAGGTGTGTGACGCCGCACCGAAGGGCGTTTACTTCTGCGATGACGACCATCGATTGCTTTATTTCTACTTCACGGTAGGTCTCTGCGTAGTGATGCTAGCTTTGATCGCACTGCGATGTGTCATGAGCCGAAGGAACCCCTTCCTGCGGTCTCAGACAGCGGCTACGGTCAAGCAGGCCGCGATCGCACGAGAACGGGGCTCTTCAGAGTCCATGACCGCGCATCTTCTCCAAGGCGGTGTGCCATCCCACGCGCCTGCGAAGGGACAGGCTCAACTGGCGCTCACTACTGATGTTAATCAGGTGTCTCCACAGGAGGCGGCATGCGCGATGCCGCTGCTCTTCGCAATCTGGCCCGCATTTTCGAGGACGTTTCAGACTGCGGCACCCTACTACGCCCTCTTGGTTGCTGCCTTACTGATGCGCATCATTACGATGACGGTATCGCAATTCCACTCTGGGCCAAACGACGATACCAAGACGGACTCTTTATCAATCGGATCTCAGGCCCTTCAGTATTTCCTTACGGTCAGTGCTTCGTGCATCATCTTAATCGTGTTTGCAATTGCTAATCGCCGATGGTTTGATCTCTACCTGCAGATCCTCGAGCAAGTCGTGAATGATGGGCACCCCGCTTCACCAAAGCTTCGACTTATGCGGAGGCTGGTGGTTCCACTCGCATTTTTCTTCGGCTTCCTTGCACCAGTCGGTGCCCGTGCGCTCATTTGGAGTGGTATCGTGTCAGGTCAATACGTTGGCGGTGCTGGAGATGCAGATCTCGCGGATGAAGAAGATTCCGCCAGCTTTACACTCCTTGTCGTGATTGACGTCTTTACATCAGTATACTTGCTCGCTCTCTCAATCCTGCTCGTCCGACAAAACAACAATCTTCGCGACTTCATCGCCGCTGGCTTTCTGAATGTACAAAGCGGACGCAACATTCGCTGGACAGCGAATCCGCTTGCGGGTGCAAACGATCCACTTCATGTCTCAATACCCATCACCACACTGCCCGCTCAGCCTGATCCAGTGCAGTCGCCACCACCACTTCCTCCGGATGCTGCGCCGAACTTTATTCCACTCCAGAATGACGTATCTTCGCCGAGTGCAAATCCTCTTTCGCCATCGAGAACGAACACGAACACGAGCACTCCTGGTGCCCAGACCCCAACTCAGAGCGCGCCAATTCGTGTGAATCGAAGGCAGTCGTTGGGTCGTCAGCAGCCAGCCGGTCCCACGTATGAGTTCGATCCAAGGACGGGTACCATGGCTCTGAATATGAGCTCCCCTTCAAACGGTCCACCGATGAGCCTCGCCGGATCAGTGAACTCACAAGGAGCATACCAGCCCAGATCGTTGGCGTCCCCCTCTCCATATCGATCTGAGGGTGTCCGCACCAAGTCCGTTTTCTCCAACGCAGCGCCTGACGCACAAGAGTACCTCCCTCCGGCCCCTGCGAACACATTCTTGACCGCAGCGATGATTGATCCCATCGAGTACGATGACTTCTATCGACGCCTCGCGGAGGAAGATGTGGACGAACTCTCCGGCAACCCTCGTAATTCGAGATCTCGCTTGAACGAAATCAAGTATGATCACGAGCGCAGACTTGAACGAGTTATTCGTTATTTGACCGCTTTGGTAATGATTGCTACTGTTTCATATTCTGCGACGCTGGTTTTGGGTCAAGTTCTTCAGTATCCCGTCTGGACATTAGTTACCCTTCTTCGCGTTGAAGAGGCAATCATGATCGTCGCTGCTCTCTTCCTGTTGGAGCCTGAGCACATTGTGGTTTCGTACTACATCGAGACTGCATACGAGGCCTACGCCAGGTTTCTGAAACTGCAACGTGACTATGTAAGGAGCCAGTCTCTACGCGTCGGTGTGGACGGGCAGGGCATGATGTATGAACCCCCGATTCAGGATGCAGGCTATGATCCGCTTGCGATGCTCGACCGCAGCAGTGGACTTCCAGTCGATTCCTCGCGTGCTGGATCACAAGTTTCGTCGCTCATCAAGGGTGGCGGCGCATTCAGTTTTGGCGATGGCCAGGGCCTAACCTTGGCTGCATCGTCAGGTGGCGCCGCAACCGATCTTGGCCTCATTGCTGGGGGTCCTGCATCGCCAACCGAGCCTGGAAGAAACAACCCTCGGTTGGCAAGAGCTACGACGCTTAACAACAGTCGGCAAATCGGTTCGCCGGGCGGCTCAGGTTCGACCTCAGGCGACATGACGCCGGATGCTAGACAGTACCTCGTCGGAGAGGGTTCTGTCCCTAGTCTTGCCGGCGTTTCAGGATCGCTTGCGTCCACCTCCCCACTCGCCGCGGGTGACAATGCAGGTGCAACAGCCTCGACCTACTATCAGTCAGGCGGTTTGTCTGCCGCAATTTCGCAAACAAAGCAGAGCAGGAACTCAACGATTACATCGCCTTCGCCTGCGCGAGGTCGAGACTCCATTCAAGGAAGGAACCGACGCGACAGTGAGGATGCAATCGACTACAAGGAGCCCGTGCGTTACCGTAACGAGATGACGTACACAGGCGGTGTGAGCTCTGCGTTGTTGAATTCCTCAGCGCAAAAAACGCCTCAACGTCAACAACAACAACAACAACAGCAGCACCACCCAGTTGAAGCGAAACAACAGCAGCTTTCTTCAGCAGGCTACCCTGCACAACTGAACTTGCCGAACTATGCCGCAGCCGATGGCCTCCTTGACACGTCGTTTGACCTCCTAGCTAGTGGAGGTATGAGTGATCAACAGAGCGAGGTCCAAAGTGTTTACTCACAGGAGGATTCAGGTAGTGTTGGCTCACTCTCGACTCCACTGATGTCCTTGCAAGCTAGTATATTTAATGCTCTTGCCCAGTCATTCCAGCAACAGCAACAACAACAGCAGGGAGAACAGAGCGAGCAAGCGCAATTCGTCGGGTCTTCGCACAACCAAACCGACTCACCTAACCGAAGTTTGCTTAACACAACTCAGGACTCCCCTCAGACTCCTCTCCCCAACCCATCTCCCAATGGTAGTCCCAGGAGGTGAAGTGTTCCAAGAAGAATGGCATGGCTCAGAAGGCCGTGTTGATGCCAATTACCGCTCATGACGTTAATACAGCTCGAACTTTTCTGTGCGTAAAGGTTTCTGCACTGCATTTCGCTAGCACATGCGGACTGAAGATTCGATTAGTAATGGAATGATACATCAGCCTCTTCATCCAGTTGCTATTGTACACAATGTCACCAGATGCTCTTAAGTTTACGTTCACCATCTCATGCCTCAATGTCATCCGGAAGCCGAACAAAATGAACCAAAAGCCGATATGATTCCTGTCAGCCTTCTGTCTGGACATTCAGAATGACGAAAATCCGGGCCAGGACGGATATAACCAGAGCGAATTGTGTGCGTGATATACCTCTAATTTTCAACCAAATTAGAGTACATTTGGCACATCTGGCATAACCAACGTGTTGGCATAAGGCCAATATGTACTCGCCTCGCGCCATGAAGAGAGACATCCTCGTCTTGGTCGCCAGCTACCTGCTCTTATGCTTGCTGAGGTAAGTTTCCACTCCCCTGCCCCCCACTTTTATTCGTGATTTCGCACGCATTGCTTGTGCTCTTGGCCTCAATCTCGTTGCATTACTTAGAGTCGCTCCGTTTCCGTCACCCTAACCCCCAACTCTACCTGAAACTTCCCACATTCTAGCAGTTTTGAGTTCACAAGCGCGATCAACATTAATGAGTTGGTCGGAAGCGGGGAGAATCCCAACATCTTTGTGGAGCTTGGCGAGTCGCTGGACGCCCGGGAGCGCGTCACGCATCGAGCCGTCGACAGTCACGCAGCCTCCATCGGTGTCAGCGTACCCCAGCTCACGGCAGCCCTGGAAAGGCGGCTAAAATTTGAAGATGCCAAGGCAACTGGGAATCCCCACCACATTAAGGTGAGGACTACGTCGGCAGGCAGCACAAAGCTTACTGCATTGGCGTCGCAAGTGCAAGCCCCAGCAAAGGGAAATCACCCGCGTGGCGGACAAGATCAGCGCTCACAAGCTAGTCTCCAAAGCGATGTCGAACGAGCCAACCCTGCAAGCCTGCTGGAGTACATGCGAAGCAGGCACTTTGTGCGCGCAGACGACGAAATCACGAAACAGTTGCTGGGTAAGACCGCAAGTGAGTTCGAGCGCGAATGGCAGGAGCAGGCCGCGGAAACCAGGGAGGCAGTAGAGACTGCGCAACGCGCGCTGATGGCGCTTGATCCTACTCGAAGTCGCCTTGCCTTGGACGAGAACGAGCTAAGCTCGGCACTGCTTCAGGCGACGGTAACCACCGTGAATACGACCGTGACCAACGGAACTGCCAATGGCACGTCGCTGATCGAGGGCACGAAGAAGAAGAAAAAGAAAGTTGAAATAGAGCCCATGCCGCCGCCCCCGATTCAACGCCCCAAGTACCCCTGGCTCAAGTCGCCCCATATGCCTTGGTGCTATGATCAGTGCCCGGTTCAAGCGCAGAAGCCTTATTTCATCTTACAAAGCAAAGTTGACCTGCCGTACGGCCTGATGGACCACGGCCAGTTTATCTCTTATGTTCATGGTGAAAACCGCATCCCCGATTCCGAGTTCGACTGGTATGAGAAGAAGGTCCAGGAGGCTAAAGCAGCCGCCTCAGGTGGAACTGGAGGAGGAGGCCTTCTTGGTGGGCTGATGAATATGGGAAAGAGACTCCTGGGCGGAATCAAACGCCGCGTGAGTAGTCCTGGTGCTCGTCGCCAGGCGATGTCCAAGTTTGGCAGCAAGCTAGGCGGAGCCGCAGGCGCTGGAGCTGCCGGCGCCCCGCCGGGTCCGACAAAAACGCGAACCTACCTGCATCCACCTACATTCCCCAAGGAGCTGCAAGGCAAAGAAGCCTTTGGTATGAAGAAGAAGCGCTACCGTTGCTTTACTTGTGATCTCAGGATGGACAAGAAGAAGGAAAACCAAGCGTCACTCGACATGATCAAGGCCTCAGCAGCCAAAACCAAAGCGCACGCAGTAGCAGAATCGATGGCATTCCAATTGGTGGGGAAGAACGAGCTGCAGTACATGATTGATCGAATCCCGCCCAGCGTTCAGAATGTCAACGTTAGGCCTCCTCGGTCAGGTAAGCCAACAACAGCGCGGGTTCGGCCTGACCACGTTCGGGAATACGTGCGGAAGATTGTCCGGAGCAGTAAGCCTATGATGAGCATCAAGATCTGTATGAATGAGCAATCAGCGGCCTTCGCGACTGCCTTGGCCAGCGGAGTTAAGCCCATGTTTGCATGGGTGGCGAACTGCTACTGATCGAGATGCTTTAGTAAGTCCGATGCGTGCCTGGAGTAATACTGCGCTTCGGGCTCGCTGGTCGAACTACCCAATCTTCCACACTGCCCTTCACCTCATGATGAACAAGAAATGTAGAGACTTCCACGAGTTTCCCTGTACTCTGATGTTGAATAAACAATCAATCCCATGTGTATATGTGCTGAGCTGTGGTCACCAAAAGCCTCGTAGCCCGTAGATAGCACGTCCCTTCAAACCCAGACCTGAGCTCGTAGCTCATTTCCAGACATAGTGTCACGTGACTGACTTGCGGGCTCCCATTGTCGCACGCAGAGAGTAAAAGGAAGTAAAAGGCGATTCGAGATATCGTACTCCTCAAATGACACGCGTTGTGTCCCTCACCCAATCCTCTTCAGGGAGCTCAATTCGAAGTCCACCTCGACCGCCTCGCCAGCCAAAGCCGTCAGTCATGTGCGGCCGAAATTTCAAAAACGAAATGACTGAAACGGGAATTTGTGCTCACGACCAGGGTGTCTGAATCTCGGATTGGGTGTCGTGTGGGACGGGACTAACCTGATTATCTCATTCTAGATGCTTGTAGAGTCCGCTGTAGCTTATTGTAGGGCCGTAGTGGACCGTACCTATGCCGCAATTCGCAAGAAATATCCGGGGCTCAATTCAGACGCGTGATCGGTCTCCTCAAGTTGAGTGGTAGTGTACACTGTGAAGAGCTCTTCATAATTGTGGCCGAATTTGTGCTGCGCCAGTGTGTACAACTTCTTTTCACATACGGACTTGTCACTACATCACTTCTTCCCACAGATCCGCACACTCTTCCAACTACTGAAGACGAAAGACCGATCCAGTGAAAGACGTTGGGACCTCCGGTTTAGGCTGCGCATTCTAGCTCCGACTGGAAGGCAGCGAAGTGGACCGAAGCACACTAGACCATTTTACCTCAACTCGCTGGGGTCCTACTGCCCTTCCCTTCAACTTGGTAAACGCCAGTGGGTGACGAAACAACGTGTACTTGTGAAATTCCGTCCACGAAGACACACATGTCAGGATGAAGCAGAAGCAGCATCGCGCCAATACTCGCTCAGGCGAAGCAGCAGCAAGTGCCTCCGCGACATCGACTGGCCCGGGTGCGACCAGTAATACCCACTCGCATACCCCTCCAGAAAGTCCCAACTTCGATGACGCTGGTCTGAGTCCCATACGACTCGACGTTTCGGCCGCGCCACCAAACGTGGCCCTGCCTAAATCCACAGTTGTGGTCGAACACACCGAAGGAGAAGTGCTAACTGAGGGCGAACACACGAGCTCGGAAACCGTTCGGGAGAATAAGCGATGTGGTGGAAGGCGATTCACCCCGAAGTTCCTTGACTTTCCATGGCCTGTCAAGTTGATCATTCTGAATGAGGTCTGCGAGCGTTTCAGTTATTATGGCACACGGGCCCTCCTGACGTTGTTCATGCGCAATCGCCTGAACTATAGCGAAGATGCAAGTATTGCTCTCCCCTCAATGTTCTCTTCTGTCGCGTATTTCTTGCCTCTACTAGGTGGCTACATTGCAGATGCGCATATCGGGCACTATCCAGCCATTCTGATCGGTAGCTACATCTACATGTTCAGCTCTGTAACTCTGGTTCTTGCTTCATGGACCAAGCTGCGTGCCCTGCTATATGTCGCGCTTGCGAAGGCAGCCATCGCGACTGGCTTGATTAAGCCGTGTGTCAGCGTCTTCGGTGCTGATCAGCTCAGCGAGGAGGCAGCGCGAGCATTCGAACAGAAAGGTCTCACTTTTGGCGACAACCACAGCAGGGCTGATAGCCAATCTGAGACACCAGCGCAAAGGAAGAAAAGACTGGCTGAGAGAATGGAAACTTTCTTCTACACATTCTACTTTGTGATCAACCTGGGCTCCGTTCTTTCGCTATTGTGTATGCCACCAATTCGCACCCATGTTTCGTATACGGTTGCGTTTATTATTCCGGCCGTCTTGAACGGCCTTGCGTTCTTGTTCTTCTGGTTGGGTAGGAACTACTATTACAAACCGATCAAGCACAGCACCCCTATCAAAGACGTCTGGAATGTTATCAAATCCGCACTAAGCACAGGGTGTTGCCGTCGTGCCGCCAGCAGCGACGCTGACCAAGCAGCCTCTTCTTCTTCTGAGTCTCTTCGAGACAGCAGCCAGCTCCTCGAGAGCTCTGGATCCAGCGATAGTGAGAGTAAGGAGAATGACAACGGGACGGAAGCCGTAATTACGGTGCGAAGGGAATGGTGGGATATCATCGCACAGAAAGGAAATTCTACCCCTGGATCTTGCTGCAGCTCGAGCGCTAACAGCACACAGCCAGTGTCACGGAAATCCAGAGCTCCCTCCAACAACGAGCGTACCCCACTGCTGCTGGCTTCATCGAGCAACGAGCTGGAAATCGGTTGTGAAGAGAATGCACTTCAGCGTGGACTTGACAACGTGCCTGCTGATGATGCTGGCCGGCCTTCCAGTGCTCCTCACCAGTGTGTCTCACCGTACTGCTTCTGCTCTCAAGACTGCCCTTGCAAGCAAATTACGTTCGACTTGAGTGCCTCTCCCTCATGGACTAGCGATGGATTGCCACTGCCAAACTCATGGTGTACCAATACGGTACGCCCACATATGCGCAAGATGCGGAAGATTATTCTACGCGCGCTAGAAGACTCATCAAGTGCACCGTCGGAGGTACCGACGTCAACCAAGGGCAGGGAGCTTATGGAATTCGCAGACTTTGCGAACCTCACCGCGGCGCATCAAGGAGCTTTCCATACGAGCTGCTGCTGCATTCAGAGAATGCTTGTGGAGCGACAGCTTTCACAGTTGCTACACCTTGAACCGAACGAGGAGAAATCTGATTCAGATCTATCTCAGATGTATTTGAAGCAACTTGAGCCTCGTGGCGATCCGCCCTTGAAATGGCTTGATAATGCTCTCGTTAACCTCGATCGCAAGCACGCCGAAGACGTTGCATTAGTGGGCCGCTATCTTAGGGGACTCTCGACTTCGAAATCTGAATCCGAGTCCAAAGGAGATCCAGAACCGGTGCCTCGTGCGGTAGTTGAGAGATTTGGAAAGTACATCGACGCTCGAGAAGTACGACGCCTTGAGATCAAGCACACAAGGCGAATTCTTATGCTCGTGCTGTTGTTCTCAGCGCTCCCTGCGTTCTGGTGTCTCACAGCTCAGCAAGGCAGTACGTGGGTGATGCAAGCCGATGAAATGAAGCGCGAGATCAAATTCCTCGATTACACAATTGACCCTGAGCAAATGCAACTTCTCAATCCCGCGTTCTTGTTTATCTTGCTCCCTCTGTTCGACTGGTTTTTCCGAAAAACGAGTCAAGCCTGGGCGTTGACGAGTATGGATGGTACAGCTCCTCATCGACCCATCCAACGGGTGACATGGAAGACTCGATTGTTAGGGTTCATCCACATGCACCCACTCACACGCGTCGTTGTGGGCATGCTAGTCGCAGCTGCAGCCTACTGTGTCGCTGCGGCGGTTGATTTTAAGATTCATGAAGAAGCTCGAGCGCAATATCCTCTGCCGCCCGGTGTTAAGGACCCTGTTCCAACGGTTTCAATTCTTTGGCAGATCCCGCAGTACTTCCTCATCACGCTTGCCGAGGTCCTCGTCAGTGTGACATTTAATAAGTACACGGTAGATATGTCACCGCCTCAGATGAAGTCTCTTGCAATGGCTTTGCTAATGGCATCCTCAGCGGTTGGCGATTTCCTTACCGGTCTGTTGTATCTCTGCCTAGGAGATATCGCACGACGTTACCTCTTCTTCGGCTTTGCTGGACTCGTTGTTCTCAATGCTGTTTACTTCATCTTCGTCAGCCGCATGTTTATGAACTATCTTGACTACGAGGTTGAGGAAGATGACTACTTGGCTGCCTCGACGAGGGAGGCCTTTGCTCGTGATGCCTCCAAGGCGTAAGCCATAGGACCTCACAGTTGGAAGTTCACTACACTAACAATCGATAACATTTGTATTAAGCCCTAGTTCACCGTTGCTTCGCCTCGGTATGTCTAGAACGAATAAACTGTACATTCCATGGTCTTGATCCCTACTCAGCGAGCGTGGGTCGATGGTGGGCCTCTACTGCTGCGGCTCTACTTTAGCCTGGGACGCGAGTGCTTTCTTGTTCTTGCGTCTAAGTGCCTCTTCCGCCTCCTCTTGCTGACGCTTGATGTGGGTCTCCATATCGAATGACTCAATGTACTCGAGCGCGGCCTCGAAAACCGTAAGATAGTACCCTCCCTCGCCCTGCAAAGAGGATTGTGAGCAGAAGGACAAAAGGAAGACTTTCAAGGCCTCAGGCTTTGAAATTTCCGCATGCACGACGACATAGACGAAGATAGGGAAGAACTCATCAGCCGCAAGCGCGGTTACGTCCGGTTTAAATTCCCCAAGAAGCGCTGTTCGACCCTTGACGGCCGCTAAATCAGCTAAGTATTTCTGCCATTGGACGAGAGTGGTTTCATATGCATGGTAGGAGTAGATAGCCTTCGCCGTATCAAGCAAGCATGCCAAACGCTCGAAACCTGTCGCCTGAGACTCAATTCGAGATAGCTCCGCTATGGGGGCTTTCCAGCCATCTGGACTCTGGAATGCAGGCTTAATACCAAAGAACTCTTGGGATTGTTCTCGAAGAATTGCTCGTTGCTGAATGATCTTCAAGTCTTTGGCTTGGGTGAGAACTTGAGCGGCCTTATCCAGGCTGGGTAGGATTGGCATTACCACAGCGAGCTCAGCTGCACGCTCCAGAGCAGTCGTGATGCGCACGTTTTTCTCAATCGCGCTCTCATTTAACAGGCTCTTATCGACCTGCATAAGCTGGGCTAACCTCGAGTTCGACAGATGATTCATCAAGTGCTCAAGCAGGGTCTTGATGCTGTCACACAGGGTCAAGGGGCTTTTTTCCAGGGATGGTAGCTTACTCATGAACTTCTTAATAACCTGCCCTTCGATTGTTCGGGGCGAAAGCAACCAGAAAAGGGATAGCATCAACAATCGAATGTCAGTACCTGTGCCCAATGCATGATCGACTCTCCGCACCCCTCTAGGTGGTGCTTGCGCCATGAAGCTCTGCAAGGCTTCGTCCCCAAGAGTATCCCCATAGAGAGAGCTATCTGCATCTAGACTAAGACTCATGCGCGCAAATGGCAAGTATTGTGAATTGAGACCGTACGAGCCAGTAGTTCCATCGGTCTCACCTGCTGCGGCAATGCTGGCGCGAGATGCATGAGGTCGTGGAGTGACATCTTCGGGAAGAATGGGTGCACCGTAGAGCACGCATATTAGTGAATCGATATATTCCTCCATCTCAGCCGGTGATTCCAGTAAGGTAAAGAAGGGATCGGCGCGCTGTTCTGGTGTCAGTTCTGTAGATTTCGAAAGCAGTGAACTGATCGCCTTTGCAAGCGCATCTCGAGGATTAGGAACAATCCGGAGCTCGCGACCTCTTGTGGGATCGGGAATCGAGTCACTAGCACTGGACTGTGCACTGAACAGTTGAACACGTTCGAATACTGAGACACGGTGCTCTGCTGGCTTAGACGAGTTGGTTGTCGGAGCGGAGGCAACGTCAGAGCTTGCTTCAAATGCTGGGAGTGAGTTTGAACGAGTGGGCAGTGCTTCAAGAGACGCTCCGGATTCAGATGCGAGTGCGTGAATCGAAGGTGGAGCGGAGGGCCGTGCATACGATGAAGACCGACGCGGAATATCGAACGGGGCTGAACTCGGAAACGAGCCTTTTCGTGTGGTAGATGTTCTCTTCGGCGCTCCACTTTGGTCTTCTAGGCTTACTGCCTCACCACCCTTTTTCACGACGTCCGCAGTCAACGTAGACTCAGAGGGCTGACTCGGTGGTAGTTCAGAGGCCATATGTGCCTGACCCAGTTCGCATGGGTTGGTGCCACAATCTGTCTTAGCTTTGCCCTCAGTGTCTTTATCCCCGGGTGTAGTTTCTGGATTCTCAAACTCCCCGTCAGGAATAGACTCTCCTGCCTCGTCTTCTAAGTATTCATCGGCATCCTCATCATCGTCTTCATCGTCTTCGTCGTCATTGTCGTGGGCATGATCAAATGTATCGACCTCACCACCGTACATATGATCGTCGTCATCGTTTGCAGAAGTTATTAGCACGCTTGGAGCCGATGGCTTGCTCGGTACGGTTGGCGCTGGCTGATCAGTTGTTGTACCAGGGCTTGGCGAAGAAGACTCTGCTGGCTTCCCCCCTTCACCCTCGGGAGCAGGCGGATGGTCGCTGGGCCGGCGCTGAGAACGAGCTGAATCGATCGACTCTGCTTGCTTGCCTGGGGCTTCCGAAGATGGAGTAGTGGGGGCCTCCGGTCGCACGCGCCATGGTGGGAGCGGTACGGCAAGCTCATAGCTTGCCTCACGATTCTTCCTCTGTCGCGTAAGGAAGAGATAAATGTTAATGAGGACTGCAGCCTCAACGGCTCCACCACTTTGTGAATTCTTGTCATCCGAACCGCGACTTAGGGTTTGGTATGTCTGCGGGGAGCGGGATCGGAAGTATAGCACTAGCGACGACTTGCCTGTAGGAACCGCGCCGAGAACATCTGCGACGTCCGTAGCAAATGTTCGCTCGCCTGACGACAAAGCTGCCTCCTGTCCTACCAAGGAAAGGACGTCGTTGGTCCCGTGATATGAATAACCATTAATCAGCATGCGCAGGAGTTTGCGCTCCGTCATCCCCGATTCCTCTGCAGAATCTGCTGGCGGATCATTCATCGCCGCAGGAAGCAACCGCCGCAAAAGCTCCATCTGAGACGGCGCAAGATAAGGTGGCAAGTTGAGGGCTTTTGATGATGCCCTACCCTGACTTTCTAAGAAACTGGGCTCACAAAGGTTGTCAAGACCACGAGGATTGGTAAGTTTGCCGTTCACCGCAGTGACAACGTTGGAGGGCTCAATTACATTCTCAAACGAGCTGGATGAAAGTACAAGCGTGCGAGGCAGCTTTCGTCCGATCTTGTTTATCTTGAGTAACCGCAGGCGCAGAACAGGAGACCATCTTCGAATGGATGCGATCATACGCTGAACTCGCTTTGCGGTCTCCGCACGGGACTCACTCTCAAGTTCTTCTCGAGTGGCTAAGCGGTGAGATGGGGTAGCATCCTGATGCTGTGAAATGGATGGAGAGGCCTGGCGGAAAGCGACCACCTCCGTTGAGTCCGCAAGTGGAGCCTGGGACAAAACCACCGCCGAGATGCGCCTTAGTACTTTCGCCGACTGCTGCGACGAAGCAGACGATTCGCATGTTTCGTCCTGTCCACTTTCTGGCTCTGCTTTCGAGGTCTGGTCTGTGCCAGCCTTGTTGGCAGGCAAGCCTCGGGGAGTTGTCGAAGAGACCGATACACTAGTGTCGCTTGACGTTGTAGATGCATTCGACGCTCGACCCCGCCAGAAGTTCAGTCGCTGCGCTACCAAGCCGCCGCGTGACGGACTGCCTGCTGCCTCGTTGCTGCTGATGCTCACACTTGACCAAGCCACGGTGTCTGAGGCAGGCACGTGTGGCGATACAACTCCGGCAAAGGACGCTGCCGGTGAAGCTGAGGCTTTGGAAACCATAGCAGCAGCGTTGGTAGTGCCTGTAAGTGCAAGCATGGATGTTGCTGACTCGGGGTCGCCAAGCACCTGCAAAGTCTCCTTATCCACGAGCACATAGTCATGAGCGAAGGCCTCGGGATTGTGCTCACCTCTTGGCTGTAGTCGGTATGCTGACAACGGCTTTGGCAGCATCACCCTGGATAGCCTGGTGCTGGCCCTCTCCATCAACTCCTCTTCGCTCCAACTCGGTTGGTAATAGAACGTTACATATTGGCTGTCAGGGAGGCACAGCCTTAGGATTCTCAGATGAGGTCGGTTATGGGCAGTATTGGAGGTCGATGTGGCTAGGACACCTGAGGCCGAGACAGCTGAGGGGCCTGATCCCGAAGAAGCAGAGTTGGCTGCGCTGGCCCCGCCGCCCTGCTGCTTCGTCTCGACATCTGAGCTCATCTTGAGGAACTTGTCCTAAACCCCAAAGTCGATCCCTGGTTTGGGGAGATGGAGCAGCGCCACGCGACTATATCTGCACTGGTCTGGGTCTGTGCAACTTGCACAAACGAACTACTTGAGTTATACGTGTCTTATTATCCGGGAGTTCCTCCAAAGTGCACAAAAGATACAAATGTTCGGTCGCAAACCTCACAGGAGACTGGATTCGCCTCGATTTGCGTGGGAGCAAACGAGTGTTTGAGTATATCGTTAATGCAATGGGCCTTTTCTCGCGCGCCAGAAGAGGAATCTACGGGCACTGCTGAGATAGCACCCTCGCAATACCTACAAAAGCGTCCGAATTCGCGGTTGTACACGAGCATTCTCCCACTGAACCGGGCCAGGACTGATGCGTATTTGGGCCAGGACGGATATTGCTGGTCGTCGATGTCCTCGATGTCCTGCCATCTCGCTGCATATTCTGCTCCAGTTTGCAAAGAGGTAGGAGAGACGGCCAATAATCCCGATGCGAAGTGATTGTCCAGAAGGTAATGGTATTGCAGACAGCTTCTGAAGAGCGAATCAATAGGGAACACGGGACCACAGGCGTGTGAGCAGTGTCCTGAACATGTCACGCAGGTGTATCCAATGGTGTGCTCCCGGTGTATCACAACTTTATATACACACAATATGTCTATTCAAGGAAAGGCCCCGAAGCTGTTCAGGAAGAGCGAACTACTGAGTTGCCACTTTCTTTCGCTTCTTCTTGAATGTTACAACGGTGGCTACCTGACCATCCTCGTCGTCTGACCCTGCAGCGACGGCGGCAGCTCCCGACGAATCGGTCGCTTCACTCTTGACCAGAGTCACATCCTCACTTCTCATCCTACGTCGTGCGATGAGCTCATCGAGGTCGTTTCCATCATATACCTCGGTCTCGTCCGCGGGTGCGTCATGCTCTGATGCAACCTTTACAATTGAGCTGTAGCCATAGGTCCGGCTGGGTCGCTTCGTGCCCAACTGCTCTTCCGACGCTTCTTCGTTCGATTCAGTGGGCAAGGTCTCTGCAGGCGTGACGATTTCCCATGCGCCGAACCCAGTTCTGAGATCAACAGTCTTCTCAGTGTGTTCATCACCACCACTAGCCTCTCCTTGACTGGGTGCTGATTCGGCGGAACTATGGTCTACCGTTAAACTATCTTCCTTGTTGGGGCGGTGCGCCTCAGCGCTAGTAGCCGCACTCGCTGTGGAAGCATCTGCCACAGCTTTCTTGGCGACTCCCGGCGGTGGTTTACTCTTGCTCCCGCCTTCCGTGGCTTCAGATGTGGACGCCTGAGTCGGTGGACGATGTCCCAAGGCGATTGCAATTGCCTCAGGAACTGGTGGAGGAGGTGGTGCCCAGTCTCCACCAGTAGGCTGCTGGGCAGGCAGTTTGAACAGCAGCGGGTTGGGTGACTTGTGCGGTGTAGGTTTCGATTCTTTGCTCGTCTTGAGTTTTTCCTTCTCTTTGTCCCTATCCTGAGACGGCGCCTTCACTTGAGTAGTAACAGTAGGTTTGGGTTGCTTTACCTCCGCAGCAGCCTCTTTCGTACTGTGAGATGGCTCTGCATCCTCCCAGTCACCCCTTGATGAAGACCGAAACACGGGTTCATAGCCTGTCGAAAGTGCAAGACGAATAAGCACGCGGCGGTATGTGAGCGTTATCGTTGCGACGATAGTTGTAGCAAGTCACAGTCGCGCTGAGAAGCCGGAAATTGGCATCTGTGACGCCTCGCCGAGCTCCAACCGCATAAAACGTTGATTCAACATAGAGTCGAAATGTAGCACGAGCTGTGCACAAAAATCTTCGACACGGCCTTTGTTCTGCGCATACCATCAATGGCAGACTCATGACGCGTCGTTCGGTTTGGGGATCACACGGACAGTCCCGCGGCAGGTAGGGTGTCGGTTCATCACCGAGTCTCCCAACAGAACTCACTTACACATGCTAAGACCGTCGGCCTACTCGATCACACAGGTGAGGACATGCTTTTCGCGTCGCTTGATCTGAAGCAGCCGAATAGCCATTCGATCACACAGCCTTACAGTTAGCGTAAAGGCGCATGACATACCAGTCGACCAAACCACACTTGCCTAGGTCCACACAAGCCCTTAAAAGGAGCTTTCTGTCAGTTCATCCTGCAGTTCACCTGTCCCCAAGAAATCTTATTCCCGCCGATTCCGCTTAGAACGTACCTGTTTGGCCATCGCGCGCGTGTCGTTGCACTGCGCTCTCGATACGGGCAAGCTCCTGGCGCTCCTCCTCTTGTCGCCGTCGCTCCGCCTCCCGTGCCTCGCTCCAGCGCTTAAGAGCCGCAGCGTGAGCGTCGCTCTGGGCGTGCTTTGCGATGTTGTGGGACTGGTTGGGCACGTCCACGCCACAGATCTTGCAGTGCCAGAGCTTGGACATGGCGCTGACAATCAGATCCTGACGTGCCTCGCTCGGCGTCGTGAGATCTCCACGAACCTGTCTAGTGGAGAAATTTCAAATTTCACACTGTGTATACGCGAAAATCTCAGTCGTACACGCTCTAGGATACGGAACCGATTATACATTTGCCGAGATCGTAAACGTGCGTTGCGATCTACACAGGTCACGGTCTAGATCCTTGCCCGAGACCCAGTTAAATCTGTACTTTTCCGTATGAGCGCGCGTTCGAATCAGAGAACGCTCGCTTCAGGTGCCACACCTGCGGTGGAGGGCACGTCTGCCCACCCCTCCACGGTGGCATCACAAACCAATCAGCGTTCCGACTTTGATACCCGTGCAATTCCCGCGCTAGGACTGCTCCTAGACGACCCGCACGCATCGGTAGCGCATCCCGCCATGGGCCTGAATGTCGCTGGGGTCGATCTGTCTGACAAACTGAGGGAACCCGCCGCGGCAGGTATGCCAAGCGGTGTTGCTGAGAGTGTCGCTGCTGTGTCCGCAGCCAGCGCAGTCGGAGCAGCTGAGCCTGATGAGCAGACACGAAAGCTCAAGAGTACCATCGCGGCGGCCAATGCAGCGGCAGAGTTGATCTCCAAGGCCATGCCCTCAGCGCTACTACTTCCAAGTCCAGTGCCGACTCCGACCTCAGTGCCGGCCCAAGCGTCATCTCGAGTGGGAGCTGGAAGAAGCACTCGAGGCGCCAAGGATATGAGCATGGTTAGTGAGAACTCGGGAACGACCATGACAAATAGTGCATCGGGAACGGGTGACAAGCCAGCAAGAGGGAGAAAAGCGGCTGCCTCGGGTTCTGTAGGAACAGACAGTGCTGCGAATGATTCCAAGTTGGCAAATGCAAGCGATGAAACCCAACCCGAAATGAAAAGCAGAGGTCGAGCTGCAGCTGCGGCTGGAGCCACAACACCAACTAGTACGGTCCCGGATCCTACAGGCGCTACGTCTACAACCGCTGACGCTGCTGCGATTGATATGCTGGGTTTAGGCCCTGAGATCACTGCAGAGACAGCCGCTGCAGCAGCTGCTGCCGCAGCAAACGAAACATTGAGTGCGAAAGGAGAGTCACTGGGCGAGGCCGACGCGAAGACGCGTAGGGTCCGTCGTAAGAATCCAGGACAGGCGAATGAGGGTACATCTTCTACAGGACGAACGAAGAGAGTTCGCCAAGATGCAGCTGCTGTAGATGCCGATGAAGAACAGCAGGCGGCCGAACGGACTATGAGGATAGGTGAACAGACTCTTCCCACTCTCAAACCTTCATTCCAGCCACGAGAGATTTCATCACGCGTGCTCGCTCAATATATGGTCGGCCTGATGGAATCTCACCTTGCGTACCTTAGGGAGAGCATGCACAGGAAGGCTGCTCTGCGTCCCTCGCGAAGTGAGGCTGAGATAAAGCCTACTTCTGATGACACACAAATTCCTCCTCTGGACATCGTTGAATCGGAGCATCAAAGCTTGGATCTTGAGACAAGTTATGCTATTGCTATGGATGCGATCGCCCAGGTCTCCGTGCCCGAGGTTGACAGCACCAAAGTATCAGTTGAAGACTTGACCGCGGCGCTGTCCCGCATCTGCAACACTGGAATGGAAATGTGGCAGGCCAATCTACTGAAGGCACGTCTTACCTTGGCTTTGCCCGATGTCGGCAGTCGAACGTTACGCGAGGCTAGCGCCGCACCCACAGCGGCAAAACTTAACGAACTGAAGTCTGACATTCGACGCATCTGTGACAACCATGCATTGGATCTCTGGCAGATCTGTGCCACCAACGCGCTGCTCCAGACCTTCTGGGTTTACCAGGACTCCACCAATATGCAGACTTCGACCTCTTCGTCGTCTTCGTCCAGCGCCGCCTCTTCATCAGAAATGAGCTCGGAGGCAGAAGGGCAGTCCCAGACATGGACGGTGCTGGACTGTCTCACAGTCAACTATCCCTCGATCGGAGATACATTTAAGACCCATGATGATGCCAAAACCACCATCCAGATGGCTGCAATCAGTGGACCTGCCAAGAAAATCCTCGATGTGACGACCAACAATTACCAATTTATCGAATATCGCTGCGGTAGCATACCCAACTGCCCCTTCTTGCTACGCTTGGAAAACCCCAATTTCTCCCAGCGTCGATCGTTACGCTGTGCCACCACGTACCGCCTTCGAAGGTTGAATGAGTATGAGTCTGCATTCTGTGACGGCTTCCGTGTGGCATACGAACAGGACAAGAACAAACTCAATGCAGAAGCTCGCGCAGCCCTTGATGAAAGCGCCCCCACACTTCGCTTCCTCAAGGAGGCATTTAAAAGAGGTAAACTCTACTACCGACGGGTGGTATCTGAAGGCACCATCGACATTGCTACTCATCCAGGTATACGACGTCTGCTAAATAAGGAAATTACGAAGACGATGACGCCTGGGGACGTTGGCAAGGCTCTTAGCGCAGTCGCAGGCCCTCAGACCACAACGCCCGCTCCAAGCAGTATATCGAGTCTAAGTCGTCCTACTTTTGATTTCTTGTGTGACGCCCTTCCTCAGCTTGATTCAGTACTCTTAGAGTTCCAGGTTGTTACCCGCAAGGCAGAAGAAGCTGTCGTTTCTATCTTTGATCCCGAGTTTGAACTCGAAGATGAACCCCGTTCCATCCGCGTAAAGAACTTCGTGCCTCACAGTCAGCTCTGTGATCAGCAAGGGCCAGCTAGTATTCAGGCAAATGCTCGTCAAACACGCGTTGCCTTCCAGGCCCTGTTTGCGTATGACATGCCTTTCGCAATGCAACTCAACGTCAGCAGTGTCGCGAAGGCACTGGCAAGTATGTATCAAGGTAAGGTTCAATTCCCCTACTTTACAGTCTCGAAAGCGAGGCGCTCGGTTCTATCCGGCGAAGATGATGACTCCGGCTCCACGCCGGGTCGCAGTCAATCTACTCAAAGTCCCACATCGACTTCGGATTCAACGGCCGCTGAAGTAGTGGCTGCGGCAGCGGCGGCTGGAGCGACGGCCTCGGCTGATATGACAACCGAAGCTGACGCCGCCTTCGAGTAAATGAGTTCGCTATTTGACCTTCCGCTTGCATTCTTGTCTTCTTGCTCGTCGGCTAATAGCGTCATGTGAACATGGTATGAGAGATACCTTGTGCATGGAACGGTCGCGGGCCACTGGATAGCGAAGTGTATAGTGGTCATCTTTGCCTACGCATGACATGTAGAATAAATCGTTGAGATAATGTATGACTGTTTTTACTACTGTACACAGGGTCGACGGTCACCGGTAGAATGAAGAAACACCCAATGTGATAAACCACCTATGGAAGTCGTCAATTGCAGTGACTGTCGAAGGTAGCCCGAGTGATGCCAATGGAAGGGGACCGGCAGAATGCATGGTAGGCTGCTTCTGCATGAGTTCTGCCAGAAGACACCGCTGAAACAAAGCAAATGCCGACACGATCGTCAGCTGTGTGTTACTGCTGATATCTAAGCGCTGAATTCGTGGAGACCACAGCACTGAATTGACAAATATCTCATCCGTGAGGTTGTGGGCTTCGGCTGTTGCTGTATCTTGTACTAACAACCCCCTCAACCGCAGTTCACTGGCCCCCTGTGCCATGGCACTCAGCCAGTGGGCTGATGCCACTTCACAATCGTCAACATTTACAAACCTAAGCATCACTGTATCAAATGAGACCAGGCGGCAATTGCCGAAACCCGAGCACGCTTCGCAATCTGGTCTACCAAGCCGACTAAGGCTATTCACATAGGTTTCATACAGTACGTCGAGTACAGCACGCACGGCAAAGGGCGTTAGTGTTGTGGTCCTGGGTCTCCACGGATATCGCGAGTTGTTCTCCTCGGGATCAACTCGAGATCCTCGCATACGCTCAAGTCTCTCCTGCCACAGCTGGCGAGCTACTTCCATCAGACCTTCGTGAAGTATGGGATCCACGCGCTGAAAACCTAATCTGACATACAGACGTTGACAGCAGCTTATGGGTTCAACCTCTACCCTAACCTTGTGCAATGACAGGTGTCTCATTTGCCGAAGAGATAGTCGTACGTTGGCTAGGGTATCGACTGATGCTCCCTCATGATGAGTCAGGAGAAAAGGCGCAGACCGCACACTGCGAGTATGTTCTTCAGTTGTTTCAGGGAAGTCAGCTCCAACAATCGTAGCATAGCGTACCTCCGAGAGTTGTGAGTTCCTGTGAAAGGGAGAAAATCCAAACTGTCCACACTGCCAGAGCAGATGCGTCAGGGAGAAGCTTACCGACGAGAGGTCTGTCTCCGTCGCTGTACTACGACCACCAGATACCACCAAATCGTTGGGAATCAACGCATGATGCATGTGCCTGATTATTGCGACACGAGTCATTCCGCCTAACGTTGGATGCAGCCCTTTTACCCTCCATTCATGTTGAGAGAAGAAAAGCATATTGTCTTGCGCGCGCACGGATACTTCAGCATCCAGATAGATTGGACCCTTTGAGGCCGTTTCCAAAATCTTTGTATCGTTCCCTTGATCCATGCCGAGTACTCGTCCCAAAGTGACCTTCTTCTTCAACTGGACAATCCGATCGTGAATATGGGCTCGAATGTTGTGCTGCAAACTCGAGCATAGACAAGCTTCTGCGTCGACATCGCTGAGAACATCAACGGTTCGTTCCCCACCTGCGTACGTAAAGTCTGATCGAAGATGTGAAGGAACAAAACACACCCGAAGCAGACCATGCCCAGCAACGGACGGCATGTCTCCAGGTGGCCCCGTCCTGATTCTTGCGGCGGCTGCAAGCCACACGAGTTGTGCAAGCTCAGAAACCAGTGCATTTACCGAATGGCCATCAGGGAACGAGTGATGCGATATGTGTTCGACGCGAAAAGTCAGTTTCGCGACGCGCGATAAGGTAGGGAAAGTACATAAGGCATTCGCAAGGCCCTCTTTGAGTCGCCGCACGTGCGTGACCGTCCGGTCATCCGCAGTTATCCTCTCGAAACCCTCAATACCTCCACGCGAGCCGAGCCTCACTGTCACCTCCAGATGTTCCATCCAGAGCAGGCTCATGGGTTGTGTCTCGAGCATGAGTGGGTGAAACGCAAGGCGAGGTCTGTGGCTGGTCACGGCCGGGCCCAAGTACACTAGCCGCGCCAGCGTACGGCTGACACGGGGCAGCGTGCCAATCACCTCGTGCCAGCTCAGGAACTTGAAAGTCCTCTGCCAAAGTTCCAGCGAGAAGTCCTCGATGGAGTGGATTTTGTGAGGTTCAGACGATGGTATCAGGGGGCAAATTGGACATGCCGCTATGGACTTGGTTTCTTCAACTTGTGTCAGGGATCTATCCTCGGTTTCGTGTGGACTAGAGCCACATGGGAGCTCCTCTTGGGGTTGCAAGGCTACCGGCCAGTCAGAATCGAAAAAAGTTGGTAATATCTCCGCATGTGGCGGGCATGCGTCCATTAGATGGAGACCTAACGGTATGGCCCCGTGCGTCTGAGCTAATGACTATGTTTCTTTTCGGGGACACTCCTGTGCAGTCTCAATTCAAAGCAAGCGGAAAAGTGAAAGTGTGGGTTGGTTTCAGTGAGCACGTCAGTAGGCAGTGGTATGCAAGCGTGGGGTGTATTCAAAATAATCACTGTAACTTGCTGTACATGGACAATAATCCGCTTGGGTGGGCTTAATCTACATCAGGGATGGCCAAATGACACCGCATCGGCATCTCCCTTCCCCTAATCTCCTCCATTCGTCGTTCCTGTTGCCGCGACTGCCGATCCTGATCCATCTGTCCTAGGCATGCTCGCTGAGAGTTTACTGGGTGACTGCGTCGGCACATTCAAGTTGGAGGACAAGCCTTCTGCCTCGAGCGACGCCTTGCACGCCTGCAGACGCGCCATAATTGAGTTGAGTTGGGCCTGGAAGCTGTCGCTGGGCTGCATCGGCGACCTCGAGAAGGGTTTTTGAAGATCCAATCCAATGTTGAGTCCTGGCACGACCTGTGGGGCTGCCAAACCGTATCCTGGCATCGGCATCATGTGCGGATTCGGTATGGCCTCAGGGACGCCCATCGACATTGGCATCGTCATCGGCATTGGAACGAAACGAACTGGAGGCATGAATGCTGGGTAGCTAAAACCCATTGGCATGACGGCAAGGCCTTGGGCCTGCTGCATGTAACGTGCTAAATACATGGACTGTGGATTCATCAGCTCATCTGCGCCACCCAGCTTCGGTTTGTCAGTATTCGGAGTCTCATGATAAGGCGTTAGATATGCAGCGGGGAGAGGTGGGTATGAACTCATAACACCAGGGTTTACCTCCGGAGGGTAGAAACCCATCGTCGATGCGGGCGATGATGGCCAGCCAGGGAGTGGGACAACATAAACGGGGTCAGTCTGACACCCAACTTCCCGGGTCTCCACCTTTCGCTTGGTTGCTGGCGGAGTTGAGCCCTTTGGAGTTTGTGTGGACTGCGTTGCCGGTTTACTCTGAGCCTCATCCTGTTCCAGTGGTGTGGCCCAGGCATGACCTGGCTTTGGCGGTGCGGTGGTTTTTGTAGTTGAATGCCGCGTGCCTGAGTTTGCCAGTGTGTTCATAAGTGTCTCTGTCCGCCTCGAAAGCGCAGACGAATCTGCGGATGAGTCCGCGTCGGACGTGGCTGTCGCGGCGCTACGCCCGTGCGGCGGCTGACTTTCTGGAGCAGCGTATGAAATGTCTGCAAATGAGTCTTCGTACAGAGTATCAGATTGGTCGAATTGGGTCGCGTCTTGAGTCGAAATGGTAGGTTGTGTCTGAGGTCGAGTTTGCGCTGAAGTTTGAAGGGGCGCTTGTGGTTTAATGGCCTTTGTGGCAGCAGGAGCGGGCGCGGGAGCAGAAGATGCGGGGACAGCAACTGATTCTTCAAATGTGTCGCTATAGATACGAGAATAGGACACTCCGCCAAGCCCTCCACCTGGCGCGATCGATTCTTCAAAGTCATGGTCCTCGTCACCGTCGGTGTTCGTGTGTGTAGAGGCAGGCTGCGCAACTTTGGGTGCAACACGAAGCTCTCCAGGAGCTACGCGTAGCTCTCCGGGTGCGATTCCTGAAGCACCCTGCGCTACCGATGTCTGACCAGCAGCAGGTGCTGCGGAAGGCTTGATCTTGGTCTCCACATCCGGTATTGTCTCATCACCAAGTTCAATCACAATTTCGTCATCGTCGTCTTCGGGTGCTTGCCTACGATCTTCATATATGGGGGCAACTGGCTGTTTGGACGATTTCTGGGTCGACTGCTTTGTGGAACTTACTGGCTTTCCATTTATCACGGTCTGGCGTGTTACAGTGGGTGCACGTACCTCGTACGTCCGGTCTTCCGTTAGACTCGGCTCGACTTCAATATCAAATGAATCCTGGTCTGCAAGGTGCGTAGTGCTTGCTGCTCCAGTTTTCTGTGTTGAAGGCTTCACTTCTGCATGTTCTCGGGGTGAACCGATGAGGCTTTCACCCTCCACCTCAAACTCGAATTCATCTGTATCTGTTGGCGACCCCGCTCGAGCCCGTTGTGTGGTAGGTTTGGCAGTTGGAACTGCATTCGCACGTGATCCTGCAACAGACGATTGAGGCTTGCTTGACGAAGATGGAGGTAATGTGGTTGTGGATGATGCCGTGCTTCTGAATGTTGACGAACCTCGACCAGCCGAGTGGGTTTGTGAAACAAATCCTGTCTCAGAGAACTTTCCCTTTTGTGGTGTCTGAACAAAGATACTCTCGTTGAGCTCCACATCATTCTGGTCAGGAACGCTCTGATCCGTTTCACTACCTAGATAGTACCTTGGATCATCACTGTTAATGCTCCCTAGATCGCCGTTCGACTTCTTGCTTGTTGAGGTATGTTTGGCCTTCGATGCCCCTCTCGCAGGGAGGTCTACATTGACCTCATCGTTCGCCTCGTCCTCTTCATACGCCGCGTACAAATCAGCAAGCTCCGAGTCGTCCCTGTTGAGTGCCTCATCATCATGTTCGATCTCAATTTCTGCATCATCCTCGTCGTCGTCGCCGTAGGCATTTGCATGGCCTCGACCGCCGCCGCGGATATTTCGGGAATGCGCTACGAGGTCGGCCACAGCAGGTCGGCCGGACCCATTTCCATACTCCCGCTCCAGCTTAGCACTGTAACCTGTGTATCGGCTTGGTACTCCCCCGGCATACGTTGAGTCGTCTGTGTATCCCAGCATGCTTTCGTTTGCCGACTGATCGGTTTCACCGGTGGAGTAGAGCGCGGAGGCGTGTGCACCGGTGCCATAAGGATTTCTCAACGCATGTGCCTGTGTGGGATACTGGTGGTCGTGGGCCTGAATTGAGTTCCGCCGCTGTGCACTTTGGTAGTCATACTGGTCGTGGCGGCCGGAAACACCATGATGCATCTCCAGGTCTTCGTCTTCAGTCAGCGCGACCGAGATCCCAAGCGAGTCGTTCGCCGAGACGTCAGGATACGACGACCGCCTTGAGACAAACGGCTGGTACGGTTGTGAGTAGGGGTTCTTATCCTGATACGCCACGCCCGTGGCCCCATAAAGATTCCCGCGATGGGCCATGGTCGGTGAGCTATTCTATAATTCGAGGTCGGTGGCGTATGACACATGTTCAGACCACCGCACAGGGCTATCCTACGACAGTTGCCTCCAAGCTGATCCCAGCTTGGAGCGAATTCTCCAGGTTTTGGTGGGGCTTCACAGAGTTGATTGGGGTTGCACCCTAACCAGACATTACCTATTAGCACGTCCTATCACCCCATTTGGTCTATTTCCAAATTCACACGATCGCATACCCTCTTTCAAACACCCTATCAGTGTGAATTTTGAATTTTTGAAACCCCTCTCAAGCCGGCCTCTCCGTCCGGTTCTCCGCGCCCACGGGGTCAAACGTCGCAGCTCCACTGGAACAGCTAGTTATCCGTCTGAATCCTGCTCTACTCCGTTATTCCTGCGAAAAGGCTCGTGTCTCACGTGAACGGCGCTGAAAACCTCCCTTGGACGAAAAAAGCTCGGTCCAAGTTACGTCATCTGAATATCGTGCATTTCAGAACTGAGATATTATCTTCCGTGGCAAACCGCGTAGAAGTCTTCTCCCGGCTGTTAACAACCCATCACGCGGGGTAAATGTCCGGGACAACGCAGTGGGCCTCGCTAGAGGAACCCCAAACACACGTGAGCTTTGTTGGAAAGCTCAAGAACGGGTATATCCTGACCGGAGTAGGGTGTCGTTCGGCGGGATCACTGTTCCCAACAAAACAGTGCGCCGTAGGGTTCTATGTTGACGCATTTTCCACCGCGGCGCATCTCTTGGCGATTTCGCACTCCTTCCTCAATATGGCCTTACATCAACTTCGAGACAACCCGCTGTTCTATGATGGCCTCATGCGAGGTGACTACAAGTGTTGCCTGTTGATGAGCTTTGTGAAGAGTATGGCGCCTGGCGAGGTCGCTGATATGTTTCGGAACGAACTTGCCCAACTCGGAGTGCCCCAGACAGCACTCGAACCTTTCCTCAAGGTACTGAGTACCCCACTTCGAGCTAGTCAACGCGTGCTGATCATGCTCGATGGCGCTTCTGCTGTGAAGTTGGAAACAGACAGACCTCCGGGCTCCTCCGCTGCGCCGCATGCGACCACAATCGAATCGCGTGAGCTGTCAAGAGCAATCAGGACCTACCTCTTCTCGAGCAGTATCTGCTTCTCCCCTTCGGCACGCGCCGGCTTTGTTGAGCGGTTCCCAAACATCTTCATGTACGTCGAACGCAAGGCGAACCAAGGGCGCGCACCACCTCAAGTGTCAGAAAGTTCCATTCCCGCAAACCAGCCTAACGCGGCGGAGCAACTCCTTGCCCAGAAACATCCCGGACTGGTGATCGGAGCACATACCAATGCCAGCCACAATAACAGCAGCAGCAATACCCCAAGTCCAACGCCAACTGCGGAACAACATGATGTGAGTCATCGCAAACATACCCCCTCCCAAAGTCGTCCACGAGCCTATAGTAGTCTGTCTTCGGCTAGCCCTCCATCCAGCGCCAAACAGAAACACACTTTGCTTCCATCCAACTCAACAACCTCATCAACAACAGCAACTGACAACTGTGCACTTGCCACCACAACATCGGGCTTACAGGCCCATGAAAACTCCACCCTTCGTGTCCCCAGCCAAACTGAGTCCATCTCAAGGTCATCTCGACCTGGCACCCCTACTTCTGGAGTTAGGATACCCACCACCGCCGGGGCAACCGCGCCGGTACAAGCCATAACGGCTTACCCACGAATTTCCCTTGCAGAATCTGAGGCCATCGCCTCATTGAGCGTTGCTGCGAGTAGCGCTTATGGTCGCAAGCTAGGTCTCGATCCAAACAGCTTCGACTTCTCTACGAACACAGACAACTATCCGCTTAATCGTGCCTCGAGTGGGGCCACACTACCACAGTCCCGAAGCGGTAGTCCGAAGCTCACGGCTATGACTCCAGGTAGGCCGTTCGGTGCTGTTGCACCGACGTCATCTAATCCTAACGTTGCTTCGTCTCATCGTTTCATGAGCACTTCATTTGGAACGGCTGAGGTGGCCAGCAGCGCAGGTGATGGGTTTCTCTTGGGTAAGGATGGCTCCTCCCGAGAAGTCTCACTATCTCATGAGATCGCACAAAGCCGTACACATAGCCGCAGTCGTGGTAATGATAACGACAGCAGTTTTGCAAGTGGACCAGGGTTCCCAGTCGGAACCGATTCGAACATATCAGGCTCGCGACTGCCCGTTAGCGCCCAGAGCTATGATGACTCGATGGTGTCTGCAGGCAGTGCATCTGCCGCCCCAAGGTTCGGGTCCGCTCATCGTCCCTCCCTGGCTCCGGCTGCATCGATTCTTTCAAGACCAGTGGCACTGTTCGTCAAAACGGGCTACTTAATGCGATACGCCGCAAGCATCTTCGGTGACAAGTGGCGCCCTCGCTTCTTCCAACTTAGTGGAGCATTGTTAATCTATCGACTCTCTCCAAAGGAAGACATCCGAGGGTGTGTGGATCTCTCTCGCTGTTCGTTGGCTATTGAATCAAAGCGCCGAAAGGTCGGGCCGAACGAGCAGCTCCCAGGGCAAACAGTTCCCGTCTCAGAACATGTGGTGTTCTCAGTCACAGAAGTTCAAACCGGCGTTGTATTCCGATTGAGTACGGATGCTGACTCGGCACGCCTGTGGATACGTGCACTGCATATTACCATCCTAGCCGCGAAACAGGAGGCCGCGGCACTTAGCACACTCGGACCTGCGCAAGCCATCTCAACGCCCCTGCACCCGCATGGTGAGCAAGCGAATGCAGCTTACCAGCAAAGCGCTGATGTGATCGCGAGCCTCACTTCCCCGCAGCCCCCCCAAAGTCCGCAAGTACAGGGTGCTCAACAATCCCCCCAGTCGCCAGCGCAACAGCCATCCCTTTCCTCTCCATCACTTCAATCTCCCCTACCTCAGCCTCCATCTCCGCAGGCACAGGTCCAGGTGCAATCTCAACACACCGCTGTGGCTATGAGCGAGAGGAAGGAAGGTCCTCACCCCTTGTACCCGTCTGTTGTGTCAGGCGCAATGAGCCCCAGCAAGGTGCCTGGTTGGGGGGCTCCGTCTCCCCACTCGCCTGATCGAGCTCAGCCGCCTCCAGCTCGTGCAAAAGAACATATCGAAACACGGCTGCCGCTGGAGAGGTCCGTCAGAGATACTATCATTGCCATCTTTGTGATTATCCTGCAGCTCTTGGTTTTGTACACAGTCGTAGTGCCATCCAAGACAGATTCTGCATCGTGATCTCCGCACTGTGAGAACATCATATGTTTGGAGCAAGTTAGATTACATACAGCACCGTTGCTATTTGCCTCCGCGCACACGTAAATTGGCTCTATGTGCTATGTCGCTGCTTGTTGTTTAACCTCATCCCCCAACTGACTCCGAATCGCCGAATCCAATGCAAACATTCTACTGAGGGCATGGGGAGATATCCATAGTGCACCCGATGGCTCTTGGTAGCATTCCATCATACGTCTCCGTCCTCCTCCAGCAAGGTTTCTCATCAACCGCCATGGTGGGAACGTGTCGGTCGAAGGCAATGATGGAGCGCGTCATTCTCCTTCCCTTCTCAACCAGCTTCTGGACTCCAAAAGTACGTGCGAAAGTGCGCGCGAGGGAATGTTTTCTCCCTTAATCTCGATTCAGTTCCCCTCATGTCCTCCTCCTCCTCCTCCGTCTCCTCCTACCCTACTACTCCCACGCCTCACCAACCACGGCCCACGCGCCGGCCTGAATAAATTCCTCAGGAACCCGAAACCGAAATCAAATCGTTTTAGTGATGAGATACACGTCTTGTGTATTTTGGTTCGCGGTGCAAACTTTTCAGTTCCAATTCCGATTATGTGACTAGTTAACTTTTCAGTTCAATTTGTAATTGTGGTCAAAAAGGTGG